>Ga0315287_10000003_pt1 | contig 504951 bp, 437 predicted proteins | sample YL17G11_0_MG_FD_205037 | JGI IMG/M metagenome (GOLD analysis project Ga0315287, IMG submission 205037) | Sediment microbial communities from Yellowstone Lake, YNP, Wyoming, USA - YL17G11_0 | ecosystem: Environmental > Aquatic > Freshwater > Lake > Sediment | place: USA: Wyoming | collected... | reverse complement strand
GGGGCGTCGCAAGTCGCCCCCTTCCACGCCGGCCCTGGCGGCCTCGACAGGAAGCTCCCGCCTCGCGGCGAAATCGTCGGACGGTTAGGCAGGCATCTTGTCCCTGCTAGGAGGCCCTTCCGGAGGTGTCCGCACTGCGCGCCGCAATCATCCGAGCCGACCGTCTCCGCCTCGCGGTAGCGCTGGTTGTCACTCTGCTTTTAGTCTGGCCGGTGTTCGCCCGAGGTCTCTACTCCCACTCTGTCCAGTACTGGGCCTTCTGGAATGCGACCATCGCTCTGGCCGGCGTCTGTGCCCTGGGCCGCCTTGAACGCCGACCCTTTACGGTCACTCCCGTTCGCCTGGCGGCGGTGGGTTTCTGGGTGGCCTACGTCTTGTCCCTCACCGTGGCCGTGGCTCCCCGCGAAGCCGTCCAGGAAGTGATGAAGTACGGGCTCTACCTGATGGTCCTGCTCTCCGTGTCGGAGATCGTCCACTCCGGGAAGGTCCGGGAGGGGCGGGCCGGGGTCGCCGCCGGGCAAACGAGGGTCGACGGTCCGGCCGGATTAGCCAGGGTGGTCTGGGGTTCCGTGGTCGTTCTGGGCCTAATCAGCCTGCTGGGGGCGGTTGGCCTCTTGCCCTTCGAGGCCGCTCGGGACGGGCGCCTCTTCACCCTTCTCGGTTACCCCAACTCGGCCGGTTCTCTCGCCGGAGCGGCCCTCTTGCTCGGTCTGGGCCTGCGTCCGACCCCGACCGCTCGCGAGCGGCCTTGGCTTCTTGCCGTCCACTCCGCCGGCCAATGGGTCTTGGCGACCACCTTTCTTCTGACGATGTCCCGCGGGGCCTGGCTCGTGGCCCCCGTCGCTTTGGCGGTGACCCTGGCTCTCTGGACGCCGGGCCGGCGCCTGACCGCCCTCGGCGACCTGGCCCTGACCGGTCTGGGCGCGGTCCTGGTGGCGCCCTTTCTGGGGGCGGCCTTCGGGCAGCCCGCTCTGGGCCTGGTCCTGCTCCTGGCCGGCGCCGGCGTCGGGCTTGGGACCTCGTGGGTCTACGCCCGGTTCGCCGTCCTACCCTGCAGGGCTCAGGCCACGCTGGCCGGGGTGATCGTCCTGGCCGCGGTCCTGGTTCTGGGTGGTCTCCTGGTCGCCAAGGCCTTGCCCGCGGGCCTCGCCCAGCGGCTGACGACCATCAGCCTGTCCGAGCGTTCGGCCTGGGAGCGTGTCGCCTGGACCCAAGACGCCTTCTCCATGGTCAAGGACCGGCCGGTCCTGGGAGCGGGTGGAGGCGGCTGGGCCAGTCTCTACTTCCAGTACCAGAGCTACGACTACGCTACTGGCGAGGTCCACAACGACTTCCTGGAGATCTGGGTCGAGACGGGCACGGTCGGTCTTCTGGCCTTTCTGGCCCTTCTCGCGGCAACCGCCTGGGCTCTGGTCCGCCTTGGTCGGGGTGGGTTCATCGCTTCCCTGGCCGGGGCGGCCGTTCTACTTGTCTTGCACAGTGCTCTTGACTTCGACATGGCTCTGGGTTACGTCGGGATCATCCTTTGGAGCCTGTTCGGGATCATAGACGGTCTGGGGGCGGCCTCCAGGCGACCGGCTTCGCTCGCGGTGAGGGCGGCCCAGCCCGCCCGGGTCGTCGCGGCCCAGCCCGCCCGGGTCGGCGCGGCCCAGCCCGTCTGGGTCGTCGCGGCCCTCCTGACCCCCGCTTTCATCCTCTCCCTGGTGGCTCTCTGTTTCGCCGCCGGGACCAGCGTGGGTCGCCAGGCCGGGCGTCTTTTCGGGAGCGCCGTTCGACCGGATCAGCTCTCCATCTTCGACCGGGCCTCGGCCCTCGACCCGCTCTCGCCGGCCTTGCGGCTCAACGCCGGCCGGGCCTACGGCGCGATCTACCAGTTAACGGGGCAGGCCGAGTTCCTGGACAAGGCCCTGGCGGCCTACGAAAAGGCTGTCGCTCTCGACCCCTTCTACCCTTACCACCATTCGGCCCTGGCCGGGTTCGAACTCGAAATCGGACGTTGGGAACCGGCGGCGGCGGAGTTTGAAAAGGCCCTGGAACTGCAGCCCTGGAAGGCTCAACGCTACGCGGAAGTCGCCCAGGCCCGGCTCCTCTATGGATTGGATCTCCTGCGGCGGGGAGACGCGGTCATGGCCCGCGGTGAACTCGAAGAGACCGTAGCCGTTCTTGACCTCCTTCGGAGGCAGGCGGCCAAGTTGCCGCCCGGCCTCGATCCGTCCCTGGGCCTACCGCCTCTTGTCCCGTCCCTGGCCCTCTACGCCGGCGAGGCTTCGACCCTCCTGGGTCGCTACGACCAGGCTGCGGTCTTCCTTCTGACGGCCCGCGAGACGGCCTTGACAACGTCGGCCGGCGAGACACCGGCGTCGGCGGCTGATCGCCAGGTTCAGGCCGCCCTCTGGCTATCGGTGGTCGAGTCGGCTCTCGGCCACGAGGCGGCGGCCCGGGCCTACCTCGACGAGGCTCGTCCCGGTTTCCCGCGGGCCGACGAGATCCGCCTGGAGCTAATCTCGCTTCTCGGAGGGCCCTGACCATGTCGCCAAAGCCGGCCGTGCTTCTGGTGGTTCTCAACCGCAACTTCGGCGGGGCCGAGAGACATGTCCTCGATCTTGCCGGTGAACTCGTCCGCCGCGGCCATCGCGTAGGCTGTGTCTTTACCGTGGCCAGCTACGTGGGTGGGAACCTGGGGCCGGCGGTGGTCAGGTTCCCGGTCCCCGGCCGATCACCGTGGCTTGTCGCCCGATCTCTGCTTTCGGCCGTGTCTAGCTTCGAGCCGGATATCGTTCACCTTCACAGTCCCAGAGCCAGCCTCCTGGGCCGCCTGATCCTGGCCACCACCCGGGGCCGCCGCCGTGGTGGCCCGCCGGCCGTGGTCTCGACGGCTCACGGCTGGATCCCCCAGCGCTTGGCCCTGAGGCGCCTGTTCGCCGCCATCTACCTCGTCAGCGCCCGCCTTGAGGATGGTATCCTGGCCGTCAGTTGTCATACGGCCGCGCGGCTCGGACGCTGGGGCCGCGATCCGAGGGTGGTGTCAAACGGCATCGAGAGAGGTCGAAGCCTTCCACCAATCCCGCGGGGGCGGGAGGGAGTGGCCAGGATCGGCTTTCTGGGGCGGTTGACCCAAGAGAAGGGTTTCGCTCTGGCCCTGGCTGCCTGCGAGGAGGCCCAGCGCCGCCTAGCGGGGGTGTCTCTCACGTTCCACGTCTACGGTGACGGGCCGCTCCTTTCGCAGTACCGGCGGGCGGCGGAGGGCGGACAGCTCGCGGTCTGGTTCCACGGTTGGGTCCAGCCGTCCGAGGTCGTCCGGACCCTGTCGGGGCTGGATATCCTCCTGGTGACCTCGCGTGAAGAGGGCTGCCCCTACGTGATCCTCGAGGCCATGGCCGCCGGCTGCCCGGTTATCGCCACCGATGTGGGCGGCATTCCCGACCTCATTACCTCGGGGAAGACCGGGTTCCTCGTGCCGGGGGCCGACGCCCGGGGCAAACCCAGTCGGGCCAAAGCCCGTGCGGCGGCCGATGCCATCGTGACCCTCGTGGAGGACCCCGCCCTGCGCGCCCGCATCCGCGAGGCGGCCTGGGACGAGGCAGGGGCCCACTCGCTAGGAACCATGGTCGACGGGGTGGAAGGGGTCTATCAAACGGCTCTGGGGCGGAGGCGACGTCGTGGTGCGGACTAGAGGGGAGCGGCGGACGGCCAGACTCGGCCTTCTGGGGCTTGGAGTGGCCGTCGTGGATCTGGCCTTGGTCCACGCCGGGTTCCTGACGGCTTTCGCCCTGCGCTTCGGCGGCGCCATTCCCGAGACCAACTTTCGAGCCTACCTTCACGCCGCGCCGGGCTTGAGTCTTCTGGCCCTGCTCCTGTTCGTGGTCTACGGCCTCTACGATCTTCGGCCGCAATCGTGGCGGACGGCGGCCGCCGGCCTCGTGGCCGCCCTGGTTCTTCTGGCCGGCCTGGGCATGGCCCTGAGCTTCGGCGTCCGGGCCTTCGCTCTGCCCCGGACGGTCTTCGTCCTGGCCTGGATCTCCCAACTCTTCTACCTTCTTGTCTGGCGCAACGTGGCCTGGAAAGTGGCTCGAAGACTGTGGGGGACGGAGCGGGTCGTGGTGGCCGGGTCGGCTGAGGAGGCCACGATCCACGCGGCCAGGGTCGCCGCCGGGTCGGGGTGCCTGGTCTCGACCGCGGCCGTGGACTCTCTGCCCGCTCTTCTGGCCAGTGAGACCGACCAGCCGGACGTGCTTGTCCTCACGCCGTCGCTGCCGGTGGAGGAGAAGGCCCGCCTGGTGGTCGAGGCCGCTCTGGCCGGAGTGCGGGTGCTGATCATTCCGAGTCATCATGACCTTCTGGTCCTCGACTCCCGGATGGCCCCACTCGACGACACCCTGGCCTTCGAAGCCGGACCGGGCGGGATACCCCCGGGGGCGGTCTGGGCCAAGCGCCTTCTTGATCTGGGGTTGTCCGCCGCCGGACTCATCGCCGGCCTGCCCCTCTACCCGTTCATCGCCCTGGCGGTCAGGCTTTCCTCCCCGGGGCCGGTGTTCTACAGCCAGCTTCGGGTCGGGCAAGGAGGCCGGCTCTACCGGCTCTGGAAGTTCAGGACCATGGGCCGGGACGCCGAGGCCGCCACCGGACCGATCCTATCGGAGCGAGACGACCCCAGGGTGACGGGCGTGGGAAAGGTGCTGCGTCGCTACCGTCTTGATGAACTCCCTCAACTGTGGAACGTGCTCTTCGGGGCCATGTCCCTGGTTGGGCCGAGACCCGAGCGGCCCGAGTTCGTGCGGGACTTCGCCCGGACCGTGCCCTACTACGAGTACAGGCACCTGATCAAACCCGGGATCACGGGCCTGGCTCAACTCACCGCGAGGTACGACACGCCGGCCGAGGAGAAGCTTCGCCACGACCTCCTCTACGCCAAGCGCTACTCCTTGCTGCTCGATCTAAAGATCCTCTTTCTGACGGCCAAGGTGGCCCTGAGAGGAGAGGACGCCCAATGGCGCCCAAGCGGCTAGCGAGGACCCCGGTTATGAGCCGGCCGACGCCGCGAGCCGTCGTGACCGGGGGTCATGGGTTCATCGGTTCCCACATCGTCTCCCGGCTCCTGGACGAGGGTCTGGAGGTTCTGGTTCTGGACCTCCGGGCCGAGCCGCCGGCCTGGCTATCCGGCCGGGAGCGCGGTTGGAGGGTCCAGGCTCTGGACATCACCACCGAGGAGGCCCAGCGGGCCGTGATCGACTACCGACCGGACCTGGTTGTCCACGCGGCCGGCCAGGTGCGAGTGGGCCAGAGCCTGGTCGACCCCATCGGGGGGGCCGGGGCGAACGTCATCGGGACCCTGCGGATGCTTGAAGCCGCCCGAGCGGCCGGGGCTAGTGGTCTTGTCTTCTTCTCCTCGGCCGCGGTTTACGGCGAGCCCCTCGAACTCCCGACCCCGGAGTCGCACCCGACCCGGCCCCTGAGCCCCTACGGGGTGTCCAAACTGGCGGCCATGAGCTATGTCGAGTACTACCGCCGGGCCGGACTCCTGCCGGCGGCCACCCTCATTCCGGCCAATGTCTACGGCCCGGGCCAGGAAGCGGGGACGGAAGGTAGCGTGGTCGCGGCCTTTATGGAGGCGGCCGTTGCCGGTAGCCCCCTCCACTTCGAAGGAGACGGCCGCCAGACACGGGACTTCGTCTACGTCGGCGACGTGGTCGAGGCCGTCTGGCTCACTTGGCGGCATCTCGCGACGGCGGGCGGGGCCTGGCCCGAGGACGCGGATGATGCCCGGCGCGAAGCGGCCGCTACCGCCGATCACGGGCGGGTCCTGGCGCACACCTCTCCCGCGCCCGGCCTTCCCGCGCCCGGCCTTCCCGCGCCCGGCCTTCCCGCGCCCGGCCGCGAGGCGACCTTCAACGTGGGTACCGGTGTGGAGACCAGCGTGGCCGACCTCGGAGACTTGATCGAGCGGGTCTCGGGACGCGGTCTCGGTCGAATCACCCATCCCGCTCGAGCCGGCGACATCTCCCGCAGTTCCCTTCTGCCGCGTCTCGCCCAAACCACCCTCGGCTGGCGGCCGAGAGTGAACCTGCCGGAAGGCCTGGCCCTCACTCTGGCTTGGCTCGGCCGTCGGCCGCGCTAGGGGACGGGTGGCCCAAAGCGTCTCACGCAGGACAAGACCGACCCGGACAAGAATACTCCCCGCCTGGGGCCCGGAGTTCGGCTAGTCCGGCGGACCCCAAGTCGAAGGAGGGGGAGTATGTTTAAGAAGATCGTAATCATGGTTCTCGCGGTAGCCCTCAGCCTCGGTGTCAGCGTCCCCGCCCTGGCTGCTGACAGCGTGGTGGCCGGCCCAGCCTTTTCGGACATCGCCGGGGACCCGGCCGAGTACGAACTCAGCGTTATGTGCGCCCTGGGGATCATGACCGGAGACATCGGCCCCGGCGGCCCGGTCCGGCCTAGCGCCACGGTCACCCGCTGCGAGTACGCCAAGATCCTTGTCGGGGCCCTCGGCTACGCCGGAATGGCCAACATGATGGCTGGGCTTCAGCCCACATTCAAGGATGGCAAGGACATCCCGGCCTGGGCCTGGGGTTTCGTCAACGTCGCCCAGCAGTTGGGCCTCATCGGAGGCTATCCCGACGGAACCTTCAAGCCCAACAATCCCGTGAAGTACAGCGAAGGTGTGGCCATGCTCATTCGCTGCGTCTTCGGGCATGAGCAGCAGGTCAAGAAATCGATGATGCCCTGGCCGATGAACTATATCGGCTATGCGGTCATGTGGGGCTTCACCGGTGATGTCACCCCCTTCGGGGAACTGCCGGCCATCCGCGGCGACATCGCCAAGATGATCTACGCTACGATGCAGGTGAACCAGGTCACGGCCGAGGGAGTCGAGAAGGCCAACACGTCCCTCCTCAAGGGCCGGATTATCGATGGGGTCCTGAACTCCTTCACCGGAACCACGGCCTCGATCGGCACGACCGACAAGTCCTTGGCCGCCACTTACTACCTGCTCGGGGCCACGAACCTGACCCAGTGCCAGTACGTCGAGGTTCGGGGCATTCTGGACAAGGCCACGACCGGCAAGTGGGTCCTGCTCCGGAAGACCGGGGCCAGCAGTTCCAGCGGAGGTCTGACCTTCTCCAGCCGGGATACGAGCGGCTCGACCTACTACCTCGTTTTCCAGGGCGGCACGAAGATCCCTTACCGCGGAAACGTCCCGACGACCCTGAACAACAAGACGGGTCTGACCCAGATCGACCTCGTGGCCGGCGACCAGTGCCAGGTCACTAAGGGATCCGACGACTACGCCATATCCGTCGTCGCCTCCCGCTGGGACGTGGGGGAGGACTACATCAACGACGTCGACGCCTCCCACGGCTCGACGGACACGCTTGTCACCCTGGCTAACGCGGCGAGCTACAGCATCCCGACCACCTGCCAGGTGCAGATCAACGGCGCCAACGCCGGCCGCGACACCTTGGCCGTGTACGACGTGGTCAGGATGATGACCTTCGGGGCCGAGGGCACGACGCCGATCAGGGTCGACGCCACCCGTCGGACGGTTGAGGGCACAGTGGCCGATGTCACGACCACCTACCCGGGTCCGGTCTATCGGGTGAAGATCAACCGGACCACCGGCGGCCAGGGGACCTACGGCATGGACGGACCTTACGTCGGGCTGCCGCCGGCCGTGGGCGCCCACGTGAAGTACGGCCTGGACGTGGACCAGAACCTCTACGTCCCCATCGCCTTCGTCGCGCAGACGCCTTACGTCCTGATCAGGGGCACGGCAACCTCGGGGCTGATCTACTCGGTCACCGTTGACTACCGCGGGGCCACCCAGACCTATGGTTCGACCGTCGACCTCCACGACCAGATCGGCCTGTTCGGCCTCCTGACCATCAGCGGGTCGACCGGGCAGGTGACGGCCTTCACGACCATGGCCATCGTCGCCCCCGAGTACAAGGTCATGTCGGCGAGCTCCTCGAACGCGACGGTGGAACTGGTCGCCGGCGGGGGCACGCAGTTCATCAATAACAGCACCGCCTATGTCTATCGCCGGACGGGCACGGATCCCGCGAGCTACGTCTACACCTTCATCGGGACCGGCGGTCTTGACGTGGGCGATCATCTCTACGCGGACGGCAGCCGGACCTTCTGGCTCTACGACGCGACCACCCCATAAGGGTTCCGCGGCCGACCGGAAGCGAGACGTTCGACCCGCAAGGGCGGCTCTCCCGCGACACGGATGCGGGCACGGAAAAGGATGAGGATACGGAAAACGGATGAGGATACGGGTACGGGAAGCAGGGAGAGGGGGCGCCGTGAGGCGCCCCCTCTCCCTGCGCGAGGCGACCCCAGCCGCCTGGGCTCGCCGGTAGATCTTACCATAGGCAGGAAAGAGCATGGTGAGGCATGAATGAACATCTCCGAGCACGGAGGTCCATTCCCCTGAATGGCCCAGTCCGACGACAACACCCCGGGCCTCCGTGCTCACCAGCGCAACTCATCGTAACCGATGCGCGGGGTAACTCCCCTAGGGCGCCTACGGGCGCCCTCCTTTTCTTGGAGGCCGAGCGCGGTGGGCCTCCGCCGCAGCCGGGCAGGATGGACCTGGTAGACGCAGAAGATGTGCCGGACGGACCCCAGCGGGGTGTGAAGGACCGCGGGACACAAGGGGATGAAGCTCTTGTCACGACCCTCTGGCGGAAAGAAAATCCCGCGGGCGGTCCTTCTGATCATCGTTCTGAGCGGTCTCGTCCTTGGAGGCCTCCTGCCGGCCTTCGGTCCGCTGACGGCCAGGGCCCAGGAAGGCAGCTCCGCCGGCGTCCCAGGAGACCTGAGCCTCGACTCGACCCCGCTGATCCTTGAGGTCTACAGCCTTCTCCGCTACAACAGCGCCAAGGAACCGGAGCCGATGAAGCTGGCCGAAAACGCCATTCAGGGCATGATCACGGGCCTCCGCGACTACTGGGCCGCCTACTACACCCCGGAAGACATGACCGCTTTCACCTCGTCCGTCAAGGGCGCCTTCGGGGGTATTGGGGTCCGCATCAGCGAGGAACCGGACGGCTACCTACTCATAGCCGATGTCATCAAGGGCTGTCCGGCCGAGAAGGCCGGCATTCTGGCCGGGGACGTCATCATCGCCGTCGACGGGGTCGACATCAAAGGACGAGGGCTTCCGGCGGCCGACAGCATCCGGGGCGAGCCCGGGACCAAGGTTGCCATCACCGTGAAGCGCCCGGGCGTGGCCGACCCACTCACCTTCGAGCTGATTCGAGAGACAATCAACGTCACGTCGGTTGAGTCGCGCCTGCTCGACAGCCAGGTGGGCTACATCGCCGTCTCCGGCTTCGACCAGGACACCGACAAGGAGTTCGACCAGGCTCTCCAGAGTCTGGTCCAGGGTGGCGCCAGGGGTGTTATTATCGACCTCCGGGGAAACCCCGGCGGGATCCTGCAAGTTTGCGAGCGGATGGTCGACCGGTTCCTGCCCGAGCGCTACCCCTACCTCCGCCTCCGCTGGACCTGGCGGACCGACATAGTCAGGTCTCGGATGGGTGATGACTACACCCCGCTCGAGGGCATCGAGTACCGCTCCGACGGCCGGTTCCCCTACCCCGTGGCCATTCTGGTCAACGGCTACTCCGCCAGCGCTTCGGAGATCTTCGCCGTCTCCTTGCAGGAATGGGGGGCGGCCAGGGTCTTCGGGTCCACGACCTACGGTAAGAGTTGCGTGCAGAGCATCTACTCGCTTTCGAGCGGTGGAGGGGTCAAGATCACAACCGCCACCTGGACGACCGGTCTCGGCCGTCAGATCGACGGCCTGGGTGTCGTGCCCGATGAGATCATCGACGACCCGGGGACGCCGTCGCCGCCCGAGCCGGGTTTCATCCCCGTGCCGAGCGCGTGGGTCTTTCGTCGCGGGGCCTCGGGTAGCGACGTGGTCAACCTCCAGATGCGGCTGAGCCAACTGGGCTACGCCGCGGGTTCGGCCGACGGGGTCTTCGCCTCCCAGACCGAAGAGGCCCTCAAGCGCTTCCAGGCCGCGGTGGGACTTCCCCAGACCGGGGTGACCGACGCCGTGACCGTGACCGCCCTCAACTCGGCCCGCCTGGCCGAACATCCGGCTGGGCGGAAGCCAGGGACGGGTCAGGCGGGTTCGGGTCAGCCCGGCGGCGGACAGTCTTCGCTCCCTCCGGCGCCCAGGGTCACCGGTGACAAGGTCATCGATCGGGCCATCCAGTGGTTGGGCCCGCAAATGACGCTGTCCGCGACGAATGGGAAGTAATTCCCACCAGATCGAGTAAGCAAATACAAAACTGGTAGACAAATCCTCATTGGCCTGCTATCATTCTTCGGTACCCTTGACGCGGATACGGGTGCCGTGATGGGCGGGCTCGCCCGAGATGAAAGTTCTGTTTCTCTCGTCAGTCGTATGGAACGCGGCCTATCGGGGCCGCTACTATCATTTCTTTCGCCATCTTGTCGCCCACGGGCATTCCGTTGTCGTCCTCGCGCCGCGACCGTCCCCCAGTTCGGATCCGGAGGGAGATGGCGACCCTCGCTCGATTAGACCCGTGCGGGTGCTCGACTCCTGGGTAGGGGCCGTCGAGGTCGCCCAGACCTTTGCCCCTGACGTCGTGGTGGCCTCGTCCCCGCCCCGGCTGCTCTCCTCGCTCACTTCACACGCCTGGCTGTCGAGGCGGCGGTCGGCTGTCACGCAAAGCAGGTCTGGAAAGACCCAGAAACCCGGCGCCTTCGCTGTTCAGCGTCCGTTTCTCGTTTTTGACTACAGTGACGAGGGCTACTTGGCCGATCTTGAGACCTGCCTCGGTCACGCCGGCTACCTGGGCCAGACCCTGAGACGCAAAGCCTTGGCTTGCCTGGCCTCTCGCTCCGACCTGGTCATCGCGGCCTCCGAAGCTCTAAGGCGGGAATTGTCGTCCGAGGCCTTGGTTCTGACGAATCCGCCCGGGGCGCAGCGGAGGCCCAGCCTGGTCTCGGCGGAGACGTTGGACGGCCAACCCTCCGCGCCCGCTTCGCTCAGGCTGGCTCATCATCATGCATCTCGCTGCCTGGCCGTGGCTGTTCTCGGTCCCTTCGACAGCGCGACCCTGGCGGCCATTCTCACTCTGGCTACCACACGTCCCGACCTGGACTTCACTCTGCTGGCCCCGACCGCGTCCCCCCTCACGTCGGGCCTGGCGCCGGCCGTTCGCTGGCCCTCAAACGTGAAGGCGGCCACCTCCTCCACCAATGGCCGTCTGGCATCCCGCCTTGGCCACGCGGATGTGGCCGTTCTTCTCCCGGCGGCGGCGGGGTGCGCCGGCGGCCTGTCCGCGCCACAGGATGCCGATCGTTCCGACCACGCCGACCGGCTCCTGGCGGCCTTGACGGCCGGGTGCCCGGTCCTGGCCGCGGCTGGGCTCAAAGGGGCGCTTGGGCCCCCAATCCACGCGGCAGACTTAAACTCGTCGGATCTGGCCTTCTTCGCTTCCATGGAGGATTTGGGTGAGATGCTCCTGCGCTTCAGTCTCACGGCCGACCCGGGACGCTCCAGGAGCTTGAAGGCAAAGGCCGACAGGCTGCGCTGGGCGCCCGCGGTCGAAGGGTTTGAGCGGGCCCTCACCAGTCTCCTCGATCCGGCGCGATCGGGTCTGGCCCGCGGCTAGGCCGGTATCCACCTTTTGTTCAGTCCTGCGCCAAAGGACTTCCTTATAGACACGCCGAACAAACGGCCCATGTCAAAGCCGACTCGCCGTGCCTGGGCCGCTATCTGCGTCACCGTCGTCCTGGTTCTCTCGGTGATGGCCTCCTCCGGGTGCCTGATCCACCTCACCCGCCCGGGAGTGACCCTCGTCCTCTGGGACGGACCTCGCTGGGCCGACGAGTCCGGCAATCGCTATCACTGGGTTCAGAAGAAGATCGCGGAGTTTGAGGCCTCCCACCCCTTTGTTGAGGTTGTCCTCGTCCCGGTCGAATGGACCAATCTGCGGGCCATGCTCGACGTGGCCAAGGAGGCGGGTCGGCCTCCCGACGTGGCCTCGCTCGATCTCAGTTCCGGTGGGGTGACCCTGGAGGAAGTCAGGGCCGGGCTGATCGAGCCGGTCGACAACTACGTCGCGTCGTCGAAGAACCTGTCGCCCGAGGCGCTGGCGGCCTACACTTACGACGGCCAGCTCTGGGGCTTCCCGTCGACGATGACCGGGCACGCTCTGCTCCTCAATCTCGACCTCTTCGCCGAGCGCGGCGTCCAGCCACCGGTGGAGGGGAAGTGGACCTGGGACGAGTTCGCCTCGGCCTGCCGCGAGTTGACCTTCGACCGTGACGGCGACGGCAAGACCGACGTCTGGGGCTTCTCGACCTACGTCTTGCCGGGCTACTACGAGGTTTGGCCCTTCCTGTACGCCGACGGGGCCCGCCCGCTCTCCGATGACCTGGCGACCTACGCCTTCAACTCCGAAGCGGGCGTGTCGGCTCTCAAGCGCCTGACCGACCTCCTCTACGTGGACAAGGCCGCCCACCCCATGACCGGAAGCGCGTCCGTTCGCAGTGTCTTCGAGCTTTTCTCCGAGAAGGGTAAGCAAGAAGTGGCTATTGAACCCTGGTCGGCCTGGGCCATCGACTACCTCCAGACCCAGGACAAGGCCATCAAGAACTTCGCGGTGGCCGAGTATCCGGCCGGCGCGACCGGCCTCTCGGTGACCGTCGGCGGAACGGGTGGTTTTGTTGTCTTTCGTCAGGACGACTCTTACCGCCGCGGCCAGGCCATGGCTCTGGCCAACTACCTCACCAGCGCCGCCTCGCAGTACGAACTGGCCAAGGGCTATAGCGCCTTCCCCGCTCGTCAGAAGACTCTGGATCTGGATCCGTTCGCCGGCGATCCAGCCTACGCGAAGGCCGCGGAGATCTCTTTCCACGCCGTGAGCCTGCCCAAACACCCACGCTGGCCGGAGATTGAACGGGTCATCCAGCGCGAAGTCCAGATGGCTCTTCTGGGCATCAAGAGCCCCCAGGAGGCCCTAGATGACGCCGGAGTCGTGATCACCGCCCTCCTGGCCGAGCCCAGCCGGCCTCCGGGCGCGGCCCCCGGCGCTTCCCCCGGCGGCTAGAGAGGCTAGAGAGGTTCGCCTCCTAGCGCCGCCTGGATGGGCGCTCCCGCTCCTCCCACATCGCCTCCAGCCCAACCGCCCCCGCCTCGCCCACCGCTTCGGCCGCCACCGCCTTGAGCCGCTCCAACTCCTCCCCGGTCGTGGCCTCGCAGCGCACGACCAGAGCCGGCTGGGTGTTCGAGGCCCTGACCAGGATCCAGCCTCCACCGGGGAAGATAACCCTGGCCCCGTCAACGTCGATGACCTCGCGACCTTCCCGGACGAAGCGACGGCGCACCTTCTCGACCACGCTGAACTTAATTTCGTCGCCACACTCCAAACGTGTCTCCGGCGTGGCGAAGTAGCGAGGGCGATCCGAGAGGAGGGCCGACAAGGGCCGCTCCGTTCCCGCCAGGATACGCAGCAGGCGAGCCGCCGCGTAGACGGCGTCGTCAAAGCCGTAGTACTCATCGGCGAAGAACATGTGCCCGGACATCTCGCCGGCGAAGGGCGCCCCGATCTCGCGCATCCTGGCCTTAATCAGCGAGTGGCCTGTCCGGCAGAAGTGCGGCTCGCCCCCGAGGCGTAGGACCTCGTCCACCAAGGCCTGCGAGCACTTTACCTCCACGAGAACCTTGGCTCCGGGCCGGCGGGCAAGGATTTCCCGCCAGAAGAGGATCATGATCACGTCGCCCCAGAGGATCTCACCCTGGTCGTCCACAACCCCCAAGCGGTCGCCGTCGCCGTCGAAGGCGACTCCCAGGTCGGCCCGTTCGCGCACAACCAGATCCTGAAGCTCGACGAGATTCTCCGGCTGGACCGGATCGGGCCAGTGTCCGGGAAAGGCGCCGTCGAGGTCACAGTAGATGGGGAGCACCTCGCAGCCAAGCTCGCGGAAGAGGGTCGGGGCCACAAGGGAGGCTGTCCCGCTGCCGCAGTCGACCGCGACTCGAAGGCGCCTGCCACCCTCCGGCAGCCGAATCCTCCCCCGGAGGTCCGAGAGGTAGGCGGCCAGGGGGTTGGCCCCAACTGAGCCCGCGCCCGCCGGGACCACGCCCGGGCGTTCGGGCGTCCCCGGGCCGGCCGCCACCGCGGCGTGACCAGCCACCCCCGTGAGGTGGGCCGTCTCCGGCTTCTCGGCCAGGCGGCGAGCCCGCCTGCCCACGTCCCGGATATCCTCGCCATAGATGGTCCCCGGTCCCGCCGCCAGCTTGAAGCCGTTGAACCGGGCCTCGTTGTGGCTCCCCGTCACCATCACTCCGGCGTCGATCCCGTAACGCTGCCGGGCCCAGTAGAGGACGGGAGTCGGCACGACTCCCAGATCCTCGACTCTCCAGCCGGCTTCGCCAAACCCCCGCGTCACTCCGCCGGCCAGGCCGGGCGAGGACAGGCGGTTGTCGCGCCCAAGAACGGCGACCGGCGACACGCCCCCACGTTCCTGGAGCCATTCGACAAAGGCCAAAGCCAGCAGGCGTCCGGTTTCCGGGGTCAGTTCCTCTCCGGAGAGGCCGCGGATGTCATACTCTCTGAAGATCGTGGGCGAGATACCTCTTATCAGCCGGCGTCACCCCCCAGAGCCTCATGGATCATGGTCAGAGCCCGGGCGCGGGTCAGACTGCCACCGATCCCCGTCCCGGCTTCCGCCCCCGCTGTCTCGATCTTCGCGACCTCGACTCCCGCGTTCCCCATAACCTCGCGAAACTCGTCCAGTCCAACGGTATCCCGCAGCCCAAAGACCCGGCTACCGCGCGCCCCCGGGTCGGCCGGCCGGGACAACCCCTTTCCGCCAAGCCCCCGCCAGAACCCCCGCCGGGCCGCCTCCTCGACGTGCCAGCGATAAGGATGCCCGACCGGGACATCCGCGTAAACGGCCGTCTCCCCACCGGCATGGCCCGGTTCGACGGTGCCCAGCGACCAGACCGCGAGGTCGCCCCTCTCCACCGGGGCGTCGGGTCGGACCTCGTTGTCGCGGCAGGCAACCCAGAAGCCGCGACGGAGTAGGTCTGTCACCGCGGCGAAGGCCGGATGACCCGCTCCCAGGTCCGCGAACGGGGCTCTGGCCAGGAGGGCCGAGACCGTGACCGCCCGGTAGCCGTAGTTGCGGAAGAGCTGCATCACGCGAGGCAGGGTCGTGACAACCGGGCTCTGCCCCGACAGGTCGTAGCCGTCTTTGTAGGAGATGATCCATCCGGAAAGAGCCCGCGCGTCCTTCTCGAGGGTCCGCTGTAGGCCCAGGACCATTCTCTCCACGTCATTGTCGTAGCTGCCGGACGAGGCTTGCCGGCCGCCGCCGTCGCACCCCATCCCGACGTAGTTGTAGCCCAGGGTCCGGTAAAGGTCGAAAGCCGGTCCGTCGACCAGATGGGGCGGGCGCCCGAGGCGCATTTCGACGCCGAAGCTCTCTCTCACATAGTTGTGCAGGGCCAGAAGATCGTCTAGGGCCGAGTCCGCGTCGAGGTGATGAACCCTCCGGCGCTGTCCTCCGGGTTGGGGGCCGAAGGGGATGTGCCGGTAGGAGTGGTTACACAACTCGTGGCCGTCGGCCAGCAGGCGCCGCACCGTCTCGCCCTGGCTGACCACACCACCCAGGGCGTCCCGCTCGTACTCCGGATAGTGATCGTAGGCCAGGCCGCCGCTCTGCCCGGATCCGGCGGGGCCGGGCTCATCGGGGTAGTTGGACGCCGTCGAACCGATGACGGCGAAGGTGGCCGACGCTCCGTAGGCGGCCAAAATGTCCAGAATGATGTCCGTAATGCCGGCGTCGCTCGGCGACTTTCGCCGCCCGTCCGGACCGTTGCCCCGCCAACGCGTCCCACTCGACCCGGGGCGGGGCGGCGCCGCCGCCGGACCGTCCTCGAAGACCAGGGACACGACTCGATCCGGCTCGGGAGCGGCCAATCTCTCAATTCGCCGGACGGGGCAGAGATAGCGGAAAGGCCTCCCCGGCGCACCGGGGCTCGGGGCCGGGCCACGCCGCTGCCTCGACACATCCGCAATACGAACCATTTCGGTTCCTCCTTCCCCTGGTAGACGCACACGCCAGGGCCTACGCTCTAGAGGGGAATTCGCCACCGACCCCGCTAGGACTCCTGCCGGGCGCGATTCTCCGTTCCCGCCTGGTATAATGAGGAAGGGTTCCTGACTGAGGCTCTCTGAGGAGGATGGGTCGATGACGACCGCCGGAGACTTCCGAAGTCCCGCTCTCGCGCCCGAGGGAGAGAGACGCATCGCCTGGGCTTGGGCCGATATGCCCGTGCTGGCTTCTATCCGCCACTCCTGGACCTCGACTCGCCCGCTCCAGGGCCTGCGCGTCGCGGCCTGCCTGCACGTCACCACCGAGACGGCCAACCTGGCCCTGACCCTCAAAGACGGCGGGGCCGAGGTGGTCCTGTGCGCCTCCAATCCCCTGAGCACTCAGGACGACGTGGCCGCCGCCCTGTCTGTCACCTACGGCATACCAACCTTCGCCATCCGCGGGGAGGATAAGGACACTTACTACCAGCACATTAACGCCGTCCTGGACAGCACTCCGGGCATCACCATGGACGACGGGGCCGACCTTGTCTCCGCCCTGCACCAGAGCCGCCCGGACCTGATCTCCGGCGTCCGGGCCGGGACGGAGGAGACCACCACCGGCGTGATCCGCCTGCGGGCCATGGCCGCCGACGGGGTCCTGCGCTACCCCATCGTGGCCATCAACGACGCCCGGACCAAGCACTGGTTTGATAACCGCTACGGCACGGGGCAGTCGGCCATTGACGGCCTGCTCCGGGCCACCAATCGACTCCTGGCCGGTTCGGTCTTCGTGGTCGTCGGCTACGGGTGGGTCGGCCGGGGCATCGCCGCTCGGGCCGCGGGCATGGGGGCCAGGGTCGTCAGCGTCGAGGCTGATCCTCTTCGCGCTCTGGAGGCGGCCATGGACGGGTTCTATGTGACCGACATGGACGATGCCGCCACCCTTGGCGATCTCTTCGTTACCGCCACCGGCAACCTGAACGTCATCGACCGCTCTCATCTGGAGCGCATGAAGGACGGCGCCATCCTGGCCAACGCCGGTCACTTCAACGTGGAGATCAACATTCCGGCTCTGACCCGCCTGGCCACGTCCACCCGCGAGGCCCGCGACAACGTCCGCGAGTACACCCTGGCCGACGGGCGCCGCCTCTACCTTGTAGCCGAAGGCCGCCTGGTGAACCTGGCCGCGGCCGAGGGTCACCCCGCCGCTGTCATGGACATGAGTTTCGCCAACCAGGCTCTGGTCCTGGAGTGGCTGGCAACCGAGGCCGGCCCGCTCGCCCCCGGAGTCTATCCCGTACCCGAGGCCATCGACCAGCGTGTGGCCGAACTTAAACTTAAGAGTTTCGGGATGAAGATACAATACCTCAGCCCTGAACAGAGAAACTACCTGGAGAGCTGGAAGGCCGGAACGGAGTAGAATCGCGGATGCCGTCTCAACCCTGGGCTCAAATCCTTCTCGTCGCCGCCTTGCCCGTGGTCGAGTTGAGAGGCGCCATCCCCTTCGGCGTCCACCTGGGCGTGCCCGTGCTGGAGGCCACTCTCCTGGCCATCCTGGGCAACATGGCGCCGATCCCCGTCCTCTACTACATCCTCCTGCCGGCGGTCCGCTACTTCAAACGGACCCGTCTCTTCCGGCAAGTTGTTGAGCGCATCGTGGCCCGGTCGGAGCGGAAGGCCGAGAGGATTCGCCGTTTTGGGTTCTGGGGTCTGGCCGTCTTCGTCGCCATACCCCTGCCGGGAACCGGCGCCTGGACGGGTTGCCTCATCGCTCTCCTCCTGGGCTACTCCCTGCGCCTGACCTTTCTTTCGCTGGCCCTGGGCACTGTCGGCGCCGGGATCATCGTCGGTCTCCTGACCGCTCTGGCAGTGGCCTAGCGGGGTGGCGGCATCTCCGGGATCGCGGAGGAGTTGCCGGCCGGGGAAAGAAGAGAGCACGCCCGGAGGTCGGTCCATCTGGCGCCGAAAACTTCATTTCCCACGCCGCTTCGTAAGCCCGCGAAACCGGCCACCACGGTGGCCGGACGCTTGGCGCTGAGCGTTATCGTCGTGGTTTTGGCCGCAGCGCTGATCTTCGTTCTCACCTATGGCGTGCGGGGCTGCGAACCCGCCGCGGAGAGCGAGCCCGAGGACTTCACCTACGTTCCACCCGGCAGCGGCGGCTCACCGACAACGTTCTCCGGCGGGCGGACTTCGGAAGCGGCCTTCCTGGACATTGCGGTCGTCATGACCGGCCGGGTCTGCCACGACGCCCTCGACGGGATCATTACCGCGGCCCTCTCCCCGGACGGGACCTCCTACCTGGTTGGCCCCATCCTCCAGCGGGGCAGCCGCAAGTACCAGGGGTTCAAGGTTTTCGACACCGAGGGCCAGCCGCTCTGGGAGCACATGTTCTCCAACGCCAACTACCGTTCGTCGCGGGCCATCTATCTCGCCGGCGGCAAGTTCATCGGCGCCGTCGCTCTCGACTACGACGAAGAAGGCGAGTTCCATCTGCTCGACTCCCGCGGCCGCTACGCCCTGAATCGGCCGGTCACGGGGTGGGTCCAGCCGGCTCTCTCCGACGATGGCGCCTGGCTGGCCCTCTTCGACGAGAGACGCCGGATCCTTGACGTCTTCGGACCGCCGGGCCTCAGCCCGACCTGGAGCCTCGCCTTCAAACCCGGGGCCAGCGGGTTCTTCATTGGCAACGGGCCCGAGTTCCTTCTCTCGGAGGCCGGGATGGCTCGTCTCCTGGACGGCGGCGGCAGAGTGATCTGGGCGGCGGAGATCCCCGACGGGAGTCACTGGAACGTAGCCCTGTCCCCGGACTCGCGATACCTGGCGGCTACGACCCAGGACCCTGACAGCACTCTCTACCTATACTCCGCGGCTGACGGGTCGCTCAGGTGGAGTCAGTTCCTGGTGACCGGAGGCAAGAAGCGGGTCACCTTCTCGCCGGATGGCTCGTCTATCGTGGTCTACGATGTGGGCAGGTACGGCGATGTCTACGCTCTGAGCACGGCCACGGGCGAGATCACCTGGCGCTTCCGTCTGCAGGGCCGTGAAGACTCGCTCCTGACCTTCGAAGATCTGGATTTCACGCCCTCCGGCCAACACATGGTGGCCGACGTGGTCGAGTCGACCCGGACCGCGGACGCCCACTCCTTCTACCACTACCTTCTGCTGATGACCCCCGACGGCCGGGCCCTTTGGGTCTCGCCTCTCGGAGCGGAAGTTGACGTCGATCTTGTCGTGTCGTCCGGGCTGGCCCTGGTCACCACGAACTACACGTTCGAGGTGGGCGGCAGCGTGACCAACTCTCTGACCCTGATCTCCTTTGCCGCCGAGCCGAAGCCGAACCCGGGAACCCAGGGCGGCGCCGGTAGTGGGGGAGGGTAAGTGTCGGCGTCGTCGAACTGTCGAACATGACCGCTTTTCGGGAACGGGGTCCCATTCTCCCCCCAGGCACCGTCCTCCAAAGCCGCTACCGCATTCTTCGCCTCCATGATCAGGGCGGCTCGGCCACGGTGTACTTGGCTGAGCGCCTAGGTGTCGACGAGCGGGTGCCTCTGGCGGTTAAGGAATTGAACCCGGGGACCTTCGGCCTGGCCGAGTTCAAGAACGAGGTCAATGTCCTCTACTCCTTGAACCACCCCAATCTGCCCAAGGTCTACGACTTCTTTGAACAGGGCGGCAAGCACTACCTGGTGATGGACTTTGTCCAGGGCCAGACCTTGAAGCACCGGGTCCTGGAGTCGGGCGCCCTGTCCGAAGACCAGGCCCTGGACTACGGGCTGCAGGTCGCCAACATTCTCGGCTATCTTCATGGGCGTGCCGAACGCAAGATAATCCACCGCGACCTCAAACCCTCCAACCTGATGCTGACCGGGACCGGACAGATCAAGCTCCTGGACTTCGGCATCGCCCGAGCGCCGCACTCGCGGCTTCCCGGAAACCACCTCCACGCCTACACTGAGGACTACGCCTCTCCCGAGCAGAAGGCCAATCGGCCGACCGACCAGAGAAGCGACATCTATAGCTTCGGAGTGACTCTCCACTTTCTCCTGACGGGCGCCGCTCTCGGCGGGCCGTCGACCGTCGCCCTCCTGAGCGCGGAGGACACGGCCCCGGCCCTCTCGGCTCGCCGGCCGCCGGCCCCCGCGGCCCCGGCCGCCCCGGCGCCCCCCGTAGCGAGCGATACCACCGCCCCCGTTCCCTCGGCGACGGACCGTTCCGGCTCGATCCCAGAGGCCGCGACCAAGGTAGGCTCGGCCGCGATGGTCCGCGGTCGCGGACCCAGACTCTCTCGGGATGTCCGGCGCATTATCGGCCGCTGCCTGAAACCGAACCCCGGCGAACGATACCAGAGCTTCGCCGAGCTGGCTCGAGACATCGAGGCTTATCGCCGGGCTAAACGGACCCGGGTTATGCGAGTCTTGTGGGTGGCGGCGGCGGTCGTCGCTCTCGTGGCCCTGGCCTTGGCCGGCAAGCTCATTTTCCGGCCGTCGCTCTATCCCGTGATCGGGCCAAACCGGCTTGAGGCCGGGAGCAGCATCACTCTTCAGGTGGGTCTTCCGGCCGCCTGGAGCGCGAGCCTGGACAGCATTGTCTGGCAGGTGGAAGACACCCAGATTCTCGGCCGGCAGACCGAGGCCCAGAAAGGACGATACTTCTCCTTCAGTTCGAGCGACCTGGGTCTGTTCCAGGTTCAAGCCTACCTTGAGACCGAGGGGCGGAGGCGTCCGCTGTCCGAGGTCAAGCGGATCGAAGTCTATCCCGCCCTGAACGTCCCCGCCCAGGTCCTAGGCGGTCAGCTCCTGACCCTTCGCTCGCCCGGCGCCACCACGGCCGGCGGGCGTCAATACTCCTTCTCCTGGACGGTGAATGGACCGGCGTCGACGGGCGGCGACCCGGCCGGCCCGAAAGCTGTCCCCGACCAGACCACGGCCGTGCCCACTTGCTCCGTGACCCTTGAGGTGGTCGGAACCTACACGGCTCGGGTCACCGTGGCCGTGAAGCCGGAGCACGGGTTGGAGGTCACCGTCGCGGGCGATCCGGTGACTTTCCTTTGCGTGAACGCGGTGGTCGTGGACCCGGCCAAAATCGTAAATGGCAACCCCGGTTTCGAGGAGCAGTACGGGCAGGGACCGGTGGACTGGACCCTCATCTACCCCAAGAACCTGGTCTACGACAAGGAGCGGGGGCGGACCGGTTCCCGCAGCCTGCGCTTCCTGCCCTGGACGGCTTCTCCGGCCTCCTACGCCGTCCAACTCGTTCCCCTGGAGGCTGGACGGAACTACCGCCTCACAGTCTGGGCCAGGGGCGATGCCCTGGACGACGGCTCGAAGATCACGGTCGAGGCCTGCTTCCGGTCCTCGGTCAACGAGACTTACGTCCTGCCGACCGAGAGCGTCACCCTCGGTTGGACCGGCGGCTTCGACTGGCGCCAGATCATGCTCCAGTTCTCGATCCCGCCGGGTGATCCGGTCAACCTCGAGATCTACTTGAAGTACACCGGAACCGGGACCCTCTGGTTTGACGACTGCGCCGTGGAGCGTCAATAGCTCTCACCGTACGTCCCGCCTCGACAAAGGAGCGTCTCCCATGGTGGAGAAGGCTTCCCGCAGCGACAGCGATGTTCAGACCCCTGGAGGACGCGGCAGATTGAGTCCCTACCCGGCTAGGCGACGCAGGCCTTCCAGACTCATCACCGCCCTGACCCTGGTGGCGGTCATGGCCGTCGCCGCGTGGCCGGTCTCTCTTCAATCATCCCAGGCCAGGGCCGCCTCGCCCGGGTCCGGTTCCCCCGTCGGGGAGACGGCTCTCGCGACCACCCCCTTCAGCGATATCTCCGATCATTGGGCGAGGTCCGAGATCGAGGCCCTCTGGGCTCGGGGGGCCGTGGGAAGCGGTGGCGCCGGCCGGGCCGGGCCCGACGGAGGTCTGGTCAGCGGGCCGTTCCGCCCGGATGATCCCGTCACTCGGGGCGAGTTCGTCATCATTCTGGCCCTAGCCCTCGGCTACGGCGATGAAGCAGCTTCCCTGGCCGGAGTTCAGCCTGTCTTTAGCGACATCAAGCCCGGGGCCGGCGACCTGACCGGGTCCGTTAACGTCGCCGCCGAGTATGGCCTCGTCCGGGGGTATCCCGACGGCGCCTTCGGTCCCGAGCGACCCATTACGCGAGCCGAGATCTCCGCGCTTCTCGTGCGTCTCTTGGGGCTCGAACCCTCCGCGCCGGATGCCGCCGGACTGCCTTTCGACGATCGAGCCAACGTGCCGGCCTGGGCGGCCGGCTACGTCGGGGTGGCCTTCGAGCGAAATCTGGTTCGGGGGTATCCCGATCGCACCTTCCGTCCATTGGGCGGGGCCACGCGGGCCGAGGCGGCTTGTCTTGTCGAGCGGGCCACGCGGGCCAGCGGACAACTCTTCGACCTCAGCGGCATCGTCCGCGGCGTCTCCGCGTCCGGCGACATCCTGGCCGTGGACGCCTGGCCGGCGGGTCGGCCGGAGGCGGCCATGGGCGGTGACGGCACGGCCACCTTCACTTCCCCGAACCGGCTTGGTCCGGCCGGTCCGGGGCCGACCATCTTTCTGAAGATACCGGGCCCGGCCATCGTCTACCGCAACGGGATGGTGGCTGACCGCGCCGGGATCCAGCCGCTGGACGAGGTCTCCCTCATTTTTGGGGCGGACGGGGGTGTGGCCTACGCCCGCTCCACGCTCACCGACGGCCTCGGACGCATCGTCTCGATCGACCCGACCGGGGCCTCCCTGACGGTCGAACCCCTGGACGGGACCCTCGGGTCCCCGCCGCGGACCGTGCCGCTTCTGTCCTGGGCCCCTGTCTTCCGCGACGGGCTTGAGGTGGGCACGGCCGGTTCCGCCGTGGGTCCGACCGGACCCCAGCCTGACCTTCTTGGACTTGGGCCCGGCGTCGTGGTCTACTTTCTCCTCGATTCGGAGAGCGGCGCCATCCGGGCTTTGGCCGTGATGGGGGCCGGCGACGAGGCTGGTCCGGCCGGCTCGCCCGTTTCGCGGGAAGTCTCGACGGGCGGCCTGGCGGCCCCGGCGAAGGATACGGCGGCCCCGCCAGTCTCGCTCTTGACCCCGGCGGCGGCCATGGAACTCAATGCCTCGGCCGTGGGGGCCGAAGCCATGAGAACCTCCGGCGCCGACGGCCGAGGCGTGGTCATCGCCATCGTGGATACCGGCGTGGACGTCACTCATCCCGACCTAGCCATGGCCAGCACTCTGGAACGCAAGGTCGTCGACTGGTGCGATTTCACCGGAGAAGGTGATGTCTCCACGACCCGCCTATCCACGGTCGGCCGGGGGGTTATCACCACCGACCTCGGTCCGGCCGCGGTGGGAGGGATAGTGTCGCGTAGCGGGTTCTACCACTCCGGAGTCTTCTCCGAGACCGAGCTTGACGCCCCGAGCCCGCTCGGTCGGGACATCGACCGGGACGGCTCGACCGGCGACCGTTTCCTGGTCGTAGCCGTAGACCGCCGCTCCTCGGGCATCTACGACACTGTCTACGTTGACACCGATCACGATCTGGATCTCACCGACGAGGCGCCTCTCAAACCCTACCGCGACACCGGGCTCGTAAGCTGGTTCGGTGACCACGCCCTGAACCACTCCGGACTCTGCTCGTTCGTCGTCAGCGACCTCCGGTCGGACGGCAACCGGGTGACTCTCGGCTTTGACGGCAACGGCCACGGAACGCACGTGGCGGCAACGGCCTCGGCTTACGGTTCCTACCGCGGCGGCATGGACGGCATCGCCCCGGGGGCTAAGATCATGGCCCTCAAGGCTCTACGTTCCTCGGGCGACGGCACCTGGGACAACATCCTGCGCGCCGTTACCTACGCCGCCCAGCACGGGGCCCACGTCATCAGTTTGAGCCTGGCCAACCTCTCCGGGGCGGAAGCCATCACCGAGGAGACCGCCGAACTGGCCGCTGTCTCCGATCGTTACGGCGTCCTGATCATCGTGGCCGCCGGCAACGATGGTCCCGGTCTCGGCACGGCCAGCGGTCCCGACGACGGGAGTTTGGTCAGTGTGGGGGCCAGCGTCACCCAGGCCGCCTGGCGATCCTACTATGGTTACGAGGTGCCCGGCGAGACTGTCTGGCCCCTTAGCTCCATCGGGCCACGGGCCGGTGGGGCGGGCGGGCCCGACATCGTCGCGCCGGGGTGTGCCCTGTCAGCGACTCCTTTCTGGCTCGAACCGCCGGGGTACGCGCAGTATGAGGGGACGAGCATGGCCGTTCCGCATGTGGCCGGAGTCGCCGCGCTGCTGTGGCAAGCGGGCTTCTCGGGAGGTCTGCCCGTCTCGGCCGATCTTGTCCGGGACGCGATCTTGGCCACGGCCAGACCCCTGTTCGGCTACTCCTTCGTTGAGCAGGGGCGTGGCTCCGTGGACGCCGCGGCGGCCTGGGAGTGGCTGGCCCGCGAGGCCTCCACCGGACCGGCGGACCGGCCCGAGGTGGGGGCGCCGGATGGGTTCTTTTCCCGCGACAAAGCCGTGGCCCGGGTGCTCTTCGAAGTGACCGGCCCGGGGGGCGGACAGGGCTGGCTCGAGATCACCTCCGACTCCTCCTGGCTTCAGCCCCTGAAACGGACCCTGGCCCTGCCCGCCGGGGAACCAAGACCTCTGGCCGCGTCGATCGAGACCGTTCTTGGCCAGGGCCTTTACTCTGGCCGTCTCAGCGGTCGTGACGGCCAACGCGAGCTTTTCGGTCTTCCGGTCACTATCGTCGTCCCGGCCGAGTTTGAGGCCGCGGCTCATTGGGAGGTCACGGCCCAAGGTTCGCTGGGTCCGGGGCGCCTGGCCAGACACTACTTCCGTGTGCCGCCTGGGACGGCGGCGCTGGAGTTCGCTTGCGGAGTGCCGGCCGGCTCGAAGGGACGCGGTTTTGAGGGACGGATCAAGGGCTATCTCTACGGCCCGGATGGCCGCCTGGCCGCGGCCACGGGTTACGTCGGTCAAGGCGCCGACGACGTCTCGGGCTACGCTTCCGTGCGCGTGGCCGAGCCCGCGGGCGGAGTCTGGGAGGCCGTGATCTTCAGCTCGGCGGCCCTCTCGGCTTTCGATCTGACCACCTCGGACTACTGGATGGAGGGCGGTCTCGAAGGTCTGGCCTACGACTTGCCTGGCCCGGACTGGGATGTCACCGTTCCGGCCCGCGCGTCACACGGCCTCGGGGAGATCTCCTCGCTCGGCGCTCTCTTGAGCCGGTGCTGGAGGCCCGTCTCTTCTCCGGACGGTGATGGCCGTCTCGCGCAAGTCTGGGGTAGCGGGTGGACGCCGGGCGGCGCGTCGGGGACGGGCGGCGCCGGTCTGAGCCAGGACGTGGTTCTTCGGATCAAAGGGGACTTGGGCTGGAGCAACGCCGGCGCCGCCTTCGATGGCCTCGTGCAGGGCTACGGCTTGTGGCGGAGCGGTTGGGACAGCCGTCCCGAGACAGCTAGCCTGGCGCCCGTGGAGACCTTGACGCGGGCCCTGCCGGCTTTGGATGGCTCGGCCGGACTCTTGCGTCTGACCCTGCGCGACCTGGCCGGGGGACCGGGAGAAGGGACCGGCGCTCTCTGGGCGGAAAGCCGCGGGGGCGACCTGGACCTCTACCTCTATCGCCGCGAGGCCGGAGGGTGGCAGGAGTGCGGCGCCTCGGTCATCGAAGGCGTCTCCGACGAGGCCATCGAGATCGAGAATCCCCCGGCCGGCAACTACGCCGTCTCGGTCGTGGCCAGTCCGGAAGGGATGGGTCCCGTTATCTTCGAGCTCCGAAGCCAGTGGCTACCGTCGGCCGGACAAGTCGGCCCGACCGGCCGCAAGCGGTCTCTGGGGTCCGCGGAGACGGGGTCGTTCTCCGTGACGGCAATGGTTCCGGTCGAGGAGGGTGTCTACCGAGGCGCGCTCCGCGTCGCGGACCGCGCCGGTCGTCTGGCCCTGCCCGGTGGGGCGGGAGCGACCGCCAGCCTCCTACCCCTCACCATCCGCCGGATGGGAACCGCGCTCGGACTCTCTCTTTCCCCGGGAGTGGTCTATCCCGGGCGGAATCTTCTGACCTTCCAGGCCCGCGATGACATCGGTCCGGTGGAGCGGTTCTCGCTCGAACTGGATGATGGCGTCTACCAGGCCACCGGGGGGCGGGTGACCGTGCCCCGGGATGTTTCTCGGAACCAGGGCTGGGTGCGGCTTGTCGCCCGCCTGACCCTGCCCGACGGGAGTTCGGCCCTCTGGGTCTTCCATCTTCCAGTGGCGGCCGATTCCGCCTTGAGCGGCGGCGAGGGAACCCCCGGCCGTACCGATTGGCTTCTGAACGAAGGCTACCGCCCAGAGAGTTTGGCAAGCGCGCGAGACGCACTCCGTCGCTTGCTCTGGGGCGGGTAAACGCGGGAGGAGGACGCCCATGGCCCCGGTGCCGCTCGTTACCCATCCGGAACGGATTCTCATCGTCGACGATGAGGCCGGAATGCGGGAGTTGCTCCTAGCGCTCTTCCGCAAGAACGGCTACCAGACCGTGGCCTCCGCCGACGCGGACGCGGCCCTGCCCTTGGCGGCCGAGGTCGACCCGACCGTGGCCATCATCGACTACCGCATCGCCGGCGGCGGCGGCATCAACCTCATCGCCAAACTGCGGGATCACCTTCCCGACGTCAGGTGCATCTTCATGACCGCCTACGATAATCCCGACTACTTTGAGTCGGCTGTGAAGGCCGGGGCTTCCGACACAATCCAGAAGCCCTTCGACATCCTTGAACTTCTGGCCAAAGTTGAGCGCCAGATTGAGCTCAAGAAGCGGGTCGTCCGGGGGGTGATTCGTCTTGGCTAGGTTTCTCGCCGCCGTCTGCCAACTCACTGCCGGGAGCGACCCGCGGGAGGCGGTTCTCAGGGCCGCCAAGCCGGGGGCCAGGCTCGTCGTCCTGCCGGCCTTCGCCCTGGGCGCGTGGGGAGACTGGACCCCCGGGCCGGGCCCTGGGCGAGCCGAGCTTTTGACCCGAGCCATCGCCATTGCTCGCGAAGCCGGCTGCTACCTCATACCAGGCACTGTCCTGGTGACCGAGGACGAGGTCGGGTCGGGGAACGGTCAGCCGGTCGTGCGGCAGGTGGCCTGGCTTCTTGGCCCGGACGGAGAGCTTCTCGGCGAGCAGTGGCAGACCCACACGAGCCAGGCCGAAGAAGACGCCGGCTGGGGGGTCGGGTCTGAAGTGAAGGTGATCCAGGCCCCCGGACTGGGCTGCAGCGTCGGCCTTCTGGTGGGCTCGGACGCCTGGGTTCCTGAGGTCAGCCGTATCCTGGCCCTGGGGGGCGCCGACCTTCTCGTCGCGCCCCTGGCCATGCCCAGGCCTTACTCCGAGGCCTGTCAGTTGGCCGCGCTTTGGCGGGAGGTCCAGCAGAACCAGACCATCGGCATCGAAGCTTGCCTGGTAGGCGAGAGGGGCGGCCGCTCCTGGGCCGGCCGAAGCGCCATCCTAGCCCCGTGCGAGATGACGCTGGACGAGAGCGGCTTCATCGCCAGGGGCGCCACCGCAGCCAGGGGCCTGATCCTGTTCGGGCCGGTGGATCTTGACCAACGGCGGGCCGTGGTCGAGGCCTACGACATCCTGGCCGAGATGAACACCGACATCTATCGCCAGGCCTTTCCCGGAGTCTACTTCGGGGGCGGCCATCCCGCGGTCATTGGCGCCGACCCGGCGCCCGTCCAGACGCCGACGCCGCCGCGCCTGGCCCTCCGGGAGAGAGCCTTTCGGCGCTACCTGACCCTGGCGTCCCGTCCGGGCGCCATCCGGGCGGCGGTAAGGTCGCTCGGCATCCAGCCGAGAACCGCCGCCGGCGGCTCTCGTGGCCTAGTCCGGGCCGCCGCGCTGCAGCTTGAGTCTTTCTACGCCCGCTCACCCGCCGAGTATGCCCTCAGGCTGGGCGAGCGCTTCGCCGAGGCCGTGAACCAAGGGGCCGAACTGGTGGCCTTCCCTGAATTCACGACCCTTCCCCTCATCGGTCTTCTGCCCGGCGTGGCCGAGATGGCCCGCGGCAAGGCCGCCGCGACCGCGTCCCCGGTCTCCACCGGCCCCGCGACCGCGTCCCCCGCCTCCACCCGCCCCGCAGCCGGCCCCGGCGCCCCTTCTCTCCCGCGCTTGGCCGACATTGTCAGCTTCATGGAACCCGTCCTGCGGAGGGTCTACTTCACCCTGTTTTCGGCTCTGGCGGCCGCGGCCCGGGTCTGGATCATGGCCGGCTCGACCCCTCTCCCGGGTCCGGACGGCAAGGTCTACAACGTCGCCGCCCTCTTCGACCCGGACGGAAACCTGGTCGGGACGCAATCCAAGTTGCACCTTTTCCCCCGCGAGCGGGCCGAGGGCCTCGTGCCCGGGACGCGTTTCGAGGTCTTCGATACCAGCGTCGGCCGCCTGGCTCTCCCCATTTGCATGGACGCCACCTACTTCGAAACCTATCGCCTCGCGGCTCTCCTGGGAGCGCAAATCGTCGCCGCCCCGGTCTCGAACGTGGAACCCTATCATTACTGGAAGCTCCTTCGCGGCGCCTGGCCGCGCGTCCAGGAGACCCCGGTCTACGCAATCCAGTCGACCATCGTGGGGGACTTCCTCGGCGATCCCATGACGGGCAAGGCCTCCATCTACGCCCCGGCCGAACTGACGCCCGCCGGGGACGGCATCCTGGCTCAATGCCCAGCGCCGGTCGGACCCGGGATGGCTGTGGCCGATCTCGATCTCAAGGCCCTGGCCGCTTTCCGGGCCGAGGGTTCCCTTTTGAGCCGGCTCAACCCTGAGATCGTCCGGCGCTACCTACCCGCGATCTACGAGGGCCGCGGCTCGACCCGTGAGGTCCGACCCTGACCTGTTCCGTCGCCCTGGGAGGGATGGCTTTGAAGCGACTGACCACACCCGAGGAAATGAACCTCAAACGCCGCCTTTACCCCACAGGCAACCACTTTGTCTCCTTGCCGGTGATTGCCGAGGCGGACGCCTCGGTTGACCGCGTCGGGGTTCTGCATCAGGGCACGGCCAGCCTCATCGAGTTTGGTGGGCTCCAGGCCGAACTCGGGGCCGAGACACTGCCGGCCATCCAGCCGCTTCTTGTGCCCCTGCTGATGGTGAAGGGGCGGAGGATCAGGCTGGACGGGGGCCTGTCCTGGCGCCGTCTCTGGGACTGGGTGCCCCGTTTCGAATGGACCGACCCCTCGCTTGGCCTCCGGGTGCGGGGGACTATCTTCGCTCCCGTCTTTCGCGACGGCGAGGGGCTCCAGTCCCACAAAGGTTTCGTCTACGTTCTGGAGGTCTCCCTCCCGAAGGGCGCGGCCGGCGACTCCACCCTTCCGGGAGCGGCCGCCGACTCCACCGGGACCGCCCCGGCCGACCTCCGAGTCGGCCTAAGTCTTACCTGGGGCGACCTCATCCAGACGGTCTACACCTCGCGGCGCGTCCCGGCCGAACTCACTGTTCGAAGGGATCGCTGGACCGGAGGGCCGGTTCTGGAGCCCCGCTCAGGCGCCGGCGCCGGGCCGGCGGCCCTGGCCGTCTCCTTCTCGGTCTCGGCCGACAAAGTGGAGTGGTCCCCTGTCACGGACCTAGAGGGCCGGGTGCGCCTGGAGATGACAGCGGACCTCACCGACGGTCTAGCCCTGGGCTTCTACTTCGGCGCCAACCGTGAGGGCGACGGCGCCCGCACGGTGGCCGTCGACCTTTCCCGCCACGGCTGGGAGAAACTTCTCCGCGAGACGGGGGCGGCCCTCGGCCCGCTTCACCGGACAGTAGCCGTCCATCCGCCGAGCGACCGCCCCGCCCCCGCCCTCACCCAGGAGGAGGCCGCCGTCATCGAGCGGCGGCTGAACGAGAATCTCCTTTTCAACTACTTCTTTGCCGCCGGGCGAACCATCGACAGCGAGGAACTTGCCCTGGTGACGAGCCGGAGTCCCCTATACTACGTCAGCGCGGCCTTTTGGGCCCGCGACGCCCTGCTCTGGAGCCTCCCCGGCCTGATCCTGACCGACCCCCGTTTGGCCGAGGAAGCCTTGGGCCAGGCCTTCGGCCGCTACTTCCGGCACGCCGGCGTCCACTCGCTCTATCTGGACGGCGGCCTGCTCTACCCGGGTTTCGAACTCGACGAGTTGGCCGCCTACCCCATCGCCCTCCGGCGCTACGTCATCGCGACAGGGGATCGGGGGATCCTGTCCCGACGCGACCTCGTCGGCGGCCTCCGGCGCATCCTGGCTCTCCTGGAGCAAGAGAGACACCCCGACCCTGGTATCCACCTCTATCGGACCTTCCTTCTCCCCTCGGACGATCCGGCGACCCATCCCTACGTTACCTACGACAACGTCATGGTCTGGCGGGCTCTCCTCGACACGGCCGACCTTCTGGAATGGGCGGGCCAGGGTGATACGGCGGTCGAGACTCCGGCCACCCTCAGGGCGCGGGCCGCGCTGGTCAAGGAGTCCATCTTCCGTCACTGCGTCACTCCCGGGCGATCGGGTCCGATGTTCGCTTGGTCGGTGGACCTGGCAGGAGAAACCGAGGTGGCCGACGAACCACCCGGCAGCCTGGAACTTCTCACCTACTATGGTTTCTGCCCGTCTGACAACGAAGTCTGGCTGAACACGATGGACTGGCTTCACTCGCGGGAGAACCCCTATCGCTACACCGGAGTCTCCTTCCCTGGCCTGGGGTGCCCGCACGCCAAGCATCCCTTTGTCATGAGCCTGTTCAACGCCCTCCTTGGCGGGCTGCCGGGGCGCATTGACGAGGCGAAAGGAGTTCTCGTCCGGGCGCCGCTTGACACCGGGCTGGCCTGCGAGGCTTTCGACCGCGAGACGGGCGAGGCAAAGACGGGCGCCGCCTTTGCCACCTGCGCCGGCTTCCTGGGCTATGCTATAGATCACGTCTTCGGACGATAGGACTTTGTGCCGAAAGATCCACCCGGCGACGGCGTGGCCGGGACACAGGAATGAATTCCAGTGTGTGGAATACCGCGCCTGGGCAGGATAGACCAGCCAGGCCTGAGGAGGCTAAGTTTGAGGCTCTTTCTTGATACCGCCAACATCGAGGAGATCCGCGAGGCGGTCAGTTGGGGAGTCATCTCGGGCGTCACCACCAACCCCACGCTTGTCGCCAAGGAGCAGGGTCGCACTTTCGCCGAGATTCTCAGGGAGATCACCGCGATCGTCCCGGGACCGGTCAGCGCTGAAGCCGTCAGTCTTGACGCCCCGTCGATGATCACGGAGGCTCGCCATTTAGCGGGAACGGCGGACAACGTGGTGGTCAAGATACCCATGACCCCCGAAGGTCTCAAGGCCGTGAAGATCCTGGCCGGCGAAGGCATCCGGACTAACGTCACTCTCATTTTCTCCGCCAACCAGGCGCTTCTCGCCGCGCTGGCCGGGGCCAGCTACGTTAGCCCCTTCGTCGGGCGCATCGACGACGCCGGTCACGATGGTATGCAGGTCGTCCGGGACACGGCCGCGATCTACGAGATCCACGGGTTGGAGTCGGAGATAATCGCCGCCAGCATTCGCCACCCCCTGCATGTGATCGACGCAGCTAAGGCAGGGGCGGATATCGCCACCGTGCCGACCAAAGTCCTAAGGGCCATGGCCAGCCACCCGCTGACAGATCGCGGCATCGAGATGTTCCTCCAAGACTGGAAGAAAGTGAAGACGAGCTAGCCGACTGGAGCGCCTAGGATTGGGATTGGCAGTTATAGGTTCGCGTCTGCCGGACTATGCTAGTGCGGCCGGGTTACCCCGTTGTAACCTTCCGTGAAGCAATCTATGTGTATCCAGCCAAGTCCGACCCCCTGAACTTAAGCCTTTCGCCCTGCGGGCGACGTTAGAGGACGAGGTGAGAGTCGTTGAATATTGCCCAACTGGAGTCCAAGACCCTCAAGGAGCTCTACCAGATCGGCCGAGACCTGGAACTTGTCGGGTATTCGGAGATGAACAAGAAGGAACTGATATTCGAGATCCTCAAGGCCAACATCGAGAAGGAAGGGTCCATCTTCGCCGAGGGCGTGCTGGAGATCATGCCGGAAGGTTTCGGCTTCCTTCGCCCCATCGGCTACCTGCCCAGCCGGCAGGACGTCTACGTCTCCCCCTCCCAGATCCGGCGGTTTGACCTCAAGACCGGCGACTACGTCTCCGGCCAGGTTCGTCCGCCAAAGGAGAGTGAGCGCTACTACGCCCTCCTCCGGGTGGAAGCCATCAACGAGGAGAACCCCGACGTCGCCAAAGACCGCGTGGCTTTCGAGGCCCTGACCCCGATTTTCCCGCTCGAGCGCCTGACCCTGGAGACGACCCGGACGGAAATATCTACAAGACTCATTGACCTCATCGCCCCCATCGGCAAGGGGCAACGTGGCCTCATCGTCTCTCCGCCCAAGGCCGGCAAGACCGTTCTCCTCAAGAAAGTCGCTAACGCCATCATGGCCAACTGCCCGGCCGTGCACCTCATCGTTCTCCTTGTCGACGAACGGCCAGAGGAAGTTACGGACATGGAGCGGTCGGTGACGGGCGAGGTTGTCAGTTCGACCTTCGACGAGGTGCCGGAGAACCACATCAAGGTCGCCGACATGGTCCTGGACCGGGCCAAGCGACTGGTCGAGCACAGGAAGGACGTTGTTATTCTCCTCGACAGCCTGACCCGCCTGACCCGGGCCCACAACCTGGTCGTCCCGCCCAGCGGGCGGACCCTCTCCGGGGGCATCGACCCGGCGGCTCTCCACCGGCCCAGACGCTTTTTCGCCGCCGCCCGGAACATCGAAGAAGGCGGAAGCCTGACCATCATCGCCACCTGCATCGTCGATACCGGCAGCCGCATGGACGACATCATCTACGAGGAGTTTAAGGGCACCGGCAACCTGGAGATCCACCTGGATAGGCAGCTCTCCGAGAAGCGAGTCTTCCCGGCCATCGACGTCAAGCGGTCCGGAACCCGCAAGGAAGAGTTGCTCCTGTCGGCGGAGGAGCTGGAGATGACCTACGCCCTTCGCCGGGCTCTGAATGCTCTTGGAACCCAGGAAGCCACCGAAATGCTCATTGACCGGTTGAAGAAGACTAAGTCCAATGAGGAATTCCTGAAGCTAATTCTCAAGGGTCTGCAGGTGACGTAGGCCGCCGCGCCGTCGCCGGCACAGGATCTGGCGGGGGAACGCCGGTGGTACGGAATGGCTATTCACAGCCAGTTGTGTCACGCTCAGAACCCACTAAACGGATAAAATCCTGAGGGCGCGGACTACAATACCTACTGGACCCCAGCCAGCCGCACAGAGGGGGGAACCCAGTGGGTCTGGGAAAAGCCGGTCGCACGGTCGGTCTTCTGGTTCTGGTGGCTACTCTGACCGCCGCTTCGGCGGGGAGTTGGCCCGTGGGACCGGCGCCTCCCGGCGCCACGTTCTCCGGTAGCCCCCAGGCGGAATTTGACCCGTCCGATCCGGGCGTTTTCGGGCTTTCCGCCTCGACCGCGGCTTCAGACCCGGCCCCACCTCCCGACGACCGCCCGTTCGTCATCGTTCACGTCGTGGCCCGCGGCGAGACCGTCTCGGGCATCGCCAACGGGTACGGAATCACGGCCTCGACGGTAGCCGCCTCGGCTAGACCAGGCGACCCGGATCACATCTACCCCGGAGAGACGCTCGTTTTCCCCTCGGTCGACGGGCTTCTCCACGTGATCAAGCCCGGCGACACCCTGAGCGAGATCGCCCGGACCTACCGGGTGGATGCGGGCCCCATCGGCCAGGCCAACGACATCGAGGACCCGAGAACCCTCGCCGTCGGCCGGACCCTGATCGTGCCGGGGGGCAAGCCTCGCCAAGCGGCCGCGGCCTCCACCGCGAGCGGGGCGGCCGGCGCGGCGGCGTCCGGAAACGTTCTCTCCTGGCCTCTCCGCGGGGCTATCAGCTCGAGCTTCGGACCCCGCTGGGGTCAAGTTCACGCCGGAATCGACATCGTGGCTTCCTACGGCGCCACCATCCGGGCCGCCGGGGCCGGCAAGGTCTCCTTCGTCGGCTGGTACGGACGGTACGGGCGGTGCGTCATCGTCGACCACGGGGGGGGCCTGACCACGCTCTACGGTCACGCCTCGGTCATTTTGGTTTCGGCGGGGGACCGCGTTGCCCGGGGGGATCCCGTCGCCGAGGTCGGCTCAAGCGGCAACTCGACCGGTCCGCACTGCCACTTCGAGGTTCGCCTGGATGGCCGGGCCAGAAACCCGCTGAATTACCTCGGCGGCTAAGTGAGTGACGTTTCTTTGGACAGCCTTGTTTGGCCCGTGCTATAATCAACCTTGCTTTTGCGAACGGTCGCCTAGCTTTGTTTCAGGGTCAATTACCGGCCAAGAAGGTGTGCAGCGGTGAAGGAAAACACCCATCCGAGCTACTACCCAGACGCTAAGATTGTCTGCGCCTGCGGGACTGTCCACGGCATCGGTTCGACCAAGAAGGATATCAGGGTCGAGATTTGCTCCAAGTGCCATCCCTTTTACACCGGCCAGCGCCGGATCGTCGACACAGCCGGGCGGGTCGAACGCTTCGTGAGGAAATACAACTGGGGTCAGCAGCCGACCGAAGACAAAAAAGTACCCAAGGTCAAGAAGGGCGCCGAGGAAGCCCTGAAGATCCTCGAAGAACTCGAAGGCAAGGACGCCAAGTAGAGACTCTATCGAGCGAGGGCGCCTCCCGGGTGGGGTGCCCTCGCTCCTATGTACGACCCCGATCCACCCGCGACCGAGCGGGAGCGGGAGGAATTCCGGGCTGCGGGGCTGAAGTCTCCCGGGACTGTGGCTCTAGACTTGGTCCCTCGGTTCCTAGTGAGGGGTGGAAGCGTCCCGGGCAAGCCGAGGGGACAAACTCTAGGCTCTTTCGGGGAACGGCCACGATCTCCGAATCCTTGTTTTCGGAAGGAGGCAAAGCGTTGTCCAGAAAACACGCGATTTGGATTGCGCTCTTTCTTGCTCTGGTCATGACGGCCTCGGTGTTCGTCGGCGGGTGCAAGCCCAAGAACGCCCTGCAGGCCATCCAGAAGGCCGGCAAGATCATCGTCGGAACGTCCGCGGACTATTCTCCGTTCGAGTACGTCGACGAGACGACCGGCGACTACACCGGCTTCGACGTCGAGCTGATGGCGAAGATAGCCGAGAAGCTGGGCGTCACCGTGGAGTGGAAGGACATGGACTTCAACATCCTTCTCAACTCCCTGCAGTCGGGCCAGCTCGACGCGGTCATCGCCTGCATGACCAGCGACGCCGAGCGTCAGCAGCAGGCTCTCTTCTCCAATGGCTACTGGGTCTCGCCCGACGCGATCCTGGTCAAGAACGACAGCGGCGTGACCATCACCGATCCTATGACCGATTTCCCCGGACTCCGTGTTGGCGTGCAGGCGGGAACGATCCAGGAGGGGTTCTGCAAGGACGAACTCATCACTCCGGGGACGATGCCCGCGGCCAATCTGAGTTCCTACCCCAGGGCTGACCAGGCCGTGACCGACTTGGTCGTCGGTCGCCTCGACGCCGTCTTCATCGACTTCGCCGTGGCCCAGGCCTTCACGGAGATGCAGCCGGTCACCGTGGCCCTGATCTACGATCTGCCAGGCGACCCCGGCATCGCGGTGAAGCTTGGCGAGCAAGAACTTGTCGACAAGATCAACGAGGCCATCCAGCAGCTCACTGACGACGGCACCATCCAGCAATTGGCCGACAAGTACGAGATCGCGGCCGCCCTGACAGAAGGCTAGAGCCTAGCCGGGTTTAGCGGCGGGGCCGGGACCAGGGTTCTCGTGGCGCCCCGGAAGTCACCGGCCCCGCCGAGCGTCTGAGTCCCGCCCGGGACCACCCATCCGATGGACCCGTCCCTGTTTCTCCGCTCTCTCAAGTTCATAGCCCCGGCGATAAAGGTGACCGTGCTCCTCACCGTCCTGGCCCTGAGCCTGGGCTTGGTCCTCGGTCTCCTTCTCGCTCTCGCCCGAGTCTACGGCGGACGAGTCCCGCGGGCTGTCTCCTCCGCCTACAGCCGCACGGTGCGGAGCCTCCCCACGCTCGTGGTTCTCTTTATTTTCTACAATCTGGCCTGGATAGCGTTCCGTGTCGGCGGTCTCACGGCCGCCATCATCGCCCTGACGGCCTGTACCGCCGCTTACCAGTCGGAGATCTTCCGCGGGGCGATCCAGTCGATCGGGACAGGGCAGATGGCGGCGGCGCGATCCCTGGGGATGACCCGCGGGGTGGCCTTGCGGTCGGTCATCATTCCCCAGGCTCTGCGGCTAGCCATTCCGGCCTGGTCCAATGAGGCGGCCATTGTCCTCAAGGACTCTTCTCTCGCCTCCGCCGTGGGCACGGCCGAGATGTTTCGGAGGGCCCAGCAGTTCGGGGCCGCCACCCATCACTCGCTTCCGGCCTTCCTGGCCTGCGGGCTACTTTACTTTTGCCTGACCTTTATCACCAACCGAGTCCTCGACTACGCCCAGAAGCGCTACGGACTCAAGACCTGACCCTGAGACGGGGGATCGCTCCGATGGCCGAAGCCATCCTGAGGATAGAGAACATCCACAAGGCCTACGGGAAGACCGAGGTCCTTCGCGGCGTCTCGTTCGACGTCGTCGCGGGCGAGGTTGTCGTTATCATCGGCCCGAGCGGCACCGGGAAGAGCACCCTTCTGCGGTGCGTCAACCAGTTGACCGTCCCGGATCAGGGCCGGGTCTGGCTCGAAGACGTCGAACTGACCGACAAGGGCGCCGACATCAACAAGGCCCGCGAGCACATCGGCATGGTCTTCCAGGACTTCAACCTCTTCAGCCACCTCACGGCCTTGCAGAACGTGCTGCTGGCCCTGACCAAGGTCAAGAGAATGAAGCCCGGCGAGGCCAGAGCCAAGGCCGCTCTGGAGCTCGAGAAGGTCGGGCTGGTCGACAAGGCCGGCCTCTACCCGGCCGAGCTATCCGGTGGACAGAAGCAGCGGGTGGCCATCGCCCGTTCCCTGGCCATGGACCCCAAGGTCATGCTCTTCGACGAACCCACCTCGGCCCTCGACCCCGAGCTCATCGGCGAGGTTCTGGAAGTCATGAAGACTCTGGCCGAGGAAGGCATGACCATGTTGGTCGTCAGCCATGAGATGGGCTTTGCCCGCGAGGTCGCCACACGCATCATCTTCATTGAGAACGGCATCGTTTCCGAGGAGGGCCCGCCCGAACAGTTCTTCGAGCACCCCAAGAACGCCCGGACGCGCGAGTTCCTCGGGAAGCTGACCGAAACCCGCGGCGACGGGGCGGCCCGGGGCGGGAGGCGGGCGACATGGACCTGAGCCAGGCCGGCACGCTGCGGTTCATGTGGGGGATTCTACCCGAACTGCTGAAGGGTCTGGAGTTGACTCTCGAGCTCACGGCCCTGTCCCTTGTGGCCGGGCTTATCCTGGCCATTCCGGTGTCGCTGGTGAGGACCTACACCAAGGGCCCCCTGAACTGGCTGGCGACGGCCTACGTCGAACTCTTTCGCGGGACCCCGCTCCTGGTCCAGCTCTTTGTGGTCTATTACGGCCTCGGCGAAACGGGTATCGTTCTGGACCGATTTTTCTCGGCCTGGCTGGCCCTGACCCTGAACTCTGCCGCCTACCAGTCCGAGTACGTCCGCGGCGCCATCCTGGCCGTGAGCGCGGGACAGCTCACCGCGGCCCGGGCCATGGGGATGCGTCCGATGCAGGCCTTCCGCTGGGTGGTCCTGCCGCAAGCCCTGCGCTTGGCCCTGCCGGCCTGGTCCAACGAGGTCGCCTACATGGTCAAGTATGTATCCGTGGTCTACATGATCGCCGTGCAGGAGTTGTTTACGCGCGGGCAGGCCATCATCAGCAAGTACTTCCGTCTCTGGCCGACCCTCATCGAGGTGGGCCTCATTTACTTCGTGGTCGTCTACGTCATCACCCGCGGTATGGACTACGTCGAGCACCGTTTCCGCATCCCCGGCCTGGAGACCCACGCCGACAGACGCGAGATGGGCTAGGACGACTGAGGAGGACAAATCTATGAACCACAGCGGCAGTCCCATCTCCTATGGCGGCCAGGCGGTCATCGAGGGGGTGATGATGCGCGGTCCTAAGGGTTACGCCGTGGCCGTGAGACGCCCGAGCGGTGAGGTTGTCACCCGCTACCGGGAGGCCCCAGTTCCCTCGGCCAGAAGTCGAGTCTGGGGCCTGCCTTTCGTTCGGGGTCTGGCTTCTCTCGTGGACTCCCTCACGATCGGGGTCGAAGCTCTGGTCTACTCGGCGAATGAGGCCATGGGCGACGACGAGAAAATAAGCGGGGCGGAAGGCGGGCTCGCGGTCGTGATCGGCGCCGCCTTGGCCGTGGTTCTGTTCGTCTGGCTACCGACCGTGGTGGCCGGCCCACTTCTGCGGCTGAGCGCCTCGCCGGTGCTGGTGAACCTTGGGGAGGGTCTCTTCCGGCTGGCTGTCCTGGTGGCCTACATCTGGGTCATCGGGCGGATGCCCGACATCGCCCGGGTCTTCCAGTACCACGGAGCCGAGCACAAAGTGATCAACGCTTTCGACGCCGGCGGCCCCTACGACGCGGAGGCCGCCGCCCGCTTCGGGACCGCTCACCCTCGGTGCGGGACGAGCTTTCTCCTCTTCGTGGTCGTCGTCAGCGTGGCCGTGTTCTCTCTGTTCGGTTGGCCGAATATCTGGATCCGCCTGGCGACTCGCCTGGCTTTGCTCCCCGTCGTGGCCGGAGTGGCCTACGAACTGATGAAGCTCGGCGCGCGCTCGCGGTCCGGGCTCCTGGGTTGGCTTGTCGCCCCGGGGATGTGGCTGCAGAGAATGACCACCCGCCAGCCCGACGGTTCGCAGTTGGAGGTGGCGGCCAGGGCTCTGGCCGAGCTTAACCCACCGCCGCCCGGGGCGCCCCGCGGATCTGCCCGGTCTGTTTGAAGGCTCGAATCCGTCCGTGCTATAATCTCGGCGAGCACTCCCGAACAACGCGGGAATCCAGGCGCCCCTTCCGGGGTCGTCAAATGGTGGTAGAGCATGTTCGAGAAGCTGAAAGATATTGAGGCCAAGTACGAGGATCTGACCGCCCGTTTCGCGGACCCGGCCGTCCTGGCCGACCAGAACCAGTGGAAGTCCACGGCCCAGGAGCGGGCGCGGCTTGAGCCGATCGTGATGGTCTACCGCGACTGGCTCAGGGCTGAGGGCGAGATTGTCGGCACGCTCGAGCTTCTAGAGGGCGCGCAGGACCCGGAATTGCACGAGATGGCCGAGACCGAACTCAAGACCCTCAAGGCTCGCAAGCAAGACCTGGAAGAGCGCCTCACCACGCTTCTCCTGCCGCGGGATCCGAACGACGAGAAGAACGTTATCATCGAGATCCGGGGCGGAACCGGGGGTGGGGAGGCGGCTCTCTTCGCCGCCGAGCTCTACCGCGCCTACACCCGCTACGCCGAGCGCCTGAGGTGGAAGACCGAACTGGTCAGTTCGACGCCCACGGATATCGGCGGCTTCAAGGAAGTCATCTTCCTGATCGAGGGTGAGGGCGCCTACAGCCGTCTAAAGTACGAGAGCGGAGTGCACCGCGTCCAGCGCGTCCCGGAGACCGAGTCGAGCGGCCGCATCCACACCTCCACGGCCACCGTGGCCGTTCTCCCGGAGGCCGAGGAGGTCGAGGTTGATATCGGCCCGGGCGACCTTCAGATCGACACCTACTGCGCCGGCGGACCCGGCGGCCAGCACGTGAACAAGACCGAGTCGGCCGTGCGCATCGTCCATATCCCGACGGGGATCATGGCTACCTGCCAGGACGAGAAGTCCCAGCATAAGAACAGGGACAAGGCCATGCGGGTCCTGAGGGCCCGCGTCCTGGCCAAGGCCCAGGAAGAGCAGGATCAGCGGGAGGCCGAGCAGCGACGGTCGCAGGTCGGGACGGGCGATCGCAGCGAACGCATCCGGACCTACAACTTCCCCCAAACTCGAGTAACCGATCACCGCATTGGCTTCACCACCCACCGGCTGGCGCTTATCCTGGACGGGGATCTCGACGAGCTCATCGACACCCTGGCCACCTCGGCTCAGGCCGAGCATCTCCGAAAGGCGGAGTAGGACGGCTTCCATAGGCGCGGCCGGGCATCTCCTGGGGCAGGCCACGGTTAGGCTCCGCCGAGCCGGGTGCGAGACGCCGCGCCTGGACGCCGAGGTTCTCCTGGCCCACGCGAGCGGGTTAACCCGGGAGACCCTCCTGTCCCACCCGGAGACAGTCCCAACTCCCGAGCAGGCCCGCATTTTTGAGGACCTCATTGGTCATCGCCAGCGACGCTGTCCCGTGGCCTATCTTGTGGGGCGACGCGAGTTCATGTCCCTTGGTTTCGAGGTCATGCCGGGCGTACTAGTGCCCAGACCGGAGACCGAACTCCTGGTGGAGGTGGCCGCCCGCCTGGCCCGAGATCTCCAGGAGAGCAGGAGCGACGAGCGGTTGGTCCTGGCCGACGTTGGGACCGGCTGCGGGGTGGTCGCCGTCATCCTCAGCCGTCTTCTGCCCGAGGCCCGCGTCTTCGCCATCGACGTGTCGGAGACGGCCCTCGTCACGGCCGGTCGCAACGCGGAGCGACTGGGTGGCGCGACGGCCCTGGAGCTTCGCCGTGGGGACCTCTTTGAGGCCCTGGCCGGCGATCGGCCGCGCCCCCTTCTCGACGGCGTGGTCGCCAACCTACCCTACGTCCCGAACGCGGCCTGGGCGACTCTTCCGCCGGAAGTTCGCGACTACGAACCACCCGAGAGCCTGCGCGGCGGGCCGGACGGGCTCGACATCTACCGCCGCCTGGCCGCCGAGCTTCCAACCTACCTCGCCCCGGGCGGGTTCGTCTGCCTGGAGATCGGCCCGGGCCAGGGTTCCGCCGCTTCGGCCCTCCTTGCCGCGACCGGGCTCTTTCCCGGCCGGAGGCCAGTCGTTCACCAGGACCTGGCCGGCCGGGAACGAGTTGTCGCCGCGGCGGGGACCGGTGACCGTCTCAAGCCGGATTGAGCCGTTCCTGGAGGACAAGCTAGGTTCTGGCGGAAACTCTATCCAGACTTCTCGCTCGTCGCGCCGACCGAGTCCTCCAGGGGCGCAAAGGTTAGGGAGAGCATGGCTGACAGGGAAACCCCGCACCGGCGAACGAGGGTGGTGACCCTCGACCCGGAGCGCCCGGATCCTTCGGGCGTCCGGGCTGCGGCTCGCTGCCTGGCTCGGGGTGGCCTGGTCGTCTTTCCGACCGAGACCGTCTACGGGCTTGGCGCCGACGCCACCAACGGCCAGGCCGTCGCGCGGGTCTTCGCGGCCAAGGGTCGCCCATCCGATAACCCTCTCATTGTCCACGTCGCCTCACCCTCCGAGGTCCCTTCCCTGGTCCGGGAAGTCGACTCCAGGGCCAGAGCCCTCATGGAGGCATTCTGGCCCGGGCCGCTCAGCCTCGTTTTTCCGAGAACGTCGCGCATCGCGCCCGAGGTCTCCTGCGGCCTCGACACTGTGGCCGTCCGCATGCCCCGCCACGCCGTGGCTCTCGAGCTCATCCGGCAGGCCGGAACGCCCGTGGCGGCGCCGAGTGCCAACATTAGCGGGCGTCCCAGTCCGACCAGAGCCGAGGACGCGCTGGCCGACCTTGCCGGCCTGGTCGACTACATCCTGGACGCCGGGCCGTGCCCGCTCGGGGTCGAGTCGACCGTGCTTGATCTCACCGGAGCGATCCCGGTCGTTTTGCGTCCGGGCGGCGTGACCATCGAGCAACTGCGCGAGGTTGCGGGCGAGGTCCGGCTTCTCGGCCAGGCCGGCGAGGCGGTCGAGCCCCCGGCCGCCCGCTCGCCCGGGCTCCGTCACCGTCACTACGCACCCCGGGCCAGGCTGGTTCTGGTGCTGCCGAATCCAGCCGAACCCGGGGGTCCGATCGGCGCCGCTGTGGCGCCGGATGCAGTTGGCGCCGCCTTGGCCGCGGATGCAGTTGGCGCCGCCGTGGCCCGGAGTGTGGCCGCCGAAGCCGCCGCCGGGCGCAGGGTCGGCGTGGCCTGTAGCGACGAGACGGCCGAGGTTCTGGCGAGGGCCGAGGTCTTCTCCATAGGAAACTGGTCCGCGGATGCGGAGACAGCCGAGACGGCGCCGCCGCCGCCGGTTGGACCCGTGATCGCCTGGGGAAGCCGTGACCGCCCGGAGGAGATAGCCGCCAGGCTCTTCGCCGTCCTGCGCGACCTCGATCAGGCGGGTGTCGACGCCATCGTGGCTGAGGGCATCCGGCCGGAAGGGCTCGGTCTGGCCGTGAACGACCGGTTGAGGCGGGCCGCGGCGGTCGTGAATCACATCGCCCCCAGACCGCCCCTGGCCACCGCCGAGCCCGACCTCATTCTCCTGGTCTGCAGCGGAAACACCTGCCGCAGCCCGCTGGGGACGGTTATCCTGCGTAGGGCCTTGGCTCACGGGGGGCTTGACGCGGCCTACGCCGTCGCCTCGGCCGGGACCGTGGCGGTAGATGGTCTGGGGGCCTCGTTCGAGGCCTGTCAGGCGGCGTCCGAACGAGGTCTGGACCTCAGCGGCCATCGCTCGCGCTTCGTGACCGGGGACCTCCTGGCCCGGGCCAAGCTCGTCTTGACCATGACTCGCCAGCATCGGAGAACTCTCCTGGACCTCCACCCCGGCGCGGTGGACCGGCTCTTCACCCTGAAGGGCTACGCGGCTGGGGCCGGGACGAGCGGTGCGATCGCGTCGTTACCCTCCGCCGGCTCGGCCGAGGATATCCCCGACCCCATCGGCCTGGGGATCGAGGCCTACCGCCGGGTCGCCTCGGAGATCGAGAGGGGAGCGGCCGCCGTCGTAGAACGACTCAGAAACTTTCCCGATCTTGAGAGGCCGGTCGGGAACGATCTGGAGGACAGGCCGGATGAGAGTAGCCGTCGGCGCTGATCACGCCGGGTACCAGTTGAAGAACGAGCTTGCCGCTCTCGTTGGAGACCTCGGTCACGAGATCACCGACTTCGGGACGAACTCGTCCGCGTCCGTCGATTATCCAGACATCGCCCTGGCCGTGGCTAGGGCGGTCGCGGACGGCCGGGCCGACCGCGGCCTCCTGGTTTGCGGCACGGGCATCGGCACGTCCATCGTGGCCAACAAGGTCCCGGGTGTGCGAGCGGCTCTCTGCCACGACACCTTTTCCGCCCGGGCCACGCGCGAGCACAACGACAGCAACGTCCTGTGCCTGGGGGCGCGGGTCATCGGCCCGTCCCTGGCCGCCGAGGTCGTCAGGATCTGGTTGGGCGCCGGCTTCGCCGGCGGGCGGCATGTGCGCCGGGTGAACCGCATCGCCGAGATCGAGACGGAGCTTGGGACGGTGGCCGCCCGACGGCCGGGCCCGGGGCCTGGGTGACCCCGATGCGGGAGAGACCATCCTGGGACGTCTACTTCATGGACATCGCCCGGACCGCGGCCACCCGGTCAACGTGCCTCAGGCGGCACGAGATCTGCCGAGGCTCCCACGCCGAGCAGAACCTCCTGGTCCAGGCGGCCCGCTATGGGACGGGCGTCGCCGGGGCGACCCTCTACTGCACCAACGAGCCGTGCTCGATCTGCACGAAACTGCTCATCAGCGCGGGCATCGTCCAGATAGTCTACGAGGCCGCCTACCCCGACCCACTGGCTCGCGAACTTCGCGACGAGGCCGGACTTCCGACCATTCATTTGGACCGGGACGATCTCGACAGACCACGATGAAAGACACTTGGCCACGCTGCAGAACTGCATTTGGTTATCTTTGTACTTACCTACACAACCTGGCTGTGTTTGACAGAGCGTGAACCGAAGGTATAGGATTGGCCGAAGCGAAAACAGAACAGTCGCCCCGCCCAGAACGGCTGGCGCTTGCCACGAGGGGGACTTGAGGTGCCTTTGCCCTTTCTGGCCTTTTTGGTGGCCTTTGCTCTCACCTACTTCCTGACGCCACTTGTGAAACGACTGGCCCTGCGCACGGGGGCGGTCGCCCTGCCAGTCTCGCGCAGCATCCACACCCGTCCGATGCCCTACCTGGGTGGACTGGCTATCTTCGGCTCGTTTGTCCTGACGGTGCTACTCATTCGAGGCATCCCCGACGGCCAGACCGTTCGAGTCCTGGCCTGTGGCCTTCTGGCCATGGCCCTGGGGGCCTTCGATGACCTCCGCGACCTCTCCTCGAGGACCAAGTTTCTCGGTCAGATTCTTGTCGCTTGCCTTCTCGTCGGCCTGGGTGTTCGCATTTTTTTCATCTCTAACCCATTCACCGGCGGGATTATCTACCTGGGCGACTGGAGCTATGTCCTGAGCGTCCTCTGGGTCGTCGCGGTCATGAACGTGGTCAACCTGGCTGACGGCCTCGACGGCCTGGCCGCCGGCATCTGCACCATCGCGGCTCTGGCGGCCCTCTTCGTGGCCATGCGCACGACGGGGCTGGGGCACGTCGCCGTCCTGGCAGCCGCTCTGGCCGGCAGCGCCGCCGGCTTTCTGCCCCACAACTTCAACCCGGCCAAGATCTTCATGGGTGACGCCGGATCCATGTTCCTCGGGTTCACCTTGGCCGCCATCTCCATGCAGGGCGCCCTGAAGCAAACCACCGCCGTCGCCCTTCTCGTGCCCATCGTGGCCCTGGGCTTGCCCATCACCGACACGGCCTTGTCTATCATTCGCCGCCTGCGGGCGGGCCGGTCCATCGGCCAAGCCGACAGAAACCACATCCACCATCGCCTTCTCGACCTGGGTCTTGGGCAGAAGAAGGCCGTGCTTCTAATGTGGGCCGTGACCGCCTGGCTCGGCCTCGGCGCGATCCTTCTCTCCGAGGTGCACCAGGGTCTCGGCTTCGCCCTGGTCATCAGCCTGGCGGCCCTCGGTCTTCTCACCTTTGTTGGTCTGGTCACCGCCGGCTCTCTGGCCTCCCAGGAGGGTAAGAACCTGCCCAAATGAGCGACCGCCCCCTGAAGGTCATGCTTGTCTTCGGCACCAGGCCGGAGGCCATCAAGATGGCCCCGGTTGTCCTTGCCCTCCGATCCGATCCGGCCCACTTCGACGTCAGGGTGACGGTTACGGCCCAGCATCGCGAGATGCTCGATCAGGTGCTCGACCACTTCGCTCTTGAGCCCGACCACGACCTCAACGTCATGTCCCCTCGCCAGTCGCTCACGCGGCTGACCACGGCCATGCTCGAGGGTCTGGAGCGTGTCCTCGCCTCTGATCGTCCGGACATCCTCCTGGTCCACGGCGACGCCACGACCACTCTCGCCGCCAGCTTGGCCGGCTTCTACGCCAGAGTCGTCTTGGGGCACGTGGAGGCCGGCCTCCGAACCTACGAGAAGTACTCGCCCTGGCCGGAGGAGATGAACCGCCATCTGACCGGGGTCCTGGCCGACATTCACTTCGCTCCGACGGCTTGGGCCAGGGGCAACCTCATCCGAGAAGGTGTCCCGGAGAAGGCGATCTACAGGACCGGGAACACGGCCATCGACGCTCTCTTCCTGACCGTGCGGGACGACTATCGCTTCTCCGACCCGGTCCTGGCCCGCGAGCTAAACGGTGGACCGGAGACCCCATTGGGGATCGGCCGGCGCCTGATTCTGGTCGAGTGCCACCGCCGCGAAAACTGGGGCGAGCCGATGATCCGCATCCATCGGGCCCTTCGCCGCCTGGCCCAGGCCCATCCCGAGGTTTCTCTTCTGGTCTCGGCTCATCTTAATCCGGAGGCCGGGGAGGTGGCCAGACGGGAGCTAGCCGGCCTCGACAACGTCGTTCTTTTCCGCCCGGTGGCCTATCCCGACTGGGTCAATCTCCTGGCTCGCTGTTATCTTGTCCTGACCGATTCGGGGGGACTCCAGGAGGAGGCGCCCTCGGTCGGACGCCCCCTCGTTCTGACGCGGGAGAACACGGAGCGGCCCGAGGCTATCGAGGCCGGCACGGTCCGCCTCGTCGGCACAGCCGAGGAGACCATCCTGGAGACTCTTGAGGAGCTTCTGGCTGACAGGTCCAGCTACCGCCGCATGTCCGAGGCCAGCAATCCCTTCGGTGACGGGCGGGCCAGCCAACGCGTCGCCCAGGCTCTCCTCCACCACTTCGGTCTCCGGCCGTCAAGGCCCGAGGAGTTTGGGACGGTCGAGCCGGCGCCGGTGGGCATGCTATAGGTCGTGTTCGAGCATCTCATTAGGTCTTTGGGGAGTCTCCTTGGCATGAAGTTCATCGTCAGAGGCAGGCGCCCGCTCGTCGGGCGGATCAAGGTCCACGGGGCGAAGAACGCCGTCTTGCCCATCATCGCCGCGTCGCTTCTTTCCCGCCAGGAGTCGGTCATCACCCAGGTTCCTCACCTGGAAGACGTTTTCACCGCCATCGAGGTCATGGCCTCTCTCGGAGTGGACGCTCGCCTCCGCGGCGCCACCCTAACCCTGCGCCCCGCCGGATTGTCGAGCATGGAGGCGCCCTACGACCTGGTGCGGAGAATGAGGGCCTCGTTTCTTATCACTGGACCGCTTGTGGCCCGGCTGGGCCACGCCCGCATCTCCCTGCCCGGCGGTTGCGCCATAGGAACACGCCCCATTGACCTTCATCTCAAGGGTCTCGTGGCCCTGGGAGCCAGAGTCCGCTGCGGCCACGGATACGTCGAGGCCAGCGCGGAAAGGCTCGTTGGCAGCCGCGTCTACCTCGACTACCCGAGCGTGGGGGCCACTGAACATCTCATGCTCACCGCCGCCTTGGCCGAGGGGACGACAGTCATCGAGAATGCGGCTGAAGAGCCCGAGATCGTAGACTTGGCCAACTACCTCAAGGCCTCGGGGGCCTCGGTCCACGGCGCCGGGACGAAGGTCGTCCGGATCGAGGGCGTGTCCGAGCTACACGGGGCCCGCCACCAGGTTATTCCCGATCGGATCGAGGCCGGGACCTACATGGTCACGGCGGCCATTACCGGGGGACGAGTGGAGGTCGACGGCGTCGTCCCCGACCACGTCAAGGCCGTGACGGCCAAGCTCAGGGAGATGGGCGTCGACGTCGAGGAGGCCGAGAACGCCATTCTGGTCGATGCCACCAACCGCCGGCCCAAGGCCGTGAACATCAAGACCATGCCCTATCCCGGTTTCCCTACCGACATGCAGGCCCCGTTCATGGCTCTTCTCGCCGTCGCCGAGGGCACCGGGGTCGTGACCGAGACCGTCTTCGAAAACCGTTTCATTCACGTCGGCGAGCTGAAGCGGATGGGCGCCGAGATCCAGGTGGACGGACGGACGGCCATGGTCCAGGGCAAGCGTTTGCTCTACGGCGCTCCGGTGACGGCCACCGATCTTAGGGGCGGGGCCGCCCTGGTCCTGGCGGGCCTGGCCGCGGCGGGAGTCACCGAGGTTCGCGGCGTGGAGCACATCGACCGCGGCTACGAAGCTTTGGACGCCAACCTCCGGCGGTTGGGGGCCGGCATCCGCCGCATGCGCCCGGCCTTTGTCGCGGAACAGGCCATTGCCGGCCTTGGCGGGGGTCCCGCCGGCGCCTCGGAGTGACCATTCGGCATGACCCAGTTCTCCCCGGCATAAGGATTGGAGGCCAGCCGGGGAGAGGGGAGCCTTGCGCCGCGTAGCCGCTGTCACGTTTCTAGCCCTGCTCTTCGTCCTGGTCGTCCTGCCGGCCGTCATCGTCAAGAGCTGCCGCTACCCGGACACGTCCGAGGCGGGCGACGGAGCGACCGAGTCCCCGAGTGTTCGCGTCTACGTCCACACCACGGGTCAGATCGTCAGCCTCCCCCTTGAGGAGTACGTCGCCGGAGTCGTGGCCGCCGAAATGCCCACATCGTTCGAACTCGCGGCTCTCAAGGCCCAAGCCGTCCTGGCCCGCACCTTCGCCGTGCGAAACATGCGATCGGCCGGCGGCCAGGGCGTGGTCGGCCAACCGGAAGCGGACGTGACCACCGACATCTGGGGCGGTGGTCAGGCCTGGCTCAGCCGGGACGAAGCCCGACGGCAGTGGGGAGTCTTCAGTTTCTACAGCCGGTGGCAGAAGGTCGACGAGGCCGTTTCCGGCACGGCCGGTCTGATTCTCACCTACCAGGGCTTAGCCATTGAGGTCGCCTACCATTCCACTTGCGGCGGGGCCACGGAGAACAGCGAGGACGTCTGGTCCGCGGCCGTTCCTTATCTGCGTGGCGTGACCGATCCCTGGTGCGCCGGATCGCCCTGGACGCGGGGCGAAACGGACATCGCCGTGAGTACGCTGGAGAGGGCCTTTGGCCTCGACGCGGGAGTTCTGGCCGCCGCGGCCGGCCAGGGTCGCCCCTACCTGCGGGTCCTCGACAAGACTCCTTCCGGACGGGCGAAGAAGGTCAGAATAGGGGAGAAGGAGGTCGGGCCTTCCGAGTTCCGGAAGGCGCTCGGGCTCCCATCGGCGCGCTTCACCTACACGATCTCTGGCGCTACACTGCACTTTGTCACCCAAGGCTATGGGCACGGGGTCGGGCTCTGTCAATACGGGGCCGAGGGCATGGCCCAAGCCGGCAAGGACTACCGCGAGATACTGGCCTTCTACTACAGCGGGACCGAGGTTGGGCCCTACCGGACGGGGTTCTAGGGATGGCCCGTCGCCTCGGCCACGGCGCGGCGCGCCCGCCCCCGCCGGGACCCGGGTCCAGCATCACAGGCTCTTCGCTGGTATATGCTGGCACCTCCCGGAGAGACTAGGACCGGGAGGGGTTCCAGTGGACAACTCTGAGCGTTCCCCCGAAGGTCCTCATCCTCGTCAGGGACGGCGAACTCGCAGCGCCGGTGCCTCGCCTACGGCCGGCGGCTCGCGCACCGGCGGCTCGCGTACGGCCGGCGCGCTTCCGCCCCGGCGAACCAGACGGTCCGGAGGCAAGCAGGCCTCGTCGGGCCTCCCGCGGTCTTCCCTTCTGTCCGACCTGGTTCGAGTCGTGGCGGCCAGATTCGTGACTCCCGCTCCGCGGCGGCGGGGCAGGAGACGGCGACGGCAGTCGACAGCCAGCGTCGCTGTCGCCCTGGTCCGGAAGTACTCCAGCCAGGTAGCCGCCCTGGTGGGCGTTATCATTGTCCTTCTCTCGGTCTACCTGATCAGGCAGGGGATCATGGCTCCGGCCGGGGCGCCCTACGGCGCGGACGTGTCGTCCACGCCTGAGGACGCCTCACCTTCCGACTCCCAGACCACCGGGGCCAGTGGGACGCCGGGTGAAAACAGCGCCGAACAACCGGCTTTGGCTCCGTTGTCTCCCCCGTCTGACTCCGTCCAGCCTGCTTCAGAGGAGGAGGAGAGCGCATCGGCGAGCCCGGCGGAAGTGGTCCCGACCAAGGTGGAACAAGTTCTCGCCAGCCTGGCCGCCCCCGCCGCGGGGGAAGTGATTCGCCCGTTCGGGTTCTACCAGTCGGTGATCTTTCAGGACTGGCGCTACCACTCCGGGGTCGACATCGCTCTGACCACGGGGGATCAGGTCCGGGCGGCCGCGTCCGGGACCGTGACCCGGGTCGAAGGGACCCGGCTTGAGGGCTGGCGCGTTGTCATCAGTCACGGACTGGGGGTTACCACGATCTATGGCCAGATGACCGCGACAACCGTTAGCGAGGGCGAGAGCGTCTCGGATGGCGAGCCGATCGGCCTGGCGGGAGCGCCGGGATCCCTTGAAGCCGACCTCGGTCCGCACCTTCACTACGAGATCCGCGTGCAAGACCTGGCCATTGATCCGACACGCTATCTGGGTCCCTGAGACCCGAGAAGGCCCATTCTTAGGGTCCCCCGGGCGGCATATAGATTCAGCAGCCGCCGAGGGGGGGCCTACCAGGTTGAAGGACTACATCCGTAGCCGCGTCCTGGAGACTGCCGACTACATTCTGAGCACGGACGCCACGGTCAGGGGCGCCGCCGACCGCTTCAACGTCAGCAAGAGCACGGTCCACAAGGACGTCACGGAGCGACTTCTCGAAGTCAGTCCCTCGCTGGCCCAGCGCGTGAAGCAGGTCCTCCAGAAGAACAAGGCCGAGCGCCACATCCGGGGCGGCCTGGCTACGCGCCTGAAATACCGGTCGGTGGGCTCTTAGGACGACGCCGGCTCTGGGTCAGGCCGAAGGAAACGGCCAGGGTCTCCCGAATACATCGCAGGCAAGTCGTCCTTGGTTGGCTGGTTGCTGGAGGTTTCTTCATGTTTGGCTTGGTCAACGACATCGGTATCGACCTCGGCACCGCTACCTGCCTCGTCTACGTCAAAGGCAAGGGTATCGTCCTCAACGAGCCGTCCGTCGTGGCTGTCGAACAGGAGACAGGACGGATCGTGGCCATCGGGGAAGAGGCCCACCGCATGTTGGGCCGGACTCCCGGCAACATCTACGCCACCAAGCCCCTCCGCGACGGCGTCATCGCCGACTTCGAGCTGACCGAGCAGATGCTCAAGTACTTCATCGCCAAGGTCTGCGGCAAGAGCATGCTCTTCCACCCCCGCATCGCCGTGGGCGTCCCGTCCGGGATCACCTCGGTCGAGCGACGCGCGGTCATCGACGCCTGCGTCCAGGCCGGGGCGCGACGGTGCTACCTCATCGAGGAGCCCCTGGCGGCGGCCATTGGGGCGGACGTCGACTTCAGTCAACCGTCCGGGGCGATGGTCGTCGACATCGGCGGCGGGACTACGGACGTGGCTGTCCTCTCGATGGGTCAGGTCGTCGTCAGCCGGTCGGTGCGCGTGGCTGGGAACGAGTGCGACGAGGCCATCGCTCGGTACATGAGGGTGAAGTTCAACATCGTCATCGGTGAGCGGACGGCCGAGGAAGTCAAGACCGAAGTAGGCACGGCCTGGCCACGCTCGATCAGACGCAGCCTCGAGGTCCGCGGGCGCGACGTGGCCACCGGGCTCCCGAAGACCGTGACCATAACTTCGGGCCAGGCCCACGAGGCCATCGAGGAAACCCTGGCTACCATTGTGTCCGCCATCCGATCCGTCTTGGAGGAGACTCCTCCGGAACTGGCCGCGGACATCATGGACAAGGGGATAGTCCTCACTGGAGGTGGCGCGCTCCTTCACGGCCTGGACCGCTACATCAGCCAGAGTACCGGGGTGGTCGTCAACCTGGTTGAGGAGCCGATCACTTGCGTCGCCCGGGGCACCGGGTTGGCGCTGGAGACCCTCAGTTCGATTGGAAGCCGCGTTTCGCCCTTTTGGTCCGGTAAATCGTCCGTCGGTGGGATGGCCCAGTAGAGCGGCCAGCCGGTTGATGCCTAAGATGCCAGCCATTGCCAAGGCTGACGTACCGTTGACAACGCAGACACGGTATCGTAGACTAAATTCGACTAGACCTGACAACCAAACATCGACTCATCAAGAGCAGGTGGAGGGACGGGCCCGATGAAACCCGGCAACCGGCCCACGGCCACTTAGGCCGTGGGGGCAATGGTGCCAACTCCCGCAGGCGTTCCATGCTGAGAGATGAGCTTTTCGAAGGCCTCATCCCGCAGTGGACGAGGCCTTTAATCTTTTTCGAGCCCGCGGTCGCGGGGCTCGAGCGGATCGAGCGGCTGGTCGACAGGGGGAGGGGTGTGGCGTGGCCGGAGACGATGGCGTGAACGAACGTGAAGCGCCCCGCTTCTTCGCTCCGGGTTTGGCCACCACCGGGGTGGGCAGTCTGCCGCACCTCTCGGTCACCGACGCCCTAGCGGACGTGCTCGCGTTCTGCCCCGACTACCCCTACTGGCCACAGCTACCACGCCTCTCAGGGCGGGAGGACATGTACCGACAGTTCTCGGCCGGGCTTCCCGGCCTGACTCCGGACGGGGACTCCTCCGCGTCCGGTCGCATCGCGTGGCGCCACGACGATGAGGCCCGGCGGGGTCTTGGCGAGGTCTATGAGGATGTCCTGGCCGGGGTGAAGGGGGGAAAATGGGCCGTGCCGCGCGAGGACGCCGCGGGCTTGTATGCCCTGGATGAGGCCCTGACCCTGTCCGCCGGCGGGCGGGGTCTCGCCGGGCTCAAGGGCCAGATCACCGGCCCCATCAGCCTTGGTCTCGCGGTCACGGACGAGAACGGCCGGGCCCTCCTCTATCAGGAGGACCTCATGGACGGCGTGGTCCGGGCCCTGGCCCTGCGGGCCCGGTGGCAGGAGGATTTCCTCGCCCACCTGGCCGGACGAGCCACGAGGAGCGGGGAGGCCACCGGCCTGACGCTCATGTCGGTGGACGAACCCTACCTGGGAACGTTCGGCTCGGCCTACTTCCCTTACCGGCCCGAGACCGTGCTCAAGTACCTCGAGATCTTCGCCGCGACCCTACGGGGCATCTGGGGCGTCCATTGCTGCGCCAACACCGACTGGGAGTTCATGATGGCGTCGCCGGTGCGGTTTCTGTCCTTCGACGCCTACTCCTACGGGGAAAGGCTGGTCCTGTACCCGGAAGCGGTGAGACGCTTCCTAGATGGCGGGAATGGCCTGGTCTGGGGGATCGTGCCGACCGCGGCCGAGGACCTGGCGGCGGAGGATGGTCCCAGCTTGACCAGACGTCTCGTCGGCTATTTTGAGACCCTCGTCGCGCGGGGGGTCTCCGAAAGAGCACTCGCGCGGCAATCCATGGTAACGCCGGCGTGCGGCTTGGCCGGCCTACCCGTCGAGGGCGCCCGGCGGGCAATGGACCTGGCCGCGGCTGTGTCAGAGGCGGCGAGGCTGGAGTTTCCCGGCCTTGACGACCGGGGGAGGAGACCCAATCGGGAGGGATGGAGATGACCGGGCAGGCTCCGACGGCAAAGGACTTCCTCTTCACTTCGGAGTCAGTGACTGAGGGCCATCCGGATAAGATGGCCGACATGATCTCGGACGCCATCTTAGACGCTCTGATCACGCAGGACCCCTACGCTCGCGTGGCGGTAGAGACCCTTCTCACTCGAGGCCTGGTTCTGGTCGCGGGTGAAGTGACCACGACGGGCTGGGCCGACATCCGACGCCTGATCCGGGAGACCGTTCGCGACATCGGCTACGTCCGGGCCAAGTTCGGGTTCGACGCGGAGACCTGTGGAGTCCTCGTGGCCATCGATGAGCAGTCGCTCGACATCTATGACAGCGTCTACCGCGGCGGCCCCGAGGAAGTGGAGCGCCTAGGCGCCGGCGACCAGGGCATGATGTTCGGCTACGCCTGTCGCGAGACTCCGGTCTTGATGCCCATGCCAATTCACCTGGCCCACGGCCTGGCCAGACGCTTGACGGAGGCCAGGAAGCGGGTGGAGATTCCCTACCTGCGCCCGGACGGCAAGACCCAGGTGACGGTGGAGTACCGGAACGGCGCCCCCCACCGGGTCCACACCATAGTCGTCTCCGCCCAGCACCGTGACGGCGTGGCGCGGGAGCTAATGGAGAAGGACATCCTTGAGAAGGTCATCCGGCCGATAGTCCCGGCCTACATGCTCGACGCGGACACGCGTTACCTCATCAACCCGTCGGCCCGCTTTGTCATCGGAGGGCCGCAAGCCGACACCGGACTGACCGGCCGCAAGATCATGGTCGACACCTATGGCGGCTACGCTCGCGCCGGCGGCGGCGCCCTCTCCGGGAAGGATCCGACCAAGGTCGACCGGACCGGCGCCTACGGCGCCCGCTGGATTGCCAAGCACGTCGTCGCCGCCGGATTGGCTGACCGCTGCGAGATCCAGATCGCCTACGCTATCGGCGTGATCGAGCCGGTCTCGGTGGCCATCGACACCGCGGGCACGGCCGCGGTGCCGGAGCCGGTCATCCTGCAAGCCGTCAAGAAGGTTTTTGATTTCCGCCCCGGGGCCCTGATTCGCGATCTCGGCCTGCGGCGCCCTGTCTACAAGCAAGTCGCGGCCTACGGGCACTTCGGACGAGACGACCTCGACCTGTCCTGGGAGAAGACCGACCGGATCGACCAACTCCGGGAGGCTGCCGGTATCTGACCTGAGACCCCACCTCTCTACGGGGCGCATAGGATGGCTCAAAGCGCGCTCGCCGGCTCCGCCCCGGACGGAGAGGAGAGGTCCCTGGTGTCAGCCTGGCCGGTCTGGGTCGTTTGGGTCCTGGCTCTCGCGGGTCTAGGGCTCCTGGCCTATGGCTGCCGGCGACTCCTCGCCGACCTGGCAAGGGACAGGGCCAGGGGATCCCTGATCAGCTTACTGCTGGTCATCAGGAATCGCCAGGACGTGATCGAGGGCGTCGTCCGGGAACTGGCCGCCCGCTACGGGTGGTGGCCCAGCGATGAACCGGATTGCGAGCTCGTGGTCATTGACGACGGCTCGACCGACGACACTCCGGCCATTCTGGAACGTCTCGCCCGGAGCAGCGGGGGCTTCATCAAGGTCATTCAAAACACGGCCGGAGAGACCCGAGCGGACGACCCGCTCAGTCTTGGGTTTCGCGCCTGCCAGGGCCGCACCGTGAGCGTCGTGGACCTTGAGAGCCTGCCGCGGAGGCACAAGGATAAGCGTGACCGGCAGAGAACCTAAGCGGGAACCGGGGCCCCGGGGTTTGGGCGGGAATGTCTAGGTGGTCCACATAGCGTGCCCGCGGCCATTGAGGGGCAATGCGAATGTCGCTGGACAGACCACGCGAGTTCACCGTTCTGAGGTCGGTCTACCCCATCGTAGTCGGTGTGGCTGGTCTGACGGCCATGGTCGTGACCATGCCCCAGACCATCAGGGAAGCCGCCGGCCCGGGCCTTCTGGGGTTTCTCGTCTTCCTGGCCATGGGAGTCCTCTCGGAGTGGGCCAATGTCCCCCTGGCCAGGGGAGCGATGTCCCTCTCCTATGCCGTGATCCTGCCAACCTTCATCCTCTATGGCCCTGGCGGCGCGGCCGCGGTCGTGGTGATCGGCTACCTCCTCGGCACTGTCCGAGAGAATCGCGGCTGGCGGGTTAGGCTGTTCAACTCGGGCCAGTACTCCCTGACGGTCTTCGCCGCTTCGCTAGCCTTTCGCCTCGTCGGCGGTGTGCGGACCGTGGAACTCGACGCTTTCGGGCTTCTGGCCTTGGTGGTCTTCACCGCGGTCTACTTTGTGATTAACCACGTTTTCGTCGGCGTCTGGTTCACCATGAACCACCCCGAGGAGAGCGCTCTTGTCATCTGGGGTGAGCCCGCCAAGTGGGAGGGCCTCACCTACCTGATCACCGCCCCTCTCGGGGTAACGGTCATCATGCTCTACTCGGTCGGCGGGCTGATCGGGGCCATCGCTCTCTTTGTGGTCTCTTTCGTGGCGGCTTTCGTCTTTCGGCTCGCCTTCAGACTGGATAACCTCAACCACGAGCTCAGAACTCTCTACGAGGCGGCCCAGGCCTTGGGGCAGGGTCTCGACGTCGATGGCGTCAAGGAGAAGGTCTTTGATATCCTCAAGCGCCTGGCCATGTCCGACCTGGTCGCCCTGTTTCTCTGGGACGACGTCGAGCAGGTTCTCCGGGCGGTGGGTGGCTGTTCCGGAGACAGTGGGCTGGAGAGCAAGAGCTTCCGCCTGGGCGAGGGGGTCGTTGGCGAAGCCGCCGAGAGACGGGTAGTTGACGTCGTGCAGGAGGCTTCGGCCGATCCGCGCTTTGAAGCCGAGACCGGTTGGCAGCCTCCGATGTCTCTGGTCATCGCCCCGATGGCCACCGAGGAGAGTCTGATCGGCGTGATCGTCCTGGGTTCAGACCAGGCCGGGACGTACACCGAGGAACACGTTCGCCTGTTGACCATTTTCGCCGGCCAGGCGGGGGCGGCCCTGAGCCGCGCTCTGCGCTATCAGGAGACGCGCCAGATGGCCATCACCGACTCCAAGACCGGAGTCTACAACTACCGGTTTTTCTACGAGCGGCTTATCGACGAGATACGCCGCCACGAGGCCAAGGCCAGGCCATTCTCGCTCATCTTCATAGATGTCGATTACCTCAAAGGCATCAACGATCGTTTCGGCCACCAGGTCGGGGACGAGGTCCTGGTTCAGGTGGCCTCGCTGATCAAGGAGAACGTCCGCGCCTCCGACGAGACGGCCCGCTACGGAGGGGAGGAGTTCGTCGTCCTCCTGCCGGGCGCGACCGGGGAGGAGTCCATGACCGTGGCCGAGAGGGTCCGGTGCGCCGTGGAAACCCACGACTTCGCCTCCCAACGCGACTTTGGGCCGGTCCGAGTCACGGTCACCGCCGGAGTGGCCACCTACCCCGAACACGCTACCCAACCCGACGAGTTGATCTTTCGCGCCGACGAGGCCATGTACTACGGGAAGCATCGCGGACGCAACCGCGTCTCCCTCTACACCGGCATGACTTCCCTTCCGAACTCCGGACCGGCGTAGACGATGCCCTCCACCCCGTCTTCCCCCCTGACCACACTTGAAGGCTGCCTCGAACGCGTCACCTACTACAATGAAGACAGCGGCTACCTGGTCGGACGTCTGCGCCTGGCGCCGCGAGACCCCGCGGGCGCCGTCGCGCCCCGGGTTACCTTTGTCGGAAACTTCCCGGCCCTCAGAGAGGGGGAAGACCTCCGGCTCGAGGGGACATGGGTCGACCATCCGGAGTACGGCCGCCAGTTCAAAGTGGCTTCCTATCAGGTTGTCCTGCCGCACACCGCGGAGGGAGTCGAGAAGTACCTGGCCTCGGGGTTTGTTCGCGGCGTGGGACCGGCCACGGCCAAGAAACTGATCCGACACTTCGGCCAGGACGTGCTGAAGATCCTCGAGGACGAACCCGGCCGGCTCACTGAGGTGGACGGCATCGGTGCCCGACGAGCCCGCGACATTGCCAAAGCCTTCGCCGAGCAGAAAGGCATCAAGGACGTGATGCTCTTCTTGCAGTCAGTCGGGATGGGTCCGGCTCTGGCCGTGCGCATCTTCCGACACTACGGCGGCGGCGCCGCGGCCGCGCTACGGGAGAACCCCTACCGCCTCGCGGACGAGGTCTTCGGTGTCGGCTTCAAGACCGCCGACCGCATCGCCCTATCCATGGGAGTGGCCCAGGACTCGTCCGTTCGACTGCAGGCCGCCCTGCGCTACTTCCTCGGGCAGATGACCCAGGAGGGCCACGTCTTCAGTCCTCGGGAGTTGGCCGAGCATCGGGTGGCCGAGGCTCTGGAGGTCGACCCCGACCTCGTGGCGACCGAAACAGAGAGCCTGGTCCGGGAGGGTTTCCTCCGCCTGGAGAACCTTGACGAGGGGCAGGCCCTCTACCTGGCGCCCCTCTATCACGCCGAGAGGGCCGTGGCCGAGAAGCTCCTGCTCCTGGTCCAGGCCGGCCCGGACGGCGGTCGGGCCCCGGCCGGCGCCGATCGGGTTGCCCCCGCGGTGGACTCCGGCGACTGGGACTGCCCATCTCCCGCGGATATCGCCGCCGCGGCAGACGGCGCCGGCATCGAGCTTTCCCCCGAACAAGCCGTGGCTGTGGGCGAGGCTCTCGGCCACGGGGTTATGATCATCACCGGAGGCCCTGGCACCGGCAAGACGACCATCATCAATTGCCTTCTGCGCCTGTGTCGAAGCCGCGGGCTCACCCCGCTCTTGGCCGCGCCCACCGGACGGGCGGCCAAGCGGATGACCGAGGCCACCGGCTGTGAGGCTAAGACCATCCACAGAACCCTCGAGGTCATCTTCAGTCCGATGGGCGGCCTAGAGTTCCAGCGGAACGAGGACAACCCGTTGGAGGCCGACATTCTCATCGTCGACGAGGCCTCCATGGTGGACCTTCTTCTCATGCACCACCTCCTCAAAGCCATCGAACCGCCCACGCGCCTCGTGCTCGTCGGCGACGTCGACCAGCTTCCGGCGGTAGGACCCGGTTCCGTCCTGAGGGATCTTCTCGCCTCGGGCGTTTTGCCCATGGTTCGTCTGACCCGCATCTTCCGTCAGGCCAGCGAGAGCCTCATCGTGGTCAACGCTCACCGCATGAATCAGGGTCAGATGCCCCTTCTCAACGAAAAGGACCGCGACTTCTTCTTTATTGAGGAAGCCGTTCCGGAGAAGATCCTGGAGACAATCATCTCCCTCTGCGCCAAGCGTTTGCCCGAACGGCTGGAGGAGCTTGGTCTCGGGGGCGACCCCTTCGCCGCGATCCAGGTTCTCACGCCCATGCGCCGGACGGTTATCGGGGTCGAAAACCTTAACGGTGAACTCCAGAAGGCTCTGAACCCACCCGGGTGGGGCAAAGCCGAGATCGCGGTAGGGCGCGGATTCTCGTTCCGTACCGGCGACAAGGTCATGCAGATCCGCAACAACTACGGCAAGGAGGTCTACAACGGCGACATCGGCGTGATTCGGGCCATCGACCAGGAGGGCGGTCAGGTGGCCGTGTCCCTGCCGGGCGAGAGCGGACCGCGGAACGTGGTCTACGAACGGGACGAGTTGGACGAGTTGGTCCTTGCCTACGCCACAACGGTCCACAAGAGCCAGGGAAGCGAGTACCCGGCCATTGTCATGCCGGTCTCGACGCAGCACTACCTTATGCTGCAGCGGCACCTCCTCTACACCGCCGTGACCCGGGCCAGGAGGTTGGTGGTCCTGGTCGGGACGAAGAAGGCCTTGGCCATAGCCGTCCACAACAACAAACTTGAAGAGCGTTTCTCCCGCCTGGCCGACAGGCTACAGCGCATGTGAGCGGTCCAGGTCCTCTCGGCCGCCTGGGGCGGACCTTCATCGACCTCATTTTCCCCGAGGGTGGCTGCGTCATCTGCGGTGGTTCGTTGCCGGAGGACTGGCTGCCCGCAATCGGAGAAAGTTCTCCGGCCGTGGTGACGATGGTTGACGGGCCGCCGGAGATCTGTCCGGCCTGCCTGGAGGACATCTTCGCCGGCGGCTCGTCCGGAAGCCGGCCCCCGGAGCGCGCCAGTCGCCCCGAACCATCCCTGTCCTGCCCGACGGCTGCTCTCCTGGACGGCGTGGTTACCGTCGGCGCCTACGGAGGCGCCCTCGAGAAGGCTGTGCTGCGCCTCAAGAGAACCCCCGACCGGCGGCTCCTGCGCTCTCTCGCTCGCCTCATCGCCGAGTGCCTGGATGAGCGGATCGGGGTTGCGGCTTTGGGTTGGTCGGCTCTCGTCCCCGTCCCGCTTCACCCGTCACGGCTCCGGGAGAGGGGTTTCAACCAGGCGGTCTTACTCGCGCGGGAGATATCCCTTCTCTTGGACGTTCCTGTCTGGGAGAGGGCCTGCGAGCGCGTGCGCTCAACCCCGCTTCAGAGTTCCCTGTCCCGGGCGGATCGGATCACCAGCGTAGCCGGCGCCTTCCGTCTGACCTCGCTCGGACCCTCCCCCGCCCCGTCCGCTTGGCGTCGCCTGCTCATCATCGACGACGTTCTCACGACCGGCGCGACCACGGCCGAAGTCGCGCGGGCCCTCAAGGACGGGGGCGCGCGGGAGGTCTGGTGCGCGACGGTGGCCAGGGCCACCTAACCCCCAGCTAAACGATCAGCGGAAGGTCCCTTCGCCGTCCCGGAGACCGGGCCTAGAGAGGAGTTCGGACGGGACGGACCGAATACTCAAGTCGGTCGATCTTCGGCCGTCCAGGTATGGGTGAGTGGTGCAGCCAGCCAAGCGAGAGCTTGGCTGGCTGCGCTTCAGGGGCCGCGTGACGTCTTCCCGGCCGGCCCGATTCGTCTGGAGGGACTGACGCTTCCGTGAGTTGACAACCCTTCCCACCTGGTGTTATAGTTTGCCTGTCGGCCGACCCGCCGACAAGCACATGAAGTCAGGAGGAATGTGAATAATGCAAGGCAGGGTCAAGTGGTTCAACCCCGAGAAGGGGTACGGGTTCATCGAGCGTGAGGACGGCGGCGGAGACGTCTTCGTCCACTTCTCGGCGATCCAGATGGAAGGTTTCAAGACCCTTAACGAGGGTGAGCAGGTAGAATTCGAAATCGTGGAGGGTGCTCGCGGACCTCAGGCTTCGAACGTTGTCCGGACGGGTTCCGGCTCCACTTTCTGAGTCTACCGCAACCGACTGCCCCCGGCGCGCTTAGCGCGCCGGGGGCTTCTGGTTTTCGCACAGGATTTGGCATCGAGCGGCGGAATACTAGTCTTCGGGCGGGACATTGCCGCAAGGTCCAATTCTGAGAGGAGTGACGTGGTTGAAGATCGATCTGACGGCACTGAACATCGACGTCACCGATGACCTGCGTAACCACGTCGAGAAGAAGCTAGGCAAGATCGAGAAGTACTTCGACCGGAGCGCTTCCGCGCAAGTTGTCCTGAGCAGCCAGAGAGAGCGACAGATCGTGGAGATTACCCTCCCGCTCGACGGTTTTGTCGTGCGGGGCCAGGAAGCCACGAGCGATATCTACGCCTCGGTGAACCTGGCCGTGGACAAGATTGAGCGTCGCATCGAGCGCTACCGGGCTCGCTTCCAGCGGCGCAAGCGAGAAGGTCGGGCTCAGGTGCGCTCGCTGGCTGCCCAGGTCACTCCGGCCGAAACCGGTGGAGAGCCTCGCGTGGTCAAGGTGAAACGGTTCAACATCAAACCCATGAATGTGGACGAGGCCATCATGCAGATGAGCCTTCTCGGTCATGATTTCTTCGTCTTCATGAGTTCGGAAACCGAGCAGGTGAACGTCCTCTACCGGCGGAAAGATGGAGACTACGGCCTTATCGAACCGGAGTAGATCGGGCGGGTAGTCCCATGTCCCGGACGGGTGTTCTCATTTTCGAGGGCGGTCAAAGAACCGGCCCCGCGGGGGAACAAGACCTGGCCGATCCCCGGACCGTTCTGTCCCGGGTCAGGTCTTGGACAACTCTGGACACGGTGGAGAAGTTCCGCGCTTGCCCGGACGTTGACGTCGTCGTAGTGGCAACGGACTCTCCCGATCTCGGCCGGAAGGCGGAGTCGTGCGGGGCTGAGGTTCACCCTACCAACCCCGACTTCCACTTCGGACGGACCCTTCACGCCTTGGTCGCTAAGTACGGCTTGCGAAGAGCGGTTTACCTCGGCGGGGGCGCCGCCCCGCTCCTCCAAGCAGACGAGATCGGCCTGCTCTTCGAGATGGTTGTCGCCGGCGCCCGCGTCTTCGTGGCTAATAACGCCCAGTCTCCGGACCTCGTTGGCCTGGGCTCGACGGAGATCACGGCCGACCTGGCTCACTTGGAGACCGACAACGCCACGCTCTTTGCCCTCACGGACGCCGGCTACGAGCGACGGCTCCTGCCGGAGACCCCCACGGCCACCTTCGACCTCGATACACCGTCGGACGTTCTCTTTCTGGCCCTTGAGGCGGGTCGTCGGCGCAACGCCCTTGGGCGTCACGTCGCTGCCGGGCTCCCCGGCCTGGGGCTGGACACCTCGGTCCTGGAGCGGGCGGCAGGAGTCCTGGCCCGCGAGGACTACCCCTCGGTGACTCTCATCGGACGGGTTTCCGGCTCGACTATGAGTTATCTCAACTCAAGTCTCTTTGTTCGGTTGAGGGTTTTTTCCGAGGAACGGGGGATGAAGGCTCTCGGGCGTGTCGAGCGGGGGCTGGTGCGCTCACTCCTAGGCTCGGTCGCCCGTGATCACGGAATGGAGGACCTGGTCCGGCGGATTACCTCCTTGTCCGACGCCGTCTTCTGGGACAACAGGGTCCTTCTTGCGGCCATGGGTCGCTGGCCGGACGACCGAGACCGCTTCGAGTCTGATCTGGGGCGCTGGGCCAAGGTTCGAGACCCCGAACTACGGCGTCTCTGCCAGGCCACCCAAGAGGCCGACTGCCCCGTGGTCCTAGGTGGGCACTCGGTGGTGGCCGGCGGGCTACGCCTCCTAGCTTGGCGGCTACAGGAGGAGAAGGCGGGGTTGGGTGTCGCCTTTCCAGAAGATGGTGGTCCTACCTCGCCAAAGGCAGGATAATTCGGAGAGGCGCAGAAACCTGTCTAGCCCCGGACGGATCGCCAGCCGGATACCGGCGGGGCTTAGGGAGTTCGGATATGGCCAGAGATGTCGATGCACCATGATCATCCGTAAACTCGGTTCCCGGAGCGGTTCTAACGGACAAACGTCCGGGAACAGTCTTGAGAGCTTGGACCCTTTTGCGTCCCAAGTTCGGACCGGCATCAGGCCCAGCCGCAAGCGCGAGCTCGACTCTACCCAAGCACTGGAGCGAAGTCTCAAGAGGAGCGGACAATCCCAGACAAGGTAGGGGAGTTAGTTCCGTCCGGGCACAGCGGATCCGGATAGGTGTTCCACACGATTGGGGGTTGTTCCGTGAACAAGCTGGTGAAGGTCCTCTTCGCCCTCCTCATGCTGCTTCTGGCCGGAGGCGCGAGCGTTCAGTGGAACGGGTAAGACCGAGAGCCTGACCAGGTGATCTCCTGATGCCGGTCCGCCTTTCTCTTTGAGAGGAGCGGTCGTGGTGGGCGGTGCGGAACCCCAGAGGCGCCCCGTTTCCTGGGCGCTGCTTTATGTCTTCGCCGTCATCGGTCTGGGTGCGCTCACCATGTACCGCCTGCGGCCCCATATCACGGGCGGCGAGTGGATAAAGGTTCTGTCTTTCGCTCTGATCATCTTCGTGACCGAGGTCATGCCCGTGGAGCTTCCCCGCGGGAGAGGAACCGTCTCCGTCAGCTACGCCGTGATCTACGCCTCGATTCTGGTTCTCGGGCCGGGGCTGGCGACATGGCTGGCCGCCCTGGCCACGTTACGTCTTGTTGAGCTTACCGGACACGTCTCCTGGAAGGCTGTCCTCTTCAACCGGGCTCAATTGGCCATCTCGGCGGCTTCGGCGGGTCTCGCCTACGTTGCCCTGGGCGGTGTTCCGGGCCAAATTGATATTCTGCGCGATTTTGGGGCCCTCGTGGCCTCGGCGGGCGTTTACTCATTAGTCAACATAACAACGGTCGTCGTCGTCATGTACCTCACCCAGCGGCTGTCATTCTGGGGCATTTGGGTCAAGGACTTCAAGTGGATGATCCCGCACTACCTCGCTCTCACCCCCTTGGGGGTGCTCATCGGATTGGTCGAGTCCTATGTCGGCCTGGCAGGGGTCTTCCTGCTCTTCGTTCCCCTGGTCATAGCCAGGTACTCGCTGCAACTTTACGCTCAGATGCGTGAGGCCTACCTGGCCACTATCCAGGCCATGGTGGCCGCGATTGAAGCCCGGGACCCTTACACCGCGGGCCACTCGCGCCGGGTGGCTCGCTACACGGTGGCCACGGCTCGAGCCCTCCACCTGCCGGAAGACCAGACGGAGCGGCTGGAGTACGCCGCGTGGCTCCACGACGTTGGCAAGCTGGCCGTGCCCGATCATATCTTACAGAAGACAGGCTCGCTGACCCCTGATGAGTGGGACCAGATGAAGCGACATCCCGAGACCGGCGCCAACATCCTCAAGCAGATTAAGGTTCTCGGCCGCGATGTCGATGTTATCCTCCACCATCACGAGAGGTGGAACGGAGAAGGCTATCCCGACTACATGCAGGGGAGGGCCATTCCGCTCGGGGCGAGGCTGATCGCCATCGCCGACGCCTACGAGGCCATGACCTCCGTGCGGCCCTACCGCGCCCAGCCCATGACCCGCGACGAGGCCGTGGGTGAGCTAGAGAAGTGCGCCTCGTCCCAGTTTGATCCCGAACTGGTCCGGACCTTCGCGATGGCGGTGAAGGCTCTGCCTGAGACCCCGGGGGCCGAGGAAGACGCCGAGCCTGGGGCGCCGTTCCGGCCGGTGGCGGCGTCGAGGCTCAGGGCCGCCTACCAGGAAGCTGCGGCCACGGTCGATGCGGCCGGCCAGGAGCCCCATATCGTCGACCAACTCCAGATGGAAAAACGGAAGAGCGAACCCGCGAGCGGGTCTGGAGTTGATCGCTAGTGTTCATTGCCGCCGTGGCCCTCTCGGTCGCCGTGGCTCTCCTCCGGGGCGGCCGCCCCGAGAGGCTGGCGTCCTTCCCGTTCAGGCACCTGTGGCTGGTGTTTCTAGCTTTCGGAGTGCAGCTAGTGATGCATCTCCCGGTCTTCACCCGCATCGAGTTCGTCCGTCAGACCGGGCCGTACCTCTATCCTTCCGCCTACTGCCTCCTCCTGATCTGCTTTGCCCTGAACTGGCGGTCGCCCGGCGTGGTCTGGCTGGCCGGCGGAACCTTATCAAACCTCGCCGTCATCGTGGCCAACGGCGGGAAGATGCCCGTCGACGGGGTGGCCCTCACGGCCATGGGCTGCCAGGCCTTTCGCGACGCCTTCGCCGCTGGGGGCAGCCTGACCAACACGATCATCGAGTCCACCACCCGGCTGCCCTGGCTGGGCGACGTTCTGGTCGGCTCGCCACCTTTCCACAAGCCCACCCTCTTCAGCGCCGGGGACATCCTCCTGGCCATCGGGGTCTTTATCCTGGTCCAAGGGACGATGGTCGTGGGTCGTCGCGGGAAGGTGGAGAACGCCGGTTTCCGCTGAACCGCGGCGAACGGCGACGTCGGATCGGCTGAGGTCGCGTTGCCCGACCCCACCAAAGATGCTAGAATCCCAGCCAGGGAAAGTCGCTCGTCGGGAGAGGCTGGCTCTATCCGGAGGTCTGCCGTGCTCAAAGGCCTGTCAAAACTCGTCCTGGGCGACTTCAACGCCCGCGAACTGAAGCGCATCGGCCAGATCGTTGTCCAGATCAACGCTCTGGAGCCCGAGGTGTCCAAGCTTGACGACGCCACCCTGGCGGCCCAGACGGGCGAGTTCAAAGGTCGTCTGGAGCGGGGCGCCACCCTCGACGAGATCCTGCCCGCCACCTTCGCCGTGGTCCGCGAAGTAGCCAAGCGGACGGTGGACATGCGCCCCTTTGACGTTCAGCTCGTCGGCGGGGTGGTCCTGCACGAGGGCGACATCGCCGAGATGAAGACCGGCGAAGGCAAGACTCTCGTGGCCACGCTCCCTCTCTACCTGAACGCTCTCACCGGCCGTGGCTGCCAGTTGGTCACGGTCAACGACTACCTGGCCAAGCGCGACTCCGAGTGGATGGGCAAGATCTACCGCTTCCTGGGCCTCAAGATCGGGCTTATCGTCCACGGCCTGGACTTCCCCCAGCGGCGGGAGGCCTACGCCGCCGACATCACCTATGGCACCAACAACGAGATGGGCTTCGACTACCTCCGCGACAACATGGTCGTCTCGCCGGACCACCTGGTTCAGAGAGACCTCAACTACGCCATCGTCGACGAGGTTGACAGCATCTTGATTGACGAGGCCCGGACTCCGCTCATCATCTCCGGCCCGAGCGAAAAGCCGACCGAACTCTACTTCCGCTACGCCGAGGTCGCCCGCCGCCTGAAGCCCGAGCGCGACTACACCATCGACGAGAAGGCCCACAGCGTGGCGCCGACCGAAGAGGGCGTGACCCGGGTCGAGAAGATGACCGGGATCAAGAACCTCTTTGACGACAAGACGATGGAGCACTCGCACTACCTGATCAACGCCCTCAAGGCCCAGGCTCTGATGCGCCGCGACGAGGCTTATGTCGTCAAGGACGGCCAGGTCATCATTGTCGACGAGTTCACCGGCCGTCTTATGTTTGGCCGCCGCTACAGCGACGGGTTGCACCAGGCTATCGAGGCCAAGGAAGGCGTGAGGATCGAGCGCGAGAGCCAGACCTTGGCCACGATCACGATTCAGAACTACTTTCGGATGTACAAGAAGCTGGCCGGCATGACCGGCACGGCCCTCACGGAAGAAGAGGAGTTTCGGAAAATCTACGGGATGGACGTCCTGGCCATTCCGACCAACCGCGAGCTCATTCGCACCGAATTCGCCGACGTAGTCTACACTTCGGAGAAGGCGAAGTTTGACGCCGTGGTCGAGGAGATCGTCGATTGCGACCAGCGTGGCCAGCCGGTGCTGGTAGGCACAGTCTCCATCGAAAAGTCGGAGCGTCTGTCGAGATTGCTCGAGAAACGCGGCATCCCCCACCAGGTTCTCAACGCCAAACACCACGAGCAGGAAGCCCAGATCGTGGCCAAAGCCGGGCAGAAGGGTCAGGTCACGATTGCCACCAACATGGCCGGTCGCGGGACTGACATCGTCCTCGGCGAGGGCGTCACGGACTTGGGGGGCCTGCACATCATCGGCACGGAGCGCCACGAGGCCCGGCGCATCGACAACCAGCTCCGTGGCCGCTCCGGGCGCCAAGGAGACCCGGGCAGTTCGCGGTTTTATGTCTCCTTGCAGGATGAACTGATGCGCCTCTTCGGTTCGGACAACATTACCGGTCTCCTCGAGCGTCTCGGGGTCGACGACACCGTGGCTGTCGAGAACGGGCTGGTGACCAAGGCGATCGAGCGGGCTCAGAAGAGGGTTGAGGCCCACAACTTCGACATCCGCAAGCATGTCCTGGAGTACGACAACGTCATCAACAAGCAGCGCGAGCTCGTCTACACCCAACGACGCGAGGTCTTGCGGGGTGAGGGCCTACGCGAAGAGGTCCTCGACATGCTGTCGAACCTGGTCAAGGGCCTGGTCGACGAGAACTGCCCCGACAGCCTGCACCCCGAGGACTGGAATCTGACGGGCCTGGCCGACAAGGCGGTCTTCTACTTTCTCCCGCCCGGTTGCGTGACGGGCGAGGCCCTCGGGAAGGCTGCCTGGGGCGACCGGGAACCCGGTCTCGGCCGCCGGCGCGAGGATGCCCGCGAGGCCCTGGTCCGGGAGCTTGTCTCTCTGGGCGAGGCGACCTACGGTGGGCGAGAGGCCGAACTCGGACCGGAGACCATGCGCGAGTTGGAGAAGCTGGTCATGCTGCGGGTCGTCGACTCGAAGTGGATGGCCCATCTCGACGCGATGGACGATCTCCGTGACGGCATCGGCCTCCGGGCCTACGGTCAGCGTGATCCGTTGACAGAATACAAGCTCGAGGCCTTCTCTATGTTCAATCAGATGGTCGAGTCCATTCAGGAAGACATCGTCCGGATGATCTACAAGGTGCGAGTCGAGCGCCGTATCGAGGCCCCGGCCGAGAGGACGGGCGTGGCTCAGAAGCCCGAGGCCGCGGGGTTGCCGCGCCGGCCCGGGGCGGCGCCGGGTCCGGGTGGCCCGGCGGGTGGCTCGGCGGGTGGCGCCCCGGTGCGCGGTGGGGGGCAGGCCGCCGGCGGGCCGAAACTACCCAAGGGTCGGGGAGCTTTCCCCACCGGAGGAGGCAAGGGTCAGCCGGTGGTCAAGAGCGACAAGGTCGGCCGCAACGACCCCTGCCCGTGCGGGAGCGGCAAGAAATACAAGAAGTGCTGCGGAGCCTCGGCTTCGTAGCCGGAAGGACTTGAAGACGGTGACCTACGACCTACTCAAGCAAGAGGCCGGGCGTGTCCGGGTTAGGCTTGTCGAATTGAGGGATTCTCTTTGACGTCCCCCTCCTGGAGCGGGAACGGGCGTCTCTGACCACGGGAATGGCCGTTCCGGATTTCTGGAGCGACCGGAACAAGGCCAAGGCTATCAGCCGCCAGGCCGGCGCAATCGAACGGACTCTTAAGGCTGTCCGGGCCCTCGAGGAGATCGTCGGGAATCTTGAGGCGGCGGTGGAACTGGCGGGTGACGGAGACGGGGACGGCGCCACGGCCGGTCTCGTGGAGGAGGGGCAGGCTCTCCTGCGCCAGGCCGACCAGACCATCGACACTCTCGAGACGACCACTTTCCTCGGCGGACCCTACGATGACCGCAGCGCCATCCTGACCCTGCACGCCGGCGCCGGCGGCACCGAGGCCCAAGATTGGGTCGACATGCTCGGCCGCATGTTCACCCGCTGGGCCGAGGGCCAGGGCTTCACTTACCAGGTTCTCGACCGGCTGGACGGCGAGGAAGCCGGGCTCAAGAGCCTTACTCTTCTCCTGGAAGGTCCCTACGCCTACGGGCTGGCCATGTCGGAGCACGGGGTTCACCGCCTCGTGCGCATCTCGCCTTTTGACGCCTCCGGGCGCCGCCACACTTCCTTCGCCTCGGTGGACGTGATCCCCGACGTCGAGGAGGCCGGGGAGATCGAGATCGACCCGGAGGACTTGCGGGTCGACACCTACCGGGCCAGTGGCGCGGGCGGTCAGCACGTCAACAAGACCGAGTCGGCCATCCGCATCACCCACCTTCCGAGCGGTATCGTTGTCTCCTGTCAGAACGAGCGGTCGCAGCACGCCAACCGCCAGGTGGCCATGCGTGTCCTCCGCTCCAAACTAGCCAAACTGCAGGAGGAGGCTCGCCAGCGCAAACTTGACGCTCTGCGGGGCGTTCAGGGCGAGATCGCCTGGGGCAACCAGATCCGGTCTTATGTCCTTCAGCCCTACACCCTGGCCAAGGATCACCGGACCGACCTCGAGATCGGCGACGTCGGGCGGGTCATGGACGGGTGGCTGGAGCCGTTCATAAAGGCCTACTTGCGGCGGAAGAACGATTTGGCCCGCCTGACTCCCCAGCCGGCCGGCAAAATGACAGGGGAAGGAAACCCCGAGTCAAGGCGAGAATAGCGGCGCGGGGGTGGTCCCATGCTGAAGCGCCTCCTCGTCGTCGCTATCATCCTTGCCATAGGTATTGTAGGCGCGATCGAAATCGCTTTGCCCGGTGTCGTGGCCCGGGAACTATCGTCCGGTCTGAAGGACATGCTTGGAACCGGCGAAGCCATGACTGTCAGGCTGCGGGTCTTTCCGGCGCTACGGATGCTGACGGGCAACTTCGGTCAGATCACCGTCATCTCGTCCAACGTGTCGGCGGGCGGGTTGAACCTCGACACCTTGTCGGTGACGATCGAGGATGTCTCCGTCAACCTGCGGGACCTTCTGGCGCATAAGGGCCTGACCGTGACCCACTCCGGAGCGACGAAAGTTGTCATTACCATCGGTGAGGGCAGTCTGGAGCGGTACCTCCTCGAAGGAGTCGACACCCTCGACGAGCCCCAGGTTCTCATGGGGACCGATGGTATGGACATCTCCGGCGACCTCACAGTGGCGGGGCGGAAGATTCCGATGACCTTCGGCGGGCAGTTCGCCCTGAAGGACGAGCACACGGTGGTCTTCAACATCGTCCGGATCAAGGTGGCGGACGCGGCCGTGCCCGAGGGGTTTGTCGGCCCGTTCCTGGGTCTCCTGGGCTCGCCGGAACTTAGCCTCGATCTGGAGAAGTTCCCCTTGCCTCTACGGGGCACCACGGTCAGGCAGGAGGAAGGCAAGCTGATCATCGAAGCCGAATCGCCGTGAGTGCCGCCGCCCGTTCTCGCGTCCTGTTGGGGCTGGGCGTCCTGGCTCTGGCTCTGGCCTTCTGCGCCGGGCGCTACGCTGTCGCCGCGACGGCCGGGGTTCCGGGCACCGAAACCGATCCGCTGGTCACGCGCAGTTATGTCGACCAGTACACGCAGTGGCAGATAGTGAACTTGAAGGCCGGGCAGAAGGTGGTGGCCACGGCCGGGGTGGAGATCATTCTCCGCGCCGGAAAGGCCACGGCTATCGCCTCCGCCGGCGGCGGGCTGGCCGACGTGACGGCAGGCCGCGATCTGGGGCCGGGCGCCTCACTCGTCGGTAACCACCTGCTCATCGTGCCGAAAACCGACGGGCGGGGAGTCCTGGCCATCTCCGACTGTGTCCTGATGGTGAAAGGGGCCTACGCGGTTCAGTGATGCTGGGTGTAGCGTCTAGGCGGCTCCTGGCGATACTTGTCGCCCTCGGCCTCATCACCTCAGCCTGGGTGCTCTGGACCCGCTCCCGCGTTCCGCAGGGTGGTCCGGAGTCGGAGCTTGTCGTCCGCCTCGAGACAGTCTATGAGTCGGCGCGACTTCACGGGATTCCCGTCGACGACCTTCTCGACTCCTTCCGCGAGGCCGGCGTCACGACCATTGCCGTTGAGGCCAAGAGCCTGGTCAGGCTGGAGTACGCCGGTCAAGTGGCCGTGGTCCTGGATCCCGCCACCGGTTTCTACAGCATCAAGGCTCTCGACGGCCTGGCGGCGGCCGATCTGGAGGTTTGGCTGGCCAAGGAACTGGCCCGCTGGGCCCCGCGGGGGGGCGAGCCCGGCGGTCTTGGGCCGGGCAGTCAGACCGCCGCCGTCCCGGCCTTCTACCCGGTGCCGCGCAAGGATCGAGTGCCCCTGCCGGAGGAGGTCTTCCTCCCAACAGGGGATCCTCTGGCCGCCACCGTCCCGGAGCGCGACCTCATTCTCGGCCTCTCGCCCGCCGATGTCGAAATGGCTCGCCGTCACGGCTTCCTGGTGGCGGCCTTCATTCCGAACCGTCCAGACATCACTCCCGGGGAAGCCCTGGCCATGTTGGAAGGGCTCGGGGATGGCGCCGGTTTCTCGGCGGTGAAGTTCGACAGCCCGACCGCGCTGGGCTGGCCCGATCCGGAAGCCCTCAGGGTGGTCGGGGCCAAGTTGCGCGAGCTGGGGCTGGCCTTCGTGATCGACGACAAGCCGCAGCCGGGCCTGGCGACCGTGGCCGAGGCCGCCGGCTGGAGCGGCGTGCGGCAGCAACCAGTCTGGACGCGGTCCGAGCCGGCCCGCTTTCCCGAGGTGGCTCGCGAACGCCGGCAGAACTTTCTCTATCTCCAATCGGCCTTCTTCGACGGAACTTCCCCCGACTGGCTGGCCCAGATCACGGCCGGGCTCGAAGCCATCGTCAGGGCCATGGAGGAGAGGGGTCTCAAGATGGGCCGGGCCGTGCCTCTCACGGCCTACGATCCGCCCCGCCCGGTCCTGGCTCTGATGGTCTCCGGGGTTTTCGCGGCGGCCATTCTCGGCTTTCTCCTGGTTACGGAAAGCGCCGGGCGAGTCGGTGGTCCGGGCCCGGCGGCCAGCGGCCCGGCGGCCAGCGGCCCGGCGGCAAGCGGCCCGGCGGCAAGCGGCCCACCGGCCAGCGGCCCGGCGGCCAGCGGTCCGCCGGGGTGGAGGCGGCTTCTAACCCTCGGCCTGGTCTTGGCCTGGGCCCTTCCCGTCCTGGCGACCCTGGCCGGGGGCGACTCCGGCCTCGTCCTGGGCGTCCAACTCCTGGCGGGCCTGACGGCCGCCCTCACTTTCCCGATTCTGGCCGTGGGGCTAGCCTTGCGGCTGGGCCCGGGCAGACCCGCCGGTGTGGGCCGGGATTTGGATTTGGGCCAGGGCCGGGTTGGCGGGTTGGCTGGGGCTTTGCGGGCGGCCCTTTTCGCCGCTCTGGTGGCTGGGGTGGCCACCGCGGGCGGGCTCCTGATCGCGGCCATAGGCTCGAACACCAGTTTCATGCTCCGTCTGACCATGTTCCTGGGCACAAAGCTATCTTTGCTCCTGCCGCCGGTCCTGGCGGGGTTCCTCTTCCTCGGAATGGTCGGCCTCTATTCAGACGGGGCGGGGGCCAACCGGACGGAGACGGGCCGATCGGAGGCGGGCCGGCCCGAGGCGGGTCGCCGCCCGGAAGGACGCGCGGAGCGGGTCGCCGGGAGATCGTTTCTGGAGCGGGGTCTGCGCGAGCTTCAGAGGATCATGAATGAAAACGTCACCTTTGTCCATGTCTTTGTGTTTGGCCTGGCCGCCTTCGCGGCTCTGATATTGGTCATGCGAAGCGGTAACTTCCCGACCCTCGGCATTTCCGGCCTGGAACTCAAGGTCCGGGCCTTTCTCCAGCAAGCCCTCCTTGTCCGCCCGCGGACGAAGGAGTTTCTCATCGGCTATCCGGCCTTGGTTCTCCTTTTCTGGTGGGGCCCGCGGTGGCGTCAGGACGCCCGGTGGCGCTGGGCGGCCCTCGTCCTGACCGTGGCCGCGGCTGTGGGCCTGACTTCGATCGGAAACACTTTCGCTCACCAGCACATTCCGGTGTCTGTAAGCCTGCTGCGGACGGTCAACGGCCTGGTCCTGGGTCTGCCCATCGGACTGGCCCTGGTCGTCGTCGCGCGGGCGGCCTCCTGGGTGGGGCGCCGCCTCGCGGCCATCGGGCCAGCCGCCGCGGGGGAGGGGAATCCCCAACGTGAAGAAACCAGGTAAGAGCCTTGCCATGCTCCCGTTGATCCTGTCGCTCATCGTGGTCGTGGCCCTTGGCTTGGCCGTCTCTGTCCTCGTAACCCGGGTCCGGATGGAGGCGGCGAGCCGCCAGGTCGAACTGGTCATCGATCTGGATCAGGCCGATCTCCTGGCTCGCAGCCAGGGTTACCGGCTAGACGAGGTCCTCGGCGAGTTCGAGGCCGCCGGCCTGGGCGCGGTGGCCTGGAGTGAGGCCACTCTAGACAAGCTGTCCCGCTCCGGCGACCTGTCGGTTTTCGAGGGGCGGGACCTTCTCGACCTCTTCGCGTCCGGGACTTCCCCGGCGCCGGAACTGTCCACCTTGGGCCGGGAGGGGTTCTTCGATTCCGGCTACACCTACGCTTTCACCCGGGACCCGGTTCTCGCGTCGTGGCTCGGACGGAACGTGCCGGCTCACCTTCCGGCGGGGCGTTTCCGCCTGGTTGAGCGCGGCGATCTCACCGTCCTTGAGGTCACCCTGCTCAAGGAGCGGGCCGTTCTCTTGAACCTTGGCTTCTGGGAGCGCGAGATTGAGCGCTCCGGCGCGGCCCGCCTCGGACTCCGGGTCGTGGCCCGCCCCGGCAACGTGACCGGTGGGAAGGACGCGGTGGAGGGAACCCTTAACGACCTCGCGGTGGCGGCGGAGAGGCTCGGCTTCACCCTCTCGGCCGTGGTCTTCGGCGGGGCCGAGGTTCTCGGCTACCCCGACCAACTCGAGGTCACGGCCGACGGCCTGGGCGAACTCGGTGTCCCCCTCGGTCTCATCGAAACACCGGAGCAACTTGGCAACATCAACCAGCGCGGGCTGACGGTCGTGGCGGAGCGCCTGGGCCACCAAGCTGTGCGGGTCTACAGTCTCCCGGACGTCCGAGTCTACGCTCCTTCGGAACTGGCCGACAAGGCCACCCGCTCGGTCAAGGAACGGGGTCTCCGGCTTGTCTACATCCAGCCCTATCTGGTGGTTCCCGAGCACCTGGCCACTGTCGACGAACGGACGACCGGCGGGCAATCGGTCTACGCTCGCCCGCCCGGCCTTGTCTCCAATTTGGACTACACGCCCATCCTGGCTCTCAACGTCAACTACGTCCGGGAGATTGCCGCCGGTCTCCGCAGCCAAGGCCTTGAACTCGGCCCGCCCGCTCCCCTAGGCGGTCCCGCGCCATTGTCGCCGCTCAAGGTTCTCCTCCTCGGACTCGGACCGGCGGCTGCCCTCGGGCTGGCCTGGCTGGCCTTGAGGCCGCGCGGTCGTCTCTGGATTCTGGCGGGCCCCGTGGGCGCGGCCTTCGCCGCCGCAGTCCTGGCCCTGGCGGCCCTCGGCGGGCGAGCTGTTCTGGCCGCCCAGTTGGGCGCTCTCCTCGCGGCTCTGGTCTTCCCGTCCCTGGCCCTGGCTTACCTGGCCGCTTCCTGGCTTCTCCGCCCCGCGGCGTCCGGAAGAGGCGTGGCGATCCGGCGCGTCCTGGCTGACGTCCTGGGGACCTTTGCCATCACCTTGGTCGGCGGGCTCTTCGTCGGGGCCATCCTCGGCGACCTCCGGTTCATGCTCGAGTTCGAGTACTTCCGCGGGGTCAAGCTGACCTACGTTGTCCCGGTGGCGGCCGCGGTTGTCTACTGGGCCCGCTACCGCTACCCCGAGGACACGGAGCCGGCGGCCTGGCCGGGCGTTATCCGGGCTCTGGCCGGCAAGTCTATCAAGATCTGGCACGCGGTCGTCGCCGGCCTGGTCGGCTTGGCCTTCATCGTCTACGTTGCCCGGTCCGGAAGCAGCGTCAGTTTGCCCATCGGAAGCTTGGAGCTTCGGGTCAGGTGGTGGCTTGAGCGAGCCCTCTACGCCCGCCCTCGCCTTAAGGAGATCCTTCTGGGCTATCCGGCCCTTCTCGTCGGGAGCTGGCTGGCTCATACCGGGCGAAAGGACTATCTTGGATGGTTTCTGACCGGGGCCGCTGTCGGCCAGGTTTCGCTGGTCAACTCCTTCGAACACATTCGCACCCCTCTCCTCCTGAGTCTGGCCAGGGCGGCCAACGGCCTCTGGCTCGGGTCTCTGGCCGGTCTAGGGGCGGTGGCTCTGCTGTGGGTGGTCCTCGGCTATCGCCGACGGGAAGAAGGTCGGTAGTGACAGAGATAGTCATCTCGGGCTACTACGGTTTCGGCAACGCCGGCGACGAGGCCATGCTCGAGGCCACCCTGCGGGGTCTGAGACGCCGCCTCGACGAAGGCGAGACCAAGATCACGGTTGTCTCCGGACGTTCCGACCAGGTCCGGGCGGCGCACGGCGTGGAGGCTCTCGACCGGCTGGATCTCCTAGGCATCGGGAGAGCTCTTGGTCGGGCCGACCTGTTTCTCTCCGGCGGCGGGACCCTCCTACAAGATAGGACGAGCTTCCGCAACCTCGCCTATCACCTGATGCTCTTTGAGATGGCCCGTCGAGCCGGCTCACGGACCATGATCTATGCCCAGGGGGTCGGGCCGGTGCGGACCCTGCTCGGCCGAACCCTGGCCTCCCGGGTCCTGCGCGGACTGGACGCCATTACCGTTCGCGACCCCGCCTCGGCGGAGGCTCTGCGGACTCTGGGAGTGACCGACCCACCCGCCGAGGTCACGGCCGACCCGGCCTTCGCTCTTGAGCCCTGCCGGCCTGAGCGGACACAAGAGATACTTCGCGACGAGCGGCTGGACACCGCCGGGAGGCCGCTTCTCGCTCTGGCCCCGCGTGGGCTCAGGCACAGGGAACTCGAGGCCAAGGGTCTCGCCGCCCTGGCCGACTGGACCATCCGGCGTCTCAAGGCCCGGCCGCTCATCCTGCCGATGCAGTACCCTAACGACCTTGTCTCGTGCGACATGATTCTGGCCCACATGCGTGAACCGGAAGGCGCCTCGGTCGTGCGCGGCCGCCTTAAGCCGGCCGAGATCATGGGTCTTCTGGGCCAGTGTGAGCTAGTCGTAGGGGTCAGGCTTCACGCCCTCATTTTCGCGGCGGCGGTGGGCACGCCCCTGGCCGGCGTGGAGTACGACCCCAAGGTTGGCTATTTCCTTAGCCGTCTTGGATTTCGGCCCCTGGCCCGTCTGGAGAACCTGGGGTCGGGCGCCGAGGATCTCATCATCGGCCTGGAGCGGGCCTGGGCCGAGCGCCAGGCCATCCGAGAGAAAATTGCCGCCGTGGCCCCGGAGTTTAGGCGGTTGGCGGAGCGAAACTTTGACGTCGCCTCCGAGATGGCCCGGAGAGGGCGGGCCCGGAAGCGGGCGCGAGAACCCGCGCGGTTGCCAGGCGGCGGACCGAAACTGGGTGGTGGGCCGAGATGACCCGCAAGAGACGAGAGGGCCCAAAGAGCGTTGTCGTTCTTGGCGTCCGCGTTGACGCCGTGACTTTGGACGAAGCGGCCCGAATGTTGCTGGACCAGGCCCGGGCCGGGCGGTCCGGAGCGGGCCCTTCGGACCAGGCCCGGGCCTGGCGGAAGGAGGTGGCAGGGCGGCTTCTGTGGTTGGTTGTCACTCCCAATCCCGAGATCGTCATGGCCGCCCGCCGTGACCCCGAACTGCGAAAGATCCTGAACCGAGCCGACCTCGCCGTCCCTGACGGTATAGGTCTGGTGTGGGCGGCTCGCCGGCAGGGTCTCGACTTGCCCGGACGGGTCGCCGGCTACGATCTTCTGCGGGAGGTCCTGGCGCGGGGCGCCCGCGAGGGACTCCGCGTCTTCTTCCTGGGCGCCTGGCCCGGAGTGGCCGACGAGGCGGCCCGGTTTTGCTCACACGCCTTCCCGGGCCTGGTCGTAGTGGGGACCCACCACGGCCACTTCCCGCCGGCCGACGATGAGAAGGTCGCGGCTACCGTCGCGGCGGCCCGACCGGAGCTGGTTGTCGTGGGCATGGGCAGCCCGCGTCAGGAGAAGTGGCTGGCCGGCTACGAGCGGCTGTTGTCCGCCGAGGCGGCCGGCCTTCAGGTGGGATTTCCGGTCGGTGGCTCGCTGGACGTGCTCAGCGGCCGGGTTAGCCGGGCCCCGGCCTGGGCGGCTCGCCTGAACCTCGAATGGGCTGTCCGCGTGCTTTCCCAGCCCTCGCGGTGGAAGAGGGCGCCCGCTCTGGCTCGCTTCGTTCTGGCCGTCCTGGGCCAGAGAAGGCGGGCCGAGTAGGGACGCGACCGCTCTCCGGGGCGGCCTCGATCAAGCGAATGGGAGGGGATCGGTGTGGACGGTTCGTCCAGACCCCTGACAGAGGCGGAGCTGGCTTTGAAGGCTCGGGCAGTCAGACGGCACATCCTGCGCATGACGGCCGCGGCCGGTTCGGGACATCCGGGCGGCTCCTTGTCGGCCGCCGATATCCTCACCGCGCTCTACTTCCGAGTTCTCCGACTCGATGCCACCCGGCCGGACTGGACCGAGCGCGACCGGTTCGTCCTTTCCAAGGGCCATGGAGCGCCGGCGCTCTATGCCGTCCTGGCCGAACGGGGCTTCTTTCCCGTGGCGGAGCTTGAGAGCTTGCGACGTCTGGGCTCGAGGCTGCAGGGCCACCCCGACATGAAGAGCACTCCGGGGGTGGAGGCCTCGACCGGCTCCCTGGGTCAGGGCTTATCCTTCGCCGTGGGACTGGCTCTCGCGGGTAAGCTCGATCGAGCCTCCTGGCGGGTCTACGCTCTCCTGGGTGATGGCGAGACGCAAGAGGGGCAGATATGGGAGGCGGCCATGGCCGCGTCCCACTATCGCCTGGATAACCTTACAGCCTTTCTCGATCACAACGGCCTGCAGATCGACGGCCCGGTGGACAAGGTTATGTCAATCTCTCCCGTGGAGGAGAAGTGGCGGGCTTTCGGCTGGAGGGTGCTGTCCATCGATGGTCACGATTTGGGGGCCATCCTCCGGGCCACCTCGGCCGCGGGGAAGTCCTCCGTGGATGTCGCCGAGAAGTCCGAGGACAGGGGTCGCCCGACGATGATCATTGCCAGGACGATCAAGGGACGAGGAGTCAGCTTCATGGAGAACCGGGCCGAGTGGCACGGTAAGGCGCCCAACGCCGAGCAACTTGAGGCTGCCCTGAAGGAGCTCGGCTCGGAAGGCGGGGGGGAGGGGGCTTGGCGATGAGCGGCACAGCCACGCGCGAAGCTTATGGTGAGGCTCTCGTCGAAGCGGGCCGGAAGAACCCGAACGTCGTCGTCCTCGACGCCGACCTCTCGGCCTCGACCAAGACAGCGCTTTTCGCCAGGGAGTTCCCGGAACGTTTCTTCAACATGGGGATCGCCGAAGCCAACATGATCAGTGTCGCGGCGGGACTCGCCGCAGCGGGGAAGATTCCCTTCGCCAGCACCTTCGCCGTCTTCGCTCTCGGGCGGGTCTACGATCAGGTCCGGCTTTCGGTGGCCTACCCTAAACTTGGCGTGAAGATTGCGGCAAGTCACGCCGGCATCACCGTGGGCGAGGACGGCGCCAGCCACCAGGCCCTCGAGGATTTGGCCCTGGCCCGGGTCCTGCCCAATCTGACCGTCATCGTTCCCGCCGACGCGGCCGAGACCAGGAGCGCCGTGGAGGCGGCCGTGGCCCACCCGGGACCGGTCTATCTCCGGCTCGGGAGAATCGCCGTTCCGGACATCTACCCGGCCGGACACACCTACAGGATCGGAAGGGTCGACATAATCAAGGAAGGCCGGGACGTTGCCCTCGTCGGTTGCGGCGTGATGGTCGACGCCTGCCTGCAGGCGGCGGTCACCCTGGCGGCCGAGGGAATCATGGCCCTGGTCGTAAACGCCTCCACCATCAAGCCTCTCGACACCGAAACACTTCTGACCGTGGCGGCCCGCACCGGCGCCGTGGTCACCGCGGAGGAGCACAGTATCATCGGCGGTCTCGGCGGGGCCGTGGCCGAACTGCTCTCCGGCGAACTGCCCGTGCCGGTGGTCCGGGTCGGTGTCGACGATCGGTTCGGACAGTCGGGCAAGCCGGCGGAACTGCTCGAGGCTTACGGTCTGACGGCGAGGGCTGTCGTAGCGGCGGCGAAGAAAGCCATGGCTCTGAAAAGGAGGTAGGCGCGAGCGCGAAAGAAGAGATAGACTCCGACACAAAGAGCGGCGCCGGCGAAATTTCCCGCTGTTCATTCCCCAGATTCCGCGACCGGGTCAAGACCCCGACATATTCCGCGTCCTCGGGGAGGATATTCGCCCACCTTGGCGAAGGACCGGACCACCACACAAAGAGCCGCGTCGACATAACCCAGTTACTAAGCGGCCATCTTCGGACGACTCTCCACTGCGCATCGGGGAGCACCTGTTAGACCGGGTCTTCATCTGACCAGGGTATCGTTCACGCGACCGGCCTAGAGCCGGGGCGCCCCGTTTGGCGCGCAGGGAGAGGACCATCAGGTGATCGAGTTCTACGACGTCCACAAGACCTTCCCCAACGGCACCGAGGCTTTGCGTGGCGTCTCGGCCACCATTGCCAAGGGGGAGTTCGTTTTCATCGTCGGCCCCAGCGGAGCGGGCAAGTCGACCATGGCTCGCCTGGTCTACCGCGAGGAACTCCCCACAGCCGGCTACGTCTTCGTCAATGGAATCAACCTGGGCAAGGTCCGCCCCAAGGCCGTCCCCTACCTTCGCCGGAATATCGGTATCGTCTTTCAGGATTTCAAGCTGCTCCAGCGCAAGACGGCCTACGAGAACATCGCCTTCGCCATGCGGGTCATTGGGGCTTCTCCCCGGGACATTGCCCGCCGGGTGCCGGCGACCCTGGACCTCGTGGGCCTGCGTGACAAGGGAGAGGCCTATCCGTCGGAGTTGTCCGGCGGCGAGCAGCAGCGGACGGCCCTGGCCCGAGCCATCGCTAATCACCCGCTTGTCCTGGTGGCCGACGAACCGACAGGCAATCTTGACCCGGCCACATCCTGGGGAATCGTGCAGCTTCTTCTGGAAATCAACCGGCGCGGCACGACGGTGATCATGGCCACTCACGCCAAGACCATCGTCGACGCCGTTCGCCGCCGCGTCATCGCCCTCGATCAGGGCTGCATCGTGAGAGACCGCCAGCGGAGCGACTACGGCGACCAGGGGGGAGGAGAGAGAGCATGGGCGCAAGGTCTGTCCGCGCCGTCGTCGGCGAAGCCCTGACGGGCATCAGGCGCAACGGCTTGATGAGCCTGGCCTCCTCGACCACGGTGGCCGTTTCTCTCTTCATCCTGGCCGTCTTTCTCCTCGTGGCGGTGAACGTTGACAATCTGGCCCGGACCATCGAGTCCGGACTGGAGATCCGCCTCTACCTGGTCGACGGCCTCGACCCCCTGGCTCTTGCGGACCTTGAGGCCAAGGTCACCTCCATCGACGGCGTGACCGAAGTCGCTTTCGTGTCCAAGGAGGAGGCTCTGACGACCCTCAGGCAGCAACTCGGCAAGGATTCCGACCTCCTGGAGGGCGTGGACGAAATGAATCCCCTCCGAGATTCGCTCCGCGTCGTCACTGTCGGCCCGGCCTGGGTCGAGGGTGTGGCCGCCACGGCCCAAACCCTGCCCGGGATCGCCGACGTGAGCTACACCCACGACCTCGCCCAGCGCGTCCTCAGCTTGGTCACCGCCATCCGGCTCGGTGGCCTTGTCCTGGTGGGTCTGATGATCCTGGCGACTCTCTTCGTCATTTCCAACACCGTCCGCTTAACCATTCTCGCCCGGAGCGAGGAGATCACCATCATGAGGTTGGTCGGGGCCACGAACTGGTTCATCCGGTGGCCCTTCCTCTTCGAGGGCATGTTCCTGGGCTTCGCCGGCGCCGCCCTGGCCGCTCTGGCGGCCTGGCGGGTCTATGTCTGGGCGGTCGGAGGCGTGTACGCCAACGTCTCCTTCATGCCCGTTGTCCCGGTCTACCCCCTGACCTGGCGGGTGGCCTTCATTCTGCTCGGGCTCGGCGCGGTCGTGGGTGGATTCGGCAGCGCCATCTCGTTGAGGAGGTTTCTGCGGGTATGAGGTCGCCGAGGTTCGCCCTGGCCGCGTGGGTCCTGGCGATAGGCCTGGCCATCGCCGTGGGCGCGCCCGCCTGCCCGGCCCTGTCGTATCTGGCCGGCGGGGGCGGTGGCGTGGCTGAGGCCGGCGATCTCGAAGACGCCCAGCAGGAACTTGAACGCATTCAGAGGCTCATCGAGGAGAAACAGGCCGAGTTCCAGCGGCTCGAGTCGCAGAAGAAGTCGGTCCTCAGAGATCTCGAGCGCATCGAGCAGGAACTTGAGGGTCTGCAGACCGATCTCCGAGATCTGCAGCGGCAGCTCACCCAGACCGAGGCCAACATAGCCCAGGCCGAGGCGGACATCGTCGACGCCCAGGCTCGCCTGGACGTCCGGAACGGCCTCATGCTCACGCGGATGAGAGCCATGAGCGAGGTGGGTTATGTCAACTATCTCGAAGTCATCCTCGGCTCCCGCAGTTTCGCCGACTTCCTGGGCCGTTTTGAACTCCTGCGCCAGGTCTTGGCTTGCGACGTCACCCTCTTCCGCCAAGTGAAGGAAGAGAAGCGTCAGCTCGAGGTCAAGAGGGCCTATCTTGAAGAGCAGAGGGCCGACCTCGTTGTGGTGAGGTCCGACACGGCCGCGCGCAAGGCCGCTGTCGAGCAGAAGCAGGAAGCCAAGGCCGTCCTCTTGTCGCGCCTCAAGAGCGATCAGAAGACCATTGAAGAGGCTCTCAATGAACTTGAGCAGCTATCGAAGGAACTCGAGACCTACATCCTGCAGATCCAGTTGGCGATGCAGCGCGAGGGCGGCAAGCCCAACTTCGGGTGGCCGGTGGGTGGGCCGATCACGTCACGCTTCGGAATGCGCTACCATCCGATCCTTCACGTCTACAAGCAACACACGGGCATCGACATCGCCGCCGCCCGGGGCACCTCGGTCGTGGCCTCGGCGCCCGGCTACGTCATAATGGCCGGCTGGGTCGGAGGGTACGGGAAGTGCGTCATCCTCGACAACGGCGGCTACTGGTCGACTCTCTACGCCCACCTCGACTCGATTTCGGTCGCCGCCAGCGATCTGGTGCCCGGAGGCGAGGAGATCGGCCACGTCGGTTCGACGGGCTACAGCACAGGTCCCCACCTGCACTTCGAGATCCGCTTCCGCGGCGTGCCCCAGGACCCGATGCGGTCGGACCTGCTGCCGGAACGCTAGCCGCCCTTGGCGGGGGACTCCGCCGGCTACCCCGCCCATTCCCCCACCCCTGCCTCTTGCCTGTCCGGCGGCTACGCACACCCATTGCCCTGGCCGCAGACTACCCGTGTGTAGTTCTAGGGCAGTGTAGTATAATCTAGAGCGTCCAGCAGGCCCAAGCGACGCGGTCTGCCTACACCGCCTGTGCGGCCTACACCCGAAAGGAGTCTTCCCCTTGAGGCGAAGCCGTGTTGTCATAACGACGATCGTTCTTCTCTTGGTTACCAACCTGGCCACCTATACCCTGGCGACGGGGGTCATCCCCTGGCTCAACTACCGCTGGGGCGGTGGCGTCTTCCGGGTTGGAACGGTTCAGGATTCCGCCCGTCTGCGGGAAGAGTATCTGCTTCTCGCGTCCAAGTACGTGGATCCGGTGGAGAGCCACCAACTCATCGAGGGCGCTCTCGCGGGAATGGCCGAGGCCATCGGTGATCCCTACACCTACTACATGGATCCCAAGGCCTTTGAGGAGTTTGACATAAGCCTATCGGGTGAGTACGTCGGCGTGGGGATGGTCGTTGAGCAGATCGGGGACTACGTGACGGTCGTCTCGCCCCTGCGCGGTAGCCCAGCCGAGCGCGCCGGACTTCGTCCCCGGGACCGCATCATCGCCGTCGACGGCAAGGACGTGGTCAAGGTGCCCTCGGACGTTGTGGCCGGGATTATCCGGGGCCAGGAAGGGACTCCGGTGACCTTGACCCTCGCCCGCGGGAAGCCCGAGGAAGAGACTCGCTTCGACGTGACCGTGGTTCGCGAGAAGATCATCCTTGAGAGCGCCTACGGGAAGATGCTCTACGGCGACGAGGGCATTGGCTACCTGCAGATCACCGAATTCAGCCGCAAGACTCCGATCCAGTTCACGGCGGCTCTCGACGCTCTGCGGGCCGAGGGCCTCAAGGCTCTCGTCCTCGATCTTCGCAACAACGGCGGCGGCTATCTCGACGAGTGCGTCACCGTCAGCAACACCTTCGTCGCCAGCGGGGCCATTCTCCACCGCGTTGGGCGCGACGGCAAGCGCAACACGGTCAATGCCTCGGGCGGACAGCCCTGGGGTTTGCCCCTGGTCGTCCTGGTCAACGAGGGCACGGCCAGCGCCGCGGAGATTCTCGCCGGGGCGATCAAGGACAATCAGGCCGGCACCCTCGTGGGCGTCGTGACCTTCGGCAAGGGCACGGTCCAGACTCCCTACGACCTCGGTGGCGGTTCGGTCCTCCGACTGACCACCGAACGCTGGTTGACCCCGAACGGCGACCAGATTACGGGCAAGGGCATCACGCCGGACGAGACGGTTAAGCTGCCTGAGATCGGGAACGAGGAGGAACCTCTGACCTGGTCGAACCCTGACGACCCGCGCGACACCCAGCTCCGGCGAGCCGTGGAGCTTCTGCGGGCCGCTCTCGAACAAGGAAACGAGGGCTAGGTCTTGGGCTTTCCCTTCGGCGACATAACCAGGAGCATTCTAGAGAACGCGCCCCAGGTGATCTGGAACCCCACCCTGGGCACGCGCTTCCTCTTCTACTGGCTCATGGTCGCTTTCGTCTGGTCCCAGTACAAGAAGACCGCTCAGATGCAGGAGCAGCTCTACGGCAAGGCCCGTCGCGCCGCCGTCTCCCAGACGGTTGTGGCCGCTCTGGAAGGCTTGGCCGTGGGTCTCGTGGGCAGCTACATCATGACCTTCTTCGGCGTGTCGTTTCTGGCCGACGGGGGCGGACTCATCTGGGTCCTGGCCACGGCCATGGTCCTGATGCTTGTCAACAGCAGGCTCATGTGCTTCTCCTATGCCGGCGGCCTGGTTTCCTTGAGCTACCTCATCTTTGGCTGGCCCAAGCTCAGCGTGCCGGCCCTGATGGGACTTGTGGCCATCTTGCACCTGATGGAGAGCCTGCTCATCCTGCTCAACGGTTCGGCGGGCGCGACACCCGTCTACTTGGAGCAGAAGGGCCGGCAGGTCGGCGCCTTCTACCTCCAGCGAGCGTGGCCCGTGCCGGTGGCCATCTTGATCCTGGCCGTGGTCACCCCTATGGAGGCGGCCACGGGCATCAGCATGCCGGACTGGTGGCCGCTTCTCCGAACCGCGCCCGAGATTCTGGTCCATCCCGGCGCGATTTTCTTCCTCCATGCTCTTCCGGCGGGCCTCGGTTACGGGGACCTGGCCATCACCTGTCCGCCCAAGCTCAAGACCAGGCGGACCGCTCTCAACCTGGCTCTCTACAGTCTGGTCCTTCTCGCCCTGTGCGTCGGAGCAACCCACTACCAGCCCCTGGTCTGGGTGACGGCCCTTTTCGCTCCGGTGGCCCACGAGGCCATCGTCCGGGTCGGAAATCGTCGGGAGATGCTGGGCCACCCCTACTTCGTGCCCCCTGAGACAGGGGTCATGATCCTGGACGTGATGCCCGGGAGCCTGGCGGCCGGTCTGGGTCTGGGCCCCGGGTGGATCATCACCCAGGTCAACGGGCGACCGGTGACCGGACGCGACGAACTGGACAACGAGTTGCGAGAGGCCGGTCGAGCCGGGGAGTTGAAGCTCGACACGAGGCCGCCTTCCTTTGACCGTCCCCGCCGCCGGGGTCTGGACCCCGGGGTCTCGACGCCCTTCGAGGCCGACGCTGTCCTGGGGATCATCCCCGTGCCCGAGCCGGGTGACGACATGGGCCTGATGATGACCGCCGCCAGTCCACTCCTGACCCTGGTCCGAAAGATCGGACGGAGCTTGGGGAAGCGGGCCGACGGGAAGTGAACTTCTTTTTCACTCCCGCCGGGTGCGCCGTCGTAGGCGCTTCAAAAGACCCAGCCAAGCCTGGCCACCAGATACTGCGCAGCCTTCTCGACGCGGGCTTTCCGCCCGGGAGGCTGTTCCCGGTCAATCCCAGCGAGAACGAGATCGCCGGTCTGCCCGCCTATCCCACTCTGGCGGCTATTCCCGCCCCCTTGGACCTGGCGGTCCTGATGGTTCCGCCGCGGGCCCTGGAGGCGGTGACGGCCGACGTCGAGGCTCGGGCCAAGACGGAAGGCGACCTCAAGGGCATCATCGTAACCGCCGGAGGCTACGCCGAACTCGGTACGGAAGAAGGCCGCCTGCGCCAGGCGAAGCTTGTCGAGGCCGTCCGGGCCGCCGGGGTCCGGCTGATGGGCCCGAACTGCGTCGGAGTCATCGACACCTTCTCCCGCCTCGACACGACCTTCCTCCACGGCGTTGTGCGCCGCCAGGGGCCGATTACCTTCGTCTCCCAAAGCGGCGCCGTCGGGGCCTGGCTCCTGCAGATGCTGTCGTCTGAACCCGAGCCCATCGGCTTTAGCAAGTTCATCAGCCTAGGGAATATGGCCGACGTCACCATGGCCGAGACTCTCGATTATCTACGAGGCGACCCGACCACGGGTGTGGTTGGTCTCTACCTCGAAGGGGTACCCGAACCCAGGCCGCTCCTCGGGGCCCTGGCCGCTCTGGCCCGGGACAAGCCTGTCGTGGTCCTCAAGACCGGCCGGACGGAATCCGGGCGGGCGGCCGCGACCTCGCACACCGGGGCCCTGGCCGGCGCCGACCGAGTCTGGGATGGCGCCCTGCGCCAGGCCGGGGCCTTGCGGGTTGACGGAATGGAAGAGTTCGTCGACACCCTGGCGGTCCTGGCGAGCAGGATCCCTCCCGGCGGCGCCCGCGGCGAGCCCGGACAGGCCGCCGCCGGGCGCGGTGCGTCCCTACGGGTCTTCCTGGTCACCCACGCCGGCGGGCCGGGAGTCTACACCATGGATCTCCTGGCCGCGCGATCCGCCCACCTGACCCCGGCAGTGGTTTCTCCGGAGACAAAGGCCGCCCTCAAGGTCGCGGTTCCGCCTCTCTCGTCGGTCTGTCGCCCGGAGGGCCACATCGACATGACCGCCTCGGCCACGCCCGAGCAGCACGCTCAGGTCGTGAAGCTGCTCCTGGCCGACCCCGGCGTCGAGGCTCTGGTGACCATCGATCTGCCTATCCGCTTCCTGAGCGATGAGGACGTAGCTGGGGCTCTGGCGGGAGCGTGGAAGGAACATCTGGACGCCGGGCCGGCTACGGACAAGCTTTTTCTGCCCCTTCTGATGCACGGCAAGTGGAGTGAGACGGGTCGGGCGGTTCTGGCTCGGGCCGGACTGCCGGCCCTGGCCGGCCCCGACCGGGCCGTGGCCGTCCTGGCCAATGTGGCCCGTCTCGCCGGATTGGAGGCGGAGGCGCCCGGGGCCGAGCCTTCCCCCGGCTCGGCTCCTTCGGACGAGGTCGCCGGCCCGACGCTGAACGAGGTCGAATCGGCGGCTCTCCTCGAGGCCACGGGCGTCAGGTTCGCGCCCTCGCGCCTGGTCCGCTCTAAGAGCGAGGCTGTCGCCGCCGCGCGGCAACTCGGCTTTCCCGTCGTCATCAAGCTCTGTTCGCGTTATGTCCCCCACAAAGCGGCCGTCGGGGCCATCAGGCTCGGTCTTGGCACGCCGGAAGAAGTGGCCCGAGCTTGCGACGAACTCCTGGTCTCAGCCGCCAGGCTTCTCGGGGATCAGGCCGGGCTGGATGGCCTCCTCGTCCAGGCCCAGACCCCGAGCGGGACGGAGGTTATCGTCGGCGGTCTCCGCGACCCCATTTTCGGGCCGGTGGTCGCCGCCGGACCGGGTGGCACGCGTGTGGGTCTCGACGCCCCGCTCTCCTTCCGGCTGGCGCCCCTGTCGGAGGAAGGCGCATTCGGTCTGGCGGACGCGGTCCTGGCTTCACTTGGGGATCGGTTCGGGGATGGCGTCGGTGACAGACCGAAAGATCGCGCCGCCACCGATCTGGCCCGGAGCATCCTGGGAATGTCGCGCCTCATGGTCTCGCGTCCCGATGTCATTGAAGCCGACATCAATCCCATCATTCTTCTGTCCGAGGGCCTCGGCGCGATCGCGGTCGACGCTCTGGTCCGGTTGGCCCAGCCTCACGGCCGCTAGGCGTCGGGTCACGGCCGCCGGGAAAGAAGGGGTTTCGCGCGTGGGCATCTTTACGCTCAAGGCCGAGTACGAGCCAAAGGGCGATCAACCCAAGGCCATTGAGGAGATCGCCCGGGCCTATGACCGCGGGGGGAACCAGGTCGTCCTCCTCGGGGCCACCGGGACCGGCAAGACCCTGACCGCGGCCCACGTCATCGCCCGCCTGGACCGCCCGACTCTGGTGATTTCGCACAACAAGACCCTGGCCGCCCAGCTTTGCGGCGAGTTCAAGGACTTCTTCCCGGAGAACGCCGTGGAGTACTTCGTCTCCTACTACGACTACTACCAGCCCGAGGCCTACATTCCACAGTCCGACACCTACATCGAGAAGGACACCCTGCTTAACGATGAGATCGACAAGCTTCGACACTCCGCCACGAGCTCTCTCTTCGAGCGGCGCGACGTCATCGTCGTGGCCAGTGTCTCCTGCATCTACGGCCTCGGCTCACCCGAGGACTACAGCGAACTGGTTGTCTCGCTCCGCCGCGGGACGCGCCGCGACCGGAACGAGGTCCTCCGCCGTCTGGTCGAGATCCAGTACGAGCGGAACGACATCAACTTCACCCGCGGCACGTTCCGGGTGCGAGGGGACACCATCGACATCTACCCGGTCTCCTTCGGCGAGAAGGCCCTGCGGGTGGAGTTCTTCGGGGACGACATCGAGCGGGTCGCGGAGTTCGACCCGGTCAGCGGCAAGATCATGGCCGATCGCGATCACGCCCTCGTCTTCCCGGCCAGCCACTATGTGACCGGACGGCAGAAGCTGCGCCGGGCGGTGGAAACCATCGCCGTCGAACTGGAGCAGCGCTTGCGCGAACTGCGCGAGAAAGATCGTCTGGTCGAGGCCCAGCGCCTGGAGCAGCGGACCCGCTACGACCTGGAGATGCTCCAGGAGGTCGGCTACTGCCCCGGGGTCGAGAACTACTCCCGCCACCTCACCGGCCGAGCCCCCGGAGAGCCCCCCTACACCCTTCTTGACTTCTTTCCGTCCGACCCTTTGATCATGATCGACGAGTCGCACCAGACTGTCCCCCAGATCCGGGCCATGCACGCCGGCGACCGCAGTCGGAAGCTGACCCTCGTCGACTATGGGTTCCGGCTACCGTCCGCCCTCGACAACCGGCCCCTGACCTTCGAGGAGTTCGAGCAGAGGGCCAAGACCGTCCTCTACACCTCGGCCACGCCCGCTCCCTACGAGCTGGCGCGGTCCGAGGCCATCGTGGAGCAGATTGTCCGGCCGACCGGGCTTCTTGACCCGGTCATCACCGTGCGGCCGACCAAGGACCAGGTCGACGACCTCATTGCCGAGGCCCGGAAGAGCATCGACAACGGGGAGCGGGTCCTGGTGACGACCCTGACCAAGAAGATGGCCGAGGACCTCAGCGACTACCTGCGCGAGATCGGCCTCCGGACCAGGTACCTCCACTCCGAAGTGGACACCTTGGAGCGGATGGTCATCCTCCGCGACCTGCGGCTCGGCGTCTTCGATGTCCTGGTGGGCATCAACCTTCTCCGCGAAGGACTGGATCTGCCCGAAGTGTCGCTGGTGGTCATTCTCGACGCCGATAAGGAAGGTTTTCTGCGATCCGGGACGGCCCTGATCCAGACCGTGGGGCGAGCCGCCCGCAACGTCAACGGGCGGGTGGTCATGTACGCCGATACCATCACCAGCTCGATGCGGAGGGCCCTCGATGAAACCGACCGCCGGCGCGAGATCCAGGCCGAGTTCAACGAGAGGCACGGCATCACCCCAACCACGATCAAGAAAGCCGTCCGCGACCTGCTGGCGGCCACCCGTCCGGTCGTGACCCAGGCCACGGCCCTGCCGGAGAACGTGGAGAAGCTCTCCCGCAAGGAACTTACGGCCTGGATCGAGCGGATCAAGAAGGACATGACCAGGGCGGCCAAGGACCTCGAGTTCGAGCGAGCCGCGCAATTGCGGGATGTGTTGTTCGAGTTGAAGGCCCAGGAGGCTCGGACCTGACTCAGGGGGCAGTTCGCTCGGCCGGGGCTGTCCGCGTCACCTAGTTCTCCCCGCTCGCTCCAAGCCTCTGCCAGGTTTCCTAGTTTGGTCCAGTCGAAAATTGTAAGTTGTTCCTCCAGACGACAGGAATCCCCATGCCCTATGGCATATATACATTCCCAGCGGTCGCCGTTGGCCGCCAACTCCCCCAATCTCCTCCTAAGGAGGGTACAGAATGAAAAAGAGACTGGTAGTTTTCCTGGCCCTGGCCCTCGTAGCGGTTTTCGTTTTCAGCTTCACGGCCAGCGCCGCGGGCACCACCCGTGGCGGCGTCTCTCCGGCCAACCTGCCGGAGAATAGAAGCCCGAGCAAGACGATCACCTACAACTTCTCCGCACCCGAAGTCACTATCAACGCCGTGACCGCCACGGCCCTGACCAAGCTGGCGCTCCTGACGGGTGACAACTATCCCGGCACGAGCTCCGCGCTGCAGTACTGCGTCAACGACACCGACGACGTCTACAGCGCCCTGACCACGAAGTACGGCTTCCCGTCCGGCAACATCAGCTACCTCAAGGACTCTCAGTGCACCGATGCCAACATCAAGGCCGGCATTGAGTGGCTCAAGGCCAACAGCATCACGACCTCCACGGCCGTCTGGTTCAACAGCGGCCACGGCTCCAAGTCCACTAGCTGCTTGGACGGCGACGGCATCAGGACCGACTACTCCATCGTCCCCTTCGACTTCACTCGCATCTGGGACGCGGACCTCGCGGCTCGCTTCAGCGGCCTGAGCTCGCTCAAGGCCTGGCTGGCCTCCGACTCCTGCTACAGCGGTGGCCTTCTCGTCGCCGGCACGACTAAGGCCGGACGGGTTGTCACCATGGCCTGCGCCGCCAAGGAGTACTCCTACGAGTCCTCCACCGTCGCCCACGGCTACTTCACCTACTTGATGGTCCACAAGGGCATGCTCCTGAACCTCGCCGACGCCAACAGCGACGGCATCGTGACGGTCGAGGAAGCCTTCAATTACACCGTGGCCAACATCGGCACCCTCACCTCCAAGCAGCATCCGATGATGAACGACCAGTACACGGGCGACCTCAACCTGGGCCTCTAAGCCAGTCCGGGTAAGGCACGCCTGGTGGGCCACCCACCGGGGTCGCGCGGGCGAACGGCCGTCCGAGGCGGCGAGGCGGGTGGCGAAAGGAAGAGTGTGCGGCAGAACGAGCGCAAGGCGAGGGCGGCGCCCCGGCGGGGCGCCGCCCTCGCCGTCCGTAGGCCCGGGCCCTGCGTCATCGGGGTCCAGGTACCGCCGGCGGCCCGGAAAGGCCGGGCCGCTACTCCCCTCGTTCTCCCTCAACCTGCGCCCGCGAACCGAAGAGGCAGCGCACGGCCGCGACGAGCGACCCGAGACGCGCCGGGCGGGCCAGGAGAAGGCCAAGACCCAGGCTGAAGTAGACGGCTGAGAAGAGACCGTGCCAGGACGGGGCCAAGAGTTGAGCAAAGAAGAGGACAAAGAGAGCCCCGGCCGCTCCGATCGAAAAGTCGAGCTTGGAGAGAATCGCGATGGCGAAGAAACTCTGGGCCACGGTGAGGAGGACTTCCTGAACCTGCCGGGGGTCGAGAGGCATCGGCGCCAGATGTCCCGACGACAGGGCGTAGGCCAGGGGCAGCATCCCGATGAGAAGGGTCCACTGGTTAACCTTCGACGAGATCATGGCCCGCAGCCCGAGGTTGGCCCGGCCCTGAAGGGCGAAAAGACAGGCGACGATGAACTCGGGGGCCTCCGAGGCCAGCGGGGCCAGCCATTGGACGAGAAAGAACTCGTCGATAGCGAAGAGCTTCCCCGTGCCGACGAGGCCCTCGGCGAATGCCTCCGCGCTCAGGAGGATCACCCCCGCCGCATAGACGAACATGGCCACCGTGAGGACGATCCGCGGGCGGCGGGGCATCTGGGCCAGGGTCTCGGCCGGACCGACTAACTCCGGCGCCTCGACCTTCTCCCGGGCCGCGCCGCGGATGTAGAAGGCGAAGAGGGTAATGAGGACGACCGTGTCGACGAGGGATAGGTGAGCCCGCAAAGGGATGGTCGTGGCGTACAGGGTGGCGAAGCTGAGGGCCCCCAGTTCGAGACGGTCCGAGGGACCCAGGTGAAGAATCCGCCGCCGGGTCTTCCACCAGAAGAGCATGACCACCGCCGTCCAGCCTAGCCCGATCAGAAGACGGTTCGATCCGGTCATGTTGGCCACGGCGTAAGGGGCGTAGGTTGGATCCTGTCCCGCCTGCCAGGCGAAGTAGATGTCCACGGCGTACTCGGGGAGGACCGCCACCAGGGCGAGGAGAGCCACGGCCAGAGCGGCCGAGATCTCCAGGTTGGCCAGTTCGGCGGCCCAGGCCAGGAGAAAGGCCGCGCCGACGATGGACAGCCCGGCCAGGAGGGCCTTCTCGACCGGCCCACCGTCAAACCCAACAAAGCGCAAAACAAGCCAGGGAGTGGTGACAAGGACGGCGAGGTAGACGGGAAAGAGACGTGCGCGCGGCCGTTGACGCTCGGACAAGAGACAAGACCCCCGCTTCAGTGGTCTATAGCGAAGGTCTCGCAACCGGAACGGAGATCCGGCCACCGCATTGGCCGGTCGGCAGAGGACCCGGTCAGCGGGCCGAGCCGTCGGGCAAGGCCGACGGGTGTTCCGGGCCTGGGAGCGGGCTTTAGGCCGTGTTGACGCCCCGAGGCTGTCTGCTACTCCCCTTCTCGACAAGTACTCCTATCACGGCTTGTCCCTGTCCGTCAACCGGAAACGACGTCCACGAGCACAGTTGACCGAACGCCCGTTCGGGTTTATTCTGAGAGAGCGGGGAGCGAAGGCGAAGCGACTCCGTCTCACCTGGCAGGAATGGTATAATAGAGGTTACAGCCCTGAGCGCAAGGAGTACGCCCGGGCGTCAGGCACGGAATAGGCGCCTGGCGTCCGTCAGAACCCCAAGCGCAAGGGACAACTCTCGCGGGGGTTCGCTCTGTGTCAAAGAATGTCATCGAGGTCCGGGGAGCCCGTCAACACAACCTCAAGAATATCGACATCACCATTCCTCGGGACAAGCTGGTCGTTATCACCGGTGTCTCCGGATCGGGCAAGACCTCGCTCGCCCTCGACACCATCTACGCCGAAGGCCAGCGTCGCTACGTGGAGTCGCTCTCGGCCTACGCCCGGCAGTTCCTGGGGCAGATGGACAAGCCCGACGTCGACTACATTGAAGGTCTGTCCCCGGCTATCTCCATCGACCAGCGCTCCGGTAGCCGCAACCCCCGATCCACGGTGGCCACGGTCACGGAGATCTACGACTACATGCGCCTGCTCTGGGCCAGGGTGGGCCATCCCCACTGCCCGCAATGCGGGCGGCCCATCTCCCAGCAGACGGTGGAGCAGATGGTCGATCAGGTCATGGAGCTTCCGGAGGGAACGCGTCTTCTGGTTTTGGCCCCGCTCGTTCGGGGGCGCAAGGGCGAGCATCAGAAGGTCTTCGAGGACATTCGCAAGGCCGGCTACGTCCGGGCCCGGGTCAACGGCGAGGTCCTAGAGATCGAGGAACCGCCCGAGTTGGACAAGTACAAGAAGCACACCATCGAGGCTGTCGTCGACCGGCTGACGGTGCGGCCGGGGGCCGAGGTGCGCCTGGCCGACTCCTTGGAGACGGCCGTCGAACTCACGGGTGGGCTGGCGGTCATCGCCCCCGTCGGGGCCAGATTGACGGCGGGTGACGGAACGTGGGCCGCGGAGATGGTCGCCGAAGGCCGGCCGGTCGCGGTAAGGGCCCCGAGCGCGCCCGCTGACAAAGACGAGATCCTCTTCAGTCAGAACTACGCCTGCCCCGAATGCGGGATCAGCTTGGAAGAACTGCAGCCGCGGATGTTCTCCTTCAACAGCCCCTTCGGGGCCTGCCCGACCTGCGACGGCCTGGGGGTCAAGATGGAGATGGACCCCGACCTGGTCATTCCCGACCGCCGCAAGTCCGTTGACGACGGGGCCGTCGTGCCCTGGGCCGGGGCCACGAGCACCTACTACCCCCAGAAGCTTGAGGCTCTGGCCAAGCACTTCGGCTTCTCGACAGACATTCCCATCGACGAACTCGAGCCCCGCTTCGTCAACATCATTCTCTACGGGGCCGGGGACGAGACCTTCCGTTTCAGCTACGAGAACCCCTTTGGCCAACTCCGCGTCTACGATACGCGGTTTGAGGGGGTCGTCCCGAACCTTGAGCGGCGCTACCGCGAGTCGGAAAGCGAGTCTGCCCGAGTCTGGGTTGAGGAGTTCATGTCCAGTTCCCCCTGCCCGGCCTGCGGCGGGGCCCGTCTGAAGCCGGCCAGCCTTTCGGTGACGGTTGCCGGCGAGTCCATCGCCGCGGCGGCCTCCCTCTCGGTGAAGGAGGCCCTGACCTTCTTCGGCGGCCTTGCCCTCACGGAGAAAGAGACGATGATCTCCCGCCAGATACTCAAGGAGATTAACGCTCGTCTCGGCTTTCTGGCCAATGTGGGCCTGGACTATCTGACTCTGAGCCGACAGGCCGGCAGCCTCTCCGGCGGGGAGGGCCAGCGCATTCGCCTGGCCACCCAGATCGGATCCGGGCTGGTTGGGGTTCTCTACATCCTGGACGAGCCCAGCATCGGTCTTCACCAACGCGACAACGCCCGTCTCCTTGAGACCCTCAAGCACCTCCGCGACCTCGGCAACACCCTTCTGGTCGTCGAGCACGATGAGGAGACGATGTGGGCGGCCGACTACATCGTCGACATGGGACCCGGCGCGGGGGTTCACGGCGGAGAGGTCGTGGCCCAGGGCACGGCCGAGGAGATCATCAAAAACGAAAACTCGCTGACCGGCCTCTACTTGAGCGGGCGCCGCCAGATCCCGACCCCTCGCAAGCGGAGGGTGGGGAACGGCAAGCGGCTCGACGTCCAGGGGGCCAGCGAGCACAACCTCAAGGGCATCGACGTCCAGTTCCCGCTGGGCCTCTTCATCTGTGTCACCGGCGTGTCCGGGTCGGGCAAGAGCACCCTGGTCGATGACATCCTCTACCGCCGGGCGGCCCAGGAGCTGAACGGCGCCCGGACAAAGCCGGGGCGGCATCGCGGAATTGAGGGTCTGGAGCACCTGGACAAGGTCATTGACATCGACCAGTCCCCCATCGGGCGGACACCGCGCTCGAACCCGGCCACCTACACCGGTCTTTTCACTGAGATTCGGGACATCTTTGCCCGCACGCCCGAGGCCCGCATTCGCGGCTATAAACCCGGGCGGTTCAGTTTCAACGTCCGGGGTGGGCGGTGCGAGGCCTGTCGCGGCGATGGCATTCTCAAGATCGAGATGCACTTTCTCCCCGACGTCTACGTGCCGTGCGACGTCTGCAAGAGCAAGCGCTACAACCGCGAGACCCTGGAGGTCACCTACCGCGGTCAGAACATCGCCGAGGTTCTGGGCCTGACTGTCGACGAGGCTTTGGCTTTTTTCCGCAACATCCCCCGCATCCGTCGAAAGCTGCAGACCCTGACCGATGTGGGTCTGGGTTACATTAAGCTCGGCCAGCCGGCGACGACCTTGTCGGGGGGCGAGGCCCAGCGGGTGAAGCTGGCCACGGAACTCTCGCGACGGTCGGACGGCCGGACCCTCTACGTCCTCGACGAGCCAACGACAGGTCTACACCTCGCCGACATCCACCGCCTCCTGGAGGTTCTGGGACGCCTGGTGGACGCGGGCGACACGGTCGTGGTCATAGAGCACAACCTGGAGGTCATCAAGTCGGCGGACTGGATCGTCGACCTCGGACCCGAAGGGGGGGACCTCGGCGGGATCGTGGTCGCCACCGGGACCCCGGAGGAACTGGCCCAGTCGGAGACGAGCTACACCGGGCAATTCCTGCGGCGGCTATTCGCGCGGGAGCGGGCCAAGGCGGCCACGGAACATCGCCTCGCCGGGGCGGGCTTGGCCGAGACGGAGAGAGGCGGGTTCGGACCACATGGTTGAGAGCCTGGCACAGGACACGGGGCCGGGCAAGCTCGTCCTGGTGGGGTGATAGGCCACGCCGATAAGCATCGAGGATCAACTGGAGAGGCTTCCCGATCGTACGGGCGTCTACATCTTCCGCGACGCCGCCGGCAAGGCCATCTACATCGGTAAGGCCCTCTCTCTCCGGAGCCGGGTTCGCTCCCACTTCCACGCCGGCCGCTCTCTCGACGCCCGGAGCATTAACATGTACAACCGGGTGGCGGTCATCGACTACATTACCACCGGTTCAGAGGTCGAGTCGCTCATCCTGGAGTCAAACCTCGTCAAGGAACACCTGCCGGAGTACAATATCCGCCTTAAGGACGACAAGCACTTTCCCTACCTGCGCGTGGATGCGAGCCATCCCTACCCAAGGGTGGAGATCACGCGGCGCCTCAAGCGCGACGGCGCTCGCTACTTCGGCCCCTACACCCGGCCCGGCTCGCTTCGCGAGACCCTGCGCACCCTGCGGCGAGTTTTCCCCTACCGCACCTGCAGCGACTACAAGCTTCGCACCGTGCGGCGGCCGTGCCTCGACTTTCACATTCGCCGCTGCGCCGGACCCTGCGCTCAGGCAGTGACCCCGGAAGAGTACCGGGCCATGATGGAGGAATTGTGCCTGTTCCTGGAGGGCCGGCGGGCGCATGTGGCCCAGCGCCTCAAGTCGCGCATGGACGAGGCCGCCGGCGATCTTAAGTTCGAGAGGGCGGCCGAACTCCGCGACCAGTTCAAGGCCGTCCAGGACGTGATGGAGAAGCAGGCCATCATCTCTCCGATCATGGAGGACCAGGACGTCGTCGGCTACGCCAGGAGCGGGACGGCGGATGGCGCCGGGGGCGGCATCGTGGCCGTGGCCGTCCTCCAGGTGCGGGAAGGCAAGGTCATCGACCGGACCTCGTTCATTCTGGAGGAAGCGGCCGGGCAGCTCGGTCCGGACATCGTGACCGCCTTCCTCAAGCAGCGTTACGGTCAGGGTCTGCTCTTCATCCCCGAGCGCATCCTCATCCCCGAAGCCCTGCCCAAGGAGGAGCACGGCCCCATCGAAGAGTGGCTCTCCTCCCTGAAGGGCAAGCGGGTCGTCCTGCACCACGCGGCGAGGGGGACACGTCGTCACCTCATCGACCTGGCCAACCAGAACGCGGCGGTCGTCCTGCGCGAGGAGGAGTACCGGCGCCAGACGGGCAGCGAGGCCGCCTACGCCCGGGCCGTGGCCTTGGGCGAACTTCTGGGTCTGGAGGGCGCACCCGAGCGCATCGAGGGCTACGACATATCCAACATCCAGGGCCGGGAGGCTGTCGGGTCGATGGTCGTCTTTCTCGAGGGGCGGCCGGCGCCGGGCGCCTACCGCCGCTTCAAGATCCGCGGCCCCAGCCGGCCCGATGACTACGCCATGATGCAGGAGATTCTCTTCCGGCGCTTCCGGCGGCTCCTGCAGGGCGACAGGGAGGGCGGCGGGGAGGGCGGCCAGGATGAAGAAGCCGGCTCGCCGGCGCCCGGCGGCCCCGCCAGCACCGGGATCGGCGGCGACCCCACCACCACCGGGGCCGGCGGCGGACCCGGCGCCGAGTCCGATTTCGCCGAGCAGCCCGCCACCGCCGCCGAGGCTCTCGACCGCCTGGGCCCGGCCCCAGACCTCGTTCTCATTGACGGGGGCAAAGGCCACCTGGCCGCGGCCCTGGAGGTCTTCCGCGACCTCGGCTTGGACCTGCCCGTGCTGGCCCTGGCCAAGGAGGAGGAAGACATCTTCCTGCCGGGACGGGGCGACCCCCTCGATGTTCATCGGAACTCGCCGGCTCTCCACCTCCTGAGGCACATCCGCGACGAGGCCCACCGCTTCGCGGTCGGCTACCATCGGCTGCTACGGCGCAAGGTCGCCCGGAGTTCGGAGCTGGACGACATACCCGGCGTGGGTCCCGTCCGCCGGACGGCCCTCCTGCGCGCCTTCAGCGGCACCCAGAACATCCGAACCGCCTCGCTCGAAGAGTTGGCCGCCGTTCCGGAGATCGGACCGGCCGCGGCCAAGAGGGTCTGGGAGCATTTCCATCCCGGCGAGAAGAGCGAACCATGAGCGAAGAGAGGCGCCCACCATGAGTAGGGAACGGACTTCGATCTGGGTCCGCCTGACGGCGACCGGCGCCGGACGCATCGGGCTCGCGGCGTCGGCGGGAGGGCTGGTCCTGACGACCCTGCCCGGCCGGGCCGAATTGGGGGATGAAGCTACAGGCGCCCACGGCGGCAGGGCGCTCCCCCGATCCAGGCGACCCGACAGGCTCACGCAACGACCCGGCTCAGCGACCCCGCCCACCGACGTGAAGACCATTCTCGACGCCGCGGAGCGGGCTCTCGTGGCCTACTACGCGGCCTGGCCGGAGTACCCCGGCCGGCGGATCGTCGATCTGTGGCGGGGGCTGCTGGACTTGCCCGTCGATCTGGAAGGCCTGACGACCTTCAGCCGGTCCGTGCTGGAGCTTTTGCGCCAAGTGCCGCCGGGCGCGGTCGTGACCTACGGCCAGTTGGCCGCCAGGGCCGGTTCGCCCCGGGCCGCCCGCGCGGTCGGCTCGGTCATGGCCGGCAACCCCCTGCCGATCGTCCTGCCTTGCCACCGCGTCGTGGCCTCGGACGGTAGCCTCGGCGGCTTCGCCGGTGCGAGCGAGGCGGAGGCTCTGGAGCTCAAGGCCAGGCTCCTGAGCTACGAGGGGTGGTCTTCTCTCCGCTGTTCGTTTGACGCGTCGCCCGGCACTGGGCCGGCTCCGCGGATTCACTACCGGTCCGATCTTGCGCATTAAAGCACCCCCTTCACTTTCTTAAGCTCCCCCTTGACATCCATGCACTCTCTCCTTTATTCTAGAGTCGGCAAGTCCGCCTCACCGTCAGGAGTTACCCCTGCGGGTGGGCGGGATCAAGGTTCCGGGAGGGTTTGCAATGGCTCGGTTGGCTGGCTACGTCAGGATCCACTACTCGGGTTCGCTTTCTGAAGGTCTGCGGGAGTACGTCTCCGAGGCCGAGGGGGTGAAGGCGACCTCTATCCAACCCCTGGTCCTCGTCTCGCCAACTCCCGACCAGCTTCTTGGCCAGATCAGTCCCTATCTTCGTGAGCCTGGCATGCGGGTGGACCGCATCGAACTGCGCCGAGCTGGGTAGGGCCCGGCGCCGGCCATCCTACCGGAAGCTGGAGGTGAACGATATGGCGGAAAAGCGCAAGATAGTCGGGCGTTGCCCGGCCTGCGGGTCGGATCTCGAGGTCACCCGGCTGCAATGCTTCAGTTGCGACACGGCCATCGAGGGCCGCTTCGAGACCTGCAAGTTCTGCCTTCTCACTCGCGAGCAGAAGGACTTCATCGAAACCTTCATCCGTGCCCGCGGCAACATCAAGGAGGTCGAAAGGGAACTCGGCATATCCTATCCCACGGTTCGCGGCCGGCTTGACCACGTCATTCGAGCCCTGGGCTACGATGTGGTCGAGGCCGAGGAAGACCAGAAAGCCGACCAGCAGCGGAAGGAGATTCTCTCGCGCCTAAATCGCGGGGAGTTGGCCCCCGAGGATGCGGTCAAGCTCCTAAAGCAGGTCAAGTAGAGTCGGATGCCAGTTTGGGTGGAGCTCGATGCCAGTCTGGGTGGAGCTCGATGCCCGTTAGGAGGAGTGGACGTGGACGAGGAGCGTTACCTCATCTTGAAGATGCTCGAGGAAGGCAAGATCACGGCCGAGGAGGCCTCCGCTCTCATCACTGCCTTGGAGGAGGACGCCGGGGCCGGAGGGACGAGCGCCGGAACCGGAGGGACGGACGCCGGGACGGGGCCGGCGGGCGGAGGTTCGGGTGGCTCGGCGGACACCGGCGCGGATGACCCGGGCCAGGGTTCCCGCTGGGATCGCCGGGACCGGGAAGGCCGGGAGAGGCGCCATCACTATCACCGGGATCGTCCCTGGTTCGATCGTGGGAATTTCGACGCGGCCATGGAGGAGATGCGGCGGGATCTGGAGCGGGTCCGCCTGGGCGCCGTCGACATCGGGGACGAGGTCAGCCGCCGGGTTCAGGCGGCCATGCGCGAACAGCGCTCCGCCTGGCGCGAGGGCGGACCGCGCCCCTTCCGCCATTTCGTCCGGAACTTCGGAGACGTCTTCAACGTTCCGTTCGGCCGGGAGATGTTCGAGGAGACCTACGAAAACGAGGTGGCCGCGGAGCCGGAGGCTTCGGTCGAGATCCGCGATCTTTCCGGCGACGTGAGGGTCGAAACCTGGGACCAGCCTCAGGTCAAGGTCCGGGCCATCAAGCGGGTCTGGGCCGGCACGCCCGAGGAAGCCAAGGAGCGGGCCGCCGATTACCGTATCTTCGCCGAGCCGCAGGGCAAGGAAATCCGCATTGGGGCCGAGCTTGCCCCGGAAGCCCCGGGCTGGCTGCCCGCCCGCTGCACCATTGACTATGATGTCCGTGTGCCGGTCGGGGTTTCCGTTAGGGCCTCGGTCACCAACGGCGACATCTCGGTCACCGGCGTGCGCGGTGGCGTCGATCTCAGGAACACCAACGGCAACGTGACGGCCCAAGGTGTCTCCGGGTCGGTCATCCTGACCACCACCAACGGAGACATCGACCTACGGGAGGCCGAGCCCGCCGACCTCAGCCTCAAGGCCATCAACGGCGGCATCCGCGCCCATCTTCTGTCCCTTGGGTCCGGCGACCACAGGGTCCACACGGCCCACGGAGACGTGGTTCTGGCCGTGCGGCCGGACGTGTCGTTCGACCTCCTGGCCTCGACCATGCACGGACGCCTCGAGGTCACCCTTCCCTGCGCTATCGTCAAGAAGTCGTCGACGAGGATTGAGGCCAGGGTGGGTCAGGATCGGTCCGCAAGCGACGCCGGGACGGGCACAACCGGTCAGACCGCCGGGGAGGCCGGCCAGGCCGTGGGCGCCACCGGCCACGCCGCCGGAGTGCCCTGTCTGGAGGTTCGCACCCTCTTCGGCGACGTCACCCTGAAAGAGCGAAAGGAGGCCTAGATCATCCATGAGCGTCACGGACAAAGATATGGACAGAGACGACGATCGAAAGGGCGATGACGGCTGGCGCCAAGAATGGAAACCCGGTTCGGACCCGGAGACTGAGGTTGCCGAGTACTTGCGTGAGGGTGGCGGCCCGGTGAGTCTTGTCGTGGACCAGAACTCCTCTGGTCCGGTCACGGTGAGCGGCTGGGAGAAAAGCGAGACTCGAGTCCTGGCTACCAGGCGCGTCAGGGGGCATTTGCCGCCCGGGCGCGACGACAAGGCGCGGGACATCCTGAGTGAAGGCGAGCTCTTCATCGAAGCGCGAGGCGAGGAGGTCGTCGTCGAGACCCGGCAGGACCGCCACTGGGGCTTCTGGGATAGCGAGCGGGTGGTCATCGCCATAGAAGCCTGGGTTCCGAGGAGTTCTCGCGTCAACATCGACAGTGGCAGCGGCAGGATCGAAATCCGCGATACGAAGGGATCGGTCTGCGTCGATAGCGGAAGCGGCGGGGTTCTCGTCGTTCGGGCCGCCGGCGGGGTTGAACTCGACCTCGGGAGCGGCTCGGTGACCGTCGAGGAAGTCCAGGGCGGCGTGAAGGTGGATGTCGGGAGTGGCGCCGTCTCGGTCTCGCGGGTCAAGGGCGCCGTGGCGGTTGACGGTTCGAGCGGATCTGTGTCCCTGACCGAAGTCGAGGGGTCCATTCAGGTCGACACGGCCAGCGGCTCGGTCAGGATGAGCCGGATCATCGGCGACGTGTCCGTGGACACCGGCAGCGGGAGTGTCCGCCTCGACACTCTGCGCGGCAAGCGCGTCAACGTGGATACCGGTAGCGGGGCCATCGAGGCCGGCTTCGATGTCCTTCCCGATGGCCGTTACAGCTTTGACGCGGGCAGCGGCCGCATCACCCTCACCGTTCCGGAGGACGCTTCCTTCAGCCTGGAGGCCGAGTCCGGCAGCGGGCGCATCGACTGTTCCCTGCCTCTGGTTGTCTCCCAGGCCGACCGGGGAAGCCTGACCGGCGTGATGGGCGACGGATCGGCCAGGATCGCGGCCGACGCCTCCAGCGGCGGCATCATCATCCGCGGGCGCGCCGGGTCGGGAGCGGGGGAGATCCCGAGTAGCCGGCCCGGCCAGACGGCCGGCGCCGAAGTGCGGGCCGCCGTAACCCAACTCAAGGCGGAGAACCGCAATGCCATTCTGAAGATGGTTCAAGAGGGCAAGCTCACCGCCGTCCAGGGCGAGGGTCTCCTTCTCGCCATTGCGCGGTCAACGGCGCCTTCCGAGCCGGCGAACGCGACGCCGGCCGAGCCGGTCGCGCCGGACGCGCTTTCAGCCGAGCCACCGACACCGCCTGCCGCCGAACCTCCGGCGGCTCCGGTCGAGCCACCTGCTGCCGCGTCCGACGGGACCTCAGTCGTCGCCGGCGCGCTTCCGTCGGTTAAGGAACAGAAAGCTCGCCGCGGCGCCAAGGGCTAGTCGGGCCGCGGCCTGGTCCGGCCCCTGGGGCGGGGGGTGTTGGCCTGGTCCGGCCCTGGGGAAGGATGGGCCTGCCAGACGCCGAAGTCTGGGACCGCGCCCCGGGGTCCATTCCGCTCCGGGGCCGGTCCCGAGATGTCTGACGAACAGGGAGGTTACTCGCGTGACTACCGCTAGCTTTCAGACGCTAATCAAGGAAATTCTGGATTGGCACCTCCGAACCAACCCTGTGCTGGCTACGGCCGTCGGAGTCCACAAGTATGACGCCTGCCTTGGCGATTTCAGCCAGGAAGCCATTCAGGCCCAGTACGAGCAGGCCAAGCGCTACCTGGCGAGCCTGCGGGCCATCGACGACAAGACCCTCACGCCCGACGAGGGCATCGACAAGGAACTGGTCGAGGTCCAGTTGGAGACCGCGGTCAAGTTTGAGGACGCTCTCCACGACTGGCGACGGAACCCGGCCTACGCCGACACCGGTCTCTTTGGCTGCTACTTCCTCCTCTTCCGCGAGTTCGCTCCCCTTGAGCAGCGTCTTGAGGCGACCCTGAGCCGCCTACGGGGCATCCCGGGCCTTCTGGCTCAAGGCCAGGCCAACGTGACCGAACCGGTGCGGGTCTTCGTCGAGACCAACATCGAAACGGCCCGGGGAGGCCTCCTGTTCTTTCTGGGGGTCGTGCCGGCATTCATCGAACAGGCCTCCTCGCCAGCCCTGAAGCGCGACCTGGCGGAGGCCAACGCCAAAGCCATCGAAGCCATGCAGGACTACGTTGCCTCGGTCGAGGCCCTTCTTCCGTCATGTAAGCCCGACTTCGCCATTGGCCGGGAGCTCTTTGACTACCTTCTCCAGCGCCGGCACCTCATGTCCTACGACGCCGAGAGCCTCTACGCCAAGGGCCGGGAGCTCTTCGGCGAGACTCTCCGCCAGATGGAAGAGACGGCCCGCGAGATTGACAAGACCAAGTCGATGCGCGAGGTCGTCGAGGACCTCAAGCGGGAGCATCCCGAGCCCGCGGATCTTCTCGACACCTACCGCCGGCACATGCTGGTCTCACGCCAGTGGGTCATCGACCAGGGCATTGTCGACATCCCGCCCGGGGAGAGGCTTATCGTCGAGGAAACTCCGATCTTCCAGCGCCCGGTCGTTCCTTATGCGGCCTACATGCCCCCGGCGCCCTTCGAGACGGACCAGACCGGCCGCTTCTGGGTCACTCCGGTGGACGAGACCGCCTCCCGGGAACACCAGGAGCAGCAGATCCGCGACCACTCCGGCTACGGTATCCCCCTGACCGCCGTTCACGAGGGCTACCCCGGCCACCACCTCCAGCTCTGCTGGGCCAACCGCAACCCGAGCGACATCCGCAAGCTAAACGATAGCACTCTCTTCATTGAGGGCTGGGCCTTCTACCTTGAGGAACTAGCCGAACAACTCGGTTTCGTCTCAGGCGCCAAGCACCGGCTCATTCGCCTGAAGGATCAGCTCTGGCGGGCCGGGCGCATCATCCTCGACTCCGCTCTACACACTCGGGGTATGACCGTCAACGAGGCCGTGGACTTCCTCGTGGACGAGGTTCATCTGGAGCGGCCCAACGCTCTGGCCGAGGTCAGGCGATACACGGTCTCGGCCACCCAGCCCATGAGCTACCTCATGGGTAAGCTTGAGATCGTTAAGCTGGCGGCGGACTACAAGGCCAAGAAGGGCAAGAGCTACGATATGCGCCAGTTCCACAACCAACTCCTGGCCCAGGGCAATGTTCCTCCGGCCATGCTGCGGAAGATCTTGCTGGGCTAGACGACTCAGATCGGAACAGAGAGCGCCCACCGGAATGGAGACTGTCTGGCGATGGCCGAGAACGAGAAGCTCTCCATCCTGAAAATGATTGAGTCGGGGCGGCTGACCGCCGATGAGGGGTTGCGACTCCTCGAGGCTCTCGACGGACCCAAGCGGGAGCCGGGCGCCCGGGGCGGCCGGGAGGCCAACCGCCTGCGGATCATGGTCACCGAGCTCGGAAGCGGGCGCCGGCGGGCCCAGGCGAACCTGCCAATGGCTCTCGTGGACCTGGCTTTGCGCCTGGCCGCCAGGAGCGCCGACAACTCTCTCAACATCGCCGGCCAGCGCCTCGACCTCGCCGCCGTCCTGGAAGCCATGCACAGCGGGACGTTGGGGCGCATCCTTGACATCGTCGACGACCGAGAGAACGTCAAGGTGGAGGTCTTCCTTGAGTAACGTAGGCACCCCCGTCGCGCCGCCAGCGCACCCCGAGGCCACCGGCCGCCCCCCCGCCGCGACGCAACGGCGCCGCATCCGCCTCGTCGCCTTTGACCTGGACGGAACCCTGCTGAGCCCGGACCTGGCCCTCTGCGATCCGGTCCTCCGGGCTGTCGCTCGTCTCGTCGCGGAAGGGGTGAAGGTCGTCATCGTCACCGGCCGCATGCACCGCACCGCCGAAGCCTTTGCCCGCCGGCTCGGCCTGGAGAACCAGCCCCTGGTGAGTTTCAACGGGGCCATGGTCAAGCGGGTCGGGGGCGATGACCTCTGGTGGTATCGGCCGATCGATACCGCGCCGGCTCTCGACGTCCTAAGCTTCCTGGCCGGGCACGGCCTTCAGCCCCTGGTCTTCGACGACGACCGGGTCTACGCCCACGCTCCAGGCGTGGTGGCCGAGCAGTACCGGCTCATCTCCGGGGTCGCGCCCGAGTACGTCGGGGATCTCGTGGCCCGCGTCGGGGCCGAGGCGGGGCCCGTTCGCCCGACGAAGATTCTCCAAGTCCAGTCTCCCGATCTCATGCCGGCCTTGCGGGCCGAAGCCGAAGACCGCTTCGGCCGGGTCCTCAACGTTACGACCTCCTACCCCTTCTTCCTGGAGTTCATGAACCACTTGGTGAGCAAGGGTCGGGCCCTGGCCGAAGTCTGTCGCCGACTGGGCCTGGAGGCCCAGGACGTGGCTGCCTTTGGTGACGGGATGAACGACCTCGATATGATCGAGTGGGCCGGACTGGGCGTGGCCATGGAGCACGGTCCAAGAGAGCTGATCGCGGCCGCCGATGCCGTGGCCCAAGGCCCGCCGGGCGAGGGCGTGGCCCGGTTTGTCGAGGAGAACCTGCTCGGCCCGGGAGGAGGGGGGTCATGAAATCACTCCCGCGTCCCTGGCGCGTCCTCGTCTGCCCCGCTTCGTTCAAGGGTAGTCTTCTCGCGGGCGCGGCCGGGGAGGCCATTCGCCGCGGTCTCCTCCGAATCTGGCCCTTGGCTGAGATACGGGTCGTGCCTCTCGCCGACGGCGGCGAGGGCACGGTCGAGGCTCTCCGGCAGGCCCTCGGCGGTCAGGTCCGGACGGCTCTTGTCACCGGCCCTCTGGGCCCGGAAATGGTCACCGCGACCTGGGCGACTCTCGATGGCCGGACGGCCGTGGTCGAGATGGCCCAGGCCGCCGGGCTGCCCCTCGTGCCACCCGGTCGCCGCGACCCGATGGTCACGACCACGGCCGGCGTCGGCGAACTCATCCGGGACGCCCTGGGTTCGGGGGCGGGAACCATTCTCGTCGGCTTGGGCGGCAGCGCCACGGTCGACGGCGGTCTCGGCGCCCTCCGGGCTCTGGGCGCGGCCCTTCTGGACGCCCGGGGACGCCCCGTGCCCCCCGGTGGTCGAGGGCTGGTCGGTCTCGACCGGATCGACGTGGCCGGGCTGGACCCGCGTCTGGCCGGAGTCGAGATCCTGGCCTTGGCCGACGTCACCAATCCCCTCGTCGGCCCGGAGGGGGCGGCCCGCGTCTTCGGGCCGCAGAAGGGGGCCGACGCGGCCACCGTCATACTCCTTGAGCGGGGTCTTGAGAACTTCGCCCAGGTAGCCCGGCGCGATCTAGGTCTCTCCTACGACCTGGGGGCCATCCCCGGGGGCGGGGCGGCCGGCGGTCTCGGCGCGGCCCTGGCGGCCTTCTGCCGGGCAAGGATCGTCTCCGGCATCGACTACGTCATGGCGGCGACCGGCCTGGCCGGGATGGTAGCTTGGGCCGACCTGGTCATCACCGGGGAAGGGCAACTTGATGGGCAGAGCCGCCGGGGGAAGGCCTGTTCGGGGGTTGCCCGGGTGGCGGCCGCCGCCGGTCGGCCCGTGGTCGCCCTGGTCGGATCGGTGAAAGGCGAGGACGAGGCCATCGAAGGGCTGGGACTAGCCGGCATTCTTCCGGTCCCGGCCGGCCCCATGACCCTGGTCGAGGTCATGGATGGCGCGGCGAGGCACCTTGAAGCGGCGGGCGCCCGCCTCGCCCGGCTTCTGTCCGCGGGGCGCGGGCTGCCCGGCTAGCCGGCCGCCTCCGGGGACGCGCCGGCCAGGGTGAAGAAGAGATGGAGAAAGCCGGCCAGGTAGCGGATTGTCGCGGGGACCAGGACGGAAGCCGCGGCCGGGAAGAACGCACGGATATCGGGTCTTGAACCCCACAGACCCCCGGCGCAGCCGTTGAGGCGGTCGCGGAACCAAGGCCATGACTCATGCGTGGCGAGATCAACCCAGTGCGCGGGCGACCGCCAGTCGAGCGCGTGCGGGGCTCGACCGTCCCCCGGTTGATAGATCGCCTGCCACTGGTAGCGGCCGCCCGCCGCGGGAAGCCACTCCCGCCAACGCTGGTCCCGGGTGAGCCAGTCCTCGTAGCCCGCGTGCCCGCAACCGGCCACGCCCGCCGCGTGATAGGGGACGAAGCCGTCGGCCAGGGGATGGCAGGCGCGTCCGAGTTCGTAGGCCGCCTCGGCCCGCCGGTTGGCCCGCCAGAGATCAAGAGCGTCGCCAAAGAGGTCCTCGGTGACTTGGGCCCCCGAGACGCAACTGCCCGCGTAGCCCCGATGGGTCCAGGGGTGATGAAAGTGGTAGAGGTGGAGGACGTAGCCGCCCGAGGCCGGGTAATCGACGTCGACGACCCCCTGGGTCAGGTGGCGCAGGAGGGGTGGATGGCCGGGGGCGTCCGGGGTGGACAGGAGCTTTCCGACGTAGACCAAGCCGTCGGCCGTGGTCACGTCAACGGCGGCGGACAGGAGCGAAGCGTGATCGGGAGCGGCCCAGCGGATGCCGGAAACCATCGTCTCACCGAACACTATTTTATGGGCCGGAGGGGCGGATAGAGGCCTGTCCCGGCGCCATTCCGCGATCGGCTGTCGGGGTATCGCCCACCAACCTGTCCCTGAGGTCACCGGCCGCTGTCCACGCGGACAAGAACCGGGCCGTCCCCCGGGTCCCTTCTCGGGATCGGCGGTTTCGGGTAAAATCCATCCAGACAAACGTCTCAGTTCGAATTGGGGGGCGGCTTCATTGGCGACCAAGAGATTGTATCGCTCCAACCGGGAACGTGTCCTCGGTGGTGTGGCCGGGGGCATCGCCGACTACTTTGACGTAGATCCTATCCTGATCCGTCTGGCCTGGGTGCTGCTCGCTTTCTCGGGCGTCGGCGTCCTGGCCTACGTCGTCGCTTGGATCATCATCCCGGAGGAACCCTGGCGGACGCGGCCCGCCCGTCAAGGCGAGTCCGGAGGGCAAGACCAGCCCGCGGCCGGGCTCACGACCGAGCCGGCGGTGGAGCGAGACGAAAGCGGAAGCCGGGCTGGGGGCGGCGACCGCCGCGAGTATCGCCACGGAATTCCATCCGGGGCCCGGATCCTTGGCCTTATCCTGATGGGCGTCGGTGTGCTCCTGCTGCTCCGGAACTTCCTCCCCAAGCTCTGGATCATCCCGTTCTGGCCTTTGATCATCATCCTTGTTGGCGTCGCGCTCCTGGTGGGCGCCTTCCGGTCAGGCCATGACGACGACCGAGAAAGGAAGGACAGATCATGAGCTCACGAGTCTTCTGGGGGTTCCTGCTGGTCCTTGTCGGCGGCCTCTTTCTCTTGTCGAACCTCGGGGTTCTGCCTTGGGGCATCTGGAACTCACTGTGGCGAACCTGGCCGGTGGTCTTAATCCTCCTGGGCGCCTCGGTCCTGCTCCGGCCTCTGGGGCGGAAGGGCGCGCTCATCACCGGCGTTCTGGCCCTGGTGGCCGTGGTCGCCGTGGTGGGCATCGCCTACGCCAACTACCGGCCCGGGACGGACGGCACGGGTCAGCCCTACCAGACGGGCGCGACCACCCTGTCGCAGCCTCTGGAGAGCGGAGTCGAGAGTGTCAGGCTCGAGATGGACTTCGGGGCCGGTACCATCGACCTTGACGGCACGGCGGCGGAGGGCCAATTGGCTACGGGAACCCTGGGCTACGTCACCCGGTCGCCGGCGATCGTCTACACGTCGAGCGGTTCCGAGGCCGACCTGCGCCTGTCCATGGCCTCGGGCGCCTGGATCGGAAGTCCCGGTCCTCGCGCCCCGCGCTGGGACATCCACCTCAGCCCGGTCCCGGTCTACGTCATCGACCTCGATACCGGGGCTTGCGCGACCGAGTTCGATCTCTCGGCTCTGAAGGTCAGCGAGTTCAATCTGGACACCGGAGCCTCCGACTGCAAGGTTACCTTCGGCGACTCCGGACTTGTCACCAAGGTCAGGTTGGCCTTCGGGGCCGCCTCCGTAACCGTCAGGGCGCCGCGCTCGGTCGGGGTCAAGGTGAGCCTGGCGACCGGACTGGTGGGCACGAATCTCAGCCAAGCGGGCCTCACCAAGACCGGAGAGACCTGGATGTCCGAGGATTACGACGCCCAGACGAGCCGGCTCGAGATTACGGTGCAGGCCGGCGTCAGCAGTTTCAACGTGGAATGGGTGGACTAGATAGGCCCCGCCCGGGACGCCGCCGGACCTTACGGGTCCGGTGGCGTCCCGCATTCGGCGGCCATCCTCCCCGCGCCGTCAGCAGGAGGCCTCCTCCTCCGTGGCGAAACGCCTCTACCAAATGGTCAGTAGGCTTGTCCGAATCGTCCGGGGGGATTGCCAGTGTCGAAGGAGGAACGCATTCTCGAGGTGGCCATGAAGATCTTTCGGGAGCGGGGGTATCACGCCGCCTCGATGCAGGAGATCGCCGACGCCGTGGGGATGCAGAAGGGCAGCCTCTACTACTACATCTCCGGCAAGCAGGAACTTCTCTTCATGATCCTAGAGCGGGCCATCGATACCATCACGGCCAGGATTGACAGCATCTATCACTCCTCGCTCACTCCGAGGGAGAAGCTCTGGCAGGCGATCTTGAGCCATGTCGAGGTCGTCTCGCAGCGACTGGACATGCTCACCATTCTCCTCCGCGAGCGGCACGCCCTGACCGAGAGCCAGCAAGCGGCCATCGACGACAAGAGCGTTAACTACGAGCGCTTTTTCCAGAAGATCTTGGCCGAGGGTGTGCGGGCCGGAGAGTTTCGCGCCCTGGATGTCAAGATCATCTCCTTCGGTATCCTCGGCATGTGCAATTGGCTCTACCAGTGGTACTCCCCGGAAGGCCGCCTTTCGGCGCGGGAGATCGGCGAGATCTTCGCCGGACTGGTCTTTCGGGGACTCCTGACGGTGGATGCGGGCCAGGCCGGTCAGGCGGAATCCGAACCGGCCCCGTGAAGACGGCGCGGGACTAGTCTTCCGGGGGCGGGACATCCTGTCCTGCGGGGGCACGGGTCGGGGGCGCCTTTCGCCCCGGGGATCGAGGTGACCGTCTTGAGGGTTCTTGTCTACACCGGCAAGGGTGGGGTGGGCAAGACGAGCGTGGCCGCGGCCAGCGGCCTGGTCGCCGCCCGGCTCGGTCACCGGACCATCGTCCTCAGCACCGACGCGGCCCATAGCCTGGGCGATTCGCTTGAGATGCGGCTAGGCCCCGAGCCGATGAAGGTGACCGACAACCTCTGGGCCCAGGAAGTAGACTCTCTCCACGAGATGGAGCGAAACTGGGGCAAGATCAAGGACTACCTGGGGCGACTGCTTTCCCTGCGGAACCTGAGCCGGATCACCATAGAGGAACTCACAATCTTTCCCGGCACGGAGGAGCTCTTCAGTCTCCTGGAACTCTGCCGCCACGTCCGGGGCGGCAGCTACGACCTCATCATCGTCGACTGCGCCCCGACCGGCGAGACCCTACGCTTGCTCAGCTATCCGGACATCCTGCGGTGGTGGATGGACCGCATCTTCCCCCTGCAGCGGCGGGCAATGAAGGTCCTCCGCCCGATGGCCCAGCCCCTAATGCCCGTGCCCCTTCCGGGGGACGACGTCTTCGAGGCCACCCAGGCCCTCTTCAACGAGATTACCTTTGTCCACCGCATTCTGACCGACACAACCTTAAGCTCGGTTCGCTTGGTCTTGACCCCGGAGAGCATGGTCATCAGTGAGGCCCGACGGAGCTTCACCTACTTGAATCTATTCGGCTTCCGGACCGACGCCGTCATTGTCAACCGAGTCGTTCCGGCCGAGGTGACCGACGAGTACTTTCGGGTCTGGAAGGCATCTCAGGAGCGACACCTCCACACTATAGAAGAGACTTTTGGGCCGGTGCCCATTCTGACCGTGCCGCTCTATAACCGGGAGGTTCTCGGGCTGGAGATGCTGGCCAAGGTGGGCCTGGATTGTTTCGCCGGGCGCGACCCGTCCGAGATTCTCTTTGACCGCTGGCCGCAGTCGGTGGCCCACGAGAACGGGGAGACGACCCTGACCGTGCTCTTGCCTTTCGTTGGGAAGGGCGACATCAATGTCACCCGCTTTGGCGCGGAACTTGTGGTTCATGTTGGTGATAGACGCAGAACGATCCTCTTGCCGCGCAGCTTGGCCGGTCGCGAGTTGACTCGGGCGAGGTTTGAGGCCGACTTGCTCAAGATAGTCTTCGCCGATCCGCCGAAAGGGCGCCCCTGAGCCGGCACTGTCGCCGATTTGCCCGAGAGGAGTTCGTGACCGTGTTCGAGGGACTCGACGAGAGGATTCTGTCCAGGTCCCAAATGGGCGCGTTGCTCTTCGCTATCGACGAAGCCCAGCGGAACGAGGAGACGGAGCCAACGGCCGGCCTGGCCTTCTCTCTGGCCGATTTTGGTTTCGGCGCCGGAGTCGAGGTCCATCGGCACATTGTCGCCCACCTCGTGGTTCTGCAGCTACTGCTCGACCGGACCATTGCCCGGGCGAGGGCGGCCGACGCCGGGCGGGATATCGAGGGGCCGAGAGCGGAGGGCGCCGGGGCGGAGGGAACCGGGCAGGGCACCGGGGCGGAGGGAACCGGGCAGGGCGCCGGGGCGGCGCCGGACGACGCGGCTCTTCTGGATACTCCACAAGCCCTGATGGCGGCCCTCGCGGCGAGAGTCGACCGCATAGTCTACGGGAGGAGATTCCTTCTTCCCGACGATGAGATCGAAGGAGAAGGCCAAGACGAACCTCACTGAGGGGGGCCGGCGATGGCTCGGGAAAGGGAGAAGCCGGAAGAAGGGAAGACTGCGGGTGAGGAGACCAGGGGGTGCGTGGTCTGCCCCATCGCCTCGCTCGCCGGCGCCGGGGGGATCCTTTATTCCAAGGCGATGGACGTTTTCCCGGCCGAGTTCGTGGAACACGCGGCCGGCGCCAGGCGCGAGTTTCTCCTGGCCATCCGCAGCCTGATAGACGAGGCCCTCAGGAGCCAGGACGCCTATCTCGAACGCTACCGGGACCACGAGACGGAGAAAGCCGCGCGCCGGCGCGGGCCGCAGAAGGTGTCCGTGGAGTAGGATGGACTAGGGGATGGACCCGGCGCCACCGGTTTCGAGAATCCGCGACAGGGCCGCGGCGATGTTGCGGGGAAGGTCCAATTGGCTTAGCCCGCGGAGGGCCAGGGTGAGGTCGTAGGGGACTCGCTTCAGGCTGACCCGACCGTCCTCCCAGGTCGCGTAGCTGGCTCGCGGGTCACCGTCCCGCGGCTGTCCGACACTGCCGGGGTTGAGGACTACTTGCCGTCCCAGGGTTCGGACGTAGGGGCGGTGGGTGTGCCCGACCACGACGAGATCGGTCTCGGGTCTTCTCATGGCTTTGGCCCAGCCTTCGGGGTCTCTGTCGGGGAAAGCATATTCGAAGAGGTTGTCGCGGGGCGTGGCGTGGGTCAGATGGATGATCGCTCCGCCGGCGGTGAAGCGGACCTCGGTCGGCAGACGGCCAAGAGCGGCGCGGTCCTCAGGTGTGAGGATCGACCTGGTCACCAGGCGCGAGGCCTTCGAGACGTGGCGAAAGGCCTCGGAGCAGCCGCAGTCCACGTCGAAAGCCACGGCGTTGTCGTGATTGCCGCGGACGCTGACCGGGGCGAGTTCGGCCAGGCAGGCCAGGCAGCCGGCGGGGTCGGGTCCGTAGTCGACGGCGTCGCCGCCGAAGACGACCTGGTCAAACAAGGGTTCCGCCGCCAGCACGGCCTGGAGAGCGGTTAGGTTGCCGTGGACGTCGGACAGCATAAGAAGTCTCATGTGAGGTATGTTGGCCGGGACGGTTTGCCGTTCCTGCCGTGAACGGCGCGGAGGGGGTGGTCGCTTGGCCGCCGAACGGGCGCGGGACGTTCACCAACCACCGGTTCTCCCACCTGGCTCGGGTGGCGCGGGCGGGGATCTCGCGGAGGTCTCGGGCTTGCCTCTCCGCTTGACCTCAACCGGGCGTCTTGAGTTTCTGGGTGGGCTTCCGGTCGTGAGACCTAGAGCCCGGACCATCGACGACATGCGCGCCGTTCTCTACAATCAAACGGCTGCCGATCCCGAGGAACTCTACCTCATGTACCGGGGCCTCGGATGGCCGGAGGACATCGACCGCCTGTCGGCATACTCCCTGCGATTCGACCTGACCATTCTCTCGTGCGGGCTGGTGGGTGGCGAGTACGTCAAGACCGCCGGTCACTATCATCCTGAGCGATACGCCGAGCTCTACCAGGTTCTGGTCGGACGGGCCCACTTTCTCCTCCAGAGGCCCGTCAAGGACGATCCCTCCGAGGCCGTGGAGGACGTTGTCGTCGTCGAGGCCGGTCCCGGAGAGCTTCTCTATGTCCCGCCGAACTACGGTCATGTGACCATCAACCCCAGCCGAGAACCCCTGGTCATGGTCAACGTGGTCGACGCCACCTTCGATTCCTTGTACGACCCCTACCGCGCCAGGCGGGGGGCGGCCTACTACGAAATCGATGATCGCGGCCACTCCTACTGGGTGGCCAACGAGCACTACTGCGGCCCGCCTCCCCGGCTCGGCCGGGTGACCCAGCCGGCGGATCTCGGGTTGGCGGGTGACGAGCCCCTCTATGGGCAACTCGTCCGGGGTCCGCGGGCCTTGGCCTTTCTTTCGCAGCCGCCGGGAGACGGCCCGCGGCCGTAGTTGCGGCGGGCGCGAGTGGGGAGAGGGAACCAGGGATGAAGACAGACCCACCGGCCTCCGGTCGGATCGTCCTGGCCGGGGAACTCATGCTCGACGTCCTTCTCGCTCCGGCGCCGCATGTCCGCGCGGGCGGAAGCCCGGCCACAACGGCCCGGGCTCTCTCCGCCGCGGGGAGGGAGGTCACGGTCCTCGGCAAGCTTGGACCGGACCAAAACGGCAGGTGGATCGCAACCGAGTTGGCCGGGGCCGGCGTCGAACTGCCGGTCTCACCGGCCCGGTCTCGGGCCACGGGCTATGTCATTATGCGGCGGGAGCACGACCCAGCGGCGAGCCCGTCCATTGGCGAATCCGCCCCCGGGACAATCGATCGGGTCGTCTACGTCGAGCGGGGCGCCAATTCCCTCCTCGCCCCGGCGGACGTTGAGGGCCGGGTCGTCGGCCGGTCCTGGCTCCACCTTTCCGGTTACTGCCTTGTGGATTCCGATCCGGCGGAGGCCGCTTTTCTCCTGGCCGGAGAGGCTAGGCGGGCGGGCATCCCCATCTCCCTCGACCCGGGTGTGCCCTGGGCTTTCCGCGGGGCCGGGTCCGAAGAGCTCCTCCGCCTCTTTCGCCTGGGGCTTCCCGACGGACCCGACTTCTTCTTGCCGTCGGGGGACATGGCCGCCCATCTGGCCGGCGTGACCGCCGGTCCCCAGGCGACGGGTAGGGCCGCCCGCGACCTGGCGGGCCGCTTCCTCCGCGTGGTCGTGAAGGACGGGCCGGCCGGGGCCTGGGTTGGCGGAGAGAGGGCGCCTCTCGGTGGCGGGCAGGCCGCGGCCGGCGCCGACGTCAGCGGCGCGGGGGACGTCTGGAACGCGGCCTTCATCGCGGCCACGCTCGACGGGCTCTTCCCGCTGGAAGCCGCCGCCCGGGCCAACACCCAAGCCTCCAGGTACGTGGCCGGTTGTCTGGCGCGGGCGGACGCGGCCTCGGCGGGCGCGGCCTCGGCGGGCGCGGCCTCGGCGGGCGCGGCCTCGGCACGCCAAGCTCGGCGGAGCTTGGGTTGGCTCAAGGTCGAGTCCGGCGAGGCGCCTCTTCTCGTCAGCGCCTGCCTTGCCGGCGTGGCCTCCGCCTACGACGGTCAGGCTAGACCCGCTCCCGCCCGGGAACCCTGGGCGGATTCGCCGACCCGCCGCCTTGGCCTACCGGTTTGCCCCGAGCAACTCGGCGGGCTACCCACCCCCCGCGAGCCGGCGGAGATTCAGGGCCAGGGCGGTGGAGAAGGGGTTATGGATGGGCGGGGGCGAGTTGTCGATCGCGCGGGAAGAGACGTGACCGCCGCCTTCCGCAAAGGGGCCGACCGGGTTGTCGAACTGGCCCGGGCGGTCGGGGCTTCCCTGGCTGTGCTCAAGGAGGGCAGCCCCTCCTGTGGGGTGGGACGCGTCTACGACGGCCGCTTCCGGGGGCGGCAAGGGCCCGGTCGGGGGGTGACGGCCGCGGCCCTCAGGCAAGCCGGGGTTAGGGTCACCTCGGAGGAAGACTGGACCTAGTCTTCCGCTAGGGCAGGCGCCGCACGACCAGCCCCTCCAGATCGAAGTCGAAGTCCAGGATCTCGGCCCCCGACTCCTCCAGAGCCTGCCGGACGTTGTCGCGACGCCCCTCGCGGGCCAGGGTGACGAGGCACCCGCCACCCCCGGCCCCGCAGACCTTCGAGGCCAGGGCGCCGGCCTGGCTTGCGGCGGCCACGATCTTCTCGATCCTCGGGGTCGACACGCCTTGAGCCAGACGGCAGCGATTCTCCCACTCCTGGCCAAGAAGGCGGCCCAAGGCGCCGATGTCCTGGGCCAGCCAGGCCTCACGCACGGCCAGGGACGTCTCGCGAATTCGATCGAGCCCCTGGCGAGTCTCCTCGCGCCCTTCGACGTAGCCCTTAACCGCGTCCCAATTGGTTGGCCCCGACGAGCGCGATTCGCCCGTGAAGGACAGAATCATCGCCTCGCGCAGGCGGCGGGCGAACTCATCCGAAAAGGGAAGGCTCTCCACGCGAATGCGCCCAGGCCCAAACCAGATGGCGTTCGCTCCTCCGTAGACCGCCGCGTAGTGGTCCTGCTTGCCGGTCGGCACCCGGATGGTCTGAACCTCCAGGTCGGCGGCCAGGTTGACCAGTTCCGTGGAGTCGGGGGCCTGCCCGCCAAGTTTCTGCAGGGCGGCCAGAACCGCCACCAGCAGACTGGACGAGGCCCCCAGACCCGAGCCGCGCGGCGCCTCGTTCCGAGTGACTACCGTGAGGCCGGGAGCGGGGGCGAAATGCCGGACGGCCCGGGCCACAAGTCCGAGAGGGCCGGCCACGTCCAGTTCCTCGCAGGTGCGGGCGGTAGCCTCGAGATCGGAGTCTTCCGAGATCAAGTGGTAGTGATCGGTGCCGTCGGGGCGGAGCCAGGCTTGGCTGTAGATGCTGATGGCAACGTTGACGGTGAGACCTTGATCCATGAGGAGGTAGAGGGGCCAGATATCCAGGGTGCCACCGGCCAGGTCGATCCGACTGGGTGCGCGGGACCAGATGGACATGCCGTCTCCTCCAGAGCCAGACTCGGGTGGGCCGAGACTCGGGATCCTGTCGAGCGAGTGCCAGGGAAATCTTCGGCGCGCTTGTCGCGCATTCCCCTGCCGCCCGGCTAAGTCGGAAAAGTCCGACTAGGTCGGGGCGGTCGGACCTACCTCGCCAGCCTAAGACGCCCAGCCGGCCGAATAAACATGACGGAGGTGGTGGAAGGCATGGCCCCGGGCTCTCGCGTCAAGGTGGCCATCGTGGGCTGCCCGAACGTTGGGAAAAGCGTTCTCTTCGGCCACCTCACCGGCCGGTACGTCTCGGTCTCGAACTACCCGGGAACCACGGTGGAAGTAGCCCGCGGTCTGGGACGTTGGGCCGGGATCACCTTCGAGGTTTCCGACACTCCCGGCCTCTACTCCCTCTCCTGTATCACCGACGAGGAACGGACCGCCCGGCGGCTCCTGACGCGGGAGAGGCCAGACTGGCTCATCCACGTGGCCGACGGCAAGAACCTGGATCGCATGCTGCCCTTGACCTTTCAGCTTGTCGAAGCCGGCTTCCGCGTTCTCCTGGTGGTCAACATGCTCGACGAGGCCCGTTCCGCGGGTCTGGTGGTGGACACGGCCTGCCTTTCGGCCCGGCTCGGTCTTCCGGTCATCGGCGCCGCGCTGACCCGGGGCGAGGGTGTGAGCGAGATCCGGGACTTTCTGGCCCGACCGGCCGGAGGGGAGATGGGCGTGCGGGCCGGAGCGGAGATCAGAGGGGGGGCGGCCGCAGGGGAGATGAAAGGGCAGATGGCGCCAATCTACGACCGTCCGACCGAGGCCGCCCTGACCGCCATCGCGGAGCGCCTCCGGGGGCGCTACGCCATGACCCCGCGGGCCGTGGCCCTGCTCGCCCTCCAGGAGGATCCGGAGACCCTCGACCTCGTCCGGGCGGAGGAGCGGGAGGGCTGGCCGGGCATTCGCCGACTCCTGGACCAGGCCAATCAGGGCCCGCGACCACTCCGGCACCGGCCGCCGCCGGCCGCGCACCACCTGGCTCGAACCGTGGCCGCCGCCTGCGTGCGGGAAGTGGCCAAGCCGCGGGTCTCGGCCGGACAGATCCTGGGTGACCTCCTCTTGCGCCCCCTCTTCGGGGTCCCGGTCCTGGCGGCCGTTGTCTACTTCGGGCTCTACCGCTTTGTCGGTGGCTTCGGGGCGGGCACCCTGGTCGACGCTCTCGATCGAGCCCTGTTTCTCGATCTCGTCAATCCCTGGCTCAACCGGACGGTGGACATCCTCTTCGCCAGCGAACTCTGGCGGGAACTCCTGGCCCACGAGTACGGCCTGCTGACCCTGGGGGTCCGCTATGCCGTGGCCATCGTCCTGCCCATCGTCGGCACGTTCTTCGTGGCCTTCGCCGTGCTCGAGGACTCGGGCTACCTCCCGCGCCTGGCTCTCCTGGCCGATCGCCTTCTCAAACCCCTGGGTCTCAGCGGCCGGGCGCTCATCCCTCTCACCCTGGGCCTCGGTTGCGGGACCATGGCCACCCTGGTTACCCGGACCCTCGAAACCAAGCGCGAGCGGGTCCTGGCCACCTTCCTCCTGGCCCTGGGGGTGCCCTGCTCGGCCCAACTCGGAGTTACCCTGGGCGTGCTCGCGGCCCGGCCGCGGGCCCTAGCCATCTGGAGCCTCACTGTCCTGATGGTTCTCGTGGGCGGGGGCACGCTGGCCGCCCGGCTCCTTCCCGGGCGGGCCGCCCCCTTCTTCATGGAGGTTCCCCCGCTCCGCCTGCCGAGCCTTGGCAACATCTGGCGCAAGACCACCGCCCGCATGGCCTGGTACTTCCGGGAGGTCCTGCCGGTCTTCCTGGCCGCGAGCCTGGTCATCTGGCTGGGACGGCTGGTCGGCCTGTTTCCGCTGGTCCTTTCGGGCCTGGCCACGGTCTGTCGCTGGCTCGGCCTGCCCAAGGAGGTCTCTCTGGTCTTTCTGTTCGGGTTCCTCCGGCGCGACTACGGCGCGGCCGGCCTTTACGACCTGGCCCCTAGCCTGCCGACGACGTCCCTGGTGGTGGCGGCGGTCACCCTCACTCTTTTCGTGCCTTGCCTGGCCCAGACGGTGCTCATGTTCAAGGAGCGCGGGCCCAAGGTGGCCCTGGCCATTGTGGGCTTCGTCTTCCCGCTGGCCATCTTGAGCGGCTATGTGTTGAGCCAGGTCCTGGCTTTGACGGAGGGTGCCGGATGGTAAGGAGGCGGGAGAAGCCGTCCGGACGAGGAGGAAGGGGTCCTGCCGGGGTGGGTGGCCCCCGGCGAGCCTCGGGCGCCTCGACCCTAGCCGACCTGCGGGTTGGCCAGTCGGGTGAGGTCGTGGCCGTCGAGGCCCCCGACCAGGCCGGCTACAGGCGGCTCTTCGCCCTGGGCCTTGTGCCCGGGGCCAGAGTCACTCTCCTCCAGAGGTTCCCGACCTACGTCTTCACCGTCGGCCGGACGACCATCGCCGTGGACCGGGAGATGGCGAGGGGGGTGGGGGTGGCGGCGTTCAAGACGGCAAGACATCCCCCGCGCGCCAACGCTGTCGAGGAGCAGACACCCTGTCCCACGTGGAAGGGAATCTCTGCCGAGGCTCCAATACACTACCCGACCTCACAATCATGGCACCCGCTGAGGAGGCGCCCCAGGTGAGCACGGCCAACATGCTTGTTGAGTTCCTCGCCATCGGGGTGTGCGCCTGTCTTTGGCTTCTCCCCATTCTGGAATCGGCGTTCCCTACCGCCCTTCCCACCATCGGCGAACTCGGCCTCGAGGGTCTCGTGTTGCTGGCGCCCGCAGTGTACGTGCTTGGCGCTATCACCAACTTCCTTGCAGACAGGCTGCTGGAGCCTGTTGACAAGAGACTTAGGGGTAGCTACGGAGGAAAGGAGGCGGTGAGGACGGCCAAAGCGCGTATCCTTGCTCACGGTGGCGCCGCGGCCGACTACCTGCTCCAGCGGAGAAGCATTGTCCGAATCTATAGGGCCACCGTCGTGAATCTCGGCCTATTCCTTCTGGTGATGAGCATGGACGTCGGCGGGGTCGCCAGTCGGTGGAACCTGCCGAGTTGGGAGGCCGTGGTGGTGCTCGCAGTTGCTCTGGCCGCGGCTACCTGGGCCCACGTGAAGACACTGGACGCGTATTTCGCTTACGTGACCAGGGCCAGCGACACGATTGCGGCGGGCCTGCTCGATCCAAAGAGGTAACAGTGGGGCATGTTAGGAGAGTCTGGTCCGTCGCGATCGACGGCCCGCTTCCCGAGGAGTTGGCCCTAACTGCCCCCGGACTGGTCCTCCTACCGCGTCACCGCGGACTATCACACCCACACCGTCCACAGCCACGGCCGGGGCACGGTTCTCGACAACGCGCGGGCCGCGGCCAAGCGGGATCTCAAGGCCATCGCCATCGCCGACCACGGACCCCTGGCCGTGCCCTGGGTCAGGGTCTCTTCCCCGTTAACCTTCGATCGCATCCGTGAGGAAGCCGCCCAGGCCAGCCGGGAAACGGGCGTGAAGGTTCTCACCGCGGCGGAGTGCAACGTGATGAACGTCGACGGCGACCTCGACCTCGGGCCGCGCGATCTCGGGCGCCTCGACCTGATCCTGGCCGGGCTGCACCTGATGATCTTGCCCGAGGGCTTCGGTCGTCCGGGCGCCGCGGCCCGCCTGGGCGCGGTGGCCCGCCTGGTCCTGCCCAACCTGAAGCCGTGGAGCTGGTCCCCGCGCGTCCGGGCCCGGGCCCGTCTGACCAACACCAAGGCTCTGGTCGAAGCGGTGAACCTCCACGACCTGGCCTTTGTCACCCACCCCGGGCTACACATGCCGGTCGACACCCCCGAACTGGCCCGGGCCTGCGCTCGCCGCGGAACCCGGATGGAGATATCCAGCGCCCACCGCGAGACGGACGAAGCCTACGTGCGGGCCGCCGCTAAAGAGGGGGTCGACTTCGTTCTCTCCAGTGACGCCCACCGCCCGGAGCGGGTCGGCGACCTCGACGCGGCCCTGCGGGTGGCCAAGCGGGCCGGGCTCTCGCCGGAGAGAGTCTGGAACGTTGAACGAAGGCCCAGCTTGGAGGTTTGAGGCCCCTCCGCGCGAAAGGGTGGCCTTCCTGGGGGGAGGCCATCTCGATGCGGGTCCGGGCCTTCGTCTATGCCCTGCTCAGCTTCGCCGTCATCCAGTTCGGTCTTCCCGCCCTCGTGCCGCCGGGGCTGATCTACGACCATCGACTGAGCTATGAGTACTTCCGAGACAATCATGCCGACCTTGACCTGGCCCTCCAGGCGATCAAGTCCCACATCCAGCGCGAAGGCCTGGAGGACTACGTCATCCTCCTCGGGGACTCGGTGACCTACAGCGCCCGCACCAGCCCGGACCAGTCGATAGGCGCCCACCTCGAGGCCGTCGCCGCCGAGCACGGCCGGCCCACTCACGTCTTCACTTTGGCCGAGCCGTCGATGCAGATTGGGGACACCTACGCCGTCATTCTCAAGCTGCGGGCCTACGGCATCTCCACTCGCCACGTGATCTCGAACCTGCTTTACGGCGGCTTCGTGGCCCGGACACCCTTCCCGCCGGCCGTCTTCTGGCTGGAGAACGACCTCCGCCACCTGGACCGGGAGGTCTACGACCGCGTCCGGAGCCACCTTGAAGCCGCCCGGCTCGACCCCCTGGCCAAGCCCCCCAAGACCCTGGAGGCCCGCTTCGACCGCTACGTCAGCCAGAACGTCTACCCGGTTATCGCCCCCCTGGCCTACCGCGACTTCATCCGCTCGGCCGCCATCCGCTTGGTCACGGGTCAGGATCCCAAGGCCGAGAAGATCGACCCCAGGCCGTGGACCGAGAAGACCCACCTCAAAGCCACCCTGCAACTACAAGAGTACCAGATGGCATTCTCCGATAGACCCTTCATCCTGGACGAGACGAACCTCCAGGTCTACTTCCTGGAAAGGATCATCGCCGCTTCCGCGATCACGACCCCGGGCGACGAGATCGTCTTCTTCATGTCCCCGGTCAACCAGACCCTGATGGCGGTAAACGTGGCCAAGCCCGGCTACCGGGAGAACCTGCGGCGAGTCGACGCCTGGTTTGGAACCAAACCCGTGACCTACCTCAATCTTGAGTCGGCCATCCCGGACCGCTACTTCGCCGATCATCTCCACCTGACCCCGGAGGGAAACCAGGTCCTGGCCGAGATCCTCTGGCGCGCTCTCGAAACGCGGGACCACACCGGCGGCGCACAGACAAGCGACGCGGCGGGGGGGTCCTGATGCTCTTCCACACCCCGGCCTTCGCCGCCCTCCTGGTCCTCATCCTGATTCTCTTCCACGCCTTGCCGCGGGGGAGGCTCTGGATGCTGGCCGTGGCCGACGCCCTCTTCTACGGGCTACCCAACCCGGCCCACCTGCCGGTCTTCCTGGCCGTGAGCCTCGTCACCTACTACTGCGCGCTCGGGCAACGGGAGGTCACTGCGGGCGCAGGTCCGTCGGAGGCCGTCGCCGGTCCGCGGACGCACGGCACGCGGGCAAACTTGCTTTTCGCCCTCGGTCTGCTCGTCAACGCCGCCAACCTCATCTTCTTCAAGTACGCTCTCTTTTTCACCCGGTCGATGGAGGGTCTTCTCGGGGTCCCGCTGCCCGCCCTGGACAGCGTTCTGGTGCGGATCGCGCTCCCGGTGGGCATTTCCTTCTACACTTTCCAACTTGTCGGATACCTTGTCGACGCGCGGCGGGGACAGGTCGCTCCGGCCCGTTCCTTCGTCCAGTTCTGGGTCTTCATCTCACTCTTCCCCAAGGTCATGGCCGGCCCCATCGCCCGCGGCTCCCAACTCCTGCCCCAAGTCGAGGCGGTCGGCCGGCTGCGCCGCTCGGCCAACGGTGTCTCGCGGGGCCTGCTTCTTCTCCTCGTAGGTCTGGTCAAGAAGGTTGTCCTGGCCGACACGCTCGCGCCCTTCGTCAACAGGCTTTTCGCCCAGGGTGCGTCTCTGGGCGGTGTCGAAGCCTGGATCGCGGCCTATCTCTTCACCTTCCAGATATACTTCGATTTCTCGGCCTACAGCGACATGGCTGTTGGCGTAGGGGTCCTCCTCGGCTTCGACCTGCCGCAGAACTTCCACACTCCCTACGTCAGCGCCGGTCCGGGTGAATTCTGGCGTCGCTGGCACGTCACCCTCTCCACCTGGATCCGGGACTACGTCTATATCCCGCTGGGCGGCTCACGGGCCGGTCTGCCCCGCCAGATCGCAAACCTGCTCCTGGCCATGGCCTTCTCCGGGCTGTGGCACGGCGCGGCCTGGACCTTCGTGGTCTGGGGTCTTTACCACGGCTGTTTCTCCGTGGCCGAGAAGCTGACACAGGTACTGAGCGGGCGAACCGGCGCGCGTCGGGCTCGATCTCGACCCGAGCCGGCCGGTCCAGGCGCGTCGGCCCGCCCAGGCGCGATGAGGTTGCTGGCGTCCGCGCTTCGCCGGGGCGTTGCCGTGGCCGTCTGCTTTCACGTCGTGGTCGCGGGGTGGGTTCTCTTCCGGTCCGCCGATCTCGGCACGGCCGTCGGGATGCTTAGGCAGATGCTGTCTCCGCGCTCGTTCGCTTTTTCGACAGGCAGCCTGGCCGCGCTAGCCCTGGTGGCCGGGTTCTACTTTCTCCACCTGGCCGAGTATCTGGTGCGTCGCGACGGCGCCGCCCTCCGCTTCTGGCGGACCCGCGTGCCCGCTCCCGCGCGCGGTCTGGCCTACGCCCTCGTAATAGCGCTGATTCTCGTCTTTGTCCAGACCGAGCGATCAACGTTCATCTACTCGCGGTTCTAGCCGCCTGTCACAGCCGCACGTTAACCACCTGGGCCGCGAGCGTTCCCGGCCCCTGCTTGTAGTCGCCCGGCAAGCGCGGGCAGACTGAGTGGCGACCGGCACTTGGACCGCGAGACACCGCGGAAGCTGTGGGAGGACAGACCTTCTCGCCCAGCGAAGAAGCACGGGCCATACTTAGCGCCTGATTGGCCTATGGTCAATGAGAACTAGGGGATGGAACATGGCGGACAGTCAAGCTGGCGGCGACGTCTCCAAGGGCCGCTTCATCATCATCACCGGGCTGTCCGGGGCGGGCAAGACCCAGGCCATGCGTGCCCTGGAGGACCTCGGCTACTTCTGCGTCGACAACCTGCCCCCGGCCCTCATCCCATCTTTCGCGCAGCTCTGCGAGCACTCAGCTGGACGCGTCAGCCGCGTGGCCCTGGTCGTCGACATCCGCGGGGGGGAGTTCTTCCGGGACCTCAGCCAGGCCCTCGACCGCCTCGACGAGATGGGTTTTGTTCACCAGCTTCTCTTCCTGGAAGCCGACGAGGACACCCTGGTTCGCCGGTTCAAGGAGACCAGGCGCCGCCACCCGCTGGCCGATGAGGCCCACGTCCAGGACGCCATCCGGACCGAGCGGCGTCTTCTCCAGGACGTTCGGGGTCGGTCGAGGGCCATCATCGACACGTCGCGCCTCTCGCCGTCCAAGTTTCGTGACAAGCTCGTTCAAATGTACGCGGACGACCGGGATCTTAGCCGGTTCATGATCGCCATTGTGTCCTTCGGTTTCAAGCACGGCTTGCCACTGGATTCCGATCTGGTCTTTGACGTCAGATTCCTGCCCAACCCTCAGTATGTTGAGAGCCTCCGTTCTTTCGACGGACGCGAAGCCGCGGTGGCTGACTACGTTCTCCGGTCGCCCCTGACTCGGAACTTCCTGCGCCGGTTGGCAAGCTTTCTGGAGTTCCTGATCCCGCATTTCGTCGCCGAGGGCAAGACACAACTCGTGATCGGAATCGGCTGCACGGGCGGGCGGCACCGGTCGGTGGCCATCGCCGAGCGTCTCGCGGAAATTCTGCGGAGCAAGCGTCATAGAGTTCTGATGGAACACAGGGACATCGACAAGACCGCTTAGAGCGGTCCCAGGGCGGAGGGCGACGAGTATGGGTCTTCTCGGGCGGGCCAGGTCGCCGGATCGCGACCCCGTCAGCCGCAAGATACAGGCCTGGTATCAGAAGAGGCAACTCGAGCGAGGTCCCCGCGTGGTGGCCATCGGCGGGGGCACCGGTCTGCCCGTGGTTTTGCGTGGGCTGAAGAGCTACTCCGCCAACCTTACGGCCATCGTCACGGTGGCCGATGATGGCGGCTCCTCGGGCCGTCTTCGCGGGGAACTGGGCATCCCACCTCCCGGGGACATCCGGAACTGTCTTGTGGCTCTGGCCGACACCGAGCCCCTCATGGAGAGCCTCTTCCAGCATCGGTTCAACCGGGGAGAAGGCCTCGCCGGCCACACCTTCGGCAACCTGTTCATAGCCGCCATGACCGAGATCACCGGCGACTTCGAGGCGGCGGTCATGGAATCGAGCCGGGTCCTCAAGGTGCGGGGCACCGTCCTGCCGTCGACCCTCGACAACGTTGTTCTTGAGGCGGAACTGGCCGACAAGCGCGTTGTTTCGGGCGAAGCGACCATCGTCAGCCAGGCCCGCGGGACGGCCATCGCCCGGGTTTGCCTCCGGCCGTCGGAGCCCAAGGCTCTGCCGGCCGCGGTTTCCGCCATCGAGTCGGCCGACGCCGTTGTCCTCGGACCGGGAAGCCTTTTCACGAGCATCGTGCCCAACCTGCTTGTCCCCGGGGTGCGGCGGGCTGTGGCGCGTGCCGCGGGGCGAGGCGTTCCGGTAGCCTTAGTCATCAACGCCATGACCCAGCCCGGCGAGACCACCGGTTTCGGCCCGGCCCAGCATCTTGGCGTGGTCAGAGATCTTTTGGGTCAGGCCGTCACCTGGGTCATCGTCAACACGGAGCGCATTCCGCCGGAACTCCGCCGCCGGTACGAAGATGACGGCGCCACAGTGGTCACGGCCCCCCCAGGGCTACTGGAGCGACTTGGCGTCAGGGTCGTTCGCGCCCGCCTCCTCGACACGGAGGCCCTGATCGCGGCTGTCGGGGCCAGGGTCCGGCACGATCCCGACCGGCTGGCCGCGGCCATTTTGAGAGTGATCGGCCGCTTGCCGGCGGGTTCCTGGAAGGTGGCTCAGGGTCGGTGATACTTCTGGAGGACGTCAAGGCCGAACTCAGCGTCCTGGACCGGACCAAGCCCTGTTGCCGGGTCTGGGAAGCGCGGGGCTACCTTGAGGTCAACCGACCCGCCGGCCCGGGCCGGGTTCGCCTACCCGCCGACTTCGCCCCGGCCGCGCGGCGATTCTACGCTCTCATGCGTGACTTGGGGGCCGAACGGCTGAAGATTGCTCGCCGCCCCAAAGGCGGTTTCATTGTGGCCGCCCACTGGCCCGGCGCCTCGCCACCCTCGTCCGCCGTCGACCCGCTCCGCTCCCGATGCTGCCGGCGCGCCTACGTGCGCGGCGCTTTTCTCGCTCGCGGTTTCCTTAGCGCCACAAGTCACGGCTACCACTGGGAGATCAAGACCCCGAGCCAGGCTGACGCCGAGAAGGTCAAGCGGGTCCTGGAGACCCTGGGTCTCCGAGGCGCCCGCGCCGGGCGCTGGCAGAAGGGCTGGGTCGTCTATCTGAAGGACGCCGGCCAGATCGCCGACTGGCTCCGGCTGAGCGGGGCTCATTCCTCTCTTCTGGCCTTCGAGAGCGCCCGGGTGGAGAAAGAGATGCGGAACAAGGTCAATCGGAGGGTCAACTACGAGACGGCCAATTTGACGAGAACCGCGGCCGCCGCCCTGCGGCAGAAGAACGACATCAGGTTCATCCAGAAGACGGTCGGACTGGCCAACCTTGTGCCCGGTCTTCGTTCGCTGGCCGAAGCCCGGGTAACCCAGCCTCTGGCCAGCTTGGCCGAGCTGGCCGTCTCGCTGGACCCTCCCTTGTCCAAGTCCGGGGCCAGCCATCGAATGCGTCGAATCCTGGCCCTGGCCGACGAGATTCGTGCTGATCAGTCCAGACGCCACGCCAATCGAGAGGGGCATCCCACCAAGCCCGCGAAGTAGGCCCCGGTCGCCACTTTGCCTCAATCCACCACTTGAACGCCTAGCCGGCTCGGACTAATGTACGGCGTGGAGCATGAGGAGTTTCGAGAGGAAAAAACGGGTAACCGACGAAGTGGCCTGGAAAACGAGCGGCTAAAACTGTGTTTCAGTGGTTCTAACATATCGTTGTAAGGTTCCAACTTGTGCGTTATTTTGGTGGTTCCAGGAGGTAGAAGCAAATGCCCAACCTCAAGTCCCCGCTGCAGGTCTCGGGCGGGCCGGAGCAGAGGAGATTCTTGGGCGACGTCGACGCCATGGCGGGAGTCCACGTCGAGGCTTGCTACCAATGCGGCAAGTGCTCGGGTGGGTGTCCTCTCTCTTTTGCCATGGATTATCAACCGCGGCAGATCATGCGCCTGATTCAGATGGGCCTCGCTGACGAGGCTCTGGCCTCGTCGACCATCTGGGTCTGCGCCACCTGCTTCACCTGCACTTCCAGGTGCCCGCGGGACGTCGACATCGCCGGTGTCATGGATGTCCTCCGCGTCATGGCTCGACGTCGGGGCATCCGCCCGGGGGACCGCAACGTCGGAGTCTTCCATCGCGCGTTCCTGAGTTCCATCCGTCGCTTCGGTCGGTCGTACGAACTCGGACTGATGATCGGCTACAAGCTCGGCACGCTGCGTCTCACGGAAGACCTCCCGCTCGGCGTCAGGATGCTGGCCAAGGGTAAGCTCGCTATCTTTCCCGCGGTCGCCAAGGGGCGCAAGGAGGTCGCGGCCATCTTCGACGAGGCCGAGAAAGGCGTCGCCGCGGATGCCGTCAAGCCGGCCGGCGCGGCCGGAAAGGGAGGGAAGTAACCAGTGACAGCCGAGACAATGCGGTATGCCTACTATCCCGGTTGCAGCCTCCACTCGACCGCGCGGGAGTACGACCTCTCGGTTAAGGCCGTCGCCAGGGCTGCCGGGGTGGAGCTCTTGGAGATTCCCGACTGGAATTGCTGCGGAGCGTCGTCGGCCCACGTGACCGACCCGTTCCTCGGCTTCGCCCTTCCGGCCCGGACTCTGGCCCAGGGCGAGGAGATGGGTCTCGACATCATGGCCCCGTGCGCCGCCTGCTACGGCCGGCTTATGGCCGCCAAAGAAGAGGCCCACCGCCACCCCGATTTTGTTCGGAGATTTGAGGCCGCAAGCGGCCGGCGTTTCAGCGCTAAGAGGCCTGTCCTGAACGTTCTCGAGTTTCTGACCGCCGAGAAGGTTGCCCCGGCCATCGGCGCCGCCGTGAAGAGGCCCCTGAGCGGGCTCAAGGTGGCCTCATACTACGGATGCCTGCTCGTCCGACCGCCGAAGGTTACCCACTTCGACGACGCCGAGCGCCCGGTGATCATGGACAGAGTTCTGGAGACTATCGGGGCCACCCCGGTCGACTTCCCGTTCAAGACGGAATGTTGCGGGGCGAGCCTGGGCATCAGCCGCGTCGACCTGGTTATCGAACTGGCCGCCCGTATCGTGGAAGCGGCGAAGGGCGCCGGGGCCGAGGCCATCGCCGTGGCCTGTCCGCTCTGCCAGACCAACCTTGACGGACGCCAGGCGGCTGCCGCCACTAAGCGCCGGGAGACCTTCGGGTTGCCGGTCTACTACGTAACCCAACTTGTGGGTCTGGCCCTCGGCCTTCGGCCCGCCGCCCTGGGACTCGGTCGCCAAACTGTGGATACGATGGGCCTACTGAGGCAGAAGAAGCTGGCCTAGCCGGCCGGGTCGAACGAGCGGTCGGGCTGACGGCCCGCGTGGCCGACTGGAATTTGTGAAGTAAGGAGAGATCGCCCAGATGAAGAGAGTCGGGGTATTTCTCTGCTGGTGCGGATCGAACATCGCCGGCACCGTAGACGTCGGCAAGGTCGCCGAGCAGGTCAGGCGCCTGCCCGGCGTGGTCTACGTGGAAGAGAACAAGTACACCTGCTCCGAGCCCGGACAAGCCTCCCTTATCAAGGCTGTCAAGGAACGCAAGCTCGACCGGGTGGTCGTGGCCTCCTGCTCGCCGCGGCTCCACGAGCCGACCTTCCGGCGCACGGTCGAGGCCGCCGGGCTCAACCCGTACTTCTTCGAGATGGCCAACGTCCGGGAGCATTGTTCGTGGGTCCATCCCGACAAGGAGACAGCCACGCCCAAGGCCTTCGACATTGTCCGCAAGGCCGTGGCCAAGGCCCTCCGCTTGGAGGCCCTCTCGCGTGGCAGCATTGCCATTGAGAAGAAGGCCCTAGTGGTGGGGGGCGGTATCGCCGGCATTCAGGCGGCTCTGGACATCGCCGACGCCGGCCACAAGGTCATCCTGCTTGAGCGCGAACCGACTATCGGCGGGCGCATGGCCCAACTCGACAAGACCTTCCCGACCCTGGACTGCTCGTCGTGCATCCTGACGCCGAAGATGGTCGACGCGGCCAAGCACCCGAACATCACCCTCTACTCCTATTCCGAGCTGGAGAAAGTCGAGGGTTACATCGGCAACTTCACCGTGACCATCCGAAAGAAGGCCCGCGGTGTCGACGAGATCCTTTGCACCGGTTGCGGGATGTGCCAGACCAAGTGCCCGATCAAAGTGTCGAGTGAGTTCGATGAGGGTATGGGCCAGAGGAAGGCCATCTACTCGCCCTTCCCGCAGGCGGTGCCGAACAAACCGGTTATCGACCGGGTCAACTGCACTTTCTACAAGACCGGCAAGTGCAAAATCTGCGAAAAGTTCTGCGAGGCCAAGGCCATCCGGTTCGATCAGGAGGACACAATCCTGGAGGAGAAGGTCGGGGCCATCGTTATGGCCACCGGCTTCGACCTCTTCGACGTGACCCGCTACGGCGAGTACGGTTACGGCCTCTACCCGAACGTCATCACCTCTATGCAGCTCGAGCGCTTGATCAACGCCTCCGGCCCGACCGAAGGCAAGATCAAGAAGCCGTCCGACCACGAGATTCCGAAGAGCGTGGCCTTCATCCTCTGCGTCGGCTCGCGCGACGAGCAGAAGGGCACGACCTACTGCTCCCGGGCCTGCTGCATGTACTCGATCAAGCACGCCATGCAGTACCGCGACAAGGTCAAGGACGGGCGGGCCTACGTCTTCTACATGGACATCCGGACGCCCGGCAAGTCCTACGAGGAGTTCTATAAGCGGGCGGCTGTCGACTACGGGGTCGAGTTCATCCGCGGCCGGCCTTCGAAGATCTACGGCCGGGGTGGCAAGCTGATCGTCAAGGCCGAGGACACTCTGCTGGGGCGCCCGATTGAGGTCGAGGTGGAGATGGTTGTCCTGGCCCCGGCCATGGTGTCAAGGCACGACGCGGCCAAGATGGCCCAGACCTTGAGCGTCTCTTACGACGGCTACGGCTTCCTCACCGAGGCCCACCCGAAGCTTCGTCCGGTGGAGACGAACACGGCCGGCATCTTCCTCGCCGGCGCCTGTCAGGGTCCCAAGGACATCCCGGACACGGTGGCCCAGGCCTCGGCGGCCGGGGCCAAGGTTATCGGCCTCCTCTCCCACGACACGATGGCCACGGAGCCGATGATCGCCAGAGTCAACGAGGCCCTGTGCTCGGGGTGCCTGTGGTGCAAGCCCATTTGCCCCTACAAGGCCATCGACGGCAAGACCATTCAGGAGAAGATCGCCGGCAAGCTCGTGTCAAGACAGGTGGCCGCGGTGAACTCGGGCCTCTGCCACGGCTGCGGCGCTTGCACGGTGGCCTGCCGCGACGGGGCCATGAACCTCGCGGGCTTCACCAACGATCAGATGCTGGCCGAGGTCGACGAACTGCTCGGGTGGTATGACCGCCCGGCGCGTTCGGCCGACTAGAGCCGGTGTTGAATGGAGGTTTGGGACAATGACGGTAAACGAGCCCGTCATGGCTGAAAGCGAGCCCGTCGCGGTCGGCAGAGAGCCTCTCATCGTCGGCTTTCTCTGCAACTGGTGCTCTTACGCCGGCGCCGACTCGGCCGGCACGGGTCGCATGGTCCAGCCGACCAACGTCCGCATCATCAGGGTCCCCTGCTCCGGCCGGGTGAACCCGAGGTTCATCCTGCGCGCTTTCCAGCGCGGCGCCGACGGCGTCCTGGTTTCGGGCTGTCACCCGAACGACTGCCACTACTCGACCGGCAACTTCTTCGCCCGCAGGCGGCTCATGGTTCTGAAGCGGTACCTCGAGTACCTGGGGATCGACCCCGCCCGGTTTGAGGCTCACTGGGTCTCGGCTTCGGAGGGCCAGAAGTGGGCCGAGGTCGTGCGGTCGATGAGCGAGAGGGTCAAGGCTCTAGGGCCGGCCCCCAAGTTCGGTAGTCTTGTCTAGACGGGAGGGAACAGAGCGTGCCCAAGAATCTCGCGGTTGACCCCAAGAAGATGAAGGAGACCGAGACGGCGTTACGGGCCGAGGCGGGAAAGCTACTCGGCGAGGGCGCCGTGACCGCCTTCCTCGGGCACGAGGAAGGTTGGGACGGTCTGCCGGTTCCCTTCTTCGCCGCTACGGCCGATGAGGCCAAACGGCTGGTCTGGAACCCGCTCGTAGCTTTCAACCTGGCCAAGCACCTCCTCGACCGCCTCGACGGCGAGGGCAAGCTCGGCATCGTCGTGAACGGTTGCGGGTCTCTGGCTCTCAACCGCATCCTTAAGGATCGTCGCTTCCCGAGGGAACGCCTGCACGTGGTCGGCGTTCCTTGCACCGGAGTCCTGGACCCCGACAAGGTTCTGGCCTTGCCGGACGCGGAGCGGAAAGAGGTTCTCCAGAGCGGCAAGGTTGGGGCCGAGTTCTTCCTCAAGCGCTGCGGCTGGTGCGATGCGCCAAACCCGGTCGTCTACGACAGCCTCATCGGAGACAAGGTTCCGGAGGAGGCCGTGCCCCCGCTCTACCCGCGGGTGGCCGAGCTCGAGGCCATGAAGGCCGAGGAGCGCCTGGCCTACTTCCAGGGCCTCTACGAGAAATGCATCCGCTGCTTTGCCTGCCGGAACGTTTGCCCGGCCTGCAACTGCCGGGAGTGCTCCCTCGACCAGTGGGATCCGCTCTGGCTGGGAAGGGCCGCGGTTCCGTCCGAGCAGCTCATGTATCATTTTATCCGGGCCTTCGACGTCGCCGGCCGGTGCATCCGGTGCGGCGAGTGCGAGCGAGTCTGCTCGGTCGGGGTCCCGCTCATGGAACTCAACGACAAGCTCATGAAAGACATCACCGAACTCTTCGGAGTCCAGCGCCCGCACGTCCCGGCGGACATCGAGCCGCTAGGGCAGTTTGACATGGGCGATCCGGACGTAGAAGGTTCCCACTGACGGGCGAAGGAGGTCTAGCGATGGCTGAGAGCCCGGTACCCAAGGCTACCAGGCTGGTTACAAAGGCCGGTCTCGGCGCTTGGCTGGCCGCCCTGGCCGCCGATAACACGGTGATGGGGCCGGTGATGGTCGACGGCAAGCCCCTCTTCCGCGCGCTGGCCGCGGGGCAGGAGGGCGATGTCGACCTGGAGTCGGTTCATACGGTCAACTCACCCAAGGTCGGGGTGCTTCCCCAGACCGAGCCCATGGTTCGCTACAGGCTGGACAAAGACTCGGGTGGCGCCCCCACGCTCTCCACGGAGGCGCCGGACAGTGGGCCTCCCGTGGTTGTCTTCGGCGTGCGCCCCTGTGACGCGGTCGCGATCGAACTCCTGGACAAGGTCTTTCTCACCGGAGACTTCGTCGACGGCGCCTACAAGGAGCGGCGGGACAAAGTCACCGTGGTGTCGGTCGCCTGCCCGGTCCCGGCCAAGTCCTGTTTTTGCGACTCGTTCGGCTTGACCCCCGGCGCCTCGCGCGGGGCCGACGTGGTTCTCTACGGCAGGAGCGGCCCCGGCAAGGTAGAGGGCGACGCCTACTACGCGGTGGCCTACACCGACCGGGGCGAGGCTCTCCTCGGTTCGGCCGGGTCCAAGGCGGCCGGAGTGGCCGACCTGCCCGGGACCGAGGGCCAGAAGATGGAGAACGCGATCTCATCCTTCCGAGCCCTCAAGACGCCGCTCGGCGATAAGCTCGGCCGGATTGACGTGGCCGGCAAGCTTGACGGCCTCTTCGAGAATCCCTACTGGGAGAAAATCTCGGCCCGCTGCGTCTCTTGCGGGACGTGCACGTTCGTCTGCCCCACCTGCTACTGTTTCGGTGTGGCTGACACCGGGGCCGCGGGACAGGGCGTGCGCTTCCGCTACTGGGACTCCTGCAAGTTCCCGCAGTTCCTGACCATGGCCGGTGGGCACAATCCGCGCCCGGCCAAGAAGATGCGGTCGAGGCAGAGGTTTATGCACAAACTGAACTACTATCACCATCGCTACGGCGAGTACCTGTGCGTGGGCTGCGGCCGTTGCGTCGAGAGCTGCCCCGTCGGACTGCACCTACCGCTGGTGGCCGGCGACGTTAGGGGGCTTTGATGATGAGCGACAACCTGCTCGTTCCCGGCGTGGCGACGATCCTCGACATCCGCGACGAGACCTCGAATGGGGACACCAAGACCTTCTGGGTCCAGTTCGACAAGCCGGAGGACGCTTTCGTCCACCGGCCCGGGCAGTGCGCCATGATCTCCGTCTTCGGCGTGGGTGAGTCGATGATTTCCATCACTTCCACGCCGACGCGCGGCTGGCCGATCGAACTCTGCATCAAGCGGGCCGGTCGGGTGACAGGCGCCCTCCACGACTCGCAGATCGGCGACAAGGTCGGCCTCCGGGGCCCCTACGGCAACATCTTCCCGGTGGAGGATTGGAAGGGCAAGAACCTGGTCTTCATCGCCGGTGGTTTCGCCCTAGCGCCGGTGCGCTGCCTGATCGACTACTGCCTGGCCCACCGAGACTGGTTCAAACACATCGACATCATCTACGGCGCCCGCTCTCCGGGTGACCTGTGCTTCAAGCCGGACATCCTCGAGCGGTGGCCCAAGGAGAAGGACACGACCGTCTCCCTGACCGTGGACAGGGCCGATGAGGCCGGGACCTGGAAGGGTCCGGTGGGTTTTGTGCCGTCATTTGTCGAGCAGGTCAAGCCCTCGCCCAAGGACACCATCGCCGTCACCTGCGGGCCTCCGATCATGATCAAGTTTGTCCTCCAAGTCCTGCCCAAGCTCGGGTTCACGGACGAGCAGACCTTCACGACTCTGGAGCTCAAGATGCAGTGTGGCGTGGGCAAGTGTGGGCGCTGTAACATAGGGGACAAATACGTCTGTGTGGACGGTCCGGTCTTCAATTTGACCCAGATTAAGAAGTTGCCGGCCGAGTTCTAAACGAGAGTCCAGGGGGTAGGGGTTTCTTTGCGGGTGATGGCTGCTGCAACCCTTTAGCCTGTACGCGGAGATCACTGACGACCTCGTGGCCGTCGAGAGTAGCCTCCGCGCGACCTTGCAGACCGACATACCCCTGGTGACCGAGGTCACCCAGCACCCGCTCAGGGCAGGCGGCAAGCGGCTTCGGCCCGCCCTGGCCCTTTTCGGGGGACGGTTTCACAACCCGGACGACAAGGATCAGCTCGTAGGACTGGCCGCGGCGGCGGAACTGATTCACATGGCGACCCTGATCCACGACGACATGGTGGATCGTTCCGCCACCCGGCGCGGCCGGGACACCGTGAACGCCCGCTGGGGAGACCGCATGGCCGTCCTGGCGGGCGACTATCTCTTCGGCTGTGCTTTCACCCTCGTGGCCACCTGGGGCAACGGACCGGTCATCAACAGCCTGTCCCGGTGTGTCATGGAGATGGCCAAGGGCGAGATGGTCCAGTTCGGCCGGGTGCGGCGTTTCAAGGAGACCGAGGCCGACTACCTCGACTGGATCGAGAAGAAGACGGCTCTCTTCATCGCCGAGTCGTCCCAGATCGGGGCCTTGGGCACCGGGGCCCCGGAGGGTATCGTTACCCCGCTGTGGCGGTTCGGGCGCAATCTTGGCTTGTGCTTTCAGATCGTCGATGACGTCTTGGATTTGACCGCCTCACCCGACAGCCTGGGCAAGCCGGCCGGCTGCGATATCCGAAACGGCGTGACCACCCTGCCCATCATTCACGCCCTGCGCGAGTCCGGAGAGCGAGACCGGCTACGGACCATCCTCCAGAATGGACAGGCCGAGGACTCGGTGACGGAGATCCTGACCATTCTGGAGCGGGCCGGTTCTCTCGAGTATGCCACGGCCAGAGCGGCGGACTTCGCCGCCGCGGCCCACCGGGAACTCGGCCGGCTTCCAGACGTTCCAACCCGGCAGAGCCTGGCCGACATGACCGAACACCTCCTGCATAGAAAGCACTAGGTCGCACCGCCTCCATTGTCGCTCTATTAGCTCCTCTTCGCCGACCGCGAACCCAGCCGTGGCACGGCCGCGCGGCCATCGCGTCACGGACGGTGGCCATCGGGGCAGGGGTCGGCGGTTCGGCGCCGAATCCGCCGCCGGAGGTGTTCTGGATATGGAAGGAAAGGGTAAGGCTTCTCGTCCCTGGAAGGCTCGCTGGATTATGATAGGGATCGCCGTCGTGGCCCTTCTCGTTTATGGAGCGGGGTCTTTCGTCTACGTGGAGGCCTTTGGGGCCGACCGGGATCACGGCACCCTGGTCATCGGGGTCTCGACCGCCCTGGCCGCCGACGCGGTGAGGCTCGGCCAGGCATTCTCCGCTGGTGAGGCGGATCGCAAGGTTGTAGTCGTTGACGCGACCGGGGCCACGCTCTTCGACACTGCGGCCGGGGGTTCGCCCGCCACGGCGCGGGTGGATGTGGCCACAGAAGGAAGCCTCCTGGCCGGGCTCCTGCGGGATGGCCTGGTCGACTACGTTTTCGCCGAAGGACAAGCCCTGGCCGGCTTGGGATCCGCCTCCGATTTAGCCGGCGCGCCGGGCTTTCGCCGGGCGGATCTCCTCAGCCTGCCCTTCCCCTCCGCCCGCGTGGCCGCGAGCTTGGAGGAGGCCAGGGCTATCGTCGCCGCGGGTGGCGGATCGGCCGCCGGGCTGCCCACCTGGGCCGCCGGCATCGAGGTCATCGGTCTCGGTGACCGGACCCCCGATCGGCAGCTCCTCGAGGTGGATGGCGTCTACCCGACCCGGGCCAGCGTCCTTGATGGGACCTACCCTCTGAGTTCCGAGGCCAAGCTGGTGGCCCGCCGGCCGCAGGGTTTCCTCAGCCTTCTGGCCCACCTGCCCTTTGCCCGGGGTTGGGCCCAGCCCAACGCGGCGGTGATTGGCGAATTCGACACCTGGCTGGCGACACCTGAGGCCGAAGCCGCCTTCTACGGGGCATCTCAGGAGATAACCCTGGCCGCTGTCGGCGACGTCATGCTGGGACGCAAGACCGGCCGCGAGATCGACCAGTTCGGCCTGGACTATCCCTTCGGGCTGGTCGCCGAGCGGCTCTCCTCGGCGGACATCACCTTTTGCAACCTCGAGGCCCCCCTGGGCACGACCGGGACGATGCTACCCGGTAAGGAGATCTGGCTGCGAGGCCGGCTGGAGTACGTCGAGTGCCTCAAGCTCGGGGGCATCGACATCGTCAACCTGGCCAATAACCACATTCTCGACTACGACTCGCCCTGTCTGCTCGAAACCCTAGACATCCTGGACCAGAACGGCATCGCCCATGGCGGCGCGGGCGTGGACAATGTCGCCTCCCGCCAGCCGGCGATTCTCGAGGCCGACGGGATCAAGGTCGCCTTCCTCGGCTACACCGAGTTTGCCGACCCCGGCCTTTTCTGGAGCTTCTCCTACCGGCGGAGCTTCGTGGCCACGGAGACCCTGCCGGGCTGCAATCCGCTGGATATGGCCATGGTGGCCGAAGACGTGGCCAGGGCCAAGACCGAGGCCGACCTCGTGGTTGTCGTCTACCACTGGGGCATGGAAGACATCCCCTACCCGCAGCCGTTTAACCCGCTTAACGACCTGGAGACCATCGCCCGGCAGACAATCGACCTCGGGGCCAATGTGGTCCTGGGCACCCATCCCCACGCCGTGCAGGGCTACGAAACCTATGGCGGGGGACTGATCTCCTACAGCCTGGGCAATTTCGTCAACGACCAAAATCGCGAAACGCAGAAAGAAAGCATGATCCTGGAACTCCAGATGGGCCCGTCGGGGGTTCTCTCGGCCCGGGTCACGCCCTGCTGGATCATCTCGACCCAACCCCGGTTCATGCGGGGTGACGAGGCCCGCCTCCTGCTGGAGAAAATCGAGGAGATATCCGTCGGGTTCCGCGACCACCGGTAGAGGAAGCTCTCGCAGGGGCTGGGCGGCGCTTAGGCGGCGCCCATGCGGCACCCAACAATGGTGGCCACCGCGGGGTTGGGTGGGCTGGGACGGCGCGGCAGCGGAGCCTCAATTGAGCTTCCATAATCGCCTCCAAGCGACGGCACACTAGGTCCTGGAGGTGAGACAAGTGGCCAAAGACAAGAGAGACCGGCGTGACCCTACCCTCCTTGGGACGTTCAACCGGCAACGCTTTGAGCAAGAGGTCGCCGAGGAGATCGGGATCAGCCTGGACCGGACCATCGGGAGGGTCGGCCGACCGGCCAAGACGGCCGCCGCGCCGGGGGCTGGCGGAGGCGCCGGCGCAAGCCGCCCGAATGAGGCCGGGGGCCGCGGTGAGACAAGGCGCCCGGGCGAAACCGGGCCGGAGAGAGAGGCCGGACGCCGTGGCGACTCCGGGCGCCGGGGTGAGAAGGACACTAACGAGAAGAGTTGACCCAAGAAGAGTCGACCTGAGAATGTCGGAAAGATCGAGACAAGCCCGCGGACAGCGGGCTTGCCTTTTTTCGCGGAGGCATTGGCGCCGCCAGGCTCGAATGAAGCCTTGCCGGCCTGCGTGAGGCCGGAGCAAGAGTCAAGGGGGATAAAGAGTTGACGGCAGAGGAAGTCCGAGGCGCCCGCGTGACTGATTACCCCGATATCCGCGGCCTGCTCCTCAGGGTCTCCCAACCCAAACGACGAACTCGGCATCTGGGACTTCGTGGTCGCCAATGACCCAACCTTCGATCCGCGGAACGTCCGCCTGGCCTTCGCCGGCGACAAACTGGTCGCCGGAACGACTCTGCTTCCGAGGCGAATCCGGACCCGGCGGGGCTGGGCCCCCGGCGCCGAGTTGACCCTGGTCTGCTGCCACCCCGAACACCGGCTTCAGGGTCACGGTGGGGCCACCGTACGGAGCGCTCTTCACCACCTGGCCGCCACCGGAAGGGCTCTGGCCGTGTTCTACGGGCGACCGGAGTTCTATCCTCGCTTCGGTTGCGCCCCGTGCTTCCCGTCGCTCCGGACGGATCTACCCGCGGCCGTAGCGGATGGGGTGGCGACTGGGGCCGTGGCGGATGGGGCGGCTGAGGTGAGCCGGGCGGACCGCGGGCGAGAAGGGTCCGGGTCCGTGGCTCTCGCCGAGGCCACCGAGACGGACGTTCCGTCCCTCGTCGGGCTCTACGCCGAGCGGGTAAGCCTCTATCCCGGCTCCGTGGACCGGTCGGCCGAGGCCTGGGTGTGGAAAGTCAGGAACAAGGAGAGCCATGGTCTCTGGGTCTTGCCCGACCGTCGCGGCTACGCCCGGACGGGCTACAATCGTGAGACATTGTCATTGGAGGTGCCGGAGGCCGCCGCGGCCGACGGGCCGGCGGCTGGTCGGCTCCTGGCCGGCCTAGCGACACTGGCGCGAGAGCGGGGTCTGGGCAAGATCACCCTCATACTGACCCCGGACAATCTCGTCACCCGGACGGCCGTACTGGCCGGGGCCGAGCAGCACTACCGCCCCGCCAAGGCCGGGTTCGCCGCCATCACTGATTGGCTGCCCCACCTCCCGCCCGGCTACCGGGTTTGCGAGTCGCGGGGCGAAGGGCTGGACCTCCTTTATCGTGATCCGTCGACCTCCGACCAGGAGCGGTCTGCCCTGAGTTGTGACCGGCTGTCTCTGACCCAACTCCTGATGGGCTACCGCGACATCGATGACCTTCTCCTGGCGGCGGACGCGCGCGGCGCTGGGGAGGGTTTCGGCGCCACCGGCGGCTCACCGCCCCTCCGGGTTAAGGTGGCCCCCGGCGAGGCGCTGGCCCGGCTACTGGCCGACTTCCCCCGGCTCTACCCGAAGTACAGCGAAGCCCCCTACTACTTCTGGTCTTAGGTGGGGGGAGGCCCGGCCTCTTGAGACGTGCGATGGGAGGGCGCCGCCTTCGAGCGCGGAATACTGAGCCCACCAACGCAACGCGACCAGCGGCCGGGCGGTCACGGGTCGCGCGCGGGGAGGGGGCCGATCGATGCAGCCGGATCGTAGCGCCGGCGCCGGGGTGTCACCCGCCCCCGCCACGCCGCCTCCCCCGCTCGTGGTCGCTCTTTTTGGCCCGGCCGGCACCGGTAAGAGCCACCGGGCCTCAGTAGTCGCCAACGAGGTCGGGGCCGAGGTCATCCTTGACGACGGCCTGCTCGTGGCCAAAGGAAAGATCCTGGCCGGCAAGTCGGCTAAGCGGGAATCCACCCGGGTGGCCGCCATCCGCCGGGCCCTCCTCGAAGACCCCGAGCACGCGAGCGAGATCCGGCGGACTCTCCTTGACCTGGCTCCTGATGTGCTCTTGGTCATCGGTATCTCGGAAAACATGATCCGTCGTGTCACGGAGAACCTCGGCCTTGCTCCTCCGAGCCGCTTCCTGACCATCGAGGAGTTCGCCTCGCCCCGACAGATGCGCAAGGCCCGCCAGATCCGGACCCGGGAGGGCAAGCACGTCATCCCGGCCCCCACCCTGGAAGTCCGGAAGAGTTTCCCCGGGTACGCCGTCGACCCCCTGAGGGTCTTCGTCAGGGTCAAGGAGGAACGACCCGCTCCGGGGCAGTTCGTGGAGAAGAGTGTCGTCCGCCCGACCTGGAGTTCTCTCGGCCGTTTCTACATCGAGGACATCGTCCTGGCGGCTATAGCCGCACGGGCGGCGGTTGAGGCCGACGGGGTCGTCCGGATTCTCCAGGTGAAGGTCGACACTCCGGCCGCGGCGGCGGTGCATTTCGAACTCGCCATCAGCGTGGAGTACGGCCGGTACCTCCCGGATGTGGCGGAGGCGGTGCGGGACAAGGTCCGGACCATCGTCGAGCACATGACCGGACTCACCTGCGGCGCCATTTCCGTAAGAGTGGGTGGCGTCGCGCCGCCCGCGACCGGGGCATAAATAGGCACGGGGGCACCGGGAGCGCGGGTGGTTCGTCACTGGTCGATCGAGCCGGGCTACGGGCCGACGGCCGGGTGATCGAGCCGCCTGTCCGCCGGGCGTGGAAGGAATTCCCCCGGCGACCCTCGAAGGACGCCGCTGCTCTGACTTAGAAGGAGGAATGCCACATGGCCGTCCGCGTTGGAGTCAATGGATTTGGACGCATAGGTCGCCAATTTCTGCACATTTCTCTCGATAACCCGGCTTTCGAGGTCGTTGCTGTCAATGACCTGACCAGTCCGGAGACTCTAGCCCACCTCTTGCGCTACGACACCAACTACGGAGTCTTCGACGGCGAGGTCACGGTCGGGGACGGGGATCTGTTCGTCAGCGAGCGGGGACGGGCTAAGCACAAGATCGAGGTTCTGGCTTCACCCGATCCCAGCCGGCTGCCCTGGTCGGACCTTGGCGTGGATGTTGTCGTGGAGTCGACCGGTCTCTTCACCGCCCGGGAGAAGGCGGCCATCCACATCGAGAAGGGCGGGGCCAAGAAGGTCGTCATCTCCGCCCCGGCCATGGGCGAGGATGTCACGATCGTCATGGGCGTGAACGAGGGCGTCTACGACTCCGCCAAGCACCACGTTGTCTCCAACGCCTCCTGCACGACCAACTGCCTGGCCCCGGTGGCCAAGGTCCTGCACGACCAGTTCGGGATCGAGTTCGGCCTTATGACCACCGTTCACGCCTACACCAACGATCAGCGGATCCTCGACATGCCTCACCCGGACCTCCGCCGGGCTCGGGCGGCGGCCGCCTCCATCATCCCGACCACGACCGGGGCGGCCAGAGCCGTGTCCCTGGTCCTGCCGGAATTGAAGGGTCGTCTGAACGGCTTCGCCATGCGCGTCCCGACCTCGACCGTCTCCGTGGTCGATCTCACGGTGACCCTGGCCAAGCCGGTCACGGTAGGGGCCATCAACGAGGCTTTCACGCTGGCGGCGAGCGGCTCGATGTCGCGCTACCTCGCCATCACCTTCGAGCCACTGGTCTCCATCGACTTCAAGCAGAACTCGAAGTCGTCCATCGTCGACGGCCTGTCGACCATGGTCATCGGGGACAAGATGGCCAAGGTCATCGCCTGGTACGACAACGAGTGGGGCTACTCATGCCGGCTGGTCGATCTCGTTGCCTACATGGCGGGCAAGGGGTTCTAGGCCGTGATTTCACGCCGCCTCGACATCCGTGATCTGCCCGACGCCCTCTACGCCGGCCGTCGGGTTTTCGTTCGCGTGGACTTCAACGTCCCCCTGGGGCCGGACGGCATCACCGACGACACTCGCATCCGGGCCGCCCTGCCTACCATCCGCTATCTCACCGAGCGTGGAGCCAGGGTGATTCTGGCCTCGCACCTGGGCCGCCCCAAGGGCAAGGTTGCCGAGGAGTTCCGGATGACCCCGGTTGCCCACCGGCTGGGCGAGCTCTTGGGGCGCCCCGTGGCGACCGTGGGCCAGTCGGTCGGGCCGGAGGCCGAGGCCGCGGCCGGGGCTGTCCGGGACGGCGAAGCGCTTCTCCTGGAGAATCTGCGCTTTCATCCCGAGGAGGAAGCGGGCGACGAGGGCTTTGCCCGCTCCCTGGCCCGCCTGGCCGACGTCTATGTAAACGACGCCTTCGGGGCGGCCCACCGGGCCCACGCCTCCACGGCCGTGATGGCCAAGTACGCCTCCCGGGCCGTGGCCGGCCTTCTGATGCAGGCTGAACTCACGGCCCTCGGCCGGCTCCTGGATCGTCCCGCCCGTCCCTTTGTCACCGTGCTGGGCGGGGCCAAGATCTCCGACAAGCTCGGCGTCATCCGCAACCTTCTCGGCTTGGTGGACGTTCTCGTTCTCGGCGGGGCCATGGCCAACACCTTCCTGGCCGCCCAGGGACGGTCGATGGGAGACTCGCTGGTAGAGGCGGATCTTGTCGGGGAGGCGCGTCGGATCACGGATGAGGCCGCCCGCCGGGGGAAGACCCTTCTTCTTCCGGTCGATCTCGTCATCGCCGACGCCTTCTCGGCCGACGCCCGTCGCGAAGTGGCCAGCCCACCCGAGGCGAGGGCCGGCTGGCGGACCATGGACATCGGACCCGCCAGCGCCGACCGGTTCGCGGAGATCATCCGGCCCGCGGGCACGGTCTTCTGGAACGGTCCCGTCGGCGTGTTCGAGTTCGAGCCGTTCATGGCCGGCACGAAGATTCTGGCCCGGGCCGTGGCCGAGTGCCGGGGCTTCACCGTCGTCGGTGGTGGCGACTCCGCCGCCGCCCTGACGGAACTGGGCCTCGCCGGCCAGGTCAGCCACCTCTCCACGGGTGGGGGGGCCTCCCTTGAGTTCATGGAGGGCAAGGTTTTGCCCGGGGTGGCCTGTCTTGAGGAGCACGGGAAGGAGCCGGAGGTTTGATGACAGGGGAAGATAGGGCTAGACCGGAGGGCGCGGCGGTCGGCCCGCGACGCCCGCTCATGGCGGGGAACTGGAAGATGAACGGTCTTGGGGCCGAGGGCGTCATTTTGGCCGGCCGTGTGGCTGAGGGGGTCCGGGATCTGACGATGGCCGGCTTGGTCGACGTGGTCGTTTTTCCGCCGTTCACCATTCTGAATGAGGTGGGCCGGGCCATCGTCGGCACGGGCATTGATCTGGGGGCCCAGAACCTGCACTGGGACGACAAGGGCGCCTTCACGGGGGAGATAGCCGCTCCGATGCTGATCGAGACCGGGTGCAGGTACGTCATCGTCGGCCACTCGGAACGGCGGCAGTATTTCGGCGAGACAGATGAGACGGTCCGTCGGCGAGTGGACGCCGCCTTGCGTCATGGTCTCCGCCCCATAGTCTGCGTCGGCGAGACCTGGGATGAACGCCAGGCCGGTCGGACCGAGGAACGGATTGGCCGGCAGCTCCGCGGGGCTCTGGCGGATCTTGCGACAGACCTTACCGCGGCGACGACCGATGTGGAGCTTCTGGTCGCCTACGAGCCCGTCTGGGCCATCGGCAGCGGGCGAGCCGCCGGTGGGCGGGACGCCCAGGAGGTGGCGGCCTTCATCCGGGGCCTGCTCGGCGAGGTTCTCGGACCCGCCAAGGCGGCTCAAATCCGCATTCTGTACGGTGGGAGCGTCAAGCCCGAGAACATGGGCGAGTTTGCCGGCCAACCGGACGTTGACGGGGCCCTTGTCGGGGGCGCCGCGCTCGACGCCCCGGCCTTCGTGGCCATCACCCGGCAGGCTGTGCCCTCCGCGGCCGCCGGCACACGGGCGCCGTGGTGAGCCGTCCCAAGCCCGTCGTTCTCGTCATCCTGGACGGTTGGGGACTCGGTCCGGATATCAACGGCAACGCCGTCCGGCGGGCCCGGAGGCCGAACATGGATCACTGGGTCGCCTCCTACCCCCACGCCGTCCTCGGCTGTTCGGGTGGTAGCGTGGGCCTGCCCGACGGCCAGATGGGCAACTCCAACGTTGGCCATCTGAACCTCGGCGCCGGGCGGATCGTCTACCAGGACCTGGCCCGCATCAGCCAGGCCGTGGCCGGAGGGGAGTTTCTCGACAACCCCGTTCTTCGCGAGGCCGCGCGGAGAGCGACGGACACCGGTCACACCCTCCACTTCGCCGGTCTCCTGTCGCCTGGCGGGGTTCACAGCCACCAGGACCATCTCTTTGCCCTCCTGGATCTAGCCGCCCGGGCGGGGGCCAGGGACGTCGTCGTGCACGCCTTCCTCGACGGCCGGGATGAACCGCCCCAGAGCGCCAAGCCCTTCATGGCCGCCCTCGAGGCGGTCATGGCTCAGACCGGAATCGGGCGGGTGGGCACGGTCAGCGGGCGCTACTACGCCATGGACCGCGACCGGCGCTGGGACCGCACGGCCAAAGCCTACCGAGCCATGGTCACCGGGGAAGGCCGGCTGGCCTCTTCCCCCCTAGCGGCCATCGACGCGGCCTATGCCCGGGGCGAAACAGACGAGTTCGTCGAACCGACCCGCGTGACGCGAGGCGATGGTCCGGGGCCGACCTTCATGACGCGAGGCGATGGGCCGGTCGGCCTGGTCAAGAGCGGCGATTCGCTCATTTTCTTCAATTTCCGAGCCGACCGGATCCGGCAGATAGCGCGGGCTTTCATCTTCTCCCGTTTTGACGACTTTGAGCGCCCGGGTGGCTTCCTCACGGACTTGGCCGTTGTCACTCTGACCGAGTACGACAGAACCTTCCCCGTCCCGGTGGCCTTTCCGCCCCAGCCCGTCACGGGCACGTTGGGAGAGGTTGTGTCGAAGGCGGGTCTGGCCCAACTGCGCATCGCCGAGACCGAGAAGTACGCCCACGTCACCTACTTTTTCTCGGGTGGTGAGGAGACCCCGTTTCCGGGAGAAGACCGGGCCCTTATCCCGTCGGCGAAGGTCGCCACCTACGATCTGAAGCCGGAAATGAGCGCTCCCGAGGTGGCGGCCGAGGCTGTCAAGCGGATTGAGTCGGGGCGCTACGACCTTATCGTCCTCAATTTCGCCAACGCCGACATGGTCGGGCACACCGGCGATTTCGACGCCGCGGTCCGGGCCATCCAGGCCGTCGACCACGCGGTGGGGAAAGCTGTCTCCGCGGCGGTGGCTCGGGGTGGGGTGGCCGTCGTTGTCTCGGACCACGGTAACGCCGAGCAGATGATCGACACCAACACCGGACAGGCTCACACGGCTCACACCATGTCGCCCGTGCCCCTAGTGCTCGTCGGTCCCGAGGATGTGGTCGGCCCGGCCCGGACCCTGCGGGCGGGCATCCTGGCCGATGTCGCGCCGACGGTGCTGGACCTGATGGGGTTGAAGAAGCCGCTCCAAATGACAGGAACATCGCTCCTTCGCGGATAGCCGGCCCTTGGCTTCCGTGGATCCAGGCGGGGACGGCGTAGTCTCCGTCATTCGGGAGGTTCGAGAAGTTGAGCATCCCCAGGAAGACCATCATCAGGGATGTGGGAGCCCGCGAGATTCTTGACTCTCGGGGAAATCCCACCGTGGAAGTTGACATAACCCTCTCCGACGGCGCCTTCGGGCGGGCCGCGGTTCCTTCGGGCGTCTCGACGGGGTCGCGGGAGGCTGTCGAACTGCGCGACGGGGATACCCGTTACGCCGGCCGAGGAGTCCGCCAGGCCGTGGCCAACGCGAGTGGCTGCCTGGCTCGGGCCGTGACCGGCCGGGATGCCCTCGACCAGGTTGGCCTCGACCACCTCCTGATCGCCGCGGACGGGACGTCGAACAAGAGCCAACTGGGGGCGAATGCCATCCTCGGCGTGTCCCTGGCCGCTTCGCGCGCCGCCGCCGCGGCCCTCGGTTTGCCCTACCACGCCTACCTGGGGCGACTTTGGCGGGAGATCAGCGGCGAGAACTCGGAACCCAGACTACCCGTTCCGATGATGAACATCCTCAACGGCGGAAAGCACGGCGCGAACCGGGTCGACTTTCAGGAGTTCATGGTCATGCCCTGGGGTTTCCCGACCTTCTCCGAGGCCCTTCGGGCCGGTGTCGAAGTCTTCCACGTTTTGAAGGACATCCTCAAGGCCCGGCACTTGTCGACCGGTGTCGGCGACGAGGGTGGCTTCGCCTCAGATCTTAAGTCCAACGAGGAGGCCATCGCCCTCCTGATCGAGGCTATCGACAAGGCCGGCTACAGACCGGGGGACCAAATCAGCGTGGCCCTCGACCCGGCCGCGACAGAGTTCTACCAGGCCGAGGAGCGGCGCTACAGGCTGAAGACGGAAGATCGCGAGCTCGACTCCGCCCAGATGATCGCTCTTTGGGAGACCTGGGTCTCGCGCTACCCGATCTGTTCCTTGGAGGATGGTCTGGCCGAGGATGACTGGGATGGCTGGGCCGAGTTGACGACTCGCCTGGGGCGGCGGGTGCAGCTTGTCGGTGATGATCTGTTCGTCACCGACCGGCGCTGGGTGGAGCGAGGTATCGCCGCCGGGGTGGCCAACGCTGTCCTGGTGAAGCTGAACCAGATCGGGACTTTGACCGAGACTCTTGAGACCATGGCCGTGGCTCGCCGAGCCGGCTACAAGACCGTGATCTCGCACCGCTCCGGGGAGACCGAGGACACGACCATCGCCGATCTCGCCGTGGCTACCGCCGCCGGGCAGATCAAGACCGGGGCTCCTTCGCGGTCGGAGCGGGTGGCCAAGTACAATCAGTTGCTCAGACTGGAGGAGGAACTCGGTCCGAAAGCCGGCTTCGGTCTGTAGCCGGGCAATCGAACCTAGACCCGGATTGTCCGGCTGTGCCTCATGTGCTAGAATTGGTTTTGCCTGTTACGGAGGTGGAGCAGTAAGCCATGCTCACAATTATTGCAACTGTGTTTCACGTTATCTTCTCTGTGGGCTTGATCATGATCGTGCTTCTCATGTCCGGACGGAGCGCGGGACTCTCCGGCGCCATCGCCGGGGGCGCCGAGACCTTCTTCGGCAAGCGCAAAGGCCTGGACGAACTACTGGGCAAGCTGGCCGCGGGATTTGCCATAGCCTTCCTGGGCACTTCGCTCATCCTGACTTTCATTATGGGGTGAGAGTCCCGCCGTCGGACGCCTTCTCTCGGAACGGCCCCTCTGCCGGCCCGGGCCAGTCTGCCGCGATGATTCGCGGTAGGGTGGCCTACTCTCCGTGAATGGCCCCGCTCATCACGACTCCCACGCCGGCGACGGGACCAGCTACCGCCCCGGCAGGTTGACGCGGACCGCTTGGGGAAAGGATGGAGCAGGGGGGATCCTCGTGGAACGTCAGGAAGCTCTAGACTTCATGCTTGAAAACGTTAGAAACTCCAACCTTCGCAAGCACATCCTAGCCGTCGAGGCGGTCATGCGGGGGCTTGGCGGAAGGCTGGGCGAGGATGAAGAGAAGTGGGGTCTCGCCGGCTTACTGCATGACATTGACTACGAAACGACCAAGGACAGTCCCGATAGGCACAGTCTTGTCGGCGCCGAGATGCTGGAGGCCAAGGGTCTCGCCCCCGAGATCGTGGAGGCCGTGCGCGCGCACAACGAGCACCATGGCTTGCCGCGCCTGACCCTCATGGCCAAGGCTCTTCACGCCGCGGACCCGCTCACCGGTCTCATCGTGGCCGCGGCCCTTATCAGTCCGGCCAAGAAGCTGTCGGCCATTGACGCGAAATTTGTGTTGAATCGTTTTGGTGAAAAAGCTTTCGCCAAGGGGGCCCGGCGTGAGCCGATGTCGGCCGCCAAGGCCGAACTTGGGCTCGAACTCGACGAACTTATCGGCCTGGGGCTTGAGGCCATGCAGGGCATAAGCGGCGATCTCGGACTCTGATGACGACCGAAGAGATAACCGGGCGTCTCGCCGTAATGCGTCACGGAGGGGCCCTCATCCTGGATGAGAGGCGTCAGGCTCTCCTGGCTCTCGACGCCGACCGCCTACGGGACTCCGGGGCCATGCAGGGGGACAAGGTTCTTGCTCGCAGGCTGAAGCGCCAACCGCTCCAGCCGCCGGGGGGGACGCGGTCGCCTCGGGCCGCGGACAGCGGGTTATCGCCACGACCGGCGGCCGGGCGGTCATCGCGGCGGACCCGGGATGCCTCCAGGGCGCCGCGAGGTGTGATCATCCGCGTTCTTGAACGGGCCAACCCGACCGTCGTCGGCGCCTACCGGCGGTCCGGGCGGGAAGAGTGGGTCGAGCCCGACGACAGGCGGTTGCCTCCGGTGGCGGTGCGTCAAGGCTCGTTGGGCGCCTTGTCCGGCGAGAAGGTCGTTGTGGCCATCGCCAAGTACCCGAGCTTCGGCCACCCCCAGCCGTTCGGATCGGTGGTCGAGCGCCTCGGTCCGGCCGGGGCGCCGGATGTCGAGACCCTAGCCATCATCAGGCGCCTGAACCTTCGCGACGCCTTTCCGACCGAGGTCCTGGCCGAGGCCGACCTCCTGCCGCCCGAGGTCACGTCGGAGGAGCGCCGGGGACGGCTCGACCTCACCGGGGAGACCGTTTTCACGATCGATGACGCCGACGCCCGTGATCTCGACGACGCCATTTCCCTGGCCGACTCCGGGCGCGACGACGGCCGGGATCCCCAGCGGGTGGGCGTCTGGCGCCTCGGAGTCCACATCGCCGACGTTGCCCACTACGTGGTCCCCAACTCGGCCCTCGATCGCGAGGCTCGCGAGCGGGGAACGAGCGTCTACCTATCCGACCGGGTCCTGCCGATGTTCCCGACTCGCCTGTCAAACGGCATCGCCAGCCTGCATCCTGGTGTCGATCGCCTGACCGTGAGCGTGTTCATGAATATTGACTCGGGTGGACGGGTGGTGGACTACGACATCCGGCGTTCGGTCATCCGGTCCGCGGCTCGCCTGACCTACGCCGCCGTGGCCTCCCTGCCGCAGGCGGACCCTGGACCAAGCGTGGCCCTCGATGTCGCCGCTGTCCTGCGGGAAATGGTCATTCTCGCCGCCCGCCTGCGCCAGCGGAGGATGGATCGGGGCAGCCTCGACTTTGATCTGGCCGAGGAGAAGGTAGTGGTCGATGGAGAGGGACACCCGCTGGAAATTGTCCGGCGACAGCGAAACGTGGCCACACAACTCATCGAGGAATTCATGATCGTCGCCAATGAGACTGTTGCCGACCACCTCCTTTGGACCGGGGCACCCTTCATCGCCCGCGTCCACGAGGAGCCATTTCCGGACGATCTGGCCGCCCTTCGAGAGATGCTGGCGCCCCTCGGCTACCGGGTTCCGACCACGCGCGCCCCTCGCCCGGCGGAGCTTCAGGCCATCCTCGAGGCCTCACGCGGGCGACCGGAGGCCGAGGAGGTTCACCGGGCGCTCCTGCGGGCCTTGCCCCAGGCCCGCTACAGCGCCGCACGCTCGCCGCACTTTGCCCTGGCCTCCGCCAACTACCTCCACTTCACCTCGCCCATCCGTCGCTATCCCGATCTGGTCGTGCACCGGCAAGTGGTGGCGGAACTCGAAGGAGCGAAAGCGGACCGGGCCGGGGACGCGGGCCGGCTTCAGACGCTGGCCGAGGCCTGCTCGCGGGCCGAGCGCACGGCCGACAGGGCCGAGGCCAGAAGTCTGGATCTCATGAAGGCGCGATTGGCCGAAGCCCACCTAGGTGACATCGAGAAGGGCGAGGTCGTTGATGTCTTCGAATTCGGGGCCTTTGTCCGCCTGCCGAACGGGGTCGAGGGTTTGGTGCCAACGTCGGCCGCGCCGCGTGGCGGGTTTGAACCGGGTCAGACCCTGAGGGTCCAGATCGTCCGGGTCGACATCGCCAAGCGTCACGTGGACCTCGTGCCGGTGTAGGCGAACCTGTCGACCTTGCGCCCGTGTAGGCGAAGCTGAGGAACTCACGCCGGGGACCGCTCCGGATTTGGACTGGTTCGGCCCCGGATTGTATGTTATATGAGAAGAGCAGGCCGGCGCTACGCCGGAGGCAGCGGAAGCCAGGAGCGCAGGAGGGTTGGAGACGTGAGAAACCCGGACCGGTTTAGGGGTAGTCCCGCGGGGAAAGTCGTGGAGGTCACGGATGAAGGCATCGGCCCGTCGCCCTACCACGCTTTTGTGCCCTCTCCTCTTCCACCCCGCCTGGCCATCACGACGTTTCGCGACGCTCTTCAAGGCGTCCGGGGGTCGGTCTCCGGTCCAAGGTTGGCTGACAGTCTCTTCGAGACCCCGTTTGTCACTGTCCGCGCGGCGGCCAAGCTTCTGGACGCAAGCGATCGAACCGCGCGACTTGCGGTGGAGAGATTGGTGGACGTGGGCATCCTGACGCCCGGCACCCGGACCCGTAGGCGTCGCGGTTTTCGCTTTTCGCTGCCTTAAGTACGAAATTGTAGTCGGGTATTGTAGTTAGCTTCCGAACCGGGCTCGGTCCGGCGAAACTCACCGGCCAGACGCGGCCGCGCTCCTGAAGCCACAGCGGACACCGGCGATGCCGATTCGAAGAGCGTCACTTGAGCGGAGAGCGGAGCCATGACACCCGAAGCAGCCGAGCGCCAGACCAAGACCGTAACCGAAAACCGCAAGGCCCGGCACGACTACCACATCGAGGAGACCTATGAGGCCGGCCTGGTCCTCACCGGCACAGAGGTCAAGTCTTTGCGGGCCGGCGAGTGCAACCTCCGCGACAGCTATGTGGAGATCCGGGACGGCGAGGCCATCATGATCAACAGCCACATCTCGGCCTACACGCAGGGCAATCGCTTCAACCATGAACCGCTGCGCCCGCGGAAGCTCCTCCTGCATAAGCTGGAAATCCGGCGGCTCGGGCAGCGGGTCCGCGAGAAGGGTTACACAGTCATTCCGTTGCGGATCTACTTTAGCGGCTCCCGGGCCAAGGTCGAGATCGGGTTGGCGCGAGGCAAGCACACCTACGATAAGCGTCGCGACCTGGCCGAGAAAGATGCCAGGCGAGACATGGAACGAGTCATGGCCGGCCGAGACAGCCGAAAGAGCGAGTAGGCCGCGGAAGCGAGTGGTGGCCGGCGCTGGCCGCGCCGCAACTTGGCCTGAACGGCGGGTTGCCTAGACTTCGCAACCTCGCGCATCTGTGATAAGCTTAAATTCCCTCCAGCGCCGGAACACGCAAGTTGGCCAGGAGGTCACTCCGATGATTTGGGGGCGAACAAGACTCGACACGGGTCGGTGTAGGTAGTGGCTGCAGGTCGAGCCCCCGCGACTCGTAAATCCGCGGGACCAAAGTAAAAGCCAACGAGAGCTACGCTCTAGCCGCCTAGTGCGGCTACGTCCACCGGATTTCCGCCTGCAGGGTCCGGCCCGGGCGTCACAGATGCAGGCTTACCCAGCGAAGCAGCCCGGTGTCGCCGGGGAAATCTACGGGCTAGTCACTTCCGGTCACTCCTCTGAGGGCCGGGAGAGGGCGAACCAAGCTCTCGGAGGATAAGCCTTGTAGACGCCGCTACTTGCGCACCTGTGGACGCCGGTGCAATTCCGGCCGCCTCCACCAAGACGAGTCTCGGGCGTCCGGTTAGCCGGACGCCCGTTTCCATGTTAGGCGCCGCCGCCCCACCGGGCCACAATCTGGCCGGGGTGGGGGCCAGGCCGCGACAGGATTGGCTGGATGGCCTGCCGAATCTAAACTCCGACGTCAGCACTGTTCAGTAGGGGGCGGTTTCGGATGCCCATATTCAACAATCGTGACAAGACCAAGGTTATTTCTATCGGGGAGCCGGACGCCGAGCCGACCTCCCGGGACATCCTCCAGCGCGTCTATCTTGCCCTGCAGGAGAAGGGCTACAACCCTGTGGCCCAGATCGCCGGCTACCTCCTCTGCGGCGACCCAGTTTACATAACCGCTCACGGTGACGCCCGAACCCTCATCCGCCAGCTCAACCTGCAGGAAGTCATGGAGGAACTGGTCCGGTACTACATCGAGGGGAGGTAGTCGCGGTCCGCAAGGACCCGCCTCATCCCGCCACCCTCGGGCCCCGTGGGCTCCTAGCTATTACCAGACGCGGGATGCCTTGATTCGGCAGGAATCCCCATCCGGGCGGGCGAAGACGCCCGCGAGCGCCGGCGGCCCGCTTTGGAGATGCCCAGCTAGACGGCCTGACCGGTAGGGGTGGAGGCGGCAAGGTGCGGCTATCCGGGCGGCGGGCGTCGGTTCTCGCGTTCGCCCTTATCCTCATTCTGCTGGTTTCCGCGACATCGGCCACGACCGCCGCGGCGGTGAGCGACATAACTCTGGTCATCAACGGTCGCGTGGTAGCCACCGACTCCCCCCCCATTCTTGTCAGCGGCACGACCCTAGTTCCCATCCGGGTCGTGTCCGAGACCCTCGGCGCCGACGTGGTTTGGAACCAGACGACAAACTCCGCCACCATAACCTCGGGTCAGACTCGGATCGTCCTGACCATAGGCGCCGCCCAGGCGCAGGTCAACGGCCAATCCATGCTCCTGGCTCTGCCCGCGAGGATCGTCTCAGGGCGGGCGATGGTCCCGATCCGCTTTGTGTCCGAGGCCCTGGGGGCCCAGGTCGCCTGGGATCAAGCCGGGCGTCAGGTCACTATTGTCTACGGCACGGCCCTGCCGGCTATCGAGAACCTGTCCTGGCAGGAGACCCCGGGGCTGGCCCGGTTCGTCATCGTCACCAATGGCCCGGCGCCCTATCGGGTTTCGACTTTGGCTCGCGGCGAGGTCCGTCCGGACCGTCCCGATCGCCTCCTTGTCGACGTGGCCTGGGCCAGCGTCAACATCCCCGAGACGACGCCTGTCGGCGAGGCCGGAATCCAGCGGGTGCGGGCCTACACTGAGGACATGGCCGGGACGCCCACCGCGCGCGTGGTCTTTGACGCCGACGCGCCCGTCCGCTACGAGGTCTGGGCCACCTGGGATCCGTCGCCTCCGCTGGGGGTGGGCGACCTTCCGGCGGTGTTCAAGCCGGGTCAGGAGGCCATCGTCGTCGAGATTCAGTACCAGGTCCTCGGCGTGGAGTTCGTCGACGAGCCGGGCCTGGAACGAGTCGTCGTCCACATGAACGGTCCCGCCGACTACCGGGTCTGGGAGGCTTCGAGCCCCTGGCGCTTGGTGGTCGACGCCCGCCGGGCCACCTTGGCTACCGCCCTCGCGGGCCTGTCGAACGACGAGAAGACGACCCCCGTGGGGAAAATGGGGGTCGCTCAGATCCGGGTCGGGCAGTTCAATACCGATCCCGACATTGCCCGCGTCGTTCTTGATGTCGAGGCCGATATGCCCGTGGCCTACAGCGTGATCCAGGATGGAGACGACATAGTCATCTACCTGGGTGGGGCCTTGACCATCAGCGGTTTCGGCTACGAGCGGCTGGATACCGGCGGCCGTTTGACGGTCTGGGCCGGCCGGGCCCTGAAGCCGGTTGTCACCCGGGCGTCAGACCCCGATCGTCTAATTGTCGAGTTCAAGGGCGCCCGGCTCGGCGGCGCGGTCTCCGGCGGCGGAACCGTAGACTACGGAGACGACCTGGTCTTGAGCCTGGTCTACGCCGAGGATGCGTCACGGCAGGTCACGACTTTTACCATCAATCTCCGTCGCCCGATGTCCGCCGAGGCTACTCCGACCGCGGACGGCGTTGTCCTTGATATCGGACGCTCGGCCCTTCTGGGCCGGGTGATCGTCGTCGACCCCGGGCACGGCGGAACCGATCCCGGGGCCATCGGCGCGAACGGGGTGCGCGAAGCCGATCTCACCCCGCTCATCTCCGCCAAGCTGGCTGTACTTCTCCGCGCCGCGGGGGCGGAAGTTGTCCTGACCCGAACCGGAAGCGACGAGAATCCCGACAAGTACGCCCGTCCCGAGTTGGCCAACTCCGTCGGAGCGGACGCCCTGATCTCGGTTCACCTCAACGCCAACTACCGCTCGGCTATCTGTGGTTCCGAGACCTACTACTATCGCCAGGACAGCCATCTTCTGTCCGAGCTCATCCTGTCCCGTCTCCTTGAGCAACTGGGACGCCCCGACGGCGGCGTCCGCTGGGCCGATTTTGTCGTGACCCGCGAGGCCCACATGCCGGCCTGCCTTGTCGAGGGTCTCTACATGACCAACGCCATTGATCTGGCCCTGATTATGAAATCCGACACCCTGGACCGCATGGCCCTGGCCATCTTTGAAGGCCTGGAAGACTTCTTCGCCGGACGACCCGCGCAGTAGTTTCCGTCCGCCTTTGGGGCCGCCGCGCCCCGATATGGATACTAATAGGCATGGCGTGAGGGTCCTCGCTCACGGCAGGAACGGGAGATGGCATTCTTGGAACGTCCCGCGGTCGGTCTCTTTGATTCCGGAGTCGGTGGCCTCAGCGTCCTCCGGCGCATGCTCGACGTGGCCAGGCCGCCCTGGAGGGAGATCGTCTACCTCGCCGACCTAGCCCATTTTCCCTATGGGCCGCGACAGGCGGTCGAGGTCCGGCGGCTGGCCCTGGCCGGGGTGGAACTTCTCGGGTCTCGGGGTCTTGCCGCGGTGGCCGTTGCCTGCAACACGGCGGCTTCTTCCGGGGTCAGAGCCGGGTCAGCGGGCCTGGCTGTCCCCGTCTGCGACATCATTGGTCCCGGAGCGCGCGAAGTGGCGGCCTTCGCCGCCCCCGACCCGACGAGCCGGGTCATAATCTTGGGCACCGAGGGGACGATCAGAAGCCGTGTCTGGGAAAGGGCCATCCGAAGGGCCGGCTATCCGGGGCCGATCATCGGTTGGCCATGCCCCGTTCTGGCCAACCTCATAGAAGAGGGGCCCAGCGAGGCCGCCACGCGCCGCGCTATTCTTGAGGCCACCCGCGGGCTCAAGGGGGTCCAAGCCGGGCTCGGGCGGGTCCGGGCCGGGCTCGGAGGGGTCCGGAGTTTCTCTGGAGCGGCGCCCGTCGATATTGTTGTCCTGGGCTGTACCCACTACGCCTTCGCCGCGCGCACGTTCGAGGACGTGCTGGCCGGAGAGGTCCTTGAGCATCCGGTGCGCATCGTCGACCCGGCCGGCGCTCTGGCCGACCAGTTGGCGGAGGAGGTCGGAAAGTGCGAGAGCGGTCTGGAAGGCATGGGCGGCCCTTCCGCCGAAAGACGGGTGGAGGTCTCGTTCTTGACCACCGGGCGAGCCGAGCATTTCGGGACCAGGGCGAGGCAGCTCCTGGCCGACAAGCTGGCCGGCGGGGCGAGCGATCTGCGCCTCGATCGAGTTTCGGAGGTTGCCCTGCCGAGCTAGAGAACAAACGGGGGTGCCGGTCTTGAGGATTGACGGGCGTGGACCGTCCGAGCTTCGCGAGATCACGATTACGCGCAACTACACGCGCTACGCTGAAGGATCCGTCCTCGTCCGCTTCGGGGACACCTGGGTCGTGACCACGGCCTCGGTGGAGGACAAGGTCCCCCAGTTTCTCAAGGGCTCCGGGCGCGGCTGGGTCACGGCCGAGTACGCCATGCTCCCCCGCGCCACGCCGGAGCGCCATCCGCGGGAAACGGGACTACCCGGACGCTCGGGCGGGCGCTCCTCGGAGATCCAGCGGCTCGTTGGACGGAGTCTGAGGGCCGTCGTTGACCTCGACGCGCTTCGCGAGCGCAGCATCTGGATTGACTGCGATGTTCTACAGGCCGACGGCGGCACGCGAACCGCGGCCATCACCGGGGCCTTCGTGGCCCTCGTCGACGCCTGCCTCAAGCTTAAGGCCTCGTCGACCGTGGCTTCGTTTCCGGTCATTGATTTCGTGGCCGGGGTTTCGGTGGGGATCGTGCGGGCCGAGCCTGTGCTCGACCTCTGCTTCGAAGAAGACAGCCGGGCCGCCGTGGATATGAACGTGGTCATGACGGGGCAGGGACGCTTCGTGGAGATACAGGGCACGGCCGAGCACGGCAGTTTCGGGGATGACGAGCTTGGCGGCATGTTGGCTCTGGCCCGCGCCGGTTGCTCCCAGCTCATCGACATCCAGCGGGCGAGTCTGGGGCCGGAGGCCGCGGCCATTGGGACCAGGCCCATCCCAGGCGCCGGTGGCGCGGCCCGGTGAAGGCAAGACACCTCCTCGTGGCGACCAAGAATCCGAACAAGGTCGCCGAACTCCGGCCGCTGCTGGCTCCCGCCCTGGCGTCTCTGGCTCTCGATCTCCGGCCGCTCGGTCCGGATGATCCGACCCCGGCCGAGGACCGTCCTACCTTCGCCGGTAACGCTGTCCTCAAGGCCGTTTTCGCCGCGAAGCGGTCGGGCGAGATCGCCCTGAGCGAGGACTCCGGCCTGGAAGTGGACGCTCTAGGCGGGGCGCCCGGTGTGCTCTCCGCGCGCTACAGCGGTGGCGGGCCGGCCGAGAACAATAGCCTCCTCCTGGGGGAGTTGGCCGGCGTGCCGGAAGGCCGCCGGGAGGCCCGGTTCCGCACGGCGGTGGCGGTCAAGGCGCCCGAGGGTCCGGTATTCGTCGCCGAGGGTGTCACCGAGGGAAACATCACTGACAGGCCGCGGGGCAGCGGGGGCTTCGGCTATGATCCGGTCTTTCTGTCCCGGGATCTTGGCCGCACTTTCGCCGAGGTGTCCCCGGACGAGAAGAACCGCGTCAGTCACCGGTCCAGGGCCCTGCGGGCCATCCGCGGTTATCTGTTTGAGGTTGTCGGGGATGAGGATTTCGACTCTCCTCAAGGATCGCTTCCGGGGCACGACGCCTGTGTTCGGATCCAACTGAGGGTCAAGTGCCCGCCGGGCCTGATCGCCCATCAACTGGCCGTCGGCCGGCTGTGTCGCGAACTCGCCCTGAGCCTGGCTGAGGCCGGAGTGGCCGTTGACGTTCCCCTGACCGCGGCTGCCGGCTTGCTCCACGACATCGGCAGGACGGCCACGATCATCCGGAGCGCGGTCGGCGGCGGCGAGCCGCCCGAGGGCGTCGTGGAACACGCCTGGCTCTCGGCCCGCTGGCTGGACCGAAAAGGTTGCGACTCGCGCCTCGGGCGGGCCGTTCTGGTCCACGGACTTGACTCTCTCTTCTCGCCCGTCTGGAGGCCCTCGACCCGGGAAGAGCAAGTGTTGATGTTTTGCGACAAACTGATCGAACGTGCTTACGTGGGTCTTGGTCCTCGCTTGGCCGGGCTCGCGGCGAGGTATCCGGCCGCGCGCGAACTCATCTCGGCTTCCGAAGAGCCGCTACGTCTTCTTGAGCGAGATCTGGCCCAAGCCTGCCGGGTGACGGTGGCCGAGATGGAGCGTCGCCTGGCGGCAACTCTGGCGGTCGAGATTCTGCCTCCCGACTCGCGTTGACCGTTTCTGGCCACCGTTCTATACTAGGCTAGGTTCGGGGCGTGGCGCAGCTTGGCTAGCGCGCCTGCTTTGGGAGCAGGAGGTCCCGGGTTCAAATCCCGGCGCCCCGACCAATCCACCCTGGCCGGGTGATGGGCCGGCGCGACGGCGCGGGACCCCGGCTTGAACGAAAGCAGTCGAAAAGCACTGCTGGCAGCGTTTTGACGCTGATTTCGAGCACGTGCTATACTATAACTTGCCCTTCGGGGCCGCACCTTCTCAACGTCCGGTCTTAGGGCCTTTCTTGCCACGCCGAAGTTCGCGGGCGGGTGTAGCCTAATGGTAGGGCGGGAGCCTTCCAAGCTCCTAGCGTGGGTTCGATTCCCATCACCCGCTCCATGCTTTTGTTGCGCCTGTAGCTCAGTTGGATAGAGCGACTGGCTTCTACCCAGTGGGTCGGGGGTTCGAATCCTCCCAGGCGCGCCAGAGTTTTGCGGCGCCTTTGCGGCGCTAAACTTCATAAGCTGTGCGGTGGATGTAGCTCAGTTGGTTAGAGCGCCAGGTTGTGGCCCTGGAGGCCGCGGGTTCAATTCCCGTCATTCACCCCATTTTCTTGTGGCGCTGGGGCGTGGCCAAGTGGTAAGGCAGGGGACTTTGGATCCCCTATCGTTGGTTCGAATCCAGCCGCCCCAGCCAGTTTTGTGGGCCATTAGCTCATCCGGCAGAGCATCCGCCTTTTAAGCGGAGGGTGGAAGGTTCGAGTCCTTCATGGCCCACCATCTTGCCGGGCACACGGGCGGGCGTGGCGGAATGGCAGACGCGTACGGCTTAGGACCGTATGGGCTGGCCCCGTGGGAGTTCGAATCTCCCCGCCCGCACCAATCTTTCTAAACTCCGTACCCCTCCATTCCGCCGCCCTCTCCCGACCGGTCCCTTCTCGACCGGCCCGGAACCGAGTCCCGGCGGTCCGTCCGGAGGCTATCGGTCCGAGGTGAAGCGTGGCAATGAGCGGTGACATTATCTTGACCAAGCTCGAAGGACATAAGGTCCAGCTTGAGGTGACTGTCGACCAAGCGGAGGTCGCTCGGGCCTACGACCAGGCCTACCGTCGCCTGGTGAACCGCGTTAGCGTTCCCGGTTTCAGACGCGGCCACGTCCCGCGTCCAGTCCTGGAAAGGCACATCGGGCGGGAGGCTTTGCGGGAGGAAGCCCTTGAGTCCATCCTGTCCGACTCCTATGGTCAAGCCCTTGACGCGAAGGACCTGGACCCTATTGACCGGCCGGAGGTCGAGATCGTCAAGTTCGAAGAGGGCGAGCCCTTTGTCTTCAAGGCCACGGTGGAGGTCAGGCCCGAGGTGAAGCTTGGGAAGTACACCGGAATGGGGCTGTCCGTCTCGCCGAGGGAGGTCTCCCAGTCCGACATCGAGGCCCAGCTCACCGCCATCCGGGAGCGCCGGGCCGAACTGGAGCCGGCCGAGCCCGAGGCCACCCTGGAGGACGGCCTCTACGGCGTCCTCGACTACGAGGGTGTCGTCGAGGGCACGGTTCTCCCCGGCGGCAAGGCCGAGGGAGCGCTAGTCCAGATAGGGGCCGGACAAATCGAACCCCAGATTGAGGAGGCCATCAAGGGGGCCAGGGCCGGGCAAGAACGGAAGGCCACGGTGACTTTACCGCCCGACATCCCCAATCAGGAGCTTCAGGGTAAGGAAGCCGCGTTCAAGATTCAGGTCAAGGAGATCAAGCGCAAGAAGCTCCCGGAACTCACGGACGAGTTGGCCGTGGAGATCACGGGACTGGATTTGGCCACTCTGCGTGAGCGCATCTCCCAGAGCCTTGGAGAGCGGGCCAAGAGTGAGGCCCGCGAGGAACTCACGCGTCAGGTAGTGGAGAAGGTCACCACCGAGGCCGAGGTGGATGCTCCGGAGACCCTGGTCAGGCGTCGGATGGAACGAATGACGGCCGACACCGAAGAACGCCTTAAAGGCCAGAATCTTGATCTCGACCAGTACCTTAAGATCGTTGGCCTGGAGCGTGAGCAGTGGGAGAAGGACCTCCGCGTCCGCGCCGAGCACACCGTGAAGAAGGACCTGGTTTTGGAGGCCGTTGGCCGGCGGGAGAAGATCCTGGCCACCGAACCCGAGATTGAGTTCGAGATCGCCAGATCAGCAGCGGCCTACCAGCAGAAACCGGAGAAGATGCGGGCCTTCTTCTATGGCTCCGCCGACCGTCTAGAGTCATTGCGAGCGGGGATAATCACTCAGAAGACGGTCCAGTATCTTGTCCGGGAGAACACCGCCGAAGACGCGGCTCGGACCGACGCCCAAGAGGCGGAGGGTAAGTGATTCGGGGCGAGGGGAGAAAGGACACATGAGCGGTTACCTGGTTCCTATCGTAGTCGAGCAGACGCCCAAGGGCGAGCGATCCTACGACATTTACTCCCGGCTACTTAAGGATCGGATCATCTTCATCGGCACGGAGATCGACGACACGATCGCCAACCTGGTCGTGGCCCAGCTTCTGTTCCTGGAGAGCGATGACCCGGAGAAAGATGTGCATATTTACATCAACTCACCAGGCGGGTTCGCGCACTCCGGCCTGGCCATCTACGATACGATGCAGTACGTGAAGTCGGACGTGTCGACCATCTGCGTGGGCATGGCGGCCAGCGCCGCCGCCGTCATTCTGGCCGGAGGCGCGAAGGGCAAGCGCTTCGCCCTACCCAACAGCCGGGTGATGATTCACCAACCGGCCGGCTCCGCGCAAGGGCAGGCCACCGACATCGAGATACACGCTCGGGAGATCCTCAAGACGCGGGAGAAGCTCAACGAGATTCTGGCCCATCACACGGGGCAGCCGACCGAGCGTGTGGCCAAGGATACGGAACGCGACTACTTCATGTCACCCGAAGAAGCCAAGAAGTACGGGCTGATCGACGCGGCTCTCTATCCCAGGGATCTTCCCCGGAAGTAGGCGCCAGCGGCTAGCGCCGGAGGTCGCGCGCGGCCCGGGGGCGAGGTAGTCCGGCTGGAAAGAGGTGACGCATTTGTTCAAGTTCACCGATGAGAAGGGCCAGCTGAAGTGCTCGTTCTGCGGCAAAGGGCAGGACCAGGTAAAGCGCCTGGTCGCGGGCCCCGGCGTCTACATCTGTGACGAGTGCATCGAACTGTGCAACGAGATCATCGAGGACGAGTTCAGCGAGGAGCTCGAGCTCGAACTAAAGGATCTGCCGAAACCGCGGGAGATCAAGACCTTCCTGGATGAGTACGTCATCGGCCAAGAGCGGGCCAAGAAGATCCTCTCGGTCGCCGTCTACAACCACTACAAGCGAATCAACCTGGGCGGCAAGATTGACGATGTCGAACTCCAGAAGTCGAACATCGTCATGCTGGGACCGACCGGCTGCGGCAAGACCCTCCTGGCCCAGACCTTGGCCCGGTTCCTGAACGTGCCCTTCGCCATCGCCGACGCCACGTCCCTGACCGAGGCCGGCTACGTCGGCGAGGATGTCGAGAACATCCTCCTCAAGCTCATCCAGAACGCCGACTACGATATCGAGAAGGCCGAGAAGGGCATCGTTTACATCGACGAGATCGATAAGATCGCCCGCAAGTCCGAGAATCCGTCGATCACCCGCGACGTATCCGGCGAAGGCGTGCAGCAGGCTTTGCTCAAAATCCTGGAGGGTACGGTGGCCAGCGTCCCGCCGCAGGGTGGCCGCAAGCATCCCCATCAGGAGTTCATCCAGATCGATACCACCAACATTCTTTTCATCACCGGAGGGTCGTTCGACGGCATCGACAAGATCATTCAGAGCCGCATTGGTAAGAAGGGTCTCGGCTTCGGGGCCGACATCAGAACATCTCAGAACAGAATGAGAATCGGAGAAACCCTGGCCAAGATCATGCCCGAGGATCTCCTCAAGTTCGGCATGATCCCGGAGTTCGTCGGGCGGGTGCCGATCATCGTCACTCTCGACGCGCTCGATGAGCCGGCCATGGTCCGCATCCTCACCGAGCCGAAGAACGCCCTGACCAAGCAGTACAGGAAGTTCTTCGAACTCGACAGCATCGACCTCGAGTTTACCGACGACGCCTTGAAGACCATCGCCGGTGAAGCGATGAAGCGCAGCACCGGGGCGCGCGGCCTCCGGGCCATCCTCGAGGACATCATGCTCGACGTCATGTACGAGTTGCCGTCACGGAGCGACATTGTCAAGTGCATCGTCAACACGGAGGTCGTCAACAAACAGAAGGATCCGATCCTTGTCCCCGGCGTGCCCAAGAAGGCTGCCGAGGCGGGGAAGCCCAAGGAAGAGACGGCCTAGAAGCGGCGCGCGGCGGTCCCGACGGCCGAGGTCTACCGCCGTCCACCGGCTAAAAGTCGGCCGGATCAGGAACGGATGATGATGAGGGAGGCGCCCGGCCCCAGGGCCGGGCGCCTCCCACAATTCGGTGGGCCGCGGGCGGGGGGCCCAGGCCGGCGGTTCTTCCTCTAGTACATCTGCACATATTTGGACGTCCCCAGATGGACAAAGAGCCAAAGGATTCTGCCAGGTGCGAAGACAATATGCTTTCTCTCATCTAGTGCGCAACCGTGGGCAGACATCGGTAGTCCTACGCAATGACGAATTCAGGGTGACGAACACCGACGGCTAACCACACCAAGGCCGGGCCTAGGGGGAAGCAAGATACGTGGGGACGCAGATCGCCCAGCTAGTGGTGAACGGGGTCATCGTCGGCGGTATCTACGCCTTAGCGGCCTCAGGCTTGACGGTAATCACCGGGGTTTTGAACCTCATCAACTTCGCCCACGGTGAGTTCTACATGCTTGGAGCCTACTTTGCCCTCACGGCGGCGACGGCCCTGGGTTTTGGTTTTGTCCCTTACCTCTTGGTGTCCATGGCTGGAGTGGCCTTGGTCGGTGTCCTCTCGGAACGATTCGTGTTCAGACCGTTGCGTTTCGCGCCCGCGGTGAGCCCGCTTATCGCCTCACTGGGCCTGTCCATTGCCTTGCAGGCGGCCTCGCTGGTGATCTGGCAAGCGCGGCCCCTGCGGCTACCGGGCATCCTGGAAGGCGTCGTCTTTTCGGTCGGTGGAGTCTCGGTCTCGGCTCAGAGAATCCTGGTCTGCGCCGTCGCGGCGGTGCTGATTCTCATCCTTCAGTACTTTATCAAGCGCACCTGGCTTGGGATCGGTATTCGAGCTATGTCGAAGGACCTCACTACGGCCGGTCTGGTCGGGGTGGACATCGACAGGGTCGCCCCTATGTGCTTTGCCCTGGCCGGGGCCCTGGCCGGGGCCGCGGGGGCCCTCGTCGGACCACTGTTCGTCCTCCAGCCGACTATGGGGGCCCTCATGGGCCTCAAAGTCTTCGTCCTGGTCATCATCGGCGGCGCAGGCAACGTTACCGGCGCCATCTACGCCGGTATCCTCCTCGGCGTGACGGAGAATCTGGTCGACGGTCTCTTCGCCTCCAGATACAAAGATATCATCGCCTTCGTCGTCCTGCTGGTGGTCCTGTCGTTCAAGCGGGAGTCGCTGGCGGGAAGGGATTGACCATGAAGACCCCTGTGAACCCCCTCCTGACTCTGATCGGGATGGCCGTCGTGGTTCTCGCTCCCATGGCCATTGAGTCCAACTACTACCTGCACCTTCTCATCATGATCTGCATCTACGTCACGCTGACGACCGGCCTGAACCTGGTCATCGGTTACGCCGGTCAGGGCTCGCTCTGCCACGGTGCTCTTTACGGTTTTGGGGCCTACGCCTCCGCTCTCCTGACGACGCACCTGGGTTTCCCGGTCTACGTGGCCTTCCTGCTGGCCGGCCTCATCGCGGCCATCCTGGGCCTTCCGATCGCCCTGCCCAGCTTGCGGTTGAAGGGCGTCTATTTCTCCGTGGCCACTTTGGGCCTGCAGGAGATCGCCTTCTTGGTCAACGTGAACTGGATAAGCTTGACCCACGGTCCGATGGGCATCGTCAATGTTCCTCCCCTGACTTTCGCGGGCAAGCCTCTGACCATGATCCAGTACTACTGGGCGGGCCTGATCATGGTGGCTCTTACCTATGCTCTGGTCAAACTGATTGTCTTGTCGCGGACGGGTCGGGAGCTCCAGGCCATCCGAGAGGACGAAACCGCGGCTCGCGCGATGGGGATTAACACTTACGGTCTCAAGGTCATGGCCTTCGTCGTCTCGGCCTTCATCGCCGGTCTGGCCGGGGCCTTTTTCGCCCACTACTTCAAGTTCGTCAGCCCCGACAGTTTCCGGGACACCGTGTCGGTCACCCTGTTCGTGATGCTCCTGGCGGGAGGCCGCGGGACTCTCATGGGTCCGGTTCTCGGCGCGGGGCTTCTTACCATCTTGCCCGAGTTTCTGCGCATGGCCCGCGATTACCAGCTCCTCTTCTACGGTCTGGCTCTTATCGTCCTGACCATCTTCTTCCCCAAGGGCGTCGTCGGGTGGTGGGAGTCGAGGGTCTCGCCGGAGCGGGGCCGTGGGCCGCGCCGGCCCGACTCAGGAGGAGGGCCCACCGTCGGGAGGCGGTCGCGTCGCAAGGAGGTGACAGCCGGTTGAGCGGGGCTGAGGCTGAGGTTGTTCTCACCGTGGACAAGGTCTCCAAGTTCTTCGGCGGGGTCAAGGCCGTGACCGACGTGGCTTTCGAGGTCAGGAGGAGCCGGACCACGGGGCTCATCGGACCCAACGGTTCCGGCAAGACCACCCTCTTCAATGTTATCAGTGGGTTCTATGGTCCGACAGCCGGACGGGTCCTTCTGGGCGACCGCGAGATCCAGGGTCTGCCGCCCCACGTTGTGGCCCGGCTGGGCGTGACCCGGACTTTCCAGAACATCCGGCTCTTCAACAACATGACCGTCCGCGGGAATGTCATGGCCGCCATGAGGTTTGGATCCCTGGCCGACCGGCTGCGGGACATCGTCCTGACCCCAAGCGCCCGGCGGGAGAGGGCCGAGTTGTCGCGCAAGGCCGACGAGCTTCTGGCTCTGCTCGGGTTGAGCGGGCATGAGGATCAACCCGCCGCCTCGCTTCCCTACGGGATGAAGAAGCGGCTGGAACTGGCTCGGGCCATGGCCGGGGGCCCCACGGTCCTGCTCCTGGACGAGCCCGTGGCCGGGATGAACCCCCAGGAGACGAGTGACATGATCGACTCGATCAGGAAGCTGCGGGCCCAGGGGCTTACGCTTGTCGTCATCGAGCACGACATGAGAGTGATCATGAACACCTGTGATCGCATTGTGGTCCTGAGCTACGGAATGAAGCTGGCCGAGGGGACGCCCGACGAGGTCCGGTCCAACCCCAGTGTCATCGAAGCCTACCTCGGGAAGGAGCTCGCCCATGCTTGACGTCAAGGACGTCTGGTGTTTCTACGGCCAGGTCGCCGCCGTGCGGGGCGTGTCTCTTGAGGTCCGGGAGGGCGAGATCGTCTGCTTGCTCGGCTCCAACGGGGCCGGGAAGACCTCGACCCTGATGGCCATCTCGGGTGTGGTGAAGCCGAGACAGGGCCGGGTTGTCTTCCAAGGGACGGACATCACCGGTCGGAAGCCGTGCGACATCGTGAGGTGCGGCGTGAGCCAGGCGCCCGAGGGCCGGCGGATATTCGGCGGATTGACGGTTCTCGAGAACCTTAAGGCCGGCGCCTACGCCAGGCCTGACCGCAAGTTCATCGGCAAGGAACTTGACTTTGTCTTCTCTCTCTTCCCGATTCTCGCCAAGCGCCAGCGCCAGGACGCCGGCACTCTCAGCGGCGGCGAGCAGCAGATGCTGGCCCTGGGACGGGCTCTGATGTCCAAGCCCAAACTTCTCCTCCTGGACGAACCCTCGCTGGGCCTGGCCCCGCTTCTGATCAGGCAGGTCTTCGGGGTCATGGAGGACATCCGCAAGGCGGGCATCGCTATCCTTTTGGTCGAGCAGAACGCGCGGGCGGCCCTGGGCATGGCCGACAGGGGTTACGTGCTCGAGACCGGTCGCGTTTCGTTGCAGGGTACTGCCAAGGAGCTTCTGGCCAGCGACTCGGTCAGGAAATCGTACCTGGGCTACTAGCGTACCTGGGTTACTAGCGTACCTGGGCTACCAAGCTTGAGAGGGCCAGGGGCGGCAAGGGGGGACGAGCCTTGATCATCAAGGATGTCACGGTCATTGACGGCGCCGGGCGACAGCCGTTCGTGGCCACGGTGACCACGAGCGGAGAGAGAATCGCGGCCATCCGGCCCCACGGGGGCGGAGATCGCCGCCCGGTCGAAGGCGGCCGCGACCGCGAGCCCGTCGACAGCGGGGGCCGCGGGCCGATCGGCGACGGGGGTGGCGAGTCTATCGACGGCCGGGGCCGCTTCCTCGTTCCCGGCCTCGTGGACGCGCACAACCACCTCGGTCTCGAACTCGGGGACGAAGAAGCCCAGATGCTCGAGTCCGACGCGCTGGTCGCCCTGAGGGCCGCCCACCGCGCCCGGCGCAACCTCAGCACCGGCATCACGACCATGCGAACCATGGGGGAGAAGAACGGCGTCGACTATGCCTACCGCCGGGCGATTGAGGAGGGGGACATCCCCGGGCCGAGGGTTCAGGTGTCGGGACCGGCTATCGTCCGAACCGGTGGCCACGGGTACTACCTCGGTTGCCAGGTCGACGGTCCGGTCGAAGTGCGCCGGGCTGTCCGGCGCAACCTCAGCCAGGGCGTGGAGTGGATCAAGATGATCGTCACCGGCGGGGGTTCGACCAAGAGTTCGAGCCCCAGTGTGACCGAGTTCACGGCCGAGGAAGTTCAGGCCGGTATCGACGAGGCTTCCGCCCACGGGGTGCCCGTGGCTGTCCATGCTCACGGCGGTAAGGGCGTCGACTTCTCTCTTGAGGCCGGGGTCACGAGCATCGAGCATGGTTTCTTTCTCTCGCGGGCGCAACTCGAGCGCATGGCCGGAAGCGGGGTCTGGCTTGTCTCAACTTTGGGTTTTCTGCTCATCGAACGCGCCGCCGGCGAGGAGAAAAGACCGGCCTGGTACCTTGAGCGTCTGGCGCGGATGAAGGAGTCGGCCCTGGCCATGACCATCGCGGCCAGAGAGATCGGCGTGAAGATCGCTGTTGGACAGGATTGCGAGCATGGCCGCCTCGCCGACGAGATGCGCTGCCTGGAGATGGCCGGTTTCTCCCGTTTGGAGGCCATCGCCGCCGCTACCTCGCGCGGCGCCCTGCTCATGGGTCTGGACGGCGAGGTTGGGATCATCGAAGTCGGCAAGCGTGCCGATTTTGTCCTCTTGAAGGACAACCCTCTGGAGGACTGGTCGGCCTTTGAAGGAGCCGTGACCGTCGTGAAGGGGGGCCAGCGTTGTTAGCGTCACACCCTTACCAGAATCGAGCGGAGGTGCGGAACGTGAAAAGGTACGCGCTAGTGGCTCTAGTTCTCGTTGTGGCCATCGCCGGAGGACTTCTGGCTGGCTGCAAGGTTTCGAAGGAGATCGTGATCGGTTTTGTCGGACCCCTGACCGGCGGATCGAGCTTCCTCGGTGAGACCGGCCGGAAGGCTGTTCAACTTGCCGTGGACGAGATCAACGCTCAAGGCGGGGTCAAGGGCAAGCAGATTAAGGTTGTCTTCGAGAACGACCAGAGCACTCCGGCCGACGGCCTTGCGGCGGTCAACAAGCTCATCGACCAGGACAAGGCCATCGCCCTCATCGGGCCCTTCAACAGCTCGGTGACCCTGGCCATCCTCGATACCATCGAAACCAAGAAGATTCCTATCATCACGACCGCCTGCAACACCACGATCTGTACTCAGGGTAAGAAGTTCGTCTTCAGGGCGACCTTCGACAACAGGGTCCAGGGCATCGGCCTGGCCGACTACGTCCTTGAGGATCTCGGGATCAAGAAAGTCGCGATCCTCTATCCCAACGATGACTTCGGCATCGAGCTCAAGGATTTCTTTGTCCAGACCGCCCAGGCTAAGACCGACGTGGATGTGGCTTCCATCCAGGGCTACAATGGCGGGACCACCGATTTCTACGGCATCCTGACCGGAATCAAGCCCCTTAAGCCCGAGGCCATTATCCTCTGCGGCTACGTCGAGGACAGTGCCCAGATCATGCGCCAGGCCAAGGAACTCGGGATTACGACCCAGTTCTTCGGCTACGGCGGTCTGGCCGACGACTCCCTGCAGACGCTGGCCGGGGATGCCTGCGAGGGCCTTCGCCTGGTCACGACGTTCGAACCCAACTACCCGCTGAACCAGGTCGGCACGGACTTGGTCGCCAAGTACAAGGCCAAGTACGGTGAAGACGCCAACAATTACTCCGGCGAGTCCTACGGCGCGATCCTGACCCTCCTGGACGCCCTTGACCGGGCCGTGACCCTCGACGGCCAGGGTGTCCGCGACGCGATCGCCAGCGCTAACCTGGACGTGCCCATCGGAACCATGTCCTTCGACGAGACCGGCCAGTGTTCGGCCAGGCTGGTTATCGCGGAGATCAAGGATGGCGCTCGCGTCCTGGCGGAGAAGCAGCCTCAGTAGGCAGCCCGCGAACCCACGATGGGGCCGCCGCCGACCGGCGGCGGCCCCATCGCTAAGACTGGGCCGCGCCCCGCGGGACCCATCCGGGACGCTCCCCGAAGACGGAGGGTTCAACGTGTCCGGCATCAAGCGACCTGAGCAATACCACGCTGTCTTGAAGTACATCCTGGCTCAGCCCGAGCCGGCATTCGAGGATGCGAGCGAGCTCCACCGCTACTGGGGTCGTCCGGGCGGCTTCGGGGTCCACGATGAGGTCGGTCGCCTGCGGACCGTGCTTGTCCACCGCCCCGGGGACGAGCTGAAGGTCATTTCGGCCGACGGCTACGATCCCGAGGGCGGGGCCCTGGTCGACAAGAAGGAAGGTCTCTGGTACTTCCGGTCGGACAAGCCCCCCGATCTTCCCCTGATGCGGCGGCAGCACGACAACCTCACCGCGGTTTTGCGGGAAGAGGGCGTGGCTGTCGAGTACCTCGACCGCGTCCGGCCTGAACTGACCAAGTCGGTCTTCACCCGGGACCCGTTCGTCATGACCCGGGCGGGGGCCATCGTTTGCCGGATGGGGCCTCGCATGCGCCGCGGCGAGGAGCTTCCGATGACCGAGAAACTTGTCTCGCTTGGGATGCCCATATTGAGGACCCTAAACGGTACGGCCGTCTTTGAGGGTGGAAGCTTCTGCTACCTCGACCGGACTCACGCGGCCATGAGTCACTCCAACCGCGGCAATGAGGAGGGCATCCGTCAGATCGCCGAAGTCCTGAAGACCCTAGGCGTGGAGGTCGTGACCGTTCCTCTCACGGGCTATTCGAGCCACATCGACGGCGGGCTGGTTATGATCGCCCCCAAGCTTGCCCTGGTCAACATCACCCGGCTACCTTACCCGTTCCTAGGCTACCTGGACGGTCTGGGCATTCGCCGGGTCGAGGTTGATCCCGAAGACGACTTCTTCTCCACCAATTGCCTCAGCCTCGGCAACGGCACGATCATCATGTCCACCGGGGCCGAGCGGACGGCCGAGAGACTCCAAGGCCTGGGCTTCAAGGTCAGGCTCGTCGACATCTCTCAGTTGACGGCCAACGGGGGCGGCGTTCATTGCTCCACCCACGAGCTTCTGCGGGACATCGCCTAAGAGGGCCTGCGGGACATCGCCTGAGAGGGCCTGCGGGACATCGCCTGAGAGGGCCTGCGGGACATCGCCTAAGAGGGCCTGCGGGACATCGCCTGAGAGGGCGAATTGAGGGAGGGTGACATCTTGGGGTCGCTTGACCAACTACGGAAACTCCAACCCTTGGTTCACTCCGCGGTCGCGGCCGAGGCCGACCGGATCATCGCTTTCGTCAGCGACATCGTGGCCATCCCGAGCGTCACGGGTGATGAAGAGCGCTGCTCCTTGGCCATCACCAAACACCTGAGGCAGGCCGGGCTGGAAGTCGCGGTCATCGAAGATGAACCCGGCCGCCCCAACGTCATTGGAACCCTGTCCAGCGGCAAGCCCGGACCCCGTTTTCTCTTCAACGGCCACATCGACGTAGTCCCTCCGGGACCGCGCGGGGAGTGGGTTCACGACCCGTTTTGCGGTGAGATCCACGGCGGCCGTCTTCACGGACGCGGCACGGTGGACATGAAGACCGGGCTCTGCACCGGGCTCTACGCCACGGAACTCCTCGGGAGACTCGGACTACCCTGGCGCGGGACCGCGACGGTCACGGCCGTGGTCGATGAGGAGGTTGGCGGGGCTAAGGGCATCCGCTATCTGCTCGGCCAGGGTCTCATCGAAGCGGACATGGGCATCAACTGCGAGGCGACCAACCTTGACCGGGTGGATATCGCCCACAAGGGCATCTTGCGGAGCGAGGTTGTCATCTCCGGCAGAGCCATCCACGGCAGCCGGCCCTGGCTCGGCCTTAACGCCATCGACAAGGCGGTCGACGCCCTGAAGGCTTTGCGTCCCCTGCAGCGGGAACTGGCCGACCGGCGTCACCCGCTCTGCGGGCGTCCCTCACTCCTGGTGGGCCTCATCAACGGGGGAACCGTGGTCAACATGGTTCCCAGCCGCTGCGAAATCGGGCTCGACCGTCGCATCGTTCCGGGCGAAACCCACGAGGGGGCCTTGGCCGAAATCCGGCAGACGCTCGAGGGCCTGCGGGCCGCCGACCCCGAATTCGCTTACACTCTCCAGGAGACGATGCGCATGCCCATCCTAGAGGTGCCCGAGGCTTCCTCGCCGGTCCAGGCCCTGATCGCGGCCTGCACGGTTGTCAACGGTCAGGCGCCCGTGATCGGGGCCAAGGACGCCGGCACCGACGCGGCCTGGATCGTCTCCCACACCGGCATGCCCATGCCTGTCTTCGGACCAGGCGACTACTTGGCCGGCTCCCTGGCCGCCAACGAGAGCATCGATCTCCGGGACATCCCGCGGGCCACGGAAATCTACGTCCTGGCCCTCCTCTACCTGCTCGGAGAATGAGCCGGCCGGGTCTGGGTTTGGTCAAGGACTCCTGGTCGAGGCTGGAGCGCGTTCTCGTCTGTCCACCGGACCACTTCAGCTTCCAGCCGATCAACGTTATTACCCAGGCCGTGCTGGCGCGAGGAGAGACGGCGGATCTGGACCGGTTCAGGCAAGAGCACCGGGGGCTGGTCGAGGCCTACCGGTCCGCCGGGGTAGTGGTGGAACAGGCCGAATCTGTCGCCGGCCTGCCCTACATGGTCTACGCCCGGGATTTCGGCGCCTGCCTGGAAGAGGGCGTCCTCATCGGCCGCTTCCGCGAGCCTGTCCGCCGGGGAGAGACGGCGCGTTACGAGAACAAGCTCCGTGAGATGGGCCTCCCCATCCTCGGGCGAATCAGCCGGGGATTCCTGGAGGGCGGTGACTTCTGGTACCTCGACGAGACAACCATCGTGTGGGGAGTCATCGCCCGCAGCACTCTGGAGGGGGTGGAGAACGCGGCCGAGATTCTGGCCCCGCTCGGCTACCACGTTATCCCGGTGCGGTGCCCGGCCGAGAACCTGCACCTGGACATGTGCTTCAACATTGTCGCGGAGCGGGTGGCCGTCGCGGCTCCGGCCGTCCTTCCTGATTGGTTCCTTCAAACCCTCAGGAAACGGCGCTTCGAAATCGTGGCCGTCCCGCGGGAGAGTGTCTTCAAGCACCACTGCAACGTCCAGGCCCTGGGTAACGGCAGGGTCCTCAGCTTCGAGGCCAATCGGGTCGTCAACCGAGCCCTTCAGACTCTCGGGCTCGAGGTTGTCACCTGCCACCTGGAAGAGATCCTGAAGGGCGGTGGCGGGCCGCACTGCCTCACCTTTCCCCTTCAGCGGGCCGAATGAGGGCCCGAGATTGCCCGCGACGGGCGCTCTCGTTGGCCAGGTAAGTGCGGATCCTCAGGGCCAACTCGAGGTTGGAGCACTCCTCCGCGTTCTCCGGGTCGAACCCGATCAAGTCTTGGACACGCGAGAGTCGATGCCGGACCGTGTTGACGTGAACGAACAGGGCTTCCGCCGTTGCCCGGACACTTCGATTGCACTGGAAGAAGGTCTCCAGGGTCTGGTAGAGGTTGCCGCGCTTACCCGCCTCCGAGAGGTCGAGTCCTCCGAGAATCTCATCGGCGAAGGACCGCAGGTCTTCGGCCTGGCCGTGGCTTAGCAGAAGGCGATAGATCCCCAAGTCATCATAGTGGATGATCCGATCCCGGCCCCAGATCCGGCGGCCGTACTCGAGGGCCAGACGAGCCTCACGGTAGGCCTCCGGCCACTGGAGGACATCGGCGTGGAAGCGACCGATGCCGATCGAAACGGTGACCTCCCTCAGGCGGGCCTGGACTTGGGACTTGATGGTGGCCGCGAAGACCTTGGCCTCGTCCCGGCGCCGAAGCGCTTCCCGCGGCCCGTCCACGGGCAGGAGCACGGTTATGCTGTCGCTCTGCTCGACGGTGATGGCGGCCGAACTCGCCATTCTGGCCGCCGCGCCGACGATCTCCTGGAACTCCTCCTTAGTCCGCCGGGCCTTGGCCTCGTCCAGGTCCCGGTGACGCAGGTAGAAGCGTTCGAACTCGTCGAGGTCGGCGACGAGGATCAGGTAAGGCCGGTTGAAGTCCCACCCCCCGAGCGATTTCGCCCGGCTGAGGGCGGCTTCGCGGCTTTCGACGTTTCCGCTGAGGAGATCCAGCAGAAAGTCATTGCGGAAGCGACGCTCCGCTTCGACGATGGCGCGCTTCTTGACCATCTCGAGGGTGGCGACCGTGCTGGCGTGCTCGAGGGCCGTCAGGAGCATGTCCTGACTTCTGTCCGGGTGAAGAAGGAGGAGGAAGTGGCCGTAGGCTTCCGACCCGGCGACGAGGGGGGTGATCGCCACCCGGTGTCCGTCCCACGTTCCGAGACGAGGCTGGATGCGCTCGCCGGGAGGCGGGGTGAGGACGGCGTCGAAGACAACTTTCCAGTCCGCGGGTTGGGCCGGCGCGGAAGAGGCCGTCGTTGGGCCGGCCTTGGAGATCGGACCAGACTGGGAGAGCACCGCTCCTGATCGGTCGAGCACGGCGCACGGGGAACCGGTGATCTCAGCCAGGCTGACGCAGATTTCCGGCAGACCCTGGCCGAGGAGGGCTACGCCCGTGAAGTGGTCGTGGATGCGTCCCGATTCCTCCAGGCGGGTGGCCTGCCGGTTGAGGATGGTCGTCAGGACGGGGTGGAGAACCTCGATCCAAGCGATATCGACCGGCATCTCGATCACCGGTAGGCCGAGTTGGTTGGCCAGATCAAGCATCTCGCGGGGCAGGGCTTCCACGAAACGCTTGAGCTTCACGCCTATGGCCGCCACCCCGCGCTCATGGAGATCCCGGACCAGGGCCACCTGGGCCTGGGGGTCGTCCCGGATGACAAACACGTTGGTGAGGAGGAACTCCCCGCCCACGAGCCAGTTCTTGATGTCCGGAGTGTCCATGATGGTAACGGTCTTGATAACCCGGCCCAAACCCTGCCGGCCGGCGAGCACCCGGGCCCGGGTCAACGGCTCCATGCCCATCGCTTCCCTGACCGTGAGTCTCACGCCGGACCTCCCCTGCGTGTCGAATCATGCGATAAGGTGTGCAGTGATGGCCCATTCCACAGAGAAACGCCCGTTCCTTTGTCGTCTTCCACAAAGGAGGCAACCGGCAGGCCGCCTAATCGTGCCAGGGGTCCAAATACACTAAGGCAGGCGAAAGCAGATGAAGAATAGATTTATCGGCCGTGATTTTCTGGCCCTGATGGACTTCACGGCCGAAGAGATCGGCTATTTTCTTGACACGGCGGCGGATCTCAAGAGGAAGTGGGCCTACCGCGAACCGCACGAGTTTTTGCGGGGACGAACCATCGGAGTTATCTTCGAGAAGAAATCCACTCGCACCCGGGTCTCCTTTCAGGCCGGCATTGCCCAGCTCGGCGCCCAAAGCTTCTACATGCGCCCTGATGAGATGCAGCTCAGCCGGGGCGAGCCCATCAAGGACACGGCTCGCGTCATCGACCGTTACTGCGACGCGCTGGTCATCCGTACCTTTGGCCAGGAGATCGTCGAGGAATTTGCCGCCTGGATGAAGTTCCCGGTCATCAACGCCCTGACCGATCTGGCTCATCCCTGTCAGGGCCTGGCCGACCTTCTGACGATGCGGGAGAAGAAGGGTGGCTTCAAGGGTCTGCGCCTCCTCTACGCCGGGGACGTGTGGAATGTCTGCCACAGCCTGATGGTGGCCTCGTCTCTGGTCGGGATAGACCTTACCGTCGCTGTTCCGGCGGCCTACAAGGCCCATCCGAGAATCATGAAGTTCGTCGAGGACCATGCCTCGCGTTCCGGGGCCACGATCCGCTTCTCGACGAACATCCGCGAGGCGGCCAAAGGCGTGGACGTGATTTACGCCAATACCTGGCACAGCATGGGCGGACCGGAGCAGTCGAAGGAACAAAGAATCCGCGACTTCGCCCCCTTCCAGGTGAACGAGGAAGTGATGGCCCTGGCCGACAAGACCGCCATTTTCATGCACTGCCTGCCCGGCTACCGCGGCGAGGAGATGACCGACGGCGTCATCGAAGGACCCTGGTCGGCCGTTTTCGATCAGGCCGAGAACCGCATGCACACCGAGAAGGCCGTCTTGGCTCTGGTGGTGTCCTGAAAGTGAGCCGACGCCTCGTCATTCAAGACGGGAGGGGTCCAAAATAGCTAAGACGATATCCATCAAGACCGAGGTGCCGGGGCCGAAGAGCAAGGCTCTCCTCGAGCGGCGGATGAAGGTTGTGCCGATCGGGGTCGCGAACACGGCCCCGGTGTTTGTCGAGCGGGCCAAGGACGCCGTGATCACCGACGTCGACGGGAACCGGTATCTTGATTTTGCCGGAGGCATCGGGGTCCTCAACGTCGGGTCCGCCAACCCGTGCGTCACGGCGGCAGTGGTCGAGCAGGTCCAAAAATACACCCACGCTTGCTTCCACGTGGCCATGTATGAACCGTACGTGGCCGTGGCCGAGAAGCTGGTGGCCCTCACCCCCGGCGACTTCGCCAAGAAGGCCGTCCTGGTCAACTCGGGGGCCGAGGCGGTCGAAAACGGCATCAAGATCGCCCGCAAGTCCACCGGCCGGCCGACCGTGATGGTCCTGGAGAATGCCTTCCACGGCCGGACGCTCCTGGCCATGTCCCTAACCAGCAAAGTCATGCCCTACAAGGCCGGGTTCGGTCCGTTTGCCCCGGACATACTGCGCATCCCCTCGGCCTACTGTTACCGTTGCGCCTTCGGGCTGACCTATCCGGCCTGTGATTTGCGTTGCGCGGCCGACCTGGAGCGTCTCATCGCCACCGATGTGGTCAAGCCGGATAACATCGCCGCCGTGCTCGTCGAGCCGGTCCAGGGCGAGGGTGGGTTCATCGTCCCGCCCGCGGGCTACTTCGAACGTCTCCGGGAGACCTGTGACAAGTATGGCCTTTTGCTCATCGTTGACGAGATCCAGACCGGCTTCGGCCGGACGGGCAAGATGCTGGCCATCGAACACTGGCCCAAAGTTATCCCGGATCTGGTTCTCGTGGCCAAGTCGCTCGGGGCCGGACTGCCCCTGGCGGGGGTTGTCGGTCGGACCGAGGTCATGGATTCGGTTCACGTGGGCGGTCTCGGCGGGACCTACGGGGGAAATCCGGTGGCCTGCGTCGCCGCTCTGGAGGTCATCAAGTTGATGGAGGGAGGCCTTGTCAAGCGGGGTGAGGTCCTGGGCCAGAGACTCAGGGCCCGCTGCCTGGAGCTTCAAAAGCGGTTCTCCCTCATCGGCGAGGTTCGCGGGCTCGGGGCCATGATGGCCATGGAACTGGTCACGGACAGGAAGAGCAGGACCCCGGCCAAGGACGAGACGGCCAGGCTCATCAGCGAGTGCTACAAACGCGGCCTGATCATTCTCAAGGCGGGAACGATGAACAACGTTGTCCGCTTCCTGGCCCCTCTAACCATCACCGATGAACAACTCGACGAGGGCCTGGACGTGGTGGCCGAGGGTCTGGAGATCGTGGGCGCATGAGCGGAAGCGGCCTCTGGCCCGCCGGGGTGCGGTGCGCTGTTGTCCTCAGCTTCGACCTCGACGCGGAGACCCTTTGGCTCAGCCGAAACCCGCGGAGCGCCGACAGCCCGGCCTGTCTGGCCCAGGGGGCCTACGGACCGAAGGTGGGCGTGCCGCGCCTGCTGGAGATGCTTCGGCGTCAGGAGGTCAGGTCCACCTTTTTCATCCCGGGCTGGGTCGTGGAGAGATACCCGGAGACCGCGCGGGCCATCGCCGCGGCCGGGCACGAGATCGGCTACCACGGCTACCTGCATGAGAGGCCCGAATCCGCCGAGCGGGAACGGGAACTGATCGACAAGGTTAAGGTCATCATGAGCCGGGTTCTCGGGACAACCCCCGTGGGGCACCGCAGCCCGCTGTGGGAGTGCCTGCCGGGCCTGGTGGACGTCTTGTGCGCGAGCGGCTTCGAGTACGCCTCCAACCTCATGGACGCCGATCTTCCATACCTCCACGCGGCCACGGACGGATCGGGTCTGGTCGAGTTGCCCACGAGTTGGCTCTACGAGGACGCCGCTCACTTCTTCTTCACCTTGCAGGAGCCGGCGCGGCGGCCGATAGCCACGACCGACACGGTGATGAACATCTGGACCGCGGAGTTCGACGGTCTCTACGACGAGGGTGGCATCCTGGTCCTAACCATGCACCCCCAGATCATGGGGCGCGTGAGCCGCGTGCGGATGCTGGACCAGTTCATCACCTACGTCAAGAGCCGGCCGGGAACCTGGATCGCCCCGGGCATCGACGTGGCTCGGGCGGTTCGTCCCAAGCTGCGAGCCATCCCGCCCTACCCCGCCGGCGGCCGCCCTACTCCGTCGCCGGCCGCCCTTCCGCGTTCCAGCCACGCAGGGAGTAATACTCCTTGAGCATGGTCTCCATTTCCCCGGCCGTGAGGCAAGCCCCGCTTTCCGGCAGAGGCTCGGTCAGAAAGCGAACCGGGAGCCGGTCGTCGTCGGCCGTCAGGCCCTCGCGGTAGTTGTAGCGGCGGGTGGCGTCGATAACCCGGGCGGCCAGATGGCTCAAGCCGTTCTTGTCCAGGGCGGTCCCGGTCGAAAGCCGGATGAGCTCGCCCAGTTCGTCCCAGCCGATCAGATCCCGGAAGAAGCGGCAAAGGATCAGGGTGTCGAAAAGGGCCAGGCGATCCTCATAGTCGACGAACAGGGCCGCCTTGCCCTCGGTCGTGCCGGGATCGATCTGGCCTGAAAGCTCGGCCTTGTAGAACGTCGAGCGCAGGTGGCAGGCGCCCCGGGCCGAGGTGGCGTAGGCCAGCCCCATGCCCTTGAGAACCCTGGGGTCGTAGCCCGCCGGTTCGAGACCCTTGACGTGGATGGCCAGGTCTCTCAGATCCCAGGCCTCCGCCACCCGGCGGACCCCGCCGCCGAGCCCGGCCCCCGCCCCGCGACGGTAGGCGATGTCCTCGGTCAGACGGGCGGCCGCGCCGGCGTCGCCGTAGGCCAGGGCCGGAATGGACGGATTGTCGCTCACCAGTCCGGCCTCCATGACGAAGGCCAGAAGGTTGCCCAGGGAAATGGTGTCCATCCCCAGGCGGTCGCAGAGATCGTTGAGATAGGCCACCTCGGAAAAGTCGCGGATCTCACACAGGCCGCCGATGGCGTAGAGAGTCTCGTACTCCGGCCCCTCGATGGTTAGTCCGGCGTGGGGGCCGTCGGGCACGGTGACGAGCTTGCCGCAGGCGATAAAGCAACGGTGGCAGGCCCGGGCCTTGGGTTTGTGGGTCTGGATCATCCGTTGGGCGCTGATGGCCTCCCACCCGTCCAGGGTTCCCTTCCGCCAGTAGCGGGTAGGAAAAGTGCCGGCCCCGTTCAGGATGCGGACCAGGTTGGGAGTCCCGTAGGTCTGGTAAGTCTTGACCCCGGCGTTGTCTTTGCCCCGCTGGATGAGGGCCTTGGTGAAGGCGTCGAGGCCGGCCTTGTCGGCCACGGGTGCGACCTCGTTGCCCCAGAAAGCTAGGCCCTTGACCTTCTTGGACCCCAGGACGGCCCCCAGACCGCAGCGGCCGGCCGAACGCCAGCGGTTATTCTCCAGGCAGGCGAAGAGAACGAGGTTCTCGCCGGCGGGACCGATGACCACGGCCTGAGCCCCTTTTGGGCAGGCGGCCAGAATGGCGTCCTCGGTGGCGTAGGTGTCCTGGCCCCAAAGACCCGCCGCCGGGCGAAACTCGACTCCCTGGGGGCTGATGGCCAGATAGACAGGCTCACTGGCCCGGCCCTTGATGACGATGGCGTCAAACCCGGTGGCCTTCAGGGCCGGGGCGACCTGGCCCCCCGAGTAGGATTCGGTGTAGGCGCCGGTAAGGGGCGACTTGGCGTAGACGCCGTAGCGGCTGACACCGGTCATGCCCGTCCCGGCCAGCGGCCCGGTGGTGAAGATGACGGCGTTGCCGGGGCCGAGCGGGTCGGTCCCCGCCTGGGTCTCGCGGGCCAGAAGGCGGGTCCCGAGACCCTTGCCTCCCAGGAGGGATAGGTCGTCCTCGCACAAGGGGAAGACCTCGAACTTCCGGTCGTCGAGGAAAATCCGTAAGCCCCGCCCGAAGAAACCCCGCACCTGGACCACTCCTTGAGAACGCCTGGGGATACGAACGCCCGCGGATGCGCTCTTTCCATTAGAGGGTCCCGCGCCGATGTCCTTTGTGGCCGAGGACAAAGAGATCGACCGGGGCTGTGAGGAACTCCAACACGCAAACCGGCGTCCCGGTTCGCGATCAGCCCTGGGGCCGCCCGCTCTGGCGGGGCATGCGCTGTCGTCGCCCCACTTCCCGCTCGGCCAAGGCCAGGGCCACCGCCCCGATGGCCACGCCTAGCCAGAGGGTGGCCGCCCGGGTGACGATGGTCGTGGCCCCGGCCACGGCCCGGGGGAAGCCGTAGAGAACGAGCAGACCGAAGATGGTCGCCTCGGCCGCCCCGATGCCGCCCGGCAGCAGGGAGACGGCCCCGGCCAGGGAGGCCAGAGCCACGACGAAGACTCCGAGGAGCGGGGGCGAGACCTGACCCAGCCCGGCCAGGGTCAGATAGACGACCAGACCCTCCAGGGACCATGACAGAATGCCGACAAGGGTGCACCAGGCGAAGGTCCGGGGGTCGAGAAGTTGCCGGCTCCCGGCGCCGAATGCCTCGACGAACTCAGCCAGAGACTGACCTACCCCGGGAACATGGCGAACCACGCCCGCGAACCATTTCAGGCCCCGCCGCGACCGGAGGAGAAAGACCGCCAGCGCGAGACCGATCGCGGAGGCGGAGACGATGTAAGTCGCGTAATCAACGCCGGTTCGGCCGGCCACGGCCCCGATGCCGGCGGAGGCGCCGGCCAGAGCCAGGATGAGGACACTGGCGCTGTCGAGGACGCGCTCGGCTACCACCACCGGGGTCGAAACGGCGTAGGGCACCCCCAGGATCTCCTTGAGGTAGTGGGTCTTGATCAGTTCTCCGGCCTTGGCCGGAGTTACGGTCATGGACAGGCCGGCCAGAAAGATGGTCAGGCTGAGGCCCGGCGGCACCCGGAGACCGGCCCGCCGGAGCAGGATGGTCCACTTGTAGTAGCGGAAGACGTAGTTGGCCGGGGCCAGAAGGAAGATTGGGAGGAGCAGGCGGCGGTCGAAGGTTTGAGCCAGGCCGCCCAATTGGCCGAGGTCGGAGACCAGGCTCACGCCGGCCAGGGTCAGGACGAGAAAAACCACGGAAAGAAGGAGGCCGCGCCCTAGACGGGGCGCCCTCGCCGATGGTGGGGTGGAGACGCCCTCGCTCGGCCCGTCGCGGTCCTGACCCATTGCTGTCGCCACCTCCTCCACCGACATCCCCGCCCCGGATGCTACCGGCCCCGCCGCCCCGGGCGCTAGCGGCCCCGCCGCCCCAGGTAGCCGCGAAGCAGCGGCCCCCATTCACTCTTCCGGAAGCGCCGCACCCGCCACGAGCCGACAAGGGGCAGCCAGAGGTAGTCGTGGTAGAGAGTTGAGGCCAGCGGGGCCCAGAAGGAGAGCTTGGTCCGGAGAAGCAGACCCTCGGCCCGCCGGAGAAACCCCTTCCGGATCATCTGGTCGCCCCAGATGACGAAGCTGCGCTTGGAACGAAACCCGAAGTTCAGACCGGAGATATCCTCGCCCACGACCTCGATCCGGGACGGGTCGGCCAGACCCAGGCCCATGTCGTGGCAAAGACGCAGGTAGGGGATTGAGAGCGGATCGTAACCCATGAGCTTGGCCGCCACGGCGTCGAGGGCCACCGAGTCGGAACCGGCCAGAATGAGGTTCTTGATCACCGGGACCATCGTCCGCGGGCCGGCCCCGTCACCGGCGACCGTGCCGTCCATGGCCGCCCAGACCTGGGGGTGGATGTCCCGCTGGATGAGCATGAGGTCGGCCAGAGTCTCGTGGATGCGGGCGTGGCAAAAGTGGCGAACCTCCTTGAGCAGCCCGCCGAAGGCGTTCTTGATGGCCCCGGTGGTGATGCTGTGGCCGTGGGTCTTTAGGGTGGGCAAGTGAAGCACCGGGCGGCCGATGAAGAGTTCGGGAATCTGAAAACCCTCGGGGAAGATCTGATCCAGGATCTGGAGCTTGGCCTTGGGCCGGTAGGTGACCCACTTCTCCCCGGTCAGGGGTCGGAAAGTAACGCCGTGCTTGGCGAAAACCGGGTCCCAGCCGTTGAGGCGGGCCCCTTTCAAGGGGTCGGTGACCACCGTCTTGTTCTCCACCGGGATGAGCCCCTCGCGGGGAAAACCGTGGGACCGGAGGGCCGAGAGCACGCCGTCGAGTTGCCAGGGGGCGGTGGAGCAGGCCGGAAAGTAGCGGGTCCAGGAGAGGTTGAGCTTGATGAGAAGCTCGGAGGAGACGGGAACGGCCTGCCCGGGCGGGGCGGCCGAGGGCGTGGCGGGCGCCGAGGCCGGCAGACAAGCGAAGAACCCCGCCATCTCCAGGAGGCGGCCATAGTCGGCCACGACCGACTCCGGCCTGGTCCGCAGAACGGCGACTCTGGCTTGGGACAAGCTCTTCCCACCCTTCCCGGCCGAAGACCTCAGACGTACAGGGTGACCCCGACGATGACCAGCCAGACGAACACGGCCGCCAGCATCGGACGGTCGTTCACCAGCAAGGCTTCCGGCGACTCGCCGCCCTTGTGCCGGTAGACGATGTAGAAGTAGCGGAGGACACCGTAGATCACGGGGACGGCGCTGGTGAACAGATAGGGGTTGGCCTGGCCGCTCTCCGAGAGCAGGGTATAAAGGATGTAGCAGGTGATCGTGACCGAGCCGATGACCGCGATCATCTGGTCGAGAAAGCGGCTGGTGTAGTCACCCATGACCGGCCTGTGGTTCACCGCGTTACCCTCCAGGGCCACCAACTCCCCGCGGCGCTTGCCCACGGAGAGAGTTAGGGCCAGAAGAAGCGTGCAGGCCAGAAGCCACGGCGAGAGCTGAACCTTGGCCAGGGCGCCGCCGGCCATGACCCGGAGAAGAAAGCCTCCGGCCACGACCAGGACGTCGAGGATGACCTGGTTTTTGGCCCAGGCCGTGTAGAAAACACTGAGGCCCAGGTAAGCCAGGCCGAGACCAAGGGTTAGCCCCGTAGGGTCGACGAGAGCCAGGCCGAGCCCGCCCAGGCCGACCAGGGCGACCGAAAGGGCCCAGGCCCAACTCTCCGGCACCAGACCCGAGGCCAGGGGCCGGTTGCGCTTGGTGGGGTGGAAACGGTCCTCGCTCCGGTCGTGAAGGTCGTTCCAGGCGTAGACCGCCCCCGACAGGGCGCAGAAGGCCAGAAAGCCCAAGCCCACCCGCTCCATGACGGCAAGGTCGAGAACTTTGCCGCCGAAAAGGGCCGCCGCCCCGACCAGGCCGTTCTTGATCCATTGCTTGGGCCGGGTGAGGAGGAAAAGGCCGAGGAGGCGGGTGGCGGTGGCGGGCCCGCTCGGTGTCCTCGTTATCCTATCGGTTTGCCTCGCCATTGCTCCACCTCGCATCCGACGGCCCGTGCCGCACGGAGGTCGACTCCACCCGGCAGACCGCCGGCACTTTCGATACTAGCCTGTCCGCCCACGGCATGTGGCTCGCCCGCCGTGGCTGGGTCCGCCGGACCCCGCGGCTACCGGCGCGTGCATGCCGCAACTGTCCGCGCGCCTACCGTGAGGGCGGGAGCACGCTGAGCCTGGGCTTTCGACGCGCGGGGGCGGGAACCTTGCGGGAGGAGGAGCCTCGGAGAACGCGGCTTACCGGGGCGGGTGGCCGGGAGCGGCCTCTCTGGGGGATATGGGCAAGAGGAAGGAAATGGTGAACCCTGCCGGAAACCCCCATTTTATGCGCAACCGTCACGTCCTGACGGAGGCGGGCGGCTATAGTGGGGGGAGAGGCGTGACGAGGACAAGCCAAGCCAGGGACAAGGCGAGGGCCATCCGGCCTCCGGACTTCCGGGTGTGGGAGATGATCCGGCTCATCCAGGAGGGCGGGTACCCCAACGCGCGCACCATCGCGGAGCGTTTTGAGTGTTCCGTCCGCACGGCCGAGAGGTACATCAGCAAGGTACGGGACCTGGTGGCCGAGGATCTGACCTACGACAAGGCGCACCGGGGCTACCGCTTCGCGGCCGGCGGGCCGAACCTTCCGAAGCTGCGCCTCAGCGAGGGCGAGGCGGCGGCCATGTTCCTGGCGGCGAGGCTGCTCCACCAGTGCCGGGGGACGCCCTACGAAGACGCCGTGGCCGGGGCCCTGGCGAAGCTCAGCTACCTCTTTCCCAAGGAGGTCACGCTCGACGCTGCGGCCCAGCCCGGTGGGTGGGTCTCGATCCGGGTCGAGCCCCTGCGGGGCGAGGAGCGGAAGGCCACAAACGATTCCTGATCGGGCTACCGGCGTGATAAGACCCGTCATCAAAGAGGGGAGCACTGTTGATGAGGTTGTACAAGCGATCCCTCTCGGTGTTCCTGCGCGACAGGAAGCTCAGCATCCCATATTATGCTGTGCTGGCGTTGATTGTGGCGATGTCTGTTTACTGCCTAGGGAGTTACTCTCGATCTGGCGATGTGTTTTCCGCAATCAAGTGGTGGCTGGCGCGCCCGACAATCTTGATCATGACGTTCTTCATCTATTGCGGCTATGAGCTCACCGTTCGGATGCACGACAACAACATGGTCGAGTACGTGCGGGCCCACACCCGGGGACTGCTGAAGGCGTATAGCGCAGTCCTGTTCAGCCTGCTGACCATCGTCGCCGTGCCTTCCTCCATGTTCTTCGCCTTCTTCCTGTTCCTGTACCACCGCGTCGGCGTCTCGTACGCCCCTTTCCTGGTTCATCTCGTAAAGCTGTCGGTGCTGTACTTCGGGCTGTCGCCGGCGGCCGGCGCCATGCTGGGAATGGCCATGGCCGCCAGGCTCAGAAGCAACAGGCTCGCCGTATACTCCCTCACGACAGGCTTCATGCTGCTTAATACCACCTTCACTGACGTTCCTTTCCGCGTGCCGTACCTGGTCTTCAACTCCTATCTGGTCGAGAGGGCCCTCTACTACATCAAAGACTTCCTAACTCTCGTGCCCCATCAGCTTGGAAGCCACTTTGCCATCTATCCTATCTACGGGTTCCCGATGGAGCCGGTTCGCTGGGTGGTGGCGGTGTTTTGGGTCCTGTTCCCCCTAACCCTCGTGCTGGTGGAATGCTTCACCCGAAAGACAAAGAGAGCGCTCCTTGTGGTGAGCGCCCTGCTGCTCTTGCTGAGCGTCGGCCTGTTCTCCGTCAGAGGGTCTGTCCTGGCGATGGACATGAGGAATGACTCCTACCCTTACGCCGACCCCATCTATTACATGGACAGGCCAAGGCAGGACTATAGAGGCTACGAGGCCGGGTTCGCGATTGAGGCCTACAGGATGGACCTGACCGTGAGCAACGAGTTGCACGCCCGGGTGGAAGTGACCGTCGACAACCCTGGCCGGGAGGGCTACGAGTTCACCCTGTATCACGGCTACATTCTGGAGAGCGTTCGGACGGAGAGGGGAGAGATACCCTTCACCCGCGAGGGCGACTACGTAAGCCTGGGTGGTCTCAACGGTTCGGACACGCTTGTCTTCACGTACTACGGCAAGTCGCCGAAGTTCTACGCCAACGCGCAAGCGATAACTCTGCCGGGGCATTTCGCCTATTACCCCAAAGCCGGCAGGTCGAACATATGGGACCTCGACCGGTACGGGTACGTGGTGAACCTCCCGCCGTCTGAGAGCGTCTATACGGTTGAGGTGCGGTCCGGTCTGGAGGTGTTCTGCAATCTGCCCGGTGGCGACAATGAGTTTCATGGCCGGTCGAACGGCCTCTCGCTTTTCGCCGGCATGTACGAGGAGGTTGCCCACGGCATATACGCGGAGCCCGTGCGACGCGACCAGCCGACGAGAGAGTCCATCCTTGAAGCGGAGCGGATCCTGACCGACGCGTTTTTGCGTGTGGGGCATCCGGACATGGTCATAGCCCTTTCAGATAAGAGGTTCTTTCAGGCCCCCGAGAGCTTCGCCCTGAACTCCAACACGGACAAGACCGTCATCATGAGCGATCACATTGTCTCCTGCTATTCGGCTAGCGGGCAAGGACTGGCCAACAGCATCATGACGTCCATCGTCAGACCCTGGTCCTCCGGTGGCTATTGGTTCAGATCACACTACATTGACTACCTGCTTCGCGGTCAGGAGGAGACCAGCCAGGCGGCTCAGAGCGAAGTGGACACCAGCCTCCTTTTGAGGGAGATGGAGGAATGGCTGCTTCTCCCCGATCCAGGCGCCAGCTTCCATGACAACATGACCGAAGAGGAGAGGGTGGCTCTCGCCACTGCTCAGAGGCGGTGGGGCGAACTGGAGCGCGCCGTAAGCGAGAAAGCCGCAAAATACCTGTTTTATGAATCGGCCCGCAAGCAGGCGAACCTGCGTTTCTTCTTCGACTACTTCACCTCGGAAAGCACGGACGACTGGCTGCCGCTGGCGACAGCCAGAGTGAGGGAGGAACTCGGCCCATGATCGCGGTCAGGGATCTATCCAAGCGCTTCGGCCGCAAAGAGGTGCTTCATTCGATAAGCCTGAGCCTGGGTAACGGCTGCTACGGGCTGCTGGGCGCCAACGGAGCCGGTAAGACCACGCTTATACGGTGCATGGCCGGCCTGTTCGAACCTCAGAAGGGCGAGGTGCTCTACGCCAACCGGCCCATACACAAACTGAAGGGCTTCCAGCGCGATCTGGGCTATCTGCCTCAGGTTTTCGGGATGCTCCCGGAGCTAACTCTTTACGAGATGATGGACTACATGTGTTCCCTTAAGGGGATTCCGAGGAGCCAGTGCGCCGGCGAGATAGCCAAGGCGCTCGAGTTTGTGAACCTGGAGGAAAGGGCCGGGGAGCGGGTCAGGACGCTTTCGGGAGGTATGGTAAGGAGAGCGGGAATCGCGCAGGCGATCTTGGGGGACCCCAAGGTGCTCCTCCTTGACGAGCCTACCGCAGGACTTGACCCCAGCGAGCGCGCCCGGTTCAGGAACGGCGTGAGAGAGTTGAAGAGAGATAGGACGGTGCTTCTCTCCACCCACATCGTCGAGGACGTGGATGCGTGTTGTGACAATGTGATCGTAATCCATGGCGGTCGCATCCTGTTCAGTGGGCCTTCTGACGAGCTCAGGGAGGTCGCCGTCCGACGGGCGGGCCACAAGGGTGAAAAGCCCACCCTCGAGGATGGCTACCTCAGTCTCACGCAGGGGATCGCCTGATGCGGAGGCTCTATTTGGAACTGAAGAACCAACGGCTGTATGTCTTCGTGCCGCCCTTTGTGCTGTTCGCGCTGCTCCCGCTGTCGGTCCTGGCCGGTCCACAGGGGACCGACCCAAGCTTTCTTCTATGCGGCACCCTATCTCAGTTGTTCATCCCCAGTTTCGCCGCATGGTGGCCGCTGTTCATCCTCAAGGAGTACCACAGTTCACCCGCCAGGGAACTGCTTGTTGTCCACAGGTCCAGCCGGGCCGAGCTCTTCTCCAGGATGATGGCTCTGTGGGCACTCTATATCCTGCTAGTGGCGGTCGTGTTCGTCTACTTCGCCTCGCTGTTCGGTTTCGTTTGGTACCTGTTCGCCGCTGTGGCGGCCCAATCCATGTTCATGATCGCTCTCGGATACTCCCTCTCTCTGCTGCTTCAGAACACCTTCATCCCCCTGATAGTCAACTTCGCCTACAGCTCGATCTTCATGCTGGCTGTGCTCGACTCCCCGCTGAACATCTTTACGATCGGAACCTTCAGCGACGCCGGCAGCCTGGTCAAACCGGCAACGGTGGCCGCAGTCGCCGTTGTGCTCCTCCTGGCCGGCTACCAGGCGGAAAGACGGCTGTACAGGAGGAGCATGTGAGGACTGTGCCCACCTTTGCCCGGCGTTCGAATGTCCAGGAGGGCAACTGCGGAGGGGGTTGGATTCGTGGGTCTTCACTTACAGTCCCTTGTGCGCTCCGGAGCGTAGGGCCTCTATCGCCCTGAGCCGCGGCCCCTTTGAAGCCTGCCTGGCTTACCCATCGCCGCAAGTTTCCGCAACGGAACGTCACCGAGAGGCGGCAGCGTGCAGCAGCACGTGGGATCGTTCCGCCCGGGGCCTGCGCTTTTCATTGCAGCCCCTTGAACAGTCTCCTTGCCCATCGAGAACTCACCTGTCACCTTACCGCCATGCCCAAGTCCGTCGCCTGGCGTGGTCGGCGTGAATCCCAGCGCGGATGTCCAGTGAACGCCGAGCCAGACCGATCGCGCTGGCATAGCCCCCCAACTGCAGAGGCAACCTAGAAACCGGGACCTCAGGGTGTGCCGGTAGGGCTTCGCGTCGGCAGGGCCGGCTCAGGACCCGGGTCGCGACTCCCTGGTTCCACCCGGCCGATCGGGGGGGCGGGCGTACCCGTGGGCTTTGGCCAACTGTTCTACGTAATCCAACTCTTCTTCGCCGTCATCATCGGCGTGTACTTCTGGAACCTGCTCCGCAACCAACAGGGGGCCAAGGTCTCCGTCGACCGCGAGTCGCGCAAGGAGCTGGAGAAGCTCCAGAAAATGCGCGAGATCGCTCTCACCGAACCCCTGTCCGAGAAGACCCGGCCGACCAGCTTCGAGGAGATCATCGGCCAGAAAGAAGGCCTCAAGGCCCTGCGGGCGGCCCTCTGCGGATCAAACCCGCAGCACGTTATCATCTACGGTCCGCCTGGGGTGGGCAAGACAGCCGCGGCCCGGCTGGTCTTGGAGGAGGCCAAGTGTAACCCGGTCTCGCCCTTCAAGGAAGCCGCCCACTTCACCGAACTCGACGCCACAACCGCGCGTTTTGACGAACGGGGCATCGCCGATCCCCTCATTGGTTCGGTCCACGACCCGATCTACCAGGGCGCGGGGCCGCTGGGCATGGCCGGGATCCCCCAGCCCAAGCCAGGGGCGGTGACCAAGGCCCACGGCGGGATTCTCTTCATCGACGAGATAGGCGAACTTCACCCCATCCAGATGAATAAGCTTCTAAAAGTCCTCGAGGACCGCAAGGTTTTTCTCGAGTCGGCCTACTACAGCTCCGAGGACCAAAATGTCCCCAAGCACATCCACGACATTTTCCAAAACGGTCTTCCGGCCGACTTCCGCCTGGTGGGGGCCACGACCCGGATGCCCCAGGACATCTCGGCGGCCATCCGCTCCCGCTGCGTCGAGGTTTTCTTCCGGACCCTGACCCCGGACGAGGTCGAACTTATCGCCCAGAACGCGGCCCGCAAGATCCGCTTCGACCTTGACCTAAAGGCGGTCGAGGTTATCAAGAAGTACGCCACCAACGGGCGTGAGGCCGTGAACATCATTCAGATCTCCGCCGGCATTGCCCAGAGCGACGGACGGCAGGCCATCTCGGTCGAGGACATCGAGTGGGTAGTCTCAAGTGGCCAATACAACCCTCGCCCGGAGAGGCGTATGCCGGAGCGACCCCAGGTGGGACTGGCCACCGGCCTGGCCGTCTACGGTCCCAACATGGCCATGATCATCGAAGTCGAGGTGGCCACGACTCGCGTGGCCCGCGGCAAGGGGCAGATAGTTGTCACCGGCGTTATCGAGGAGGAAGAGATAGGTGGGGTCGGCCACCGGGTCCGCCGGAAGTCGATGGCCAAGGGCTCGGTCGAGAACGTGCTCACCGTACTCCGCCGCTACCTGGGCGTCGATCCTCGCGACTACGACATCCACGTCAACTTCCCCGGCGGTGTGCCCGTCGACGGTCCCTCGGCCGGAGTGGCCATGGCCACGGCCATCTACTCGGCCCTGATGGGTGTGCCCGTCGACCACAGAGTGGCCATGACCGGCGAGCTTTCCATCCGCGGGCAGATCAAGCCGGTGGGCGGTGTCGCGGCCAAGATTGAGGCCGCCCGGTGGGCCGGGGCCGAACGCATTCTCATTCCCAAGGAAAACTGGCAGGAGATGATGCGCGATTTCGGCGGGGCCCAGGTTATCCCCGTGGCCAACCTGGCCGAGGTGCTGAAACAGGCCTTGCTGATTGAACCGGCCGCGGAAGTCGCGCGACCTCGGGCCGTGGGCGCCGCCGAGGCGCGAACTATCCTGGTCGAGGTTCTAGGCCGCGCCGGAGCGAATGAAGGGGTGGAAGATATGGTTGCATTGCCGGCGGTAAACGAGGAACCGCCGCTGGAGGCGCCGGTTGCCGCCGCCCTCGTGGAGGCGCCGGCCGCCGTCGCTGCCGAAGCACCGCTCGCCCTCGTGGAGGCCCCGATTGTGGCCGCGGCCTCCGCCTCGGCCTCGAACCCCGCGGAACCGGCCGCCGGCCCCGCGGCTTCACCGAGTTCGGACTCGCCCGCCGCTCCTGGTTCGTCCCCGGGTTAGCGCCGACCCCGGAGCATGGCCACGATTCGTTTGCGCAGTGAGAAGAGACCACTCATTCTCAGCCGCTCGCCTCGGGTCGCCACGGCCTTCGGATCGTAGACCTCCCGCGAAATGAGTCGCTCCAGGGGCAGGCGGGGCGGTGGCGCCGGCGTCTCGGCCGGGTAGCCCAGGGTGATGAGCCCGATCACGTCGCGCTCCTTGGGCACGCCCAGGAGACCGCGGATCTGACTCTGCTCGAACCCGCCCACCCAGCACGTCCCCAGACCAAGCGAGTGCGCCGCCAGCATGATGTTCATGCCCGCGAGAGAGCAGTCCACGGTCAAGAAGCGGTCACCGCGCGGGTCGCCGATGATGGCGATGACCACCGGGGCCGTGGCCAGGTGCCTCCAGCGCAGGACGCCCAGCATGCGGGCCCTGTCGGCCAGGCTTGCCCGCCGGGCCGGGTCGGCGACGATGAGAAAGTGCCAGGGCTGCGAGTTGACGGCGCTCGGGGCCCAGCGGGCGGCCTCGATCACCTCGAGGAGCGTACTCTCCGGCACCGGGTCCGGGCGATACCGCCGTATGCTGCGGCGGGTCTTAGCCAAAGTTAAGAAGCTCCAGGGCGCCTCATCCGTCATTCCCCATCACCGCCTCCATCTGATGTGGGCGGGCGACAACCCACCAATTACCTCCAGGCGCTCCCCCACTCGGGGCCGGTCCACCAAGGAATTGCCCTTTTCCAAGGAGAATACCATACCTCGAACTCGCCGAGATGGCCTTCTGACTGCGATTCTTTACCCTGCTCCGGTAACAGCCCTTCATCCGGCCGAGGAGGTTTAGGACCATTAAAAAACGCAGCCCGACGATACGAGAATTGCCGCTGCTCCCGCTCAGGGGCATGTTGGTCTTCCCTCACATGACCGTCCACCTTGAGGTGGGCCGGGAAAAATCGTTGAACTCGGTCAACGAAGCCATGCTCCGGGACCGCCTCATCGTCCTGTCCAGCCAGAAGGAAACTTCGGTCGAGCAGCCTGAGCCGCAGGATATCTACAGCATAGGCACCCTGGCCGAGGTCAAGCAACTGGTCAAGTTGCCCAGCGGCACCTACCGGGTCCTGGTCAGCGGAGTGGCCCGCTGCCGTATCGAGCAATTCCTGCGGAGCGAGCCTTTTTTCCGGGTGCGGGCCGAGGAACTCGTAGACGACGAGGAACGCACGCCTGAGATCGAGGCCATGATGCGGGCCGTCGGCCAGCAGTTCGACCGGTTCGTCAAGGTCAGCCGGCGCCTGCCCGCCGAGGCCGTTATCTCCGTGGCCGACATTTCCGACCCCGGGCGCTTCAGCGACACGGTCGCCGCCCAACTCCACCTCGTCCTCAAGATGGAGGACAAGCAGGCCATTCTCGAGCGTGACGATCTCAAGGAGAGGCTGCTCTTCCTGGGAGAACTCATCAATCGCGAAATTGAGATTATCGAACTGGAGCGCAAGATAAGTCTTCGCGTTCGCAAGCAAATGGAGAAAACCCAGAAGGAGTACTACCTACGCGAGCAACTCAAGGCCATCCACCAGGAGCTCGGGGAGAAGGAAGACCGCGCCACCGAGGTGGAGGAGTACCGTCAGAAACTCAAGGCTTTGGAGGCCCCGAACCCGATCAAGGAGCGGGCCGAGAAGGAGATCGAGCGCCTGGAGAAGATGCCACCCATGGCGGCCGAGGCCGTCGTGGTTCGCACCTACCTCGACTGGATCCTGGCCCTGCCGTGGTCGACCCAGACCACCGATCGCCTGGACATCTCCGGGGCCGAGAAAATCCTCGAGGAGGACCACTACGGCCTGGAGAAGCCTAAGGAGCGCATCCTGGAGTATCTGGCCATTCGCCAGATGGCTCAGAACATGCGGGGTCCGATCCTCTGCCTGGTCGGCCCGCCGGGAACCGGCAAGACATCCCTGGCTCGCTCCGTCGCCCGGGCCCTCGACCGGAAGTTCGTCCGCATCTCCCTGGGCGGAGTGCGGGACGAGGCCGAGATTCGCGGGCACCGGCGCACCTACGTCGGCGCCTTGCCCGGCCGCATCATCCACGGCATGAAGCAGGCCGGGTCGGCCAACCCCGTCTTCCTCATGGACGAGGTTGATAAGCTAACCTCCGACTTCCGCGGCGACCCGGCCGCGGCCCTGCTCGAGGTCCTCGACCCCGAGCAAAACCACGCTTTCAGCGACCACTACATGGAGCTACCCTTCGACCTCTCCAGGGTGCTCTTCATCACTACGGCCAACACAACCCACTCCATCCCGCGGGCCCTGCTCGACCGGATGGAAACGATCTTCCTCTCCGGCTACACCGAACCGGAGAAGGTCCGCATCGCCCGCGGGTTTCTCCTGCCTAAGATCCTCAAGGAGCACGGGCTCACCGCGGACCAGTTCGATCTCTCCGACAACGCCGTGCGCCGGATCATCGAGCGGTACACGCGGGAAGCCGGAGTGAGAAACCTGGAGCGGGAAATGTCCTCGGTGTCGCGCAAGGTCACCCGCGAGATCGTCGAAGGCCGGAAGCCCCCGGTCAAGGTCTCGGCCCAGAGCCTCCAGCACTACCTGGGCTCGCCGCGCTTCCGTTGCGGCACGGCCGAGGAGAAGGACCAGGTCGGCGTGGCCACTGGAGTGGCCGTCACCGACGCCGGTGGCGACGTGATGCCCATCGAGGTCTCCGTCCTGGCCGGCAAGGGTAACCTGATCCTCACCGGCAAGCTCGGCGAGATCATGCGCGAGTCGGCCCAGGCGGCCCTATCCTACATCCGGGCCAGGTCCAAGGCTCTGAACCTACCGGGAGACTTTCACGAGCGCTACGATCTCCACGTCCACATTCCGGAGGGGGCCTTGCCCAAGGAAGGTCCGTCGGCCGGTATCTCGATCTGCACGGCCATGGTTTCGGCCTTGACCGGGCGCCAGGTTCGCCACGACGTGGCCATGACCGGGGAGATAACCCTGCGTGGCCGGGTCCTGCCGGTGGGCGGCGTGAAGGAGAAGACCCTCGGAGCGCACCGGGCCGGGGTTCCCACGGTCATATTGCCCAAGGAAAACGAGAAAGACCTTGAGGAGTTGCCCCCTGAAGTGCGGCGTAAGATGACCTTTGTCCTGGTCGAGCACATGGACGAGGTCCTCGGGACGGCCCTGGTGGGTGGGCTTCAGCCGTTTGTCGCCATGGGCGAGGCTCTGGCGGACGTGGTGGGCGTGGGCGCCCTTGAGGCGCTGCCGGGCGAACCCGACTCACCCTCTTCCGGCATCATCTCCGGCAAGATCGTTCTCAACCTGCCGCCGGGCGGTCCGAGCGGGGAGCTGCCGGTCACGGGGCCGGAGGCGTAGCCGAGGGCGGGGGTCACGAGGAGTCCTATGCTCCGCAACGCCTCCCAGCCGGCATCGAGCAAAGCTTTGTCCCGGACGCGCTGGTGGCTGCGCATGCTCCCATAAACCAGGGCTCGCCGCTCCTCCAAGGACGCATTGGGGGGCGTGTCGGGATGAGGCGCGATCCACAGAAGGTAGTGCAGTGAGCAGAGGACGCCGAGCCATGTGACGGGGTCCCGACCGTCCGGGGGGATGGAGAGATCGCGGATTCTTTTGAGCTTGGCTAGCGCATTCAGGCTGAGGCTCTCTTGCCGGAGATAGACAAAATCCTCGTCGGTCAGGGGCCAGAGGTCCCTCGTGAGGCGATGGCACATCGGACCCGCGGTCTCCTTGAGCAGAAAGAAGTCGTAGCCAAAACCTATGCCGCCCACCTGAACGAGATAGACGAGCCAGCGACAGCACGAGTCGCTTCAGGGTAACGTCCTTGTCCTCGGACCAGTCACGCGATAGCACCGTGTTCCCTCCCTCCAGCATCACTGCGGGTCTCCGCAGGCGCGGGTAGTCTTCGTCGCCGGCGGTAGGGCGACGCGCCTTTCGTCACGACGGTCTCATCCCCGCAGCGGGCTTCTCTGTTCCCCGCCCCGGAAGTTCGGCCACCAGCATGCCGGCCAGGATGAGCAGGCAGCCGCCCAGGCCCCACGGCCCCAACCTCTCGCCCAGCGCCAGCCGGCCAAAGAAAGCGGCGAAGACTGGTTCGGTGGCGAAGATGAGGGCGGTGTGAGTCGGTGGCGTGAGGCGCTGGGCCGCGGTCTGGGTGAGAAAGGCGCCGGCCGTGGCCAGGAGGCCGGTCATGACGATAGCCGCCGCCGTCCCGAGCGAGAAAGGGTGGGCCCAAGTCGCTCCATCCGGCAGGAGGGTGGCGATACCGGCCCCACCCCGCGTGGACTGGACGGCGCAGATGGCCAGATACCCGAGAGCGGCCACGCCCAACTGGACGGCCGCCAGGGCGCCGGCCTCGCCGTAAGTTCTCGTCCGGGTCGAGGCGTAGTGCCCAGTGCTGGCGATATGGCAGCCGAAGGCGAGGGCGCAGGCCAGGACCAGCAGGTCGCCAAGGAGCCGGCCGGTCGGGCCGGTCACCGCGCCGGATTGGAGCGCTTCGACGGGCGTTACCGCTTGAGCCAAGGCTGGGACGATGAAGAGCAAGACGAGGCCCGCCAGGGCCAGAGTCACGCCGGCGAAGGCCCTAGTCGGCGGCCACTTCCGGGTTATGGCCGCTTCCAGGACCGGCACGAAGACCACCGATAGCCCGGTGATGAAGCCCGCCCGCGAGGCCTGGGTGAACTGCAGGCCGGTGGTCTGGAGGGCGAAGCCGGTGAAAAGACACAAGCCCATGACGAGTCCGGGACCCGTGAGACGCCGCCAGTTTGCCGCGAGATCCCGGCGGAAGACGATGGCCAGGGTGGCGAAGGCCAGCGTGAAACGCAGGGCCAGGAAGGTCATGAGCGGCAGTTCGGCCACGGCCGCCTTGACGATGACGAAGGTGCTGCCCCAGACCACGGCGGTGAGGAGGAGGGCGCCGTCGGCGAAGAGGCGGCGCCGGGCGGGGGCGGAAATCGGGACGGGCCTGTCCAGAGAAAGTTCACTCCCTAGCGGCGATTTCCGTTGGTCAAGCGACGATTTCCGTTGGTTCGTCCCGGGACGGTCTTCCCCTTCCACCCCGGCGGACGCCGCTTAGCTAACCGACCCGGTCTCAAGTATGGCTAATCGCGGCACAGCTTTGCCTTCCCACGCGGGCGCGGGGCCGGAGGTTTGGCGGCCCGGGCCGTCAAATCCAGGCAGACCGTCGGCTCGCCGCATCCAACCGAGCCGCCAAGACCCAGGCAGCCGAAGCCGCGAGGGAGGTCTGCTCTTGCCCGCCGCCGATCCCGGCATTCGATCCGAACGTCTGAGCTTGCGTCCCCTGGGGCCGGGAGACCCGGCCGAGGCTCACCGGTGGAGCGGGGATGAGGAACTCGTAAGGCTCTTCGGGGGACCGCCCGGAGACCTGGTCCACCAGAATGGCGGCTACGTCCTGGCCATGGATAGCATCGGGACGGGCCGCGACTCCGATCGGCTCATCGGTTTCATCGGTCTGACCGGAGACACGTGGGCCATGCGGTCGGCCGAACTCCGCATCCTCATCGGGAGTCGCTCCCATTGGGGCAAGGGCTACGGGCGCGAAGCGATCACCCAATTTCTGGTCCATGTCTTCGCCGCGACGGACCTCGACTTCATTTACCTGCGGGTCTTTCGTCGGAATATGAGGGCGGTTCGCTGCTATGAGAGTTGCGGCTTCCGCCGCGCCGGCCGTCTTGAGGTGCGGGCCGACCCGCGCTACGCCGACCCTCCCCCGGCGGACGATCTGCTTCTGATGACCTTGGCCCGGCCCGTCGATCGGGTCAAAACGGGTGCCCCGACGGGGCCGCGGCATGCCCCTTCCTTGACACTCCACGCCGCCACGGTATAGATTGACAGCATAGGCGAGGACGAGGAGGAGTAGGGCGGTCACCGCCTCCAGAGAGGGGAACTTGGCAAGCTGAGAGGTTCCCTAGGCAGATGGAGCCGTCCGAAGGTCGCCTCCGAGCCGGCTGGCTGAAGCGCTGGCGACCAGGCAACGCGCAACGAGCGCGGCGCAAGGTCCGGGCGCTAGGTTAGCCCGGGTGAGCCCGTTACCGCTACGCGAGGGCCCGCTGGAGCTTTGCCGGTGGGAACCAAGGTGGTACCGCGGAGAGCCGAAGGCCTCCGCCCTTGCGGGCGGCGGGCCTTTTCGCTTCCCGCCGGACGCCCCCGTCGGCCCAAGGAGGAAGCTTCACATGGCGAGATCAGACGGAGCACCCATCACCCTGCCCCCGGCCTACGATCCGGCCGGGACAGAGAAGAAATGGTACGACTTCTGGCTGGAGCACGGCGTGTTCCGGGCCGAGATCGATCCCTCCCGTACGCCCTACTGCATCGTCATTCCGCCGCCGAACGTCACGGGGGCCCTGCATATGGGCCACGCCCTCGACAACACCATCCAGGACATTCTCATTCGGTGGCACAGGATGTGCGGCTTCGCCACCCTCTGGGTTCCCGGCACCGACCACGCCAGTATCGCCACCCAACGCGTCGTGGTCAAGCGCCTGGCCGAAGAGGGCCTCGACCGTCTTGATCTAGGCCGGGAGGGTTTTCTCCAGAGGGCCTGGGAGTGGAAGGACCAGTACGAGAAGACGATCGTCGACCAGCTTCACCGGCTGGGTTGCTCCTGCGACTGGTCCCGGATCCGGTTCACCATGGACGAGGGTCTGACCCGGGCCACCCTCTCCGAGTTCGTCCGCTACTACAACGACGGTCTCATCTACCGGGGCGACTACATTGTCAATTGGTGCCCCGAGTGCGGCACGGCCATCTCCGACATCGAGGTCGAACACGAGGACACGGCCGGTCACCTTTACTACGTTCTCTATCCCTTCCAGAACGCGCTCGCCGGCGATCGCGTCGCGGCTGGTGGCCCGGCGGCCGCCGGTGACCGCCCCGAGGGCATTGTCGTGGCCACGACCCGGCCCGAGACAATGCTCGGCGACACGGCCGTGGCCGTCAATCCGAGCGATGAACGCTACAAGGCGGTTGTCGGGCGGACGGTGATCCTACCCCTCATCGGCCGCAGGTTACCCGTCATCGCCGACGACTACGTCGACCCGGCCTTCGGCACCGGGGCCGTGAAGATGACCCCGGCCCACGATCCCAATGACTTCGAGGTCGGCGACCGTCACAATCTGGCCCGGGTGCAGGTCATCGGCGGAGACGCCCGCATGACCGCCGAGGCCGGAGCGGCCTACGCCGGGATGGATCGCTTTGAGTGCCGGGCGGCCGTGCTCCGCGACCTCGAAACGCAGGGTCTCCTGGTCAAGACCGAAGATCACTCCCACGCCCTGGGGCACTGCCACCGTTGCGGCAGCGTAGTCGAACCGCTGGTCTCCAGGCAGTGGTATCTCCGGATGGAACCCCTGGCCGAGCCGTCCGTCGCCGCCGTCAAGAGGGGCGAGGTCAAGTTCGTGCCCGAGCGGTTCGAGAAGATCTACCTCAACTGGATGGAGAACATCGAGGACTGGTGCATTTCCCGGCAGCTCTGGTGGGGTCACCGCATCCCGGTCTGGTACTGCGGCAAGTGCGAAGAGACCATCGTCCAGGTGGAAGCCCCGAAAGCCTGCCCGAGGTGCAAGGCCGACGCCGCCGACCTCCGCCAGGACGAGGACGTTCTTGACACCTGGTTCAGCTCGGCCCTCTGGCCCTTCTCCACCCTGGGTTGGCCAAGCCGGACGCCCGAGTTGGCTTACTTCTTCCCGACATCCGTCCTAGTGACGGCCTACGACATCATCTTCTTCTGGGTGGCCAGGATGGTTTTCTCGTCCTACTACTTCATGGAGAAGAGGCCGTTCGACTTTGCCCTCATCCACGGGCTAGTGCGGGCGGCCGACGGCCGGAAGATGTCGAAGTCGCTCGGGACGGGCATCGACCCCCTAGACACCATCGACAAGTACGGCGCCGACGCCCTGCGCTTCATGCTGGTCAGCGGAAACGCGCCAGGCAACGACATGCGCTTCAACTGGGAGCGGGTCGAGGCCTCCCGGAACTTCGCCAACAAGCTCTGGAACGCGTCTCGGTTCGTTCTGATGAACCTGGGCGAGAGCGAGGCTGAGTTTCAGGGTCTGGCTCGAGACGAGATCGAGAAAGTCATCCTAAGCCAGGGTGAGGACGCCGATCGCTGGATCGTGAGCCGCTATCGCGGCGCGGTCGACGACGTTGATCGCCTCCTGGGCCTCTTTGAGATCGGCGAGGCCGCCCGCACCCTGAGCGACTTCACCTGGACCGAACTTTGCGACTGGTACATTGAAATGGTCAAGCCACGCCTCTATGGCGAGGACCTGGCCACCCGGCGCCTGGCTCGCCTCACCCTGACCTTCGTTCTCGACGGGGTGCTACGCCTGCTTCACCCGTTCATGCCCTTCATCACCGAGGAGATCTGGCAGCGGTTGCCCTCCCTGACCGGCGAGCACCCGACCACCGCCGGACACCATCCCGGCGCTTTCGGGGCCAAGAAGGGGGCGGCGGCCGCCCACAGGTGGAATCCGGTGCCCGACACCACCGGCAAACCCCGGACCATTGTGTTGGCGCCCTGGCCCGCGCCTGCCGCGGGACTTCGGGACGAGGTTCTAGAGGCCAAGATGATGATCGTTACCGACGTTATCCGGTCCATCCGCAACCTCCGAGCCGAGATGCACGTCCAGGCCGGCCAGAAGGCCCCGGTTATCCTGGTTGCCGCCGGTGACGAGACCTACGCCGCCGTGCGATCCGGGGCGACCTTCATTCGCGATCTGTCCCTGGTCTCGGAGTTGACCATTGAACAGGTCCTGACCCGCCGTCCGAAGCAGGCCGCCACGGCCGTGACGCGAGGTGTCGAGATCCACCTGCCCCTTCGAGGGCTGGTCGACCTCGACAAGGAGATCGCCCGCCTCTCGAGCGAACTCGACGAGGCGCGACAAGACCTCGAGCGGACCAAGGCCAAGCTCGAAAGCGAGGCCTTCGTGACCAAGGCCCCGGCCCCGGTCGTCGAGAAAGAGCGAGCCAAGACGGCCGAACTCGAACTCAAGTGTCAGAGGCTCGGCGAGCGGTTGTCCTCGCTCAAGCAGGCCGCCGGAAAGTAGGCGGCGACGTGCCGGGCGCCTACGCCGAAGCCCTGGAGTTCATTCATAGCCTCTACCGTTTCGGGAGCCGCCCCGGCCTCGTCCGGCAGCGACGGCTCCTAGCCGCTCTGGGCGATCCCCATCTGGGGCTCCCGAGTATCCATGTCGCCGGGACCAACGGCAAGGGTTCGGTGGCGGCCATGGTCGCCTCGTGCCTGAGCGCGGCCGGCTACCGGACCGGCCTCTACGTTTCGCCCTACCTTTCCGACTTCGGCGAGCGCATGAGCGTGGACGGGGTTTGCATTAGCCCGGAGGAGACGGCCGAGATTGTTCTGGGTCAGGTCCGCCCGGCGGTGGAGGGTCTCGCGGCCGGGGGCGATCAGGTCGTTGAGTTCGAGGCCACCACGGCCCTGGGTTTCCTCTACTTCGCCCGCCACAAGGTGGATTTCCTCGTCTCGGAGGTCGGCCTCGGGGGGCGCTTCGACGCCACCAACGTCATCGACCGTCCCCTGGTCTCGATCCTCACGTCCATTGGGCTCGATCACACGGATCGCCTGGGTCCGACCGTCGGGGCCATCGCGGCCGAGAAGGCCGGCATCATCAAGCGGCTGGCCCCGGTGGTCTCGGCCCCCCAGGATCCGGAGGCTCTGGCCGTGCTGCGGGCCACGGCCCGCCGGCGGGGGTGTCCCTTCTACCTGACGGGAAGGGCCGGCGCGGTCGCCCCTGGCTTCGCGTCCCGCGCGGGCCTGGTTGCCCTTCGCTCCGCGTCGTTGGCCGGACAGATCATCGATTTCAGCGGCCCGGGGTTCCCTCGGGTTGAGGGTCTCCATCTTCCCCTCCTCGGCTCCCACCAGCTCGACAACGCGGCCACGGCCCTGACGGCCCTCGGGGTCCTGCGCCAGGCCGGTCGTGTGCCGGCCCTGGACGAACGGTCTCTCCGGGACGGGTTGGCCCGGACGGTCTGGCCGGGGCGGTTTGAGGTCTTCGGAGGCGTGCGCGAAGCCGGGGGCCGGGGCGACCCGGACGCGGGCCCCGATGCCGGCGGGACCGGCCCGGCCGGCCCCACGATAGTTGTCGATGGCGCCCATAATCCGCCGGGGGCGAAGGCTCTCGCGGAGGCGTTGCGGCAGTTACTGCCCGGCCGCCGCATTCTGCTCGTCCTGGGTATCCTCGGGGACAAGGACGCGGGCGGGTTCCTTTCCCCGCTCCTCCCGCCGGTCTTGCCCGAGGTGGTCAAGGTCTTTGCCTGCCGGCCGTCGAACCCGCGGGCCCGCGAGCCGGCCGACCTGGCCCGAAGCGTGGCCGCCGTGAGTCCAGGCTTGCCGGTGGTGGTTGTCCCGGACGTCGACGACGCCCTACGGGCGGCCCTGGCCGAGGCGGGTCCGGCGGACGTCGTGTGCCTGGCCGGCTCCATCTACCTCCTCGGGGAGGCCCGCGCGGCGGCGCGGCAGGCGGTGGCGACGCCATGAGCGGCGGCGGGACCGGCTACGCGGAGGCCCTGACCTATGTCCAGAGCCTCTCCGCCTTTGGAAGCCACCTGGGCCTTGGGCGCGTGCGGCGCTTCCTCGGGGTCCTGGGCGACCCGCAGTTGGCCCTCAGAACCATCCATGTGGCCGGAACCAACGGCAAGGGCTCGGTCGCCGTCATGATGGCCTCCATCCTCACCGCCGCCGGCTACCGGACCGGGCTCTACGTTACACCCTGCTGGGATTTCGCCGACCAGATGAAGATCGACGGCCACCCCATTGCCCCCGAGGAGGCGGCCCATCTCATCCTTGAGGTCGCCCGTCCCGCCGCTCGGCGCCTGGCGGAAAGCGGTGACCCGGACGATCAGGTGACCGAGTTCGAGTTTGTCACCGCTCTGGCCATTCTGCACGCCGCCCGGCAGGGCGTGGACTTCTTCGTCTGCGAAGTGGGCCTGGGCGGCCGCCTGGACGCCACCAACGTCTTCGATCGCCCGGCCCTGTCGGTGATCACGTCCATCGGCCTCGACCACACCGATCGCCTCGGACCAACCCTAACCGACATAGCCGCCGAGAAGGCGGGGATCATCAAACGCTCGACGCCGGTTGTCTCGGCCCCCCAGGATCCGGAGGTTTTGGACGTGCTGGCGGCGGCGGCTCGGCGGCGGGGGTGCCGGCTCTATGTGGCCGGGAGAACCCCGAGAGACGTCGCGGGGGCCGGCGGGCGGGCTGGCGGGTGGGCCGGCGGACGGGCGATCTTCCGCTCGGTCTCCCTGGCCGGGCAGCGGTTTGACTACACCGGCCCGGGGCTTCCGAACCTTGACGACCTTTGTCTGCCCCTGCTGGGGCCCCACCAGCTCGACAACGCCGCCACGGCCCTCACGGCCCTCGGAGTTCTCAAGGAGCGGGGCCTGGCGACGGCCGTCGACGCCCGGGCGGTGCGGGCGGGTCTGGCCGCGACGGTCTGGCCGGGAAGGTTCGAGGTCTTCGGCGCCGAGGGTGCCTCCCCATGCGAGACCGGCGCCTCTCCGGGCGATGCCGGTATCGGGGGCGATGTGGGCCCGCCGCGTCCACCCCGACCGACCCGCCCGATTATCGTGATCGACGGGGCCCACAACCCGGCCGGCGCGAGGGCCCTCGCCGCCACCATCCGGCAGGTTCTGCCCGGCCGCCGGATACTGCTCGTCCTGGGCCTCCTGGCCGACAAGGATGTCGAAGGCTACCTCCCCCTCGTCCTGCCACCCGAGCTTGCCGAAGTGACCGCCGTTTGGACCTGCCCCCCCGAAAGCCCGAGAGCCATGTCCCCCGAGGAGCTAGCCCGTCGCGTCCGGCTCGCGTCCCCCTCCCTTCCGGTGACGCCGGAGGCCGACGTGGGCCAGGCTCTGCGCCAGGCTATGGCCGCCGCTACTCCGGCCGACGTCGTCTGCGTGGCCGGCTCCCTCTACCAGGTCGGGTTGGCCCGGAAGGTTGCGGTCGAGGTGCTAGCGTAGCCCACGGCCCTCCATCTCAGGACCATGGCTCCAGGCCTTGGGAGGTTTCGACAGCCGTGGCGGCAAACGGTCTGGCCGTGGGTTGTTGCTCCCAACGCCGTCGCAGATGGTGCTGGGCAGCGGGTCTTTCCACGGGAGAACCAGCGGACGGGACTCCGAGACTGGGCGGGAGGGTTCTTACGCCGATTTGAATAGGACGCCACGATGAGCCCATGATCGAACCCAAAAGAGTGCGGCTACTGGGGTAATTGTGGTCCTTTCAGATGGATCAACGGCGCATTATGCGGACAGGAAAATGAAATCCCGCAGCTTATGCGGATCGGTCCAATCATTGTTGGGCCGACTGCGGGAAGCCTCGGTGCACTCCCAGGCTTTACTCCCCATATGCCACTTCTCCCGCTGGCCTCGCCGGGCCCGCGGCCTTCCGCCTCGCCCAAGGGGTCAGGGGCCATTGCCGAGTTCGGCTGGTGCCCTGGACCTGCTGGACGCGACCTTCGAGGTCTCCCGGAAGCGGCCCTTCGGCCCGGACTTCCGCTGCGCGTTCATCAAGTGTTCAGTGTTGCGGGCCGACGACGCGGGCGGGGCCCGCTGCTCCGGGAGGTCTCATGGCCCTTCCGCCCACCTCTTCCAAGGACTCCCCTATCCCTCAGGGAATTACACCTACGGCCCCGCGGATCGGGCGGCGGCCCCTTAGAGAGAAGGCGTCGTAGGGGAGGCGTTCTTGGTGTCCAAGTGCAGGCGCGTTGCAGGTCTGGCTCTCTGTCTTGTGGTCGTGACAATGGCGGTCCTGGGTGGTTGGAGCAGCCGTCCTCCCGTGAACGCCGCCGCCACGGTCGACCTGCCGGCGGGCTTCCTGGACGCCCCTGAGAACGTCGAATTCCTCAGAAGCCTGACCATACCCCAGGACAAGCTCGAACTCATCCTCTCGATGCGTGACACCGCGGAGGAGGGGCAGCCGCCGTTCTGGGCCGAGGTCCAGGCCCTCATGATCGTCGAGCAGGAGCGCAAGCAGTGGGAGTGGGCCCTCACCGAGACGGGGGCGGAGCACACCTTTCGCGATGCCGTCAAACAGATGAAGCCCATCCTGGACCTCTACCTCTTCCTCTCCAAGGCCTCGGTCGGCTGGGCCTACGGTTCGAGCTCCCTGCCGGGGATCATCGGCGACTATCTCCGGGTCAAGAAGTGGGTGAGCACGTGGAAAGCGGTCGTGAACGCGGGGAAGGTCATTGAGAACTTCAAGAACCTTCCTGCCCGCAGCAGGAACGAGTTCATCTGGTGGTCCGCGCAGGAAGACGTGGAGGTCTTCCCGGACAACCGGTACACCCTCAGCCTTCTGGCTCCGGAGATGGACTCCGAAGAGGGAATGGCTCTGGCCCACCACATCTACATCGTGCTCCAGGAGGACATAGAGGCTGACAAGCAGGAGTTGGCCGACAAACTCTTCGACCTGGCCCGCCAGTCGGGGGTGACGATAACCGGACTGCGCCAGTTCCAGGCCGATGGCACGACCAGCATTGCCGTTGGCGGGGCGGTGACCGGGGGCGAGATGGTCGTGTCGGCCACCGTGGGCAGCCCGTCGGCGCCGGTGCGGCTGGAGGTCGTGACGCGCCCGCCCGGCACCCTGTCGGCGGGTTCCCGGAACTACGAATCGCCGTACGGGGCGGGCGGCAAGACGACCCTGACCATCTCCCTGGACGACTACCTGCCGGGGGAGTACGTCTGGCTCGCCCGCGCTTGCGACCAGAACGGGGGCGCCAGCGTCTGGACCTCCTTTGGGGACAACCTGCCCTGGAACGCGGACTTCGTCCTCGGAGCCGCGACCGGAACGCTGACCGTGCCCACGCTGAAGTCGGTGAAGCCCAAGGCGGACGGGGCGTCTCCCGGCATCGTCCTTGAGTGGACGCCGGTCGCGGGGGCGGACAACTACGAGATCTACCGCGACAACCTCCTGCTCCACACCACCCGCCCGCCCGGCACGACCTTCTGGAACACGGGGCTCACGCCCGGGCAGAGCTACAGCTATCGCGTCCGGGCCAGGAGCGGCTATCAGTTCGGGCCGCTGTCGGCCGGAGTCTCGGCCGTGGCGCCGCCGCCGGACCTGTCGGCCACCCAGCCCCGGGTGGTCGTCGACAGCAACCCCGTGCCGCTCGACGTGACCCCGACGAACGTGTCGGGTTCCCTTCTCGTGCCGATCCGGGCCATCTCCGAGGCTCTGGGGGCGCAGGTCGGCTGGGACCAGGTCAGCCAGACCGTGACCCTGACCCTGGGCGGGGACCGTGGTGAAGCTCGTCCTCGGCTCCAAGCAGGCGACCGTGAACGGCAAGACGGTCACCCTGACGGCGGCCGCGGCCAACGTCAACGGCCGCATCCTGGTCCCGCTGCGCTTCGTCGGCGAGTCCTTCGGCGCCGAGGTCGCCTGGAAGCAGGAAACCCAGACGGTCGTCATCATCGGGCGGAGGGAGGGGGCCTCCGAGGTGGCGAGTCCCGGCCTTCCGCTTCTGGCGGCGGGCGGGGGCTACAGCGTAGCGATTGCGGCCGACGGCACGGTCTGGGCCTGGGGGAGAAACCATTACGGCCAGCTCGGCGACGGGACCACGACCCACCGCTTGACCCCGGTCCAGGTGCAGGGGATTACGGACGTGGTCGCCATTGCTGCGGGGGGCGCGCACACGATAGCCCTCCGCCGCGACGGGACGGTCTGGGCCTGGGGGAACAACGACTGGGGCGGGCTCGGTGACGGGACCAGGACCGACCGCTCGACCCCGGTCGAGGTGCAGGGGATGGCGGACGTGGTGGCCATTGATGGTGGGAGTGGGTACGGGTACACGGTAGCCCTCCGCCGTGACGGGACCGTCTGGGCCTGGGGGGACAACGAATATGGCCAGCTCGGCGACGGGACCGACCGCGACCGCTCGACCCCGGTCCAGGTGCAGGGGATGGCGGACGTGGTGGCCATTGCTGGTGGGTCTTCGCACACGCTAGCCCTCCGCCGTGACGGGACGGTCTGGGCCTGGGGGTACAACGGCCACGGTGAGCTCGGCGACGGGACCACGACCGACCGCCTGACCCCGGTCCAGGTGCAGGGGATGGCGGACGTGGTGGCCATTGCTGGGGGGAGTGGGCGCACCATAGCCCTGCGCCGTGACGGGACGGTCTGGGCCTGGGGGTACAACTACTACGGCCAGCTCGGCGACGGGACCACGACCCGCCGCCTGACCCCGGTCCAGGTGCAGGGGATGTCGGACGTGGTGGCCATTGCTGGTCCGTTCTGGCACACGATCGCCCTCCGCCGTGACGGGACGGTCTGGGCCTGGGGGGACAACGAAGATGGCCAGGTCGGCGACGGGACCACCACCGACCGGCTGACCCCGGTCCAGGTGCAGGGGCTGACGGACGTGGTGGCCATTGCTGGTGGGCTAGAGCACACGATGGCCCTCGGCCGTGACGGGACGGTCTGGGCCTGGGGAAACAACCAATACGGCCAGCTCGGCGACGGGACCACGACCGACCGCTTGACCCCGGTCCGGGCGCAGGGGCTGCCGGACATGGGCCCATAGGGTTCGCAGAATGTCGTCGCGTAGGCGCTACGGCCGGGGGCACGCCGAACACGCTGCCCATTCCTTGGCTGCTGGCTACCCTGGCCCCCTTTGGGTCGGCGGCCAGTTTCTAGAGGCCAAGCTCACGACTGAGACCACGAAGAGGCGGAATCTGCGTGAGACTTCGGCGGTTGGCCCGGGGTTCCCCGGGACTCAAGGGGGGCAGACTCGCATCCTCCGCGCGTATCCCTGCCCACGGCTCTCACGGAGGCAGCTCAGGCGTAGGATTAGGGATCACCTGTCGGCAGGTGCCGGTGCACGCCGGGAAATCGCTGCTGGACAAGACTCGGCAGCAGCGCTGGGCTACTACGAAAACGAAGCCCGGCAATCCGTTTTCATTCTCCGTGGTGCCCCTCCGAGGGGCATGGCGGTCTAACACGGAGCTCCAGCGGACCCCACACGATGGTCGGCTCCTGGGTCGGGCCGCTGAGCTCCCAGCCGTTGGAGCGACCCAGAGGGAGCTCCGTCCGACAACAAGGTGGCTTTGCCTCCGGCGACGAGCCCTGGCGTGAGCTAGCCTCACTGTTGGCGCGCTCGGCTCGGCCGATTTGGCGAGGCGCTCTACTGGAGCCGCTGAGCCGCACACGGTTCGGCGGTACCGAGGGAGGGCGACCGTTGACCGTTCCTTCGTCACTGATTGACGACTTCTACAAGGTGGCTTCCGTCGCCGGCATCGACATGGCCGACAGCGGGTTGTCCGTCGAGTATCTACCTGCTCCACATCGACCACCGTCCGCGCTTCCGAAAGGCAAGTCGGCCGTCTATGTCTTCATGTGGAGAGGCGAATGCCTCAAGGTCGGTAAGGCCGGCCCCAAGAGCCAGGCCCGCTATACAGGCCAACACTACAGCCCGTTGAGTTCCAACAGCAATCTCGCTAAGTCACTTTTCTCGGCTCGCGACGAACTCGGCCTTGCGGGTCTCTCCGAATCGACAGTCGGTGACTGGATTAGAGCGAACACCGCCCGGTACAACTTCCTGCTTGACTCGTCATGCGGAATCCCTGTGCTAACACTGCTTGAATCGTTCCTGCAGTGCCGGTTGCGGCCTAGATTTGAGGGCTTTGCGAGTCAGCGGTGATTCCGCATCGCCGAACAGGCGCTTCCAGCGGCCGGCTGGATGAGTTCATCCAATCTGCGGCGCTCAGCCGCCGCTACCGCCACGCGTTCGACGGACGACGACAGCGCGTCCTGGACCATGACCCGGCAGACACCTTGACTCTCACTACGAATGGGCATTACAATGTCGTTGCATTGTCGGTGAACTGATGAGATTTGAGTGGGACGCGGAAAGGAATAGGGCCACCAGCGGAAGCACGGCATCCGGTTCGAGGAGGCTCAGACCGCCTTCTTCGATGATGGGGCTATCGTCTTTGACGACCCGGACCACTCGGACGACGAAGAACGCTTCCTCCTCCTTGGATTGAGCAGTTCGCTCAGGGTTCTGGTTGTCGTCCACTGCCTTCGAGACCGGGGTGACACAATTCGGATCATCTCGGCCAGGAAGGCGACCGGAACCGAGCGCGAAGCCTACGCGAGAGGTGCGCCATGAGAGACGAGTATGACTTCTCCAATATGGTCGGCAAGAAGAACCCTTACGCCAAGAAACTCAAGAAACAGGTGACTATCCGCCTCGGCGAGGACGTGATAGCCTACTTCAAGTCCCTCGGAGAGGAGATGGGGATTCCATACCAGAGCCTTATCAACCTGTACCTCCGTGACTGCGTCGCCCACCATCGGAAGCTCTCGATGGACTGGAAGTAGGCGCTTCCCGCCGACCCGGCAGGGCCGTCGAACCCGCGGCTCCAGCGGACGCCGCGGTGGGGCGGCGTGTCTCCCCTCGGACTCCACCGGCGCCGCTAAGCCGCCACGCGTTGGCCCGACTGGGCGAAGCCTGGGTTCGCCAAAGGCCCATTTTCCAGATGCCACTTCTTCTCTGCAGCAGCGCCTCTCTTGTTTCGCATGCGGCCCTTCCTCATCGCGCAAGGGCTGACCCTCGCCCGACGATTCCGGCAGGCAAGGTGGCCCCAACAAGCGGCGGCTCCAGCGGACGCCGAGAAGGTGAAGTGCACGGGGACCTGTGACTGTTTCTCTTCGTCTTGAACGGCGTCCGCAATTCTTACGCTGACGGGCGTCTCAGTGGGAGGCTGCGGCTTTTTTGGAGCGAAGTGGTAGCGCAGCTTCGTTAGGCTTACCAGGGCGGATCGAGACAAAGGAGGGCTGAAGTACTGGCACCATGAGGCGATAATGGAGCCGAATGCACCCCAGTTCGGCATCTTGCTCGGGAGGGGAGAGGAGAAATGACCAGCAAGAAGTCTGACAAGCCAGACACCCCAACCTCTGACCGCACGTTCATGGAGGGATCTGACGACGCGTTTTTCTCAGCGCTTATTGCACGGATCGAGAAGGAACCCTATCTGAAGACTGCGATCACAGGTGGAGCCGTTAAAGAACTGGCCGCCAAGCTAGTGAGTCCGGTTGACAGCGCCCCTGATTTGGAGAAAACGCTTCACGCCTTCTTTGCACTCGATGCGAACTCTGTGGAGGCCGTTCTTTCTGAGGCCCGGCGGCTGGTGCCCGAACTCTACCCGTCCGGCGAAGGGCGGGCCATCCCCCTTGGGCCCGAGAAGGAGATTGCAGGGGCGGTTTCGGAACTCAACAGACACTGCTTCGCTGAATGCGGGCTGCCATTTCACAGGGCGACTCTCTTGCAACAGGCCAAGTCGATTGACACCTGCGATGCCGCTGTGAAGCTCGGAGGTTTCGTGCGGGCGCCATCTGGCCCAAAGGGCTGGGACTGTCCTCGGGAGACCTACCCCCGATACGTGGGTCCCGTGGCGCCGTGGCCCCCGTGGAAGCTGCAGTTCTCCTTCCACCAGCACCTGACTCAGCGCCCCGAGGATTACGGCTGCAATTGGCACTTTCAGTACTCAAAGAAGATCAAAGGTTGGGTGGGCCTGGCGCCTGTGGTCTACGTGGTGGTCGCTGCCAACATGTGGGGCATGAACCTCGCAGCTAGCGACACGGCACTGTTTGTCAAGGCGTGGACCCTAGCACCCGTCGGATTCATGCCGTTTGTTCTGGCGGCCGTGATGCCGACCATGAGGTACTGAGAGCAAGGCGTCATTCCGGTAGTGACGAGGCGTACCGAGTGAGGAACCCGGGCTGAAACCCCGTTGAGTCCGAAGTGGCCGGCTGTCCGGTTCCGGCGCCACCCGCGCCGGACGAGGGTGGCGCCGGGGAACCGAAGCGCCTCCCGTGCTTGGACAGGACCCGCACCCGGTCACGTCTTGTTGAGCCGGTGCCCTTTCCGCGGCACCGGCTCCCTGATTGTACCGGGTCACCGGGCCAGGTTGCCCGCACCCAAAAGGAGGATCGGTTCTCGTGTCCGTGCCGGCGCCATCCGAGCTTGAGGGCGCGTTTACCGCGGCGGCCGAGAACGGTCGGATCCCTTGCGACACCGTCCTGTCCGTGGCCGGGTCTCGGTGTTCCGCCCGGAGAAGCCGGCCGGGCCTGCGACCGCCTGGGCCTGAAGATCATCTCCTGCCAACTGGGTTGCTATCAGGCGCCCGATGACGTACACTTTCGTTGTGAGTTGTACGGCAGGAGGCCGTGGCCATGCACAGGAAGCTGACGTTGCGGCTGGACGAGGTCCTGATCCAGAAGGTGAAACGCATCTCCAAGAAGTCAGGGAAGTCTGTGTCCCAGATGGTTGCTGACTACTTCTCTCTCATCGAGCAGGAGTTCGACCCTGACCGAAAGGAGATCACCCCTCGCGTTCGCTCCCTGTTGGGAACTCTGGCTGGCGCGAAGGTGTCTGAAAGCGACCATAAGAGCCACCTCGAGGCCAAGCACCGATGAAGGTCCTCTTCGATACGAACGTGCTGCTCGACGTGCTCCTTGCCAGAGAACCTTTCGCCGAAGTCGCCGCCCAGCTCCTTAGTCTCGCCGACAAGGGACGCATCCAAGGCGTGCTCTGCGCAACGACCGTCACGACCATCCACTACCTTGCCACGAAGGTGGTAGGTCGGCGGCAGGCGCAGAAACAGATCCGTGAACTCCTGGCCATGTTCGAGGTTGCTCCAGTCGACCGCGGAGTCCTTGCTTGCGCTCTCGACACGCGCTTTCCGGACTACGAGGATGCGGTCCTGCACGAGGCGGCCCGGGCCGCCGGAGTGGCTGCCATCGTCACGCGAAACATCAAGGACTTTCCGGGTGCCACCGTGCCCGTCTTCGCGCCGGAAGAACTCCTTTCCGCCGCTCTTGCCGAGAAGCCGTGATTGCGGCTTCGACAGCGTCACAGGAGCTACGACTTGCTCTGCCAGCGCGAAGGAGCGCCGCCGTTCTTGGCCTGGCGGAAAACTAGCCCGTGGCCGCCATGGCTTGGCCTGAGCCCCTACCGAGAGGAGTTGAGACCCTTTGGCGTCGCGCGGCGAGGACCTCATCCTTCTCATGTTCGCTCAGCACCCCCGCGGTCTGGCCATTCCAGACTTCCAGCGGGAGCTGGCTCTCACCGAGGCGCATGTCCTGCACGACCATCCCGACCTCCTCGATTACGTGGAGTACTCGTTCATAGCTTCTTCCAGTTCGGAGTTCTCCTCTGAGGCGGAGATCGCTCTTTCGAGGCTCATGAGGGACGGCCTCATAGCCCCGAACGGTTCCAGCGCCCTGCGTCTCGGACTCACGCCAGAGGGAAAACTGCGCGAGATGGAGATCAAGAAGATGGAAACCGGCGAACGTCTGGCCGGCGCCCTCGGCGAAATGGATCGAGTCGAGACCACGAGGCTACTTAGGGACTACATAGTTAGACTCAACTCTGCCAACCTACCCGCTGAGACCGGGAGCAAGAAGACGCCCGCCAGGATCCCGACCGGCAGCTAGCGGATGCGTGAGCCCGCCACGCGCGCGGGCCCGGGCCAGGGCAAGCCGGTCAGGTCCGGGCGGAACAGGCTCACGACCTCCCGGACAGCCTCGACGAACCCCTGACCGTGGGGGAGGGCGCAAGTGTAGGTGGCTTCCCCTTTGACCTGGGCCTCGGCGCTACCCACCGCCTCGATCTCGCGCCAGGCATTCTACACGGCGATCGGCTTCCGGGACGTCTACGCGCACCACTAGTGGGTGAAGCGGGTGTGACGAAGAGACGGTGGGAGGAGGGCCGGGGCCCCCCTCCCACGGTCATACTACGTGCGCGTGACAGCCATGCTCAAGGGGATGGCCAGCAGGGCTAGAACGAGGAAGAACACCCAGCCCTGAGCACGCCGCAGGCGCAGGACTGCGAAACTGACTATCGCCGCCGTACCCAGGGCGATGCCGGCGCTCGTCAGCCGAGCCGTCATCAGAGCCGCCGGAGTGACGCCCAATAGCCAGGTGTCGACTACCGTGAAGTTGATGGTCAAGCCCGCGGCGTTTACCAGCCAGGCCGCGACGGCGGGGCGCCAGGCCAGCCTGACACGCGGCCATATGGCCGTCAGGAGCAGTGCAGCCCCCATGTTCAGCGCCGAGGCGAACAGGCCTCCTCTCGCAGGTCGTTCCGGGAGCAGTTCACCTGAGACCGGGTGCAACAAACCCCCGCAAGGGTCTGGGCCGGCGGCTAGCGGATGCGTGAGCCCGCCACCCCCACGGACCCCGGCCAGGGCAGACCGGCCAGGTCCGGGCGGAACAGGCTCACGACCTCCCGGACAGCCTCGACAAAACCCTGGCCGTGGGGAAGGGCGCAAGCGTAGGTGGCTTCCGCTTTGACCTGGGCCTCGGCGTTGCCCACGGCCGCGCTCCAACCGGCCACGCGAAACATGTCCAGGTCGTTGGGGCTGTCCCCGATGGCGGCCACGTCGCCGACCCCGATACCGAGGAGGGCCGCGGCCTCGACGAGCCCGGTGCCCTTGTCCACATCGGCGTCGGCCAGTTCGTAGGACAGTCCCGAGTCGAGTAGCTTGGCCGCAAGCCCGCTCTCCTTCAGGAAACGATTGGCCGCCTCAAGATCGAGACACCGGACGAGCACAAGGCTGGCCAGGCGGGATGGGATCGGGACAACCTGGACGTCGGACCCGAAAGCCTCCTTCAGGGCCGTGAGGGCCGCCTGGACGCGCTCGGGCCGGCCCAGGAGACGAGTCTGGTAGGACATCGGGCCGAAGCGGCCGACGACCGCCCCGTCTTCAGCCACCACCACTCCGCTCGTGCCGAGGTAGGGGGCCAGCGTTCCGAGGGCGATGATGTCCCGGCCGCTGGCCAGGATCACGGGTAGTCCGGCCGCCTCAAGTAGGCGGATGACCCGAATGGCGTCGAGGTCCATGACTAGAGCGTCGTCGGTCAGGGTCCGGTCAATGTCGGTGGCGATGGCTCTAAGCTTCACGGCCGGCCTCCTCGCTGATCTCGAAAAGCTCCTCGTCGCTCATCTCCAGCAGCCGCCGAGCCGACCCCCGGTCGCCAAGCTCCGCGAGCCACTTCCCGGCTTGGGCGGCGACCTCGGGCCGCGCGGTCAGGTGCAGGCGAGCGCCGCCGGGTGAGGTGGAAGCGTGGGGCGCCGGGCCGTGGCCGGGCGAGGTGGAAGCAGGCGCCGCCGTGGCCGCCGGCTCGGGAGACGACCCCGGGCCGCCACGCGGGCGAACCCGAAACTCGACCGCCGCCGCCAGCCCGGCCTCGCCGGCTTCGACTACGAGGTTCCCCTTGCCCGTCGTGCAACCCGAACCAAGCTGAACCCCGTCGGCAAAGCACGACAAAGGTGGTTTCGTTCCGCTCCAGACGCGGGCCTCAAGGTCGAAGTAGCCCACCGCTCCGAGGGAGCGCAGGGCCAATTGCCCGGCTCTAAACCCCAGGATCACATAGGGACCAAGATGGCCATGGAAGTCCTCGATGCGGACCAAGATTTCCTCGCGGTTAAGTCCGGTTATCTTCACCGCTGTCCACCTCCCGATTACCCGTCACTCCGCGACCCACCACCCGGCGATCCTTCGCGCCCCGCGGCTGCCCCACCACCCGGCGATCCTTCGCGCCCCGGGGCTGGCTCGCGGCCCGAGGTCGCCTTGCGGTTCGAGACACGCTCAACAGCGTAGATGATGGGCGGAACAAGAACGGCCTGGACGGCGAGACCCGGCAATCCGGAGACAAGACCGGCCGTGAGAGGGTAAAAGAGCGGCACGCTCGCAAAGCCGAAAAGGGGCAGGACCACGGCGCCGAAGAGCCCCAGGACAAGGCGTCCCGCCAGGGCCCCGGCGGCCCAACTCAGGTAGATGCGCCGGGTGGCGCGGTAGACCAGAGCTGTGACCAGGGCGTAGCAGGCCAGTTCGAACACCATCCCCTGCGCTATCGGTGGCGACAGGGGCGGCATCCCCGTGAGAAGCGAACTGAGGAGCGGAACGGTCAGTCCCACCAGAACCGCGACCCAGGGCACCGTGGTGAAAGCGGCCAGGAAGACCGGGATGTGCATCGGCGAGAAAGCCTTCCCGGCCCCGAGGAGATGGAAGGCCATGGGCAAGACCAGGGCCAGGGCGATGAAAAGGCCTCCGAGAACGAGATCGCGAGCGGGCGAGGACGGAAGACTCCTTGAGGGAGTAGCCACGGGAGACACCGACTCCTTCTACGTAGGGTGCATCTGTTTCCCATGATAGCACGAAGCGTGGAAACGTGTCACGATCTAGACGAGGCTTTCCCCGGTGCTCGTCAGGACAAGCTTCCCGTGCTTGACGCCTCGGGAGGAGAGAAGCCGGTCGCTCACCTGCGTCAGTGTGCTGGCCCGCCCCTTCATGGCCAGGACCTCAAGACAGTTGTGCTCGTCCAGATGCACATGGAGGGTGGCGACGATGAGGCCAATGTGCTCGTGCTGGGCCATGGTCAGCCGATCAGTCAGACCGCGGACGCGGTGGTCGTAAATCAGGGTCAGGGTGCCGGCCACGTTCTCATCGCCCCGCTCCCATTCCCTCTGAACCAGACGCTCGCGAATGAGGTCGCGAATCGCCTCGGACCGCGTCCGGTAGCCCTGGTTGGCAATCAGCTCGTCAAACTGGGCCACCAAAGGCGCGGCCATGGAGACTCCGAAGCGAACCAGACTTGAGGCCATACCCGAGATCTCCCTCCCCGGCTAGACAAACCGTTGGATCGACACCGCGGAAGTAGCCTACCCATCCGCTTCGTAGGCCTCGGCGAGAAGGTCAACCAGGTGCCGGACCGGACGGCTCCTGCCGGCTTGTGCAAGACCGTCCGAGATGTGCATCCGGCAGGACGGGCAACCCGTGATGACGGTGCCCGCTCCGGTCCGGTCGATGGCGGCCACCTTCTGGTCGCGAATGGCCGAGGCGATGGCGTAGTGGTCCAGGCTGAAACTGCCCGCTCCGCCGCAGCAGACTCCGGCCCCCTCCATCTCCCGCACCTCGACCCCGGGAATGGCTCGGGCCAGTTGCCGCACTTCCCGGCCAAGACCCTGACCCCGGGCCAAGTGGCAAGGATCGTGGATGGTGATGGCCCCTCGCGTGCCTTCTCCCCCCGCTCCCGGCGCCCGGAAACGAACTTCGCCGGTCAGGAAGGCGTGAATGTCGCGGGTCTTGGCGACCAGGTCCCGAACCCGAGCCGCCTCCGCGGCCGCCTCCAAAACCGCCGCCTCCGAGGTTGCCAGTGCGGCCGCCTCCAAAACCGCCGCCTCCGAGGTCGCCTCCGCGGCGGCCTCCGAACCCGCCGGCGGCGGGGCCAGGGTAACGGCATCTGGCCTCTGGGCCAACCGGGGATATTCCCGGCTGAGCACGTCGCCACATGAAGCGCAAGCGGTCACGACGAAATCGGCCCCGGTGACCTCGAAAACCCCGGCGTTCTCGGCGGCCAGGCGGCGCGTTGTCGGCAGGTCGCCGCTATGGAGGGCCGGCGCCCCGCAGCAGACCTGTCCGGCGGGAACAACGACCTCCCGGCAGTGCCGGCGGAGGACGTCGATCAGGGAACGCCCCGTGTCGGTGTAGGCGTAGTTGTAGAGACAACCGGCGAAGACAGCGACCTTCGGCCCGTCGGAGACCTCGCCGGGAATCGCGGCCGGGAACTCCTCCGCCAGGGAGCGGCGAGCCAGGGGCGGGATGAGCCGGTTCCCCAAGGGCCCGAGGGGAATGGGCACACGGGCTTTCATCTCCCCGTCGGCCGTTCTCTTGAAGGCCAGGCCCTGCAAGACCGCGCCCCAGCGGGCCGCCTGGGCCATCTTGTTCCCTGCGAAGAAATCCACCACAAGTCGTTTGACCCGGCTCAGGGGCTCCTCACCTTCGAGGGCCTTCTGCTCGAAGTTCTTGGCCCGCATCATCAGTATGGCCCGGTAGACCGGAACGTCACCGGGGCAGACCTCTTCACAGGCCATGCAGGTCGTGCAGAGGCCGGCGATGTCGGCCGAGGCCCAGAACTCCGGTAGCGACCTGGAAAGGCTCGTCGCAACCGAGCGCGGCCCGGGATAGGAGTGGTCCGCCAGCGCGGCCACGACCGGGCAGGCGGGAAGGCAGTTCCCGCAGCCCAGGCAGGCTTCTAGAGAAGACACAAGCTCGCTGTCGGCCGGAGCGAAGGGTAGGAGGCGAGCGTCGCGGTAGATGTCGAGAAAACGGGTCAAGCCGGGCGAGCGCGACGCGGCCCGGCGGCGCAGTTGCTCGGCCTTCCCGGCGGCCTTCCCGCGGGCGGGGGCGGCCCCATCCGTGGAATGGTCGCTCATCCGGACCGCCTCCTCTCCACGGCCGCGGCGGCCAGGTGGCCGGCGGCAAGCCCTGTCACGGCGGCCACGCCCGACCCCGCGCCGTCAGCAAAACGATTGTAGCCACCGATGACGGACCCGGCGGCCCTGAGATTGGCGAAGCTAACGCGCCCCGACGCCTCCAGCGGCCGCAAGTCGCGGTCGACGGCCAGGCCGGCCTCGAAGATCGGGTGCCGGGCGTCAAAGCGTTCCCAGACCATCTCCCGGACCGGGCGGTCTCCCACCGGGATCTCGCCCGGTGGCCACCCCGGGGGTGGTGGAGCGAAAACACTCAGCCCGAAGAGCGGCTCGGAGACCCTCTGGCCCACGGAGCGCAGGCCCCCGGCGATAAAGGTTCCCGCGGCCAGGACAAACTCATCGGCTTCCAGGACCCAGATCCGGCCGTGCGAGGCGATCTCAAGGGAGGTCACGGATGGTGGCGGCGCCTCGGCCCCGGCGGATGCCTCGGCCCCGGCGGGTGCCCCGGCCGCGACCGTCGTCGCCAGCGTGGCCGTCCCGAACCCCACTACCCGTCCCGGAACAACCTCGACTCCGGCCGCCAGAGCCGCCCCGTCCAGGAGTCGCTGCAGGCGTTGGCCGGGCAGGGACGGCGGCGGGGAGAGAAGCTCGAAAGCGGTCACGGCGGGGCCGGAGGCAGCGGGTCTGGAGGCGGCGGAACCGGAAGCGGCCCCCGCGATGGCCGCCATCACGGTCTCGTAAACCCAGGCCGCCCGCTCGAAGCCCAGGACGGGAGGCAGGGCCACCAACTCGGCGCCGGCCTGGCGGGCGGCCTTGGCCACCCGGAGGCCAAAACGCGCCGCCGTGTCGCCCTCTTCAAGAGCCCGGGCGATGCGGGCGGCCGGAAGATTGGCTTCGCCCTCAAGACCCGGGACGGCCACCACTCCGGCGGTCACCCGGTCCTCGACCGCCAGGCCGCGGGCCACGACCATCCGCTTCACCCACTCCGCGCGAAACGGCGCGTAGCCCTCGACCTCAAGAAAGAGAACCCGCCTTCCGTCCCAGCGATCGACGCGGCCGGCGGCGTGTTGGACGAGAGCCAGGTTGGTGGATCGAACGTGCCCCGCGATGTCCAGGAGCGGTAGCGGCTGGCCCGGATGTCCGGCGAGTTCGGCCCCGGCGGCGGCGCACCACCCGCGCAGGATCTCGGCCGCTTCGGCCGGCGCGATCCCGGAGGCCGCTTCGGCCGGCGCGATCCCAGCATCCTCCCGCCCGAAGAGGCTCGGAAGCCGATCCGGGAAATCGAGACCGCCCGAGGACATGGCCGTGGCCCCCAGACCGCGGCGCACCACGACCACCCGCAGACCCCGGCCGGCCGCGGCTATGGCCGCGCAGAGCCCGCCGAGTCCGCCACCGATCACGGCCACGTCGACATTGCCCCCCGCCGCGGCAAGCTCGGGTTCCGCGTCTTTGGTCACCGGCCGTCCCTCCCTCCGGACCGGCCGCTTCGGAAGGGTGCGGCGGCATGGAGCCAGGCGGCCTGGTTCAGCTCTTGCTGGCGAAGTTGGTCTCCGTCGAGCGAACCCCGCTGGCCTTTCCAGCGCTCCTGTCGAAAGGAGGCCAGGTCGGTCAGAACGGTTTCGGGGTCAAGATCCAGCGCGAGACCGAGGATCGCGGCGGCTTCGGCCGAACAGCCCAGACCCTGGCACGGGCCCATCCCGATGCGGATGCGACGGCGCAAGTCCCCAACCGTGCGAACCCATTCGTGAGCCACGGCATACCTCACCTCGGCCTCGAGCACCGGCTCGCAGGTGCAGACGATTCTTCGCCCGGACGCCTCGCGGCAGCCTTCCTCCAGAACGGCCTCGGCCCGGCCCCCGTGCCGGAAGACCAGGCGAGCGACGGCCGAGACGGGAACTTTGAACCGCCTGGCCAGGGCCTCGATGTCCTTTGCCCCCGGAACCCGCTCCCCGCCCGGCAGGGGCAACTCGGCCGTACGGCACCGCGCCGCCTCGCCGGTGAGACCCAGACGGGAAGCCACGGCGTCGGCCGTCTTCTCGGCCATGATGCGAGCGATGGTCATTTTCCCGCCGGCGATGGTGATGAAGCCGGCTAGGCCGTCCCGGTCCTGGTGGTCCCAGACCTCAAACTCGCGGGTAACCTTGTCCTCGTTGATTCCGTACTGATAGAGAGTCGGGCGCAAACCGGCCATGACCCGCAGAATGCGAGCCCGGCGAATGTTGGGAAGAACGGTCTCGCAACTGGTGAGAACGTACTCGACCTCCTGCGGGTCGGGCCCAACCGCATCCTCGTCCCCGAAGTAGTCGTCGTCGGTGCAGCCGATGAGGGTGGTGTTCTCGTGGGGGAGGATGAGCAGGGATCGACCGTCAATGGCGTAGCAGACCACCCCGACACTGGTGACGCGCCGGTCGAGGATGATGTGGATGCCCTTGGTCGGACGGAGACGGTAGCTGAGCCCGGCCATGGCCGTTACCCGCGGGACCCACGGCCCGCAGGCGTTGACGGTGATCCTGGCCCGGATCTCGCCGGTCTCCCCAGTGAGGCGATCCCTGACCCGAGCCCCCAGGACGCGCCGCTGAAGCGCGGGTGGAGAAGGGGGCGGAAGATCCTTGAGAATGAGACCGGTGACCTCGGTGTGGTTTCGAATCATGGCCCCGTGTTCCGCCGCGTCGAGGACCACCAGAGCGTTGAGGCGGAAGACGTCGACACCGGGCTCGTCGTTGGTCAGGGCGGCGGCGAAACCCGGCGTGAGAGCGGGCTCAAGCTCCAAGGCCTCATCCCGGGTCAACCTCACGTGCGGCCGCCCGAACTTGGTCTTCTGGAACTGATCATAGTAGCCGAAAAAGGCGTCGAACGTGTCGACCTGCTCGGCATTGGGGATGAGGTAGAGAAACGGGATGGCAAAGGTGAGGTGGGGCGCGGCCTTCTGCATGATGCCGCTCTCCAGGCACTCGGTCTTGGTCAGTTCCGGACGGGACTGAAGATACTGCAGCCCACCGTGGAGCATGCCCATGCACGTGCCGGTGGTGCCTGAGGAAAAGTCGTCCCGCTCCACCAGGGCCACCTTGAGTCCGCGCAGGGCGCAGTCGCGGGCCACCGAGGCGCCGGTGATCCCGCCGCCCAGGACGAGAACGTCGTAGTCTCCCTGGTCGGCGCAATGCCCCTGGTCGAGGCGGCCGATGTGGTTCAAGGTCCTCTCCCCTCCTCCGGGAGGCGTGCTTCCCGCTAGCGCTCCCGCCAGACGCCCAGACGCTCCGCCAGAACCTCGGTGATATCCCGCACGAAAAGACCCCGATCGCCCGAGCCGGCGCCCACGCTCGCCTCCGCGGCCGCCCGCAGCATCTCCAGGCAGCGCGGGCAGGCCGTGACCAGAGTGCCGGCGCCCGTTCGGCCGGCCTGGGCCACGCGCCGGGAAGCCATGGCCGTCGCCGTGGCTGGGACCGTCGCGTCGATGGCCGGAGCGCCGCCGCAGCAGGCGGCCAACTCCCGGCCGCGCTCCATTTCGACCACTTCGAGCCCGGCCACCTCGGCCAGGAGACGGCGAGGGGCCTCGTAGACACCCTGGTAGCGGCCCAGGTAGCAGGGGTCATGGTAAGTCACGGCCAAATCGGTTGGCGGGCGGCGGCCGGCCAAAGAGGCGCCCTCGCGCCCCGGGCCGGGCCCGGCCGGGACCCGGCGGCCACGTAACCCGACAAGGCCCGCCTCCTGGCCAAGCCCGTCCAGGAACTCGGTGACGTGCTTGACCTCGACCCCCAAGGTCACCCCCAGAGCCGGGTAGCCTTCCTTCATGACCTGGGCGCACATGGGGCACCCGGTGACGATCGTCTCGTAGCCGCCGCCCGCCACCGCCTGAGCCAAGCCCCCGGCGAATTCCGAGGCCTCGTCAACATAGCCGAGGACGTCGAGGGGCAGGCCGCAGCACTCCTCCGGCCTGAGCATGTCAACCTTGACCCCGCCGGCCTCGAAGAGGCGCAAAGTGGCCTCGATGATCTCGGGGTGCAGCGCGGCCGTGGCGCAGCCGGCGAAGTAGAGGACCTTGGCCCGCTTGTCGAGGAGGGAGCGGTAGCGGTCCGTCTCGGCCAGTTCGGCCGCGGGCCGGTAGAACGATCGTTCTCCAACCAGGCGAGCCGCTAGGGTTCGCACCGCCTTGGGGGACACGCCCTCCCGAGCCGCCCTCCGCCGCAGAGAGGCGGTCGCCTCGGGCAAGTCGACGCCACTGGGACACCACTCGCGGCAGATCTTGCACTGGGCGCAGCGGTAGAAGACAGCGGCGGTCCCGGCCGTGAAGGGGATGTCGCCGCTCTCGGCGGCGAGGGTCAGGGTCGCTTTGCCGCGGGGCGTGATTGTCTCAGCCTTCTCGACCGTCGCGACGGGACACAGAAACCGGCACATGTTCGGGCAGAGGGCGCAGATGCGAACCTGGGTCGCGAGATCGAAGCGCTTGGCGGCTTTGTTGGGCACCTAGTCCACCTCCCGCGGGGTGGACTGGGGCCCGGGCGCCGCCTCCTGGCTGAAGAGCTTGCCCGGGTTCATCAGCCCCTTGGGGTCGAGGGCCTTCCGCAAACGGCGCAGGATGTCCAGGGCCGGACCGTGCTCGGCGGGCATGAACTTCACCCGCTGCAGGCCGATCCCGTGATGGTGGCAAATGGTTCCGCCGGCCCCGAGGCACGCTTCCATGGCCGCGGTCCAGACTTGCTGGTAGAGAGCCTCGGCCGTGGGATCATCGGGTCCCAGGGTCAGGAAGGTAAGGTAAAGGTTCGTCCCCTGGGTGTAGGAGTGGGAGCTGTGGGCGGAAACCGAGACAACGCCCTTCACCGCCGCCATTCTCTCCGTCATGGCCAGATAGAGACCGGGGACCAGATCCCAGGTGGCCGCCACCTCCAAGGTGTCGACGACCAACCCCTGGCTCATGAACTCCGGGAGCCCGCTAACGACATTGCGATTTTCAAGCCAGTGCCGGCCCGGCTCAGGGCCGAGTTCGCGGTGGGGGAAGCTCGTCAGGACTTCGCCGATGGTCTCCAGCTCGAGATCGACCAGGCGGCTCCGACCCTCGGAGATGAAGAGGAGCAGGCTCTTGCCCTGGGTCACCCGCTCCCTGAAGGAGTGGGCGCTCTCGATGGGATCGTAGAGACGGATGACCGCCGGGCGCAGGCCGGTGCGCATCACCAGCCGGATGATCTCCAGGCCGTCCAGGAAGGTCTCGACCTCGTAGGCCTGGGTCGCCCGCCTCTCGGGACGAGGGTGGATGCGAAGAGTAGCCTCGGTCAGGAGGCCGAGAGTTCCCTCGGATCCTATAAACAGGCTCTTTATGTCGGGGCCGGTCGAGGCCCTGGCCGTCCGCTTCGTCCGGATGACCTCGCCGTTTGGCAAAACGGCCTCAATGGCCAGAAGGATGTCTTCGATGTTGCCGTACTTGGTCGAGAACTGGCCGGCCGACCGGGTGGCGATGAAGCCCCCGAGGGTGGCCACGTCGATGGACTGCGGGAAATGGCCCAGGGTGAAGCCGGCCCGGTTGAGAGCGGTCTCCAGATCGACCCCCAGGATGCCGGCCTGGGCCGTTACGGTCAGACCCCGATCATTGATCTCCAGGACCTGGTCTAGGCGCTTCATGTCGACAATGACCCCTCCGCCCAGGGGCAGGGTCCCGCCGAGAACGCCCGAACCGCCTCCGAAGGGGATGATCGGAACCTCGACCTGATAGAGGACCTTCATAACCGCCGCGACTTGGGCCGTGTCCCCGGGGAGGACCACGGCCGAGGCCATCGGTAGACTCTTTCCGTGCAGGACCCGTAGGGCCGCGATGGGCCAACTATCGCGGGCGTAGACCAGGAGATCGGCCCGACCCGTCAGGACGTGCTCCCGACCGACGATCTGGGCCAATCGGGGTAGAAGACCCGGGGGGATCGGTCGGCGGGCGACCGCGGCCTGAGCGACAAGAGCCTCGAACTCGGTCGGGGTCATCGGATGACCTCCCGCGGGGCGCGTCTCTGTGTCGCGCAGGTTCGGGAGGAGAAGCGGCAAGTCCTGCTTCAAGCCTGCGTGGCACCGGTCCCGACACTTCTTCCGCAGCTAGAGACCGTTGCGGGGGAAGCGTCGAAGGATGGAGCGAGGTGTCTTGCCGTTTCAGCAAAGGAACATTGTTCCAGGCGTGGAAGCATCTGTGCGGAAGGGGGACGTCCATGCACGGGAAGAACCCAAACCTCCGGCTGGCGATCGCGCAAGATTACGATTCTGTGGTGGAACTCATGATCGAGGCGTTACAGCCCTACTACGGCGGCGATCATCGGGCGCACGCCGATCGGATATTCGGGGCGCACCTCCAGGGCGGAACGGATTCTGTCGGGCAGTTCTCCTCTGAGCAGCGAATGCTTGTCGCGGAGGTGGACGGTCATGTTGTCGGACTGGTCCACCTGGTCACGAAGAAACAGGGAACCCTGAAGATTAGTCCGATTATCGTGGACCGGAGCCACAGAGGGCTAGCCGGCATTGGCTCGACCCTCCTGAGTGCGGCCGAGGCCTACGCCGTCGAGCGCAAGGCTCGGCAGTTGTACTGCACCGTCGCGGAGCAGAACCTCTCGGCGCTCCAGTTCTTCACTCGCAAGGGTTTTGTCGTGGCGGGACGATCGGGCAGTCACTACAAACCGGGTATCACGGAGGTCATGCTCTACAAGGCTCCCGCGGAGTCCCGATTTGACCGCGAGTTCGACCGGCCGAACATCTCCGTCTCGCCAATGGAGACTGGCCACGAGGTCCAGGTGCGTGAGTTGCTCCTCTCTGCTCTGCCACGTCACTTCCGAGGCATCGACCCGACTTGGGTCGACTCTCTGCTGGCCGCGTACGGACGACGGGATAGCCGGGATGTGAATCTGAAGTTCAAGCTCATATTCGTCGCCCTTGACCGGGTCGGCACAGTCCTTGGTGTAATGGGCTGCACTCCCAAGAAGGGGGAGCCGATCAAGCTGATGCCGTTCGTGGCTGGCACTCTTCCAGCTTTCCTTGCTCTCCTGACCGATGTCCCCTTCCTAATTCGCCCGTACGGGCGTAAGCTCTATATGCACGTAGTTCCGTCGGTGGATGAGATAGTAACCCTGCAGCAGCGGGAGTGGCGGTTGGACGCGGTGCTTCCGGCAGCGTACCGGGAAGATGTGGCCACGCAGCAGTGGAGCCTGGACATAACTGGGGAGGATTTCATGCGGCAGTTGAGAGTGAAGCAGCCCTACCTCGCGCTAATCCGAGAAGGAAGAAAGACCCTCGAAGTCCGGGTAGCCTACGACAGCATCAACAGCATCCAGCAAGGAGAGCGCATCAGGGTCAGCTCCCGGATCGACAGCCTGACCATCCGGGTCCGGAATGTGCGGCGGTATTCCTCCTTCGCTGAGATGTCCAGATTCGAGCCTCTCGATCGGATTGTGCCCGGAGTGGACAAGAGCAGTGCGCTCTCAATCCTACGGGAGATCTACCCCCCCGACAGGGAGCGTCTGGGCGTTGTCGTTCTGGAGATACAGCCCGAGGGCACCGGTGCCGTCGACGCCTCTTCCTCCAAAGCGCAAGGTGTCGTCCTCGCCTTCTAGGCGACGCCCGTCCGTTCGAACGACCAGGCTCAGGCGGCCAGGAACGGGGCTATGAAGCCGGCGAGCTGCGACTAGGTCATGCGCCAGGAAGGGCACGTCCAACCCGCGCCACTCCAGGAGGAAGCACATCCGCTTCCTCCCCTAGTTCCCGGGAGCAAGGCTCCCGCGCGAGTTCGTCATCGGGTACGAGGCAAATCCTCATTCCCCAGCCCTCATATGTCGTAAGCATCCGGCCGAACTCGGCCAGGGACAGGTCCCGCCCACGCTTGACAAGCTCTCGCAGATCGTGTCCGCCTCGTACGAGGGTGACTAGGGGGAAGAGGAGCGCGTTCTCGGACGCGCTTCCGACGCCCTCGTCGACCAGGATGGCCAACGGGCCGGTGAAGGCGTGCTGGTCGCGCCGCCGGGTCCGCGTCGTCAATCTCGCCCGTCAGCCGGTCAATCACCTGGTGGTAGGTGAGGATCTCCGCGCCTCCGTTTCCTGGTGCCGGTCTTGGCAGCTGTCGCCTGGCGCGCGGGCGTCTAGTTCCTCCGGAGGTGCCGCCGCTGGAAGAGCCACACTCCGGCGGCGAAGTAGACGGCCGACAGGACGACCAGGGCGCTAAGTTCGTAGGCCACCTGGCCGAGGCCGGCGCCCAGGGTCAGGACCTTGTTGAGGGCAACCACGGCGTGGGTGGCCGGGATGAAGTCGTAGATGGCGACGTTGTGGCCGGCCAGAGTGAAGAGCGCCGTTCGCGGGAGCGGGTAAATGGCCCCCGAGAAGAACATCAGGAAGATGAGTGGGAAATTGCCGATGACAAACGCGTCGGTCACACCCCGGGAGAAGGCGGCCACGACCAGGCCGAGGCCGACCACGGAGAGGGTCGTGACCGCGCCCACCAGCACGGCCACCCAGAGCGGCCCCTGGCTGCGAAAACCGAAGAGATAGGCCGTGCCGAAGGTGAGGAGGACGCCCGTGATTCCGACGAGGACCTGGTTCAGGCTGATGCCGGCCAGGAGGTCGAAGGAGGTCATCGGTGTCACCCGGAGGCGCCGCAAGGCGCCCGTCTCAACCTCGCGGGCCACCGTCATGGCGGCGAGGAAGATGAGCAGGGTGACGGAGAGGATGAGGAGCCCCGGCACGTAGGTCTCGAACTCGGTCCGGACACCCGAGGCGCCGAGCGGTTCCTCGGCAAGCTGGACGGGGCGGATCTGGCCGGTGGCCGCCTGCAGGTACTCGTCGAGCGTGGCCATGGTCAGGACAGAGCTGACGGCGTAGGCCGCGCTGGTCAGGTCCCCGATGAAGGTGATGGTGGGGGCCGCCGGTAGGTCGGACGGCCCGTCCGAGCCGCCGACGGGAGCGCCACCACCTCCGGAGGTCGCCTCCCGGAAGGCCAGAATGCCCCGGGAGAAGTCCTCCGGCAAGACCAGAAGGAGCGCGGCGTCGCGGTTGGCCAGGGTCCGCTTGGCGGACTCCAGGTCGGAGGCCCGGCCGACACGGAGAAGCGGGCTGCCGCTGGCGTAGGTCACCTTCCCGAGCTCGGCCACGAGTTCGTCGCCGGCCGAGAACACGGTCCCGTCGGCCAGGACGGCCCCATGGTCCGCGCTCAGGACCAGCACGCCGTAGGCGGTGGAGCCTCCGATGAAGAGAAGCCAGTAGAGGACAACGAAAACGGGGGCGGCCACCAGCGTGAGCGCGAGCAGCCAGAGGTCGCGCGACTGCTCGCGGAGGGTCTTGCGGAAGATGGAGAGGAGCCTCATTCGCGTAGCGACCTCCCGGTGAGGGCGATGAAGACGTCCTCCAGCGTCGTCTCGCGCAGGTGGACCGCGCCGGGCCGCAGTCCGGCGAGACGTAGGGCGTCGAGCACAGGGGGAATGAAGTTCACGGCGTCGGGGGCTCGGAGGGTGATCGTGTCTCCGATGCGGGAGACGGCGAGGGCCTCGACCACGCCGGTTCCACCACCCCTGGCCCGGGCCAGTTCCGCGAGGGCCGGGAGAAGGAAGGGACCGGCGCCCCTTCCGGGACCGCCGGGGACGTCCGAGACCTCTATCTCCAGCACGTCGCCCTCGCCCACGCGGTGCTTGAGTTCCTCCGGCGTGTCGAGGGTCAGCAGCAGCCCGCGGTCGATGATGGCTACCCGGTCGGCCAGGCGGTCGGCCTCGTCCATGTTGTGCGTGGTCAGGATGACCGTCTTGCCCCTCTCCCGGGCGAGCGAGCGGATGTAGTCGCGGACCAGGACCCGTCCCTGGGGGTCAAGCCCGGCCTCCGGCTCGTCGAGAATCACTATCTCGGGGTCGTGGATAAGAGCCAGGACCAGGTTCAGGCGTCGCTGCATGCCCCCGGACAGGGTGCGGGCGAGCCTGCCCGCCTTCTCGGCCAGGCCCACGGTCTCCAGGAGTTCCCGGCCGCGGCGGCGGGCGTTGGGGCGGGGCATCCCGTACATCTCCCCGACAAACTCGAGTTGTTCAAGGCAGGTGAGCTTGGGCCAGAGGATGACACTCTGGGGGGCCAGGCCCACGCGGACCAAAGCCTCCGGGTCGCCGCCTCGCACCGGCCGTTCCCGGACGAAGGTCTCGCCGGCGTCCGGCCGGAGGAGACCGCACATCATGCCGATGGCGGTCGTCTTGCCGGCCCCGTTCGGACCGAGAAAACCGAGAATCTCGCCGGCCCGCACTTCCAGGGACAGCCGGTCCACGGCGAGGATATCGCCGTAGCGCTTCGTGAGGCTCTCGGCGCGCAGGACGGTTTCAGCGGTGTTCGGGGGATTGGACGTCATGGCCTCGCAACTCCTCCACCGGCGATATTCTTGCCCTGGCGAGGGCTTTCCTTTGGGCCTTGCTGCCGCGGGAGCTCGCGCCCGCTGGTCTAGCGGGTAAAGCCGAGCCGCCGGCGAAGACGGGGCATCGACACTACGGAAGGTGCGAGGTGAACTGCGCCACATGAGCGGCCCCACGAGCACGAGTGGCCCGTCCAGCGACACCTTGGGCGTCATCCTTCGCCGGAGGAGCATCCGCAAGTTCCGGCCGGATCAGATCCCAGACTTCGATCTAGAGCGGATCGTGGAAGCCGGGCTCTGGGCGCCGAGCGCCATGAACCAGCAACAGTGGCACTTCACGGTCGTTCAATCGCAGGACTTGCTCGCGCGCTTGGCGGAGGACATCAAGGGGAAGCTGCTAGTCTCGGGCATCGAGCACCTGGCGGAGAGGGCCGGCACTCCCGGCTACAGCCCCCTCCACGCCGCGCCAACGATCATAGTAATCTCCGCCGGTGCCCATGCCCCGTGCATCCAGATCGACTGCGGCGCGGCCGCGGAGAACATGGCCTTGGCCGCCGAAGCTCTGGGTATCGGGTCGTGCCTGATGGCCATGCCCGGCCTGCTCTTCGCCTCGGATGAGGGCGGGCAATGGTCGAAAGAACTGGGCTTCCCCGACGGCTACAGCCACATGATCACGGTGGCTCTGGGCTACCGGGAAGACGACAGCCCGGCGCCTCGGCCGAGAAAGCCAGACGTGGTGAGCTACGTGAGGTAGGAGATAGCGGCAGATCCCCTCATCCCCCGGAACGCGCTTACCCCGCGGAACGGGCGTACCTTTCCAGGCCACGCTCCAGAAGCTCGCCGGCAGAGAGACCGGGCTCACGCTCGTGGATGCCGCGGTAGATCTGGTAGAAGCGGTCGCCCTCGTAGTGGGGGGGCATCGGGTAGATGTCGGCTGTCCCGAGGATCAGGGTGTTGTAGAAGCGGACCAGATTCTCGAAGGCCCGGTAGGAAAGGTCATAGTCCCGGCCGCTCCCTCCCCACCCCGCCTCGGCCAAGGCCGCCTTGAAGACCTCGATGAGCAGGTGCGCCCCCGTCTCGTGGCTGATGAACTGGACCATCCACTCCGGGTCGCTTCCGGAGAAGAAGACGTTCCGGTCGTAGCCCAGGGAGTTGGCGTTGGGCCCGTTCTCGATGGCTCTCGCGAGCAGAATCCGGTAGACCCGGGCCTTGAAGGTGAGACCGGTGAGGTCCTCCCACCTGGCGATTGTGTCTTGGCCAGGGCCGATCCCGAAGTGCGTGTTAAGCCTGACCGCGACTTCCTCCATTCCGGGGCGTTCGACCGGCCAGACACTCGACTCGTAGGCCCCGAGATTGCGCTCGTAGATGTCCCCCAGGCGCCGGAGGTCGTCGCGCCGGCCGATATGGGCCGCGAGCCAATCGCGGTTCACGGTCTCGATCCAGTCCGCGGTCCGGGCCAGAGCGGCCGAGTAGCGGCTCAGGAAGGGCTCGGGGCGACCGGAAAGGGCCTGCTCGAGGAGGCGGGAGTACTCGGCGAAGCCGGCGGCCGACCTCAGGCCGAGAAAGGCCGGGAGCAAGACCCCCGCCGGCGCTAGGTCGGCCGAGTGCCCGTCGGCCGTCACGAGGCGTTCGCGCCAGCTCTCGAGGAGCTTGAGGTCCTCCGGCTCGACCGAGAAGCGGTAGGTCTCGGCGTAGGGGCTCACAAAGCCGGCCCGGGCCACGGCCATGAGGTGAAAGATGTAGTTCGGACCCTTCTCCACCACGACCTGGATCCGCTTGGAGGCACGAGAAGGGCCGCTTTCACGCATCCCGGCCCCCCCTGCTTCGCCCGACCTTGATGGTCACGGGAAGGTCTTCGTCGAGCATTCGAAGCAGGTACCCCAGGCGCTCCCAGGTGTAGTGCTCATCGCCGACGACGATCGCCGGCTGAGACCAGTCCTGCTTCAGCACGCCGGTCAGGCCGCTTCTCCCCATGAACAGAGCCTCCGCCGCCTCGGGCGTGTCTTCGAGCACATGGAGCAGTCGGGCGCTGATCTCGTCGAGGTAGAAATGCTCGGGGTCGAAGCGCCGGCCCCCGGTGTCCTTGCGGGCCCAGGTGAAGTTCTCGTCCCGCTCGGGGTCGCTCTCATCCTTGATACTCGCCAGGAAACGCTCGTAACCACCCACGCCGCCCACGTCCTCCGGCGGGCGGTGTCTCGCCCCTGCCAGACACACAGGGCAGGGGACGCTCTGGCCCTGGAGTCTCTTCTCCACGACAATCTCGTGCTTCCAGGAGTCCCCGAAGTCGTACTCGTAGACGCACCGGCGTTGGCTTTCGAAGAGTGAGCCGATGGTGGTGGTCGCCGGGTCCACCTGCCTGGTTTCCTCCGCCTGGAATTCACTCCAGGTGGCGTGAGGGTCCTCCTCGCAAACCTCCAGCCCGTCGAAGGCGAACCGGTACAGGTGATAGTCGAGCCACCCGAACGCCACCTGGAGGACACTGTGCAGCTGGGCGAAGGTCAGGGACCCTTCCACCTGGAGCCTGCGCCAGATTGGGGGGCGGATGCCCTTGATGGTGACCTTGATGACGTAGCTCACGAGGCTCACTCCTTCGGTTCATCCTGTCGCACGCGGCGGGCCTCGAGGCCAGGCACCGCCCTTACCTAGCCCGGTGCGCCGTGCCTGCGGTCGATGGCCGCCTTGAGGATGGCCGCGTAGTCCCGAAGGTCGGCCTTGTGGCGCAGGGTGTGGTTGCCGCCGTGGATGCGCCGGTGGGCCAGGACCTCGGGCAAGACGGTCAGAGCCAGATTGGTGGCCTTGGCCCGCGCGTACCAGTCGAGAAACTCCCCGACCTTGCGGTCGGTGGGAAAGAACCCCACTTTGAGGAAGGCCTCGCGCCGGATGAGAAGGGTTCCCGGGTAGAGCCCAGCAACGGGTTCGGGCGGGCAATCGAGGGTTGCCCGGACGCTACCACTCACGTCGGGGCTGACGAACTGCCTGACGTGGGTGAAGACCGCGTCGGTCCGCGGCTGGCTCTCGAGCGCGGCCACTTGGGCGGCGAGCTTGACGCTCTCCCAGAGGTCGTCCGCGTCGAGAAAGGCCAGGTAGCAACCCTGGGTCGCCTCGACCCCGCGGTTGCGCGCCGCTCCGATGCCGCCGTGTTCCTGCCGGACGCAGCGCACCGGGGGACCGAAGCCCTCGGCGATGGCCCCGCTGCCATCGGTGGAGCCGTCATCGACGACGAGGATCTCGAGCGGTCGGTGGGTCTGCCCGGCCGCGCTCTCGATGGCCGCCCTAAGGTAGCGCTCGCCGTTGAAGACGGGGATGATCACGCTGACCGAAGCCGGCTGGCGCTGAGCAGGCGCCCGCTGGCTCGGAGCGGGGGCCGCCTGCCCCGCCGCCACCCGCCTGGCCAGGGAAGCCCGGGCGATCCTTAGGAGGTTCACCCGGCAGTCCTCCACGCGGGAGGTAAGGTTCGAACCGTGAACCCGCTTCAGCAGGAGGGTCTCAGGGACAACCGCCAGGGCAAGCCCCGAGTCCCGAGCCCGCACGAACCAGTCGTAGTCCTCGCCCACCTCGTAGGCGGGGTCGAACGGGCCGACGGCCCCGAGAACCTCGCGGCGCACGACCAGGGCGCTCGGAACGAACCCGGCGTGGTCTCTCTCCATGAGGTCCCGCGCCACCCAGCCCGGCACCTCCGGCGTGTCCGGCGAAAGGAAGAGCCGCTGGTGGGTGAACACGAGGCCGGCCTCCGGATGCTCCAGAAGATAGCCCACCTGGCGTTCGAGCTTGGCCGGGAGCCACAGATCGTCGGCGTCGAGGAAGGCGAGGAATTCGCCCCCGGCCCGGGCCACGCCGGTGTTCCGGGCCACGGCCACGCCCTGGTTGGGCTGACGGATGTAGACCACTCGCGCATCGGTCGTGGCTACCAGACCGGTGCCGTCTGTCGATCCATCATCGACCACGATGACTTCCAGCGGAGAGTAGGTCTGGGCGAACGCGCTCCCCAGGGCCTCAGCCAGATACTTCTCGCCGTTGCGGACGGCGACAATGACGCTGACCAAAGGCCTGGCCGCGCCTGCCCCACCGCCGGCGCCGCGCCCCGCTCCCACGCTCATGCGACCACTTCCCCTATCAACGCCGGCACCGCTGACATGTCCGGCCCGAGTTCGAGGACATAGGCCGGCACTTGCCTGACCAGCTCCGCCACGGTCGCGAAAAGCGCGCCGCGGTTCCCCGGCATCTGAAACAAGGTGCTCGGCGCCAGGGCGGCCAGAGCCGTCGCGGCGCTGGTCCGCTCCATGGTCGGCCGCTCGCGGCCGGCGATCTTGGGGATCACGATAGCCCGCAGGGGAAGGACGGGCTTCAGGCGCGGCCCGAAGGCGGGGGCCAGGTAGAGGAGGACCTTCTCGCCCGCTAGGCGCCCCGGGTCGTAGCGGCGGCCCGGAAACCCGCTCGACCCGGTGGGTGCGGAGGGCTCAGTCGCTGCGGCGAGAGCCGCGAGCGCCGGGAACCGTGCGGTGTTGTCCGGGTCGAGCTTCGCTGTGCCGTAGAGGCCGTAGACCAGGGGTGCGGGCCCGGCCTGGACCATAACGTAGTCGTCCCCGAGGTAGTCGAGGCCGGCTGCCAGGCAGGTGAGGGCCGTGGTCGACTTGCCCGACCCACCCTTGCCCACGATCAAGGCCGCCCCCGAGCCGACGCCCACGGCGGCGCCGTGGATGAGCGCCCGCTCCACGGTGCCCGACCACCAGTGCAGGATGGGGCGGAAAGGCGCGGCCCTCTCGTGGACCGTGGTCGCCTCGGCGTCGGGCACGAAGTAGAAGGCTGTCCGGCCGGCCAGGTCGAGCAGGTTGAAGGCCTCGCCGGCCTGGTTCAACAGGCGGAGAGTCCCCTGGTCGGAAAACCACTGGATGGGGTTGGCGGCGGCGATGGGCCCCGCCGGAGTGGGGTCGCCATCCGCCACCTCGATCGCCGGCGCCTCCGGCCAGGGGGTGGGCGGCAGCGCCACCCCGGTCGACCTGAGGTCGAAGACCCTGATCGTAAGGGCGGGCGAGCCAACGGGCCGCGCCCGCAGATGAGCCAGAGCCGGTGTGAGCACCGGCGCCATCGCCCGGTTGGCGAAGCTCAGCCGGACCACGTATCCTCCGAGGTTGTAGTCCTCGTCCACGGCTTCGCTGCCGGCGCGGCGCCGGACCTGGTCGAAGGCCCGGCCCACCCCGGCGAAGTAGGAGGCGGCGGACGCTCTGGGCATGGCCTAGTCCCTCCTGCCGCCGGAGGCGGTCAGAGCCCTGAGGTTCCGGGCTCTCTCGGCAAGCTTACCGATCACGTACCCGGGCATCTGCCAGTAGTGCTCCAGGGACCAGAGGTTCCGGAGGTGCCGAGGGAAACCGAGGACCCGCCGCGGGGCGCCCATCCCGCGCCTGGCTCGAGCGTAGAAGAGCCAGGTCACGATAAAGTAGCCGGGGTGAGGCTGGGGCCTAGAGAGGATGGCGTGGACGGCCCGGTCGGAGCGGGTCACGGATTCCCTCCCCAGGGTCTCCAGCACCGCGCTGGGGATGGGGGCCCCGAAGATATCCCGCAGGTAGGTGAATGTCTCCCTCACCGGCAGGACCAAGCGGCGGCTCACCGCCAGGTCGAGGATGTGGTTCCAGTCGATCGCGTTACGGCCGGGGGCGTCGCGGCCGGCCGCGGCCCGATGGCCGGGCTCGACGGCGGCTCGATGGCCGGGGTCGGCGGCGGCATCAAAGCGGCACCCGCCGAGGATGGCCAACGCGTCCGGCACCCAACGCACCGGGGGCATGTCCTTCCACCGACTGCCGTGGACGCAGACGTAGAAGAGGTGGTCGGCCGCTCCCAGAGCGCGGGTGGGGATCCCGTTCAGCGAGAGCGGGATGGCGTTGTCCCAGAACGGCTGGTCGGCGCCCTCGTAGCAGCACTCCTCGAGCAGGTGCCAGTGGAGGTCGACTTCCTGGCCGCCGCCGCTGACGAAGCCGGCGCAATCGCGGGAGAGCCGCTGGGTCTCAAAGAGTAGCCTCGGCCGCCAGCCGTTCCGCTGCAGGACCCTGGCGGCCTCGGTGGCCCGCTCCGTTGGGACCAGGACGTCGAAGTCGCCCATCGGGCGAAGGCCGAGGTCCTTGTAGTGAAGGGGGATCAGGGCGCCCCCTTTGAAGAGGAGAGTCTCCAGACCGGCTTCCTCCAGGGCCTGGATCAGGGCCGCCACCCGGTGGAAGAGGAGCTGGTTGGTGTACCAGGTGCGGCGGTAGACGCCCTTGAGCTTCTCGGTGAGGGGGTCTGTCGACCCAAGGTCGTGGAGATTAGCGTAGAGCAGTGGCAGGAGCCGGTAGGAGCCGTGGTCGAGGCGGTCGATGTCGGTCCGCGCCCGCCAGAGGTCGAAGGCCCGGACGGCGTCGTCACCTTTCAGCAGGCACGCCTGGAGGAGTAGCTCCTGGTCCGGTGTGGGCCGGCAGCGAAGCCTCTCCCGTGGTCTACGAACATCCCTGCCGGAGCCGGCCATGGCGTCTCCCGCCTACCGTTTCGCCGGTTTGGCCCGGTTGGCCCCGGGAGACCGCGGCCGGTTCGCGACCTCCGGCTCGGGCTTCTTCTGGGGCCAGCCGCTATCGGCCACCTCGTGGATGGGGTCGAGCAGAAGCAGGTCCTGCATGTCCGAGTACTTGGTGAGAGCGGGTTTGCCTAGCTCCGGGGCGCCGCCCGGGCGGGGAAATGCCACGCTGGATGCCGCCGGGGCCTCGCCGGCCGCGCGCGGCCGAATGAGTCCCTCCTTGAGAAGCTCGGCGACAAGCCCCAGAACCACGGTCTTCGCTTCGGACGGCGGCGACCCCGCTAGGGCCTCCGCGATCGCAAGCGCGGACAGCCCCTCGCCGAGCAGGTTCCAGACGAGGGAGGCGCTCGGGTTCAGGCCGTAGTAGTAGCCCGAGCCGAGGTCGATGATGACCGCCTCGCCGTCGATGGTCTGGCTGATAACGGCGGGAGAGTTGACCTCGTAGCGGCCGGTCCCCGTGGGTTCACTGTAGGTCATGCTGGAAGGTTCAATCCGTTGGTTGTCGTTCCTGCCCTGAGACGAACCCAGGCCCTGGAGCTTCCGCTCCCCGGGGCGTCTCATAACTGACCCCAAGGTCGGCCGAGATCTGCAGCATCAGCGGGGCAGCGACACGGCCCGCGTCGAACTGAGTCGACAGGCAGGGATGGAAGGCCCATCCATAGAAGCGGTGCCGCGAGAAGTGCTACCGCGTATCGTCCACGAGTGGAGGTCACCCAGGCCGGTGGCGAACGAGCAGAGAGCCGTGGCCCATAACGCATCCCGCCCCACGATCGGCGCGGCTATACCCTGGCAGATCTTTGAACCGCTTCAGGGTCAGAGCATGACTACTCTTGTCTGGGGTAGGCAGTTCGAGGTGACCCGCGTCACGGCAACGTCCATCCGAGTGTCGTTGGAGGAGACGAAAGGGACCCGGTACGTCGAGAGGGCCGAGATGGAGAAGACCCTCGCGGCTCTCAACGAAAAGGGCGCGCTTACCATCGAGGAGGTCCGGTATTTCGCCCCCAAGACTGCTTCGTATGTTGCCGCTCTGATGGTTCGGCTTCCCGGAGTGACGTGGGATGGGGCTAACCGCAAGCTAGTGACCCGAGCCGGCGCCCCACAGGACGTAGGTAGCTCGACCTCCGGCACATCGGTCGCGGGCCCCGCGGCGGCCGAGACCCAGACGAGGCAGGTATCCACGGCCAATCCCATTTCCTTCGACGCCCTCTGGGCTGAGCAGCCTGGCGAGGTTCACGGCGTTTGGCGGAAGCTAAACCCCATGGTCCAGACGGAGCTTGCGGCCATGGCTCTGGCCGATGTCTCGCAAACCCTTCGCATGCTCAGAACCTGCGAGTCTCCGCCCGAGCAACTCCTCGCGGCGCGGTTGTTTTCGGTGGCTAGATCGGTGTCCATAGTTGAGGATTTCGAGTTGGAGCCCCAGCACCCCGTACACACGAGGACGGGTCAGGTGCGCGTCGACCTGCTGGCCAGAGGCAAGGTCGACGGCTCCACTGTGAACCTGGCCGTTGAGTGCGACGGTCACACCTACCACAAGACGAAGGAGCAAGCGGCCCGCGACCGGCAGCGCGACCGCGATCTCCGGCTTGAGGGCTACGATGTCGTGCGCTTTGCCGCCACTGAGATCATGGATGACCCCGAAGAGTGTGCGCTCGAGGTCTTTCGGCAGATGCTCGCCCGGCCAGCGCCGGAGCAGAACCGTCCCGCGCGGTAGCCGGTTGCGTGTACCTGTGGGCGATTCCATCGCCAGCTACGACCTCGCCGCTTCACGGCCTCGGAGATATCGGCCGAGCGGACGGTAGCCCCCCTACCCCTCCCCTACCCCCCCTAGCTACACGGATAGTCTTTCACCTAATCGGAAACATGCCCCTTTCATCTCCCGTAACATTAGGCATGGCCGGGTAGAACGTGTGCCCACTGGACCGAAGCGGCCAGCAGACGTCGGCATGGCCCAGTCTCCGAGAAGTAGGCTGAACCCTGGTCCCTCCGGCGCCCAATGCTGACCCGAGTGGCAAATCGATGTGAGGGAGTGGTTCGCGCCGTGCACCTTCGTCCGGGTCTTGTGGTGAGGAAGGAAAGGTTCGGCGGCCTGGTCTTCGACGTCGAGATGCTTAGGATGTGGGTGGTCAACGAGTCGGCGGCCATGGCGCTGTCGCTCTGCGAAAGCGGGGCCGCCCGCGAGGGTATCGCCCGCGCCGTGGGCGCGGAGTACGGCTGCGAGCAGGCCCGACTCGACACGGACGCGTTCCTTTTGTCCATGGTCAAGGGGGGATTTGTCCTTGAGGAGTGAGCAGGAACTCGCGCGCGAGATCTTCGGCTCCGACGGCGTTCTGGCCGTGGGCGACCACAGTCTCGTCGCGCCGCTGGTGATCCTGTGGGAAGTCACGCGACGCTGCAACCTGCGCTGCCTCCACTGCATGAACCGCTCCGGTGAGGCGACGGAGGAGTTGACCACGGAACAGGCCCGCCACCTCGTCCGCGAGACCGCGGAGGCCAGGGCGCCCTACATCTTCTGGTCGGGTGGCGAGCCGCTCTTGCGCCGTGACTTGTTCGACCTCGTCGGCTATGCCCGTGGCCTCAACGTGGGCAACGTTCTTATCACCAACGGCACCCTGCTGACCCGGGATATCGTGCGCAAGGCCAAGGAGGTCGGCATTCTGAAAGTGGAGGTCAACCTCGATAGCCACGACGAGGCCACCTACGACCGCTTCCGCGGCCACCCCGGGGCCTTCCGGGACAGTCTGGCCGGCATCGAGGCCTTGGTAACGGAGAAGATGCCCGCTCGAGCCAACGCGGTCCTGACGAAGGTGAACATCGACCACGTTCCGGAGATCGTGGAGCTCGCCCAATCGGTCGGGCTGCGTGAGGTTGCTCTTCTGCCCCTGTACCCAGCCGGCCGGACCCTGGATCACGTGAGCGACCTCGAGGTGAGCCAGGAGGACGTGGACGCCCGCAAGCCGGCGTGGAGAGTTCTCCAAGGCGAACTCGGATCGAGCTTCGCGCTGTGCTTTGAGGGCAGCGAAACCATGGTCAAGTTGGTCGATCCGCTCCTGCGCATGCCGGGTTGCGGCGCGGGACGCATCCACGTCTGCGTGACCCCGTGGGGAGACGTGAAACCCTGCCCCGCGTTCCCCGATGAGGTCACGGTGGGCAACGTGCGCGAGACGCCCTTACGGCGCCTGTGGCAGGATAGCCCCATTTTCCTGGATCTTCGGAACCCGGCAATTCCGGAGTGCATGGACTGCGGTAATCGGAGCTGCATGGGCGGCTGTCGCCTGAAGGCCTACCGGGCCTACGGCAACTTCCTCGGTGGCCCCGACCCGCGGTGCCCCGAACGCTGGAAAGCCGCCGGTCGTTCCTAGGCCGCGTGACACTTGTCTCCGGGTCGGTGGGACGGACGCTGCGAGACGGTTCTAGCTACTGGCCGGACGAGAGGCGAAGGCGCCACTGGCTCCGGCGGACCTAGGCGCGGAAACGCGCCCGGAAGGGAGGTGATCGTATGAGTAAGTACTCGGCTCCCGGGATGCTGGCAGCGGGTGGTGCGGAGACCGAAAGCATCGTGGCCGCGGCTATCGGGATCATTGCTGTCTGGGCATGGGTGTGGCTGATGATGTGGGACGAACAGCGCGCGAAAGAGTAGTCCGCTCGACCGGCGTGAAGGAAAGCCACGCTGGGCCCCGCCGACCCGGGGAGATCACCTTGAAGGCCCTTCGGCCGAACTGGACGGAGGTCTCGCCGGAACGTCGGCAGGATGGAGGTTCACGGATGGTCAGGTTCGCACTGGACGCGGCCGACGACGGCGCCCTCGTCGACAAGAGCTGGCTTGAGATCGCCGCCAATCCCGAGGTCTACAGGGAAAGCGGGCTTCTCCCCCGATATCTGAAGGCCCCGCTCTTGGGCGTTTGGGAGATAACCGGCCGCTGCGGCCTCCGCTGCGTCTACTGCTACAACGAGTCGCCGCGGACGCCACCGGACCTGGAGTGGCCCATCGCGGAGCGGATAGTCCGGGACATCATCTCCATGAGGATCTTCGCTTTCTGCATCAGCGGCGGCGAACCGACCCTGCACCCGCACTACCTCGACATCCTCAGAATCCTGGCCGAAGGCGGTGTCGCGGTCGGAACAATAACCAACGGATGGACGATGACGCCGGAACTCGCCCGGTTGATGGCTCGCTACACAACCGCCGCCCAGGTCAGCCTGGACGGCCCGACGGCCGAGGTCCACGACCTGGTGCGGGGGAAACAGGGCTCCTTCGAGCGTGCGGCGCGAGCCGTCCGCCTCTTGCGCGACGCCGGGGCCCAGAATGTCTCCGTGTCCTTCGCCGGCACCCGTCTCAACGTGGACTCGTTTCCGCGGATGCCCGAACTGTGCGTGGAGCTTGGCGCCGACAAGCTCCGGACGCAGCCGTTGTCAATGGTCGGGCGGGCGGGGGCCGTGCCGAGCCTTGAACCAACGCCGGAGCAGGCCCGCAGCCTGAAGGACTTCATTGAGACCGCCCAGGGCAAGTACGGCGACCTCAAGATCGAGTGGGGCGACCCCTCGGCCCATGTGAAGGTCGGTCTAGGGATCGGTATGGCCCTGACCCTCCGCATCACCCAGGACGGCAACTTCGGCGTCAGCCCCTACTACCCGATCTTTTTCGGCAACGCGCGCGAGTCACGCCTGAGCGAGGTCTGGGAACGCGGGCTCCGCGAGGCGTGGGAACACGAGGCGGTGAGGACCCTGTTTGCGGGTGGGGTCGAGTCCCCGGTCCTGCGCATCCCGCCCGGCCTCGAGGAACCGCTCCACCTGACATGCCGCCAACCGAACGGAGGTGACCCCGCGTGAACGCCCTGGACGTGACCGACAAGCCGCGTCTCAGACCGCTCCGGTGGCGCTGGGACGGCGAGGAGGGACAGCACATTGCCGTTGCCGTCCCCAACCCCGGAGGCATCTACTTTCTCAATCCCTCCGCGGCCAAGATCTTCGCCGCCTGCGACGGGACGAAAACGGTCGCCGAGCTCGCCGGCATCTTGGTCGAGGCCTACGAAATTGGCCTGGAGCAGGCCGTCAAGGACACCGTGAAGGTTCTCGACCTTTGGCGGGAGATGGACATGCTCCAGTGAGGGGGCCAAACGAATGGTCAAGCTGAGTCTGAACATGGGTGGCGACGGCACCTTCATCGGTAGCGGCGAGTGGCCGGATATCGTCGCCAACCGAGAGGCCTATCGGGAGCAGGGTCTCTTGCCGAGATACCTGAAGGCCCCGCTCATTGGTCTGTGGGAGATAACCGGCCGATGCAATCTCCGCTGCGTCTACTGCTACAACGAGTCGCCGCGGACACCTCCGGACCTCGAGTGGCCGATCATGGAGCGGCTGGCCCAGGAGTTCATCAAGATGAGGATCTTCTCGGCCTGCGTCAGCGGTGGCGAGCCGACTCTGCACCCGCGCTACATAGACATCCTCAGGCTTCTGCATGAGGGCGGCATCTCGGTCGGGACGATCACCAACGGCTGGACGATGACCCCGGAGCTGGCCCGGTCGATGATCCGCTACGCGGGCAGCGCCCAAGTGAGCCTTGACGGCCCGTCGGCGGAGGTGCACGACCGCGTCCGCGGGCGGCAGGGCTCTTTCCAGCGGGCCGTACGGGCTATCCGCCTGCTGCGCGACGCCGGCTTCAAGGAGGTATCGGTCTCGTTTGCCGCTACCCGCCTAAACGTGGACTCGTTCCCGGAGATGCCGGAATTCTGCGCCGGGCTCGGTGTCGCGAGCCTCCGGACGCAGCCTCTGGCGATGGTGGGGCGCGCCCGGGGGGAGACAGATCTCGAGCCAACGCCCGAGCAGACCCGTCGCCAGGATGAGTTCCTAAAGGCCTCCGGAGGCAAGTACGGCGACCTGAAAATCGAGTGGGGCGACCCCTCCGTCCACGTGACGATCGGTCTTGGGCTTGGCATGGCGGTTGCCGTGCGGATCACCCAGAACGGCGACTTCGGTCTTACGCCCTACTACCCGATCTACTTCGGAAACGCGCGCGAGGCCGGGTTGGCGGAAGTCTGGGAACAGGGCCTTCGCCTGGGGTGGGAGTACGAAGCGGTGAGAACGCTGCTTGGAGGCGCACAGAAATGCCCGGTTCTGCGCGCCCAGCCGGAGCTCGAGAAGCCGCTCCACATCGCCGTGACTGCCCCCCGAAGTTCCTAGAGCGAGGCCGGCCCGCTCTCGCGAGTGGAAGAGCCACGCAGTCGGCGATGACGCAACTACCGAGCCGTCGAAACCCGGACGTCGCCCCCACATCGAAGGGAATGGCACACAAGGTCGAACGGTCATGACTATTCCCAGCGGCGGTCGAACGTGGGCCTGGCCCCGATATCCTTCCTCGGCCGGGAGGTTCTCAGCGCTTGCGCGACACGGGCCGAGGCCCGGTCCTACCTCGGGGAAACTCAGGTGCTGGCCGGCGTCATCGTCGTCCTGTCAGACCGGACCGGCGGGACGGTCGTGGACGTAATGCCTCGCGGCGCCGGGGAGCCGGGGCTCCGGTCCATCCGCGAGACCACCGGCGGCTGGGTGGCCGCCACCAACCACTCCCTTCTGCGGGGGGGGGGGCGAGCTAGACTCCATCATCCGCTACGACCTTCTGGTGGAACGTCTTCAGGAGGCCACGCAGCCAGGCGCCGAGGACCAGTTGTTCTCGCCGGGCGAGGACGTCGGACCCTGAGGGCTTCGTACAAACACCCGGCGCCGCTGGTCAGGGCGGATGCCGCCAACCGTGCCCCTCATGGCAGCGCCATACTGTTCCGGTTGTCAAGGCCGGCTGAGAATTGACCCACCGGGGCCGGTTTGGAATTGACCCACCCCCTCAGTTCACTGAGGAGATTTGTCGTCCCATGCAAGCGCACATCGGCCACCGAAGCGACCCACTCCAGGGCCTTCCGGTTCAGGTCATCCAGGTCGGTGAACCGGGCTGTCGACCAGAAGTTGTCCCGGATGTACTTGATGGCCCTCTCCACTCGTCCCTTGGTCTGGGCCCGCCGCGGGCGGCACAGGGTGATGTCCGAACCCACCCGGAGGCTGAAGTCCAAGAACCTCGTGTTGAACACCGGCCGGCCGCCGGCGTCGCGGCCGACGACCACGACCTTGGCGTTGTCGTAGAGACACCGCAACGGCACGCCGCCGAAGTGGCGGAAGGCGTTGACGTGACACCGGATGAAGCTTCCGACGTCCGCCCGGCGGATGAACTCGACGTAGATGGCCCGGGACCAACTGAGGACCATGACGAAGGCCCAGATGAGGCGGGTGTGGCCCTCGCGGGTCTGGTATCGGAACAGCCCGAAGTCCACCTGGGCGCACTCCCCCGGCCTAGTCTCGAAGCGGAGTGTGGCCTTCGGCTGCCGAGGTGGCCGGAAGGGTTTGAGATAGTCCTTGAGAATGGTCTTCCCGCCGCGATAGCCGAGGGTTCTCATCTCACGCAGGAGCACGTTGCAGTTGAGCACACCCTCGGCCAGGCGCATCCGCAGATGCTCCTTGAAAGGATCCAACAGTGACGACCGGCTCGGCCGGGGCTGCGCCTTAGGTACCCCAGGGCAACGCAGGTACTTCTTAACGGTGTTCTTCGAGATCCCCAAGGTCCTGGAGATCTCCCTGATGGAACGGCCCTGACCCTTGAGTTCGAAGATCTGTCTCACATTCCCACCCTCCAGCATTCATCTTGCACCCCCGAATCCTCTCAGACTCGGAAGGTGCTTTCGCTGGGGGGTGGGTCAATTCATGGTCGGCCCTACTGGGTCAGTTTAAGACCGGCCACGACACGGTTCGTGACCATGCTGATCATCTCCGCCGTTACGCTGGTAGTCTCCCTCGTTGTCACAGGTGACTTTCGTCGTCCTACGGAAGGGTTCGTCACCCTCGGGGCGACCGTGGGGGTTGTAGACCTCGGTCCTGGTTCTCCGGCCTCCATGACCCGCCACTACCGTGATAGGTCTCGGCGAAAAGCACAAAGCACTCGCCGCATTGTGTGCAGCGAAAGCGGAAGGTCATAACATCACCCCACCGACCGCCGGCGGCCACAGCGGCGAAAGTGGGCTGGTCGAGAAGAGGCGCCTCAGGATCGGGAACCTCGGAGAGCGTTTCATCCGCGACGTTCTCGGCGGCGATGGCGAGAGAGCGCCTGAACTCGCGTGGCTTGCGAATCGGGTAGAGCACACATAGATCGGCGCAGCGTTCGCAGGTCAATGGCGTCGCCCTCCAATCCCTGGGAGCGCAGCGGCACCGGCGGACTTCATGCGCATCTGGTCACGCGCCGGCGACCGATCGCTGGTGGCGTTTGCTAGGCTGGGCTCATACTGGCGGAGCCAAGTCTACGCTCTGCGCCGGTCCCAGAGCGTGTCTTCCCAGCTGCGGATCGTCCCGTTGTCGTGGCAGAACGGGCACTCCCAGATGATCGTTGAGCCGTCGGCGCCAAACCAGGCGTGCACGTTGCCGCTGCACCTGCGTCGCCCTGGGCTGCGCCGGCATGGCACGTTGGTCCTCGCTTGCTGTCTGGCCTGGTGGCTCGTCACCCAGCCGACGATAGAGCCGAGAAAGAGGGCGATGTTCGCTAGTTGACTCCCTCCCGCGGCAGTTCGGACAGTCTCGACGTCCCATTCTGAACAGTCGGCGCGCACCCCCGCAGCGGTTTCCTTCCGCCCCGCAGGCTGGCTCCCGTGCGAGCACACCTGGCAAGCCCTGGATACGGGTATTTCGGCGTGGGGGCGCCGGCACCCTGCCGCGTCCGCTGAAGCCGCGTGGTCGAACCACCGACACTCAACCCGGGGATACCTGAACCCAAAGGACTATGAGCAGGCCGCGCTGAACTCGAAAGGACCACCAAACCAGTGGTGTCACAGATGATCGCGTCCTAGCCTTCGGCTGTCCACCAAACCGGGGCAACTCCAAGTCGAGAGGATGAAGCACAGTGCACACCAGCGACAAGTGGGAAGCTGACGTGCTGGTTGTGGGAGCAGGTCCCGCAGGTCTGGTGGCAGCCAAGACCACAGCCTCGGCCGGGTTGTCAACAATCGTGGTGGAGCGAGAACCGGAGGTTGGGTACGAGGTCCACACCAGCGGTGGAATGGACATGAAGACGATGCATGACTTCGGCATCCCCCGGGAGTTGTACCACCCGATAAGCCGTCTTCGCATCATCTCGCCAGGCGAAGAGATTGTCCGGGACGGAGGCGCCCCAATCGGTTGTGTGATTGATGTGCGGGGCATGTACCAGCACCTTGGACACAAGGCGCGCGAGCAGGGCGCGCTAATCCTTACAAACACTCAGGCAGATGAACCGCTCATGAAGAACGGTTCTGTCGTGGGATGCCGAGTCACTCGCGCACTGGATGCGGAGTCTGAGATCCAATCGCGGATTGTCATAGACTGCAGTGGCTACGGGGCCTCAATATCGAAGAAGGCGGGGCTTCATGATGGATCCGCGCGGTTTGGCCTAGGTTACGAATATGAACTGCAGGCTCCCCACTGCAATCAGCAGGAATGGGTACTCCTTGTCGGCAATCGATATGCACCCTCGGGTTGTGCGTGGGTTTTCCCCTGGGGGGAAACGCGCGTACGCGTGGGGGTGGGAACCCTGGTTGCGGGCGCCAGCCCGAAAGCGTACTTGAAGACTTTCCTAGAGGATGCGCACAAGTTTGGGATCGACATCTCCGACGCGAAGGTAATGGAGACCCACTTCGGGCTGATTCCAGCGGCGGGGCTACCGTCACGCCTGGTCGCCGATGGTATCATGGCGGCAGGTGACGCCGCGGGACAGGTGTCCTTAATAGCGGGGGCCGGCATCAAGCTGGCGATGCTAGCCGGGCAACTCGCAGGTGAGACTGCATCTCGGGCCCTGGCCAAAGGCCGGTGCGATAGCGCAATCCTATCGCGATATGAGCGTAAGTTTCGATCGATGTACGGCCGCAACCTTCACGTCGGGCACATGGTGAACCTTCGAATGGCTCACTACGACGACGATGAGTGGGACAACAAGGTGCGCCTGCTGAGAACGATCCCGACGGGTCTTCTAACCAAGTTGCTGCAATCGGAGTTTCCCTTGGTCAACATCCTATCCTGGTTGATACGTCGACCGCAGTTGTGGAGCAGCGCGGGCAGGTATGCTCTGAGAGGCCTTGCGGCGGGTTTTCGGGGTGGGTCCAAACTCGCCCTCACGGGGGAGTCACTGAGGAAAGTGATCCCAACCCCAGCGGCTAACGAAGAACAAGACCTGACATAAGGCGGCCGGCCCAAACCACACCACTAGCTGGGACTCTAACCGGTTGCCTCAGGCGACGGGTTTCCTTATGTCAGGCAGAACGCCCGCGAGCCAGGGAGTCCAACATTCTCAGGTAGGCGGCGCAGCCCACGATGGGCACGCCGAGATCACGAGCCTTCCGGGCCTTGCCGCTGATGCTGTCTGGGTCGGCTGCGATCACCAGCCGCGTATTCCGACTCACAGCGCCGGTGACGCGAAGTCCGAGGCTTCGAGCCTGGTATTCGAGATCCGCGCGGTCGATACCCGGCACTTCACCTGTGAAAACGACCGCATCCGCAGGCCTTAACGCGAACGATCCAACCTCGCCCATCGAGAGGGCGTCGACCGTGTGCGCTGTAAGTGCGGCATCGACATCGGCCGTACTCAGGCCGAGTGAGCCGGCCACACGATCAAGATCCGAACGTTCGTCCGACGTGACGACGCCGTCTTCGAGAGCCAGGCGACCCAGCGCCGTCATGTAGAGGCGGTGGAGCCCTAAAGCGTCTTCGCGTGATAGACCCATCATCGTCGCAACGGAGAGGAGCTCGTCTTCCTCATGACGACTGAGATGCTGGTCCAGGAGCACCCGATCCAGCAGGGCGAGATAGCTGTTCGCCTCAGGGTGCATCTCCACGCGAGGCGTCCTCGAAGCAAGGCGGCCGAGGAAATGCTGCGTGCTCCGAGCCGCGACCTGCTTTCTCGATACGCGAGTTGCGGTCGCCGCGGGGACGACCGGCCAAGCCCCCGCCTGTGCGACCGAGATCACATCAATCCACGAGCCGAGGAAGTCACCGTCGGCGCTGATGTAGTGGGAGAGCAGCTTCGCTACCGCACGGGCATCCTCCAAGGCGGCATGGGCGAACTCGACGCGACACCCCATGCGACCGCAACACGCCTCCAGACTACGAGGTCCAGGCGGCAGATACCGGCTGGCCAGGCGCATCGTGCACAGCCCGGTGGTTGGGCTCAGTGGGACAGACAGACCGAGGCGCCCGAACTCCGAGGACAAGAAGCGGACGTCGAAAGAGAAGTTGTGAGCGACGGGCACTCTGCCCCGCAGAAGGGATTGGAGCTCACCGGCAATCTGCTCGAATGTCGGCGCCCCATACACATCGGCCGCGGCAAGTCCGTGGATTTCCGTTGCGCCCACGTCTCGCTGAGGATTGACAAGCGTGTCCCACTCGTAGACCACGTGGCCATCGTCGTCGACGAGCGCGACGGCGACCTCAAGCACTCGATGGTGATGGGCCGGCGATAAGCCGGTTGTCTCGATATCCAGGACGGCGTAGCGACTCACTGGCGCCCCCCCCCGAACCCGAAGCTGCTGATGCCCGCAGCCCGACCCGCCGCTGACACTGGCTTGCGTCATGAGCCTCGTCCGGCTTCAGCAAGTGTGAGCCAAGAAGATGGACCCTACCATTTGCCGCCATGACGGCCGAATCCTCCCAATGCCTGAAGGCATGTTCCTGTGATGGATGGGGTCCATCCGGAGGGCCTACCGCGAGTGGGGAGTGCCGCTACCCGATTTCCCCCTCGTCCTCCGCCAGCAGGCGCACCAGCGTGGCCAGCCTCCGACGGTCCTCCCGAGAAAGCTTGTCCCAGTTGGCAAGCTGTGACCGCACGTACTCAACCGGTGACGCCTGCGCCTTGGGCGAGATAAAGTACGTAGCCACACTAGCCGTAACCGTTCCGACCAGGCCGATGCCCACTATCATCAGGGCCACCGCAGTCACGCGACCTGCGACAGTCGTCGGCGAGATATCGCCATATCCCACGGTGGTCAGCGTGACCACGCTCCACCATAGCCCGTTCCCGTAATTGCCCATAGCCGGTTCAACCGCACAGATAACAAGCCCGCCGACTAGCACTAAGCAGACGACCGAAACGAGGACGTAGCCGAGTCCGTTCGTGGTCAGGACGCCTCTGACTGTTCGCCCGAAGCTGACCAAGACCGTGCCGATGCGCACTAGCCGGACCAGTCTCACGAGCCGCAGCAACCGAACGGGGCGAAGAAAATCAAGGGGTAGAGAGGCTATGAGGCTCGGGATGTTCTGCCTGATGAACGTCGCTTTGCGCGGAGCAAGGCAGAGCCTCACGACATAGTCCGCGAGGAAAACCACCCAGATCAGGAGGTTGGCCCAGCGAACCCACCCTACATCCGGTTTCGGCATGAGCCAGAGCGACAATAGGGCTAGGGCGACCAGCACCCCTTCACGTAACCATGTCCCGATGCCCACCCTACCGCCCGCCTGTGCGGGTTGACGGTGGACTACCCGAGCCATCGCGGGATCATCCTCACGACCTTGGACTGTCTCCATGAGGCCCCACCTCTCGGGCTATGCCATTGGTTCGAAAGCATTCCCATCGGAGTCCCGCGCCAGACATGGGCCTGCCCCGCTTCAGTGGACATGGTGGGCCGGGCCTATCCGTTGCTCCCCGTAGAGGTATCGGTTGCTGGACGGCCGGGGTCCCCATCCGGGATCTTGTGTCGCAAGGCCGGCTCACCCTTGGCCTTGACGTAACCTAGCGCCACCCCGGCGGAGCCCCCAGTGATGCCAACCAGTCTTCTCGGGTGAGGCGAAGCCAATGAAGCTCCCCTTCGAAGTGGTGAAACCGGAACCCCCGCTTCAACCAGAATGTATGGGCGAGTGGATTACGGTCGGGTTCCGTGTCGACCTCGACGTACGCCGCGGTAAACCCGGGAGGGTCGGCAGGCGCCTCTTCTCCCGGAAGCTCCAGCGACATGACCCCACCGGAGAAGAGCCATCGAAGCACTCGCTGCACCACTTGGGTTCCGATACCTTTACCGCGGAAGCGAGCATCGCCTATGACCAGGGTGAACTCGGCCGAACGCCTCTCAGGTACAAGGAAGATATCGATGTCACCCGCGTACTCGCCGGCAACCTCGATACCGAGCAGGGCGTCGCCGGCGGCACACCGGGCCGTGAGCCAACGCCTCTCACTGTCGAGCGTCTCCCGCGGGGCGCGGACGGGGATCCCGAGCAATCGTCTCAGCTCAGGGTCGTTGGCGAACTCCGCCCGTCTAGGTAGGTGATGGTCGCCAAGCGGGACCAGAAGTGGCCCCTGTTCCTTCCCGCCCAGTCGGCAATCCACAGTGCCCATGACTCCTCTCCCCGGATCCGCTCTAGTCCAACGTTCATTGGGAGGTGTTGCCTGCCGCCATTTCGCCGCGCCCGCGTCGCCACCCTGCCCCTTGCGGGTACCCCCCTCCCCTCACCCCTCTACCGGGTCCACAGGACCTGGGCTCTCCACAGACAATCTGGGACCCAAAAGGAAATGGTCGACTGGCGAGGAATTGTCTGCGGTCCAGCGAGGACGAACTCGCCCGCCAGGAGCCTTCATACGCGGACAACGAAGGGAAAGATCACAATCATGAAACGCCTATTCAGGTGGGGCGCCGCGGTTGTGCTTCTGCTGCAGGTGCTGACAGTCACGAGGCCGGTCGCCTTTGCGGGGGATCCGCGAGACGTCCTCAACCTGGTTCCACCCCTCATCACGTTCACCGGAGACACGTTCAAGGCCTATGCCGGCGGGGTGGAAATCGCCGATCTCAGCGCGATCCCCCAGAACGCGGACATCGTAGTCGCCTACGCCTTTGACGTGGAGGACGCAGCTAACCCGGCCGACGATGTCACGGCGGGCGACTATTTCACGGTATTGCTACCCACGGAGCTAACCAGTATCGCGAGCTTCGAGGAGGTCGTGGATAGGCCTTTCTCGCTCATATACGATAGCGTGGAGTATACAATCGCTACTCTGACCATCACAGCCGACGGTGTCGCGACCATCACCTTCCAGGAGGATATCGCCGACCTTTCCGAGGTGTCGGCGAGCTTCTCCATGGAGGGCACCCTGGACGAGGCAGCCATAGACGATGGGGATATCGTCTCTTTCTCTCTTCGGGCCGGCGGGACCGTGTACAACATCGGCTTTGTGCCGGATGAACCTCCCCCGCCTCCAGTAACCGCCAGCAAGTCCGGCACGTATGACCCCAACACCAACGAAATTGCCTGGACCGTTATCGTTGACTCCGGAGGCCCATCCGTTACTGTCGAAGACATCTACGTGGTGGATACGCTCGGGGCCGATCAGGACTACAAGGCGGGCACGTCATCCATCGGCGAACCTACCTACGACGCAGTGGAGGATACCTACACCTTCTTCCTTGACAGCGTCACGGGGGCGACCTCTTTCACCTACAAGACGACCCCAACCGACAACGCGTTCGGCACGGAGGGATCGGTTCACACCGTTGGCAATTCCGTCGACGTGTACGCCGGAGCAGTCGCGGGCGAACCCCTCGCGACCGCGACCGCAAACGTCAGCGTCACGACCGACTGGATCCGCAAGAGTGGCGCTCGCACGGGAGTAGCAGGCGCGTATGTTATCGAGTGGACGATCACGCTCAACAACAATAACCGCACCATTCCGGCCGGTTCGACGGTGACCGATACGCTTCCCGAGTACCTCGCGCTGGATGAGAGTTCGGTGAAGCGGGACGCCAGCGACCCGGTTACCACCTACGGAGATGGTTTCACTGTCGTCGGCCAGACCCTAACCTATACCTTCAATGCCGAAGCCGCGGAGCAGCTGACCATCACCTTCACGACCGCGGTAGCCCCCTCCTACTACACCCAGCAGACCGTCACCAGCTTCGCGAACACGGCGACCCTCACTATCGCAAGCGTTGGCTACAGCGCGACAAGTTCCGGAGTCGGCGTGCCCACGAGTCTGCTGGCCAAGTCCGGCGACGGGTACAACGCTTCCACGCAACGCATCACCTGGAGGATGCAGGTCAACAGCAACGGGCAGACGATTACCGCCGCGACGATTGCCGACACCATCGGCAGTAATCAGGCCTTCGCCGAGGATTTCGGGGTCCGGCTCGACGGCGGCGCGACATCCATTGTCAGAGTGACGAACCTGGCTGACCTCACAAGCGCGCCTGGGCAATACCACTATGACGCGGGCGTGCTCACGGTCTATCTGGGCGATCTGACTCCGGTCGATAAGCCCGTCGTCCGTTTTCAGACCACGGTCACGAACCCCGCGCACTACGCGGCGAACAGCACAAGGACCTACTCAAACACGGCAACGCTGACTGGGGACGACATCAGCGACTGTTCCTCGACCGGGACGCAGTCAGTCCAGAGCCTGGTGCTGGCCAAGACGAGCACGGGATACAACTACATCACGCGCGTGCTCTCCTGGAGAATCACGGTCAACCAGAATAACTTGCTCATGCCGAGCGCCGTAGTCACCGATACCATACCGGCTGGACAAGCATATGTGCCTGGTTCGCTGCTCATTGGCGGCGTGGCGCCGGGCGAGGGCGTTCTAGCGGTGGCTGGAAACACGCTCACCATCACCTTGGGCGCGATCTCTTCCCAGACGGTCATCACCTTCGGTACTATCGTCACTGACCTGAGCGTGTTCATGAGCACCAACGGCAACGTAACCTTCAGCAATGCCGCGAGCCTCGTCTCCGGCATTGTCGGCGCTCCTACGGTCACCGTGACGGGTAGCCGGACCGTCAACAACAAGGCGCTCAGCAAGAACCTCTTGACGGAGTACATCCCTGCGAACGGTTACATCGAGTGGGAGGTCTACGTCAACGCCAACCAGGCGCCCATCGTGAATGTGACGATTTCTGACACGCTTCAGCCCGGCCTCGAGCTGGATGTCGAATCGGTGGTGCTCTATCTATGGAACCAGAATGAGAACGGCCTGCGGACCGTCGGCGACATCGTGCCTCTGGGGGGAGACTACCGTTTCGAATATGACTACAGCACACGCCTGTTTGTGGTCCACCTGCCCAATGGGGCGCAGGGCTACTATCTGAAGTTCAAGACCGATGTTCTCGCGCCCGGCCAATACAGCAACACCGTTACTTTCGCCGGGTCATACCCGGGTTCAAGCAGCGTTTTGTCTGCCTACGTGGTTACAAGCGCCGATATTGAATCGGGCGCTTCGGGGACAAACGGAAAGATCACGGTCACCAAGACTGACCAAGGCGGTATCCCGATCACCACGGGCGCGGTCTTCGAACTGCTCGACAGCATGCGCAACGTCAAGAAGACCCTCGCAACTGACGTGAACGGGCAGGCGGTTTTCGATAGGTTGAAGCTGCGAACCTATTACGTTCGCGAGAAAACTCCGCCCTTGGGCTACGCCCTTAGTGCCGAGGAGATCATGGTCACGCTGACGTCCGAAAGCGATGAGACACGACTGCAGTTTGTCTCCATCGCGAACTCGCCACTGACCGCCCGGGTTCTGCTGACCAAGACCGATATGGTCGGCAACGGGCTTCCTGGCGGGCGCTTCTCCATCTACGCCGCGAGTGATATCGGATTCCTGACGCCCCTGCAAACCGTAATGAGCGATGCGAACGGTCTAGTCGAGTTCACTGGACTCACCGCCGGCAACTACGCGATCCGTGAGAGTCGGCCGCCCGCGGGCTACTACGCCACAAGCGAGGTGCGTACCGCGGCACTGGTCCTGGATGTAGCGACGAACACCCTGGCCGATGTGACCGTTGGCGAACCGCTCGTCAATGAGCCCCTGCCTGGCGTGAAATTCGGAACCATCCAACTGCTCAAGGTCGACGATCAGAGTGATCCTCTGGGCGGCGCGCGGCTCGGGCTGTACAACGCGGGCGGGGAACTCCTCCAGACCGCCGTGTCCTCGGATACCGGAGCCGTGCTCTTCTCCAACGTGCCGCTGGGCACGTATAAGATCAGGGAGATAGCGGCGCCCGAAGGATACGTTCTTTCCGAAGCAGTGGTCACCGCTTCAGTGTCGAGTTCCGCCCTCAATGTCACGATAGAAGAACCCTTCATCAACGTCCTCGACGCCCTCGCCGCGCCGGTGGGGATGGGGACCGTCGAACTCCGGAAAGTCGACGGGGAGGGACATGCCCTCAAGGGCGCGCAATTCGGTCTCTACAATAGCCTCGGGGCCCTCGTCCAGACGGCCGTCTCGTCGGAAAGCGGAGTCGTGCTCTTCTCAGGCGTTCCGTATGGGATCTACACTGCCCGGGAGATAGCGGCGCCCGAGGGCTACGAGCTTTCCGATACGATAGCCACCGCCACGGTATCGAGTTCCACCCCGATGGCGAAAGCGGATCCCTATGTCATCGTCGACATGGCTGCCGCAGACTCCCTGCTACCGAAGGCGGGCAGCCCCTGGGACACGACCCGGCTGGTCACGCTGGGAGTGCTGCTGATCCTCGCGGGAATCGCGTTTCCCCTATGTCGGAGGTTCCTGGAGAAGGGCTGAGCCTCGTGGGCAAGGGTGAAGACGGCCGGCCAAGGAGCGCTCTGGCGAAAGCCGCCCCGGTACTTCTCGTGGCCTCAGGAGTACTGCTCATCCTGATGGCCTTGGCCATGAAATGGCAGTCCGGCGAGCGTCAGGAAACCCTTCTCAGGGCTTTCGACGTCGCCCTGGCCCTCACGGCGACGACATCGCCCGACCCCGCCCGGGCGCCGAACAACCCAGACAACCTAGACAGCCAAACGGACATTGACCCTATTTGCCTGCTTGTCATACCGAAGATTGGCCTGACCGTGGCCGTGGCCGAGGGCGTGGAGAACCGTACCCTGCGCTACGCTGTCGGGCATTTCGAAGGGACGGCCCTGCCGGGAGAAATCGGGAACTTCAGCGTCGCAGGACACAGTAACTCGGCCTTTGGCGAGTTCTTCCACCGTCTTGACGAGGTGGAAGTGGGCGATGTCATCATCGTCGAGTGTGACGGCGAGAGCTATACCTATGTTGTTTCGGAGAGGCTGGTTGTCGAGCCGGAGGATACCTGGGTGCTCGACCCGACGCCTGACGCGCGCATCACCCTCGTCACCTGCACAGGTGCGCGCCTCGCCAGCCGTCTCATCATCAGGGGGGCGCTGGAATGGAGTTGTCCCCCTTGAGTTCGGGCATGAACTCGCGGACTGGGAAGCGCGGCCGTCCCTGCTCGTAGAGGGGAACCGTGCCCGGCACGTCGAACCGATGTTTGTTCGGGAACTGAAATATCCCCCAGGAGGGTCACGAGGCTTTGAGAGAAGCGCTGCGCCTGGTCGGATACGCCAAGCCCTACCGGAAGCAGGTCATCATCGCCGGCCTCAGCCTGGCGGGTGTCATCGGGCTGAGCCTCCTGAGCCCGTGGGTCATCAGGCAGCTAGTGGCGGTGGTCACCGAGGGGGCCGGAGACCGGGCGGAACGGCTGCACTCGATCAGCCTCCTCGCCCTCGTCGTCGTCCTGTCCTACGCCGGCCGGGGCGTTCTCCAATTCCTCAGCAACTGGATGGCCCACATCGCCGGCTGGGGAGTCGTCGCCGACTTCCGAACCCGAATCTACAACCATCTCCAGCGCCTCTCGCTGAAATACTATCAGGACAAGCAGACCGGCCAACTGATGTCCCGGACGATCAATGATACGGCGACCTTTGAGGCTCTCATCGCCCACGTCCTGCCGGAGATGATCGTCAACATCTTCCTCTTCATCGGAGTGGCGGTCATCCTTTTCTTCATCAACTGGCGCCTCGCCGCCATGACCCTCATCCCCATGCCTTTTCTGGTCTGGGTCATCGCCGAGTACACGCGGCGGGTACGGCCGGCCTTCCGCGACGCCCAAGCGCACTCTGGCCTCGCTCAACGCGGTCGTCCAGGACAATCTCTCGGGGATAAAAGAGATTCAGGCCTTCACCCAGGAGGGACGCGAGGAGGGCCTGGTGGCCGAGCAGGCCCGGATCTACACCCGGGCCATCGTCCAGGCCATCAAGCTGAGTTCCATCTATAACCCGGCCGCCGAGTTCCTGGCCGGCTTGGGTACGGTTGTGGTTGTCTGGCTGGGCGGGCGGTTCATCCTCGACGGCCTGATTCCCATCGCTGATCTCGTCGCCTTCGTTCTCTACCTGAACATGTTCTATCAACCGGTGAGCACCCTGAGCCGCCTCAACGAGAGCCTCCAGCAAGCCATTGCCGGAGCCGAGCGCGTCTTCGAGGTTCTCGACACCGAGTCGGAGGTGAAGGAGGCTCAGGACGCCCGGGATCTACGGCGCTGCGAGGGCCACATCGAGTTCCGCAACGTCTTCTTTCGCTATGTCGAGGGGCAGCCGGTCCTGGAGGCGATCAGCTTCGAGGTCCGGCCGGGAGAGTTGGTTGCCCTGGTCGGGCCGACCGGGGTGGGCAAGACGACCATCGCCAGCCTGATTCCCCGCTTCTACGACCCGCTTCAGGGTCAGGTCCTGGTGGACGGTCACGACGTTCGGGGGCTGAGTTTAGGTTCGCTGCGCGGCCACATCAGCATGGTCCTCCAGGACGTCTTCCTCTTCAACGGCACGGTCAGGGAGAACATCCTCTACGGCCGGCCGGGAGCGACGGACGAGGAGGTCGTCGCAGCGGCCCAGGCCGCCAACGCCCACGAGTTCATCGGCGATCTCCCGGAAGGGTATGACACCCAGATCGGGGTCCTCATCCTCGACGAGGCGACGTCGTCGGTGGACACGGAGACCGAGGTCCTCATCCAGCAGGCCCTTGAGCGGCTGATCAGGAACCGGACGACGGTGGTCATCGCCCATCGACTCTCCACGGTGCAGAAAGCCAATCGGATTATTGTCCTTCAGGACGGGCGGATCGTCGAGATGGGACGACACGCCGAGCTCGTCGACGGGGATGGCCTGTACGCCCGCCTCTGCCGGGCGCAGTCAACCACCGACCCTGGCCCCGCCGCTGCCTCCGCGTGCCGCTGCTGAATGAACGTACTTAGCACCTCATGACGGCCGGAAGCGGTCGTGTGACTACCCCTTGACTGACAGTCGCCCCAGCGGGAATGACTTGCCGTGCCCAGGATAGATGGCCTTGAGTTCACGAGCAGAGCCCCACGGAACAGATCGCCTTCGCCCGTAAGGATGCCGATCGATCCGCTCGAATGACCCGGAAGGTGTACGACCCGCGCGGAGGAGTACATGTTGGGGACGGGCGTCGCGGAGCCGTCCCTGTGCCTCTAGGTTCCAGGGTTCCTAGGCCGCTGGCGCCTGCTGAACCACAGAGCTAGGACGGCGCTGAGCGCCACGAGTCCTGCTGCGGCGGCGGCCCAGAGCAGCGAGTTCGCTGGTGTCGCAAGTACCTCATCTGGGTCAATCCCGGGGGGCGGCTGAACTGTTTCGTTGCCGGGTGGAGGCATTTTTGCGGAGAAGTCCGTGCCGACGGGATTGCCTTTCTTGAAGACGTCCTCGTAATCATCGCTGACCAGCTTCCAACCCTGGGGCGTCAGACCTAGCGTCAGCCTATGCTGCACAGCGTTGGTGAAATGGCTGACGCCGTCCCAGAAGGTGGCCGTGGGGACCACGTCGACGACTGCTACTGGACCATCGACGGAGATGGACTGATACACAGGCGCGTACTCATAGCTAAGGTGCCATCCTAATTGCTCCCAGCAGGCGAGCGAGTACTCGAGTCGTCCGATCTCGTATCGGTAGAGGGTCTGTCCCGAAGACGTACTTTGGTCTACGAGGAAGCCGAAATCGAGGGCTTTGCCCTCCGCTATACTCATCAGTATCAGGGTGAAGTACAAGTCAACCGCCGCCCTGACACGGGTCTCCTCTTCCGAACTGGCATCGGATTGGCTACTGTCGTACTGAGCCAGGATTGCCGCGGGAGTCTCGGCCGGAGGAAATGGAGGATCGGGCTGCACGGCCGGGTCCCCGGCGTAAGCCACCCCCGCCCAAGCGACAGCCAATAAGGATACGATTACTGCTATTGCAGAGAGAGCCCGCATCTCGAAGTCCTCCTACTTCGCGGGTGCCCACCTTCCACCTGCAAACCCCGATTTTCCCAGCAGTAGTGTACCACTGGTGCGAGGAGCCGTAAAGCCCCGAGCTTTGCTTGGACCAAGGTGAGGGAAGCGACCCTGATACCGGCATACTGCTCACATGCGAGATCCATGAGAACACGATCGGGCTGGATGTCGCGATGGTCGAGTTCACCGTCGACGCAGCAGCTCTAGCCCAATGCCAGCAGGTCTCACCAGAGTCCGTGGCCTCCCTGGCTGCGAGGTACTTGGGCCACTGTGCGACCCTGCCCTATGATGGCGCGGAGCCCGAGGTCGCCGAGGAGTGGGTGCAGAGTAAGATCGCCGAGGCGGTGGACTGCGAACTGACAGCCACAATCGGCGGGGTCGAGTTTCGCCTGTACGGGACAGACCTGATAAAGGCTCTTCGACTGTTTCCTGCGAACGGAAACTGAGCAGACCAACGCGTCTCTTGTCAACCCCTGCAGGATTGCCGTGCCACCTTCATGCGGGGCGTGCTCCAATGGAAGGCACTACTGAAAGGCATTGCCCGGTACGCCACAGAAAGCCGCAGGGCTAACCAGCGGCTACAGCGGACGCAGTAGGCTGGTGCACCGTGCGATAGCCGGCCAGGCGCCGCTGAGCCGCATTCTGTTAGGCCCGACGGCCCAGGTCTGCGTGGCCGGGGCAGGGCGGTGAGAAGGCCGCCTGAGGCCAGCCTTCCCCCGATGTAGCCCGCGAGTAGGCAGGCCGTGCCGAGATTGTTCACCCGCCGGGGGATGCCCTTGGTGAAATGGTAGATGAGCCGGACGGCCTCGTCGGAGAAGAGCGGATGGGCGACGCCGGCCACCTTGAGGTGGTGGAAACGGGTTAAACTCGCGACAAACTTACGACACAACTTGCGACACGCTCACGACTTCCTCATCCTCCCGACTCGGCGCCTTCCGCCGGAGCGACCTTCAGTTCCACCCAGAACTCCGTCTCCGGCCCGATGACCACGGCCCGGACGCTGAGGTAGACGGGGGCCCCCTCGATGGTCAGGGTCCGCCCGTCCAGGAGGTGGAAGGCCAGGGCCGGGTCCAGCTCCGCCACCGGCCGCCCGACGAGGTCGTCCACGATGCTCGCGACCTCGGCTCTCACCCTCACCCGCGTCAACTCGTCGAGCCCCTCCGGGATGACGTTCACGCTCATCACCACCAGGCCGGCCTGCCCGTAGCGGACGTCGGCCAGTTCCTCGCGCAGCCTGTCCACCTGTATCTGGAGGTCGGCCTTCTTCACCAGGAGTTGCTCGCGCTCGAGCGACACCTGGTCGAGGCGGACCCCCAGGAGGGCCACCCCCACGGCCGCCCCGGCCACGAAGCCAAGGATGATGAGGGCCAACGACCGCCTCACCGCCGGACCCCCGACGCCGCCAGGATGAGGAAGGCGCCGAGCTGGGCGCCGGCGAAAGCCACCGCTAGGAGCAGGACCTGCCGGCCCAGGTCCAGAAACTGCCCTCTCAGGACCCCCTGTTCCAGGTGCCAGAAGGTGGCGATGTCACCGCCCAGGGCGGCGACGACCGCCCACGGTTTCAGCTCTCCCGCCAGGCGCCACATCGTCCGGCCCGGGTACCCGCCGACCAGACCGCCCAGGGCGGCGAAGAGCGACCCGCCGAGGACGATGCCGAGCGCCAGGCAGAAGGTCAGCACGAGTTGGGAGCTATACGAGGGCACGCGACTCACCGCCTTGCGGGTCCTGTCCGGGGCTGGCATCTCGGCCTCCAAGGCCGCGAGTACCGCAGCGGCTGCCATGACGAAGGTATGCGCGGGGAGGACCTTTCTTGCGGGAGTTCGTCCACCTACACGTCCACAGCGAATACAGCCTCCTCGACGGAGCGGCCCGCGTCGAGTTCCTCCCGGTCAAGGCGAAGGAACTCGGTCAACCGGCCTTGGCCATCACGGACCACGGCGTGATGTACGGGGTCGTCGAGTTCTACAAGCACTGTCAGGCCAACGACGTCAAGCCCATCATCGGGTGCGAGGTCTATGTGGCCCGGCGCACACGGTTCGACAAGACCCCGCGTCTCGACGAGGACTCCTACCACCTCACCCTCCTGGCGCGGAACGAGGAGGGGTACCGCAACCTCATCCGGCTGTGCTCGCTCGGGCACCTGGAGGGTTTCTACCACAAGCCCAGGGTGGACCGGGACCTCCTGGCGGCCAACGCCAAGGGCCTCATCGCCCTTTCCGGCTGCCTCTCGGGCGTCGTCGCCGACCCCCTGTTCCGGGCTCAGCCCGACGCCGCGCGCGAGGCCGCGTCCTTCTACCGGGACGTCTTCGGCCGGGAGAACTTCTACCTCGAACTGCAGGACTCGGGTATCGAGGGCCAGCGCCAGGTGAACGCGCAGCTCGTCGACCTGTCCCGCGACCTCGGCCTCGGCCTGGTGGCCACCAACGACGCCCACTACATCGAGCAGGCCGACGCGGCCGCCCATGACATCCTGCTCTGCATCCAGACCCAGAAGACCTTTGACGACCCGAACCGTCTTCGCTTCGGTTCGACCGAGTTCTACCTCAAGTCCGGAGACGAAATGTGGGCTCGCTTCGGCGACCTGCCGGAGAGCCTGTCAAACACGCTGGCCATCGCCGAGCGCTGCGAGTTCGCCTTCGACTTCGGTCAGTTGCACCTGCCGCGGGCCCCGGTTCCGGAGGGTTTCGACAGCGAAACGTTCCTTGACAAGCTCTGCCGCGAGGGGCTCCAGCATCGGTACCCGGCGCCGTCCCCCCAGGAGAAGACCGCGCTCGACGCTCGCCTTGGCCAGGAACTCGCGGTCATCGGCGAACTCGGCTTCGCCGGGTACTTCCTCATCGTCTGGGATTTCATCGACTTCGCCCACCGCGAGAAGATACCGGTCGGCCCGGGGCGCGGGTCGGTGGCCGGGAGCCTGGCGGCGTACTGCCTCGGCATCACCAACATCGACCCCATGAGCCACGAGCTTCTCTTCGAGAGATTCCTGAACACCTCGCGCCGGGAGTTACCCGACATCGACATCGACTTCTGCGACCGCCGGCGCGGGCGGGTCATCGACTATGTGGTCCAGCGGTACGGTGGGGACAAAGTGACCCAGATCATCACCTTCGGCACGCTGGCCGCGCGGGCCGCCGTCAAGGACGTTGGCCGGGCCTTGGGCCGTCCCAGCTACGGCGAGATCGACCGCATCACCAAGCTCCTCCCGATGGGTCCGGACGCCAGCCTGGCGAAGGCGCTCGAGAAGGTCGCCGAGCTCCGGCAGATGGCGGAGGCCGACCCGAACATCCGTCGGCTCTTCGACCTGGCCATGCGGGTCGAGGGTCTCCCAAAGAACGCTTCGGTCCATGCCGCGGGAGTGGTCATCGCGACCCAGCCCCTGATCGAGCTGGTGCCGCTCCAGCGGATGCCCGACGGCGAGGGTGTTATCACCCAGTTCGACATGAACTCCCTGTCCGCGCTGGGCCTCCTCAAGATGGATTTCCTGGGCCTGCGGACCCTCACCGTGCTCGAGGACACCCTCAAGGCCGTCCAGGAGCGGACCGGGCAGGTCATCGATCTCGACCGCATCCCTCTGGACGACCCGGAGGTCTTCGGCCTGCTCTCGCGCGGGAGCACGGCCGGGGTGTTCCAGTTCGAAACATCGGGCCTGACCAACCTTCTCAAGCGGCTCAAGCCCGCGGTCTTCGAGGACCTGGTCGCCGCGGTGGCCCTCTTCCGGCCGGGGCCGATGGAGATGGTCGACTCCTTCGTGGAGATACGGCATGGTCGGCAGCAGGTGGCCTATCCGCACCCGTCGCTTGAGGGCATCCTCGGCAAGACCTACGGTGTCATGGTCTACCAGGAGCAGGTCATGCAGGTCGCGAGCCTGCTGGCGGGGTTCAGCCCAGGCGAGGCGGACTCGCTGCGCCAGGTCTTCAAGAAGAAGAGCCCGGAACTCGCCGCGGAGCACCGGGAGAACTTCCTCAACGGGGCCGTGGCCAATGGCATCGACCACCAGACGGCCAACAAAGTCTTTGAGATGATCGCCAAGTTCGCCAAGTACGGGTTCAATAAGTCGCACTCCGCGCCGTACGCCTTGGTGGCCTACCAGACGGCCTGGCTCAAGGCCCACTACCCCGTGGAGTTCATGGCCGCCTCCCTCAGCAACGCCATCAGTACTTCCGACCGGGTCGCCGGCTACGTCGGCGAATGCCGGAAGATGGGCATCCCCGTGTTGCCGCCGGACGTGAACGAGAGCCGGGCCGGGTTCGCCGCGACCGACGGGAAGATACGCTTCGGCCTGAGCGCGGTCAAGAATCTGGGCGAAGCGGCCATTGAGAGCCTCGAGAAGGCCCGGGACGAGGGTGGGCCGTTTACCAGCCTTATCGATTTCTGCCTGCGCCTCGATTCCCGTCTGGTCAACCGGCGGGCCCTGGAGAGCCTCATCAAGGCCGGGGCCTTCGACTCCCTCGGCGGGCACCGCGGACAGTATCTCCTGGCCTTGGACCGCGATTTCGAGGCCGCGCAGAGGCAGCAGAAGCAAGAACGCGAGGGGCAGGTCGCGCTATTCGGCGGGACCGGCGGGACCGGCGGGTCCGACGGGCCTGGCGGGTCGACGGGCCGGCCGGCCGTTTCCGGGGCCATCGCCTCGCCTCTGCCGGTCAGTCCGCCCCTTCCGCCGGCTAGTATTCTGGCCATGGAGCAGGAGGTCCTCGGGTTCTACGTCACCGGGCACCCTCTGGCCGATTTCGAGGAGGTCTTCGTGGCCGCCGACGCCTGCACCACGGCGCAACTGGCCGACGTCCCCGATGGCCGGTTGACAACGGTGGGCGGGGTCGTCCGTGAGGTGAAGAAGATTCTCGATCGAAACGGCAATCAGATGGCCTTCGCCACCATCGAGGACCTCGTGGGCACGGTGGAGATCATCGTCTTCGCCTCGGTGCTCGCCAAGTACGGACCGGCGCTCCAGCCCGACGCGGTCGTCATCGTGGGGGGCAAGGTCAGCCGCAAGGACGAGGAAATCAAGATTCTGGCGAACCGCGTCTCGCCCGTGGCTCGGCCGGTGAAGGCGGAGGTGTACGTGACCGTGCCTGGGGAACTGGAGTCGCCGGAGAACCTGGAGAGAATCAAGGCCGTTCTTCAGCTGAACCACGGGGCCGCTCCGGTCTACCTGAGGCTGGCCTCGTCGCCCAAACTGGTCCTCATCGGCGAGGACTACTGGGTGCGGCCCGACCCCGACGCCCTGGAGATGCTGGCCGAGATCGTCGGTCCCGACGGCGTCAAAGTAGTCCCCACGACCTGACGCGGGTGTTGTAGCCACCGCTACGGCGCCTCCTAGGCGCACCCGCCGACCGGCCGCTCTCTTGATTAACCTAGACAAGCTGCGTATAGTTACCCCCAAAGGCAACGTGATGGGATGAGGGCCGAGGAATGGCACACGACATTCGTTCCGGCTGGCCGAGGCTGGTGACGCACCTGGCTGCGGCGCTGGTCCTGTCGGCCGCGCTGACGGCGGGCTGCTGGGGAGGCGGCGACGTGAGCGAAGAACCGGGCGGGACCGGGGGGCAGACAGGCGGCGGTCAGGGCGGCGGCGGGGCCGGCGTTCAACTGACCTGGTTTGGGCACTCGGCGTTCCTCATCACCTCGCCGGACGGCGTGAGGGTGCTCACCGACCCGTACCCGGGGAACCTGGGCTACGGCAGCCGGACCTTCGCCGCCGACATCGTCACCGTCAGCCACGAGCACTTCGACCACAACAGCGTCGCCAGCGCGGACGGCGACCCCGAGGTCCTGCGGGGCCTGGCCGGTGGCGACTGGGCGCAGGTCGAGAAGTCCCTGGGGGATGTCACGGTCTACTCCCTCGGCGGCACCTACCACGACGGAAACCAGGGCGCCAAGCGCGGCAAGAACGCCCTCTTCATCATCGAGGCGGGCGGTCTTCGCTTCCTGCATCTGGGCGACCTCGGCGAGACGCCGACCGCGGCCGTCGTGGAGAAGGCGGGACGGGTAGATGTCCTTCTCATCCCGGTCGGCGGCTATTTCACCATCGACGGCAAAGAGGCGACCCGGGTCGCGGCCCTCTTCGGGGCCAGGGTCGTCATTCCCATGCACTATAAGACTAAGGCCATCAGCGACTGGAGCATCTCGGACGAGAGTCCGTTCCTTGAGGGCCAGACCGGCGTGAAGCGGATCGGCTCGAGCCAGGTCACGTTGGACCCCGGAAACCTGCCCAAGCTCCCGGAGATCTGGGTCCTCGACCCGGCGCCGGCGGGAGGTTCCTGAGCGATGGGCGACAAGCTGATCGTGGTGCACGCCGCCCCCAACCTGCCGATCGCGGAGATGATCAAGGAGTACCTCGAGGGCGAGGGTATCGCCGCGGTGTTGAGGAGCCGCCTGCCGTCGTTCATGGGCTCCGACATGGTTGAGATCCTGGTTGCCTCGGAGCGGGAAGCCGACGCCCGCCAGGCCCTGGAGGCCTTCCTGGAAGGCGTGCCGGAGGACGGGCCGGAGGCGGACAAGTGAAGCGCCTCGGCGTCCTCACCGGCGGTGGCGACGCCCCCGGCATGAACGCGGCCATCCGCGCCGTCGTCCGTAAGGCGGTCTTCGAAGGCCTCTCCGTGGTCGGCGTCCAGCGGGGCTACGCCGGTCTCATCGAGGGCGATTTTCGCCCCCTCGACCAGCGCTCCGTGGCCGACATCATCCACCGGGGCGGGACCATCCTTCAGACGGCCCGGTCCGAGGAGTTCCGCACGCCCGAAGGCTTCGCCGCGGCCTGCTCCCGCCTGCGCGAGGCGGGTATCGACGGCCTTGTCGCCATCGGAGGCGGCGGCACTTTCCGCGGCGCGCTCGCTCTGGCCGGGGCCGGCTTCGCCGTGGTGGGGGTGCCCGGGTCCATCGACAACGACATCCCCGGGACGGAGTACTCCATCGGGTTCGACACGGCCGTGGACACGGCCTTGGATGCCATCGAGCGGCTGCGCGACACGGCCTTCGCTCACAGCCGGGTTTTTCTCGTCGAGGTCATGGGGCGCGACACTGGGTTCATCGCTCTGGCGGCGGCCCTGGCGGGCGGGGCCGAGTTCGTCCTCGTCCCGGAGATAGCCTTCGACCTCGGCGCCCTCTGCGAGGGCATCAAAACCTCCTACGCCCGAGGCAAGCGGCACAGCATCGTCGTCGTGGCCGAGGGGGCAGCTTCGGCCATGGAACTGGGACAGAAGGTGCGCGAGACGACCGGGCTCGACACGCGGGTGACCGTTTTGGGTCACGTGCAGCGCGGCGGGCGCCCGACCGGCTTCGACCGGACCCTGGCCAGCCTCATGGGCGCGGCGGCCGTAGACCATCTGTTCCAAGGGCCCACCGGCCAGATGATGGCCTGGCGCTGTGGGCGCGTGGCGCCCGTCCCCCTGGCCGAAGTGGTCGCCCAGCGTAAGGAGATTGACCGGACCTTGTACGACTTAGCTCGAATTCTAGCCATCTAGGAGGAGGACGCTCTTGGCCGAACGCCCTCGCCGCACCAAGATAGTGGCCACGCTTGGCCCGTCCAGCTCCACGCGGGACGTTCTCACGCGGATGGTGGAGGCCGGTCTGGATGTGGCCCGCTTCAACCTTTCCCATGGCAGCATCGTCCAGCACACGGCCACCCTCGAGGCCTTGCGTAAGGCGGCGGAGGCTCGCGGCCGGCGGGTCGGCGTGCTCTTCGACCTGCAGGGTCCGGAGATCCGCCTGGGCGCCTTCGCGGCCGGCCAGGTGACGCTCCGCCAAGGGCAGACCTTCGTCCTCACCACCGCCCAGGGGCTCGGGACAGCGGAACGCGTGAGCGTCGAGTACCCCCTGCCCGCCCTGTGCCTTCCGGGGGACCAGGTGCTCCTGGACGACGGCAACATCGTCCTGGAAGTGGTCGACGTACGGGCGGCGGCCGCCGGGCGCCATCAGCCGGGGGCTCCCGCCGGGCGCCATCAGCCGGGGGCTCCCGCCGGCGAGATCATCACCGTGGTGCGCGTCGGCGGGGTCCTGGGCGACCGCAAGAAAGTGATCGTGCCCGGGCGCCGGCTCGACGTCCCCTTCATGAACCCGAAGGACGAAGCCGACATTGGGACGGCCGTCACCCTCGAGGCCGATTTTGTCGCCGCCTCGTTCGTCCGGCGCGCCGAGGATATCCATGCCGTGCGTGACTTCCTGACGGCCCGGGGCGGTCGCCAGATGATTATCGCCAAGATTGAGTGCCAGGATGCTCTCGACAACCTGGGCGACATCATCGCCGCCGCCGACGGTCTCATGGTCGCCCGGGGGGACCTCGGGGTCGAAGTCCCGGCCGAGGACGTCCCCATCATCCAGAAGGACCTCATCGCCCGGGCGATGGTCGCCGGCAAGCCGGTCATCACCGCCACCCAGATGCTCGAATCGATGGTGGAACACCCGCGGCCGACGAGGGCCGAGGCCAGCGACGTGGCCAACGCCATCTTCGACGGCACCGATGCCGTGATGCTCTCGGCCGAGACGGCGACCGGCCGCTACCCCGTCGAGGCCGTGGAGATGATGGCCCGTATCGCCCGGAGAGCCGAGAGCGCTCTCGGGCTCGGCCGAATCGCCCGCCGCGAGCCGACAATCGCTTTCCCGGCCCCGGCCGTCCCTGGGGTCACCGAGTCCATCAGCCTGGCCACCGTCGCTGTCGCCGACAGCCTCGGGGCGACCATCGTCACGGCCACGGCTTCGGGCTTCACGGCCCGGATGGTGGCCCGCCACCGTCCGGCGGCCCCGATCATCGCGGTCACCTCGAGCGAGGCGATAGCCCGCCAGCAGACCCTCACCTGGGGCGTGTACCCGGTGCGGGTCGACGAGGCGGCGACCACGGACGAGATGTTCAACCGCGCCGCGACCGCCGCGCGTCAGAGCGGCCTGGTGGACCCGGGCTCGCTCATCGTCATCACCGCCGGCGCCCCGCCGGGAAACCCGGGCACGACTAACCTCATCAAGGTCCACACCCTGGGGTGCGTGATTGCCCGGGGCCAGGGGCTGCTTCCCGCCTCGGCCACCGGTCGCGTCCGCATCTGCCGGACGGCGGGGGAGGCCCGAGAGAAAGTGACCGAGGGCGACGTGCTGGTCGCGCCGGCTCTGGGCGAAGACTGGCTGCCGGCGATGGCGAAGGCCCTCGCCTGGGTCGTGGAGGACGGCGGCGAGATATCGTTTACCGCGGCGCAGGCCCGCGCCCTGGAACGCGTGGCCGTCGTCGGAGTGCCCGGTGCCCTCCGCCTGCTTCCCGACGGCGAACTCGTCACCTTGGACGGGGCCAGGGGCCTCGTCTACGAGGGGAAGGCCGTCGTCCTCTGACGACGGGCCGGGCCGCGCCCGCTCTTGGTGTTTGCAGGGAACATCTCCCCCGGCGGGGAAGTCCTCAGGCCTCGGAGGCGACCGTTTCTTGACCCTCGTACCCGACCTCGCCGACCTCGCCGACCCCAAGACCCTGGCGGCTCTTCGGCGCGAAATCCCCGGGCTCGACCGGGGCGTCTATCTCAACACCGGGACCCAAGGGCCGTCGCCTCACACCGTCACCCGCCGTCTCTTCGAACTCTACGAGGCCTGGCAGGCCGGCGGTCCCGGCGACCCCGAGGTCTACATCGCCACGGCCAAAGCCTCGCTTGCGGCCAAGGAACCGATAGGCGCCTTCCTCGGAGTGACCGGCGAGGAACTGGCTCTCACCGGTAACGCCACCGATGGCATCAACATCGTGGCCAACGGTATACAGTGGAAGGCCGGAGACGAGGTCATCATCTCCGACCAGGAGCACCCGGCCGGCCTGCTAATCTGGCTCCATCTGCGTCAGACTAGGGGCATCGGCATCCGCATCGCCCGGCTATCGTTCCGCAGTCCTGCCGAGACCGTGGAGGAGGTGGCCTCGCTCATCACCCCGCGGACTCGCCTCGTGGCCATGAGCCACGTCACTTGCCAGACCGGCCTGCGCGTTCCCGCGAAAGAGATAACGGAGGTGGCCCACGGCCAGGGGGTTCCCGTGATGTTCGACGGGGCCCAGTCGGTCGGCCAATTCCCCCTGGACCTTCGCTCTGTTGGCTGCGATTTCTACTCCTTCAACGGGCACAAGTGGCTTCTCGGGCCGGCCGGCACGGGCGCCCTCTTTGTCTCGAAGGAGGCTCTCGTCGAACTCCTTCCGGACCGCGTGGGCGCCGGCAGCCCCCAAGCCCACACTTCCGGCGAGGACGGGCACCTCACCTACGGCCCGACGGCTCAACGCTTCGAGTTCGGCACGAGGTGCCACCCTCTCTGGCAGGCCTGGCCGGAAGCCCTTGTCTTTCTCGGCCGCGTCGGGCTCGACCGCATCGAGGGCCGGGGTCGCGAGCTTTCCCGGCGTCTGCGCGAGGGGCTCCGGGCCGTCAAGGGGGTCTCCCTCGTGGGTCCGGACGCCGCCGCCTCCCCGGAAATGGCCACGGCGCTCGTCGCGTGTCGCCTGGAGGGTATGGGCGGCGAGGTGTTCCAGGAGACCCTGGCCAGGCGCTTCCGGGTCCTCACCCGGCCGGTCAGGGAGCTTGAGGCCACCCGGTTCTCCTGTGCGTTCTTCAACACCGAGGCGGAGATAGACAAGGCCATCGAGGCCGTGAAGACTCTGGCCCTCGAGACCGTGGCGTAAGGAGGCCGGGACACGTTGGGCAAGCAGCGGACACCTGTTCTGACCAGGCGGCAGGTCGAAGACCTCGCCCGCTTTCGCCCCATCCCATACTTTGTGACCTCTCTCTACCTGGACATCGACCGGACGGTCCCGGGCGGCCGGGCCCGCCCGGGTGCGCTCAAGGGGCTCCTCCGTGAGGCCCGGGCCGGTCTTGAGGCCCGGAACCTCACCCGCAAGCAGCGCCAGTCGGTCGAGGCCGACCTGGGAGTGCTCGAGCGCATCGCCCGCGACACTCCGGCCCGGAGCGGGAAGGCGGTCGCCGCCTTCGTCGCCTCGGGCGCCGATTGGGAGCAGGTCTTCGACCTGCCGTGGCCGGCGAAGAGCCGTCTGCTCATCGGCGAGACGCCGAACGTCCGGGTGCTCGCCGCCGCTCTGGACGAGCATCCCCGCTACCTGGTGGTCCTGACCGACCGGGCCCAGGCCCGGCTGGTCGGCGTCCACCTGGGGCGGGCGCACCAGCTCCGCGAGTTGACCTCGGACGTGCCCGGGCAGGTCAGCGAGGGCGGGTACCGCGGCAACGCCGAGCGCGGGATCGACCGGCATATCGAGGACCACGTCGGAAAGCACATCCAGAAAGTGGCCGAGGCGGCCAGGGAAGCCTTCGGCGAACGGGATTTCGACGGCCTGGTCCTCGGTGGTCCGGCCGAGAGCGTGACCGCGCTCCGGGACGGCCTGAGCCCGGCCTTGCGGCCGCACCTGGCCGGTGAGGTCCCGGTCGAGGTGACCGCCCCGCTCGACCAGGTGGCCGCGGCCTGCGAGACCTTGGCCGTCGCCGGCCGCGCGACCCGGGACGCGGGGCTCATCGACCGTCTCGTCGAGGCGGTCGAGGCGACCGGGACCGGCGTGACGGGCCTGGCGGCCACCCTGGGCGCGCTCCGGCGCGGAGCGGTGGCTTCGCTCCTGGTGGCGGGGGACTACGACCAACCCGGGTTGACGTGCCCGGAGTGCGGTTTCCTGTCGGCGGGGGACGAGAAGGACTGCCCGGCCTGTGGCCGCGGTGGGATGCGCCTCGTCCCGTACCTGGTCCGCGAGATTGTCGATGGGGCTACCGAGACAGGCGCCCAGACGTGGCACATCTCGAGCGAGCCGGCCAGGCGGCGTCTCGAGGCCAGAGGCGCCATCGGCGCGCTCCTGCGCTTTAGGCTCATCTGAGAGGACCGCGGGGGAAGAACCCGGGGGGAGGGTGGGATATTGGATTCACCGAAGGCGGGAGAGCCCGGCTGGTGGCCTGAGGCGGAGCCGTTCCGGATAAAGGTCGTCGAGGCCATCCGCCGCACCACACGGCCTGAACGCGAGAAGCTCATCGAGGAGGTCGGCTTCAACGTCTTTGGCCTCCGGTCGGAGGCCGTCTACATCGACCTCCTGACCGACAGCGGTACCTCGGCCATGAGTGACGCCCAGTGGGCCGGGCTCATGGTCGGCGACGAGGCCTACGCCGGGAGCCGGAGTTTCTATCGCCTCCAGGAGGCCGTGGCCGGCGTCATGGGTTTCCCCCTGGTCATCCCGACCCACCAGGGGCGGGCGGCCGAGAACGTCCTCTTCACGACTCTGGTGCGGCCAGGCGACGTCGTCCCCAACAACATGCACTTCGATACGACGCGGGCTCACGTCGAGCACCGGGGGGGCACGGCCCTCGACCTGGTCACCGAAGACGCCTACGACCCGGTGGCCGACCTCCCGTTCAAGGGTAACATCGACCTCGACAAGCTCGAGAAGACCCTCGCCCGGCGGCAGGAGCCCACGGCGGGAACGGCGCCGGCCGCCGGCGCCGACCTTTCCATACCCTTTGTTCTCATCACCGTGACCTGTAACAGCGCGGGCGGCCAACCCGTCTCGATGGCCAACCTCCGCGCCGCTTCCGAGATCTGCCGCCGCCACGAGGTTCCTCTCTACCTCGACGCGGCGCGGTTCGCCGAGAACGCCTTCTTCATCAAGCTGCGAGAGCCGGGCTACGGGAACAGGGCGGTTCGCGAGATTGCCCGGGAGATGTTCTCTTACGTCGACGGCTGCACGATGAGCGGCAAGAAGGACGGCCTGGTCAACATCGGCGGCTTCATCGCCTTGCGCGACCCCGAGGTCTACCAGCGGGCCACGGTCTGGGCCGTGCTCTTCGAGGGCTTCCCGACCTACGGCGGCCTGGCCGGGCGGGACATGGAGGCCATGGCCCGCGGGCTCGAGGAAGTCGTGGACGAGGACTACCTGGCCTACCGCGTCGGCCACGTCGCTTACCTCGGCCGGAGCCTCAAGGAGGCCGGCGTCCCCATCATCGAGCCGGTCGGCGGGCACGCCGTGTACCTCGACGCCTTGCGCTTCCTCCCGAACCTGCCGCGGGAGCAGTATCCCGCGCAGGCCCTCACGGTCGAACTCTACCTTGAGGGAGGGGTGAGGGGGGTGGAGATAGGGACGGTCCTAGCCGGGCGCGACCCGGCGACCGGGGAGAACCGTTTCCCGAGGCTCGAGATGGTGCGGCTGGCCATCCCGCGCCGGGTCTACACCCGGCAGCACCTGGACGTGGTCGCCGGCACCTGCCGCCGCGTCCTGGAACGGCGCGGGCAGCTTCGCGGGCTGGCCTTCACCCACGAGCCGCCCGTCCTGAGGCACTTCACGGCCAGGTTCGAGAGACTGTAAGAGGGGGAGTAGGCGGGTGGCTCGGCAGCGCAGGCTGGCGGAACCGTACAAGATAAAGATGGTGGAACCCATCAAGATGACGACCCGGGCGGAACGGGAGACCGAACTCCAGAAGGCCGGGTTCAACACATTCCTCCTGGAATCCCCGAAGGTCTACATCGACCTTCTGACCGACAGCGGCACCTCGGCCATGAGCGACAACCAGTGGGCCGGGATGATGCTCGGCGACGAGGCCTACGCCGGCTCGGTGAACTGGCGGCACCTCTGGGACGCCGTCGAGGACATCTACGGGTTCAAGTACATGTGCCCCACCCACCAGGGGCGCGGCGCCGAGCACCTCATCTCCCAGATTCTCATCAAGCCGGGCGACTTCGTCCCGGGCAACATGTACTTCACCACGACCCGCGAGCACCAGGAGCGGGCCGGCGGCACCTTCGTGGACGTCGTCATCGACCAGGCCCACGACGCCCAGCAGGACCACCCCTTCAAGGGCAACGTGGACCTCGGCAAGCTCGAGGCCCTCATCCAGAAGGTCGGCCCGGACAAGATTCCCTACGTCAGCGTGGCCGTGACCGTGAACATGGCCGGCGGCCAACCCGTGTCGATGGCCAACCTGCGGGCCGTGCGCGAACTTTGCGGGCGCCACAAGCGCTCCGACGGCCGGCCCATCCGCGTCCTCTTCGACGCCACCCGCTGCGCGGAGAACGCCTACTTCATCCAGCAGCGCGAGGAAGGCTACCGGGGCAAGCCCGTCCGGGCCATCCTCCGCGAGATGATGTCCTACGGCGACGGCTGCACCATGAGCGGCAAGAAGGACAACCTCGTCAACATCGGTGGGTTCGCGGCCACCAACGAGAAGGACGTCTACGACAAGCTCACCCAACTCGTGGTCGTCTTCGAGGGCATGCCCACCTACGGCGGTCTGGCCGGGCGCGACATGGAGGCCATGGCCCGCGGCATCTACGAGATGGTGGACGACGATTACCTGGCCTTCCGCATCGGCCAGGTCCGGTACTTAGGAGAACAACTCATCGCGGCCGGGGTGCCCATCGTGCGGCCGGTCGGCGGGCACGCCGTGTTCCTGGACGCGCGGGCCTTTCTCGACCACGTCCCGCAGGCGGAGTACCCGGCCCAGGCCCTGGCGGCCGCGCTCTACGTCGACTCGGGTGTCCGCGGCATGGAGCGCGGGAACGTCTCGGCCGGGCGCGACAAGGCAGGCCAGGAGCGCTTCCCCAAGCTCGAACTCGTGCGCCTGACCATCCCGCGGCGCGTCTACACCAATAGCCACATGGACGTGGTCGCCGACTCCGTCATCCACCTCCACGGCGAGCGGAAGGATATCGGCGGCCTCAAGCTGGTCTACGAGCCGCCGCAACTCCGGTTCTTCACGGCTCGCTTCGCGCCGCTGGAGAGGGTGGGGCTGTGGGAGTTTGTGGAAGGGTAGGCGGCGGCAACCGCCCATCGGCCCGCGGGTTTCACCGCGTCGAGCCACGCTCTCTGGGAACACCTGCCTTCCATGGCAGGAGATTGCCGGTCCCCGAGAGAAATCCCACCCACTGGCTCCACCACATCGTCGGATAGGAGGTTGAGACGGCGGAACACGGCTTCATAGTCCAAGGACGTGAAGGGACTGGTTGAGATGCGTCGTTTTCGGATGACACCCATTATCGCGCTCTTCCTTCTCCTGGTCCTGGCTGCTCCCACGGTCTTTCCCGCCTCGGTTTCGGCCACTCCGTTCGGTTCGTACACGGACCTGCCGACCGGGCACTGGGCTCATGACTACGTGGAGCAGATGTACAATGCCGGCGCGCTGGACGACCCACCGCCGCTGTATCAGCCGAATGTCCCCATCACCCGCGGGAAGTTCGCCCGGTACCTGGTAATCGGCTGGGGCCTTGAGCCGTACAGCGGGTCCTGGCAGCTCCTGTCGGACGTGCCCCCGACCCACCCGTATTTCAAATACGTCAACGCCCTCTACACTCGCGGTATCATGGTCGGTAGCGGAGGGCGCTTCGGGGTCGGCGACCCGCTGACCCGGCAAGAGGCGGCCGCTGTCCTGGTCCGGGCGAACGGTCGTGAAACGGCGGCCCAACTCCGACCGGGCGCTGACGCGGAGGCCATCATCTCCCGCTACAGCGACCACGCCCAGATTTCCGCGTGGGCCGTCCCCTACGTAGCCGAGGCTTTCGTGGCCGGTCTGTTCCTGGGGGACGCGGGCGGCACCTTCCGGCCTCGCGGCAACATGTCCAAGGCCGAGGCGTGCACCGTCTGCTACCGCACCCGGCAAGGCCAGGCTCTCCTCGACTTCGGCGACGCGCCGGATTGGCCGCCTTTGTTCAACTTCCCGTCGCGGCTCATCAGCAACGGCGCCCGTCACGCGGACTGGAAGACGGCCTGGCTGGGTGAGCGGGCGGATGGCGAAATCGACTCCCGGCAGATAAACGCGGACTTCTTCGACGACGGGTTCGTGGCCTTCGGAGCCGGGCCGACCGCGGCGACCATGCAGGTTAAGTTCGAGGTGAGCGTGGCGGCCCGCAATCCCGCGGACAAGGTCCCGCTGTACTTCAACCTGCTCGTGGACTGGGACCTCGACATGCGTTGGGAACCGAACGAGTGGATGGTCCAGAACATGGTCATCGACCCCAACGCCTGGCCCGCCGGGGTCATGATGCAGACCCTCGTGTCGACGCCCTTCGTGCCGGCCGGCGACCCGTACGCCTCCTGGTTCCGGATGACCCTGACCAAGGGTGAAATGGCCACCGTCTTCCCCATCACTGCTTCCGCCCAGTCGGGCTGGGTGGGCCACGGCCTCTTCAAGTACGGTGAGACGGAAGACTACGGGCCCGAGGAACAGAAGATGATCGTGCTGCAGGACCTGGTCGCTCTGGTCCAGGAGTGGACGGGCTCCCAGTCTCCGGCCTACCTGCAGGTGGGCGGCAGCCTCGCCGACATCATCCCGTTGGTCGAAGACCTCATCGCTGAGGAGCAGGCGGACGACCCGGTCGTGATCCTGATCGAGAAGAAGAAACAGCCCATCCTCGACCACCTCTACGCGGCGGCCCAGCAGGCCGCCCAGTTGGGGCTGAGCCAGAGTGACGTGAATCGCATCTTCGACGGCCTCTGGAAGCGCATGGCCTTCATCACCGAGGAGGAGGCCAAGCGCTATGTGGTCGACATCCTCCGGGAGATTCTGCGCCTGAATTTCAATCTCCCCGCGAGCGCCGACCAGCAGATCCAGGATGTCTTAAACGACCTGGCCGACCTCATCTGGGAACAGGAGATCGGCGACCCGGCGGAGGTCCTCCTGAGGAAGAAGGACCACATCATCCAGGCGCTGCAACAGCTCATCGTTGCGCTGGAAGCCGCCAAGCTCCCCGGCCCGGCGGCCTCGGCCAGGGACGCCCTGGCCTGGGTGCTCTTCATCAAGGCCCTGGAGCAGCCGCTACCACCTGAGCCGCCACCTAAGCCGCCGGTTGAGCCGCCCTGGCCGCCGCTCAAACCGCCAAGCATGGGCGGGCTCATCACCGGGGTCCACTCCATCTTTGAACTTCAAGACGGCGTGGTCAAGATGAAGATCCACCTCCTGAGCAACTACGGGCTGGAGAACAAGGTCTACGACATCGAGTTCTACTACGCTCACCAGCAGAACTGGCCTGCGGGGGCGGTCCTGACCCCGGTCTCCGCTCCGGAGGGATGGTCGTCGCAGTCCGCCGCCATCGGCGTGAGGGTCTGGTCGTCCACGCCCATGCCCGTGTGTACGCCGCTCTACTTCACCTTGAACACCGACGCCAACCTGGACAGCGTTATCATCGTCCTGACCGACAAGGACGGAAAGCCCATCGGCCACTCGGTGAGCCAGCGGGTGCACCACGGGTTCATGTCCCTACCGCCGGGCGGCACCGGGAATCTCTACGTCAGCCTCATCCCCGGGGAACCACTGGAACAGGCGTGGGACGTGCAATACGCCCTGAGGCCCGACCCGACCCACCAGGGTGCCCTGATGGAGTCGCTGGTCGCCAACTCGGCCACCGGGGGCGGCATCCAACTCCTGCCGAAGGGTCTCAGTGACCTCCTTCCCGGAGACTACGTGCCTCTGGACGGGTACGCGGCAGAAGCCTGGCCGTTGCTGTTCGGGCAGTACTACGCCCTGCGCGACCACACCGGTTTAGGCTACGCCCTGCTCTACGTGGCCAGCCTCACTCCCAACGGCCTCCTCCTGGAGTGCGAGTACAACCCGCACGGCAGGATGGAGATGAAGCACCTGCCGCGGGAGATGCCGATGCCCTAGGGCCGGCAGCCCCGTTCCCGATAGCCGGGGGCCGGGGGCGCACGGCAATGAGACCGGCGGCGGGGTTCACGCCCCGCCGCCGGTGCCTTTCCCTCCCGGCCCCTTTTCCCCCGACCAAGGAACCGGAGCGTCACACAGGGATTCCACCCCTTCCCGGCCAATGTTAGTCTGGGCGTGCGCCAAGCCTACACGCGCCGAGTCCAGACGCGTGCCCAGGGGGACTGGGATGTGAACAGAGGCTTCAGTCCGTATGTGAGTCGGCTCTTTGTCGGCCTTATCGGCGCGGCGGTCGGTCTGGCCTTGGCGGGGATGTTCCTTAACCTCACCGCCAAGCCGGTGACGGCCCCCGTCCTGTCCACGGAGACCTTGAGGTTCGACGGGGCCATGGCCCTGGAGCGGACGCGGCTGTTTGTGGAGAGCTTTCCCAACCGGACCGCGGGTTCGCCGACCAAGGCCCAGGCGGCCCAGTGGCTAGTGGGCCAACTGGTCTCTCTGGGCTACGATCCTCAGATCCAGTCCTTCCCGGCGCGCGTCCGGGGCGTCTTGTACCCGGACATGGCCAACGTCTGGGCCATGCGGCGCGGCAGCACCTCCGAGACGGTGGTCATCTACGGCCACTACGACGTCCCGCGGTTCGTCGAGCAGGGGGCGGCCGACGACGGCTCCGCCGTGGGTACCCTCCTCGAACTGGCCAAGGTCTTCGCCGCCGAGCAGCCGCGCCGGACCATCGTCTTCCTCTTCACCGACTGCGGGGAATATGGGATGGCGGGCGCCGACGCTTTCGCCGGCAGCCCGCCGTACCCCAGCCCCGTCACCGCGGGCATCGGCCTCGATTTCCTGAATGTCGGCGAGCCCGCCGGCGTGTCGGTGGAGTGCATCGGGACCCTGAAGGGCTACACCCCGCTCTGGCTCCGGAGTCTGGCTGTCGCGGCGGCCACGGCGGAGGCCGGGAAGGCCTTCTCGGTGGACACCATCGCCGAGTGGGTGGAGAGGTCGGTGGCCCTGTCGCCGACCGACAGCGGCATGTTCCTGCGACACGGCGTGCCGGCCGTCAATCTGGCCGGTGTCCCCGTGGACACCGCCCTCGAACGAGCGGTCTACCACACTTCCCAGGACACCATGGGCAACCTGACGGCCGGTTCCTTCGACCAGTGGGGACGGACGGCCGAGCGGGTCCTCCGAAGCCTGGACAGCCTGGAGGCCATCCCCTCGGGCCAGGCCAACTCGATGGTCTACCTCGGCTTGCCGGGAGACCGCTATGTTCCGGGCTGGGCGGTGCGGCTGATTCAGTTCTTTGTCTTCATGCCCCTGTGGGCGGTTGTCGCCGCAGGCTGGTTCGCGCGACGGCGGTCCCTGACCGCCGCCCTGTCCATCCTCCTGGGTGAGGCGAGACGCATCGGGGTCGCGGCCGGTTGCCTGGGCGCCGGCTGGGTGGCTCTGAAGCTCCTGGCCCTGGTCGGTCTAGTGGCCCGGTATCCTCTGTACCCGGCCACCGCCAAGGACGTCGCCCTCTACCACCCGGCCATCGTTCCGGTGGTCAGCTTCCTGGTCTTCGCCGGCGGAGCGGTCTACGCGGTGCGCCGCTTCACCTTCTGGCTGGACCCGCCCCTGGCCGCGGACTGGTCGGAGCGGTACCACGCCCTCACGTCCCTCCTGGCTCTGCTGGTCTTCCTTGTCTGGCTGGAGGGCGCGGGCTTCGCGGCCGTTCTCTTCCTGGCGCCGGCAGCGCTTGTCTGGGTCCTGCAGGCCGAGCCCCAGGGCCGGGCGGCCTGGGCGTGGAAGGCCGTCGGGGGCGTGCTCGTGGCCGTCGGGACGGTCCCGTTCTTCGCCTTCCTGGTGGTCTTCGGTCAGGTCTACCTTTCCGGTCCGGCCTGGTGGTACCTAATGCTCGGCTCCACCTTCGGCATCATCGGGCTCAAGGCCACGTTTGCCTTCGCCATCGCCGCGGCTCTCCATTGGGAGGCCTTCGCCTGCGTGACCGGACTGGGGGCGGGGCGCTTCGTGCCCTCGGCCCCGTCGGCCGGGGTGAGCCTGGACTACTAGGCGTCGGCCGTCCGGTCCGCGGGCAATCCTAGGGATGAGGGGGGACGAAGCTTGCCGGCCATTGTCGTCGAGAGCCTGACCAAGTTCTACGGACGCACCCGGGGCGTCGAGGAACTCAGCCTTGAGGTCCGGGAGGGCGAGGTCTTCGGCTTCCTCGGTCCCAACGGCTCCGGGAAGACGACGGCTATCCGCATCCTCCTGGACTTCATCCGGCCCACGCGCGGCCGGGCCACCGTCCTGGGGCTGGACGCCCAGCGCGACTCGATGGAGGTCCGCCGCCGCGTCGGCTACCTGCCGGGTGAACCCGGTCTGTACGACCACATGACCGGCGAGGAGTACCTCGCCTATATGGCCTCGTTCCGGTCCGGCGGCGCCAGGGGTGGTCGGGGCGCCACGGGCGGCGCCGGCAGCCCGAACGGCCACGACCGGCGAGCCGTGGCCGCCCGACGCGCCGACCTGTCCCGTCGCCTGGACATCGACCTTGGCCGCCGCATCAAGACCCTGTCCCGGGGAATGAAACAGAAGGTGGCCATCATCCAGGCCTTCATGCACGGGGCGGACCTCCTCGTCCTGGACGAACCGACCAGCGGCCTTGACCCCCTGATGCAGCATGTCTTCTACGGGATTCTCGAGGAGGAACGGGCCGCCGGGCGGACCGTCTTCATGTCCTCGCACGTCCTGTCCGAGGTGGAGAGGGTCTGCGACCGTGTAGCCATCATCCGGGGCGGGCGCATCGCCCTGCTGGAAGTTGTCGAGGATTTGAAGAGGAAGCGGATCAAGAAAGTCCACGCCACCTTCGCCGGCCCCATCGAAGCGGGGTCGCTCTCCCTGCCCGGGGTCCGGGACCTCACCGTGAAGCCTTCCGGCTCCGGGGCCGTCGCCGAGTTTCGCGTCGAGGGCGGGGCCGTCCCAGCGGTCGTCCGGGCCCTCGGCTCTCTCCCTCTGGCCGACATGGTCATCGAGAACCCCAGCCTGGAGGACATCTTCTTCGAGTTTTTCGGTCCGGAGGCGGCCGCCGAGGTTGCGAGGGCCCACGCCATCGAGGGCCGGGAGGGGAGGGGTCAGGGATGAGGGTGTTCCGGCGGAGCCTGTGGGATGAGAAGAGCGCCATCCTGATCTGGGCCCTGATCTTGGCCCTCTACGCCGTCTTCGGGGTGTCGAGCTACAAGAGCTTCGGGCAGAGCGAGACGCTCAACCAGCTCATGCAAGGCCTTCCGGAGTACATGCTGGCCATGTTCGGCGGGCTGCCCTGGGGAACCGTGGACGGGTATCTCAACACGGAGATCTTCAGCTTCCTGTCCCTGCTGACCGCTCTCTACGCCGCTCTCTTCGGCGCCTCGGCCCTAGCCAAGGAGCAGGACTCGCACACCATCGAGTCTCTTTTGGCCCAGCCGGTGCGGCGATGGTCGGTGGTCCTCGGGAAGTTCGGCGCCATGGCCGTGGGCGCCGTTCTCCTCAACCTGGTCCTCGTCGCGACCGTGGTCCTTTCCCTGTCGGTCTTCGGGCTGGAGGGGGCCTCCGCCGCCACCTACCCGATCGTCGCCCTGGCGAGCGCCCTGACCGCCGTGGCCACCGGGGCCCTGGCTCTGTTCGTCTCGACCCTCGTGCCCGACCAGAGCAAGGCCGCGGCCTACGGCACCGGCATCGTCATCGGACTCTACTTTGTCAACGTCATCGGCCAGATCTCCGACAAGGCCAAGTTCCTCAGCCACATCAACCCCTTCGGCTACTACCGCTCGGCCTCCATCATCACCAGCGGCCGCATCGCCTGGGGTGACGCCGCTTTCCTCGTCGGCTTCACTCTTGCCTTCCTCGCCCTCGCGGTCTGGTGGTTCGAGAAGAAGGACCTCACCTGAGGAGGGACCGACCATGCTCCGACGGTTAGCGGTGGGGAGCGGGCTCGTCCTGCTCGCCGGCCTGGCTTTCGGTCTCTTGGCCTCCAGTCCCGCCGGCGCCTACGACGCCGGCTACCACTGGGATCTGACACGGGACGCCCTCGCGGGGCAGGGCTTTGGCGTCGACGCTACGGCCCTGGTCGAAGTGAACAACTTCTACCCCGACGCCTTCGCCTCGGCCGACGAGGTCATCGCCGACCGGTGGGTGAAAGCGCTCCGCCTCGACCACGACTGGGACGCTCTCTTCGGTCCGGCCTCCCTGCGGCAGGCCTCCGACACCTACCTTCACTTCTCGAAGCTGGGGAGCACGGCCGAGGTCACGGCCGGCTGGGACCGCCTCGTGCGGAACACCTACCGGGCGGCCAAGCAGGCCGAGGGCCAGAACGACCCGAGAGCCTTCCTCGTGGTCCTCGGGACTTCGCTCCACGCCGTGCAGGACTTCTATGCCCACGCCAACTGGTCGGGCCTCGACTTTGGGAACGAGGAGGCCGACCTCCGGGTCGTACCGGCCGGGCACGAAGACCCAACCTGGTTTGACGTGCCGGTCGCGGAACGCGGGCGGGCCGACGTCTACACGACCGCCCGGACGCCCCAAGAGACGCTCGGCAAGGACGACGCCGGCGCCCCCGGGTTTGCGCGCTCCTACCGCGAGGCCTACTACGCCTCGGCGCAATGGGCTCAACTGGTCCAATCGTGGGTCGGGGAGAGCTTTGGGAAGGCCGCTCGGCGCGTCGCGGCCCCCGAGGTCGCCGAGGAGCGCGACTTCCTCAAGTCCCTGGCCTGGTACGGGGGACACTGGAAAGGCTTGTCGAGCCAGGGGTACGTCGACCTGGCCGCCGTGGGCGTCAAGTACCTCCGGCACGCCGACCGCGCCGGCATCGCCGAGTGGGCCGCCTACGCGCCCGTCCTGACGGGCGAGCCTGACGCCGGACCGGCGCCGGCGGTCTCGCCGGCCAAGGTCGCCCGGGTGGACTGGCTTGAAGTCAGGTTCACCCGGGTGCGCCAGACCGACGAGGACCTCATCCTGACCATCGATCCCTTCGGCTCGCCCGACTTCTACGTCAAGGTCACCGTCAACGACCGCGAGTACCTGGAGGCCAGGTACGTCGATAAGAAGGACGTCTCTCCGACGAGCTGGTTGACCCTCGTGCCGCTTGCGCCCGGTCTGGACCGCGTGACGGTGAAGGTCGCCGTCTGGGACGAGGACGTCGTCGGCGGTGGCGTTCTCCCCAGCCTTCGCGGGCAGGACGACCTCTGCGATATCCTGCCGGCCCTGGGGGCCCGGGTCTGGTCCGCGGACATCACCCTGGCCGACCTGCCGGAGGCGGGGCGCGTGGTCAGCACGGACGGCGTCCGGCCGGACCATGCCAAGCGTGCCAGTCACGGTGACGGCAGGGAAGCAGCGGTCGAGTTCACCATCCGGCTGGTGGAGCCGGAGGACTAGGGGGTCGCGCCCGCCCGCCATGGTCACCTACCGCGACTTCGTCGCCAAACATGCCAAGGCCGCCATGCGCATCGCCCAGGACCTCATCAAGGCCAAGCCGGGCGACCGCCTGACGCCCGTGGGTGAGTACGCCGGCCGACTCGGAGTGGGCCGGGGGACCATCCAGACGGCCCTGGCTCTCCTCAAGGCCAACGGGGCCGTGAGCCTGGTCGCGCGCGGGCACATGGGAACCTTCGTCGAGGCGGTCGACCCCGCGAAGCTTTGGGAACTCACCGGTCTCGGAACCATCACCGGCGTCATGCCCCTGCCGTACTCCCTCCGTTACCGCGGCCTGGCCACCGGCCTCTACCGCGCCTTTCATGAGGCCGAAGTGCCGATGGTCATGGCTCACATGCGGGGGGCCAGGCGCCGCCTGGAGGCCCTGAACTCGGGGCACTACGAGTTCGCCATGGTTTCCCGGCACTCCTACGAGGTCGCCGCCTCGGAGGTGGACTACCTCGACCTGGCCCTCAAACTCGGACCGCAGACCTCCGTCCGGGAGCACGTCCTCCTCCTACGGGACGCTCGGGCCGGCGGTATCGCCGACGGCATGCGGGTCGGCATCGACCCCGACTCCATCGACATCAGCCTGCTCACGCGGCGGGAATGCGCCGGGCGTGAGGTGACCCTGGTCGAGGTGCCCTACACCCAGTTCCCCGGGCAGATCCAGAAGGGGGTCATCGACGCGGCCGTCTGGGACGCCGACGAAGGGATGCCGGTCTCGCCGGAGGCGGGCGCGGCGAGCATGCGCATCGTGCCCTTGCGGGGCTGGGCGACGGGACAGGCCGGGAGCGGGATGGTTGACCCGGATGGCACGCCCCCGGACACGGGTGAAGCCGTCCTGGTCGTCCACCGGGAGAACCAGATCGTGAAATCTATCCTCCGCGAGAAGGTCGACCCCGCGGTTGTCCGGGCGACGCAGGCCCGGGTGATGAGCGGGGAGGAGTTGCCGGAGCTTTAGCGAAAGGCGCGGAAGGGTCCGGGCCTGTCCCGCGACCCTTCTCTTAGGGAACGAGAATACAGAATACTGTATAATGGCTTGGTACCTCACCTGGTTCGTTCTGGACGAGCCCGACCCCGGCATAGAGGGGTCTTCAGGGAGAAGGAGGCTGGTCGGATGCCCCAAGCGCCTGTCGACTTCGAGACCCAATCGGCCAAGGGCGCCTCGGTCCGCCGGCCTTTGCCGGAAGGCCTCGTCGCCGGCCTGACCGCGGCGGTCGGCCCGGAGTACGTCCTCACCGGCGCGCCCGACCTCCGGGCCTACTCCCGGGACAGCTGGACGGTGGCCTCCCTGCGCGTCCTGCATGGGCGACCGCTCCCGCTCCCCGACGCCGTCGTCCTGCCGGGTTCGACCGGCGAGGTGGCGGCCGTGGTGAAGCTCCTCTACGACAGCGGTGTCCCCATCATCCCCTTCGGTGGGGGCTCCGGGGTGCTGGGCGGCACCATCGCCCTCAACGGGGGCGTCATCGTCGATACCAAGCGCCTGGACCGCGTCCTGGACATCAACGAGACCGGACTCTACGTCACGGCCCAGACCGGCATCCTCGGCGTGGACCTCGAGACCGCCCTGGGACGGGCGGGCTACACCCTGGGTCATTTCCCGCAGTCTATCGACGTGGCCACTCTGGGCGGGCTCATCGCCACCCGGTCGGCCGGCCAGTTCTCGACCAAGTACGGGTGCATCGAAGACATGCTTCTGGCGGTGGAGGCCGTCCTGCCCGAGGGCCGGATCGTCCGGACCAAGCTCACGGCCCGCGCCGCCACCGGCCCGGACGTCAAGAGCCTGTTCATCGGGTCCGAGGGGACCCTCGGCATCCTGACCGAGGCCACGCTGCGTCTCCACCCCCGCCCGGAGAAGCGCCACGGCCAGGCCTACGAGATAGGCGCCTTCGAGGAAGGTCTGGAGGCCATCCGGCGGGTCATGCGCACGGGTTTCCGGCCGGCGGTCGTCCGTCTTTACGACCCCTTCGAGAGCGCCCACTCCTTCGGGGAGAGCGTCGCCCAAGGCAAGTGCCTCCTCATCTTCGTCTCCGAGGGTCCGGCCCGTCTGGTGGACCTCGAACTCGAGGTCGTCGCCGAGGTGATGGCGGCCTTCCCCGGCCGGGAACTCGGACCCGAACCGGGCCGGCGCTGGCTGGCTCGGCGTAACGTCGTGAGCGGTCTCCCCGAGTTCATGAGCCAGGGGTTGGTCGTGGACACCTTGGAGGTCGCCGCCACCTGGGACGGCGTGACCGCCCTCTACCAGATGATCACCGAGCGGATGCGCGCGGTGAAGGGCGTCGTCTCCGCCTCAGCCCACAGTTCTCACTCCTACACGCAGGGCACGAACCTCTATCTCACCTTCCTGGCCCTGGGGCCGGACGGCGAGACGGCCGAAGACGTCTACCAGCGCATCTGGAGGGCGGCCATGGAGGCCTGCCTGGAGGCGGGCGGGACCATCGCCCACCACCACGGCATCGGTCTGCAGCGCGTCCCCTGGGCCGCGGCCGAGCACGGGACGAGTCTTGAGGTCCTGCGCCGGGTGCGCCGGGCGCTTGACCCGAAGGGGCTCTTCAACCCGGGCAAGCTCTTCGCCGACCCGGCGGCGCCGGGTCCCGGCCCGGACGCGGGGGGGGTGGGCTAGGTGTCCGACAAGGCGGGCAAGCATTTTGACCTAGCCACCCAGGGCCGCATCTGCGTTTTGTGTCCGAACATGTGCCGGTACCTCTGCCCGGTCGCCTCGGTGGAGAAGAGCGAGACGACGAGCCCCCGGGGCAAAGCCACTCTGGCCCTCGGTCTCGGCCGGGGCGAGGTCGCCTTCTCCGAGAGTGAGGCGGAGGCCCTCTACCACTGCGCCACCTGCAAGATCTGCCGCGAGTGGTGCCCCTCCAACGTGGATCTTCCTGAAGTCACCCGCGAGTTGCGGGAGCGGGCGGCTCGCGAGGGGCTGGCGCCGCCGGCGGTCCGGAACCTCGCCGAGCGCCTTGTCCGCGACAGGTCATTGCACGGCCCGGCGGCCGCGCTGGCGGCCGAGGGCCTGAGCCGTTACCGCCAACTGGTTTCGCCCGGGGCCAAGGTCCTCTACTTCGCGGGCTGTTCGACGGCCACGCTCCAGCCCAGAGTGGTCGCGGCCACCCTGCGGCTGTTCGAAGCGGCCGGGGTGAAGGTGGCCAGGCTCCAGACCGAGGAGTGCTGCGGCCTACCTCTGGATGTCCTCGGTTTCCGCGAGGAAGCGGCCGCCTTCGCCAGGGGCCTGGCTGCGGCCGTTGAGGCGGGCGGCTACCAGACCGTGGTCTCCGGTTGCCCCATGTGCACCCAGGTCATGAAGGAGCGCTATCCGGCCCTCGGGGTCACCCTCGGGGCCGACGTGCGCCACGTGACGGAGTACTTCGCCGGGCTGGCGGAGGAGGGCGCCCTGGGCGGGCCGGCCGGGAAGCGCGACACCGGCAGCCCTCGCGCCGCCGGCGACGCGCCCGGCGCCACCGGCCGGCCGGCCGGGGTCGTCACCTACCACGATCCCTGCTACCTTGGCCGCTACCAGGGCGTCTATGACCCTCCGCGGCGGCTCCTGACCGGCGTGGCCGGGCTGGCCCTCGTGGAGATGGAGCGCCACGGCGAACTCGCCGCCTGTTGCGGCGGGGCGTTCACCACGGACACGGTCAGGCCGGGAACGGCCACGAGCCTCGCCTCGCGGCGTATCGAGGAGGCGGGGCGCACCGGCGCCGGCACCCTGGTCACGGCCTGCCCGCACTGCCTGGAGATGTTGGGGCCGGCGGGGGCGGACCGGGGAATCGCCGTGCGAGACATCGCCGAGGTGTTGGCCGAGAGATTGGGTGTCCTGCCGCGCCGGTCGGCTTGACGCGGAGAGGGGAGGGGGAAACCTTGATTTTCGGGGAGACTTTGATTTACGACGTTCTGGTGCTGGGGGGCGGCATAACCGGGGCCTCGGTCGCCCGGGACTGCGCCCTGCGCGGGCTCAAGGTGGCTTTGGTCGAGAGGACCGATTTCGCCTCGGGAACCACGGGCACGTGCATGGGGATGCTCCACGGGGGCCTGCAGTACCTGCTGGCCAACCCCGAACTCACTAGGGTCGAGTGCGAGGAGAGCGGCATCATGCAGAAGGCCGCGCCGCACCTCATCTTCGCCATCCCGTTCCTCTACCTCATCCATGACCCGGCCAAGGTGGACGCCTACGGGGCTTTCCTCAGCTACTACGACACCTTTCAGAAGACAAAGTCCGGTCGGCCGCACGTCAAGCTCACCCCGGACGAGGCCCTGGAGATCGAGCCCTCCCTGAGGCCGGGTTTCGTTGCCGCTCTGACCAACGATGAACCGGGAGTGGACGTCTTTCGGCTGAACGTCCTGGCCGCCCTCGACGCAGCGGGGCGCGGCGCCCTCATCCGGAATCACACCGAGGTCACCGGGCTCATCCTGGAGGACGTGGCCCCGGACGGCCAGGCCTCCGCCCCCGGTGGCGCGGTCGCCGCGTCGTCCGGGGAGGCCGGCCCCGCGGCCGGCGCTCCCCGCGTCGCCCGCCGCGTCCTCGGGGCTCGCCTCCGCGACACCCTGACCGGCGAGACCGGTGAGATCCGGGCCCGCGTCACCGTCAACGCCTGCGGGCCCTGGGTGCCGCGTGTCACGGCCATGGCCGGCCTCAGCTATCGCCTGCGCCCGACAAAGGGCATCCATCTCATTCTCGACCGCCGCATCCTGAGCGTCGGGCTGCAGTGCAGCGCTATCGACGGTCGGAACGTCCTTCTGCTTCCGCACGAGAACACGACGCTCATCGGGTGCACCGACGACGACTACTTCGGAGACGAGGACGAGGTGCGGCCGGAGCCCCAGGAGATCGAGTACCTGCTCTCCAGCCTGGAGCCGCTCCTGCCCGGGATACGCCGGGCCAGGGTCATCCGGGTGATGGCCGGTCTTCGCCCGACTCTCTACCAGTACGGGGTCTATGAGGACAAGGTCACTCGCGATTTCGAGGTCTGGGACCACGAGCCGCGTGACGGAGTCGCCGGCTTCATCACCATCGCGGGCGGCAAGATGACCATCGCCCGCATCATGGCCGAGAAGACGGCCGACGCCGTCGTCGCCCGCCTGGGGCTCGACGGTGACGCCGTCCGCTGCCGCACGGCCGAACTCCCTCTCCCCGGGGGCGAGCGTCTCCTCGGACGGAGCGACATCGAGAAGCTGGCGCGGCGGTACAAGGTTCCCGTGGCCGCCGCGGCCCGCTTGGCCTACCGCCACGGAACCCTGGCCGAGGCAATCCTTGAGGAGGGTTGTCGTGAGGCGTCCGGTCGGGTCACGGTGTGCACGTGTGAGCCGGTGCTGGAGGCCGAGATTCTCTGGGCCGCGCGCCACGAGTGGGTCCGGACCCTGGACGACTTACGCCGGCGCGTCCGGACCGGGATGGGACCCTGCCAGGGGTTCGGCTGCTCCGAACAGGCCGCCGCCGTGCTCGGGCTGGCCTTGGACCGCGACCCCGCCAGCGCGCGGGCCGACCTGGAGTCGTTCCGCCAGGAGCGCTGGAAGGGGCAGAGGGGCTGGCTCGGTGGTGACCAACTCCGGCAGCAGGAAGTCAGCCAGGGCGCCTGGCTGCACGCCGAGGGGAGGGTCGGGCGATGAGCGCTCCGGGGGGTAGGCTCTCGGCCGGCAGGTCGGCCGATGTCGCGGTCATCGGTGGTGGGCTGGCCGGCCTGTGCGCCGCGATCGCCGCGGCCAAGCCTGGCCTGCGGGTCGTCGTGGTGCGGCGCGGCCTCGGGACGACGGCCATGTCCTCCGGCGGGCTCGACTTCCCCGCTGACCTGCCGCGCCTCTATGGGGCCGGGGCAGGCGGACCGGGTGTCTCGTCCGCGGCGACCTCCGCGGCGGCCGGTACTCTTTGCGATTGGCTTCGCGCCGCCGGGGCCGAGCTTCGCGGGCGGCCGGGCGAGGAGATGCTCCTCCTCGACACGGCGGGCGACGTCCGCCGCACGAACCTCGCCCTCGTCCAGCACGCGGCGGGAAGCATCGACCGCTGGTCCGGAAAGAGCGGCAAGCTCCTTCTCCTGGGGGTGGCCGGGTATCCGTCGTTCCGTTCGGAGTGGGTCCGCCGCCGGGTCGTCGCCGCCGGGCTCTTGCCGGCGGAACGGGTCGCCGCCGGGCGCGTGACCGTGCCCGGCCTCAAAGACGAAGGCGACCTGCCGGCGGCCAGGTTGGCCCGGGCCCTGGAGGTCCCGGACACCGCCAAGGCCTTCGCCTCCGCGGTCGGTCGGGCCGCCAGGGAGGCCGGGGCGAGCCATGTGGCTCTCCCGCCCATCCTCGGCCTGGAGAAGGCTTCGGAGGTCTTTCGCTGGGTGACGGAGGCCATCGCCTCCCACTCCCCGGTCGTCGTCTTCGAACTCCTTTCCCCGCCGCCCTCGGTCCCGGGGCAGAGGCTCCAGGACCTTCTCGACCGCGTCGCCGTCGCCGCCGGTGTGGAAATCGCGTCCGGCCGGGTGACGGGGGCGGCGCTGGAGGCCGCGCCCGAGCCGGCTGAGGGCCCGGAAAACCTTGCTTCCGTGATGGTCGAGTCCCACGGTCGGAACTGGACCCTGTCGGCGCGGGAGTTCATCCTGGCCACCGGCAAGTACGCCGCCGGGGGGCTCGACGCCGGCGGGTTGGCCGTCGCCGAACCTGTCTTCGGGCTGGCCGTTTTCGTCCCACCGCCCCCGGGCTGGCCGGCGGCCGAACTGCCGGCGGGCCAGCGACTCGTCCGGGAGATGGTCTACGACCGCTTCGCGGCCCGCCATCCCATCTTCGAGGCCGGCCTCGCCGTGGACTGGGGGCTTCGCCCCCTGGGCGGCGACGGACGGACGCCCCGGTTCGCCAACCTGCGGACGGCCGGCTCCGTTCTGGGTGGCTACAACCACTTTGCCGACGGCGCCGGCTCGGGCGTCGCCGTCGTGACAGGCCTGGAGGCCGGGCGCCTGGCGGCGGAGGCGGCGTCGGCGAGCGAGAAGGGCGAGGCGCCGGCCGGCGTCGGGGCCGCCACCCCGGAGACGGGCGCCGTGGCCGCTACCCCCGAGACGGGCGCCGTGGGGAGGGAGCCCGCGTGAGCGACAAGCGACGGCCACGGGCGGTGAACCGCCCGGCGGGAGTCCTGCGCTACCTGGACATCTACCGCACGGAGCGGCTCCTGCCGTACTCCCCGGCCGACAGCCAACTCATCTCCGACCTCGAGCGGTGCCTGGGCTGCGGCAACTGTCTGGCCGCCTGTCCGGTGGTCGGCGCCCTGGCCGAACACCCCTACCCCGGTCCGCGCGCCGTCGGGACGAGCCTCTCCCGATCCGTTCCCGACTTCTGGACCGCCGGCGGCCTGGCCGGCTTCTGCACCACCTGTATGGCCTGCCAGGAGGCTTGCCCCGGCGACGTCCCCATCTACCGGGCCGTTCTGATGCTGCGAGCCAAGAACTTCGAGCAGAAGGTCCTCGAAGGCGAGGAGCCCCTGTCAGGCCTCAAACAACTCCTCCTCGACTTCTTCGCCGAGGGGAAGCTGGCCCAGGCCGCCCGGTGGGGCGCCGCCCTGCAGGGTCTGGCCTACCGGCGGACGGCGAGCGGCGAAATGAAAGCCCGGGTCGCGCTTCCCCTGAGCCCGCTCGCGAACCGGATCATCCCCCCGCTGGCGAAGCGCTCGCTGACCGACGAGTTCGCCGCCCCCGTGGCCGGACTCGAGCCGGACGGGCCGCGCGTGGCCGTCTTCGCCGGCTGCCTCTACAACCACGCCTACACCGACACCGGGCGCTCCCTGGTGGAGGTCTTGCGGCGGCACGCCCGCGAGGTCGTCGTTCCCGCCGGCCAGGTCTGTTGCGGGGCGCCGACCTTCTCCAGCGGCGACCTCCCGACGACGCGGCGCCTGGCCGTGGACAACGCCCGGGTTTTCGCCGACGCCGCAGGGTCGGACGGTCTCGACTTCGTCGTCACTGCCTGCGCCTCGTGCGGCGACTCGCTCACCCGCGAGTACCCGGGGCTCGTCCGCCTTCCGGAGGGGACGGCCCCCACCGCCGAAGTGGTCGGCGAGGCCGCCGCCGTGCGCGGGTTCGCGGCGCGGGTCCGCGACATTCACGCCTTCCTGGCCGACGAGGTCGCCTTCCGGGTGCCCGCGTCCGCGCCCGCGGGTCCGGCCCCGATGGCCGTGACCATCCACGATCCGTGCCATCTCGCGCGCGGTCAGGGCTTGGTCCGGGAGGTTCGCGACCTCGTCCGGGCCATCCCCGGACTCACGCTGCGGGAAATGGCCGCACCCGGCGAGTGCTGCGGTGGAGCCGGGAGCTTCAGCCTCGAGCACTACGAGGTGGCCGCGGCCATCCGGCAGGGCAAGGTCGCCGGCATCGCCGCCACCGGGGCCGACGTGGTCGTCACCGGCTGCCCCTCGTGCCGCATGCATATCTCCGACGGGCTCGAGCAAGCGGGGCAGGGCCGCCCGGTCCGGCACGTCGTCGACCTCCTGGCCGCGGCCTACCGGGCCGGGACGGGATGAGGCTGAGGCCGCCGGGAAGGTTGCGCCGGGTCCCTGGCGGAAGAATCAGGGGGTATGGGTCAGGAGAGAAGGGATCGGCAGGATGTCGGACCTTGTCCGGTTCAGCGTTTCGATGCCCGAGGCCCTGGTCGCTGGTTTTGACGGGCTCATCGCCTCACAAGGGTACCAGACCCGGTCGGAGGCGGTCCGCGACCTGATTCGCGACCGGCTGGTCCAGAAGGAATGGGAGGGTGGCGACCAGATCGTCGCCGGAACCCTCACTCTCATCTATGACCATCACAGCCGCGGCCTGGCCGAGCGGCTCACGGAAGTGCAGCACGGGCAGATCGGGCTCGTCGTCTCCACCCTTCACGTCCATCTCGACGAGCGCAACTGCCTTGAGGTCCTGGTGATGAAGGGAGCGCCCGCTGAACTCAGGCGGGTCAGCGACCGTCTCGTGGCCACGCGGGGGGTCAAGCACGGTAAACTCGTCTTCACGACCACCGGCGAGCGCCTGAGGTAGTCGGCTCACCTCAAAATCGCGGCTCGCCTAATAGCACGTTTTGCGGATTGGTGTTACACTCGGGGCAGACTCTTGGAGGGAGAATGATGCCCATGACCTCGCTCCCCCCGCGTTCCCCGGTGCGAGACGTCGTCCTCGGCGGTCTCTTCATCGGGCTGGCCGTGGTGCTGCCCGTGCTCTTTCACTTCATCGGCTCCGGGCAAGTGTTCCTGCCGATGCACCTCCCCGTCTTCCTGGCCGGCTTCACGGTGAGCCCGTGGGCCGCGACCGTCGTCGGATTGCTCTCGCCCCTCCTTGGCTCGGTGCTCACGGGGATGCCGCCGCTTTCGCCGCCCATAGCTCAGGGGATGATGGTCGAACTGGCCGTCTACGGTCTGGCCACGGCTTGGCTCTACCGGTACACCCACCGGGTCGTTCTGAGCTGGGCCCTAAGCGCCGTCCTCGGCCGGCTCACCTACGGCCTCTTCGGCGCGCTCATCCTGCCGCTCTTCGGCTTCCAGGGCATCCCGGTCCTCTACCCCGTTACCGCCGGCCTGGTCACCGGGCTCCCCGGCATCGCCGTCCAGGCCGTGCTCGTGCCGACCGTGGTCTACTTCGCCCAGCGGGCGAAGCCAAGCGTCGGACGCCGGGGTTAGGGCGAAGGAGGAGAGCCAGTGACGGCAAAACGGGTGGAAGTGAGTCTTGGCCGGCTGGACCGCGAGGCTCTGCTCTCGCGGATAGAGGACTTCCATGGCCATCTCGGGCCGTACGTGATCTTTGGGTTCCGGGCCGGGCAGCTAGCCCTGCGGCTGCTCGAGGCGAAGGGTTTCTTCGACCTCGAGGCCGCCGTCCACTGCGGCGATTGCCCTCCGGTCTCGTGCTTCGCCGACGGCGTCCAGCTGGGCTCGGGCTGCACGACCGGGAAGGGGAACCTCAAGGTCACGGGCGGGCCACCCGGCGTCGCGTCCGCGGTCGCCCGGGCTGTTTTCCGGCTCCGCCCCCCGAGTCCCACGTCTGTCGCGCCTCCGTCGCCGCCGGCCCCCCTCACCGTTCTCGTCCGCCCCGATGTGGCGGCCAGAGCGGGCCGGTGGCTGGACGAGGTTGGCGACCGCGAGTCGGCGATGAGGATCCTTGAGCTCCCCGATGGGGAACTCTTCGAGGTGAGGCGGGGCTCCTAGCTCTCCCTCACCCGCCCCGCGGCCCGGCGTCGCGCCACCTTCGCAAAGTACCCCCGAAAGGCCAAGGAGTTTGTTCCGTCATGTAGAACCAGCCCACCGGGTGATAATGATTGGCAACCCTGGCAGAAGCTGTCCGGATAGCGGAGAAGAGCTTGGACCGTCGTTTCGACCAGGCCGGTGAGCCGCTGCTGCTCCACTCGCTACGGGTGATGCTCCGCCTCATCAGACTGGTCAGGAAGGCGGGGCAGCCGCTTGGCACGGCGGAACTGCCGATTGTGGCCGTCCTCCACGAGGTGGTCGAGGAGGGAGGCGTCTCTCTGGAAGACTTGCGCGTCGCGGGTTTCGGCGAAAGCATCCTCGACGCCGTCGATCGCCTGACCGAGCCAGGACCCGGCCTTCCCGTTTCCCCGGGTGAGTACCCGAAGGGGTACCTCGACCGCATCAAGGGCAGTCCCACGGCCGTCAGGGTGAAGCTGGCCGACCTCGAGGACAATCTCAACCTGAGGCGTCGGCGGAAGTTGGGCCGAGAGGACTTCGTCCGGGCCGACAAGGACCGGAGGGCCTACGACGAGCTGAGGGGCCGGCGCCGGGTCTCGTAACCGAGTCACTCCGAGCATAGCCCTCGGCCCCGAGCATAGCCCTCGCCCCCGAGCGAACAATACCTTCCGACCTGCGCCCCGCTTTGTGGTGGGGTGCTCTCGTCGGGAGGCTCGACCGAACTGACCAGGCCGCTGAGCGTCGGCAACGGTAACCTCCTCGTCAACTTCGACAGTGACCTCGTCATGCGCGACTTCTACTACCCCTTTGTCGGCATGATGAACCACATCGAGGGTCGCCGAAACATGATGGGCTTCTGGGTCGATGGCCGGTTCAGTTGGCTCGACGAACCCGGCTGGGTCAAGGACCCGGGGTACCTGGAAGACGCTCTGGTCACCCTGAGCACGGCCGCCCACGACGGGCTGGGGCTCTCCCTGGTCATCAATGACGCCGTCCACTACCGCAGCGACGTCTACCTGAAGCGCGTGGCCATCCGCAACGACCTCCTCCGGGCCCGGCGGGTTTCCATCTTCTTCGCCAATGACTTTAATATTGACGAATCAGACATTGGTGACACCGCGCTCTTCGACCCGGAACTCCGGGCCGTCTACCACTACAAGCGCACCCGCTGCTTCATCATCGACGGCCGCGCCGGGCCGGGAGCGGGGGACGGGGGGACCGGCGGCTCGGGTATCGCCCAGTTCTCCACGGGTCGGAAGCGTTTCGCGGGGGCCGAGGGCACCTGGCGGGACGCCGAGGACGGCAGGCTGGAGGGCCACCCCATTTCCCAGGGCTCGGTCGACAGCGCCATTTCCTTTGACCTGGAACTCGGGCCGGGGGAGGAGGACATCCTCTACTTCTGGATCGCGGCCGGTTCCAGCTTCGACAGCGCCCGCGCCGCCCACGGGCACGTCCTGCGGTCCGGTCCCGAGCGGTTCTTCATCGAGACCGCCTCCTTCTGGCGCCACTGGGTCGCCAGGTCCCAGGAATGGGGCGGCGACCGCCCCGGGGGTAGGCTCGACTGCCTCCCCCCCGACCTGGCCCGGTTCTTCCGCCGCAGCCTCCTCGTCGTGCGCTCACAGACGGACAACCGCGGGGGCATCCTCGCCGCTAACGACACCGACATCCTGCGACACAACCGCGACCACTACAGCTACGTGTGGGCCCGCGACGGAGCGATGGCCGCGCACGCTCTGGACCTGGCCGGATACCACGCCCTCACGCGGCGTTTCTTCCGCTTCTGCCGGAAGGCCATCAGCCCCGAGGGCTTCCTGTGGCACAAGTACCATCCGGACGGTTCGGTAGGGTCGAGTGGGCATCCCTGGGTCCGCAAGGATGAGTACACCCTCCCCTTGCAGGAGGATGAGACGGCCACCGTCCTCTGGGCCTTGGGTCGCCACTACGCTCTCGACCATGACCTCGAATTCATTGACACCGTCTACGATAGGCTGGTGGAGCCGGCGGCCGAGTTCCTCTGCGCCTACCGGGACCCGGCCACCGGATTGCCGCGCCCCAGCTACGACCTTTGGGAGGAGCGGCAGGGGGTGTTCACCTACACGGCGGCGTCCGTCTACGGCGGGCTGGTCGCCTCCGCGACTCTGGGCGACCTCTTCGGGCACAAGTCTACGCAGCGGTGGCGAGAGGCGGCGGAGGAGGTTCGGGCCGCTCTTCTTCGCCACCTCTACGACCAGACGCTGGGCCGCTTCATCCGAGGTCTCCAGGTCGGGCCGGCCGGGGGACTCCTCCCCGACCCCACGTTGGACGCGAGCCTGTACGGCGTGGCTCTCTTCGGCGTCTTGCCGGCCGGGGACGAACGGGTCGTCCGGACGATGAGACAGGTGAGGGACCAACTGTGGGTCCAGACGGAGGTCGGCGGGGTGGCCCGCTACACCGACGACCCTTACTTCCGGAAGAGTGACGACGTCGAGCGCGTCCCCGGCAACCCCTGGGTCGTCTGCAGCCTCTGGCTGGCCCGGTGGTACATAGAGATCGCTGAGACGGCTGAGGAACTGGCGGTGGCCCTGGCCATCCTCGAGTGGACCCGCACGCACGCCGTTCCCGGTGGGCACCTTCCCGAGCAATTCCATCCGTACACGGGGCGGCCGGTCTCGGTGGCGCCCCTCACGTGGTCGCACGCCGAGGTGGTGAGCGCGGTGCTGGAGTACGTGGGCGCCGTGGACAGGCTGGGGCTAACGATCCGACTGGCAGACGGAGAGGGTGTCCCGCCGGGCCCAGGGCCCGGCCCAAGGCCGGGCCCCGTGCCGGGACCCGCTCCGGGGCCCGACGGGACGGACCGCTGATCTCAGCCGTGCAGGAGCGGGCTCACTTTCTTATAAGCGGCGAACGTGATGAGCGAGTTGATGGTTCCTTTGACCAGGTTGAAGAGAATGACCGTCTTCAATGTCGCCGGAATGGCCGCCGGCGGGATGCCGTAGGCCGGCAGGAAGACGAAGTAGTTGAGGACGGCCATCACCGCGACCATCGAGACGAGCCCGGCTCCCAGACCCAGGAGCGCTCCCCGCCGGGAATGGACGCGGGCGTAGACGACGGCCGCGACGAGCACGAAGGCCAGGCTGCAGGCCAGGTTGGCCGCGGTGCCGAGGAACCCGGCCTCGTCCTTCCCCGAAAGAAGGAAGATGATGCCCTTGACGAGAGCGATGGCCGCCCCGGCGAGCGGTCCCATGGCGAAGCCGCCGATGACGGTCGGCACGTCGCCAGGGTCGTACTGCAGAAACACGGGGAAGTAGGGCAGGTTGAACTCGGCGTACATGAGGGCGAAGGCCACGGCGCCCAGCATCCCGACGCGCACCAGGGTCTTGGCTCCCCAGCGGGCCGACGTGCGGCTGGAACTGGCTGAAAGCATCAACGGATCCTCCTCGGCTGGACGGGCTGATCAGCTCCCGAAAGAGAAAGCGCTCCGAGTGGCAAACCCTCGGAGCGCAAGATGAACGGCCATAGTGGAGCAGGCCTTCCTTCTCCCATCCAGACTTTACTGTCGGCTCCGGAATCCCACCGGCTCGGCCGCCGTCAAGCGGTTCGCGGGCTTGTCCCCGGGCGCCTGAGCGCCCCGGGCATCACCGCCGGTCGGGAATTGGACCTTCCGGTCCTCACCCGGCCCCGAAGGAAGCTGACTTCCGTGTATTCAGTTCGAACGCTACCGATTCTACCAGGCCTGAAGCTTGCGTTCAAGTCGAACCTTTCGGCCGTCGGCGCTCCTTCGCGCCCGGCTAATCAGCCTGAGGTCGGCGGCGTCCCTGACTCGTCCTCCGACGGCAGGGTGCGGATGACGGCCGGCGCGCCGCACAAGGGACAATGCCTGGGCGGCATCGGCGTCGGGATGACCTCGGGGAACCGGTTTCCGCAGCTCTTGCACAAGAACACGTTACATCCCCCCTCTTCGAGGATAGGATGCCCCGCCGGTCCGCCCCGCTTCCGGTGTCCGGCAGGAAACCGCTCAACGCGGGGGAAGCGAGCCGCTACGACGCCCCGCGGGTGGTGGCACCCTTGTCGACCTCACCTTCTTTTCTTCTCTTCGCTCGACACGGCGGGGAAGGGCTTCCTGTCGTCTACTCCGGTCGGGATGAGGCCGGGCGCCTGGCGGCCGTGGAGCTGGCTAGGTTCCTGTCGCGATTGGGCCGATGCCGCGTGGTCGTGCTCGGGGCCAAACCGGCGGCCGGACCGTGTATCGAACTGGTGTCCGGCGGCCCAGGCGCGCCGGACGGTGACCCGGGCGGGCCGGCCGGTGGCCCAGGCGTCGATGCCTTTCGCCGGACGGTCGCCGCGGGCGGCGTGAGCATCGAGTCCGCCACCGGGCGAGGCCTGCTCTTTGGGGCCTATGACCTTCTCGAGGACCTCGGTTGCCGGTGGTACTACCCGGGGCCGGTGGGCGAACGGGTGCCGGTGGGCGATGAGGTCCGTCTCCCGCACGGGGTCAAGGTTTCCGGGGCCGCTCTGCCCGGACGGTCGCTCATCCTCGGGCACGACCTCTACCTCGCCGACGCCGAGGGCTGGGTGGAGTGGGCGGCCAGGAACCGGCTGAACAACGTATTCCTTCATGAGTTCCCGCCCCCCGTCTTCGGGGGCCGGCCGTCCCGCTACTGGCGGGAGGCCCTGGCCAAGGTCGGGCCCCTGGCCCGACGCCGGGGGCTCACCGTCGAATTCGGCGGCCACGGGTTGGCCGCGCTCCTGCCGAGGTCGCTCTTCCGGTCGCACCCCGACTTCTTCCGCCACGATGGCCGCCGCCGCAACCCCGACCACAATCTGTGTCCGTCCAGCCAGGGCGGTCTCGACGTCATCCGGCGGAAGGCCCGGGCCTACTTCGAACTGCATCCGGGCGCCGACGTCTACCATCTCTGGCCGGACGACATCGTCGGCGACGGCTGGTGCCGGTGTCCCGACTGCGCTTCTCTGTCCGCCTCCGACCAGACGCTCCTGGCCACCAACGCCGTGGCCGAAGTCCTCGCCGAGGTGGCGCCAGGCGCCCGCCTGGCTTTCCTTGTCTATCACGACACCATCGAGCCGCCCCGGCAGGTCCGGCCGCGGTCGAACGTCGCGCTCCTCTACGCCCCCCGCGAACGCTGCTACGCCCACGCTCTTGATGACCCGGCTTGCGGCGTGAACCGGGACTACTACGGTCACCTCGTCGCCGGGGTGGAGGCCGCCTCCGGGGGGCGGCCGGCCGACAGGGAGGCCGCGGCCGGAGCCCGGGCCTCGGGCCCCCGCGTCTTCGAGTATTACTTGGACGCCGTCCTCTTCAAATCGATGCTGCCGCCCCTGTCCCGGGTGATGGCCCGGGACCTTCTGGCCTACCGGCGGGCGGGCGCCGGGACCGTCGGGGCGCTCATGACCTCCGACCGCCCCTGGGTCTCGGTCTCCCCGAACCTCTGGCTGTTCGCCCGGCTGACCTGGGACCCCGAGGCCGACCTTGCGGCGTTGGTCGCGGACTTCGCCGGCGGCCGACTGGGCTCGTCAGGTCTGGCCCGCTACTTCGGTCTTGTCGAGGAGGCCTTCGCGAAGATTCTTGAATTGGACGGCCAGGCGGGGGCCCTGCGGATGCCCGGCCTCGGTCTTCTGGACGCCCCACCGCTGGACACCCTCGATTTCCTGGACGGCCCGTCCCGAGCGAGGGAGGGCAAGCTGCGCCAACTGACGGAGGCCGCCGACCTTGTGGAGGAGGCCGTTTACTTGCTGGCGCAGTCCCTGCCCCAGGCGGGGGCCGGCGGGAAGCAGGCGCCCGGCGGACCGACCGGAGCTGCGGTGGAGGCCGAATGGTCCGAACTGGAGTTGGTCGCCCGGCAGCTGGAGTATCTCAAGGCGCGTCAGGAGGCGGTCATTGCCCTGCAGCCCGGGCTGGACGCGGCCGCCTCCACGGGTTCGCCGGAACCGCCCAGCGCCCGCGAGGCCATCGCCCGAGCTTGGCAGGCCTTGGCCGCGGTCAGGAAGTGGGGGAGAAGCCATCTCCAGGAGGCCCTGGCCAGGGCGCAGTTCGGGGTCTTCCACTCGATGTGGGAGGTGCAGCTGCTTCACCTGGAGCGGCGTCTCCAAGGAAAGAAGGGCCGTCCGCGGCTCCGGGATGTCGTGGGGCTCGGGCGCGTCGCCGTCCGTTGGGTGGCCCTGAGGGCGCTCGCGCTCGGCCGCCGCCGGCCGAGCGTCATGCACCGCTAGCAGCTTGTGTGACTAGACTATAGGACTTCCGCTCACGGCCTTGAATTTGGGCTTCATGATTAAGAACTGTCGGAACCCCCGGCTCTCACCAGCTTCTCTGGCCCGGGGTCGTGGCGCCAAGGGGCGATTACCCGCCGCCCTTCGCTTTCATACTGGCGCCGCGAGGCCACTATATCCTTGTTCTCAGCGCTTCTACGACGGGAGAGATGCCGGTGACCCAGGTCCTTGAGTACGGCTTTCTTGGGGCATGGTGATGCCGGGAGAGGCTCCAGATAAGGTCGACGCGGAGAAGCGCGTTCGCCAGTCCCGGCAGAGCGCGGTGAGGATTGTCCTGGTGGTCCTGAGTCTGTGGCTGGGGTTCTGGGTTTTCATCTTCTATACTCGGGGCGACCTCGACCGGATGCTCAGGCTTCCTGGAAAACCAGAGACGGACTACAGCGTGGGCGTCCAGCTTAGGCCACCCATCGGGCAGAGCCAGGTGGAGTTCTTGTTCCCCGTGCCTCTCCTGGACGGGGAGGTGTTGCCCGGTCTTCGGGAGGCTCTGGGGGCGCTGGAGCCCCCGGTAGAGATAGTGGACACCGAGCACGGTCCGTTCATCCGTCTGGCGACGGAGAACATCAGTCAGTACGGAGGTCTCGGCTTCAATTTGACCATCCCGATCGACAAGCGGAAGATAGGTACGCTGGTCAGCTCGCGGTTCGCCATGAGTGGCGAATCGGAGACCAACCCAGGCCGGTACTGGGTCTATCTTGACAGCGGCGGCCTGCAGTCATCGATCTTCATGCTCTGCGGCATCGGATTGCCTACCGGCAAGCCGGTTATGTACTTTTTGTTCCGGTTGGACAGCGCGCCACAGACGGCGGGCTGGCTCGAGGTCGAGGGCGGGTAGGTGAAGTCCGGCACGGCGAGTGGCGCAACCAACGAGGCCTGGCCGCTAGCCCAGGGAGTTAGGGGGCCGGCTTCTCGCCGGGGTCGCCGTATCGCTCGATGAGCTTGCCCTCGACCACACGGGGCAGGAACCTCCCCAGGAGAAGGCCGAGCCGTTCGCTCCGCGACAGGATGTACTCCTCGCGCCGGTCGCCCACCATGGCCCGAACGATCCGTCCGGCAACCTCCTCGGCGGTCAGACGCGAGGCGCCACGCCGCTCGGGGTAGGGTTCGCCGCGCGCGTGACGCTTGAAGCCGGTGTCCACCGAGCCTGGGAAGACCGTGAGGACCCGCACACCGGTTCCCGCGAGTTCCATCCGGAGCGAGTCGGAGAGGGAGGCGAGGGCGGCCTTCGTGGCGCCGTATCCGCCCAGGAACGGGATGCTCTGGCGCCCTCCGACCGAGGAGACGTTCACGACCAAACCTTCGCCCTGCCGGATAAGGTGCGGGAGCGCCTCGCGGATGAAGCGCAGGGCTCCCAGGACATTCACTTCGAAGACGCACGCCAGGTCCGCCGGTTCCATCCGGGCGACCGGGGCCCGTAGTCCCACTCCGGCGTTGTTGACCAGGACGTCGAGGCGCCCGAAGCGTTCCAGGGCCGCGGTCACCGCCCGTCTGGCCGTGGACGGGTCGCTCACGTCGCCGGGAACGGCGACCGCCGCGGGCAGCCGCGCTGCCGCGTCCTCGACCTCCGGCGCCGACCGGGCCACCAGGACGAGGCGGCACCCCGCGTCTCCGAGACACCCGGCCAGGGCTCGCCCGATGCCCTGGGACGCCCCGGTGATGATGGCTACCTTACCCGCGAGCAACACGCCGCTCACCCCCGCGCCGTCTTTCCCCGCTGGCCGACGGCTTCCCTGCCCGTCATCGCTTTTCCCGGGCCGGCGGTTATAATACAGGAAACGCCCGTCTGTGGGAGGGACACCATGTCCTACCGCGTGACCAGCACCAGGCGAACCGGGAACGAGCCGCGGGCCTACACTTGGCCCGCCCTCATCGTGGGCATCGTCCTCATCCTGGCCGGCATCGGCATCGTCGTCTACTGGGTCAACTACTGGCTCAGCGGCAACATGCCCGACGGACTCTGGACGCTCGCGAACAACCAATATGTCGTCTACCACCAGGCCGCCGAGGGGGTCATGGCCATCCTGGCCATCGCCGGCGGCTTCGGGCTGCTCCTCGGGCGGGGTTGGGGTATGGCCACCTCCCTGGCCGCCCTCGGGGCGCTCCTTTACACCGGCATCAACAGCCTGTCCTTCAGCTTCACGACGGCCCCGGCCCTGACGCCGGTGTTCCTGGGAGTCCTCGGGTTCTCGCTCCTGGGCTTTATCGCCCTGCACTTCAGCCGGAGGTCCTAGCTTCCCAGGCCGGGGAGCCGGAGGAATTGTCCGCGCCTCAACGAAGCCGAACCCACACTCGATAGGAGGCCTTTCCATGACGCGGCCCCCGTTCCTGGCGGCCATTCTCGGTCTCCTGGTCGGCCACGCCTCGGACCCCGAGGCCCTGACCGGCTGCACTGTCGTTCTGACGCCAGAGGGCGCCACGTGCGGGGTCGACGTCCGGGGCTCGGCCCCGGGCACCCGCGAGACCGACCTTCTCGACCCCATGAACCTTGTGGAGGAGGTCCACGCCGTCCTCCTCGCCGGGGGCAGCGCTTTTGGCCTGGACGCCGCGACGGGCGTGATGCGTTGGCTTGAGGAGCGCGGCCACGGCTTTGAGACCGGGGTGGCCCGCGTGCCCATCGTTCCGGCGGCGGTCCTCTTCGACCTCGGCCTCGGGCGCGCGGACCGGCGACCCGACGCGGCCATGGGCTACGCCGCCTGCGAGGACGCCGTGCGGCGGGCCGGGGGCGGGGAACCCCTGGCCGAAGGGAACATCGGGGCCGGGACGGGGGCCAGCGCGGGGAAGCTCTTTGGTCCGGGCCTGGCCACCAAGACCGGCATAGGGGCCGCCTGCCTGGAAGGGCCGGGGGGGCTCCTGGTCGGGGCGGTCGTCGCCGTGAACGCCTTCGGCGATGTCCGCGACCCGGCAACAGGCCGCATCCTGGCTGGGACCCGGAACCCCGCCGGTGGCTGGGTGGACACGGCGGCGGCGATGACCGGGCAGCCGGCGGCGGGCGGTGGCGAGGGCTCGGCGGGCGGTGGCTCGGGTGGCTCCGGCCAAGCCGGCCGGAACACGACCATCGGTGTCGTGGCCACAAACGCCCCGCTGACGAAGGCGCAGGCTCGCAAGGTGGCCCAGATGGCCCACGATGGCCTGGCCCTGGCCATAAGTCCGGTCCACACCATGTTTGATGGCGATACGCTTTTCGCGGTTTCCTGCCCGGCGCCGGGCGTGGCGGCCGACGTGACGGTCGTCGGGACCTTGGCCGTGAAAGCCGTGGCCATGGCGATCGTCCGGGCCGCGCTGACGGCCCGGGCCGCCGGAGGGCTGCCCGGGGCCGGTGATTCGGCGAAGTAGGGTTCTGGAGGGGAGAGCATGACCGTGGATTACCGCAGGATCGGGGCTCGGGCCATGGAGCACGTCCGCCACCTGGCGGTGGACATCGGCCCTCGGGGCTCGGCGACCGAGGGCGAGCGGCGCGGTTCGGAATACGCGGCGGCCGAGATGCGCCGGTGGGCCCAGGGCGTGAGCGTGGAGACGTTCCGCTGCTCCTGGACCTACAGCCATCCCTGGATCGTCGTCGGCGCCCTCATCGTCGCCAGCGCCATCCTCCTATGGTTTTCGCCCGTGGCCGCTCTCGTCGTGGCCGCGGTCAACCTTCCCATCTACGTTCTCCTGGCCTCCGGGCGCGGCGAGGTCGGCCGGCTCTTCCCCAAGCGTCAGAGCCAGAACGCCTGGGGGCGCGTGCCCGCCGGGGCGGGCGGGCCGGAGGAGACCGCGCCCGCTGCGGTAACCGGCGCCGGCCGGGCCAAACCTCGCAAGGTGGTCCTGTTGGCCCACGTCGACAGCACCCGGGCCGCCCTGCTCTTCAAACCGTCGGCCCTCAAGAGCCTGCGGATGAACCACATGGTCAACCTGGCGAGCGTACTGGGGATGTTCGTCTTGTCCGCGCTCGTTGTCGTTGTGACGGGTCTCGGCGCCACGTGCGCCCCGGTGTCCTCTGGAACATGCGCCGCGGGAACCCTCATCGCCCGCATCGCGGCCGGCCTGGGCTCGGTCTTCGCTCTCATCGCCCTCTACGGGTCGGCGACGCTCGTCCACCGCGAGGTCGCCATGCCCTACGTCCACGGCGCCAACGACAACGCCTCCGGGGTCGGCCTGACCCTGGCCATCGGCGAGCACTACGCGGCCAAGCCGCTGGCTAACACCGAGGTCTGGTGCGTGGCCACCGGGGCCGAGGAAAGCGGGTATCCGGCGGGCGCCAAGCGCTTCATCGACCGCCACCGGGCTGAACTCCGGGAGGAAGGCACCGTGGTCATCGTCCTGGACAACCTCGGCACCGGCGAACTCCGCCACCTGACGGCCGAGGGCATCATCCTGCCGCTGGCGATGGACAAGGGGCTTCTCGACCTGGCGCGGCGCCAAGGCCGGACCCACCCGGATTGGAGCGTCCGCGACTCGGTCTGCAATCTCGGCTACACCGACGCCACGCCGGCCATCCTGGCGGGTCTGCGGACCATCGCCCTCTGGGCCGAGGGTCCCGACGGCCTGCTCATAAACTACCACTGGCCGACGGACACGTTCGAGAAGGTCGAGCCGGAAACGATAGAAAGGGCCGCGACCCTCATCATGGAGATGATCGAGGCCATCGACCGCGGCGAGGACAGGTAGGCGGGAGCGGGCGGCGCCCGGCGCTAACCTGGCGGCGGCTCAAGGTAGGGGAGGCCGGCGTCGTTGTAGCGGACGACCGCCTGTTTGACGCGCCACACGCCGGCGGCGTCCACGTCGAGCCAGGTGCTCGTGTACTCCTTGGCCTCGCACCACCGCGTCCAAACCTGCCAGCCACCGGAGAGAAGGATGCTGCCGGTCGCGTCATGGAGATGGCAGTCGGAGCGGGAGATGAGCTCGGCGGCCGGGTCGTCCGGGCTGCGCTTGTCGTACTCCAGAACCAGGACGACGGCCTTCCCCTCGAAACGGGTCTGGCCGCCAACGAGGTCGGCGACGGTCACCTCGGGCGCCTCCTTGAGAGAACTCAAAAAGCGACCGGCGACGGCGCCGCCCAGGCCAGCCAAGGCCATCACCAGCACGACCAGGATAACCCTTCTTCCCATGGTCCGCTCCTCCTTACCCGGCCCTGTCGATGACCGGGACTCGCTACCAGGCTCCGTCGAGCCGGGTCACCAGGAGAACCCCGGAGCCGGCGACCACGGAGGCCTCTTGTCCGGTCATCTCGTTGCTCACCCCGCGCGTCTCCCCCCAGCGGAGAGTGGCCGAGGCGAGGGGGTAGAGGAGGCCGGTGGTCGCGACTCCGGTGACCTCCGGGCTGAGGGGGAGGAGGGAGACGGTGTCGCCGGGACGACCCGCCAGCTCCAGCCTGTGGCCCGGGGCCAGGACGAAGCCCTCCTGACCGGCTCCGACCAGGCGCACGCTGGAGGGGGCAGAGGCGGCCGTACCCGTCGGTCCGGCGGTGGCCAGCCCGGCCAGGAGCAAGACGAGCCCGAGGCTGTGGTCGAAGCGGTCGCCCAGGGCGCCGCAGATGACGATTTCCCGGGCCGCCTCGTCAGGGAACAACTGGAGCGCGGCCTCGATGGCGAGGTGGGTGTCGGTCTGGTCCTTGCGGGCCGGGAAACGGCGGACGGGGCAGATGGCCTCCACCCGCTCCAGGGTCGCCTGGTCCAGGGAGTCGAAGTCGCCGACCACGAGGTCGGGGGAAAGGCCGAGGTCGAGGGCGACGGCGGCGCCGCCGTCGGCGGCGACCAACCTATCGCCAAGCCGGACCAGGCCGCGGACGGTCCCGCGGTCCATCCGGCCCGCCGCCGGCGTGAGGATGACCACCCGGGCGTTCCTTGGGTCCATGCCCCGCCTCCGGGGCAATTGTACACAATCGGCTCCCCCGTGAATAGGATTGTTGTGTTTCGGGAGGAGGGCGTCCACCCTTGAGCATCGTCCAGGAACGGGCCAAGGAGATAAGGGCTCGCGAGGAACCGCTGGTCGGCGAGTACGAGGGGCTGGCGTCGGCCGCCGTGTCGGCGACGGAGAAGAAGCTTGCTGCCTTGGTCCTGGGGTACCAACGGTTCCAGCTTAAGAGCCTCGACCTGTTCCAGACGGAGGTTCCGGAGCGCTTCCTCGGGTTCGGCAGCGTCGTGGCCGACGGAGCGAACGTGCGGCGGGGTCCGACGGCCAAGGAGGTGTCTCTGTTCCAGGCGGAGCGGGGCACCCCGGTCATCGTCAAGGACGTGAAGGGCCTCTGGGTCGAGGTCCGGTTCGCGAATAACAAAGAGGGGTTCGTCTTCAAGGACTACGTGCATATCGACACGGCCGGCACGTAGACGAAACGGGGCGCTCTCCTTCGGGGGAGCGCCCCGCCGCCCACCTCGGGGCCAGACGCACCCGGCTGGGACGCGCTCCGCGCGGCTCTAGTCTCCGGGCTTCTTTCCATGTACCGCGTCGGCTAGCCGCAACTCCCGGCGCTCGGGCCACCGCTCTCCCACGTCCTCGTGGCGTCTTATGTCCGGGAGGCGCGGGGGGCGCTGGAGCGGCTCGCCACCGGCGGGGGTCTGGCCCGGGAGCGGTCGGAAGAAACTAGTCAGCATCAACAGAACCAGGGACACCCCTAGCCCCCAGGCCCGGAGACGAGTGTTCGCCTCGCCGTGGATGAGGGCCGTGAGCAGGCTCACCAAGAAGTAGATGGAACTGGCCGCCGCGAGGTAGGCCAGGACCGTGGGCCAGTCCAGGGCCACGCTGTCCATTCGTCGGAGTCCCTCCGGCCCTAGTCTGCCCAGCCGGGCCGGCCGTCCGGTCGTCGGCCCGGGTTCTCTCGTGGCGCGGAGGGTTTGGGCGGGTCGCCGGCGAACCACCGGGAAGTTCCGAGACTATGGGTAGAGGAGGTGGCCGGCAAGTGAGAAGAGGTCGACTGCTGGTTGCCGTGGCCCTCGCCATCGCCGTGCTGGCCGTGGGCGCGGCTTCCTGCCGGAGGGCGGCCGCCATCCCCGGCCTCCCGCTGGTCGGGGCGATGGCTCCGGGCATATCCCTCACGGAATCCGGCACCGGCGCGGTGGTCAACCTTCCCGCCGACCGGTCGGGCAAGCCTTACTCGGTGATGTTTTTCTCCTATGGTTGAGGCCCGTGTCGCGAAGAGGCGCTGCAGTTGCAGCCCATTCGAGCGGAGCTTGAGGCCAAGGGGTTTAAACTCTACATCGTGAGCTACGGCACTCAGGAGGACCTCACCTTCCTCCAGCCCACGGGTCTGACGGTCCTCGTCGACCCCGAAGGCAAGGCCTGGACGGCTTATGGCATCACCGGCATACCCTGCACGCTCTTTGTGAACGGAGCGGGCGTCATCCACAAGGTGAGCCTGGGCTGGGGCGAGGGGTCGCTCTCCGAACTCCGCGAGACGGTCAAGCAGCTGACGGGCGGATCCTGAGGCGACCCTCCCGTCAGCGGTTGGAGGGGGCCAGGAAATGACGTTGGCCGGGGGCGTCTTTGGGTCCCTTACCTGGGGCGGCCTGACTCTCGCCCTGGGGCTGACGGTCGTGGTCTTCGCCATCCTTCTCGGGGCGGTACGGCCGGCCCTGCGGGCGACCGTCGCGCCTTCTCCCCTAAGGTGGCTTATGCTGGGCGGCGGCATCTCCTTCCTCGTCGCCGCGGCGGTCTTCTCCCCGGCCATCACGGTGGTCCAGATGCCCCTCCAGGCGGCTCTGAACCGCTGGATGATGGCCAACCTGGCCACGGCCGACCAGGCCGTGCTCCTTCTGCCGGCTATCCTCATGTCCGGGCTGGTCCAGGAGCCCGTCAAACTCCTGGCCTCTCTGGCCGGCATCGCTCCGGCCGGGCTGGCGGGGAGGGCGGTGGTTTCCCAGGGTGGAGGCGCCGGTCCCGCCGTCGGCTTCCTCGCGATTTGGCGGGCTGTCGCCCTGGGCGCGGCCGCGGGGGCCGGGTTCGGGGGCATCGAGGCGGCCCTCTTTCTCTCGCCGGTCTTTGGTGCCGCAGGTCCTCTGCCCGCGGCCGGCGGGGGCCTGCTCGTGGCCGCGGCCATCGTGGAGCGGTTCTCCGCGATCATGTTCCACGTGTCGGCGACCGGGATGGCGGCCTACGCCTGGACCTTCGGACCCGGTCGCGGGTTGGTCGCCCTGGGGGCCCTGAGTCTCATCCACGGTTTGTTCAACTATTTCGCTCTTCTCGTGCGGGCCCCCGGTCCCTGGGCCATCATCATACCCGCGGCCTTCTACGCCTCGGTCTCGGCGGGCCTCCTGGTCTATCTGGTCGTTCTCCTCCGGCGCGAGGCCCGGAAGGGGACGGCCAACTCTTAACGGATTGGCGGCGATGGCGATGTTGAAGCGCAAGGCAGGCAGGCGCAGGCTAGCCATTCTGCTCGTGGCCTTCGGCGTGGTGGCTGTTTGCGTGGCCGCATCCGGCTGCCGGCCCGAGACGCCCTTGGTCCTGACCCCACCCTGGCAGGCCGGGGAGTACTCGCGTCTGGTCATGTCCAACAGCGCCACGGGGGACCGCATCGGGGACTGGGAGACCGAGGTCGAGCGCGACCCCGCCGGGGGAGGCTACGTCCTCTCCACCACGCTGACGACCGCGGACGCCTCCGAGCGCGTGAAGGTCACGGTCTCGGCCGGGGACCTCACGCCCTCCCTCATGGAGCTTCAGGGCGAAATCGGGGCGGCTCGGACGATGGTCCTTCTCCGAGCCACCTACACGGAAGGGAAGGTCACCGGGGCCATCACGCAGGACGGCGTGGGGCAACCATATCCGAGCCTAAAGCTCCCGAAACCACCCTACTTCGACAACGAGCAGGTCGTCTTTGTCCTGCGCGCCCTTCCCCTGGCCGAAGGGTACAAGGTCACCCTGAACGTCATCGTGACAAGGGGAGCGAACAAGGCCCAGATCGCGATCGCTGTCGGCGCGGCCGAGAGCGTCACCGTCCCCGCCGGGACCTTCGATTGCTGGCCGGTCGAACTCGTGGGCCTCGGTCAGAAGTTCTGGATCGCCGTCGACGCCCATCATCAGATCGTCCAGTTCGCCAACAGCGGCAGCGCCATCATCTCCAAGCTCGAGGAGTTCCGGCCGGGGCCGTAGGTTCCGACGGGTTACGGCCGTAGCGGCCGGGAGTGGGATTATGGTCCGGGGCCGCTACGGCTGAGGCCACCTGGCCCCGCACGCGTCCGGGTTTCGGCACGGGGCGCCTACGGCAACATCACGTTCCCCAGGGGGTCGAACTCGGTCCCCCACTTCTCCGACCAGGTGTTCATGAGCGTAAGGATGCGCTCGTAGTCCGGCCCGCCCTCGAGCTCCGGGCGACCGCTGTCGGTGTAGACCGGTATCAGGCGAGCCGCGGCGATGCCCTTGGTGTCGAGGGTCACGATGAGGATGCCGCTGTCCTGGCCGTCTCTGGTGGCGGTGGTGAAGACGAAATTGCCGAGGCTGTAGGCGATGAGCCCGCCCTTGTAGATCTCCATCCCTTCCAGGACGTGCGGGTGGTGGCCGATGACCAGGTCGGCCCCGGAGTCGATGAGGGTCCGCCCGTACCGCTGCTGGTAGGCGTTCGGGTTGTGCTCGCGCTCCACACCCCAGTGGACTCCGACGACCACGCAGTCGACCTGGCCGGCCAGGTCCTTCACCGCCCGCAGGACCGTCGTCTCGTAATGCGTGGGCAGGATGCCCGGGCGCGTGTCGGAGGCGACCCACTCGTTCACGGGGTAGATGGCCGCCGCCGCGAGGTAGCCGATACGGAACCCGTTGACCTCGAAGATGGCTGGCTGGAGGGCCTCGGCCAGGTTCTGGCCGCCGCCCACGCGCTTGATGCCGTACTCGTCCAGATAGGAGAGGGTGTCGAGGAACGCGTCCGGTCCGAAGTCCAGGACGTGGTTATTGGCGATGGAGACCACGTCTATGCCGGCGTCGCGCACCCCGGCCAGAGACTCGGGCGCGGCGCGGAACGTCCACTTCTTGTTGGGCATCGGGCTGCCGCGGGTGGAGACGCAGCATTCGAGGTTGACCATGGTCAGGTCGGCGGCCTTGAGGGTCTCGGCGACGCCGGCCCAGGGCCAATCCACGCCGCGCTGGGCGATGACGTCGCCGATGGCGAAGCCGAGGAGGGTGTCGCCGGCGAAGGCCAGGCGCACGTCCCGGATCGGGGTCGTCGCGGTCACGGGGATAGACGGGCCTTGCCCGGCTTGGGCCGTCTCGAGCCGCACCGCCCGGCGCTCCTCGTCCCACGCGACGGCGAGCCCGAGGTTCTCGGCGACGATCCTTATCGGGACCATGAGCCGGCTTTGCCAGAGGAACGGGCCGGCGTCGAGCTGGACGCCCCGGCCGTCCACCGTGGCCGAGGTCTGGCCCAGCCAGAGTTCGATGCGCCTCACCGGAGAGCCGGGGGTCTTGACGGTCAGTTTGCCGTCGCTCCAAAGCACGGTGGCCCCCAGCTGTTCGAAGACCCCTCGGGCCGGGACGAAAACCAGGCCCTCGCGCAGCAAGGCGGGCGCCGGGAGGACCATCCTCTCGCCCTGAAGGTAGAGCCGGGTGCAGTAGAGCGAGACGGAGGGCGACGAGCCGTCGCCCGAGGCGGCCTCGGCGACAGGCGAGGCCGGAATGGTCAGGCCAAAGGCGCATAAAGACAGGAGCAGGACTGGGACAAGGACCGAAACGGCCGTTCGGGAGCGCCGGGCGCGACCCACGGGATCACTCCTCACAGGATAGAAGACCAGCCCAGAGAGTTCTTCACAACGAAAATGCTTCCTCCCAAGGAAGGGCTAGGTTTCCTCGGGTTCCCTCGCCTGCCCTGAAATTGTCCTGCATTTCGATTGCCAAAAGGAACAAACGGTCGTTTGGTGAAACCACAGAATTGTCCCGCGGATACTCGCGCCTATTGTCTCGCGAACGGCCCGACGGCTTTCATGGTCCAAGAGGAGGGAGGGGTGCGGGGAGCGTTTTCCGGACGACACGCACGGCAAGGGAGGGAAGCCAGTGCCCACGGAAATCCGCAAGGTCGCCGTCCTCGGCGCGGGGGTCATGGGGGCGGGCATCGCCGCCCATCTCGCCAACGTCGGCATCCCCTGCTACCTGTTGGACATCGTCCCGCGGGAACTCACGGAGGACGAGAAGAAGAGGGGCCTCACCTCGGGCTCGCCGCAGTTCCGGAACCGCCTTGCCGCCCAAGGCCTCGAGAACGCCCTGAAGGCCAGGCCGGCCGCGTTCCATGTTCCCGAGAACGCCGGCTTCATCACTGTCGGCAACTTCGAGGACAACCTCGGCTGGGTCAGCGAGGTCGACTGGATCGTCGAGGTCGTCATCGAGAGGCTCGACATCAAGCAGAGCCTGTTCGAGAAGGTGGAGAAGCTCTGGACGCCCGGCACCATCGTGACTTCGAACACCTCCGGCATCTCCATCAACAAGATGGTCGAGGGCCGGTCGCTCGAGTTCCGCCGGCACTTCCTCGGCACCCATTTCTTCAACCCGCCCCGGTACATGAAGCTGTTTGAGGTCATCCCGGGCCAAGACACCGACCCCGTCGTTCTGGCCGCGGTGGTCAAGTTCGGCCAGGATGTCCTCGGCAAGGGTATCGTCCTGGCCAAAGACACGCCGAACTTCATCGGTAACCGCATCGGGACCTACGGGATGCTCGAGGTCCTGCGGGTGGCCAAGGCCAAGGGCTACACCGTCGACGAGATCGACGCCATCACCGGCCCGGCCATGGGCCGCCCGAAGAGCGCCACCTTCCGGACCGGCGACCTCGTCGGCCTGGACACGCTCCATCACGTGGCCAGGAACTGCCGGGAAGGCATGACCACCCCGGAGGCCAAGGCCGACTTCGACATGCCGCCTATCCTGGACGAAATGGTCAAACGGAACTGGCTCGGCGACAAGACCGGCGGCGGTTTCTTCAAGAAGATCAAGGGCCCCGACGGCGCCAGCCAGATTCTGTCCCTGAACCTGGAGACCATGGAGTACGCGCCCCAACAGAGGCCCGACCTCCCGTCGCTGAAGGCGGCCAAGAAGACCCCCGACCTCGGCGCCAGAATGAAGATGCTGGTCTCGGCGGATGACCGCGCCGGCCAGTTCGCCTGGGAACTCACCAAGAAGAGCCTGCTCTACTCGGCCGCGGTGGCCCAGGAGATCGCCGATGACGTGGTCAACATCGACAACGCCATGAAGTGGGGCTTCAATTGGGAGATGGGTCCCTTCGAGTCTTGGGACGCCATCGGGCTCCAGGAGACGGTCTCCCGCATGAAGGCCGAAGGGGCCACGGTCGCCAAGTGGGTCGAGGAACTCCTCGCCGCCGGCAAGACCTCGTTCTACGTCGAGGAGAAGGGCAAGCGCCTCTACTACGACTGGCGGACCAAGAAGTACGTCCCGGTCCCGACCGACCCGCGGATGTTCGTCCTGGCCGACATCAAGAAGTCCAAGGGCGTCATCCGCGGCAACCTGGACGCGAGTCTGGTCGACCTCGGCGACGGCGTGGCCTGCCTGGAGTTCCACTCCCCGAGCCAGGCCATCGGGCCCGACCTCATCGCCATGATGCATCAGGCCATCGATGAGGTCTCCAAGCCCGGCTGGGTCGGTCTCGTGGTCGGCAACCAGGCCCCGAACTACTGCGTCGGCGCCAACCTCCTCATGGTCGTCATGTACGCCAACGAGGGCAAGTTCAGCGAGATCGAGGCCATGGCCAAGCTCCTCCAGGAGGCCACGATGCGCATGAAGTACTGCCCGAAGCCGGTCGTCACGGCCCCGCACTCCCTCGCCCTTGGCGGCGGCTGTGAGATTGCCATGGCCGGTCACCGCGCGGTCATCAGCGCCGAGACCTACATGGGCTGCGTCGAGTTCGGCGTCGGCCTCCTGCCGGCCGGCGGCGGCTGCAAGGAAATCCTCCTCCGCAACATGGAGAACCTCCCGTCGGGCGGGCCCCTCCCGTTCGACCCGACGCCCGCCGTGGCCCGCGCCTTCGAGACCATCTCGATGGCCAAGGTCTCCACGAGCGCCGGGGAGGCCAAGAAGCTCGGCTACATGCGCAGCACCGACCGGGTCTCGTTCAGCCGCGACCTCCACTTCTTTGACGCCAAGCAGGAGGTTCTGGCCATGGCCGCCGCCGGTTTCCGCACGCCGAAGCCGGTCAAGATCAAAGTCATCGGGGAGGGAGGGTGCGCCACCCTCCAGGCCTTCACTTTCGGCATGTGGAAGGGCGGCTACATCTCCACCCACGACCGGCTCATCGCCAACAAGATCGCCTACGTCCTCACGGGCGGTCCGGCGCCGGCCGGGGCCGAGGTCTCGGAGCAGTTCATCCTGGACCTCGAGCGCGAGGCTTTCATCGAACTCTGCCGCGAGGAGAAGTCGCGCGAGCGGATGCAGTACATGGTGCTGAACAACAAACCCCTGCGGAACTGAGGAGGTGTGACCATGCGTGAAGCTGTGATTGTCTCCGGAGTCCGGACCGCGGTTGGCAAGGCCCCGCGAGGGACTCTCCGGCAGACCCGTCCCGAGGACATGGTGGCCGTCGTCATCAAGGAGGCGGTGGCCAGGGCGAAGGGTCTTGACCCGAAGGAGATCGAGGATGTCGTGATCGGTTGCGCCTTTCCCGAAGGCGAGCAGGGCATGAACGTCGCCAGGGTCGCCCTCCTGCGGGCGGGTCTGCCGATCGAAGTCTCGGGCCAGACCGTCAACCGCTTCTGCTCTTCGGGCCTTCAGGCCATCGCCATCGCCGCCCAGTCCATCATGTGCGGCTGGGGCGAGGTGATGGTGGCCGGCGGTATGGAGAGCATGAGCGTGGTGCCCATGGGCGGCAACAAGATGGCGCCAAACCCGTCCCTGATCGAGAGCATGCCTGAGATCTACATGGGTATGGGCCTCACGGCCGAAGAGGTCGCCGAGAGGTATTCCGTCAGCCGCGAGGACCAGGACGGGTTCGCCGTGGCGAGCCACCAGAAGGCGGCGGCGGCCATCAGGGAAGGCCGGTTCAAGGGGGAGATCGCGCCCCTGAACGTGTCGCTCAAGGAGATGGGCCCGGACGGCAAGGTGGCCAAGAAGGACATCGTCTTCGACACGGACGAAGGTGTGCGGGCCGACACGAGTCTTGAGGCCCTGGCCAAGCTGAGGCCGGCCTTCAAGCAGGGTGGTAGCGTGACCGCCGGCAATTCCTCGCAGACCAGCGACGCGGCCGCGGCCGTCGTCGTCATGGAGGCGGGGAAGGCGGCCAAGCTTGGCCTCCGGCCCCTCGCCGTGTTCAGAGCCTTCGCCGTCGGCGGAGTCGGCCCTGAGGTCATGGGCATCGGCCCCGTCGAGGCGATCCCGAAGGCCTTGAAGTACGCGGGGCTGAAGCTCGCGGACATCGACCTCTTCGAACTCAACGAGGCGTTCGCCGCCCAATCGTTGGCCGTGATCCGGACCCTCGGCATCGACCCGGCGAGGGTCAACGTGAACGGCGGAGCCGTCGCCCTCGGGCACCCGCTCGGGTGCACCGGGGCCAAGCTCACCGTGACCCTGCTCAGTGAGATGGCCCGCCGCAAGGTCCGCTACGGCATCGTCACCATGTGCATCGGTGGCGGCATGGGCGCGGCCGGCGTGTTCGAGAGGGCGGGGTAGGAGAACCGGGGGCGGCGGTGAAGGCCCGGGGTGAAATCTAGGCAGTAACCAGCGGTGGCTGCGGAGGGGTCGCTCCGCAGCCATCGCTTCATTTCCCGGAGCGGTCCCGGCGGGTCCATTCATCGGTCTGAGCCAACTCGAAGCCCAGCCGGTAGTACATCCCCCGGGCCGGTTCGTTGTCGGAGACCACGGAGGTCCGGGGGGAGGGGTACCCCCTCTCAAGAAGGAGGTTCAGGCCGAACTCGGTGAGGGCCTTGCCGTAGCCCTGGCCCTGGTGGGCCGGGTCCACGCCCACCTCGTCGATGAAGTTCCCTTGCACGCCGCCGACGCCGACCAGAGTCTCCTCGGCTCCGGACCCCATCGCGAAGGCCAAGAAGATGTCGTGTCCAACCGAGAGGAAGTAGGCGCGCCGCTCGGGATTGTCGTTCATCTCAAAGACGTTGTGCGGCCGGAAGTCCTTGCCCCGGCGCATGGGTTCGAAGGCGTCGCCGACGATGCGGATGTACCTTTCGAAGTAGCGGTCGTCATAGGGGCGGATCTCCAGGCGGTTTTCCGCTCCGGCAGCTGGTCGCGTCCCCGCTCCGGCGGGCGGCCGCCCGCGATCGCCGTCTCCCCGGCGGCCTCTGCGGCCTCCATGGTAGACCAGCTCATCCATCGAGTACCAGACCTCAAAGCCGCGTCTGGCGTAGAAGGCCCGGGCGACGTTCGGCCCTCCGGTGGGCGCCAGGCCATCCGCCCGGTACCGCGCCGTGACCCGCGCCGGCCCCTGGAGGCGGGCCATCCCGGCCTCGTACAGGCGGCGACCTAGGCCTTGCCGCCGGAAGCCCGGGTCGACGTAGATACGGAGGTCGAACTCCCGGGGCGCCTCCTCCCGGGTGCCGACGAAGCCCCTTGTCCGGCCGTCTTCCTCGCCCACCAGGACGTGGTAGGCCCCAATGGCCCTCCTGACGGCCTCCTCGGGCGTGTGGTCGCCGGCCCGCAGCATCCGGACCAAGGTCTCGATGTCGTCTGGGCGGAGGTCGCGGAGCATCGGGTCATCCCCCAGCATAGTCTCACCCGCGGGGTCGAAAGCAAACGCGGGCCGCTCTTGCCCCGGCCCCGCGGTTCTAGTAGGCTTGTGGACAGGCTGGAGGTGGCTATGGATGTCGGTCCTTCTTTGGCTCGCGGCGGGCTATCTTCTCGGTTCATTTCCCTCGGGCTACCTGGCTTCCCGGTTCTTCGGCCGGCAGGACATCCGCGAGGTCGGCTCGGGCAGTGTCGGCGGGATGAACGCCTTCCGCAACGTGGGTCCGGTGGCCGGGCTCCTGACCGGGATCTTCGACGCCGGTAAGGGCGCCCTGGCCGTGTGGCTCGCCCTTCGCTACGGTGGCGTCGGGGCGGCGCCTCTCGCGGCCATGGTCGGGGCCGTCGTGGGGCACAACTGGATGCTCTTCCTCGGCTTTCGGGGCGGCAAGGGTCTGGGAACGACGCTCGGCGCCTTCCTTGTCCTTGAACCGCTCCTCGCCTTGGTGTTTCTGGGCCTTATCGGGGTTGGCGCCTTGCTCACGCGCGACACCAACGTGGGGGCCGGCTTGGCCGGCCTGGCCCAGCCCGTAGCGCTCGGCGTGGCCTCGGCGTGGGACCCGGCCTGGGTTGTCGCGGGTGTGGGTCTCGCCGTGGCCATCGCCGTCAGGCACGCTCCCGACTTCGCCGCCTACCGCGCCGGTCGCCGGCGGATGGTTTAGGGGGGTACGATTATGGGTGGTGGTCTGGCGCACGTCGTCCTGGGAGGCCGGGAGAAGAGAGTCCGCGGAGGTCATCCCTGGGTCTTCGCGACCGAGGTGGCCGACATCCGAGGTGTCTACGAGCCGGGAGACACCGTGGATGTGGTGACCAGCCGCGGTGGCTTCATCGGGCGGGGCTACATCAACCCGGCATCGCAGATTATTGTTCGACTGCTCACCCGGCGCTCGGATGAGAGCATAGACGAGGAGTTCTACCGGTCCCGCGTGCGCGAGGCGGTTCTCTACCGCCGCGATCTGCTCGCGGTCCCGCCCGTGGCGCCTAGCGCGCCGGGCCCGCCGGCGGCGCCTACCGCGTCGGTCGCACCCACCGCGCCGAAACTCCCGGCCGACATCGGCCGTCGAGCCTTCCGCCTTGTTTTCGCCGAGGCTGACCAGCTCCCGGCCTTTGTCGTGGACTACTTCGCCGGCGTCCTCGTCTTTCAGGCCCTCGCCCTGGGCGTGGACCGCGTCAAGGACCTTCTCGTTCGCCTCGCGCGGGAAGAGGCCGCGGCCGTGGGGTTTCCGGTCCTGGGGGTCTATGAGCGTGACGACGCTCCGGTCCGGACCCTCGAAGGGCTGCCCCTCACTTCAGGCCCCTTCTGGGGGCAGCCTCCCGACCGGGTGACCATCCTGGAGAACGATGTCCTGATGGTCGTGGATGTCGCCCGGGGCCAGAAGACAGGGTACTTTCTCGACCAGAGGGAGAACCGGGCGGCGCTGGGGTCCTACGTGAGGGCGGCCGCGGGAGCGGGCGGCGGCGTCCGGGTCCTCGACTGCTTCTGCTATAGCGGTAGTTTCGCGCTGGCCGCCGCGGCCGGCGGCGCGGCCGAGGTTCTCGGGGTCGACTCCTCGGCCGAGGCTCTCGCCCTCGCGGCCGAGAGCGCTAAGCTGAACGGGCACGACGCGGCCTCAGACGCCGGCGGCGCCGCCCAACCGGCAGGCCGGGCGGCGGTCTCCTTCGTGGAGGCCAACGTCTTCGATTTCCTTCGCCAAGCCGAGGCCGAGGGGCGCAGTTGGGACGTCATCATCCTCGACCCGCCGGCCTTCGCTAAGAACCGAGCGGCTCTGCCCGGCGCCCTGCGCGGGTACAAGGAAATCAACCTCCGAGCGCTCAAGCTCCTGCCGCCCGGAGGGTACCTCGTCACCTCATCCTGTTCCCAGCACGTCTCGGAGGACGCGTTCCGTGAGATGCTGGCCTCGGCCGCGGCCGACACCCGGCGACGCGTCCGGGTGGTCGAGGTCCGCTCGCAGGCCAAAGACCACCCGACTCTCCCCGCCGCGCCCGAGACGCGCTACCTCAAGCTCTTCATCCTGCGCGTAGAGTAGCCGCGATGCCTCCGAGATGGAGCTGGTAGCCTATCTCGTTGGCGAGAAGCTTCTTGTTCGAGGTTAGGCTCCCATCGCCGATGTACTGCCACTCCAGCGTCATCAACGAGGCGATGACCCGCCCGCAGCCGAACGGGAACTCGACCATCACCGGTTTGTGTTCCTGAGCCAGGCCGCCTTCCTTCTCCGTGAAGATGATGGTCTTCTCGGCCGGAAGATGTCTGAACCAGCCGTGAGAGGTGTAGTTCCAGCCGGTGAGGTCCTGATAGGGCGCCACGTCGACGATCTGCCCGCCGTTCAGTCCGCCGTACTGCCCGGTGACGAGGGGGTGGCCCGGGGTGAAGATGGCGTTCTCGTTGGAGAAGTGTACGGCCTTGGTCACACCCTGCAGGAAGAAGCAGCCGTCCCAATTCCCCCCGTAATTGTCGGCCAAGTGGGCGCTCAGCACGCCGCCGTTCTCGACCCAGTCCACGAGGGCGTAGTGAAGGCAGCATTCGTTGGTGGTCGGGTTGTTGGGGAAGAGGCTCTCGTAGAACGATTGCGGCTGGGCGGCGGCGATGACGATCTCTGTGTACTGGCTGAGGTCGATGACCCCGACCAGACCGGCGTTGGCGATGTCTATCCGGCCGCCCCTTCGGACCTTCAGTTCGGTGACGTCAGCCCCGCGCGGGTCCTGTCCCGTTCCGGCATGCCAGGGCACGGCGTCCTGGATGAGAAGGGCGGTCGCCCCCGGATTGAACGTCCGCGCCGCGTCATCCAGCCGTACTGTCTCGTCCTTGCGTGAGGAAGGCACTTCCAATCATCTCCTTAGACTCGGCGGAAATCCCCTCGGCCGGCACGAGCTTTCGCCCACCCTCCCAGGTTATGTAACCCTCCCTTGGGACGTTACGGTAGATAACCCAGCCGCGCCGCTTTAGGGGCAGCGGAGCGTCACTACCCAGGCAGGAGTACCCCTGTCCCGGCGCAAATACCTTGTCTGCCCAGGCCTAGGCGTTGTTGGGGGGTCTGTCTGCCCCAAGCCCTCCTAGCCAGCCCGCCGTCGGCTGGGCGCCTCGTGGTCAGAGGGGAGACATGCCCGATGAAGGTTTCCTGGAAGCCCACCCGCAAGGCCGCCATCAGGACCGTTGCCGTCCTGGGAGTGGCGGCTATCGCTTTCGTGGCCGTGTTCTCTTTCCGAGCTTGTCAGCCGGGGGCGCCTCTGGTCGAGGGACGCGCCTTTGCCGCGACCCTGGAGCCCGCTCAGGCCGACGCCACAGGTGTGGCCCCGGATTCGTCCTTCACCCTTTCCCTGGAGCAGCCGGTGTCTTTATCGGCTATCCGGTCCACCCTCACCGTCGAACCGCCCGTGGACGTAGCCGTCAAGGCCGCGGATAAGAGCGGTAAGGTCTACAGCGTGACTCCGGAGCGGTCCCTCGAGCCCGACCGGGTCTACCGCTTCTCACTGGCCCTGGCCGGCCCGACAGAGCCCGGGTTCAGTTGGGCCTTCCAGGTCAAGAGCCCGTTCCGGGTGACGAGGGCCCTTCCGGGGAACACGTCCAGCGGTGTGCCCCTGAACTCGGCCATCGAGATCGAGTTCAGCCATGAGGGCGCCACCGATCCGGCCGGGTTCTTCAGCCTCGCGCCATTTGTCCCCGGCACCTGGGAGAGGCACCGCCGCACCCTGGTCTACGTTCCCCGGGTGGCTCTCCAGCCGGCGACCTTCTACACTTGCACGGTGAAGAAAGGCCTCGGTTTGGAGGGTAGTCCCGAGACCCTGGCCGAGGACTATGTGTTCTCCTTTGAGACCGTCGAGGCGGCCGGCGGGGCCGTCCGCCCGGATTTCTACTTCTGGATGGATACCGGGCTCGTCTCCGCCTTCGCTCCGACCGAGGTCCCCTTCTTCACCATAGGGTACGGTCGCTACGGGCAGGACGACGCTCCTTTGCCCAAGATTGCCGTGGCGGTCTACCGGTACCGCGACGCCGCCCGGTTCGTGGCCGGCCTCCAGGAGCGGGAGGAAGTCCCCTTCTGGGCCTATCTGACCCGGCAGAACTGGAAGCCGACCACGGTCGGGCTTGACCGTGTCGTCGAGGTCGAACTAGAGCCGCAGCAGGTGGACTACCAGGGCTACCTGGGCCTGCCCGAAACGTTGCCGGTCGGGTACTACCTGATTTCCTTCAAGCTGCCGCCTTACGAGGCCTACGCCTGGACGCAGATAACCGACCTGTCAAGCTACCTTGTCGAGGCTGATAACGACACGGTGGTCTGGTTCAACAGCCTGGCCTCCGGCAAGCCCGTGCGCGACGTGGTCGTCCGGTCCATGTCCGGGGGGGCGCCTCTGGGCACGTCCGCATCTGACGGCGTCGCCAGGTTCGCGACTCCCGCCGAGGCCATCACCCACGACGAGAGCAAGCCGGCCTCCGGGCCGGTGCCTCCGTACTACATCCTCGGCCAGGCCCCGGACGACTCCGAGGCCATCCTCGACCTCTCACCCCTGTGGAACCCCTACGACGCCGAGTGGCGGAAGGCCGACAGTTTTTGGAGCTATCTCTACACGGACCGCCCGCTCTACCTGCCCAACGACGAGGTCCGTTTCTGGGGCGTCGTCCAGCCGCGGGAGGGCGGTCAGGAGGTCACCCGGGTCCGGCTCGAACTGCGCTCCGGCTACTCGTGCTGGGACGGCCCGTTCGGGCAGGACGGCGGAGGCGCCGACAGCGACGCTACGCTCATCCTGGCCAAGGAGGTCGAGGTGAGGCGGAGCACTTTCGACGGCCGTCTGACCTTGCCGAACCTCCCGCCGGACTACTACTACGTCCAGCTCATCGTCGACGGGGTGGTCCTGACGACCCAGGGCCTGAACGTGGCCACCTACACCAAGCCCGCCTACCGTCTCGATCTGGTCACGAACAAGCGGGCCGTCTTCGCCGGCGAGAAGGTGGAGTTTGGCGTCACGGCGGCCTTCTTCGAAGGCACTCCGGCCTCCGAACTGAGACTGAAATACGATCTGAACGGCGCCGTGAGCGAGTCGGGGACGTTGCTGACCGATGTCTCCGGCCGGGCCAGCCTGACGCGGACCGCTCAGGGCGGGTCCGACCCGTTCATCCTGGAGAACTCCTGCTACCTTCAGCTCTACGCCGAGCTTCCGGAATCGGGGCCGATCTACACCGGCGCCTCGGTGCGGGTGTTCGAAAAGGACGTCTGCCTGAGGGGCGACGCCAAGCGGCTCGAGGGCGGCCAGGTCCAGATAGAGGTGGCCCTCAACAAGGTGGCCCTCGACCTCCTCAACGCGGCGGAGGCGCCGCGCTACTACGGCTACGGATACCGGGACTACCTTGGCGAGCCCGTCGCCGGGCGGGAGGTCAAGGGGCAGGTCGAGGAGATCGTCTGGGAGGCCCGGGAGAGAGGCCAGTACTACGATTTCATCGAGAAGGTCGTGAAGAAGACCTACGACTACACCGAAGTCCGGGTGCCGCAGGCCAGCTTCACGCTCACCACCGACCAAGCCGGCCTGGCGACCTGGACCTTCAACCCCCAGGCCGACAAGAGCTACCGCGTCCGCCTGACCTCCACGGACGAGAAGGGCCGGGCCATCGGCCAGGAACTGTGGGTCTACGGCTCAAGCTGCACTGACCCCCGCTACTCCTGGTACAACTACAACCTGGTTGCCGCTGACCGCGACACGCCCAAGTACAAGTTGGGCGAGACCGTGTCCGTGGTCGCCCGCAACGGTCAGGCCGACCTCCCGTCCCGGGAGTCCGGCTACCTCTTCGTCACCGCTCGCCAGGGGCTCGAGACGGTCGAGGTCGGAAGTGGACCGACCTACGGCCTGACCTTCGAGGAAAGGTACATCCCGAGCATCGAGGTGTTGGGCGTCTACTTTGACGGCCGGTACTACAACAGCCTCGGCTCCCTCCTGGCGACCTTCGACTACGCCGACAGGAAGCTCGACATCACGGTGAACACCGACAAGGAGAGCTACGGACCTGGCGATACGGCCGTCATCGGCGTGGAAGTCCGGGACACCCAAGGGCGGCCGGTGGGCGCCGAAGTCAATCTCTCCCTGGTCGACGAGGCTCTCTTCCAGCTGGGCGGGCAATCGGCTGACCCGCTGGCCGGCCTGTACGGGCGCATGCTGTACGGCTATATCCTGCAGACACGGGGTTCCCACTACCAGAGGGGGCACGGCGGCGCAGGCGCGGAGTCCGGCGAGGGCGGCGAGATGCGCCGCTCGTTCCTGGACTGCGCGCTCTTTGAATCTCTGACCACCGGTTCGGACGGCAGGGGCACGGTCGAGGTGACGCTCCCCGACAACCTCACCTCCTGGCGCCTGACCTACCAGGCCTTCGCCTCCAACGTGCGGGCCGGAGGCGGCACCAAGGCCATCCCGGTGCGGCTACCGTTCTTCGTCGAAGTGGCGGCGAACGAGACCTACCTCTCCGGCGACGAACCGGTCATCCAGGCCCGCGCCTACGGGACGGCGCTACCCTCGGGGACGGCCGTCAGCTTCTCGGCGAAGCTCGCCCAGCTGAAGGCCGACGGGACCACCGAGCCCCGCGACCTGGCGGCCGCCACGGGCAAGGCGTTCAAGCCGGCCAACATCACTCTCGGGGCGCTCCAACGGGGGACGTACGAACTGCGGATTACGGGCCGGGCCACCCTGCCCGACGGGACGAAGGCCGAGGACGGTCTGGCCCGCAAGTTCGAGGTCGTCGACACCTATCTGCGCCTCGACCGGGTGGACTACTACGAGGTGACCGAGAACCTGCGTGTCGCGGTCGAGCCGGGCGAGTTGGCCACCCTCACCTTCTGCGACGCGGGGCGCGGCAACTACCTCGGGATGTTGTGGAGGCTGGTGGGTGGCGGCAGCCGCGCGGACATGAAGGCCGCGGCCATTATCGCCCACCGGCTGCTGGTGGAGGATTTCGGGTACGACGCGGCGGCCCTGACGCCGCCTCCGTCCGAGAGCGGGCTCCTCGCCTGCCAGGTCGACGGGGGCGTCGCCCTGCTGCCGTACGCCGGGGTGGACCTCGAACTCACGGCCAAGGTCGCCGCGCTCGGCGGAGTCGGCTTCGACGAGGAAGGTCTCCTCAGATACCTGGGGGGCGTCTATGATGCCGCCGATACCAGCCGTGAACGGTTCGCGGTGGCCCTCTACGGCCTGGCGGCCATGGACCAGCCCGTGCTCCTCGACCTTGAGCGACTGGCGTCCGAGCCGGACCTCTCGGTCAAGGAGAAGCTCTACACGTCTCTCGGTCTCATCGAACTGGGTTCGGAAGAGAAGGGCCGGGAGCTCTTTGACGAGGTCCTGAAGGTCTACGGCGACCGTGTCGGCTCGCTGCTCCGGCTCAAAGTCAGCCGCGACCAGGAGGAGATCATCGCGGCCACGTCTCTCGCGGCCGTCATCGCCGCCGAACTCAAGCTGGACGACAAGGACGCTTTCCTCGGCTACCTGGTGGACAACGAGCCCTGGGAGGAGTTGAACCTCCTCGAAGTGGCCCGCTTCCTGCAGGTGGCTCTGCCCCTCGCGCCGTCGACCGAGGTTGCGTTCACGCTGCAGCCGGGCGGAACGAACGTGAAGCTCAAGCCGGGCGAGACCTACACCTGTCTCCGGATGGCGGGGGACTTGGCGAACCTCGCTTTCTCCGACCTGCAGGGCAAGGTGGGTGTGTGCGTCTCCTACCGGGCCTCGGCCGACCTGGCGGACACCAGGGTCGGCAGCGGAGAGGCCACGCTCAGCCGCGGCTACTCCACGGCGGGCAAGGCCACCAAGACCTTCGACGCCGGGGACGTCGTCCGCGTCACGCTGACCTACAAGATCACCGCCCAGGCCCTCGAAGGGACCTACCAGGTCGTGGATTTCCTGCCCTCCGGTCTGAAGGCGGTGCCGCGTCCCGCCGACATCGGCATGGACGACGGCAAGGTGACCTGGCCGGCCGAGATAGACGGGCAGAAGATCAGGTTCAACGTCTTCCTGGGGCGCGAGGTCGACCCGAAGACCGGACAGCCCTTGCCGCGGGGAACTTCCGGCACTTTGACCTACTACGCCAGGATCGTCTCGCTCGGTTCCTTCGCGGCCGAACCGGCGGTCCTCGTCCACGCCAAGACGGGCGAGATCTTCGCCGTCACGGACAAGGACGCGATTGTCATCCGCTAGGGCGGAGGGCAGCCGGCTGAAGGTTGGCCGGCTGAAGGTTGGCCGGCCGCTGTCGGCTATCGCGGCGGTCGTCGTCGCCACGCTGGTGGCGGCGGCGATGGTCGGCTGTCACCCCAGGCCGGCCGAACCGCCCGGCGGCTCGGCCGCGCTCGAACCCGCGCCCGCCCACGCCGACCGCTTCGTGACCCGGGCGCAGCTTGATGCCCTGCTCGCTCTCGGGGCCGAGGTCGCCGGGGACGCCCGGCGGGCGGGCCTCGGGCCGACCGTGGACGTCGTCGTGGTGCCCCACCACCTGGTCGCCGGCCACCTCGTGGCCGGGGCCTTGGCCTACCTCGCGTTCGAGCCGCCCGCGACCGTCATCATTGTCGGGCCGGACCACTTCCGGGTCGGCCCGAGGGTCGGGACGAGTCTGGGTGTCTGGCGCACGGCGGGCGGGGTGGTGGAGCCGGAGAGCGACCTGGTGGCCGCCCTGTTGCTTGAGGGGATGGCTGAGGAGGCCTGGAGAGCCCAGGAGGGAGAACATTCGGTCGGGGCCCTGGTGCCCTTTGTGCGGAGTCTCTTGCCTGGGGCGCGGGTCGTGCCCATCACGGTCCGAGGGGACCTCAGCTACGAAGAGGCCGTCGCCCTTGGGAAGTGGCTGCGGGAATGGGCGGACGGCAGGGGGCAAGGGGACGCCGGTGTCCGGCCGGGCCGGGTCGTCCTGGTCGCCTCGGTGGACTTCTCCCACTACCTGGACCGGCGCGAGGCTGAGAAGAGAGACGTCTGGACCATCGCCGCCCTCGAAAGCGGCGACTGGGCCGCCCTCTTCGGGATGGGGTCGGAGTATCTCGACTCACCGGCCTCGCTCGCGGTGGCCTTCGCCTTCGCCGGCTCGGTCGAGAAGCCACGCTTTGCCGTGGTGGCCCACACGAACTCGGCCACGCTTCTCGGCCGGCCCGACCTCGCCGAGACCACGAGCCACTACCTGCTGCTCGTCCCGTCGCCCTGAAGCGCCGGCGCCTAGGCCGTCTCGGACTTCCGCTGTTCCCTCTCCCGCAGTTCTCGCTTGAGCGCCTTGCCGGCCAGGCTCACCGGTATCTCATCCAGGAACTCGATCTCGCGGACCTTCTTGTACGGCGAGACCTGAGCCGCCACAAAGCCCATGATCTCCTGCGCGCTCGTGACGGCGCCCGGCTTCAGCACGATGAAGGCCTTGGGGAACTCGCCGACGGTCGGGTCGGGCTTGCCGATGACCGTGCAGTTGGCCACGGCGGGATGGGTGAAGAGAATCTCCTCGAGTTCGCGCGGGTACACGTTGTACCCGTTGTAGATGAGCATGTCCTTCTTACGCTCGACGATGAAGACGTAGCCATCCTCGTCCATCCGGCCGATGTCACCGGTCAGAAGCCACCCGTCCCTGAGCACGGCCGCCGTTTCCTCGGGGCGATGGAAATACCCCACCATGACCTGCGGTCCCTTGATGGCGACCTCGCCCAGCTCCCCGACCGGCATCTCGCGGCTCGCGTCCTCGACATCGACGATCTTGACCTCGGTGTCGAAGATGGGGAGGCCCACTGAGCCGGCCTTCCGCGTCCCCGAGCGGCTCGCCGGGTTGGCGGTCGCGCCCATGGTTGCCTCGGTGAGGCCGTAGGCCTCCATGAGGATGCCGTTGGGCAGGCGGCTCTGCATCGCCGACAGCAGTTCGACCGGGAGGGGCGCGGCGCCGCTGGCCACCAGGCGGACGCAGGACAGGTCTTTACCCGCCATATCGGGGTGGTTCAACATGGCCTGGAAGAGCGGAGGCGCGCCGCCGAACACGCCGGCCTGGTGCCGGGCTATGTCCCCGAGGTACGCTCCGGCGTCGAAACGCGGGTGGACCACCATCGTGGCGCCGATGTAGACGGGGAAGTTGAGGTAGCCGATGGTGCCCATGGCGTGAAACCACGGCACCACGATGAGGGCCTTGCCGTGCCCCGGCGTGACCGGGTACTCCCACTTCCCGCCCGCGTCTTTAGGCGGCCCTTCGCCGTCGCGGTCGTCGGGCCGGTCCTCGATGTAGAGAAGGCCGTCTTCGCGGAGGACGGGACGCCCTCCGGTGCACCAATGGCTGAATTGGAGCGAGTTGGTCACGACCATGCGGTGGGTCAGGACCACGCCCTTGGAGACGCCGGTCGTGCCTCCGGTGTAGGCGAGGTGGGCCACATCACGCTCGGGATCGATGCTCACCGCCGGCGGCTCGGGTGGCGTGCCCGCCAGGAGAGCCTGGAAGCTGTAGGCCTCGGGCCCCCAGGCGGACACGTCGATGGGGGCGAAGGGCGGCAGAATCTCTGGAATCCCGGTCACGATGAGCCTCTTCACCCGGGTTCTCTCCCGCACGGCCACGGCCGTCGCGACGAACATGTCCAGGGCCACTAAGGTCTCGGCGCCGGAGTCGATGAGCTGGTGGCAGAGTTCCGGGGCTGAGAGGAGGGGGTTGCAGGGGGTGAAGGTGGCGCCGGTGAGGAGGGTGCCGTAGTAGGCGATGGCGAACGGCGGGCTGTTCGGGAGCTGGATGGCGACGACGTCACCCTTGCTGACCCCGAACCTCGCCAGGGCCGTGGCGAAGCGTTGGGCCTTCTCCCACAGTTCGGCGAAGGTCGTCGCTCCCTCGCCTACCTGGAAGATGATGGCGTCCTTGTCGGGGTACTTCTTGGCCGAACTCTCGAGGAACTTGAAGACCGGCACCGGCGGGTAGTCGAGAGAGAGGGGGAGTCCGCGCGGCCACGAGCCGTGCCACGGGCGTGCGCTCATGGGCTGCTACCTCCGTTGGAAATGACTACCGACACCTTCGTCGCCCCCCCACTGAATCCTACAGCAAATTCTGACTAATCGGCTGGAGACAGGGGCTGGGCGCGGGATGCGGCGAAATAGAGTCTGGACGGGTGGTGACCGGGCCAATGGTTCGTCGGGTCGTCTTATCCTTAGTGGCGCTCGTCGTCGGGCTGGCCCTGCCGACCTTCCTTCTTCTCGCCGATATCGAGGTCGTCGCCTACCATCTTCCCCCGTACCGCAAGAGTTTTGAAGCCGCGGGAACATCCGCCGCGACCGGTCTCACGTCCGACCAACTCGTCTGGACGATCACGCGCGTCCTGGACTACGGGATGGCGAGACGGCCCGACTTCCAATTCGACCGGGCGGAACTCGACGCCGGGCCGCCGGGCCGTCCGGCCTTTATGGCCATCGAGGTCGCCCACATGGCCGACGTTCGCTCCCTCTTCGGGCTGGCTCGCACTGTCCGCGGGGCCGCCCTGGGACTGGCCCTGGCCGGAGCCGCCGTCCTTTGGACCCTGGACCGGCGGGCGGGCTGGGCTCGTCTGGCCCGGGGCCTCATCACCGGGGCCGCCGTCTTCCTCCTGGGCTGGGCCGCCCTGGCCGCCTTCGCGGTCATCGACTTCAACGCGTTTTGGACCCTGTTCCACGAGACCCTCTTCATGAACGAACTCTGGCTCCTGCCCGAAGACTCGCTCCTCATCCAGATGCTTCCGGAGAGCCTCTTCCGAACCTTGGCCCTCGAGGTCGTCGGCCTCCTGACCGTGGAACTCGTCGGCATCTTCGGCCTATCCGGGTTCTCCCTCAGGCGCCGGACGCCGGGGGAGGCCCGAACGTGACCGGCCCGTCGCGCGGCCCCGCCGACGGCGCCGGCCCCGCGCCCGTCGACATCGGCTTCCGCTGCCTCACCGAGGCCGACCTGTCTCTTGTCTACGCCTGGCGCCGGCGGGACTTCGTGGCCGAATGGTACGGCAACCCGCCGGCCAGCTTGGCGGACGTGGCGCGGACCTACCTCCCGCGGATTCGGGGCGAGGCGCCCACCGACTGCTACCTCATCCTCAGCGCGGGCGTCCCGATAGGGCTCATCCAGACCTACCTGATCCACGACTATCCCGAATACGCCGAACACGTCGGGGTGGACGAGGACACGGCCGGACTCGACCTCTTCATTGGGGAAGCCGGTCACATCCACCGTGGACTGGGCCCGGTCATCCTCCGCCGCTTCCTCGACGAGGTCGTCTTCCCGGGTGGGGCCGCGAACTGCGTTGTTGGACCGGCGCCCTCCAACCGTGCCGCCATCCGGGCTTACGAGAAGGCGGGCTTCCGCTACCTCAAGACCGTTCAACTCCCGGATGAACCGGTTTCGGAGCTAATCATGGTCATCACCCCCGCCGACCTCGGGCGAAGGAAACAGGGGTTGTCTGCCGAAAATCCCGGCTAAGATGGTTCGGCTAGAGTCCCGGGCGAGACCCACTGACCGCCGCTGCGGCCGCCCGACGGAGGTGCCCCTGTTGGAGGCCATCGCCAGAAAGCCGCTCCACCCCGCCTACGCTGAGCTGAGGGCCAGACTCGATGAGTTCCCCCTCGGCGCCCCGCCCCACGAGAGCCTCGACGGCATCCTGACCGAGCTCTTCACGCCGGAGGAGGCGGCCGTGGCCGCCAAGCTGCCGCAGCTGCCGGCCCCGCTCCCGGAGATTGCCGCCGGCCTGGGCCTGGCCCCCGCCGCTGCCCAGGCCATCCTCGAGCGCCTGGCCGACCGGGGCGTCGTCTTTGCCTTTGTCCGGGAAGGGGCCACGTTCTACTCGCTGCTTCCCCTCGTGCCGGGCATCTTCGAGATGCAGTTCATGAAGGCCGAGAACACCCCGCGAACCATGCGCCTCGCCCAACTCTTCAACGCCTACTACTACGCCGGGTGGGGGCAGAGCCTGTCGAACACCACGACCCCCTTCCCGCGCGTTGTGGTCGTGGAACGGCAGATTCCCACGGGTGTCGAGGTCCTGCCCTACGAGAAGGTCTCCGAACTGGTGCGTTCGGCTCGGTCCGTGGCCCTGGCCAACTGCTACTGCCGGCACGAGGCCAACCTGCTGGGGCACGGGTGTGGCGCCCCCCTCGATGTCTGCATGGTCTTCGGACGCTTCGCCCAGTTCACGGCTGAGCGCGGGTTCGCCCGGTTGGTCAGCGTGGAGGAGGCCATCGCCGCGCTGGACCGCGCGGAAGAGGCCGGCCTTGTGCACTGCACCGACAACTGCCAGGAGCGTATCAACTTCATCTGCAACTGCTGCGGCTGCTGCTGCGGTATCCTCCGGGGCATCACCCACCTCAAGCGCCCCACCGCCGTAGCCACTTCGGCCTACATCGTCGACTTCGACCAGGACGAGTGCGCCGACTGCGATGCCTGCCTCGACCGCTGCCAGGTGAAGGCCATCGTCCGGACCGACGAGGGGGTCCGCGTGGACCTCGATCGGTGCATCGGCTGTGGGGTCTGTAACCTCGTCTGCCCCACGGAGGCCCTCAAGATGAAGAAGCGGCCGACCCCGCCGGTGGTGCCGAAGAACTGGCGCGAACTCCAGATGACCATGATGACCGAGAAGGTCGCGCGCCAGGGGTAGACGTCTGCGAGCGGGCGTCGGAGCGGGCTCTCCAGCGCCGTCTCCGGGCTCGATCTGAGGCTGCGAGGTGTTCATATGCATGAGACAGGGATTGCCAACCGGTTCGTCCAGGCCGCTTTTGAGGAGGCCGCCAGGCGCGGCGCTGCCCGCGTCCTGACGGTGTCGGCTCGGATCGGGGTGCTCCAGGCGGTGGACGTGGACCACCTTGTCTCCGACTTCGACGAGCTGGTCCGGGGAACGCCCCTGGCCGGAGCTCGCCTCGTCGTGGAGAGGGTCCCGGCCACGTCCGAGTGCCTGGACTGCGGGGCGACGGGTCCCGGCGAAGGAGAGGCCGAACCTTGCCCGGCTTGCTCCGGCTGGCGACGCGAGACGGTCACGGGGCTGGAATGCGAGCTGACCGCGCTGGAGATCGAGTGAGCGGGCCGTCCTGGCGCGCCGGCAAGCGTGAGTTGGACCTGGTCTTGGGGGACATAACCCGCTTTGCCGCCGAGGCCATCGGCAACGCGGCCAACGCGCGGTTGGCCGGCGGAGGCGGCGTGGACGGGGCCATCCACCGCGTGGGCGGGCCGGCCATCATGGAAGAGTGCCGCCGCATCCGGGGAGGGTGCCCGACCGGGCAGGCCGTCGTGACCACGGCCGCGAACCTGCTGGCCCGCTATGTCATCCACGCCGTGGGTCCGGTCTGGCGGGGCGGCGAGGCGGGGGAGGCGGGGCTCCTGGCCTCCGCCTACGAGAACACCCTAGGGCTGGCGGCGGCCCGCGGGGTCCGCACCTTAGCCCTTCCGTCGATAAGCACCGGGGTCTATGGCTACCCCCTGGAACTAGCGGCGCCCATCGCCCTCGGGACCGTGGCGGACTTCCTTCGGCAAGACTCCTCGCTCGAACGCGTGACCTTCGTCCTCTTCAACGCGGAGACGATGGCCGCCTATGCGAAGGCCCTGGAGGCCCTAACCTAGGAGGTCGGTATCGGCATGGCCAGGCCGGCCTTGAAGGTCCAGACTTCGGTTACGCCGGCTTGCCTGAGGACCTGCTCGGCCTCGGTGAAACCTCGGCCGACCTGGTCCGGGTCGTGGGCGTCCGAGCCGACGACCAGCTTCAGGCCCAGGCGGACGGCCAGGGCGAGGGATTCCCGGCTCAGGTAGGGGCGCCCCCAGGTGGCCAGGCCCCCCGTGTTTTACTCCAGGGCCACGTCGTGCCGGGCCAGGGTCTCCAGGGTCCGGGCCATCTCCTCTTGCCAGACCTCGCCGACCGGGCCGCTGGGCGAGCCCGCCTCGAACTTTAGCGGCGCCTCGATGTGGCTCACACCCTGGAAGAGACCGGTCGCCACGGCCTCGCGTATCTCCCCGAAGTACCGGCGCGTGAACCGCATCGGTCCCCCGCAGGCTTCCGCGGCGGCATGGAGGGTTTGGGGCGTGAAGTCCCAGGGGGCATCGTGCATCGCGTGGTGGGAGCAGTTCAGGGCGTCGATGGTCACTCCGGCGGCCTCGGTGCGACGGCGGAGTTCGGCCACGAGGCGCTCGGTCTCGGCCAGACGCCCACCTAGGATATCAACCTCGAAGCCGAGCGACACGCCGGCCGTGCGGACCTCCTCGAGGAAGGCCTCGAGGGAGCCGTCGTCGAGCGCCAGCCCCACGGCCTTCGAGACCGGTGGGAACTCCCGGCGCGGAGTGGCCGCTGTGCTGGGTGTGGACATGGTTGTCGACCCGCAGGCTCATTGGCCTCGTCCGGGCGGTTCGCCGTCGCCGTCGGCGTCCCAGGAGGCGTTGGCCACCTGGCGGTACGTCTCGTCCGGGGCGAGGGGGCGGTCGAGGGTCTCCTGGGTCGCGGGGGAGAGCCGCCCCTGAGTGACGATCTCACGGCCGGCCTGACGAACGGCCGCGAAGAACCAGGCGAACGGACCGTCCGGGCGATAGGCGCGGCCAAAGGCCTCGCCGCCACCCACGAGAATGGTCGCCGCGAGACCCTTTCCGCCGCCGGTCAGGTAGCGCATGTGTTCCAGCAGGGCGCCGAAATGGACGCGCTCGGGGAAGCCGCAGTTGGCGATGAGGACGGTCCGCGCGCGCCGGGTTCCCTGGCGCAGAGGATGGCCGGTCCGGTCCCCGTACTGCTCCATCCGCGGCTCGAGGAGGGGAAGGGTCCGTTCGACCAGCCGCTTCAGCAGGGAGGTCATACCGAAGTGGTAGAGCGGGGTGGCGTAGACGACGTAGTCGGCCTGTCGCCAGAGTTCCAGGACCCGGGCCATGTCGTCCTCTTGGCAGCAGCGGCCGGGTGTGCTCGACCAGCAGGCGAAACAGCCAAGGCAGAACTTGATGTCCAGGTCGCGGACGACAAGGCTCTCGGCCTCGGCCCCGGCCTCCCGGACACCCTCTAGGAACGGGGTCAGAATGGCCTGGGTGTTGCTCTTGAGCCCGCGCGGGCTCCCGTTCAGGACCAGGACCTTCGTCACGGTGAGATTCCTCCTGCCGCCCCGACCGTCTGGAACGGGCCGGAGCGTTGGGTGATTCCCCAGGTCAGGTCTCCTCTCCTCTAGGCGGGCCGCCTCGGCGATGCCTGCATAGGCCGGCCGCTCCCGCCGGAGGCTAGGGCCCGTGGATACCGAGGTCATCATCGTCGGGGCGGGTCCGGCCGGAAGCACGGCGGCGAGACTGTGCGCGTCGGCCGGCCTGGACACCGTCATCCTTGACCGGGCGACCTTTCCGCGGGAGAAGCCCTGCGGTGGCCTCCTGTCGGCGCGAGCCGCCGCGGGCGTGGCCCGAATCTTCGGCTTGGGCGCTGAGCCTGACCCGCCCCTCGGCGCCGCCAGGTCCGGTCTGGCTACGCACTTCCACCGGATTGGCCGGGACGCCCGGTGGAGGGACTACCGCTACCTGGCCGCGGGAGCGGGCCGGCCCCTGGGGTATGTCACCCGCCGGACCGTGCTGGACGCTCGCTTGCTCGACCTGGCGGCCAAGACCGGGGCGCGATTCTTCTGCGGCACCGAGGTCGTGGCCTGGGGGCAGGACGAGGAAGGAGTCTGGGTCTCCGTCCGCGAGGCGGTCGGTTCGCCGGCGTTCCCGCGGCCGGTCCTCCTCCGAACGCTGCGGGCCCGGTATCTGGTCGGCGCGGACGGGGCGGCCTCCGTCGTGGCCCGGGGGTTGGGGAGCGGGTCGGTCGTCCGCGGGGCCGCCGGCGTACGCCGCCCTGGTCTTGCTGCCGAGACCCTCAGCCTCTTCGCGCCCCTGCCTTCCACCGAAGTGGAGAAACTCACCGCGGGCAACCTCGCCTTCCATGTCGGCCTTCTCCGGGGAGGCTTCGGCTGGGCCTTCCCGGCGGCGGACGGGCTGGCCTTGGGCGTCGGGGCGATGGCGCGTCCAGCTCGGGCCGGCCGCCCCGCTCTCCGGGAGGTCCTGCAACGCCTTCTCTCCTTCTATAGCCTCAACCTCGTCTCGTCCGACCTGGCCGCGCCCCGCGCTTGGTGGGTCCCGCTGGGTGGGCGCCGCCGGCCTTGGGAGGAGGGCCGCGTGCTGTTGGTTGGGGACGCCGCCGGTGTGGCTGACCCGGCCACCGGCGAGGGGTTGGGCCCGGCCATCCGCTCGGCGGAGTTGGCCGCCGGTCTCATCATCAAGCGCTTGACCAGGCTGGCCGAGGCGGCCCCGTCCCGCCAGAGGCGACGGCCGGAGCGGGACAAGGAGGCCCTGGCGGCGGCGGTCGGCGTTGGTGCGGTTGGGTCGCCGGGCGAGTACGAACGGCTCTTGTGGGACCGGGAAGTCGGCCTCCAGCGGCGGCGTCTCTTCGCCGCCAGGGTCCTGGGGGGGGTCTCGGCCGCCGGCCAGGGTCGCCTCTTCGGCCGGACCGCCCTTGGGCGACTGCGGGACGGAATGGGGCCGGGGGCGACGTCTCCCGCTGGGCGGGCGGGAACTCCCTACTCCTCCCGCGTGGCTACGACCACCGTGGCCGGGGAGGCCTCGGTCCAGGGCGAGAAAAGAAAGTCGCCGTAGACCTCAATCGCACCGTGGAACGCCAGTCGCGCGACGGCGGCGAGTTCGTCTTGGGTGATGGGGCGGAGGACGGACTCGGACCGGAACACGGCCCGCGCGGCGCCGGTCTCCTGGAGGATGGTCACGAAGCTCATGAGGCCGTCCGCCCGCTGGAGGTAGAGGCGTCGGAAGACGAGTTCGGGGTGCTCGGGCGGCCGCGCCGGCAAGGTTATCGGCGGCAACCTCATCTCCCCGGCGGCCTCCAGGCGGTCGTAGTTGACGACCTGGAGGATGGCCTTGCCGCCCACGCCCAGGACGCGGGCCATCTCCCCCAGGGCCGTCCCCAGTTCGGCGGCCGAAAGCAAGCTCGACAGAGTGTTGCCGAGGCAGATGACTGCTTCGAACGGCACGGCCTCGCGCTGAGGGAGTCCCTGGAGGTCGGTCATGTCCAGGGTCAGGAAGCGGGGTTTGGGGAGTTCCGGGCGGGACTTCGCCAATCCGGCCGCCTTGACCCGGGCCAGACGGACCATCTCCGGGGCCAGGTCGACGCCGGTGACGGCGAAGCCCGCCTCGGCCAGAGCCAGGGAGTAGCCGCCCGTGGCACACCCGACATCGAGAAGGCGCCGGGCGGGATGGTGCATCCGGGACACCACGGCCTCGATGAAATCGAGTTGGGGACGCCTCGGAGGGAAGAGGCGGTCGTAGAAGGGGGCGAGGCTGGCCCAGGTCTCGTCGCCGCTCAAGCGCCGCCCACCCTTCGCCAGATTTCCTTTGCCTTTGCCGCGGCCGATGCGTTTGAAGTGGCCAAGCTGCATATCCTTAGCCTGTGCTTAGGACAAGTCGTCACTTGCCGCTGCTTCTCACCTGCCTGGCCGTCAGTCTGGCCGTCCGGCTGACCGTGGGGCTGGGTGTCGTTTCGGGCCTGTCGATGTGGCCGGCCTTGAGTCCGGGTGATAAGGTGCTTTACCTGCGCTGCCTTGGTCCCCAGGAGGGTAGTCTCGTGGTGGCTGAGCTCCCCGGCCACGGGCCGATCGTCAAGCGCGTCGCGTGCGTGGATCCGGGGCGGTGTTTCCTCCTAGGCGACAACCGCGACAACTCCTACGACTCGCGCGAGTTCGGCTTCTTCCCGGACAGCCTGATCATCGGGAGGGTAGTCGTCATCTGGCCCCACTGGCCGCCCGCCGCCCCCGCTGCTAGAGAAGGAAGTCCCGCACCGTCGACACGAACAACCGAGGATTCTCAACGTTCAGACCGTGCGCGACTCCCGGGAAGATGACCAGCTTCGCTCCGGGGATGAGCCGGGCCAGGATGCGGCCGTTCTCCGGCGGGAGCAGGACGTCCCGGTCGCCGTGCACGACCAGGGCCGGAGCTTTGATCCGCGCCAGGCGCTCCCCGGCGTCGAAACCGCCGATGGCGGCCATCTGCCTGGCGTAGGCGGCGGGCCGGATGGGGTTTCGGAGCATCATGGCGATGAGTCCCGGAATCCTGTGGAAGTGGCCGGCGAGCCAACCGGGCGCCAGAGTGACCCGGGCGAAGTCCCGCACCATTCTGAGCCGCAGCCCGCTCCGGTAGTCGGCGGTCATGACCCCCAGCACCTCGGACGAGGGCGACACGCCCGTGTGGAACCCGGGCGTGGTGCAGCCCAGGATGAGCCTGTCGACCTGCCCCGGATGGCGCAAGGCCAGTTCCTGGGCGATCATCCCGCCCATCGACATGCCCAGCACGTGCGCCCGGGTCATCCCGATGTGGTCCATGAGTCGGGCCGTGTCGTCGGCCATGTCGGCGATGGAGTAGGGCGTGGACGGGCCGGTGGTCCGGCCGGCGTCGCGGTTGTCGAAGATCAGGAGCCGGAAATGACGGGCGAGCGGGCGGAGGACCGCCCGGCCCCACCAGTCGGCCGTCCCCGCCAGACCCATGATAAGGACCAGGGGTTGTCCCTCGCCCATCACCTGGTAGTGCATCTGGAGATCGTCTATCTTTGCTGTCGCCATGCCTGATGCGCCTCCCACGGCAGATGTTCACGCCGTGGTCCCGGTAGTCCTCCCTGCGGCTTTCAAGCAGGGCTTTCGGGCCTCGACGCGGAAACCGGCTGCGCTCAGGAAGGAGCCTCTCAAGATGCGCTATCGCCGCTTCGGCCGCACCGGTTGGGATGCCTCGGTCCTCGGCTTCGGAGCCATGCGCCTCCCCTACCTCAATGAGGACCCGGCCCAGATAGACGAGCCCGAGGCCACCCGGATGCTCCGCCGGGCCATCGACGGAGGCGTCAACTACATCGATACGGCCTACATCTACCATTCTGGACAGAGCGAGGGTTTTGTCGGCAAGGTTCTCGCCGACGGCTACCGGGAGCGGGTCAAGATCGCCACGAAGTATCCCATCTGGCAGATCGAGAAGGACAGCGACGGCGAACGCATCCTCGCGGAGCAGCTGGCGCGTCTGCGGGTGCCCTACATCGACTTCTATCTTCTCCATGGTTTGAACGCCAAAGAGTGGGGGAGGGTCAAGGAGTTCCGGGTCCTCCAGTGGGCCGAGACGGCCCTGGCCTCGGGACTCATCAAGCACCTCGGCTTCTCCTTCCATGACCGCCTCGAGGTCTTCAAAGAGATTATCGACGGCTACGACAACTGGGAGTTCTGCCAGATCCAGTACAATTACCTCGACATCGAGTACCAGGCCGGACGCGAGGGCCTGCGCCACGCAGCCGCCAAGGGGTTGCCCGTGGTCGTGATGGAGCCCCTGCGCGGCGGGTGGTTGGCCGCCCCGCCCGCGCCTATCCGCGACCTGTTCGGGGCCAAGCGCCGGAGCCCCGCCGACCTGGCTCTGCAGTGGCTCTGGAGTCAGCCGGAGGTCACGGTCGTCCTCAGCGGGATGACCACGTTCCCGCAGGTGGAGGAAAACCTAGCCTCGGCCGACCAGGCCAAGGTCGGGGCTTTGACCAAAAGAGAACTCACCTTCATCGACGGGGTGCGCCGCGAGGCTCTCAAGACCGGATGGGTGCCGTGCACCGGTTGCCGCTACTGCCTCCCCTGTCCGAGAGAGGTCGATATCCCCTCCTCGTTCGAGGCTCACAACGTTGGCCTTTACGTGACTGAGGAGAAGCGCCGGGCGCGGGTGGTCAAGCACCTCGAGAGCACGAAGGCCGGGGCCTGCACCGCGTGCGGGGAGTGCGAGGAGAAGTGCCCGCAGCACCTTGAGATACCCAAACTCCTGGCCAGGGCCTGCGAGCTTCTCGGGGTAGCCCGGGCCGAACCGCCATCCTGATGCGCTACCGCGACTTCGGTCGTCTGGCCTGGAAGCCCTCGGCCCTGGGTTTCGGCACGATGCGTCTGCCGGCCGAGAGCGGACAGGCGGTCAGGCTCTTGCGCTTGGCCATCGACCGAGGCGTGAACCACATCGACACTTCGGGCGCGGACCGCGACGGACAGGCCGAAATCGCGGTGGGGCAGGCTCTTCGGGACGGGTACCGCGACCGCGTCAAAGTAGCGACCAAGGCTCCGGTGGCCCGTCTGGAGTCTCCCGCCGCCGCCGACCGGCTCCTAGGCGAGCAACTGAGGCGTCTGGGGCTGGCGGCGGCCGACTTCTACCTGTTCCAGGGCCTCGAAGCCCGGAGCTGGGCCAGGGCCAAGGAAGCCGGTCTTCTCGGCTGGGCGGAGAAGGCCAGGGCCGCCGGGCGCATCGGGCGGCTCGGCTTTGCCTACCACGGCTCATCCGACCTGTTCCGACGCGTCCTGGACGAGTATCCCGGCTGGGACTTCTGCCAGATCAACCTCAACTACCTCGATGTCGCCTTCCAGGCCGGTGTCGGCGGGCTTCGCCTCGCGGCGGAGCGGGGACTGCCCGTCATCGCCATGGAGCCGTTCCGGGCCGGCTGTCTGGTCGACCCGCCGGGGCCGGTCCGGGAGGTCCTGGACGCGACGGTCGCGGCCCGCGGTGGCCGCCGCCCGGTCGATTGGGCCCTGCAGTGGGTCTGGAATCACCCGGAGGTGTCCCTGGTCGTCGCGGGCATGGGTTCGGAGGCCGAGGTCCTGGAGAACGTCGCTTGCGCGGAGCGCTCCGGGGCGGGGCGCCTGACGGCCGCGGAGTTGGCCACCCTTGCCGCCGCCCGGGAGGCGTGTCTCCGGCTGGGCTGGGCGGAGTGCTCGGGGTGCGGGGCCTGCGAGCCGTGTCCCGAGGCTGTCGACGTCCAGGACGGGCTCCGCCTCCACAACCAGGCCGTGGTCTTCGGCCAAGTCCGGCCGGGGGCGGGGCAATGGCTTGCGGCCACCGGGGCTGCGCGGTGCACGGCGTGCGGCGAATGCGAGGCGCGGTGCCCGGTCGGACTGCGGATAGCGGAACGGCTGAGGGAAACCTGCCGGGTGGTCGGCGGGTGAGCGGGAAAACGCGGGTCCTCGCCGGACCCGCGTCGGTCTTGTCGGTGGTGCCGGGGGCGGGATTCGAACCCGCACGGGGGGTCGCCCCGGGCGATTTTGAGTCGCCATCGTCTGCCAGTTCCGACACCCCGGCGTTTTCGCGTTTCGTCGCTGGCAAACTGAATTCTAACACGCAGGGTCGCGGGCGGCAACGTGGCCAAAGACGGTGCGCGGCGGCAAAGGGGAGCCCGGGCGCGGGGAGAAAAGTGGTCCCATGCCTCCTCGTCGCGTGTCGCCGCTGTCCCGCCGGTCCTTCGTGTTCACGACCCCGTCCGGCCGCCGGGCGACCATCGAACTTCGCAACGAGGACTGCGTCGCCGGGGTCTCGTCGCTGCCGCGTCCGGCGGATGTCATCGTCACCTCGCCACCGTACAACCTGGGCGTGGCCTACGCCAGCTACGACGACAGCATCGCCCGCGAGCGCTATCTTCACTGGATGGACCAGTGGGCCGTGGTCATGCGCGAAGCCCTGGCCGGCAATGGCTCGCTCTTCCTCAACGTGGCCGGCAAGCCGACCGACCCGATCGTCCCCTTCCAGGTTCTCGAGGTCGCGACGAGGCACTTCACTTTACAGAACGTCATCCACTGGGTCAAGTCGATTTCGGGCCTCACCGGCGACGTGTCCGTCGGTCACTTCAAGCCGTTGAACAGCCGGCGCTACCTCAACGAGTGCCACGAGTACATCTTTCACCTCACGAAGACGGGAGACGTTCGCCTGGACCGTCTGGCTGTCGGCGTCCCCTACCAGGATAAGTCGAACGTCGGGCGCTGGAAGAAGGCCCAGGCTGACCTCAGGTGCCGGGGCAACACGTGGTTCATCCCCTACAAGACCATCCAAAACCGGGCCAAGGACCGTCCGCACCCGGCCTCGTTCCCGGTTAAGCTGCCCATGATGTGCGTCCTGCTGCACGGAGCGGGAGACACGGCGTTGGTGGTCGACCCCTTCCTGGGCATCGGCCCGTCCGCGGTGGCTTGCGTGCGCCTGGGGGTCGACTTCGTCGGTTTCGAGATCGACCGCGATTATTTCGAGCAGGCTTGCGCCGCCGTCGAGGCGGAGGTCGCCCTCCTCGGTCGAGCCGGGGGCGGTCCGTCCTCCGAATAGCCGGTCTCCGCTTGCGTATACTCCGCTTGGCCGGGCTTGGCTGGGACCGCCCTGCCGGGCTGGAGGATCTGCCGATTGTCTCCCCGTCACCGTCCGACTCACGGCGCCATCCCGGTCCTCGCCGCTGCCCTGGTCCTGCTGGTCTCGACCCTTCTGCCCTCGCCCGTCGCTTGGGCCGTGGCGACCGACCCCGGCCCCGACGTGGGCCGGACGTTCCCTCCGGACTACGGACCGGACCCGAGCGGCTGCTTCAGCCCGTACTCCGTACCGGTCGACGCCTGGCCGGAGACCGCGGAACCGCCAACCGCCCCGCCCGACCCGCTGGCGCCACCCTCGTCAGCCCAGCCGGCGGCGAGGGTCTGCCTGGTCCTCAACGTCGGCGCTCGGCGTCTTTACGTCTACCAGGATGGGGCGCTGGTCTTCGAACTGCCGACGGCGGTCGGGGCTGCGAGCCACTTCACCCCGATCGGCCGCTACAAGGTCATCAGCAAGGGTATCAACCCCACGTGGTATCCGCCTCTGCCGGATAGCCTCCCGGTCCCGCCCGGGCCCGACAATCCTCTGGGCTCGCGGTGGATCGGCTGGTCGCCCTCGGGCTTCGGGCTCCACGGGACCAACGCCGACTGGTCCATCGGTCTGTCCGTGTCGCTCGGCTGCGTGCGGATGCACAACTCCGACGTCGAAAAGGTTTTCGAACTCGTCAACATCGGCACGCCGTTCCGGATCGTCTACGAGCCGGTCGAGGTCACACCCTTCCCGGCCGCCGCCACGCCCGAGGACGCCCAACAGCCCACGGATGCCGCCGCCGACTCCGGGCAGGTGGTCATCAGGCTGTTTCCGGACACCTACCGCCGCCTCCCCGACTACCGAGCCCGGCTGGAGGCCAGCCTGACGGCAGCCGGCCGGGCGCTCGACCCGGCTCTGGTCGCCTGGCTCGTCGGAGCGGCGGCCCGCTACGGCGGGGCGACCTTCGACACGGCCTCGCCTTTCTTTGTCGGCTCCCGACGCGTCGAGGCGCCCATCCTCCAGCTCGGGCCGGCCGTCGACAGTCCCCCGCTCGTGCCGGTGCGAGTCTTTGCCGAGACCTTCGGCCTGGCCGTGGGCTGGGACGCGAGCCTGGGCGGCGCCGTCATCGCCGGCGTCCCGGTCCAGAGCTTCCTCGTCGCCGGTCGCGCTTTCGCCAGCCTGGACGACCTCGCCGCGGCATCCGGCCTGGGCCTAGATTGGACCTGGGAAACCGTGCCCTCGGCGGACCGGCTCGTCTGGCACCGGCTCGCCGTCTACCCCGGGGCGATTTATGTAAACAACGTGCTTGTCTCCACGCAGGCCTTTCGCGAGGCGGAGGGAACCTATGTCCCCCTGAGGACGGTCGCGCAAGCGCTCGGCCTTGAGGTGACGTGGGAGCCGGTGACGTCCACGGTCAGGATGGCCGGAAGCATCGTCCCGGTGAGGCTCGTGGATGGCCGGAGCTTCGTTCTGTCCGACGTGCTGGCCGCCGCCCTTTACGGTTGGGCCACGGTCGCGGTGACCCCGGACGGCGTCTCCGTCACCCGCTGAACGGTCCCCACCGGTCCGTCAGGGAACCGAGCCGAATCAGCCATCGTCTAAACACGCGTACTGCCCGGAGGTGGTCCTTTGAACGACAGGGCCAGGGAATCGGAACTCATCGCCCGAGCGGTTTCCGGCGATGGCGACGCTTTTGCCGAACTCGTCCAGCCCTTCGAGGCCAAGGTCTACAACCTGGCCTGCCGCATGTGCGGCAGCCGGGAGGACGCCTACGACCTGGCTCAGGAAGCCTTCCTCAAGGTCTACCGGGCTCTCGGACGGTTCAAGGGCGACTCGTCCTTCTCCACCTGGCTCTATCGGGTGGTCGCCAACACCTGCCTCGACCAGATTCGCCGGACACGCCGCTCCAGGGCCGTGCTTTCCCTCGACGCCCCCGTCGACACCGAGGGCGGGAGCTTGCGCCGCGAACCGGCCGACGCGTCGTTCGACCCCGAGGACGCGGCCCTCCGGGCCGAGGTCCAGCGGGAGGTGCGGGCGGTCGTTCTGCAGTTGGCGCCGGACCATCGCCTGGCCATCGTCCTCCGCGATTTCGAGGATTTCTCCTACGAGGAGATAGCCGACACTCTCGGGTGGAATCCGGGCACGGTGAAATCACGCATCAGCCGGGCCCGGGCCGCCCTTCGCGACCGTCTCGTCGAGCGGGAACTTCTGCCCAGGCCGGGCGTCTATAGCGCGAAAGGAGTTGATGCGTGATGGCGTCCCCCCGCTGCGCGAACGTGAGGGAGCTTCTCTCGGCTCATCTCGACGGCGCCCTTGATCCCCACACCAGACTTTTCATCGACCAGCACCTTTCCAGCTGCGCATCTTGCGCGGCCGAGGCGGAGAGCCTGAAGGCCACGGTGGCCATCGCGCACGCTGTCCCGCGTTTGGAGTTGCCGAAGGATTTTCACGCGGCTCTTGTCCAGCGGGCGAGGGCTGAGGCCGCCACGGTGGCGGCCCAGGCGCGCCACCGCCGGCCGGCGCGGGTGCCCGGCTTGGCATCCGGCTTTGGAGCGTTTCTGAGCGGCATCGGCGGCTCGTTCCGGCGCAAGCCCTGGCAGGCCATCGCCGCCACGGCGGCCGCGCTCGTCCTCGTTGTCTGGACGGGGGCTTTCGCCTACTTCATGGGCATGAACGTGCCCGGTTTCGACCCTTTCGGGTTCAAGAAGTCCGACCAACAGACGCTTTTCAGCGGCGCGGACGACCGGGGAACGGGTTCGACGCCGGGTAGTGAGGGCACCGGGAACACGGTGGGCAGCCAGCCGCCGGATATGACGCTCGGCGTCGGAGGTGCGGGCGGCAAGACCGGCTCGGGCGCTACCGACCTGGGTAGCCTGACGCAGGGCGCCGCCGGCCGGCAGTTCATCCTGAGCGTCTACCTCACCATCGGGTGCGACAAGGTTTCCGTGGCCAAGGACCGGGCCGTGGCTCTGGCCGAGGGGGCCGGCGGCTTTATGGAATCTCTCAACTACTGGACGGACGCCAACGGGCTGACCATCGCCTCGCTGGTCCTGCGGGTCCCGGCGACGTCGCTGGCCCCGGTGCTCAAGGAACTGCGCGGCCTGGGCGAGATCGTCACGGAACAGGCGGCGCGGGCCGACGTCACGGCTCAGCACATCGACCTCACGGCGAGGGTCGGCAACCTGCGTCTCCAGGAGCAGAGGCTTCTTGTCCTGATCGGGCGGGCCGAGAACCTGACGGACCTCTTCGCCATTGAGAACGAGCTGGCCAGGGTCCGGACGGAGATCGAGTCCTACGAAAGCCAACTCCGAGCGCTCGACGAACAGATTTCGTTGTCGACCGTCAGCCTCACCCTGCAGCCCAAGGGGACCGGCCTCTTCCCCGAGGCCAGCCTCTGGCAGCGGATCGTGGAAGCCTTCATGCGCAGCTTGAAGTGGCTCGGCCAGCTCGGAGGGCAGATTGTCATCCTGGCGGCGACGCTGGTCGGTCCGCTGGTGCTGTTTGCCCTGCTGGGCTATGGCCTCTACCGGCTAGTCCAGGCTAGGCGGCGTAGGATGGGCGCGTAGCGACAGCGACACCCAGGAGTAGCGGCAAGCGTTGGCGGCGGCGGGGCTCAAGCCCTGCCGCCGCTGTTTTCCAGGGCGGGAACAAACCGGACGGGCCGGCGTCAATAGGAGACAGGCACTGAAGTTTCTGTCCTTAGGAGGGGAAAGGGACCATGCGGATATCAGTAGGCAAGCGGAAGCGCTGGGTCGCGACGGCGGCTCTGGTCGTCGTCGGGCTAGTCCTCGTGGCTGGGGTCGTGCTCGGGCGCGGGCTGCCCAGTAGTGTAGCCATGGCCGCCGGCGGTGAGACCGGCGACACCACCAACGCAGGGACCATCGCCGTGAGCGGGCAGGCGACCATCAAGGCCGTGCCGGACACCGTTTCCCTCACGCTGGGCGTTCAGACCGAGGCGCCCACTGCCGGCGACGCCATGGACCTGTGTTCGGCCGCGATGGCCAAGGTTATGAACGCCATCGTGCAGATGGGTGTGCCGAGAATCAACATCCAGACCGCTAACATCAGCCTCTACCCGCAGTACCAGTACGACGACAAGGGCGGGAACCCCCGCATCATCGGCTACCAGGCCTCTAACACCGTGTCCGTCAAGTGGAACCAGATGGACAGGGTCGGCGACCTCATCGACGCCGCCGTGAGGGCCGGGGCCAATAACATCTGGGGCATCGGCTTCAGCGTGTCCGACCCGCGCCCCCTGTACCTTCAGGCGGTCGCCGAGGCCGTGCGTGACGCCAAGACCAAGGCCGACGTCCTGGCCAACGCTGCCGGTATCAAGGTCGGCGCCGTGAAGAACATGAGCCTGGACACCTATTTCAGCGGGCCGATCATCATGAAGGAAACAAGCCGGATGGACGCCGGCATGGCGGTCCCCATCGAGCCGGGAACGGTCGAGATGCAGGTCACGGTGAGGGTCGAGTACGGCATCCAGTAACAGTTTCTGGCGCCTGAGCAAGGGCCGGAAGAGGGTGGCCGGGGGTCTGGGGGGACCTCCGGCCACTCGCCTTTTCCGGGGCCCACGCGGCGCCGGCTGCGCTGCCGCCCATCGGTCAGCCGCGCAATGTCTCCAGCGCGTACCCGTTCTCTCTGAGGAACTCGATGATGGCTGGCAGGGCCTCGAGCGTGGTCTCGTGGCGGCCCCCGCCGTCGTGCATGAGGATGATGAGCCGGGAGCGCGTGCCGCCCGCGCTTTTGGCCATGATGTTGGCCAGGATGGCGTCGGCCGAGGGCCGCGGCCAGGCGGAGTCACCCGCGCTGGCGTCCCAGTCCCGGGTGGAGTAGCCATGGCTCTGGAGGAGGTCGACGAAGTCCTGGGTCAGGTAGGGGTGGGAGCCGCCGGGCGGGCGGGTCAGGGTGGGGTGAAGCCCTGTCGCGGCGGCGATGACCGCGTCACAGGCGTCGAGTTCGGCCAGGTACGCCTCAGGCGACCGGTAGATCCAACCGGCGGAGCCGCGTACGTGTCGGTGGCTGAGGGTGTGGTTGGCCAGAGCGTGCCCCTCGGCCACCATGCGCCGAAGGAGGCCTGGGGAGTGGTCGGCCGCGTACCCGACCACGAAGAAGGTCGCCTTGACCTGGTACTCGGCCAGGACGGCCAGAATCCGGGCCGTGAGAGCCGGGTCCGGGCCGTCGTCGAAGGTGAGGTAGGCCACGCGCCCAGGGCTGGGCTCGGGGGCCGCCGGGACGTACGGGCCCCGACCGGCGACCACCGTCTGGGTCGCCGGGTCCCACAGGAGGGGCAGGCCCAAGGCCCGCGCGGCGCATTCGAGGGAGGCCAGGGCCCGTCCGCCGACGACGCGCGTCGGCCCGCCGCCGAAGTGACTCTTACCGCCTCTCAGGTAGCGGTAGCTGTCTACGGGGAAGGCGAGTTCGTCCGGCCCGGTCCCCACGACCATGCGTTTTTCGTTCGGATGCCAGGCGAGGGGTAGCCCCAGGCTCTCGGCCAGCGTGCGGAGGGGGACGAAGGTCTGTCCCGGGCCGGGTCGTGGCGGCCCGAAGGACGTTCCCGCCCAGGCAAAGGGCGGGAGGTCGCGGCTGGAACTCAGACGCAAGAGAAGCCCGGCGGCCGCCACGGGCGAGAGCCCGGCCGACCGGACGGCCTGTTCAACGGCCGGTAGAGGAGCGGCGCTTCCACCCGCGGCCCCGGCCGCCTCCAAGGTCAGGGCGAGGAGCCTCTCCGGGCTGGTCCCGAGAAAGCGGCAGAACAGATAGGCGCTGGCCAGGGGCGCCCCGTCCAGAGCTGTGGCGGCCCCGTCCAGAGCCGTGGCGGTCCCCGCGTCGCCGAGGGTTTCCCGGTAGGCGCGGTCATCGGCCTCGACGAGGGGCGAAAGGTTCGCGTCGTCCGCCAACCCGAGCGTCGCCAGCAGATTGTGGCGGGCCAGAGGCCAGAGGCCTTGGTCCAGGAACCTGGCCCCCGCGGCGTCGGGCGGCGCCACGGGTCCGGCCAGGAGCCAGAGGGCGTCCAGGGTATCCCCCGCCAGGCCGGCCTCACCGACCCCGGGGGAGACAAGCACAACCGCGGAGCCCGGCGCGCCGAAAGCCGCCCCGAACCGCTCGGCCGCCAGCCGCACCGTGACCAGGGGGTCCGGCGCTGCCCCGGCCGCCGCCGGGATGGCCACCTCGGCCCAGACCAGGCCCATCTCCGCCCCGGCGCCCACCTCCGCCCCGGCGCCCGGCGGCAGGACGACCTGCGGCGACCCGGCCCCTATCCAGTACCGGAGCCGCCCCAAGCGCCACTCGGGCACGGGGAGCGTCGCGGCTGGGAACCCGGGCAGCAAGGTCCAGCCTTCCGGCGCCGTGACCGTGAGACCGACCGAACGCCACCCCTGCCGAGGCAGGGACGACCGCCGACCCTCGGACCCCTCCAGGCCCGGGCCGGCGGGAGCGACCCATAGCGGGAGGCAGGCGCCCCCCGCCGGGATCAGGACGAGCGACGAAACAGAGGAGGCAGGGAGTCCGGGCACCGCGGCGGAAAACGACCAGTCGTAGGTCAGGGTCCAATCACCGGCGGTTGTCTCGGCCGCCAGTGAGCCGTCGGGAGCGGTCTCTAGGACCGCCCCCTGCCCGTCAGAGCCGGTCAGGCGGAAGGCCCCCGCCGCGACCGCGCCCGGCACGCTCCAAAAGACGCGTCCCGCCGGGAGGTCCCGGGCGAGCACGGTCACGGTGAGCGTGAGGCCCCCGGGTTCCGAGGGCGGCGCGCCCAGAGCTACCCGCACCTCAAGCTCGGGCACGGCCGGCAGCGACGGTCCTTCCGCTCGGGCCGCCGCGGAAAGGCCGGCCAGAAGCGACAGGACGAGCGTGACAGCCAATGGCCTCAAGCTCTTGCGCGGGGGGAGCACGGAGCAGGATACGCGCCCGGGAGGTGTATAATAACCCGAGACGACGCTCCTTCCCGCCCAGTCACGCTGCCCCGGGGGTGGTCACGGTTCCCAGAGCCCTCTTCGTGGACGGCCACAGCCTGGCCTACCGCGCCTTCTTCGCCCTGCCCGACACCTTGGCCACGGCGGAGGGCGAGCCGACCAACGCCGTCCTTGGTTTCGCTCAGATGCTCCTCAAGATCATCGAGGAAGTGAAGCCCGACTACGTGGCGGTGGCCTTTGACAAGGGCCGCCCCGCCTTTCGCCTCGACGAGTACGACCAGTACAAGGCCCAGCGGAAGCCGACTCCGGATAAGCTCCGCCCACAGTTCGCCCTGATCAAGGAGTTCCTGGGCGCCCTGGGGGCTGCGGTCGTCGAACTCGAAGGCTGGGAGGGCGACGACATCCTGGCCGCCCTCGCCGACCTGGCGACGGATGGCGGGGTCGAGACCCTCCTCCTCAGCGGTGACCGCGACACCCTGCAGCTCGTCGGACCGGGCGTGAAGGCCATCATCACCCTGCGGGGCATCAGCGACACCCATCTCTTCGATGCCCAGGCCGTCCAGGAGAGGTATGGGGTTGAGCCGGCCCGCCTCCCCGACCTCAAGGGCCTGGTCGGCGACCCCTCCGACAACATCCCCGGAGTACCCGGGGTCGGGCCCAAGACCGCGGTGAGCCTGCTCTCCCGTTTCGGCAGCCTGGATAACCTTCTCGCCCATGTGGAGGAAGTGACCCCGGACCGGCTGCGCGAGGCCCTGAAGACCTACGCCGAGGACGCGCGCACCTACCGCTCTGTCGCCACCATCCGGCACGACGTGCCGCTCGAGCCGTCGCCGAGCCTTGACGACCTCCGCTACCGGGGCTGGGACGCCGCCCGGCTGGCGGAGTTCTTGCGCCGCCTGGAGTTCAGGGCCCTTCTTCGCCGCCTGGGGCTGGCCGAGAAGGCCGCGGCCGCGGGCACGTTGTTCTCCTTCGCGACGCCCGCGCCGGCCGAGCCGGGCGCCCCCGCGGTCTCCATGGGGGGGACGGCCCGCGGCCGCCGCGTTGTCCAGACCCGGGCCGGATTGGCCGCGGTCGCGGGCGACCTGGCCCGGGCCTCCCGGCTGGCCCTGGCCGCAAGCCTCGACGCCGAGCGTCCCCTGGAGGCCAGGCTCACCGGGCTGGCCGTCGCCGGGGACGGCCTATCCTACACCTTGTATGTGCCGATAGCCTCGGTCCCGCCGGGCCAGGCCGGGGCCGTCGCGGCCGGGGCCGCCGGCGCATCCGGCTCAGAGCCCGCCCTGGCTCAGAACAGTCTGTTCGATGAGCCGGTCCGAACGGTCCCGACCGACCTAGTCTCCGGGCTCTCCTTCACCGAGGTCGCTGAGATCCTGGGACCCATCTTGGCCGCCTCCGAGCCGACCAAGGTCATGCACGGGGCCAAGCCCTTCCGGGTCTGGCTGGCCGCCAGCCCCGCCGCCCCCCTCACTCTCGGCGGGCTTGTCCTCGACACCGAACTCGGCGCCTACCTCCTCGACGCCTCCCGGGCCCGCTACACTTTGGAGTCGCTCACGCGGGAACTCACCGGTCAGGACGTCCTCCTCCTGGACCAGCCCCCCGAGGGCTGGACCGCGGCCGCCCCCGGCCTCGACTGGCTGGGCGAGCGCCTCTGCCTGGACGCCGACATGACCCTGGCCATCGCCGACCCGCTCCGCGCCCAGCTTGTCGACAAGGACCTCGACAGCCTCCTGGACGACATGGAGATGCCCCTGGAGGAGGTCCTCGCTTCGATGGAGCTCGCCGGCATCGGCGTCGACGTCCCGGCCCTCCGGGAGATGTCGGTCGAACTCGGGCGACGCATCGCCGAACTGGCCGCCGGCATCTACCATCTGGCCGGGCGGGAGTTCAATATCAACTCCCCCAAGCAGCTCGGCGATGTCCTCTTCGACCAGCTCAAGCTCCCGGCCGGCCGCAAGACCTCGACCGGCGCCTACTCCACCAACGCCGAGGTTCTCGAGGAACTCGCCGTCTCGCACGAGATCGTGGCCAGGATTCTCGAACACCGCCAACTCTCCAAACTCAAGGGAACCTACACCGACGGCCTGGTCCCCCTCGTCAACCGGGCGACCGGGCGCCTGCACACCGTGTTCAAGCAGACGGTCACGACCACGGGGCGCCTGTCCTCGGCCGAGCCGAACCTCCAGAACATCCCCATCCGCGAGGAGGAGGGCCGACGCATCCGGCGCGTCTTCATCCCGGCCCGGGGTACCGTCTTCCTGGCCGGCGACTACTCCCAGATCGAACTCCGCCTGATGGCCCACCTCTCGGGGGATGAGGCTTTCATCTCCGCCTTCCTCAAGGGCGAGGACATCCACCAGCGCACCGCGTCCGAGATCTTCGGGGTGCCGATGGCTGAGGTGACTCCCGAACTCCGCAACCGGGCCAAGGCCGTCAACTTCGGTATCATCTACGGGGTCTCCGACTTCGGGTTGGCCCGCAATACCGGGGTCAGCCGGGAGGAGGCGGCCGCCTACATCGAGGGGTACCTGCTGCGGTACCCCGGCATCCACAGCTTCGTGGACCGCACCCTGGCCGAGGCCAGGAGCCGCGGGTACGTGGAGACCATGTGGGGCCGGCGTCGCTACGTGCCCGAACTCCACAGCGCCAACCGCGCCCAGCGCCAGATGGCCGAGCGCGCCGCCCGGAACATGCCCATCCAGGGCACGGCCGCCGACATCATCAAGCTGGCCATGGTCGGTCTGGCCCGGGAGATGCGGGACCGCCGGCTCGCCTCGCGCCTCATCCTCCAGGTCCACGACGAGTTGCTCTTCGAGGTCCCGGAGGCGGAGGTCGGCGCCATGTCCGAGATGGTGAAGGTCCGCATGGCCGGGGTCACCAGCCTCGACGTTCCCCTCGAGGTGGACCTCAAGCTCGGCCGCAACTGGTACGAGATGAAGAAAGTCGGCTGAAGGGACCGCGACGCCGCAATGCCTGAGCTACCCGAAGTGGAGACCATCAGACGGACCCTGGCGCCGCGCCTGGTCGGCCGGACCATCGAGCGGGTCGAGGTCAGGACCCCCAAGTTCATCGTCGGGGCCACGCCCGAGGCCTTCCGGCGAGCCGTCGAGGGGGCCACCATCGCCTCCGTCGGCCGGCGCGGCAAGTACCTGGGCATCGGGCTAGGGGAGGCGGCGACGGCCGCCCTTCCCGGCGACATCGTCATCCACCTCAAGATGGCCGGTCAACTCGTTTGGTGCCTTCCGGAGACCGACCTCGGCCCGACCCGGACCAAGCACACCCACGTCGTCTTCCACCTGGACGACGGCCACGAGCTGCGCTTCCTCGACCTCCGGCATTTCGGCCGCGTCTACTTCCCGTCGGGTGACCCGGACGACCCGGTTCTGCGGCGCGCCCTCGCGACGATGGCGAACCTGGGACCCGAACCATTGGGGCGCGATGGTGAGGCGCCCACCCTCGACTACGAAACCTTCCGGGCCAAGCTCGCCCGCCGGGGCGCCCGCGTCAAGCCGCTCCTCCTCGACCAGGCCTTCCTGGCCGGTCTCGGCAACATCTACGCCGACGAGTCCCTCTTCCGGGCCCGCATCCATCCGCTGCGTCGGGCTTCGACCATCACGGACGAGGAGGCCCGGGCCCTGTTTGAGGCCATCCACGCCATCATCGCCGAGGCCGTCGGGCTGAGGGGCACGTCGATCCGCGACTACGTCGACGGCGAGGGGCAGCGCGGCGAGTTCGCCCAACGCCTCCAGGTCTACGGCCGGAAGGGCGAGGCCTGCCCGCGCTGCGGCGCGCCCATCCAGCGCCTCGTCATCGGTGGCCGGAGCGCGCATTTCTGCCCGGAATGTCAGTCGCCCACACCCGAACAGACGTTTGACTGAAAGCCCTCGTATCTGGTATAATAAACCCATAATCGATGTCTCTGGTCACTTGGACCGGAGGGGTCACTTTGATGGGAGGTGTGTCGGCCCGTGCAATCCTTCGCCATGGTTTTCGACACCGAGGAAGCTCTTCGGCAGGGCGCCCGGCGGCTCGTCGGCAAGTTCGGAGTCACCGGAGAAATAGAGATGCGTCCCCTGCCCAGCGGCAAGTGGCTGCTGGAGGTCTCCTCGGAGAAGGATCTGCGCGACACCGCCCTTGAGAAGCTCGAGGGCCAGCGGATCGACACCGCCACCCAGGAACTCCGGGAGGCGGGAACCTAGGTCGGGATAGCTCCACATCGGGGAGCTGAAACCACCGGCGGCCACCAGCGAAGGTGGCCGCTGTTGATTCCGTTGACCCTGCCGGGGGTCGGCTGTAGAATCAGGAAAAGCCGTCGCCAGGAGGACTCTCGGTGCACATCATCGGGCTCACGGGTGGTATCGCCAGCGGGAAGTCGACCGTCTCTCTGGTCCTGCGGGAGTTGGGCGCTCCCGTCATCGACGCCGATCTCGTGGCCAAGGAGGCGGTCCGCGCGGACACGGCCGCCTGGCGCGAACTGGTCGAGGCCTTCGGCCCCGACATCCTCCTGCCCGACCGGACCATCGACCGGCGCAAGCTCGGTGACCTGGTGTTCGGCAACCCCGACGCGGTCCGGCGCTTGAACGAGATAACCCACCCCCGGGTCAGCCAAGCCATCCGGGACGAGTTGGACCGGCTGGCGCGGCGGGCGTCCGAGCCCGGCGCGGGCCCCCCGCCCTGCCCCGTGGCGGTCATCGACGCCCCGCTCCTCATCGAGGCCGGAATGGTGGGGATGGTCGACGAGGTCTGGCTCGTCGTCGTCGACCAGGAGACGCAGCGCCAGCGCCTGATGGCCCGCGACCACTTCGGCCTGGAACAGGCTCTGAATCGAATCAACGCGCAAATGCCGCTTGCCAAGAAGACCCGGTACGCCGATGTCGTCATCGACAACACCGGCCCCGTGCGCGAGACGCGCCGCCTCGTCAAGAAGCTCTGGCAGGAGACCGTCCGCCGGGCGTCGACCTGACCCGGCTGGCTCCCCAGCAAACCAATACCAGCCTCCGCGACAGCATCATCCGATAAGGCCGCCGATACACTATCGCCCAGAATGCTCGAAAACATCTGGCAGCGCCTGCGCTCCAACCCGAGAGTCTGGATGGCTGCGGCGACCGTTCTGACGGCGGTCCTCGTCATGGCGTGGTGGGGCCGTCACTCCATCGAGCACCGCCTCTATCCCTTCCGCTATCGTGACGAAATCGTCACCTATGCCAGCCAAAACAACCTCGACCCGCTCTACGTGGCGGCGATCATCAAGAACGAAAGCCGCTTCAATCCGGGGGCCATCTCCAACAAGGGGGCCATCGGCCTGATGCAGGTGATGCCGGACACCGGGCGCTGGGTGGCGGAGAAGATGGGCTTTGCCGGTTTCCACCCGGACATGCTCCACGACCCGGCCACCAACATCATGATCGGCACCTGGTACCTGGCGGAGTTGCGGCGCGAGTTCGCCGGCAAGATCGTCCTGGTGACGGCGGCCTACAACGCCGGGCGGGGCCAGGTGAAGGCCTGGGCGGAGAACAACAAGGTCAATCTCACGCCGAATCCAGCCGCCGAACTCGCTACCTGGCCCGGTCCGGTGGTGAGTGAGGATTTCCCCGTGACCGAAATCAGAATCAAGGAGACGCGCGGCTACGTGAAGGGCGTCTTGCGAGCGCTGCAACGCTACCGGGAACTCTACGGCAGCGAGACGGCGCCGGCCTCCGAACCGGCTGAATCGACCTCACCGTGAGTTGATAGCTTCGCATTTCGTGTGCTATAGTTAGTAACGCAGTTTGTGCCGAAGTGGTGGAACTGGCAGACACGCGGTGTTCAGGGCGCCGTGGGCCTAGCGCTCATGTGGGTTCAAATCCCACCTTCGGCACCACTTTTGAAAACGAATGTCCGGATGGCGGAACTGGCAGACGCGTACGTTTGAGGGGCGTATGGGGTAACCCGTGGGGGTTCAAGTCCCCCTCCGGACACCAAGTTTCCCACAACAGGTCCACGCAGCCAAGGTGCTCACCGCGGCTTTCGTCATCGCCGGATTCATCATCCTGCTGGTGGCTGTCCTGGGCATCGTCGGCGGCGCCGTGGCGCGGAAGAACCCCGCCCTGGGCGGTATCCTGATGCTGGTGGCGGGTGGGCTCAACCTCTTCGGCGGGTGGCCCGGGTTCATCATCGGCGCCCTGCTCATCACCGGCGGCATCCTGGCCTTGGTCGCGGCCAACGAGGCTAAGAAGACGGCGCCTCCGGCGCCGGCGGCCTAATCGGACAATGAAGTGAACAGGGCCTCGCGGTGAGTTCGACAGTCTCTAGGCAATGGTCCGACGGGAGTCCGGCCCTCTCCCCCCAGCCGGCTTGCTCAAAGCGCCACGTAGCCAAGGTCTACAGTCTGGCTCCGGTCGAGGCTGCACTCCATAATGAACCTGTCAATCTGAGACTGCTCCTGGCGTGGGGAAAGGTAGTACATTAAGCTGACGTACCAGTACCAGCCTTCTCGGGTGAGTTCGTATCCGCCCGTTGTCTCTTGCACGAGCCCCGCCTTCACAACCTCATCCAGGGCGCAGAGAGTCTCTGGATGAACGGCTTCCCAAGTCACCTGCTCCCGCCCAAGGTAACCGTGGTAGGGAAGGTGCAGTATGACCCCCCGGCTCTGGTATGTGGTCTCGTCGTGCTGTCCGATATAGGCGATGGGCAGGCGACCCTCTTGGACAGCCTTGACGAAGATCGGTAGCGAGGACGTGTTCTGGAACACGTAGCCGTTCGTCACCGACATGGCGTTAAGGCCGAACCCGAGGACCTCGCGGTCGGAGCAGCCGTATAGGTTCTTATGGTAGAGAAAAGTGTAGGTGCGCGTGGTCACCGGAGATGCTCGAAGCTCGCTATCGTCTACGGCCACGTATTCATGGCCGTTGTGGGGCAGGAAACCCGAGGCCTCCATGAACTTCCGCAGCAGTATGTTCATGTAGAAGCGCGTCGCCCCAGAGAGCGGCCGCCGGCCGCTCTCCTGGAGACTCCTGTGGAGGCTTGGCTGCGTCACGAGGTTGTTGATGGGATAGAAAGCGATGTTCCTGGTTCCAACCCTGACTGCCGTCTCTAGGTCCTCCACGAATTCTCCCTCGGTCTGACCGTCCATGCCGTAAAGCATGTCGAAGGATACGAAGGGAAACAGGTCCTGGAGAATGGTGACGTTCTCGTAAACAAGGTTGAGCGGCGTTGTCAGCCCGAAGTGGCGCCGGTATTCCTCGTTGAAGGTCTGCACACCGAAGCGAGCATGCGAGACGCCGACCTCCCGCATGGCCTGGATCTTATCCTCGGTGAGGTCCCTCAAAGACATTTCGACCGAGAACTCCCGAAGCGCGGAAAGATCGAAAGAGGCTCGCAACGCCGCCCCGATTCTCCGGAAGTGCTCCCCGGTGAGTATAGAAGGTGAACCTCCGCCGAAGAAGATGGCTTCGACAGGTACAGACGCTACCTCCGGATATCGGGCCTTCATCTCGATCTCGCGGATTAGACCGTCAACGTAGACGTCGACCGCCTCGTCGCTTTGCTTGGCGGATCTCGTGAAGGGACAGAAAGTGCAAATGGACTCGCAGAAAGGTACGTGGACATACAGGGCCCGAAGGTTGGCACGCAGGGGGGGCGGAGAGGAGAGAATGGCCGCCGAGCAGACAGGATCGAGTTCCTTGTTCGAGAGGGGGTAGAACCAGTTGAACATCGGCAGGACCTGATCAAACTTGAGGACATCGTCCGGACGCAGGCGCATGGGCACTTCTCCGTCCTGGATCCGGGCAGGCGATAGAGCGAGGACAACGGCACCCGGGAGCATTATCGTAAGCCACCCGGGTGCTGTTGCCGCTCTGCCCGGGACTTAGATCGATGTACTTACCAGGATACGAATCGAGTGGGTGCCTTCAACTCATCAGCGTCTTTGAGCAGCTTCTCCAACCCCTGAAGCCACGGCCCGGGCTGGTCTTTCTCACCGGAGAGACCCCTGGCCAGATCGCCATACCTGGCAGCGATACTGGTCGTGACGGCCTCACCATCCCGGCCCATGTGCCCGAGAACCGCAGCGCGAGCGGCGAGAAAATGGCGGTTCTCCGGTTCGATCTTGAGGGCGGCGTCGAGAAGCTTGAGGGCCCCCTCATCCTTTCCTTGTTCCTGTGCGATCCTCCCTCGCAGAAACACTTTCCAGGCTTCCAGTGACGGGTCTGCTTTCATCTGTCTCCCTCCGTTCTTTCATGTAATGCCACCGCTAAACGGCAATCCTAACAGTAGCATACAGCCCAGGCAAGCGCAACCGTTTCTGGAAGGAAACGCCATGACGACCAGGGGAGTTCAAAGACGGATAAGACGGATACCCCCCCCTGCGAGCATTAAGGAGATCCGTCGCTGCGACAGGTTCCCGCGCCCGCCCGTGGAAAGAAGTCCCCACCAAACCGCGCCCCGGTCCCCGGAGGCGAAGAAAGGCGGGGTTCCCCCTGATGCCCACTCCGCAGCTTCCCGGTGACGTCTACATCCTGGACCTCGGTCGCCCTGATCCCTCGCCGGAGGCGGTTCAACAGGCCGTCGATCGCCTCTTCGCTCTGACCGGAATGGACAAGGTCATCGGCGCCGTCGGGCGGGCCGCCACGCTTGCCGCCGGGCCCGCGGTCGCTACGTCCCCGGGCACCGCTCCCCGGTGTCAGGTCCTCATCAAGCCCAACATCCTGGCCCCGGTCCCGGCTGAGATGCGCGTCACCACCAGCCCGTCCGTCGTCCGGGCCGTCGTCGGGGCCGTGCGCGCGGCGGGGGGCACGCCCTCGGTCGGGGACAACCCGGGTGGGGTCGACCGGAATTCTCTCCACACCGCCGAGGTCTGCGGCATCCTGGCCGCCTCCGACGGCTGTTTCCGCAACCTCTCCGACGAGGTCGTCGAGATGCGCCTCGACAACCCCTCCGTCGACAAGGTCGTCATCTCCAAGTTCATCCTCGAGGCCGACGTGGTCATCAACGTCCCGGTCTTCAAGACCCACATGCTGACCACGCTGACGGGAGCGGTGAAGAACTGTTACGGCTACGTGGCCGGCACGAACAAGGCCCGGCTCCACCTGGCCGCCTTTTCGCGGGGGCGCTTCGCCCAACTTCTCCTGGACCTCTACGCCCTGCGCGTGCCCGACCTCCATATCGTGGATGCCCTGTACGTGATGGAAGGCAACGGCCCCACCCACGGGCGCGTCCGCCCCTACGGGAAGCTGGTCGCCGGTCGCGACGGCCTGGCCGTGGACCACGTCCTGACCAGGCTGATGGGTGTTGACCCGGCCGAGACGCGTTTGTTCCAAAGGGCGGTCGAGCGCGGGCTCTTCAGCCCGGAGACCGTCCGCGCCCTCGACGGCGACGGGAACCCCGTCCCGGTGGAGGCCATCCCCAACTTCGCCCTGCCCAACACGATAGGCGTGTCTATCGAGGAACAGGCCCAGCTCTTAGTCGCGCTCGGGGCCATCCGGCCCGTGGTCAAGGAGGACCTCTGCACCATGTGCGGGGACTGCGCTAAGAACTGCCCGCCCCAGGCCATCACCCTGGATCCGTTCCCCGTGATCGACGCGGGCAAGTGCATCTCCTGTTTCTGCTGCGCGGAACTCTGCACCGAGGGAGCCATGGAGGTGCCGTCCGGCGAGGCGACGGGTCTGTTCAACAGGATGTTCCGGGGAGGTTCAGCCTAGTGCTGGAGCGCCTGGTTGCGGCCGGGGCCGATCCCCTGGCCCATCGGCCATCCGACCGGCCGTCCCTCGGTTATGTGTGCTCGTACGTCCCGGAGGAGGTCATCCTGGCCGCCGGCTTCCATCCGGTGCGCCTGGGAGCGAGGCCGGGCCCGACAGGCCCGGCCGACAGTCTGCTTCAGAGCTTCGCCTGTTCGTTCGCGCGGGCCTTGCTCGACGGTCTTCTCTCCGGCCGGGCGGCCGGCCTGTCCGGCGTGGTCTTCGCCTACACCTGCGACTCGCTGCGGGCCGCCATGGAGGCCTGGAAGGTGCGGGCCCCGGCCGGGTCCTTCATCCACTTCCTGAACCTGCCGGCCCGTCTGGAGGGCCCCGGCGTCGACACCTACGCCGCCTCCGAGGCGCGGCGGCTGGCGGACGCTTTGGCCGGGGTGAAAGGCGGGCGCCAAGTCATGGCCGAGAGGCTGGCCGAGGCCACGCGGCTCGTGGCCGACCTGCGGCGGAGCCTCGGGCGCCTCGACCGGGTGAGGTCCTCACGCCCGGACCTCCTGCCCGGCTCGGTCTTCATCGCCGTGGCTCGGGGCGCGCAGGCTCTCGAACGCTCCGAGGCGGCGCGGCTCCTGGCCACCCTGGCCGACGAGTTTGAGGCTGCCGCAGCCGTTGGGAGCGCCGCCGCCGTCGGAAGCGCCGGGGCCGCCGCCGCGGCCCGGCCGTCCCAGCCCGCCGGCCGCCCCCGCCTCCTCGTCTCCGGCGGGTATCTCGAGACGGAGCAGCCCCTGCGCCTCATCGAGGAATCCGGGGCCGACATCGTGGCCGACGACCTGTGCCTGGGCTGGCGCCGCATCGCCTTCGCGGAGGACGACGAGCCGAGCGGCCTGGCCGAGCTTGCCGCCCGGTACCTCCGGCGCGTGCCCTGCGCCGCCAAACATCCGCCCGACCCGCGTTTCGATTTTGTCGTCCGTCTGGCCGACGAGCACCAGGTCGCGGGCGGCGTGTTCCTGCTCCAGAAGTTCTGCGACCCGCACGCCTTCGACTACCCGGCTCTCCGCGACCGGCTGGAGGCCACCGGCCGTCCGACCCTCCTGCTTGAGGTGGAGCAGGGGAGCGTGGCCTCCGGTCAGGCCCGGACGCGTCTGGAGGCCTTCGTTGAGCGGTTGCGGGCGGGAGGTGGCTCCCCGTGACCCAGCCCGAACGCCCTCTCGCGGCCGACCTGCGCCTGGCTGCCGACCGGGACCTGAAGGGCCTCATCCTCAAGCACTACCTCGGCGCCTACCGCGCCAAGCGGCCGTTCACGCGGCGTCCCGTGGCCTGGGTGACCAGCGGCGCTCCGGTCGAGATCCTGCTGGCCCTGGGCATCCTGCCGATCTACCCGGAGAACTACGGGGCTCTCGTCGGCAGCCGGAAGGCCGCCGTCCCCTACTGCGAGTCGGCCGAGCAGGCCGGCTACAGCCAGGATCTGTGCTCCTACGCTCGGACGAACATCGGGTCGATGCTCACGGGGCGGGGGGAGTTGGCCGGCCGGCCCCTGCCGCGCCCGGACCTCCTGGTCGCCGCCAAGAACATCTGCGATGTCGTGGTGAAATGGTGGGAGGTCACCGCCCGCCACTTCGACTGCCCGCTCTTCATCCTCGACACCCCGTTCGCCGCCGACGGCCTCACTTTGGACCAGGTCGCCTATGTCCGCGGCCAACTCGAGGAACTGGTCGTCGTGGCCTCGAAAGCGGTTCGGCGCCCGGCGCCTCCGCCGGCAGCCTTCGAGCGCGACCTGATGAAGGTCCTCGACCTCACGCGTCAAGCCACGGGCCTCTGGCAGGAGATCCAGACCTTGCGCCAGGCGTCGCCTACGCCCGCCTCGGCTCTGGACATGTTCACCAACCTTTTCCCTATCGTCACCCTCCGGGGGACGCAGGCCTGCGTGGACTACTATCGCCAGGTCCGCGACGAACTCGCCGAGCGCGTGCGGCGCGGCGAGGGCGCCGTGCCCGGGGAACGCTTTCGCCTCCTCTGGGACAACATCGCCATCTGGTACGATTTCGACCTCGTCCGCTACCTCCACGCGCGGGGCGCGGCCTTCGTCGGCGAGACCTACACCGACGCCTGGGGCATCTACCAGTTCAGCCCGGAGGACGAGAAGGATCCCCTCGGGGCCATGGCCCGCCAATACTCGCTCATCCTGCTCAACATCGGTCTGGGGACGCGCAAGGAGCGTCTGTTCAACATGCTGCGGGCCCAACGGGCCGACGGGGCCGTCTTCCACTCCTGCCGGAGTTGCAAGACGTATTCCCTGGGGCAATACGAGTTGGCGCGGGCCGTCCGCGATGAGCTGGGGCTTCCGGTCCTGGTGCTGGAGGCGGACATGACCGACTCCCGGGCCTACGCCTCCGGGCCGGCCATGACACGAATCGACGCCTTTCTTGAACTTTTGACCTCAAAAGCCTAGCCACGACTGTCCGCCCAACATTTTCCGTCACAGACAGGTCCTGACAGTGAGTCTCGAAGAATCTCCCCGAAAGGACTCGTTGGGGGAGAGGTCATGGCTGTCGTCGGCTCGGACAATGTCGAGGCTTCCGCCCGTCCACTCATCTTCGTCGTCGAACCGAATCCCTTCATGGCCGAGATGGAGCGCTCCATCCTGAGGTCCTACGCCGTCGAGTTTCTCTCCCCGGAGGCCGTCGTCCGCGCGGCCGTCTCGCGCCGGCCCGACCTCATCATCGCCGAGATCGTCCTGCGCGGCCGGGATGGGCTGGCCCTGTGCCGCGAACTCAAGGCCCGGCCCGAGACCGCGGCTATCCCGTTCCTGGTCTTCAGCGTTGTCGACGCGGCCGCGGAGGCCGCGGAGGCCGGAGCCGACGCCTTTCTGCTCAAGCCGTCCGAACGGAACGCCTTGGCCTATGAAGTCCGGCGACTCATCGGTCCGCCTCGTACACAGGGACGGGAGGCAACGCCTTGACCCGCTCCGACGATTTTGACCCGGCTGGCGGCGCGGAGCCCCTAGCCGCGGGCGCCCCCAAGATGAACCTCCGGCACCGGCGAGTGTTCCTCCGGGGCACCGGCCTGCGCCAGGTGGCGGACTACCTGGCCCAGAGCTTCGCCGCGCTCCTTGGCCTGGAAGCCTGCGTCCTCTATCTCTACGACCACCGTCGCGCCAATCTCGTGGCCGTGACCTCCGTCGGCCGGGTCACGGATCTCCGACGCCTCGGTCGCATCCCTCTGGACCCCGGAACCGGACTGGCCGCCCTGGCGGCGAGCCCCGGCGAACCCGGAGGCTCTGTCTCCCTCCCCCTTTGGGACAGCCGGCGTCTTCTCGGAGTGGTCTACGGGCGGATGGACCCTGGCCGGGTTCCCGACCCCGGTTTGGTGAACCTGGCCCGAGCCATGGCCAGGGGAGGCGCTCTCGCTCTCTCGGTCGCTCTAGCCAAGCCGGGTGGGGTGGCCAAGCCGGGTGGGAACTCCGGGGTGGCCAAGGCCCGCCTGCCGCGGTACCAGGGGGTGGCCGGGGAGTTCCTGCTTAACCCGTACCTCACCCGCTACCTCGAATCCGCCCTGCGGCTGACCCAGCCGGACGGCGCCGTGGTCCTCGCCCTGCTCCGCCTGTCGGGCCCCGGGTGTCTGGGCCGGCTACCGTACCGGGGTTGCCCCGTCCCGGCCCCCCGCGCCTTAGGGCGCGGCTTCGGGCTCGGCCGGGGCTCCAATCGGGTGGCGGTGGTCTGGTTGGGGCTGAGCCGCCAGGACGCGGCGGCCCGGTTGAGGCTCCTGATGGCCGGGAGTCTCGCCCTGGACGATGTCATCGGCCGAGCCGCCGCGGTCGCCCGACCGACCTCGGCGGCCGTCGTCAGCCATAACGAGGACCGGGTCGGGCCGGGGTCGATGCTGGCCGCCGCCTCCGACCTTCTGGACCTGCAGACCTGCCTGCAATCGACACGTCGGGACGAAGGGAGGGACCCCGTGCACCAGTTGACCGGCGACGCAGCGGCCGTGGTCATGGACAGCCATGTCCTGGCCCAAGAGATCGACCGGCAACGACAAGTCCTGCAAGACGCGATCGCCAATGGGTGCGATTTCCAGGACAAGCACGTCAGGGAGATCAGCGAGCGTCTCGATAGACTCATTGTCGTGATGATGAGGCTGATGGGCCATCGGGGAGCGGTTCCCTAGCGCGAACTGAGCGTGAGGAACGAGGTGGCTCGACTGAAGTCAAGGCAGGCGCCAAGCGAGAGCTGGATAGCTCAGCCTTGGGACGCCGTGAAGCTGCTGGCCGGAGACCTGGGTTTTCGCCTCGCCGATGGCCACGGCGACTGGCGGGGTGGCTCTAACTCTCTCTCTCGGACCAAGACGCCCCGAGCTTTGACGCAGGTGACCGAGACCGACCTGGAGACCCTGAGGGTGGAGAACGACGGGCTGATCAAGATCTGTCGGGACTATGTCGAAGCCCTCAGCCGGGCCGAAAGGACTCTCGGCCTGGAAGGCTTCGTCGTGCTGTCCGAGTGCTCCGGGGTCCTCCTGGAGGTGGTTCCCCTCCAGAACCAAGCCGCGGGGGCGGGCCCTTCGTCCATGGCCGCTCTGGTCCCCGGCACGGTCCTCTCCCTGATGGCCGCGGGCGTGAATCCCATCGGGCTGGCCCTGGACCAGGCCGCGGTGGCGATCCTCCCCCCACCCGACCCCGCGGTGCGGCGCCGCGCCCTCGGCATCCGCGGCCTGGCCGTCCCGCTCGGTCGCTCGCCGGTACCGGTGGGGTGCCTGGGCATCCTGGTGCCGCCGCGCCCGCTCGGGGTCGCTCCAGCGGTCCTGGGCCAGGCGCTCTTCTCGGCCCGGGCCATCGAGCTGGCCTTGGCCCTCAAACAGGAGCGTTCCACCAACCTGCAGGCGGCCGCCAGCCTGGCTCACGAGGTCAGAAACCCCCTCACCGCGGTGAAGGGGTTCCTGCAGCTCACGCTGACCCATGGGAGCGAGGTCCCGGAGTACTCCGGGCTGGCCCTCCGCGAACTGGACCGGGCCATCAGCCTGCTGGAAGACTACTCGCTCCTCAGCCGCACGCCGCGGATAGCCCCGGACCAGGAACTGAAGGTCGACGGCCTCATGTCCGACGCCGCCCTTCTCGCCCGCGGCATGGTGGGCAGCGGACCGGCCGTGACCATCGACTACCGTCACTCCGCTCCCGGCCTGACGCTCCTGGGCGATCCCCAAAGGCTCAAGCAGGTCCTCCTGAACCTCTGCCGGAACGCCATCGAGGCCATGCCGGCGGGCGGTCTTCTGACCCTGCGGGCCCGGCGCCGGGATGGGGAAGTCGTCCTGGAGGTGTCCGACACCGGGGTGGGCATCCCCGCGGACGCCCTGGAAAGGGTCTTCGAACCCTTCTATACGACCAAGGAAGCCGGCACAGGGCTCGGGCTCGCCGTTTGCCGCCGCATCGTGGAGGCGCACAGCGGGCGGCTGTCCGTCCGGAGCCAGCCCGACCGCGGCACCACGATCCAGGTCCACCTGCCTTTGCACCGCTCGGCCGGGGGCGAACCGCCGGTCTAGTCCCCGCCTTCCGGGGGCGCCGGCGTGAAGAAGGCCCCCAACTCCGCGGCCATGTCCTCCGGCGAGAGCTCGCCGCTCCAGAGTCTGGCGGCCGACGGCGCGACCACGTCCCTCAGGAACGGCCCCAGGTACCCCGGCTGGACGAGGCCGGAGGGCCCGTAGTCCAGGGTGGTCAGGACCGAACTCAGGCGCCCCTCCGGTAGGCCGGCCAGCTGGTCGAAGGCTCGCACGGCGAAGAGCCCCACCGGTCCGGAGCGCTCGCACCTCACCCGCCAGGAGGCCAACTCACTGTAGGCGGCGGGCACGCAGAGATACTGGTCTCTGAGCCACGGCCGCGTCCCCACGGTGAGTTCGCGGGCCAGTTCCACGGCCAGCCGGGTGTTGTCGTCGCCCCGGTACCGGGCCTGGCGGAAGACGGTCACCGTGGCGGCCGAGACCCAGACGACCGAGGGCTCCCCCGAACCGTGGGGGGGAGGCAGGAGGACCATAGCCGGCCGATCGTCGCGGTCGGGGAGGGTGAACTGCCACGCCTCAGGGCGCTCCACCGGTTCCAGGAGAAAGAGCGTGGCCCACGGCGAAGGCCCGGCCAGGACGGCGCTACGGCCGCGGACGAAGGAGTCGATGACCGTAGCGTTCGGGCTTGCCGGCTGGAGGGTCTTCGCTTGGGCGAGTCGGCTCAGCCACGCGAGAACCTCGCCCGGCTTCGGGCCGCGCCAGAAGCCGGCCGCCTCCGGGTCCCCGCCGGCGGAGTCTTCGGCCTCGACAACATCGCCGGCCAGCCCGGCGCTGAAGAGCAGGTCGCGGACCACCACGGCGGGGGAGGTGGTGGCCAGGAACGCGCTCCGGTCGGCGCCACCGGTGGCGGCCGGCCCGGACGCCGCCAGGGCGAACTCCTCCCTGGTCCATCCCCCGGTGGCTATCGCGGCCGGGTCCACGCCGGCCAGGCGGAGGAGGTCGGCGTTGCCGAGCCACGGCCAAAGGAGGAGGTACCTCGGCCAGGACCAGACCGTGCCGCCGGTCTTGACCGTCTGCCAGGCCACGGGATGGTACTCCGACCACGTTTCGTAGTCGAGATAGAGGCCGATGGGAATCTGCAGCTCGGACCCTGTCGCCGGCGGGCCGAAGGGCGAGCAGTAGACGTCCGGCGGGTACCCGGCCATCAGGGCCGCGGCGAGGTCCGTTGGACCGGCGCTCGGGTCGAGGAGGTGGAGGTCCACCGTGACGTTGGGGTAGCGACGTTCGAAGCGCCGGATGGCCTCGGCCGAACTCTCCGAAAAGGGCCGGCCACTCGGGGAGGCGTAGGGGAGGCGGTAGTCCCAGACCACGAGGTGGTATCCGCGGGCCGGGTCGATGGCGGCCTGGGGGTCAAGACCGGCCTTCTTGGGGCCGGAGCTGAGAACCAGCCAGGTCCCAGCGGCGGCGGCCACGAGGACAAAAGCCACGAGACCGGCCAGGAGCACGCGACGGATGGGACGCCGGGGACGGCCGTCCGGCTCGGCCGGCCTCACGGTCCGAGATCCAGTAGGCACAGGAGGTCGCGGTCGACGCGGCCGTCGACCTCCAGGCCGTAGAGGGCCTCCAGGTTACGGACGGCCCTGACGGTGGCCCCGCCGAGGCGCGCGTCCGCGTCACCCGGATTCCAGCCCAATCGCTGCATCTGCCACTGGAGGAAGACCACGCCGAGGCCGACGGCGCCTTCGGGCAGGGAGGGCGAGACCGACGCCGTCCAGTGGGGAGCGACGATGTAGACCTTGGTCCCGACCGGGACCCAATCGTAGAGTTCCTCGACGTTCCAGTTGAACATCCGGATGCAGCCGCCGCTGACGGCGCTGCCGATAGACCCGGGGTTATTGGTGCCATGGATGCCGTAGATGCCCCACGGGACGGACAGACCCAGCCACCGCGAACCGAAAGGAGGCCCGACCTCGATGCCCTTGTTGCGGACCACCCACTGGCCGACCGCGCTCGGGGTGCTGGACTTGCCGACGGCCACCGGATAGGACTTGTGGGGGAAACCGTTGACGAAAAGGGTCAGCCTGACCCTCTCGATGTCGATGACGATGAGGAGTTCGCCCTCGGGGGGCGCCTCCGTGCCGGCGGCCGGGATGGCTGTCTCGCCGTGCGGTCCGGCCAACCACTCGTCCTCGAGGGCCGTCCAGAAGGCTGTGTCCGCCCGGGGGGCGGGGGCAAGACCGTACCGCAGCCGGGTGACCGAGACGGCCGCTCCCGTCTCCGGCGAGAAGATGCCGTCCACCGGCCCCTCGTACACGCCGAGCCGCGCCAGAGCGGTCTGAAGCTCGGCCACGTCTTCGCCCCGCAGCGGCGGGTCCCTGAGGACGAGAAGGCGTCCGGGCTCGCAGGTCGGCACGGGAAGCCCGAGGGCGGCGGGCCAGAGCGAGTAGAGGGATGGGGGGCCGGAGGGCCAGAGGAGCAGGGACAGGGCGGCCAGCCCGAGCACGAAGACGGAGGCCAGGGACGATGCTCCGCGTGCTCGCGCCCGTTCGCCGGCCAATCGGCTCGCCCCCCTGGGCGCGCCCGGAGGCTAGGGCGGTCCCGTCGAGATTGGGCGCTCCCGTAGAGAAACCGTATGCCCGCCGCCGGCCCGCTAGTCGCGGGCCCAGGCCTCATCGTACAGCGCCAGGTCCGGCGCCTCTTTTGGACGCGGGGGGCAGGGAAAGTCCTTCGTGTCCCGAAAGCTCCGTGCCTGTGGACCCGACACCCTTGACCCCCCAAGCCGCCGAACGAAATATCCGCTACAACGTCCAGCACGGCGTGGCCTCGGTCCTTCCGGCCAACCTGGCCGTCCCCTTCTTCGGCATCCTGGCCCTGAAGATGGGGGCCTCGAACTTCCAGATCGCCCTCCTGTCTTCGGCGCCGGCCATCATGTCTCTTTTGGTGATGATCCCGGGGGCCATCTACGTGGATCGCTTCAGCCTGAAAAAGCGCGTGACCACGATGTTCTTTTGGGCCAATCGCGTCTTCTACCTCCTCCTGGCCTGCGTGCCCTTCTTTACCGAGGACCGCCGGGCCGCGGCGCTGGTGGTCGCGGTGGCCCTGATGAACCTGCCGGGGGCCATCGGCAACGTGGCCTGGCAGTCGTTCATCTCCCGCGTCATCCCCTCCAGCCGCCGGGCTCAGGCTTTCGCCCACCGGAACCGCTGGATGAACGTCGTCGGCACGGTCGCGGTCGTCATCGCCGGACGGGCCCTGGACATCATGCGCTTCCCCCTGGGCTACCAGGTGATGTTCCTGGTGGCCTTCGTGGCGGCGATGGTCGAGATTCGCATCTTCCAGCGCATCGAGGAGCCGGAGGCGCCTCCCGGCGGAAACAGCGGGGCGGCTACCGGCGCCGGTCGCGGGACGCCCTCCGGGGCCGGACCGAACGGCCTCCGCCGCCGGCTCATCGATCTGCCCGGTTCCGTCCGGTGGGCCTGGCGGGACATCCTCTCCCACCCGAGGTTCGTCCGGTTCACCTTGGCGGCCGTGGTCTTCTATTTCATGTGGCAGATAGCCTGGCCCCTATTCACGCTGTACCAGGTCAAGGAGCTGGGGGCCAACAATCTCTGGGTGAGCCTCCTGACCCTGGCCAACTCCAGTGGAGCGCTGTTCGGCTACGGGCTCTGGGCGAAGGTCGCCGACCGGCGCGGGCACCTCGGCAGCCTCTGCCTGGCCTCGACCGGCATGTTCCTGGTGCCGCTGTTCTACGCGCTCCTGCATAGCCTGGTCGCCCTCGCCATCCTCAATCTGGCGGTCGGGGTCATCTTCTCCGGCGTGATTCTGGGGCTTTTCAACGCCCTCCTCGAGAGCGTTCCGGAGGAGCGGACGACCACCTACATCGCGTACTACAACACGGCCATCACTCTGACGACGGTCTTTGCCCCCCTGGTCGGCGTGGGTCTCCTCAAGCTGACCGGGTTCTTCTGGGCCTTCCTCATCTGCGCCGTCGGGCGCGTTTTGGGAAGCTACTGCTTCTACCTCGTCCTGTGGTCCGCGAGGCGGGAAGAGGCGAGGCCCACGTTCGTGACTGCCGCGGCCCCGCCGGCGTAGAATCCGCACGGAGGGATCGCGAGGATGGCCACGCCGACGGTCGCCTGCCTTTGCGCCCTGAACGAAGAGCGGACGATCAGGGCCGTGCTGGCCGAGGTCGCTTCCTGCCCCCTGGTCGACCTTGTCGGCGTGGTCGTGAACGGCTCCACCGACCAGACCGCCGAGTTGGCGCGAAGCTTTCTTCCCCCCGGTTCCTGCCGCGTCGTCGTCCTCGAGATGGCCGAGAGGCTCGGCCACGACGCGGGCCGGGCCGTGGCCGCGCAATGGGCCTTGACGGAGGGCGCGGAAGTCCTCGTCTTCCTGGACACCGATTTCGTTGTGAAGGCCACCGACATCGCCCCGTTCGTCCTGGCCGCGCAAAGGGGGGTGGACGTGGCCCTTAACGGCTTGTCCGCGGTCCTGGCCGGCTGGCCGTCCACCGGCCCGGTGGCCGCCGCCCGCACCGGGTTGAACGCCTTCCTCGGCCGCCCGGACCTGGGCTTGGACGGGCTGGTCGCCGTGCCCCACGCCCTCACGCGGCGGGCGGTCGAGACCGTGGCGCCCGGGAGCTTGGCCGTACCGCCCTTGGCCCTGGCCCTGGCCATCATGGCCGGACTCACGGTCGAGGTCGTCCACACCGTGAACACGGTCATCCCCAACCGCCCATCCGGTGAGCGTCCCAGGTCGCGCACGGCGGGGGAGATGAGTGACCTCATCCTCGGCGACCACCTCGAGGCCATCTCCGCCATCCTGGCCCGGCGCGGCGCCCGCGGCGGCTTCAGCGACCTCGGGCGGAAGGTGGGACCACATAGGCCCCTGGCGCCTCGGCAAGACTAGCGACCGGCCTGGAGTCGTTCCGGGCGCTCCTGCCCGGGCCAGGGCCGAGAGCGGGGGGCGTCGGACTTGGCCGTCAGGATCAGCGAGGACTGCGTGAACTGCGCGGCCTGCGAGCCGACCTGCCCGAACGACGCCATCCGGCCGGGTGACGAGTTCTACGAGGTCTCCCGGGACAGGTGCACCGAATGTCTGGGCTTTTACGACGCGCCGCGGTGCGTCGGCGTCTGCCCCACGGAGGCCATCGGGCCCGACCCGGAGGCGAAGGAAAGCCAGGACGAACTGCTGGCCAGGTACCGCTGCCTCCACCTTGACCGGCCACCCGAGAAGCTGGAGACCTGGCAGCCCGCCAGATAGTTTCCACCCTCCCCATCCGCCGCGGCCCGGCGCCCCCCCCCGACCAACCCGGGAAGGATTGCCGCGGCCCGGCGCCCCCCCGACCAACCCGGGAAGGATTGCCGCGGCCCGGCGCCGAAGCGCCCTCACCGTAGGAGCTACGGCAAGGGGGGCTTGGGATGGCAAGAGCGGAGCAGGCGGTGAAGATGGAGACCGGGCGGGTCCAGGGACCCGGGGGCGTCGAGTTCTTCTGGCGTCAGTGGTCGGGTCCGAAAACCGGCCGCCGGGCCCTCCTCCTGGTGCATGGCCTCGGCGAGCACTGTGGCCGCTATGGCTCTTTCGGCGAGTACTTCGCCTCCCGAGGTGTTCCCGTCCTCTCCTTCGACCTCAGAGGGCACGGGCAGAGCGGCGGCGCCCGCGGCCACCTCGACGAGTTCGACGACTATGTCGGCGATGTGCTGTTCTTCCGGGAGAGGCTCGCCTCGCGGTTCCCCGGGGAGAAGCCGGCGCTCGTCGGGCACAGCCTGGGCGGTCTCATCGCCCTGGCCGCGGCCCAAGTCCGTGGGGACGCTTTCTCGGCCGTCGTGGCCTCGGCGCCCCTCCTGGGGATAGCCTTGAAGGTGCCCGGCTGGAAGACCGCTCTCGGCAAGTTCCTGGCCGGCGTTCTGCCCCGCTTCTCCATGACCAATGAGATCAACCCGGCCTTTCTGTCCCGCAACCCCGAGGTTGGGCGGAAGTACGCGGCCGACCCGGACGTGGGGAACAAGGTCTCCGCGGGTTGGTTCGTGCAAAACCTCGAAGGCATGGCCCGGGTGAAGGCCAACGCCGCGAAAGTGGCCATCCCCGCCTTCATCCTCCAGGGAACGGAAGACCGCCTCGTCAGCGTGGAAGCCACGCGGGCCTTCTTCGCCTCCCTGGGCGACATCCCGAAGGCCTACAAGGAGTTCGAGGGTTTCTACCACGAGTTGTTCCAGGAGGACGAGCGTGACCAGGTCTTCGGTTTCATCTGGGATTGGCTCGTCCAACGCGGACTGGTCGCGGCGTAGCCGCGTGGTTCCGGGGGAGCGTTCCTCCGGGGGCCGGGAAATCATCTCTATCTGTAAATTAGTTTACAGAACTCGGGGGGAGTGGTAAGCTACGCCCAGCGTGGCGGCGATCCTGCGCACTCCGACCGTGTCCCGTTTCATCGCGGCGAAGGTGATTGGCGGCGTCGGCAGTTGGCTGCTGCAGATTGCCATTATCGACGCTCTCTACGAGGAGTCCGGTTCGGTCTTCGCCATCGGCGTCTGGTTCGTCGCCCGCATGGCGCCGATGATCCTGCTGGCCCCGATCGGAGGGCTCCTCGCCGACCGCTGGACCAAACGCCTGACCATGGCCTTAAGCACTCTCCTCATGGGCCTAGCCATGCTTCTCTACCTCGGACCGCTGAACGCCTACCGCATCCTCACCGTGACGGTGGTCCTAGGCCTGCTCCAGGTCCTGTACCAGCCGGCCGAATACAGCCTCATCCCCTGCCTGGTCAAGCCGGAGAGCCTTCTCAGCCTCAATGCACTCATCTCCGGGCTGAACTCCGCCCTGCTCGTTCTGGGCCCGGCGGCGGGGGCGGTCGTCTTGTCGACCCTCGGATTGCGCTGGGCGGTTGCCCTCGACGCGGCTGCCTTCATCGTGGCGGCCGGCCTGTTCGCGACCCTGTCGGTGGCCGAGCCGCCCAAGCTGGCCGCGCGGGGGCGCCGCCGGAGCCTGCTGGCCAATCTCGCCCTCATCCCGCAGGCCCTGAAGGAGGCGCCGTCCGTGACACCGGTCATCGCCACGTGTTTGCTCTTCATCCTAGGTGGGAGCATGCTCCAGGTCGCTCTCTACCCGTACGCCGTCTCTGTGCTGGGTCAGTCGCCCGGCGCCTACGGCCTCCTGCTGTCGGTGACCGGGGCGGGCGGGCTCCTGGGGGTGGCTGTGGCCGCCTCGTTGGGTCGCCGCAAGAGTCTTGTGCCGGTGCTCTTCGCGTGCGGGGCGCTCCTGTCCGGCATCGCCATCGCCTGCACGTCGAAGGCCTTGGCGTTCTCTGCGGGTCTCGTGCTCATGGGAGTCCATGGCGCGGGCGGGGCGGCCTATGAGGCGAGCCGGGACACGCTGGTTCAGACGCGCGCGCCGGCGGCGGGACGGGGCCGCGTCTACTCGGTGATGGCCGCCCTGCTGAGCACGGCGAACTTGTGCGGAACGCTCTTCTGGGGAACGGTGGCGGAACACGCGGGCGTTCTACCGACGTTCCTCTACGGCGGGATCATCATTGTCGCCGCTGGCTGTCTCGGTCTGTGGGTTCTGGTCAGACCGGCCCTCCGCGACCAGCGGCGGCAGGCCGAGGGCGCGAGCCCGGCGGGGTGAGTGGTGGGTAGAGACGAGCAGGAATAGTAGCCTGGGGGCGGGGCGAGTGCCCGGGCGGCGGGCAGGTGGTCCGAGGGCAGTCTTGGATGATGATGAGCTTTCGCTGCCGCTCGATGGCGCCCGTGTTCGTCAGGTCGGAGAGGGCACGACTCACCATGACCCTGGAGGCGCCGACCAGGCCGGCCAGTTCCTGCTGCGTGACCTTGAGTGCGACCGGGACGAACTGAGCCGGGGCGTCCTCCGGCGCCGCCGAAGCCATGCTCTGCCAGTCCGCCAGGCGGGCGATCGTCTGAGCCACACGCTCCCTGACCCCCAGGAAGCTCATCTCGGCCACGAGCCGCACCGTTTGCCTCAGCTTCTCGGCCGTGGTCCGCGGCAGTTCGACGGCGAGGTCCGGGTCGCGCCGCATGACGCCCCGCAGAGTGTCCCAGTCGAAGAAACGCGCCGCTCCGTCCGTGACCGCTTCGCATCTCCCCAGAGGGTCCCGACCGTCAAGGATGGACTCCTCGCCGAAGATGGCTCCCCGGCGCACCAGGGCGATGACGCGTTCCGAGCCATCCTCGTCGACGACCGACACCTTGACCTGTCCGGAGACGAGCCAGAAGACTCCCCGCCGCGAGGCCTCGCCCTGGCGGAGAAGGACTTCGCCTTTAACAAAGCGGATGAGACGGCCCAGGTGCCGGTGACGGGCCAGGCCGGGGGCTGCGGCGGGCGCAAGGACACTGGTCGGATGGGTTCTTGAATCCATGAGTGGCGTCTACACCCCTTCTACGAGTGGCAATACGTAATCACTTCTCATTATGTTTCGGAGGCCTAAGTATCTATCTTGGCCGGCGGGAGGAGCCGTCGGTCGGGAGCGGAAGAGAGGAAACTTTGGTTGCTTTGGCTGCGAATCAGAGGATGGGGTGGAACCGCAAATGCCGTTTCAGAAGAAGCTGAACATCGTCTTGGTGCTTGCTACGGCCGCGGGTATGGCCGGGGTCATCGCTTTCCTCCCCAACCCGGGGCGCCCCGCTATCGGCGTCCTGGTCGTCGGCTGTTTTAGCTGGTTTGTTACCAGCCGCATCGCCCATTCCCGCTATCTGGCCGTCATGAAGACAGCGGGCGCGGCGCTGGGCCTGGACTGCATCGCCTCACGGGCGGAGGAGAGCCGCTCCGAGTTCCTGACGACGATGCGCCTCACCCGCGAAGGAGATGTCTTCCGCTGGAAGGTGGACGGGCTGTACCCCGTTCTGGTCGGCTCGTTCGGCGGCTTCCCGGTCACGGTCCGCATCCCGGTGGGGATGGACTTCGACGCGGGCGCGCCGGACAGCACGCGTCTTGCGGTCCACCACGACAGCAAGCTGACGGGGTTTGCCATCTACGACCGGTCTCGTCTCCGGAAGACACCGAAGGGACGGCAGGTCACCCTGGACGACATGGCCTTCGACTCGCGCTACCTCGTCCTGGCGCACCGCGCGGAGGAAGCCAAGAGCGTGCTCGGCCCGCGGATCAGGGCCGCCCTGCTGGAGGCCGGAAGTGTCGGCTTCCGGGGCATCGTGGTCAACCGGTACGGCGTGTTCCTCCACGAGGAAGGGAAGGTCTCCAACGCGGATGTCGTCGGGCGGCGCCTGGAACTGCTGGCGGCCGTGGCCGGGGCCGTGCGGGGATTGGCTCCGGGCGCGCGCTAGCCGGCCGTCAGAGGTCGACGATTGTCGCGTAGGGCGACTGGGCGTCGAGGATGAGAAGCTTCCGGCGCAGGGGCTGTCCGATTCCGGTGAGTGCTTTGATGACTTCCTGGACCTGAGCCGCCGCGACGAGCGCCGGGGTTGGTGAGAGGTTGCCGACGAGGGCTTCCACACCCCTCTCCGCCGCCGTCTCCCGGGGACCGTAGAGGGTCTCCAGACCAGGGTCGCCCGGGAAGACCGTCGTGACCTGTCCGGACCAGCCGGCGATGGCCCCGTGGATGAGGGGCACGCCGAGATGGCGGGCGGCGTCCTGGAGGTCGAGACGAGCCGGCACGGTGTCCAGGGCGTCGACCACGGCCGAGACTCCGGCGAAGAACTCGCGGAACGTCGCGGCGTCCCCGCGCCGCTGATGGACGAGGACCGTCGTCGCGGAGTTCACTTCCGAGAGTCTCTGGCGGGCCGCTTCGACCTTGGACTGCCCGAGGTTGGCCTCCGTGGCGAGGAGCTGGCGGTTCAGGTTGTCGTCGGAGACGATGTCCGGGTCGACGAGCACGAGTTCGCCCACGCCGGCCCGCGCCAGGAGTTCCGCCGCGAGCCCGCCCAGCCCACCCAGCCCGGCCACCCCGACCCTGGCTCCCAGGAGCTTTCTCTGGCCTTCGAGGCCTATCGTCCCCAGATTCCGGAGGTAGCGGCGCGGGACCACGCCGGCTTCCAGCAGGGCCTGCTCCAGCCGGCGCTTGGCGTCCGGGGCGGCCGACCCAAGTGCGGCGTCCGGGGCCGCCGACCCACCGGCCGCGCTCAGGGCGGCCTCAGCCACGGCCCGGACGCGCAGCCCGGGCCGGACGTCGACCCAGAGCGCGGCTTCGACCAGCTGCCGCACGGCCCGCGCGAAACCGCTGTCTCCCATCAGGGCTCACCCCCGAAGGCAATACTATCCCCGTGCCCACACGAACCTCCGGCCGAAAATTCCGGTTCGACCGCTCGGTCCTGGCCATGGCCTGCGTGCCGTTCGCCATGGTCCTCGGCAACTCCATCATCATTCCGGTCCTGCCGGCTATCAAGTCGGCCCTGGGGCTTACCGAGGTCGCCAGCGGCCTCATTATCACCGCCTTCTCCATTCCCGCCGGGGTCCTCATCCCCTTCGCGGGCTTCCTCGCGGACCGCTACGGGCGCAAGGCGGTGATGGTTCCGAGCCTCGTCGTCTACGGGATAGGCGGTCTCGTGGCGGCCGCGGCGGGCATCTTCCTGGGGTCCGGCGCCTTTGGGCTGCTCATGGTCGGGCGGGTCATCCAGGGGCTGGGGGCCGCCGGTACGGCCAACATCGGGCTGGCCCTGGCGGGAGACCTGTACTCCGGCGCGGCCCGGGGCCAGGCGATGGGCGTCCTCGAGGCCTCGAACGGGTTCGGCAAGGTCGCCAGCCCGATTCTCGGGGCCGCCCTGGGCCTTCTCGCCTGGTTCGCGCCTTTCATTTTCTTCGCCGCCCTGACCATCCCGGTGGCCCTCGCCGTCGCCCTCTGGGTCAAGGAGCCCAAGCCGCCCAAAGCGCGGCCGGCCAGGCAGTACTTCGGTTCGGTCTTGAGGGTCTTCTCCCGGAAGGGCCTCGCTCTGGGGGCCGCGTTCGCCTCGGCCATGGTCGCGCTCTTCCTCCTCTTCGGCGTGCTCTTCTACCTCTCCACGACCCTGGAGAAGGCCTTCGGCCTGGAGGGCGTGGCCAAGGGCCTCGTGCTCGCCCTACCCGTCCTGGCCAGCGCGGCCGCGTCTTATGTCACCGGGACCGTCCTCCAGGAAAGGGTCGACCGGCGCCACCTCGTCTCCGGCGGGCTGGCGCTCATCGCGCTGGCTCTGGGCAGTCTGGCCGTCATCCGGAGCCCCCACTACCTCTACGCGGCCATCTTCCTGATCGGGTCGGGTAGCGGGGCGGCCCTGGCGGCCCTGAACACGCTGGTCACGAGTTCGGTCCCCCGGTCGGAGCGGGGGATGATCACCTCCGACTACGGCGCCGTGCGCTTCTTCGGCGTGGCCCTGGGACCGCCGGTCTTCGGGCTGGTCATGGGCCGCGGCGAAGTACCGCTCTTCCTGGGCGCCGCCGCTCTCGCGGCCGCCACGGCCGTCGCGGCCTTCCTTTTCGTCCACGATCCTCTCACCCGGTCCCGGCGCTAGGCATAGTCTAGAGTGCTCCGGGCCGGTCCGGCCGGGAGCCTTGGGACGACACAGAGACAGTGGGCGACGGGTGGGGGGAAGCGGCGTGTCCGATATCCTTGGCCTGAAGGCCATGAACGGGGTTCTCCGGGCCCCCCTCGACGGACGCCAGGCCAAGCCGCGGCAGGTGGGCCTGACCATGGTCCTGGACAAGGGCCTGGGCGCCCGGGAGACGGACGACCTTCTCGCCATCGCCGCGGACTACGTCGACATCATCAAGATAAGCTTCGGCACCGCCGCCCTCTACCCGCTCGAGGTCCTCCGGGCCAAAATCCGCGCCATCCGGTCACACGGCATCACCGTCTGCCCGGGCGGCACCCTCCTGGAGATAGCCATCCTGGAGAACCGGCTCTCGCCGTTCCTGGCGAGGACGGCCAGCCTCGGCTTCAACGCCCTGGAGGTCTCCGACGGCACCATCCATATGGGTCCCGCCCAGCGGGGAGCGGTCATCACCGCCGTGCTGGACGCCGGGTTCGAGGTCATCAGCGAGGTCGGCAAGAAGGACCAGACGCAACGCCTCTCGCCGGCCGAGACAGCCTCTCGGGTGAGCTTCGACCTTGACTACGGCGCCAACCTGGTCGTCCTGGAGGCCCGCGAGTCCGGCCGGGGTGTGGGCATCTTCAGCGAGGATGGTTCGGTGAAGGAGGGGGAACTCGAGACCATCATCGCCGGACTTGACCGGCCCGAGGCCGTGCTGTGGGAGGCCCCGCTCAAGAACCAGCAGGCCTACCTCATCCTGCGCCTCGGGGTCAACGTGAACCTGGGCAACATCGCGCCGTCGGAGGTCTACGCCTTGGAGGCGCTCCGGCTGGGTCTGAGGTCCGACACTCTCAGGGTCCAGGTCCCCAGCGAGTCCCCGTTCACTCTGGACGGCGGCGACCAGGTCTGACCGGCGCGCCGAATCTACAGCCCTACCTCGACCCGCAAGTACTCGGGATAGTCCTTTGGTCCGCCGGCGTATCTCAGCAGGCACCGCTCGCCGTCCCGGCGTATCTCCTCAAAGCCCATGAGCTTGTACGTGATATACATGATGCGATTGCGCCCTGTCTCAATGAAGTCGGCCAAGAGTTCCAGACCATCCCCTTGGGCAGCGCTTGCCAAGTGCACAAGCAGCGCGGAACCGATTCCCCGGGTCATGACCCGGCACGACATCAGGAGTAGTTTGACCGTGAGGGCGGTCTCGGATTTCTCCGCCAGTGCCAGACCGATCTTCCCGTAGCTGCCGAACCTGTCAGTGAGTTCAGCGACCAGGAACAAGTGCTTCTGCGACCGGATGAAGCCGCAAAGCTCCTCGTAGTCGTATGTGGCTCCGGTGGAGTTGAGTTGGTTGGTACGCAATGTCAGCTCCTCAACCCGGTCCAGGTCCCCTTCCTTCACGGGCGACAGCGTCAAGTGCATGTTCAAGGTCCGAAGAAAGGCTTCAGAATCGCCGCCGAAGCGCTCCTCCTGTTCTTGGCGTTTGAAGTCCTCCAGGTACATCAGCCGGCGAAGCCTGGAGTCCTCCGTAACGAATTGAGGGGTGAACTCGGGGAGCGCCGGCAATTTCGGATAATCGGCAGCATCATAGACGCGAACCTGCGGATGATGAAACAGGACCTCCTCGCGTTCGACCGGCTGATCGTCAATGAAGGCGAAAGCGTCTAGTCCGAGATTGAGCAAGCGGGCAATCTCCGCGACTGAGTCCGACTTTCTGTTCCAGCCGACCTGGGGAACCAGGAAGTAGTCTCTCAGACCGAAGCGCGAGAGGGCCTCCAGCGCGTCACTGGGCTCGTTCTTGCTGGCGACAGACAGCATGATGCCCCGGCGGTCAAGCTCGCGGAGGACTTCCACCGCACCTTCGCGGAGTACGACTTCCCCGTCCTCAAGAAGAGTCCCGTCCCACAAGGTGTTGTCCAGATCCCACACCAGGCACTTGATGGTTTTAAGTTCAGCCATGTTGTTCACCCCTGGCCCGGTTCACCACGCCGGCGATTGAGGAAATGGTCCTGAAGTTTTCCTGTGTTATGTCCGAATTCCTGATGCGAACGCCAAAGGCCTTTTCCAGGTACACCACCATTTCGAGAGCAAACAGGGAATTGACGAAGCCGCCTTTGAACAGATCGGTGTCGAACTCAAGTCCGGTAGACTTACCCTTGGATCTGAAGAACTCCAGGATCTTCTGTTCGGTCATCTCATCTAAGTCCTTCAAGGTACTGCACCAACTCCTCAGGAGAAAGGTCTTCTCCGACTGAACAGCGCTTCAGGCACAGAAGACTCTGTGGCAGGCCCTTTACCAATGTGTTCATGCCCTCTTCCACGGTGAGGCTGACCTTGATGCCCATCTCCGAGAGCAGGACCTCCGTGAAGTACGTGTGCAGGCCAAAGGGGTACGCATACGTCGTGACGGTCGTGCCCAGCGCCCTTTCGATGGCCCTTAGTGAGGCTTCGAGGTCCGCACGGAACGCCGCGATGTACTCCATCTCGTCTTCGCCAGCTATCCGGAGCACGCCCCGGCGGTAACGCTCGCGGTCGAGTTCCGGGGAATTGTGCATGTCGAAGCTGTGGCTCTGGATGTCAAGCACCCCGGCCCTAACCCCCGGGTCGGCCTCCTCGTAAGAGAAGTGTGGAATGATCGGTTGAGCCGAGTCCTTATAGGTGTCCTTGCCGACCGACACGCCGATGACATTGATCGCCGCGCACATGCCGTATTCGGCCAGAATCGGCGCCGCGATGGTGATGTTGTTTTCGTACCCGTCGTCGAAGGTAATGACCAGGGGCTTCTTCGGTAAGGGCGTCCCGTGCTCCACGAACCCTATCAGCCCGGCGAATGAGACGGTCTCGTAGCCCGCCTTCTTCAGCGCCTGCAGCTGAGCCCGAAATGCCTCCGCCGAGACACTGTAGCTGCCGGGGGCATCGCTGATGTCGTGGTACAACAGGATAGGCACCTGCTGGTCGCAATCCAAGGGTTCGGGTGAAGCGTGGGCATACCTTTCAATTCGGGCCTCAATGTTGCCTTTCGACACGTGGACGCCGAAGTCTTCCGGGACGTAGACACCATCGTCGCCGAACATCCTAGCCAGCGCCATAGCCCCGACGGCGTTTCGGTGGTGGTACACGTCATAGAAATACCGCGGCTCAAGAGCCACGCTATGGTAGCCGGAGAAGTCCCAGTAGTCGGTCACCGAGGACAGCTTGCGGAAGAAGTCCATCAGGTCGCCGCTTGGGTATAGGTTCAGCTCCGTGGCAGACAGCGGGGAGACGATGAGGGTCAAGGTTGCCCCCGCCGTTTCACAGGCCTCCTTCATGCTCGCAATCGCCGCAACGCATGCGTCCACGTCGGGGAGCGCCGAATATGGGCTGTTCGTCTCGTTGAAGACAGGGTATTTGTCTAGGTAGTCTTCGAGCGACCCTATGGGCTCCGTGTCCCGGACGCATTTGTCGTAGGCTCCGGTCTCCGCCGTAAAGACTTTGTTGGCGTCTACAAGATAACCGCTCGTCCAGTAGCCCGTCAGTTTCTGGACGGCGTAGCCGGGGTTGGCGAACAGGTACCGGGCGTAGAAAAGAGGCAGACTTGAACCGTCAACCTTGGCGTGGAGGTTTCCTTTGATGCCGTCGTATTCGTAGTTGAATCTCGCAAGTTCCTCCAGCCCCATGTTGACCACGATGTTCTTTGCGCCGTAGTGACCGAGAAGGTACTTGACGGTCATCTCCGCATCGTACAGGTCTCCACCGTACATGGTCATGTTGTAGAACCTGGCGCCACCAAAGTACCGGTTCAGCAGTTCCGTCGGAAACGAGCTGGTTTTGGAACAACCGACTATATAGGAATCGTAGTTGTCGTGGTACTTGTCCACCCAGCCAATCTTGGCCGTTCGAGGGTTCTGCGTCATGCCATAGGCCCACCACCCGAACAGCTTGTCTCCAAACAGACCAAAGGGGTCAACCAAAGCATTGAAGCCGGCAAGCAAGCCCGTGCAGAGCAGGGAGGTGACCAAGAAGACGCAGAGCCACTGTTTGAGCGGCACAAAGGACCCTCTCCAACCAGAGATGAGGGGCGCGTTCAGAACTGCATGTACAGGAAATCTGACACCCTGCCCATGCAAAACAGCGAGGCGACGAGAAGCGCCCCCGCGAAAACGGCGTGGTACCACTTCATCTGAAACCTCTCGGAAATCTCCCGGCTGTTTGGCGCCAGAAAACAGATGCCTGCTCCCACTAGCGTAAGGAACGCCACCAAGGCGTTCGCGCGTAGGTAGGAAAGCCCTTGCGCGAGGAAACCGGCGGGGTCGGCAAACAGGGGGCGCACATCCAGGATAGTCCTGTACACGGAGACCGCCTGGGTGACCGAACTGCTGTCAAAAAGCACACGGGTTAGGAGCATCAGGAAGAAGGTCAGCGCCCAGGACAGGGGATAGGGGAGGCTCTTTCGCTTTAGTGTCATGATAAAGGCGACGCACACAAGAAGGCCGTTGGCGGCACCCCAGAGAACGTAATGCCAACCCGCGCCGTGCCACAGCCCCGACACTAGGAAGGTTGCCATTGTCGCCAGAAACAGTTTGCCGAGCCGGTCCCCGAAATGGAAGATGTTCCGGAAGATGTGCTCGTAGAAGAACTCGGACACCGTGATGTTCCACCGCCGCCAGAAGTCGGCGAAGTCTCGGGCTTTGTACGGAGAATCGAAGTTGAACGGTAGCTTGATGTTGAAGAACAACGCCGACCCCAACGCCATGTCGATGTAACCGGAGAAGTCGAAGTAATAGGCGAAGGCGCATGAAATCACCCCGCCCCAGGCCTCGAAGAAGCTGCCGCCGCCAGCCAGGCCGTAAAACTGACGGGCGTGCGCAATGAGCGGATCGGCAATGATGAGCTTCTGCGCACAGCCGATAGAGAACAACAGGATGCCGAGCGCGATGTTCCTGCTGTTGAGCTCAAAGCGGGAATCTTCTTGGACGAACTGGGGGACCACGTCGCCGTAACGCGAAATCGGACCCACGATGAGGTGAGGGAAGAACGTCACGAACACCGAGAAGTCGAGAAACGAACTTGGCTCGCTCCTTCCCCGGTATGTGTCTACGACACAAGACACGATTATGAACGTGTAGAAGGAGATGCCTAGCGGCAACACGCCGCTCCGGTGCGGAAGGGAGGCGCCAAGCAATAGGTTGATGTTATCAACGAAGAAGCCCGCGTACTTGAAGTACAGCAAGAGCGCCAGGTTCTCTACGATGGCAGCCGTCAGGATGAGCCTTGCCGCGGCGCTTCCTCTCCTCTGACGTCCAAGGAGGCGCACAGCGCCGTAGTTGAAGAGCGTAGTCGACACTAAGAGGGGAAGATACGAGGCATTGCCCTGGGCATAAAAGCACAGGGAGGCTACCACCAGCCAAATTTTCGCGGCTGTGCCTCCAAGCAATCTTGCAGCCAACCAATAAACGGCGAAAGCTATGGGGAAGAACACGAAGATGAAAGCATATGAGGAGAAGACCACGGCATCCTCCGAAGACCGATATCCTCACGCAGTAAAGCACTACTTTGCGAAGGGTTCTGTCTTTCCTGCGTGACGGGCATGATGCCGCCGGTGCCGACCCCAAAGGTGAAAGCGCCGCGTGGCTGGAACAAAGCGCTGCGCCGCGACTGCCGAACTGGAATGAGTGTACGGGAGGTCGCCCGATGGAACCGAGCCCTTCGCTGCTGAGCCGCCGCTTCAGGGGCGGTCCGCTGAGTAGAGGCACGTCGCTCCTGGCTCTGGAGTTGCATCCGCCGGGCCCGTCGTTTCCCCAGGCGGGCTTCGACGCTGGCCTCGCTTGCCTGGGCCAGGTCGAGACGGCTCGCATCCTCCGCTACCGCCACCGGGAGGACCAGGAGAAGTCTCTGGCCGGGGCCCTTCTGTCCCGCTTGGCCCTGGGCGCTGTCCTCTTGCCGGAAGAGCTCGGCTCGGGTCCCTGGGCCCTCGCCGTCAACCGCGGGCCTACAGGCCGTCCGCACCTGGAGGTCGGCCTGCGGCCGCCCCCCGTCGGGCGCCCCGCCGGGCCGGCTACCGACTTCAACCTCTCTCACGCCGGTAGATGGGTGGTCTGCCTCGCGGCCCGCGGGGCCCGCGTCGGGGTCGACGTCGAGGAACTCCGGCCGGTGGAGCCCGGAATCTACCCCCTCTGTCTTGACCGGGCCGAGCAGGAGGCCCTCTCCGCTCGGCCACCCGCAGAGAGGCTAGCGACCTTCTTCGCCGTCTGGACCGCCAAGGAGGCCCGCCTAAAGGCCCTCGGAACCGGGCTGCTCACGCCTCCCGCCTCAATCTCAGCCGCCGCCCCCGAGGGTTGGCGCCAGGCCCACGTCTGGCTCGACGAGAAACACCTTCTGGCCATGTGCGTCGAACGGCCCGCCCTACTGCCCAGACGCCCGACCGTGCTCACCGTGGCCGAGCTTCTAGAGACCCTCCCAGGTCTCCGGGTGTCCTGACTGCGGCATCGCGCCTCAAGGCCCTCGTCTCTCACTGACCCGGCCCCACGGGCCCCTACCCCCGCGTGGCCACGAAGACTAAGACCACCGCGACCAGGATGAGGGCGATCCTCTCGACGGAGAGCTTCTCCGCGATGCCGGCCACGCCGATGATGGTCACCAGGATGAGGATGGTGGGACCCACCAGACCCAGGACGGCGTTCAGCCGCAGGGCGTCTTGGACGCGAAACAGCCGCAGCATGTACAGGGCGGCGGCGCACTCGATGGCCGAGGAGAGGAAACGCAGGGCGGCCATCATCCTTAGCGTCCGAAGCTCCAGGTCCAGGGCGGGTCACCTCGCGCGGCGGGGTACCAGCGGCGCGGTACCAGCGACGGGGTACCAGCGGCGGGGTACCATATGAAAGGCTCGGACAGGGTAGAAGGAGCAGGGAATTGCGCCTCCCCGGAGGGAATAGCCTCATAGGCGGGAGGCTTGGCCATGAACCGCGAGTTGCTGCTCCTGCTCATCGTTCTGGGCATCGGCATCCTGGGGCGCAATGCCCTCGTGACCTGGTCGGCGGTGGCTCTGGTCGGGCTCAGACTCCTCGGCTTGGCGCCGGCGTTCGACTTCATCGAACGGTGGGGCATCCAGGTCGGCCTGACGATACTGACGCTGACCGTGCTGCTGCCGTTCGCCACCGGGCAGTCCAGCTTCACGGACATCGGACGTTCGCTGTCCGGGGTCCGGGGCCTGGCCGCCCTCGTGGCCGGGGCGCTTGCGGCGTGGCTCGGCGGCCGGGGCCTGCAGGCCCTGTCGGCCAGCCCTGAGATCATCACCGGCGTCCTGGTCGGGACGGTCCTGGGGACCGTCTTCCTAAAGGGTATCCCGGTCGGGCCGCTGGTGGCCGTCGGTATGGCTGTGGTTCTTTTTGAGTTCGTGGGTTCCTGAGTCGTCCCGGCCCGCGGGCCGGGGGAAACGGAGGATGGTGGCGTGCCGCTTTCCACCGCTCTCGGGGCGCCCCGGGTCGTTGACGTCGTCCCCACTCTCCAGACTCTGAGGCCGGAGGATGTCGCGGGCCGCGTGGCGGTCGTCATCGACGTGCTCCGGGCCACCAGCACCATCGTCGCCGCCCTGGGCGCGGGCGCGAGGGACATCCGCCCGGTCGCGACCCCGGAGGAGGCCCAGGCCCGCTTGGCCCGGCTCGAGGCCTCGCGGGGCAGCCGCGAGGGGCTGCTCCTCGGGGGGGAACGGGAGGGCTTTCGCCTCCCCGGCTTCGACCTCGGGAACTCCCCCCTCGAGTACACCCCAAAGACCGTGGCCGGTAAGACCATCATCTTCACCACGACCAACGGGACGCAAACCTTGAGGCGGGCGGCCGGCGCCCACCGCACGATTCTGGTCGCTTCCTTCCTCAACGCCTCGGCCGTGGCCGAACGGCTCTGGACCTGCCCGACAGGGATCGTCCTGGCCTGCGCCGGCACCCGCGGCGGGTTCTCCCTGGAAGACACGCTCCTGGCCGGCTTTCTCGTCGACCGCCTGGAGAAGAGGGCGGCCGACCCCGGCGCCGCCGTTGGCGACACTTCTGCCGCCCCGGGTCCCTTCGTCTTTCGCGACCTCGCCCGGTCGGCGGCCGCGCTCTACCGGACGTTGGCCGGCGGAAGAGGCGAAGACCTCGCCCGGGTCGTCGTCACCGCGGACCACGCGCGGTACCTGACGAGTCGGGGCTTCGGGGCCGACGTGGCCTACTGCGCGAGTCTGGACCTCGTGGCCGTCGTGCCGGAGTACGCCCGGGGCCGGGTCACCCTCGCCGCCGCCGGTCGCCGGCCTGTCCCCAACCCCAGGTCGGGCTAACCGCCCGCGAAAACGGGCCTCCGGCCCAGAACGGGCGGGCCGGCCTCCGCACACGATATAGCGTAACTGGCCCTACGTAGCCCCCCTACCCTCTGGGACGCGAGCCCCCTCGCGTCCACTTTCTTTTCCCGGGCCGGGCCCTCCGAATAGTATGGCGGAGCAGCACAAACGGCTCCGGTGACGGAGGAGGACGGGGATTGTCCGAGGGCGGCAGCGGCAAGCGGGAGACCGACTACCGAGTCATCAAAGCCCAGGAAGACGAGAGGAAGCGCCTGGCGCGCGACCTCCACGACAGCCTGGTCCAATCCCTCGTCGGCATCGGCATCAGCCTGGAGGTCGTGGAGCGTCATGTGACCTCCGACCCGATTCGGAAGCCCGAGGCCCTGGAACTCGTGAGCCGGCTCCGGGAAGGGCTGGCCGGGTGTCTGGAGGAGGCCAGGCGTATCCTGTCGGACCTTCGCCCCCTCGACCTGAGCGGCCGCAGCCTCGCCGAGGCTCTCAAGGACTACGCCGAGCGCGTTTCCGGGGAGGCCGGGCTCAAGGTCCTGGTCGTCATCTCCGGCCAGGAGACGCGGCTCCACCCCGCCTTGGAGGCGGGCCTGTTCCGCATCTTCCAGGAGGCCCTCAACAACATTCGCGAGCACGCCGCCGCCCGTGAGGTCTCCTTGAAGCTCCGCTTCCTGCCGCGGTCGGTGGCCATGGATGTCGCCGACGACGGGCAGGGCTTCCCCTTCGACGGCAACTACGAGGAACTCGCCCGGCGCCGGTGCTTCGGTCTGGTCGGCATCAACGAGCGGGTGAGATTGCTTGGCGGGACATGGCGCGTCTCCGCTCGGCCCGGTCAGGGAACCGAGGTCCGCGTGAGGCTCCCGGTGGAAGCGCGCAGCGGTATCTGGAGCCTTCTCCCGTCGCTTGGGGCCGGCGGTCACGAGGCGGCCGCGGACCGCGGCGGAGACGAGCCGGCCGCGGGTCGGCGGGCGAGACGGTCGCGGCCCGGCGGGTCGCCTGATCCGGCGCCCAAGACCGCCCTGAGGGTCCTGTTGGCGGACGACCACCGGGTCGTCCGGGAAGGGCTCAGGATGATTTTCGACATCGTCCAGGGCATCGAAGTCGTGGGTGAAGCCCAGGACGGCGACCAGGCCATCCGCCTCTGCCGCGAACTCTCCCCGGACGTGGTCCTGATGGACCTGGTCATGCCTGGTCCGGGAGCGGTGGCGGTCCTGCGGGAGATCGGGCGGACCTGCCCGCGGACGGCGGTGGTGGTCCTGACGGCCTACCACGAGCCCGACCAGGTCCGAGGACTCCTGGAGGCGGGGGCGGTCGGGTACCTGCTCAAGACGGCGGGGACCGACGAGATCACGGAAGCGGTGCGAGCGGCCGCGAGCGGCCTGCGTCCCCTGGCCGCAGAGGCGGTGCAGGCCCTGTCGGAGGGCGGTCGACCGGCCGGTGTTGGCGCTCCGGGACCGGCCCCCGCCTCGGCCGTTGACGGGGTCGGCGGCCTCGAGGAACTGACTCTGCGCGAGCGGGAGCTGCTGGCCCTGGTCGGGGAAGGCTTGGCCAACCGGGAGATCAGCCGGAAGCTCTTCATCAGCGAGAAGACGACCAGGAACCACATCGGCGCCATCATCCGTAAGTTGGGGGTAGTGGATCGGACGCAAGTCGCGCTGGTCGCCCGGGGGCTTCATCCCGCGGGCAGGAGACGCGAAGGCTAGACCGACCCTCCCGCCCGCCTCAAGGCGGACACGACGGCCGGGACATCCTCCTCGGCGGCGAGGACCAGGAGGGTGACGCCGCTCTCGGGCCGAGGGCGCTCCGGGGCCGGGGCCGAGGGGGCGTCGGGAGCCTCCTCGCCCAAGGCGTACGTGGTCGACGACAGGGGGCCAAGGTTGTTGGCGGACAGCAGGCCGGCGTTCAGATCGTCGAACGGGCCCGGATCCGCGCGGAGGCGGTCGGCCGTGAGGCTGGGCTGGTTGGGGGAGGTCCGCACGCGCGTCTCGCCAAGTCCCTTGTCCCGGATGAGCCGCGCGGCCTCCAGCGCCTCGGCCCGGGAGGCGAACGCGGCGACCACGGAGCGGCGGCGGACCGGGTTCACGGCCTGGGGTCCTTTCCTTCAGGGGGCGGCCCGGAGGCGCGCTTCCTCGCGAGATGCCGGTCGGCCAGTTCGAGCAGGTGAGCCACCATCGGGCCTTCGTCCGCGGGTCGGCGGCCCGTCACCTCGCCCTTCAGCCGGTCGAGGCCGGCCTGAAGCTCAGGGGAGCGTCGCTGGGAGCGGTTATGCCGGGCGCACACGGGGGACCAGCCTCCTCGCGCGTAATATGCCCGGAAGTAGGAGGATGCCTGTATCCGAGGAAGCCCGCGGCCGGTAGAATGGCAGCGGACGGGAGGGCGGAGAGTCTCTATGGGTCCGGATGATGAGAAGACTCACCCAGCGGGTGACCAGGGGCCGCCCGAGGCGGGCGACGAAACGCCCAAGGCCGTTCCCCTGCTGGCCCTCGATTCCGCAAGCCTCCTGGCGTGGTTCGTCGGTGTCCTGGCCAGCCGGGCCTGGGTGGACATGGGGCTCTTGGCCGATCCCGCTACCGGAGAGGCCGCTAAGAGGCTCGAGAGCGCCCGATTGGCCATCGACGCCTTGGAGGGTTTGAGCCGGGTGCTGAAGGACCGGGTGTCGCTGGAGGAAGCGCGGCGCCTGGAGGGGCTGCTGGCCGACCTCAGGCTCAACTTCGTGCGCCAGGCTGGAAGCGAATAGCGCCTATCGTGGCCCCGACCCGGCGGTCGGGCTCGTTGGTTTCCTCGGGCCCCCGCCTCGGCCGCCGCTCCGGCCGCCGCTCCGGCTACCCTCCCGGCCCGGGCTCCCCTCGGAACGTCCCTCGGCCGCCGCCAGGTTGTCAAGATTCCGGGTGATGAGGTTGACCGTCAGCCAGAGAAGGCCGGCGTGGATGAGGGTCGCGAGGGTGTAGTGGGTCACGAGGCTCAGGGCCAGGCACAGGGTGAACAGGCCGGCCAGAACGAAGCCCGCGACGACCAGGGCCCGGAAGGAGGCCGGGGAGCCGGCGGGTAGCGCTGGTTTCTGAGACGAGTCGGTGCGCACCGAACTAGGGTGCCTCATTTTCTCCCAGTTGACGCGGCCGAGGGGTGAACCTATAATAGGGCCAGACCCGAACATACGTTCGTGATGGCTCAAGCCTTGGCCGCGCTCCGGGGCGGCCGTTTTGCACCTGGAGGGGACCCGTGGAGGTGAGCGGCGTGGCTGGGGTGGCCTTCGCCGTGGTCGTCGCGTTCTACGCCGCCATCGAGCAGAAGTTCAACTCCCTCCTGGCCGGGCGGCCCGTGGCCGTCATCCAGGGGGGGCGGGTCCTTGACCTTTCTCCCGAGATACGGGCCATGGGTATCGGGCCCGGGATCAAGCGGCCGAACCTCCTCGCTCTTTGTCCGGAGGCCTGCCTCGTCCCGTACGAGGAGGAGCGTTACGAGGAGGGGTGGCGTCAGCTTCTCGACCTCTGCGCCGCGCACGTTCCCGCCGTCGAACCAGCCGGCGTCACTCAGGCCTTCCTCGACGTGGCCGGGCTGGACCACTCTTCCGTCTGCCGGCGCCTCGGGCGCGAGGCCCGCGCCCGGCTTGGGGTCAGCGTGGTCTTCGGCCTTGGCCCCACCAAGATCGTCGCCCGGGCGGCCGGGCTGGAATTGGCCGGGCGCGGGACGTTTCGCCCGGGCGAGGTTTTGGCCGTGACCGGCGGTGAGGACGAGGCGAGGGCGTTCCTGGACCCTCTTCCCGTCACCTACCTTTACCCGTTCCCGCCCGAGGTCCCGGCCCGGCTGGAGCGGCTGGGTTTCGGGCGCCTCCAGGAGGTGCGGAACCTCCCGGTCGAGGAGTTGGCCCGCCAGTTCGGTTGGACGCTGGCCCGCCGGATAGCGGCCGCTGCCGCCGGCGGGGAACCCGATTCTGTCCGCGCGGCCTGGCCGCCACCGTCCCTGTCGGTCACAGGCCGTTTCGCCGGTGGCCTCACCGGGCGCGAGGCTCTGGAGCAGGTCCTCCGGGAAACAGCTGGCCGTTTGGCCCGGGAGATGGGGAGCCAGGGCCTGGCTTGCGGCGAGGTGAGCCTGACCTTCCGGGGGGAGGACGGCCATCGGGGGGAGGTCGCCCGTCGCCTGACCCGCCCCGGGCGCTCACCGGCCACCCTGGGATGCGCCCTGTCGGGTCTCGCGGAGCGTCTGCTCGAGGGCTGGCCCGGCGCCGACCCTCCCGTGGAACTGGAGGCCCGGGCCGGCCGGGTCCTTCCCCGGGCGGCTGGACAACTCGCCCTCTGGGGTGACGTCCCCTCCCCGGAAAGCGTCCCCGAGGTCGTTAAGGAACTGGCCTGGCGCTTCGGGGGAAAGGTCATCGGGGACCGGAACGCGGCGGACGGCGGCGCCTACCAGCGTTTGCGGCGCGAGGACCTCCTCGTTTACTACGACCCCCTCCGGGCCGGGGTGAGGTCCGGCGATGGCTGAATCCAGCGACGAACCCCTCGACGGAGTGCGGCTTGCTCCGGATGGCTGGCCCCGGTCCTTCCGGCGGCGCGGCCGGCTCTGGCGGGTGAGCCGGGTGGCCGAGGTCTGGAAGGACGCGGGCTGCTGGTGGGAGGGGGAGGGGGAGAAGACCTTCTTCCGCCTCGAGACCGACGGCTCGCGACTCGTGGAAATCTACCTCGACCCGACGGCGGGGAAGTGGTTCTTCTACCGTGTCTACGACTAGGTTCGCCCACCTTCACTTTCACTCGCCCTTCTCCTTCCTCGACGGCGCCACCCGCCTGGAGGACGCGGTGGCCGAGGCCGCGCGGGCCGGCCTCGAGGCCCTGGCCCTCACCGACCACGACAACGTCTCCGGGGCGGTGCTCTTCCACCGCCTGGCCCTCAAGGCCGGTCTCCGGCCCATCCAGGGCGCGGAGGTGACCCTGGAGGGCGGCCGGCACCTCACCCTCCTGGCCCGCGGCCCGCGCGGGTACGCCACCCTCTGCCGCCTCCTCACCCGGGCCCACCTCGGCGCCGAGCGGCGTCGCCCCGCCTTGACCTGGGCCGCCCTGGAGGAGGAGGTCGGGCGGTCGGGCGGTGGTGCGGGCGGCGGCGCGGGCGGAGGCGCGGGCGGCGGCCCGCCCGCCCACGGCCTTTTCGCCCTCTCCGGCTGCCGGCGCGGCGAGATACCGGCCCTCCTCTGGGCCGGCCGGGCGGATGAGGCCTACCAAGCGGCCGCGCGCTACCGCGACCTTTTCGGCCCCGACAGCTTCGCTCTCGAGGTCCAGCGCGATTTCCTTCCCGGCGCGGCCAGGGTGGAGGACGGTCTGGCCGGACTTTCTGAGCGGCTGGGCCTGCGCTTGGTGGCCACGAACAACGTCCACTTCGCCGCGAAGGCCGACTTCTGGGTCCACGACATCCTGACGTGCGCCCGGACCCTCACCGCCATTGAAGCGGTCCACCCCGAACGCCGTCTCAACGCCGAGAACCATCTCAAGACGCCCCGGACGATGTCCGCTCTTTTCGCCGACCTTCCCGCGGCTCTGCGCGGGGCCGTGGAGATGGCCGAAGCCTGTGAGCCCTCCATGCAGCCTGACCGGCGGCTCCACCCCGCTTTTCCGCTGCCGCCCGGAGAGACCTCGGCCGCCGCCTTCCTCCGGAAGGTGACCCTCGCCGGGGCCACTCACCGCTACGGGCGCGTCACCCCCCAAGCCACGCGGCGCCTGGACACCGAACTCGATATCATCGGCCGCCTCGGCTTTGAGGACTACTTCCTCCTGGTCTGGGACCTCTGCCGGCACGCGACGCGCCGGGGCGTCCGCTTCGCCGGGCGGGGGTCGGCCGCCGACTCGGCCGTGGCCTACTGCCTGAGCATCACGAACGTCGACGCCATCGCCCGGGGCCTTCTCTTCGAAAGGTTCATGAGCCTGGAACGCGGGGGCAAGCCCGACATCGACGTGGACTTCGACACCCGGTACCGCGACGAGGTCGCCGGGTACGTGACCGCCAAGTACGGGGAAGACCGGGTGGCCGCTGTCTCGACCTACAACACCTTCCACGCCCGATCGGCCGTCCGGGACCTCGGCAAGGCCCTGGGCCTTGCGCCCGAAGACCTGGATCGCCTGGCCAAACGTCTGCCTCACTACGCCGACGCCGGGTCCATCCCCCAACTCCTGGACGCCCTCCCGGAACTCCGCGACAGCGGCCTCCCCTTCTGGAAGTTCGAGCGTCTCTTCCTCGCCGCCGAGAGGGTGGCCGGGTTCCCGCGCCACCTCGGGACCCACCTAGGCGGCATCGTCGTCGGCCGCGATCCCCTCACCGAGGTGACCCCGCTCCAGATGGCGGCCAAGGGTGTCCGGGTCTGTCAGTTCGACAAGGAGGATGTCGAGGATCTCGGCCTCATCAAGCTTGACCTCCTCTCCCTGCGGACCCTGTCGGCCGTGGACGACGCCGCGCGAGACCTAGCCGAGGGCGGCGCGGCAGCGGGAGCGGCCCCGCTCGGCGCCGCTCCCCCCTCCGGCAAGCCCTTCCAGTACTCCGCCATCCCCGACCGCGACCCGGCGACGATGGCCATGATCCGCGCCGGGGAGACCATCGGTGTCTTCCAACTCGAGAGCCCGGCCCAGCGCGTCCTGCAGGCCAAGCTCGGCGCCTCCGAGTTCGAGGACCTCGTGGCCAGCGTGGCCCTCATCCGGCCGGGTCCCATCAAGGGGAACATGGTCGCCCCGTTCATCGCCCGCCGGCGCGGCCTCGAGCCGGTGACTTTTCTCCACCCGGCCTTGGAGCCTATTCTCCGCAAGACCTACGGGGTCGTCCTCTACCAGGAACAGGTCCTGGAGATCGCCATCGCCGTGGCCGGCTTCGCCCCGGGCGAGGCCGACCAACTCCGCCGGGTGATGACCCACGCCCGCCACGGGCCGGAGATGGAACGCCTCGGCCGGCTGTTCGTGGGCAAGGCCGCCGAGCGCGGGGTGGAGGAGGAGGTCGCCCGGAGCATCTTCGCTTGCATGGAGGGGTACGCGAGCTACGGTTTCTGCGAGGCTCACGCCGCCGCGTTCGCGGACACGGCCTACCGCACGGCCTACCTGGTGCGCCACCATCCGGCCGAGTTCTACGCCGCCATCCTCTCCCACCAGCCCATGGGGTACTACCCACCCGGGACGCTCTGCGTGGAGGCGAAGCGCCGGGGGGTGGCCGTCCGCGGTCCGGACGTCAACCGGAGCGGGGAGAGGTATCTGGTGGAGGAGGGGTCGCCGCCGGCCATCCGGGTTTCCCTCGCGCAGGTCAAAGGGATGCAGCGGCAGGCCTTGGCGGCCGTGTTGGCGTCGCGCGAGACCGCCGGACCAATCGCGTCCCTGGACGACTTCATCCGACGCTGCTGCCCGCCGGTCACCCGGGACGTGGCCGAGAACCTCGTCCTGGTCGGGGCTTTCGACGCCTTGGACGGGAACCGCCGGCGGCTGCTCTGGCGGCTCCCCGTGCTCCTCGGCGAGAGGAGGGGTGACGGCCGGCGCCTCCTGGATGAGGTCGGCGGCGCCCCGGACGGCGTCCGCGATTTCACCCCGGAGGAAAGGATGCGGCACGAATACGACCTCTTGGGTTTCTCGCCCGAGCACCACCTCCTGGCCTACCTCCGGCCGCGTCTTGCCGCCGCCGGTTTTATCCCCTCATCCGACCTCGTCCGGTTGCCCCCCGGCCGGCTGGTGAAGGTAGGGGGGCTTCCCGTGAGACCCCACCGGCCTCCCACCAAGACCGGTCGGACCATCGTTTTCCTCTCGCTGGAGGATGAGGCCGGCCTGGCTGAAGTCACGATCTTCGAAGGGACCTACCAGCGTTACGGCCGCTTGCTCTTCGCCGACCCCTGCCCTCCCCTGGCGGTGGAAGGAAAGCTGGAGAGGCGCGACAAGGCCGTCTCGGTCATCGCCCGGCGCGTGGACACCCTCTACCGGGCGCTTGAGCCGTCCTGGCCCGCGTAGGTCTGGCAGTTGGTGTCCTGGCACTCGTTGGCGCCGCGCCCGCTCACCGCGACCTCTTCGGCGGAGCAGAGGTCGTCCGAAGCCCAGTGCCGGCAGGAATCGACAGTGCAGGTGACGGTCGGCGTGACCTGGGTCCCGGACGCGAACGGCTCCTTGGCCAGGCCGGTCCAGTTGACGTTGTCCATGGACCCGAGGTAGCTGGTGATGCCGCCCTTGGCGTAGAAGGTCTTGCACTCGGTGTGCTCGGGCTGCCGGGCCATCCTCCCCTCCTCCTCGGGTAAGATGTCGATGTTCCGGGCGCCGCAGCGCCCTCCCGTGAGCCAATGGGTACAGGTATCCACTTCGCAGGTGATCATCGGGTTCGGCACGGAGATTCCCCCTCGGGGTTGGTAGTTGGCGGCCGCCGCGGGTCGCGGGTGACGGGACCGCCGGCCTGGGCGCGCGAACCGCCGACCCTAGGGTGTGCTCACGGGTGAGAGGATTATCCACCAAGAGAAGGGGGCGGGTTCTACAGCCCGCCCTCCAAGTGGTATTTCACGATGTAGACTCGCGCGAGGTCGAGCCGGCCCGCCTCGGCGACGGTGAGGACAAAGTCGCGGCTCGCCTGGAACATGTCCCAAAAGGGTCTGGCGTCGGCTCTGGCCACTCGTCCCTGGCAGATGAAGGCCTGGGTCAGGTGGGCAGGGTCCAGACGAGCCGAGACGTCCAGGAGGAGGGTCCCGGCGTCGCCGGCGAGGGGGCGCAGGCTGATGCGCACGGCGGTGTCTCCGAGGTAGCAGGACGGGGCCGAGCGCGAGTAGGTGGCCGACCCGTTCTGCGCGGCCAGGACCAGGCGGCAGGCTACTTCTTTGAGTTCGGGGGTCGGCGCGTCAAGGTACACGCAGGCCATCCGGCTAAAAACGTCCCCACCCAGGGAGGTCGGGCCGGCGGGTCCGGTCTCGCCGGCCGCCGGCCCCCCCGCGACCGGCACCGCTTGCCCGCCCGCCCGGAAGTGAAAAGCCCCCAGGCGGGCGACGACCCGCCTGGGAGCGACAGTGGCCGCGAAAGCCGACGTGGTCGTCACAGGGCGTAGATGGTCTCCCGCATCTTGGCCGTCACGTACAGGCAGAGCGGGAAGAACACCAGGATGAACGCGGCGTAGTGGGCGATGTCGAACGAGGAGCCGAGGACGAAGGCCAAAGTCAGGTAGATCGCCGAGAGGCCCCACTGGATCAAGGTGATGGACCGGAGTCTGCCCAGGAACGCGGTGCTCGTCCCGGTCCGCCGGGCCGCGGCGGCGAGATAGAGGTAGTAGAGGCCGAAGGCCACGTAGTCAAGGGCGCCCAGGATGTTGGACAGGAGCCGCGGGGGGACGTAGAGAGAGGCCCAGATGTCCAGGGACTGCGGGACGCCTACGTAGGCAAGAGGCCAGAGGACCTGAATGCCGCCAAACCACATGATGACGTCAGCCACAAGGTGGGTGAGGATGCCCGCGCCGAGGCCTAAGGCCAGCCCCCTCCGGTAATCGCGGCGTTCTCCGGCGGCCAGGAGCCACAGGAGCCCCACGAAGACCGCCGTCGTCAGCAGGCTGTGCGTGAAAGACCTGTGCATCTTCACGGCCAGCTCACTGTTGAACAGATACATCGGTCCGAGGAGGAAGAAGTCCACATCCGGCACCAGCGCGCCAAGAACCAACCCGTACTTGAGCCCCTTGACCCTCGCCACCCCGGAAGGGGTGTCGGAAGCCTTGACCCAGGCCTTGGCCACGTACCCGCCGATAAGGGCGTGAAGCCCTGACTGCGCCATCCTCGTCACTCCCCCAGCGTACCGTTTCCAACCCTAGCTAAGACGCCTGTCCCGTCTCCAACCCTAGCTAAGACGCCTGTCCCGTCTCCAACCCTAGCTAAGACGCCTGTCCCGTCTCCAACCGGGAAGAAGGTTCGCGCCGGCCGGCGGCGTTCCTTCGGGCCCGCTTTGCCCGGGCGACAAGTCCCGACACGGTTCGGACCTCGGGGCTGGAAAGGACGGTATGTCTTGGGGACTTGTGCAGGAATGTCCATGAACAAGGGCGAAACCACGGGATTGCCGAGTGGGCGTCTAGCGGTGAGCCGGCGCGGATAGCCCATGTCCATGCCGCCCGCCCAGGAAGCCGAGGGTATGGTCATGACCATGAGGGATAGGAAACGCACAAGCGGCCCTCCGACCAGGAGGGCGTCCTTGTCTGGGCTGGCGTGCGCCATCCTGCTGGGGGCGACCCTGCTCCTGGTTTCGTGCGCGCCGATATCCCCGCCGCCTGGCCAGAATGGGGCCGTCGGCCAGGCCGGCGACCTGGCGTCGCCCCCGTTCGACACGCTCTTCGCCGCGGCGGCCGCCGACGAGCTGGCCGGGCGTTTGGTCATCTATTTCCTGGACACCGGGCAGAGCGACGCTACCTACATTCGCACTCCCGGAGGCAAAGTGCTTCTCATCGACACCGGGGACGACGATAAGACCGTGGTCGGTTTTCTCAAAGCTAAGGGTGTCTCGCGCATCGACATCCTGGTGCTCACCCACCCTCATGCCGACCACACGGGAGGCGCTCTGGCCGTGCTGACGGAGTTCGACGTCGGGACCCTCTACCATAGCGGGTTCGCGCACACCTCCGAGCACTACCAGCTCGTTCTCGAGAAGGTCCTCTCCCTCCAGCAGGCCGGCGAACTGAGCGTCATCGAGGCCCGGGCCGGCCAGACCCTGGACGTGGGGGAGGGTGTGACGGTCACCATCCTGCACCCGGCCGAGCCTTTGGACACTCAGGCCAACGAGGCCTCGGTCGTCGTGCGGGTTGCCTTTGGGGCCTTCGTCGCCCTTTTCGCCGGCGACGCCGGCGTCGAGAGCGAACGGGCCATTCTGGCGCGGGCCGGGGGGCAGCTGTCGTCGCTGGCGGCCACGGTCCTCAAGGTCGCGCACCACGGGAGTTCCGGCGCGAGTTCGGCCGAGTTCCTGGCGGCCGTCAGCCCTCGGGTGGCGGTCATCGAGGTGGGGCCGAACGAGTACGGTCACCCGCACGCCGACACCCTGGACAGGCTGACGGTGGCGGGGGCCACCATCTTCCGGACCGACTCCGACGGAACCGTCATCGTCCACAGCGACGGCGAGGGTTGGGGGCTTCTGACCGGCGGGGACTAGAGGGTCGCCGGATTGTCTCGGAAGCAACGGCCCGAAGGGCCGGGCGGGGGGTCCCGAGATGCGGTTTCAGGTGACGTTGGACCGGATCGAGGAGGACATGGCGGTGCTCTTGCCGGCGGGACCGGCCACCGCCCATCTCGGGGGGGGCAAGTTGGTGTGGCCCAGGGTCCTCTTGCCCGACGGGGCGACGGAAGGGGTTTACCTGTGGGTGACGGCCGAAGTCGACCTTGAAGCGACGGCGGCCGCCCGGCGGCGCGTCGGCGGTCTGCTGGACGCCCTGCGCGCGGGCGGCGCCGGCGGTCCCGGGAAGAAACCCGAAGGTGGCGGCCAGGGCTAGCGGAGTCAGAGATTGAGGGGGTGGGTCCACATCAAACACCGAGCGAAAGATGAGCGGCCGGGACGCGGCCGGGTTCTGACGTCGCTGGTCCTTTTGGCCGCGCTCATCGCGACCACCCCACTCGTGGGCTGCTCCGGTGGCCCGGAGACAGTGATCGCGGGCCAGGTCACCATCACCGTCTGGCACAGCCAGAAGGCCGAGGCCGCGAAGTTGCTGGCGCAGTTGGCGGCCGAGTTCTCCACCCGGGAAACGAACATCATTGTCAAGCTGGTCGCCAAGCCCGACGAGGCCACTCTCCTGAAGGACCTTCGCCAGGCCGCTTCTTCCGAGCGGGCCCCCTGCGTGGCCGAAGTTCCCGCGGACCAGCTTCACGTTCTTCGCCTCGCCGACATCATCCGGCCCCTGCAGTCGTTCATCGCCAACCGCTACTACGGACTCCAGGTCTCCGACAGCGAGGATTTCTGGCCCTGCCTCGTTCAGGCGAACGCGATGGGCCGGCAGGTCTGGGGCGTCCCGTTCAGCCACAAGCTCTACGCTCTTCTCTACAACCCCGAACTCGTCTCGCGGCCACCGGCCACCTGGGATGAACTGAAGTCGATGGCCCAGTCTCTCACGTACCGAAACGGGGAGCTGGCATCGTCCAGGTTCGGTGTGGCCTTCCGGCCCGACGCCGAGCTTCTCTGCCTTCTCCTCTATCAGAACGGCGGCCGTCTTCTCTCCGGGGACTCCTCGCGCTGGGTCTTCAACGGAGCCGAGGGGCGGGGAGCCTTGGAGTACCTCTACGAACTCGCCACGGTCCGCAAGGCGGCTCTTCTGACCATGGGCCGCCCGGAGCAGGCCGTGGCCACCGGACGGGCGGCTATGGCCATCGGCCAGCCGACCTGGCCCCTCGACCCGAAGGACGGCCCCGTGGCCGTGGCGCCCCTCCCTAAGGGCGCCACCGCGGCGGCGCTGGCGCCGGGGACCAGCCTGACCCTCGTGAACGGGCACACGGACGCCGAGGAAGAGGCGGCCTGGCGGTTCATGCGGTGGCTCACCTCGCCGGAGATCTCGGCGCGATGGTCGGCCTCGACGGGAGACGTGCCCGTCCGACGCCAGGCCATGGCCCAGTTCGTGTGGGCCGCCGGTCTGGGCAGCCTACCGGGGTGGCAGCAAGTCGTGGCCCAGATGGACTCGGTTGTCCTCCTGCCGAGCGTCACGGGCACGGCGGCGGCCGGCAGTTGGGAGAAGGTCCGAGGCGACCTGTCCCAGGCCGTGACGGCCTATTTGCTGGGCGCCGTGAGTTCCTCGCAGAGCGCCCTGGATAGCGTGGCCATACCGGCGAACCGGGCTCTGTCCGGCCCCTAGGCGTCGCGCCTGGGCCGAACCACCGGGAGGCGACAGCCTTGCGGATCCTCCTCACCAACGATGATGGCGTCCACGCGGACGGCCTTGCCGCCCTTTTCGACCGGTTCGCTCGGAACCACGAAGTCTACGTGGTCGCCCCCGACCGCGAGCGCAGTGGTTCGAGCCACGCTATCACGGTCTTCCAGCCCCTCATGGTTCACCGGACGCGCGTCGGCGGCCCCGACTCGCCCGGCGGGGGCGCCGAAGCCTGGGCCGTGGCCGGCATGCCCGCCGACTGCGTGAAGCTCGCCGTGACCAGCCTGCTCCCCTGCCGGCCCGACCTCGTCGTCTCAGGCATCAACCGGGGCCCGAACCTCGGCAGCGATGTCTTCTATTCCGGGACCGTATCGGCGGCCATCGAGGCCATCATCCTGGGCCTGCCGGCCATCGCCGTGTCCCTGGCCGCTTTTCGCGACCTGGACTACTCCTTCGCCGCCTCGTTCACGGAGTACCTGGCGTCGCGGCTGGTGGGCCAGGGCCTTCCGCCCAGCACCCTGCTCAACGTGAACGTGCCCGCCACCGAGCGCTCCGCCGTGGCCGGGGTGCGCGTGACTCGCCTTTCCGGGCACGAGTGGCAAGACACTTTCGAAGAGAGGGCCGACCCCCGGGGTCTTTCCTACTTCTGGCTCGTGGGCGAGTCCCGGGGGGGGAACCCCCAGCCCGGCACGGACACCGAGGCCATCCGCGATAACTGCGTCTCCGTCACCCCCGTCCTTCTCGACCTCACGCATCACGCAATGATGGCGCGACTAGAAGGCTGGAACCTTAACATTGGCGAAGTAGGGGAGTGAAGAACGGAGAGGGAGGCCCGATATGGTTTTCCGATTGGTGCCCCGCGAAGAGAAGTTCTTTACCCTGCTCCAGGATGCCGCCGGCAACATCGTCAGCGGCGCTACTGCGCTCAGCGAACTCCTGGTGGAATGGGAAGACGTCCCGGGGAAGGCCGCCGAGATCAAGGAGATAGAGGCCAAGGGTGACCGGATCACCCACAGCATCATCAAGCTCCTGAACGCCACGTTCGTGACCCCCATCGACCACGAGGACATCCTGACCATGGCCTCCTGCCTGGACGACATCATCGACCGTATCGAGGCCGCCACGGCCCGCCTGGTCATCTTCCGCATCAAGGGCCCGACCGAGCATTCCCGCGAACTCGCCCGGTCCCTGTGCCTGGCTTGCGAGCAGGTGTCCGAGGCCATCGTCTTCTTCCAGCGGAAGCGGTTCCGCGAGGTCACCCAGGCCTGCGTGGAGATAAACCGCCTGGAGAACGTTGGCGACGAGGCCCTGCGGCTCGCCCTGGAGGAGTTGTTCGACGGCTCGCATGACGCTCTGGAGGTCATGAAGTGGAAGGAGATCTACGAGACCCTCGAGGACGCCATCGACCGCTGCGAGGACGTCTCCAACGTCCTAGAGGCCGTGACCCTTAAGAATGCCTAAGGAGACGCGATGAACCCCTACCTCTACATCGTCATCATCGTGGTCTTAGCCTGGACGTACGATCTGTACAACGGGATGAACGACGCCGCGAACGCCATCGCCACCTCTGTTTCGACCCGCGCCCTCACCGCTTCCCAGGCCATCGTCCTGGCCTGGGTCTTCAACATCGTGGGGGCCTTTCTCACGACCGCGGTCGCCAAGACCATGGGCAAGGGCATCGTCGATCCCATGCTCGTGGACCGGGGCGTCTGGATCGCGGCCCTGGTCGGGGCGATCATCTGGAGCGCCTTCTGCACGCACCGCGGCATCCCCATCAGCATCACCCACGCCCTCGTCGGCGGCATCATGGGGGCCGGCGTCGTTGGCTATGGCGTGGGGATCCTCCAGTGGTCCGGGCTGTCGAAGATCTTCATCTGGCTGGTCATCTCGCCCTTGGTCGGCTTCATCGGCGCCTACATCCTCATGCTCGCGGTTTACTGGCTGTTCCGACGGGTCCGGCCGGCCAAAGCGAACCGGTTCTTCCGGTACGGCCAGACGGTAAGCGCCGCCTTCATGGCCTTCGCGCACGGCGCCAACGACACCCAGAACGCGATGGGCATCATCACCGCCTCCATGGTCGCCGCCGGTTTTCTCAGCAGCTTCGTGGTTCCGGTATGGGTCATTTTCGGGTCGGCCTTCTTCATGGGGCTCGGCACGGCCGTCGGTGGGTGGAAGGTCATCCGGACCCTGGGCATGCGGATGACCAAGATCGAGACGCCCCAGGGCTTCAGCGCGGAGACGGCCGCGGCCGGGTCGATCATCGTCGCGAGCCTGGTCGGCGCCCCCATCAGCACGACGCACGTCATCTCGACGGCGGTGATGGGCGTGGGGGCGACCCGGCGGGTGTCCGCCGTGAGGTGGGGCATCGCCCGGGACATCGTCCTGACCTGGGTGCTTACGTTCCCGGGTTCCGCCCTCGGGGCGGCCCTGACCTATCTGCTGATCAGGCCGCTTTTCGTCAAGTAGGAGGCGACCCTGCCGGTCGCGGCCGGACCTTGGCGCTCGGCCCAGCCAGGCGTTAGCCTCCGGTCCTCATCCAGGCGCCGGCCCCCGTGAGGGTTGACGCCGTTCCGTACCGCGCGACCAGGGCGATTTCTGCCTTCTGGACCGCGAGTCTGACCAGATTCCCGCAGTTGCGGGAGCTCACCCCGCCCCACCCTTCGTGCGAGACCACGTCCCAGACTCCAAGTTCACGCGCCAACTCGTATTTCAGGGCGTCTGACATCACACCACGCGAGTGTCTTGGCAAGGAAGCACCTCCCTTCGCACCGACCGGCAGGGTCCCTGGTAGTGTTGGCCCACCGGGGTCTAGCCATCCCCACGGGGCATAGAAGACCTCGGAGCGGGAGCGGGGAGCAGGCCTGCGGTCCTCACGGCGGGAGGTGGGCGACGGTGCGGCGACCGCGCCGGTGGCGACATCTCGCCGCCCTCCTTCTCGTGGCCGCGACCCTCTCCGGTGTGGCCCTCGGGCTCCGGCCGGCCGCGCCGGGCCGGACCGGGGCCGTCGAGGCCGGTCGCCGGCCCCGCCACGACCTCACCACCTGGCACGGCGCCCTGAGCTACGAACCCGGCCCTCTCGACCCGGCCCGCGCCGTGACGGTGACCGACGGCGCGGTGTGCGCCTTGGTCTACAGCGGTCTTGTCCGCTTCGATGCCGAGGGGGAAGTGGTCCCGGACCTGGCCACAAGTTGGGAGGTCTCGGGCGACGGCCTGGTCTACACTTTCCGCCTGCGCCGCGGGGTGCGCTTTCACGACGGCGCCCGGCTTACGGCGGACGACGTCGTCTTTTCCTTCACGCGCATCCTCGATCCCAAGGTGGGCTCGAGCCGGGCCTGGGTCCTGGACGCCATCGACGGGGCGGTCGAGTTCATGGCCGGCCGGGCGTCTTCGGTCCGCGGGCTTCAGGCACCGGATCCCGACACCGTCCGCCTGACCCTGGCCCGGCCGCTCGCCCACTTTCCGGCTCTCTTGGCCATGCCGGCCGCCTGTGTCGTGAGCCCCGGGGCCGTGACGCGGTGGGGGCCGGATTTCGGCTACCACCCCGTGGGCACCGGACCCTGGATCCTGGAGTCCTGGCGGGAGGGGGTCGGGATGCGCTTTGAGGCCAACCCCGACTACTTCGGGGAGCCGCCGCGCCTGGGCCACCTCGACTACCGTTTCATCCCCGACGCGGCGACGCGTCAGGCCGAGTTCGAGGCCGGGAACCTCGAGGTCCTGGCCCTCGGCGAGGAAAACGCCGCCTACTTCGCTTCGAACCCGCGGTGGTCCGGGCACATCGTCCGGTCGCCGGAACTGGCCGTGATCTATGTCGCCCTGAACTGCGCGAAGCCACCGCTGGACAGTGTTCTCGTCCGGCGGGCCCTAAACCACGCCATCGACCGCCAGGCCATCTTCGAGGCCATCCGACCCGGCCGGTACGTCCTGGCGGCCGGGTCGGTCCCTCCCGGACTGGCCGGCCATCAGCCGGACTGGCCCGGGTACGCCTACGACCCGTCACTGGCCCGCACCCTCCTGGCCGAGGCCGGGTACCCGGAAGGCCTGTCTTTAGACCTCTACATCCGGGCCGGCGGGATGTCCGTGTTCTGCGCCGAGCCGATCCAGGCCGAGTTGGCTCGGGTCGGGGTCCGCGTACGGATAGTGCAACTCGAGACGCAGGCCTTCTTCGCCGCCACCGGCGACGCCGGCAATCCCGACATGGGCCTTCTCTCCTGGGTCGCCGACTACGCCGACCCCGAGAACTTCCTGTTCCCTCTCTTCTTCTCGGGGAACCCGCCCTCGGCCGGGAACAACGCGCGCTTCGGCAACCCGACGGCCGACCGGCTGATGGCGGAGATCCACCGCGAGCCCGACCCCGCCCGCCGGGCCGTCCTCTGCCAGGCGGCCGAGAGGGTCGTCTTCGAACAGGCGCCTTGGATACCCCTCTTCTTCCCGGTGAGCCTCGTCGTCTGCCAGCCCGAGGTGCGCGGGTTCCGCGTCTGGCCTGTCTATAACGGCAATAAGATGACTGAAGTGTGGCTGGAGGAGGGAGGCGGCCGATGACGGCCTTCGTCGCGCGGCGGCTGCTGGCGGCGGTTCCCGTCCTCCTGGCGGTGAGTCTGGCGACCTTTGCCCTGCTCTACTTGGTCCCCGGGGACCCGGTGAAGACCCTGGTCGGTGAGAGGGCCAGCCCGGAGACCATCGCCAACATCAGGCGCGACCTCGGCCTCGACCTACCGGTCGTCCAGAGGTACCTCACCTGGCTGGGGCGCACCCTCCGGGGCGACCTCGGCCGGTCCTGGACCACCGGGCGTCCGGTCGCCGCCTCGCTGGCGGTGCGCTTCCCGGTCACGCTCCGGCTGGCCCTCGTGGCCTTCGCCGTCTCCGTCACCGTCGGGCTTGGCGTGGGCGTCTTCTCGGCCACCCGGCATAACAGCGCGGCCGACCACGGGGTGAGGTTCCTGCTCCTCCTCACCGGGGCCGTGCCCGTGTTCGTCATGGCCACGGCGGCCATGTACGTGTTCGGCGTGCGCCTGCACTGGCTTCCGGTCTCCGGCCTGGGCGACGGCTCGCTGCGCCACTTCATCCTTCCCGGGGCCGTCCTCGGGCTCTATCTCTCCATCTACCAGGCGCGCATGACGCGCTCGGTGATGCTCGAGGTCATCCGGCAGGACTACATCCGGACGGCCCGGGCCAAGGGCTTGCCGGAGCGGGTCGTCATCTGGCGGCACGCCTTCCGGAACGCGCTGGTCACGGTGATCACCCTGCTCGGGGGGTCGCTGTCCAACCTCCTGGTCGGGTCGGTCCTGACCGAGACCATCTTCAACCTTCCGGGCGTGGGACGGTTCACGGTGGACGCGGCCTACGCCCGCGACTTCCCGGTCGTGATGGGCTGCTTCCTCTTCCAGGCCGTTGTCTTCGTGTCGGCCAACGTCCTGGTGGACATAGGCTACGCCCTGGCCGACCCGAGGGTCAGGGTTGGCTAGGGGCCGGGCGCGCCTGAACGGGATGGCTGTGGCCGGACTGGGCCTGCTCGTGGTTGTGGTCCTGGCCGCGCTGGCGGCACCCCTCCTGGCCCCGGCGCCTCCGGACCGCCTGTCCCTGGGGGAAAGCCTCCAGCCGCCGACCCCGGCCCACCCCTGCGGCACCGACTACTACGGGCGGGACGTCCTCAGTCGTGTGCTCCACGGGGGCAGAGTGTCCCTGGCCATCAGCCTCTCGGCGCAGTTGGTGGCCCTGGGCCTCGGGGTGACCCTGGGCGTCCTGGCCGGCTACTTCGGCGGTTGGGTGGACTTCGCGGTCATGCGAACGGTGGATGTCTTCCTCGCTTTCCCCGACCTGCTCTTAGCCATCGGCATCGCCGCCGCGCTCGGACCGGGTCTGCCCTCGGTCCTGGTCGCCCTGGGTCTGGTGGGCTGGCCGGGTCTGTGCCGCCTGGTCCGGGGCGAGGTCATGGCCCTCAGGGAGCGGGACTTCATCCAGGCGGCCAAGGCCATCGGCGCCGGACACGGGTGGATTCTGTGGCGTCACGTCCTGCCGAACGTGGTGGCCCCGACGGTCATCGCCACCAGCCTGGGCCTCGGGAGCCGCATCATGCAGGAGGCCAGTCTGTCCTTCCTCGGTCTTGGGGTGCAGCCGCCGGTGGCCTCCTGGGGCTCGATGGTCCACTTCGGCCTCAGGTGGCTCTCCCGCGCTCCGTGGCTGGTCATCTTCCCGGGTCTGGCCATCGCCATCGCCGTGCTGGGTTTCAACCTCCTGGGGGACGGACTGCGGGACGCGCTCGACCCGAGGCTGGAGGAATGAGCGGTCGGAGCGGTCGGAACGACCGGGGTGGTCGAAGCGACCGGGGCGGCCGGGGCGGCCGGAGCAACCGGAGCGGTCCGTTCAAGCTGTTGGAGGTGTGCGACCTCCGGGCCGAGTTTCGGACGGCCCGGGGTCGCCTCCGGGCCGTGGACGGGGTCAGTTTCGACCTCGACGCGGGGGAGACCCTGGCCATTGTCGGCGAGTCCGGCTCGGGCAAGAGCGCGACCGCCCTGTGCCTGCTCCGGCTACTGCCCGACCCGCCCGGGCGGATCACCGGGGGCCGCGTGCTCTTGCGCGGGCTCGACCTTCTGAGTCTGGGCCCCGAGGAGATGGTGGGGGTGCGGGGCCGCGAGGTGGCCATGGTCTTCCAGGAGCCGGCCACGGCCCTGAATCCGATTCTGACCATCGGGGAGCAGGTGGCCGAGGCGGTGCGGGCCCACCGGGGCCTCCGTGGCCGGGCCGTCGGCCGGGCGGTCGTCGACGCCTTGGCCCAGGCGGGCCTGCCCTCACCGGAGAGCCGCGTCCGCCGGTATCCTCACGAACTCAGCGGGGGTATGAAACAGAGGGTGGTCATCGCCATCGCCCTCGCCTGCGAACCGGCGGTCCTCATCGCCGACGAGCCGACCACGGCCCTGGACGTCACGGTCCAGGCTCGGCTGCTCGACCTTCTCGCCTACCTCCAAGCCAGGCTCGGGCTGGCCATCCTCCTCATCACCCACGACCTCGGCGTCGTGGCTCGGACGGCGGACCGCGTCGGCGTGCTGTACGCGGGGCACTTGGTGGAGACGGCCCCGGTCGTCGAGTTCTTCCGGCGGCCGCTCCACCCGTATTCGCGGGGTCTTTTGGCCGCCTCTCGCCTGGCCGGCCCAGGGGGCGGGCGTCTCCAGGCCATCGAAGGCGGCGTGCCCGACCTTCTCGACCTTCCGCCGGGGTGCCCGTTCGCCCCGCGCTGCCTTGTCGCCCGCGCGGCCGGTCGGCGGGCGGGGCCGTGCGGCGACGCGTTCCCGCCGCCCACGCGGGCGGGGGAGGGTCATGTCGTCCACTGCTGGTATCCGGGGGTGACGAAGTGAGGAACTCGGCTGGGAGCGCCCCGCCCGTCCTCTTGGCCGAGAACCTGGTGAAGGTCTGGGGTCGCCGCCGGGGGCCGACGTCGCGCCCGGTCTCGGGGCCGCCCCGCCCCGCGGTGGATGGCGTGTCCCTCCGCGTCGCGGCGGGAGAGACCTTCGCCCTCGTCGGGGAGTCCGGGTGCGGGAAGACGACCCTGGCCCGCATGGTCGTCGGTCTTCTCCGTCCGACGGCGGGCCGGGTGCTGATCGACGGGGTCGACGCCTGGCGAGGGGGGAAGGATGCCGCCGGCGCCCGGCGCCGGGTGCAGATCGTCTTCCAGGACCCGGGGGCGGCCCTCGACCCCAGGCAGCGCGTCCGCGACGCCGTCGGCGAGCCCTTCCTAGTGCACCGTCTGGGCTCTCCGGGCTGGCAGCGCCGGGAGACCGACCGGCTCCTCGAACTGGTCGGGCTCGGCCCCGGCGAAGGCGACCGCTACCCCCACATGCTCTCCGGCGGGCAACGGCAGCGCGTGCTCATCGCCAGGGCCCTCGCCCTGAAGCCGGGGCTGGTCGTCCTGGACGAGCCCGTCTCGGCCTTGGACGTTTCGGTCCGAGCGCAGATACTGAACCTCCTCCGGGACCTGCAGTCGGAGATGGGGCTCGGCTACCTTCTCATCAGCCATGACCTGGGCGTCGTCCGGCGCGTGGCCGGCCGGGTGGCGGTCATGCACGCCGGGAGGGTGGTGGAGGAAGGACCGGTGGAGGACATCTGGTCGTCTCCGGGCCACCCCTACACCCGGGCTCTCCTTGCGGCCGTCCCGGTGCCCGACCCGTCGCGGCGCCCGCCCCCGCCCGCGCTTCCTCCGACGGAGCCGCCGCCGGCCGGGGAGCGGGGCCGGGCCTGCCTCTACCAGCCGTCTTGCCCGGCGGCCGGCCGCTTCTGCCTCCGGCAAGAACCCGTCCTGGCCCCCGGGCCGGGTCCGGCGCCGGCCCCGGACCATCTCGTCGCCTGCCATTTCCCGCTGCTGGCGAAGTGACGGGTTCGCGTCAAATGGCGAGAAATGGACCTGCTCCCAGCGTTATTGACCAGCGTTCCCGCGCCCAAACCCCAGGAAAGGCCCGACGAGGGCAGAAATGACTGTTTCTGACTCCTATTTATGACTATTCCTGACCTATCGTCGACCGGAGGGCGAGAGCATGCGGCTGGGGCGAGGCGTCGTCGCACTCTTAGTCGCGCTCGCCTTTGTCAGCCTCACGTACGTGGTCGGCTGGGCGGCCGGGCCTCACTCGGGGAAGATTCAGAGTGCGGACCGGGAGGGCAGCAGGATGGCGACCACACCGGGCGGCCCAGTCGGCGGCACGACCCCGGGGAACGGCGCTTCGCTTCTTGCGGCCAGGCCGTCCCTGGAGTCTCCGAGCGACCTCATCCTTCGCTCCCAGCTTCCCTCGGGGGCCTTCCGGCTCAAGCCGGACGACTCTCGGATCATCCCGTACTTCGCCAATCTGGCGGCCGTGGCTTTGGTCGGAAATCACGCCGACGACGTGCGCCGGTACCTGGAGTGGTACCTGGCCGGCCTCAACGGGCCCGACAGTTGGGGCCTTGACGGGACCATCTACGACTACGCCCTGGACCGTGACGGGGGCGAACGCCCGACCGGGAAGTACGATTCGGCCGATTCCTACGCGGCGACGTTCCTCACCCTGCTCCGGCGGTACCTGGACGTGACCGGTGATGTGGAGTTCGTCGGCGCGAACCTCCCGGCCGTCAGGCGCGTGGCCGCCGTGATCACCGCGCTCCAGGACGAGGATGGGCTGGTCTGGGCCAAAGCCAACCGTCGGGAGAAATACCTCATGGATAACGCGGAGGACTACCGGGGGCTCGCGGATTACGCCGCGGTCCTGGCCTGTCTGGGGCTACCCGAGGAAGCTTCTCTCGCCGCCGCCGCCGCCGAGCGGGTCAAGGGCGGGGTCGAGGCCAGGCTGTGGAACGCGGAGCGCGGGACCTACGATTGGGCGATTTACACGCTGTGGCTGGGCCACCGCCGACTGGGCGAGATCTCCCGCCCGTCCGGCTGGGAACGCTGGTACCCGGACACCGTGGCTCAGGTCTTCCCGGTCATCTCCGGTCTGCTCGAGCCGTCGGACCCGAGAGCCGTGGCCTTGTACGAGGGCCTCAACGCCTCTCATCCCGGCTGGGTCAGCCAGGCCAAGCCTGACCCGCATCCCTGGTCCGTCCTGGGCTACGCCGCCGCCATCATGGGCGACACCGGGCGGGCCAGGATGTTCGCCGGCGCCACGGCCGCTACCTACCTCCAGGAACACGGGCCGTATTCGGGCCTGTCGTGGGAACTGGGCTACCACCTCCTCACCGCCGACCTCCTAGGCGAAGAAGGGGGCCCCACCGACGCTTCCGAGCGTGAAGGAGACTGACCGCTCACCCTCAGGCCCGCGGGTTACGGGTCACCTTCACTATCTCACCATCGCTCAGGTGGAAAACGACATCGGCCGCCTCGGCTACCTTGGCGTCGTGGGAGACGACGATGAAGGTCTGGCCGCGCTCCCGGTTGAGCCTCACGAAAAGGCGAATCATCTCTTCCCCGGTTTTGGTGTCGAGGTTGCCCGTCGGCTCGTCAGCTAGGACCAGGGCGGGGTCGTTGGCCAGGGCCCGCGCGATGGCCACCCTCTGCTGCTCGCCTCCGGACATCTGCAGGGGAAGGTGGCCCATTCGTTCGCCGAGTCCCACGGTCTCCAGGAGTTCGGTGCCCTTGGTTCGGCAGACGCGGGCCGGTTTGCCGGTGAAGCGCATGGGGAGCATCACGTTCTCCAGGGCCGATAGGTGGCTGATGAGATTGAAGAACTGGAAGACGAACCCGATCTTCCGTCGCCGCAAGAGAGCGAGACCGTTCTCGCGGAGACGGCTGTACCTCTGCCCGTCGAGAACCACATCACCGCTGGCGGGGCGGTCGAGACCACCAAGCAGGCCGAGGAGAGTGCTCTTGCCGCAGCCCGAGGGTCCGACCACGGCGGCGAACTCCCCGGACCCGACCGCGAGGTTCACGTCCTTGACCGCGTAGATCGTCTTGCCGAGGTAGAAGGTCTTGTTGAGGTCCTTGGTCGAGATGACCGGGACCTGGCCGCCGTCGCCGGCGTTCGGGCGGGAACGGGATTCGGGCTTCACGTCTTTGGCCTCCCCTGAGCGGGTGACTCTCCGTTCAACTCGGCCAGGGGATTCCCTGGCGGCGAAGTCCCCGGGCCGCGAAAGGAAAATCGGCAATTCCCGGGAAACTTGCGATGTCTCGGGCCGTAGTAAGAAGCATGGTCCGGGATAGTCTACCGTCAGAGGAGGGGCCGGCCCATGTGGTTTCTGGCCATTGTTCTGGGGGCCTTGGTGGTGGCCGTCTTCCGCCTGACCACCCGGTACCACTACGGCCCCCGCAGCCGCCGTCTCTTGGCCGCGGAAGTAGCGGGAAGTCTCCTGCTCGGTCTCGGTCTTTCCCGTTGGTGGCTCTTCGTCTCAGCCACCGGCGTCTACCTCATCCTCGCCGGCCTGATGGTCTCGGTCGTCGTCTTCATCCTGGCCGCTCTGACGACGGCGGAGGTTCTCCGCAAGAGCCGCCAGCGGGTCTTCGACGAACGCCTCTTTGCCCTCCAGGCCCAAGAGCAGAAGCTCACGACCGAACTCAACAAGGCGAACCGGATGATGCAGGCCGAGATGAGGCGGGAGGAGGTGGCCGGCTCGGACGCCCGGGCGCAGGAGGGCCGGCTGGCCTCGGACCGCCAGAGGATCGAGACCTGGAAACACGCGAGCGGGACGGCCCGCATCAGGTCGCTCAAGATCGAGGAGTGGGAGGGCGAGTTCCGGGCTCTGGACCCGGCCGGGCTGGACGCCCGGCAGACGGCCCTGGAAGCCGAGCGGAGCGGGAAGCCCGACCCCGAGCGGGTCGCCCAGATCGAGGTTCTGCTGGCCCTCGTGAGCATCGCCAGGGACAGCGTTCTGATGGCCTCGCCCGTCTCGATTGTGCCCGAGCCGGGAGTTCGCGACCTCGTCCGCCGGCGGCGGGAACTCGAAGGTGAACTGGCCGGCGTCCGGGCCGAGTTGGGGAACTGGCAGCGCCGCCTGGCAGAATTCCTCGCCAAGGAGATTGTCCTGGACTAGGACCGTAAGGAGGCCGCTAAGCCATGAGCGTCATGAGCCGGTACCGGACGAAGATCAGGCTGTCGCCCACACGCGAGGTCGATGGGAAAGTCGACCCCACCTGGCAACTGATGCGGGAAGCCGTCGAGGCCACGGCCCAGGAACTCGGCGGCCGGGTCGCCGACCGAGTCCTCGACGCCTACAACAAGAGCGTCGTCTGCGACTTCGCCGTGATCACTCCGGGGTTCCCCCGGGGCGTGGGCGTCCGGGTGGACTCCGCCGGGGCCGTGACGTTCATTTACGACCATTACGACCAGTCAGGCCGCGGCTACCGGCGGACCGCCGCTGATATCTCCGAAGGGATTATCCAGAACTACACCGCCTTGGCCGTGGCCAAGGCCCTGGCCGAGATGAACTACTCGGTCGAGGTCGATGAGGCCCGCGAGGGCCCCACAGGCGCCAGGGCGGTCGTGGTCAGGGGGAGTCTCTAAGCCATGACGCGTAAGGTGAGGGTGAAAGTCGGGACCGACGGGGCCGTGGAGGCCGATTTTGTCGGGTTCTCCGGCTCCGACTGCCTCGAGGAGGCCGAGAAGCTGGCGGAGAACCTGGCCCGCTTCGGACTGCTCGTCGATCCAACCTCCGTCCGCAAGAAGACCCAGGCCGAGCTGGAGGCGGAGACCGAGACGACCCAAGAGGAGCGGGACCCCGTCCCGGCCCAGCGCAAGTGAACCGCCGGGCGGCCCAGACCGCGGTCGAGCCCGCACGGCCGTCGCCGCCCCGTCCGCGAAGCTTCCTCGAGGTCCGGGTGGCCGCGGGACGGGTGGAGATTCTGGAGTTCGGCGGCCTGGGACGGTCCGAGAGGCTGCGGGCCCATCTCCGCCGGTTGGGGCTAGCGACCTACGAGGAATGGAGTTCTCCCTGCGGATAGGAGCGTCGACCACGTGGGCAACGACATCTATGATGCCGGTTGGATAGAGGGCGGTCTGCTCAAGCGGAAGAGCAACTACTCCCCGGTCGTCTGTTTCGAGACCACCGACCCCAAGCGCCTCCTGCAACTCAAGTCCCACCTGCTGGCGCACCCCGAGTACGGGCGGGCGGGGAACATCTGGGTCTACGACCAGTGGGACGGCCTTGGCCGCCTGGCCCGGCAGGGCGAGGAGGTTGTCACCGAACCGTTCCGCAAAGAGGCTGGGTCATCCGCCCTGGCCAAGAAGCTCGGTGACGAGGCCGGCCGGGTGACCGAGTTCCGGGCCGCCCTCAAAGAAGTCGACCGGCGCCTCCGTGACCCGCGCACCGTCCTCATCGTTCAGAACATCTCGGAGAACCGGGAGCACGACACCGGCCTCCTGAGCGCCCTGAAGGCCTGGGCCATCGACCCCCTGGTCATCGCGAGCGGCTCGGTCATCTTCCTGGTCACCTCGGCCGTGGAGCGCGTGCTCGACGATCTGACCCGTGAACTCTCCGTCATCATCACCGTGGACCCTTCCTCCGGCGACGAACGTCAGCGCCTCATCCAGACGGCCGCCCGGGAATTGGAGGTGGCCCTGCGCGAGGAACAGGTCACCGAACTCGTCATCGCCACGGCCGGCCTGAACCTGCACCAGCTCGAGAGCATCCTCCTTGAGACCTACTTCATGGACAAGCAGTTCGCGATGGCCCGCCTCAAGACCCTCAAGTCCGAGTTGGTGAAGAAGTCGGGGGTCCTCGAGGTCACCGACCCCTGGGCCACCTTCGACGATATCGGCGGCTACCAGGTCATCAAGGACTTCGTCCACCGCAATATCATCGACGTCCTCTCCCGGCCCGACCGCGCCCGCCGCCTCGGAGTCCCCTTGCCCCGCGGCCTGCTTCTCTTCGGCCCGCCCGGCACGGGCAAGAGCCTGTTCGCCAACGCCCTGGCCAGCGAGATCAACCTGCCCTTCATCAACTTCGTCACCGAGAACATCTACTCCAAGTGGCTGGGCGAGTCCGGGCAGAACATGAAGAACGCCATCCGCCTGGCGGAGAAGATGTCGCCGGCCGTGGTCTTCGTGGACGAGATAGACCGCTTCGGCAAGCGCACCGAGGCCGGCGACTCGGCCAGCGAGGAGACGCGCCGGGTCTTCTCCCAGTTCCTGGAGTGGCTCGGGCGCCCCGACCGCGAGGCCATCATCGTGGGCACGACCAACGTCCCGGGCCACCTGGACGAGGCCTTCACGCGCACCGGCCGGTTCGACTACAAGATTCCCTTCTTGTTCCCGGGGTCGGCGGCGCGACTTGAGGTCATGCGCGTTCACCTCGGCCTCACCGGCAGCGACCGGCGGTACCGTCCTCCGCTGGCCATGACGGAAAAGGACCTCCTGGAGTATCTCACGCGGGTCATCGTCCCGAAGACGGCCACCTTCTCCGGCGCCGAACTCGAGGAGGTCGTCACTCGCTCCAAGCGCAACGCCTTCAGGCGGGGGGCCGACGCGCTGGGCCTCGAGGACTTCGACTCCGCCGTGGCGAGTTTCCGCATCGACACCGCCCAGCGCGGCCGGGTCATCGGGACCTACCTCGACGAGGCCAGGCGTCTGACCGACGACCAGGCCTTCCTCGACGAGATCCAGGCGGAGATGGGCGTGGCGGGCCGCGCCTAGCCCCACCGCATAGCCCGGCCGCATAGCCCGGCCGCCGCCGTGCCACCCTAAGCAGGCCTTCCTACCCTGCCTGCGGCGGTGGTCACGTGCCAGGTCTCCTTCTCATCGCTCCCTCTCAGAAGACCGGTTCCCGGGCGCTGTTCCCACCCCTGTCCCTGGGTGTCCTCGCCGCTCTGACCCCGGACGACTGGGACATCAACCTCGTGGACGAGGCCGTCCAACCCCTGGACCTGGAGGCCATCCTCCGCCGGGGGCGCATCGACCTCGCCGGCATCACGGTGATGACGCCCCTCGCCCCCCGGGCCTACGAACTGGCTGACGCTCTCCGGGCCAGGGGCGTGCCGGTCGTCCTGGGGGGCATCCATCCGTCGGCCCTACCGCGGGAGGCCGCCCGCCATGCGGACGCGGTCGTCGTCGGGGAAGCCGAGGGGGTCTGGAGGCAAGTCCTCGCCGACGCCCGGAAACGGCGCCTGGGACGGTTCTACCAGTCCCGGTCCAGACCCAGCCTGGAGGGTCTGTCCATCGCCCGGCGAGACCTCTTCCGGCCGGGGGCCTACCTGACCCTGGCCACGGTCCAGACCTCCCGGGGTTGCCCGTTCTCGTGCGATTTCTGCTCGGTGACTCGCTTTTTCGGGCGGACCTACCGGTGTCGGCCGGTCGCCGACGTCGTCCGGGAAATAGAGACCCTCGGGCAGAAGATCATCTTCTTCGTGGACGACAATATCTTCGGCGCGCCGGGACGGGCCCGCGAGCTGTTCCAGCGCCTCATCCCGCTCCGGCTCACCTGGGTCGGGCAGAGTTCCATCAACATCGCCCGGAATCCCGAACTCCTCCGGCTCGCCGCACGCAGCGGGTGCCGCGGTCTCTTTGTCGGGCTGGAGTCGTTGATCCCCGACAACCTTCGCGACATGGGTAAGAGCCTCCTCAACCGCGTGACGGACTACCGCGAGGCCATCTCCCGCATCCAGGACCACGGCATCGGGGTCGAGGGGGCCTTCATCTTCGGTTTCGACAAGGACGACCCGGGCATCTTCGCCCGAACGGTGGAGTTCGCCAAGCGCGTTCGCCTGGCAGCGGCCCAGTTCGGCATTCTCACCCCCTTCCCGGGGACGCCCTTGCGCGACCGGCTGGAACGCGAGAAGCGCATCACCGTCCGGGACTGGGGCCGGTACACGATATCCAGCGTGGTCTACAGGCCCGTTCGTCTCTCCGCCGAGGCCCTGCAGGGAGGGTTCGAGTGGGCCTACCGCGCCTTCTACTCCTACCCGTCCATCCTGGGTCGCCTTCTGCCGCAAGCGCTGCGCTTCGGGAGCGCCCTGCCCTTCTTCCTGAGGCTCAACCTCCACTTCCGCGAAATCGCCGTGGCCGGTCGGCGAGGATCGGGTCTCGGCGTCGGAGGCTCCTCGGACGGTTTCGGGCTCAATCCCACCTAGCCCGGCCCAGCCGCGGGCCTCAAAGCCCAACATTTCGGGCAATTTCGCCATTTCCGCCAGGGGCTAGGTAGCAGCTAGTTCGCCCGTGGTCTTGTGGGGCGCTTCATTCCGCTTGTATACTTGAACCATGAAGCTAGCGGATTGGGCACGGGGGCAAGGCATCCGGGAGGAAGTCACCGAACGCGGGACCGCACTCTATGCGCGCGTATCCTCTGCGGACCAGAAGTCCGACTTGGATCGCCGGCTGGCCCGACTGTCAGTCTACTCCGCCGAACAGGGTTCCGGGTCGCCAAGGTCGTCGGCCAGATCGGCGCCGGCTTGAACGGGCACCTTGGCCTGCTTGGGCTCGGAGTACATCGAGGCGGCCCTGGCGGCATCCGGGCGACGCCTGGTCGTGATGGACCCTGAAGAGACGAGGGATGACCTGGTGCGGGACATGCTTGAACGCGCCACATCCGTCATCGAGGCGAAGCCATGATCGTCAACCAGGCATTCCGCTACGAACTCGACCCGAAGACCACCTCCCGCGAGGCGCTGGCTCGGCATGCGGGGACCGCCCGCTTCGCCTACAATTGGGGCCTCGAACTCTGCCGGGCTTGCCTGGAGGCCGAGGAACGCCTGCCGGGCGGCATGACCCTACACCGGCTCTGGAACAGGTGGAAGGGTGACAACGCGCCCTGGTGGGCCGAGGTCTCCAAGTGCGCCCCGCAGGAGGCGCTCCGTGATCTGGACCGCGCCTTCGGCAACTTCTGGCGGGGGCGCAAGGCCGGGAGGCCCGTCGGCTTCCCCCGCTTTCGCAAGAAGGGCCGGGACGACCGCTTCCGGCTCACCGGGGCCGTTAGTGTCCTGCCCCGCGCCGTGGTCTTGCCCCGGCTTGGCCCCATCCGGACCAAGGAGCCGACGGCCAAGTTCCGGGGCCGCATCCTATCGGCCACGGTCGGCCGCGAAGCGGACCGCTGGTACGTGTCCCTGGCGGTGGAGCGGGAGCGGCCCGACCCCGCTCTCGTGCAAGGCCCGGTGGTGGGCATCGACCTTGGTTTGGATCGCTTCGCGGTGCTGTCCGATGGGACCGCTGTGGAGGCGCCCAAACCCCTGGCCCGGAACCTTCGCCGGTTGCGTCGTAGGAGCCGCGCCCACAGCCGGAAACGACGCGGCTCGGCCAACCGCAAGAAATCGGCCCTGGCCTTGGCCCGGCTACACCGGCGCATCCGTAACCAACGGCTGGACTTCCTCCACAAGCTGACTACAAGGCTGGCGAAAACCAAGTCGGCCATCGTGGTCGAGGACCTGGCGGTCGCCGGGATGGTCCAGAACCGCCGATTGGCCCGGAGTATCGCCGACGCCGGATGGTCGGAGTTTCGCCGGATGCTGGCCTACAAGACCATCTGGTACGGTTCCAGGTTGGTCGTCGGGCCGCGCTTTCACCCTTCGTCCAAGACCTGTTCGGTGTGCGGTTTCGTGAAACCAAGCCTGTCCCTGGCCGAGCGGGTCTTCCGGTGCGAGGCGTGCGGTTTGACTCTGAACCGCGATCTGAACGCCGCCCTGAACCTTGAGCGGCTTGTCGCCGGGAGTTCCCCGGAGACACGAAGCGCCTGTGGAGCGGACGTAAGACCCGCCTAGCGGGCAGACCGCCGAGAAGCAGGAATCCCGACATGGCGAAAACGCCGTGGAAGGAGGAACGGCGGACCGTGGGCGATGCCGACCTGGTCGTTCTCCTGGTCAACCCCACCGCCGGAGGCGGCGCGGCGGCAGGCATTGCCCGCCAGGCCGTCCATACCTTTGCCGGCCTCGGCCTGGAGGGCGTGACCGTGTCGGCTGTCGGCGCCGAGGCGACCGGGGCCGCCGTCCGTGAGACCCTGGCCGAACTGACCGGGAAAGGTCGCCGGCCGCGGGGCCTCGTCGCCGTCGGTGGCGACGGCACGGTCAGGCTGGCGGCCGGGATTGCCGCCGAGACCGGCTTGCCCCTGGGTATCGTCCCGGCGGGCACCGGTAACGGCGCCGCCTACTCCTTGGGTCTACCCCTGGACGCCTGGGCCGCCTGCCGGGTCGTGGCCCACGGTCGGCCGGAGCCCTGCGACCTGGGCCGCCTGGAGTTCGGTCTCGAGACTTCCCCCGGACCGGCTTCCGAGCGCCGGTCGGTGCCGTTCCTCAACGTCGCCGGGGCGGGTCTGGACGCGGCCATCACCCAGGCCTACCAAGAGTTCGCCTTGGGGGTGCGGGGCGTGCCCGGGTATGTTATCGCCACTTTGCGCTCCCTGGCGACCTATGGGCCCGTGCCCCTGCGGCTGGAGTTTGATGGGCAGGCGCTGGAGCTTGAGGTTCTCCTGGTGGCTGTCGGTAACGGGAGCGTCTACGGGAAGGGCCTCCGAATCGTGCCGTCCGCCAGCCCGTCCGACGGTCTCCTGGATGTCTGTGTCGTTCTCGCCGCCGGCCTGGCCGAGGTATCGTCTCTGGTGGCGCTGCTCTTGGTGGGCCGCCACACCGGCCACCCCCGGGTCCGGACCTTTCAGGCCAGGGAAGTGATTCTGCGGGCCGCCCCGGGCCTCTTACGGGTCGTGCGCGTCCACGCCGACGGCGACCTGGTCGGAGAGCTGCCGGTTCGGTTCTCGGTGCTGCCGGGTGGCATCTCGGTCTTCAGGTCCGGCGCCGGCCGGCGGGTCTGAGCCGGGTGGCCCGTTTTCGCCCTGGGAAACATAAGCCGCAGGGCCTACGAGAGGTGAAAGTCGCCGGTGCCTAGGAGTTCACCTGCTTGCCCGCCTTCTTCTTTGCACGCCCTTTTCCATCCGCCGTCGGTAGCCGTCGTCGGCGCTTCCAAGGGCGAGGGCAAGATAGGTCACGCCATCCTCCAGAACCTGGTCGAGTGCGGGTACCAGGGGCCCATCTACCCCGTCAACCCGAACGAGACGGAGATCCTCGGCCTCCCGTGCTATCCCAGCGTGGGCGGTGTTCCCGGCGCCATCGGCCTCGCTGTCCTGGCGGTCCCGTCGCGGTTCATCCTGGCCGTGGCCAGGGAGTGCGGGGAGAAAGGCGTGCCGGCCCTCGTCACCGTGACGGCCGGGTTCAAGGAGGTCGGTAAGGAAGGCCTCGACCTTGAGAAGCAGCTCGCCGCGCTCTGCGGGCAGTACGGCATGCGGATGGTCGGCCCGAACTGCCTGGGTGTCATTGATACGCATACTCCCCTCAACGCCTCGTTCTCCGCGGGCTTCCCCCACAAGGGGGGCATCGCCTTCCTTTCCCAGAGCGGCGCCCTCTGCGCGGCCATCCTCGACTGGAGCCTCCCGCGGGGGATCGGCTTCTCCAAGTTCGTGAGCACGGGGAACAAGGCCACCCTCTCCGAACTCGACTTCATCCGGGACATGGTTGAAGACACCTACTCCAAGGTCATTCTGGGGTACATCGAGGACGTCAAGAACGGGGAGGCCTTCGTCCAGGAAGTCTCCCGGTTCAGCCGGACAAAGCCCATCGTCATCCTCAAGTCGGGGACGAGCCAGGCCGGCGCTCAGGCCGCCTCCTCTCACACCGGGGCCCTCGCCGGCTCGAACCTGGCCTATGATGTCGCCTTCCGGCAGGCGGGCATCATCCGGGCCGGCAGCATGGAGGAGCTTTTCGACTACGCCACGGCCTTTGCCACCCAGCCCATCCCGGCCGGGCGGCGGGTCGGCATCGTCACCAACTCCGGCGGACCCGGCATCATCGCCACCGACTCCGTCGAGGCCGACGGTCTTTTCATGGCCCGCTTCCAGAAGGACACCCTGGAGGCTCTTCGCGGTCTCCTCTCTCCGGCGGCCAACATCTACAACCCGGTCGACGTGCTCGGTGACGCCACGCCGGACATGTACCGGCAGTCGTTCCGGCTTGTGCTCGGCGACCCCGGCGTGGACGCCGTCCTGTGCCTTCTGACCAGGCCGGCCGGCATCGACCCGGCGGAGGTGGCGGCGGGCGTCGTCGAGGAGCGCCGGCGCTTCCCCGGAAAGCCGGTCGTCGCGGCCTTCCTCGGCGGCGGCAACGTGGCCGGCGGGATCACCGTCTTTCAGAGGTCCGGCGTGCCCACCTATGAGTTCCCGGAACGGGCCGTCCTGGCCCTCTCGGGTCTGGCCCGGTACGCGGACCTCATCAAGGAACCCCCGGTGGGCCAGGGCCACGAGTTTACCGACGTCGACAGGGACAGGGTCAGGGAGACATTCACCGAGGTGCGCCGGGACAGGCGTCTCGTCCTCCTCGGAAGCGAGGCCCACCGGGTCGCCCAGGCCTACGGCATCAACGCCGCCCCCACCCGCCTGACGACGCGCGTCTCCGAGGCCGTCGGGGCCGCCGAGGAACTCGGCTACCCCGTGGTCTTGAAGATCGCCTCGCCAAAGATAACCCACAAGAGCGACATCGGTGGGGTCAAGGTGGGTGTCGGAAACCCGGACGAGGTCAGGGAGGGCTTCCTCGGAATCCTGGAGAACGTCCAGAGAGCGCTGCCCAACGTGCCGGTGAACGGAGTCGAGGTCCAGAAGATGCTCCCCAGTGGCACGGAACTCATCGTCGGGGTGAGCCGCGACGTGCAGTTCGGCCCGCTGGTCATGTTCGGCCTCGGGGGCATCTGGGTGAACCTGCTCAAGGACGTGGCCTTCCGGCTGGCTTCTGGCCTGACCCTGGAGGAGATCGGCAGGATGGTCACGGAGACCAAGGCCAACACCCTGCTCCACGGTTTCCGCGGGCGCCCGCCCCTTGACCACAAGGCGGTGGTCGAGACTATCGCGCGGGTGGCCCAACTCGTCCGCGATTTCCCCGAGATAGCCGAGATGGACATCAACCCCCTGGTCGCCTATGAACGCGGGGTCGGCGCGCTGGACGTCAAGCTCACCATCTCCTGAGGAGGTGTCTGGTTTGGTGAAGAGCCTTTTCGTGATGGGTCAGTACGGCAGCGGGAAGACGGCTCTTTGCCTCGCCCTGGGGCTGAAGATGAAGGAGCGGGGCCTTTCTGTCTCCTACTACAAGCCCGTCTGGACGCCGACCGGAGTCGGGGTCACCGTGGATGCCGACGCCGTCCTGATGCGGGAGGCTCTGGGCCTGAAGCTGCTCCCGGAGCGCCTCTCCCCGTTCACGGCGTCCGCCAACTACCTGGCCAGGTACGAGGATGCCGCCAAGGCCCTGGGCGCGATCCGCGGGGGCTTCGAGGAGGCGAGACAGGACGCCGACGTGGTCATCGTGGAAGGCACGAACTGGCCCTACGTGATGATGAGCCTCGGCCTCGACGCGGCGGCCCTCGCCCGGGAATTCGGCTCGATCGCCCTTCTCGTCTCCAAGGTCATCAACGACTACTCCCTCGACGCCACCCTGGTCGTCTGCCGTCTGCTGGCCCTGGAGAAGGTGCCCCTGGCCGGGGTTGTTTTCAACAACGTCCCCCGGACCCTGCTCGACAAGACCAAGAGCATCTACGGGCCGTTCCTCAAGAAGTCCGGCATAGACGTCCTCGGCGTCGTGCCGGAAGCGGTAGAACTCACCGCCCCGACGGTCGCCGAGTTCCAGGAGGCCTTGGGCGGCGAGATTCTGGTCGGCCAGGAACACCTGGGTCGCGTGGTCGAGGACGTGCTCATCGGGGCCATGACCCTGGAGAGCGCCCACAACTACCTCCACCGGGCTCAGAACAAGGCGGTCATCACCGGCGGCGACCGGGCGGACCTGGCCCTGGCGGCTCTCGAGACGAGCACGTCCGTGCTCATCCTCACCGGCGGGCTGTATCCGAACGTCAAAGTCCTGTCCCGGGCGGCGGAGAAGGACGTGCCGGTCATCCTCGTCCACTACGACACCTTCACCGTGGCCGAGAAGCTCCACGACGTGTCGCGCAAGATCCGGCCCACCGACACCAAGGCCATCGCCGTGGCCCGCCAGAACGTGGAGAGTTTCTGCGACTGGAAGAGCATCCTGAGGGCGATCGGGGTGGAGACACACCGCGATTCGGGTGCCGAATAGACTCCGATTAGGATGGCCGTCGGGGCGCCGACAGGATATGCGTCCCGGTGGCTAGAAGCTGCACAGGCCACGGGAACCTACGTTCTCAGCCTGCCGAGGGGAGAGGGTTGGCTTGGGGAAGGTGACGCTCAGCGTCATCAAGGCGGATATCGGGGGATGGGTGGGGCATTCGGGGGTCCATCCGGCTCTGATGGACCGCGCCAGGGAGTGTCTGGCCGCGACGAAAGACCTGCTCATCGATTATCACGTGGCCTACTGTGGCGACGACCTGAACCTGGTGATGACCCACCAGGCCGGCGTTGACTCCGAACCCATCCATCGTCTGGCCTGGGACACATTTGTCGCCTGCACGCTGGTGGCCAAGAAGCTCAAGCTCTACGGGGCGGGCCAGGACCTCCTCAGCGACGCTTTCTCCGGAAACATCAAGGGCCTGGGGCCGGGCGTCGCCGAGATGGCGTTCGAGGAACGCCCGTCCGAGCCCATCGTCATCTTCATGGCCGACAAGACCGAGCCCGGAGCCTGGAACTTTCCGGTCTTCAAGATCTTCGCCGACCCGTTCAACACCTCGGGTCTGGTCATCGACCCCAAGATGCACGCCGGTTTCCGCTTCGAGGTCCACGACCTCTATGAGAACAAAAGGATTTTCTTCTCCCTACCCGAGGAGTATTACGACATCCTCGTCTTCATCGGCGCTCCGGGCCGCTACATCATCAAGTCCGTGTACTCCAAGACCGGCGAGATTGCCTCAGTCGCGACAACCCAGCGTCTCAACCTCATGGCCGGGCGCTACGTGGGCAAGGACGACCCCGTTCTCATCGTCCGCGCCCAGAGCGGGCTGCCGGCCGTAGGCGAGATTCTTGAACCCTTCGCCCACCCCCACATCGTGGCCGGGTGGATGCGCGGCTCGCACAACGGGCCGCTCATGCCGGTCGCTGTCGCCGATGCCCATCCGACCCGGTTCGACGGCCCGCCGCGGGTTATCGCCCTCGGTTTCCAGCTCTGCGAGGGCAAGCTCATCGGACCGCAGGATTTCTTCGCCGACCCGGCCTTCGACCGGGCCCGGAGTGAGGCTCTGGAACTGGCCGACTTCTTCCGACGTCTCGGGCCGTTCGAGCCGCATCGCCTGCCGCTGGCCGAGATGGAGTACACGACGATGCCTGAGGTCATGAACAGGCTCAAAGGTCGGTTCGAGGATATCACGGACTAGGAGCAGCAACGTGGCCGAGCCCCCCGTCCGCTTGCTTCTGGGCAGCATCCATTGCCACTCGACCGGGTCCGACGGGACGGCGGATCCCGGGGAGATCCTGGCCATCGCCGGGGCGGTCGGCCTCGACTTCCTGGCCATCACCGACCACGTGCCGGCCGTCATGGCCGACCATCCTCCGATGCGGCCGCCGGGTGACCGCTCCCACGGCGTCGCCGTCTCCTTCCCGGCCCAGTCGGCGGGAGTGCTCCGCTTGCCCGGCCTGGAGTTCTCACCGCCCCACAACCACTACCTCGTCCTCGGCTTGGACCCCGCCGACGTCCCCAACCCCACGGACCTGCCGGGGTGGCCGCGTCCCGAAGCCTACATGGCTTTCGCCCGGCGCTGGCCCGGGACGCTGGGGTTTCTGGCTCACCCGGACGACCATGGCAACGCCTTCCTCCACCTCCAAAGCTACCGCTGGGACGACTGGGCGGTCACGGACTTCACGGGGCTGGAGGTCTGGAGCCTGTCCAGCGACTGGTCGCGTTCGGTGCGCAACTACCGCGAGGCGGTGCGCGCCGTGGCCGTTGGGGTGCACCGGGCCGTCCCCCCGCCCAACCCCGTGACCGTCGCCCGGTGGGACGCCCTGGCGCAGGAGCGGAAGGTCGTCGGCATCGCCGGCACGGACGCGCACGCCTACCGCGCCCGCTGGCACGGTGTGCGCGTCACCGTCTTTCCCTACGAGCCGGCCTTCGGGACCCTGCAGACAGCGGTCTGGGCGAGGTTCCCGCTGGACGGCTCCCCGGAGGCCAAGGTGTCGGCCATCCTCGAGGCCCTGGGCCAGGGGCGCGCGTTCATGGTCAACCGGGTTTGGGGGCACCCGTCGGGGTTTGTCTTCCGGGCCGGACAGGCGGGGCCAGGCGGGTCCGCCGGGGTCTTCAGTTCGGGCGACACCTTGCCGGCCGGGTTCCAGGCGCGTTTTGAGGTCGCCGTCCCTATCCCGTGCTGGCTTCGCCTGGTGCGGAACGGGGTGGCCGTGGCCAACACCTACGGCCGGGAACTCAGCTTCGAGCCGCTGGAGCAGGCGCCGGCGGCCGGCCCCGGCTGGCCGCCCGGGCCGGAGAACGGCGCCGTCGGGCGCCGCCAGGAAGCCTGGCGCGCGGAGGCGTGGGTCGACGAGCCCCACTGGTCTAAGGCCGGCTCGGGGTTCTTTCCTTGGATCTTCTCGAACTTCATCTACCGGGAGCTGCCCCTTTGAGCGGCCCGGGAGGTATCTCTAAGACCCTGGCGTAGCATAGGCAAGGTGCCCCGTGCGGGCAAGATAACCTTCGGAGGTGCGATTGTGGACGACAAGAAGGTCAAGGAAGCCCTCGACCTTATCCGCCCCCGGCTGCAGGCCGACGGGGGAGACGTCGAGTTCGTGAGCGCGCGGGACGGCGTGGTGAAGGTCCGCCTTACCGGCGCGTGCGGCGGCTGCCCGATGGCCACGATGACCCTGAAGGGCGGCATCGAGCGTTTCCTCAAGGACCGCGTGCCGGGAGTCGTGGCCGTCGAGTCGGTGAGCTAGAGGAAGGTCGCTGCCGGACAAGAACAAGAGCAGGCATGACGGTGCTTTCGGGTGAAGCCGGGAAGACGGTCATCGTGTTCGAGGACGGGGCTTCCGACCAGGAGCTTTCCTCGATCATCGAAGCCACGCTCAGGCACGCTTCCCAGGCCTACCGGGTCATCGTCGCCACCAGCGAGCAGGCTGTCGGCGAGTGTCTGGCGTCGTGCGAGCCAGTTCTGTTCATCATTGACGCCGACCGCTCGCCGGCTCTCCGTTTCGAGCGTCTGGTCGTCGCTGTCCGGGCCGCCTCGGCGACCCGGAGTCTGCCCGTGCTGGCCACGGTCTCGGCCTCCAATCTGGCCGCCCTGCAGGAAGCGTTCCGGTTGCCCCTGGTGGACTTCATCCTCAAACCGCTGAGCCCTGATGAACTCTGGGGCCGTATCCGGGTCTGCCTTCACCACGCCGCGATCCTCGGTGACCTCGAGAGGCAGAACGAGGAACTCGCGCGGAAATCCATGACCGACAGCCTGACCGGGCTGCTCAACACCGCCTGCATCGTGCAGCGTTGCGACCAGGAGATCAGCCGGGCCAAGCGCTACGACCAGCCTGTGAGTTTCCTCCTCGTGGACGTGGACGGCTTTCGGACCGTGAACGAGACGCACGGCCACCCGGTGGGGAACGAGGTCCTGCGGTCTCTGGCCCAGCTCGTCCGGGTCAACGTCCGCGGCGCCGACACTGTCGGCCGGTACGGCGGGGAGGAGTTTCTGCTCATCCTGCCTCAGACGGCCCGCGTCGGGGCGGTGATCTTGGCCGAGCGCCTCCGGAAGGCCATCGAGGTGAGCGCCTTCACGGTCGGGTCGGTCATGGTTAAGGTGACCGTGAGCATCGGTGTGGCCACCTTCCCCGACAAGGGGGTCATCGGCCGGGAGACGATGTTCCTGGCGGTCGACAGGGCGGTCTACCGGGCGAAGACTCTGGGCCGCAATCTGGTGGCCTGGCTCGACGACGCGCCCGCTGAGGCTGACGCCGTCGCGGCCGGGGCGGACGGTGGCGGCCCGGCCGGCAGGGAGGAGAAAGCCGATGACTGAGAGCGGGACCGGGGGAGGGCTTGAGCCCAGGCAGTACCGCCTGGGCCAGACCTACCTGGGCAAGGTCCCCAAGGGCGCGGACCTTGCGGCCTACCTCGACGGTCTCCTGGCGGACAAAGGTATCCGGGCCGGCGCCGTGGGGGTCATCGGCATCCTCGAGCGGGCTCGGCTCGGTTTCTACGACACCGGGACCGGGAAATACGTGGCCACCGAGGTCCCGAACCACTGTGAGATCGCCTCCTGTCTCGGAAACATCTCCTTGCGAGACGGACGCGCCGGCGTCCACGCTCACATCGTCGTCTCGGACGCCGAGGGCCGGACTTTGGGTGGGCACCTTCTTGAGGGTTGCGCCGTGCACTACGCCGAGTTCTGGGTTCTTGCCTTCGAGGGGCAGCCCTTCGAGCGGGGGCTGGACCCGGCGACCAACGTCATGGGCTGGGTTCGCTAGACCCGGATGACAGAGAGAGACACCACGGGGGCGACCGCGCGCGGCGCTAGGGCCGTCGAGTGGGAAGCGTGCCGGAACCTCATCCAGCGCTGCGGCCTCGACCCGGAGCTTTTCGATCTTCTTACCCGCGCCGACAGCGAGCACCGGCCGGAGTGTCTGCGCCTGGTCGACCTGGGTGGTCGCTTCGTCAGCTTCGTCCTGGTCGTCCCGAGGCGCGTCCTCATCGCCGGAGTCCCGGTCGACGGCGTTCTGGTGACCCTGGTGGGAACCGACCCCGCTCATCGTGGCCAGGGTTTCGCTCGCTTGCTCCTTGAGGACACCGCGGCCTTCATCCGGGCCCGGGGCTTTCGCGTGGCCCTCGTCTGTGGTCCTCCCGACTTCTACGCCCGGTTCGGCTTCGTGTCTTGCCTGGGTGAGTACGCCTCCTGCTTCGACCCGGGGCGCGTCCTCACCCGTCCTCGCGCCGGAGGCGTCCCCGCTATCTGGCGTCCCATGACCGACCAAGACATCCCGGAAGTCGCCGCCCTCTACGCGGGCGCGACCGCCGGTACGCCCGGCACGGTCCTCCGCCCGCCGGAAAGGTGGGTCTGGCGGGACCGCAGCCGGGGCCGAGGCGGTCTCGCCGGCCTCGCCGTCTGGCAGGTGGCCTCGGGGCCGGTCCAGGCCTACGTGCGCTGGGCGGTCGGGCAGGCGGGACTGCCGGCGGATTGTCTGGGCGTCTCCGAAGTCGGCGCCGCTTCGCCGGCGGCCCTCATCGCCTCTCTGGAATGGACGGCGAACAAGGCCCTCGAGGCGGACCTGGCCAGGGTTCGCTTTGGCGGGCCTCCCGACCACCTCTTCTCTAGACTGGCTTACCTGAGGGTCGGCGGGGAGTCACAGGTCAAGGCCGCCCGTGCCGGGCAGATTCTCGTGACCAACCGCGGCCTGCTCATGGCCGACCTGGTGCAGACCCTGGCCCAGCGGGCGGCCAAGGCCGGACTGCCTCCCGGGACGGCCGTGGTCCTGGACGTCGGCTCCAAACGGCTCGAACTCCTCTACGCGGGCGACCGGCTGCGGCTCTTAGGAGGACGAGCGGGGCGCCAAGACGACCGGCCCGTCTCGCGGCTGCCGGTGGAAGCCTTCACGGCCATGGCTCTCGGATACGCCGGGGGGGGCGAGCTGGAGGCCCTGCCGGGCGTGGCCCTGGCCGCTTCGCATCGCGAGGCCCTGGCGGCCCTCTTTCCGCCGGCGTATCCCCAGTGGGTCCCGGCCCCGTACTGGTAGCGCCGGGAGAAGGAGGGCGTCTGGTGAGAGCACCCACCGCCGGCCCGGACCCAGTGAGCATCCGGGACTACACGGCCGAAGACGAAAGGGCCTGGCTGGACTGCTGGGCCCGGCTCACGGTCACCTCCCACGCCTGGGGTCTGCCCGCCTACCAGAGCAAGCCTCGCTACGCCAGAGCGGCTGTGGAGTTAGTGACCGTCCCGGTCGCGGCCGCGTCCATCGTCGGTCTTATCGATGTCGAAATCGAAAACAAACCGGGCGAACTCGGCCTGCTCACCGAGAGCCGGTGCGGTTTCGTCTGGGAATTGGGGTTGGCGCCGGAGCACCGCGGTCTGGGGCTGGGGCGCGGCTTGGTCGCGGGCGCCGCCGAACGCCTCAGGGACCGGGGCATCGGCCGGATGGAGTTCTGGAGCATGGACGAGAAGGCCCAGGCCTTCTACGAGCGGCTAGGGATGCGCGAGATCAACCGTCACTGGCGGTTCTGGGTGAGGCCCGTGCCCGACTCCGTCGTCGAGGCTCTCCGGGCGGCCCGCGGCGGCCTCGCCGGCCCCGCCGGCCGCCCGGACGGCCTGACGCCCGGTCTGGGCAGCCTGGCCGTCGCGGTCCTGCACGCCACGTGCGACGTGGCGGATTGGCCGGCCGTCCAGGAAGCGCTGCCGGTGGCGACCGAACCTCCGCTGGAGCCCCACCTGTGCCGCGGTTTCGACTATCGGTTCTGACGGAATGCTGGCGACCCAAACGGCAGGCGGCACGAGGGGCGCCGGCGCGTGTTGGTTTGGTCTGAGTGAGGTTTGCACAAGCTTTGGGCTGTGGTATCATACATTTGCGTGCGCCTATAGCTCAGTGGATTAGAGCACTGGCCTCCGGAGCCGGGAGCGCAGGTTCGAGTCCTGCTAGGCGCACCATTTTCTTTGCTTTTTGAAGTTCTCCCTTGCGAGTCCCGGCCAATGCTTCCCGCAGCCTTGAAGGTTCCTCGCGGTTTCCGCCGTATTTGCTCGTCGAGCGGAATCGCCCTCGGAGGGACGGAGACCATGGCGCGGAGGCTTCTCTGGAAGCAGGTCGACGTTTTCGCCGACCGGCCCCTCTCCGGGAGTGCCGTGGCCGTGTTCCTGGACGGCCGCTCCCTTGACCCGGCGGAGATGGCGGCGGTGGCCCGCGAGATCAATCTCCCCGAGACGACCTTCGTTCTTCCGCCAACGGCCACCGAGGCGACCTACCGCATCCGCAGTTTTGTTCCCGGCCGGGAGAGGCAGTTTCCCAGCAACTCGGTGCTTGCCGCCGCCTTCGCCCTGGCCGAAGAAGGGGCGTTCCAACTCTTCGAACCGTTGACCACGGTTTTCGAGGAGACCTCAAGCGGAGTGGTGCCTATCGAGCTTGAAGTCGCGGGGGGGCGCCCGCTTCGCGCCGGCATGACCCAGACACCTCCGCCTGTTTTCGGCCGCGTCTTTGGCCGGCCCGGCTCTCCCACCATCTCGGCTCTGGCGACGGCTCTCGGCGTGGGTCCCAACGACGTCATCGGACGCGGTCTTTACCCGCAGATCATCGACACCGGTTCTCTTCATCTGATGGTCTGTATTGACGACGTGGCCCTCCTCTCGTCAATCAAACCGGACCTCTCGGCTCTCGGCCGCATCAGCCACCAGCTCGCCTTCGAGGGCTTCGCCGTGTTCGCTCCTCAGCCGCTTGAACCCAGAGCCCAGGTGCGCGTCAGATACTTCTCGCCGGGGGCGCCGATGCCTGAAGAGCCCGCCACGGCCAGCGCCGCGGCCGGGGTCGGCGCGTACCTGGCGAAGTGGAGCATCATCCACCCCGAGAAGACGGGGCTGGCCCGCTTCATCGCCGAGCAGGGGATCGAAATCGAGCGGCCCAGCCTCATCGAGGTGGCCGTTGCGGTGGATTCGCTCGACCGCGAGGTCTTCACGGTCCGGGTCTCCGGCGACTGCTTCACCTCCGCCGCCGGCGAACTCGTCTTGCCCTAGTCTGGCCCGCCCGCCCCCCTGGCCCGCCCGCGCATCCCCGGTCCCGCCCGCGCGCCCCGGGCCCGCTTGAGTCCTACCGGCAACGGGAAGGCTATGGGCGGGAGGTCTTGACCATGGCTCCAGACGGCGAAGACGACATCATCGAGATGAGCCTTCCCGCCGACACCGGCGAGGAACCCTTGGCGGGTCTCCTGCCGAGCCCGTTCTCAGGCGACCAGGCCCACGTCATGCCCCAACTCTTCGGCTGGCCGGCGCCGGTCGCGCGGCGCGTTCCCAAGGGCGAGCAGGAGAACCTTACCACGGGACCCTGAGCGCGAAGAGTCCCTCAGAAAAGGGAACCTCCGGGGTATAGTTGACATAAATGCTCTCCGTGCCACACACATCCAAGTGGAGCAGGCATTACGCCCTTTGCCAAGTTGACAATAACCCCTGTAGAATCACATTGGCCCGTCTCTCGCGCTTCTGCCCAGAGCGGGCCACCCATTTCTCCCAGAGGAGGCCATCTTATGAAACATCCGTCCCGCAGAGCGTCGCGTCTCGGCCCGTCGGTCATCTGCCTCGCCCTTCTGGTCAGCCTGTTCCTTGGTCCCGTCGCGGAGGCGCACGTCATCTCCCCCACCGCCGGAAGACAAGTCTGCCAGATGACTCTTGTTTGGACCCCGACCGGGTACCAGACGCTATGGACGACGTCGCCGACCGGCTCCTGGACGGCTTACCGGACTCCCGGCTGGGTGACCATCCCGGTCACACCGCTGCCTCCGGTCCAGAAGCCTCTGCCGGCTCCACTGCCTGTGCCGACGCCCAAGCCCACGCCGGTTCCGCCGCCACCCACCCCGGCGCCATTGCCCACGCCCAACCCGGCGCCATTGCCCACGCCCACCCCGGCGCCATTGCCCACGCCCACCCCGACGCCGACTCCGGCCCCGTCGTATCGTTCGGATCTCGAGTCGCAGATGGTGGGCCTGGTGAACGCCGAGCGGGCCAAGGTGGGTCTGCCTGCCCTGATTGTCGATCCGGCTCTCAGCAGGCTGGCCAGGATGAAGAGCGCCGACATGGTGGCCCTCAACTACTTCGGCCACATCTCGCCAACCTACGGCTCGCCCTTCGACATGATGCGGGCCAACGGCATCACCTACCGGGCGGCTGGGGAGAACCTAGCCGCGGCCACTAGTCTGGCCCTGGCCTTCGACGGTCTCATGCGGAGCGCCGGGCACCGCGCCAACATCCTGCGCGCCGAGTTCACGCACATCGGGATAGGCTTGGTTCCCGGCGGGCCGTACGGCATCACCTTCACCCAGTTGTTCATCGGCAGGTAGGCGTTCCGGCGGCCCGCAGCCGCCGGGGACTGCCCGCTCCCAAGCTCGCTCGACCGCCTCCGGCGCGCCCCGCTTCGGGGTTCGCCGGAGGCTTTCCCTTCCTCACGTAACCCCTCCCATCCGGCAGGCATAGGATGCACCGACCTGCGCTATAGCAGGGAAAAGCCCAGCCGACGATCCCATCCGGCGAAGTTCCGGGATCCACAGACAAGGGGTCGGGCTGAACCAGGGAAGGGGGGAAATACGTAGTGGCCAGAATGTTAGTTAAGGCTAATGTCGTCGTCGGCGAGGATGTCGCTGAGACCGTTGTCGAGCAAACGGTGTACCTTGAGTACCCAGCCACGAAGGTGGCTGACATCCAGGCCCGGATTACCGAGCTCTCCTGCGAAGCCGTCACGGACGGGGCGATAATCCGCGGGACGGTCCACAAGCAGATCTTCTATGTCGGACCCTACAACAAGGTCTTCCACCAGGCCGAAGATGTCCCGTTCAGCGTCGCCGCGAGCGTCCCGGGCGCTCTGTCCGGTATGCACTGCCAAGTGCATCCGACCGTCCAGGACGTGGATTTCCGTCTCGTCGGCACTCTCCCGACGACCGAACTCCGCCAGAGGGTCATGATCATCTTCTTCGTGAAGGTGACCCGGGCGGAGCAGCTCAACGTCGTGCTGGGAACGACCGGACCGCTCTACAAGCTGCAGCGCGTCATCGCCGAGACGACGACCGGCTCGGTCGTCGAGTCGTTGTTCGACCTGCCTTGTCCGGCCGAGAAGGTCCGGGCGATACGGGCTGTGGTCAGCGAGTTCACGTCGACAGTCGGCGAGGACCAGGTCGTCATCGACGGCATGCTCCACAAGCAGATCTACTTCATCTGCGCCTTCGACCATCAGGAATACCACGAGGCGGAGGACGTGCCGTTCACGGTGGTCGTCCCGCTGCCCGGTGTTCAGCCGGGCGAGGATGTGGACGCGTCGTTGACCGTGACCAAGACGAGTTGGCGCCTGGAGGGCGACCACATCAGCCAGAGGGTGGTCCTCTCCGTCTTCGTCAAGGTGACCGAGATGGCGCAGACCATGCTCTGCACGGATGTCCACGGTCCGCTTATCAAGGTCGGCCGCGTGGCCGGGGAGAACACGAAGGAGGTCCTGATCGAGGACCAGGTCTGCTTGGATGTTCCGGCCAAGAAGATCCAGGAGATCATGGCCGTGATCACCGACCTCGAGGCCGAGGTCATCCGCGGCAAGGTCCTGATCGACGGAACCATCCACAAGCAGATCTTCTTCGTCGGTCCGTACGACGTGGTGCGCCATCAGGCGGTAGACATCCCGTTCACCGCGTTCGTGGAGGTGCCAAACGCGGAGCCGGGGATGACCGCGCAGATTCATCCGACCATCGAGCACGTCGGCTGGGTCCTCATCCGCGAAACGCCGGAGTGCCCGATGCCGGAGTACTACGAGCCGATCTACGATCATTGCTACCGGGTCGTGGACCAGCGCATCGTGATCGAGCTCTTCGTGAAGGTGACGGAGTTCGTGCAGGTGCATGTCTGCCTGCAGGAGCCGCCGCCACCACCGCCTCCTCCACCGGACAACTGCTAGAGAACCGCGGTTTGTCGGGTGCCGGACCCCCGGATGGCGCACAGCCTCCGGGGGTCCGGCGTTGCCCGGTCAGGAAGCCCCGCCCGGCGAGCCTCCGACCGCGACGGCCTTGGCCTCGGCCAGGCAGGCCCCGTGTTCGGTGTAGGCGACGAAGTCGATGTCCGGTTTGTAGAAGTACTTCGCGGGGACGGTGAAGAGATGGCAGACCGGACCGATGGCGCCCACCAGGAGGCTCGCCTTGCGGCCGCGGTAGATGCCGGCGGTGACCCGGAAACCCAGCGCTAGAAGAACGAGGCTCCCACGCCCGGCCGCCGGGGAAGTGAGGGCGGGCAAGGGCGAGAGTGGCGGGAAGGCGAAGGCGAAGTCCTCCCTGGCCTGGCGCCAGGAGGCCTCGTCCACCAGCGGAAGGAGTGACGGCCGTCGCCGGCGGGCACCTGAGGCCAGTTCCGACGGGATGTCGCCGAGGGCGATGTCCGTAACGCTGAGGGGGATGTACTCGACGATGGGGTGTTCGTACAGCACCCGGGGAATGCGGTCGTGGACCACGGTCCTTGGCCTCCCTGTCGCCTCGCTGCTCGTGAATCGTATGACCGGCCCCGGCGCGGATGACCGGCCCCGGCGCGGATGACCGGCCTCGCGACTCAAACCGCCGTGTTTTCGCAGCGTTGCGGCATTCGAGCCGTTTGACAGTCTCACTTTGGACCCGCTATACTTGTGATGCCTTTTGACCGGTGTTCACGCGACGCCCCGGTCTACGGGACCTTGAAAGCCCCCAAACGTACCAGCCGCAACGCCAGTGTGGGACCAACGGGCGCATAGCTCAGTTGGGAGAGCGCCTCGCTTACACCGAGGAGGTTCGCAGGTTCGAGCCCTGCTGCGCCCACCAGTTTCTTGGCCGCGGAGGCGTGGTGTAGTCTGGCCTAACATATCTGACTGTCGATCAGAAGATCGCGGGTTCGAATCCCGTCGCCTCCGCCATAGTGCCGCGGTAGCTCAGTTGGTAGAGCAGGGGACTGAAAATCCCCGTGTCGCCAGTTCAACTCTGGCCTGCGGCACCATCAAGCGGAAGTAGCTCAGCGGTAGAGCATCGCCTTGCCAAGGCGAGGGTCACGGGTTCGAATCCCGCCTTCCGCTCCAGACACTTGATGGCGCAGGCTTCGCTCCAGGGCCTGCGACCTAGCCAGACGGCGACATAGCCAAGTGGCAAGGCAGAGGTCTGCAAAACCTCTATCGCCGGTTCGAATCCGGCTGTCGCCTCCAAGTTTGACCGGCCGGCCCTCCCAAGGGGCCGGCTCTTTCCTAGGCCAGGTGGAAAGGGAGACCGAGATGCCGATTCGCGAGTACCGTTGCCAAAAGTGTCTGAACAAGTTCGAGATTTTGCTGTTATCAGGGGAAGATGAAGCTTCGCTGAACTGCCCGAAGTGCGGGGTCGGGGACATCCGTCGCTGCATGTCGGTCTTTGTCGGGCTGGTGCCGAACGGAGGCACCAGGGCCCCCGCGACTCCGGAGACAACGGGTGGCGCACCCGCGACTCCGGCGACAGAGGGTGGCGGCTGCGCGAGTTGCGCGAGCGGAAGCTGCGCGAGTTGCCACTAGGGCGACGACGTGAGAGAACTTGGGCGCTAAAAGACGCGGGTCGGCCGACCCGCGCCTTTTCACGTCATGGTGCCGGGAGTGGGGGTCGAACCCACATGGCCGCGAGGCCAGCGAATTTTAAGTCCGCCATGTCTGCCAGTTCCATCATCCCGGCCAGGCCCAAAAGCTAGTTACATTATCTCGCGCCGGCACGCGAAGTCAAATTCTCGGTCGCTGACCGTCGGGCTGGGGGAGAGGTCCGGGTGACGGCGAACACAGCAGGCTTAGCCGAAGCCCAGCCCACAGTGGGGGAGATGTCGACCAGGTGCCGGAACTCGCCTATGTGAACGGGAAGACGACATTGGTGGACGAGGCCGTCGTGAGCATCGAGGACCGCGGGTTCCAGTTCGCCGACGGCATCTATGAGGTGGCTCGCTCGCATGACGGCAAGCTCGTGGACCTGGACCGCCATCTCGCTCGGTTCGAGCGCAGCGCCCGCATGCTGGACCTACCGCTGCCGATGCCCCTTCCGGAGCTGGAGCGGACCTGCCGGGAGTTCTATCGCCGGACCGAGCTGCCCGAGGTCATCCTCTACCTCCAGCTCACCCGCGGCGTGGCGAGGCGGCAGCACGCCGCGCCCTCCGGTCTCCGGCCGACCCTGGTTCTGACGGCGCGGGCCGTGACCAAGCCCACTCCGCCGAGGTTCTCGGCGATTACCGTCCCCAACAACCGGTGGAAGATGTGCGCCTGCAAGAGCATCGCCCTTCTCCCGACCGTCCTGGCCAAGCACGCGGCGGCCAAGGCCGGGGCCGACGAGGCCATCTTCGTCGGAGACGACGGCCTGGTCCTCGAGGGAGCCAGCGACAACATCTTCGCCGTCAAGAGCGGCGTCCTGTTCACACCGGAGGCCGACGGGCGCATCCTGGAGGGGATCACCCGGGGGCGCATCTTGGAACTCGCGCCGAAACACGGCTACCGGACTATTGTCGGTCCGCTCCCGCTGGACTTTGCGCGGGAGGCCGACGAACTCTTCATCACCAGTTCCGTCCTCACCGTGGTGCCCATCGTGAGGCTCGATGGTCGCCCGGTGGGCGATGGCCAGCCGGGGCCGGTGTCTTTGGCCATGGTCAAGGCCTACTGGGACTTCATCCTTGAGGTCACGGGCGCGGGCTAGCCGTCTCCGGCTAGCTCATCCTCCGTTCGACGACTGCGGCGACCTCGGCGGCCGTGCGGCGGGCCAGGTCCACGTTCCGCCCGACTTCCGTCGCGGCCTCCCGGCGGAAGGCCTCGTCCTTGAGTCCGGAGAGGTTGATGCGCACATTCAGCCCCGCCCCTTCGGCCCCGGCCAGCCCCAGTCTCCCAGCGACTCCGGCGTCGGTGATGGCGTTGGGGTTTCCCTTCTCGGCCACCACGCGGGCCAAGGCGATGACCTCCGCGGCCAGGGCGGTGACGCGCAATGGCACGGCGGCGGCCCCCTTGGTGGCCTCCTCGATGGCCTGGCGTCGGCGAGCTTTCTCGTCATCATTCGCGTGGGGAAGGCGCCGGGCGGCCATGACCTTGTCGAAGGCCTCGGTGTCCTTGTCTACGAGGGTGGTCAGTTCCCGCCGCAGCGGGGGGACGGCCCCGAGGATGGCCTTCATGTCCGCCTCGACCGCGGTGAACGCCTCGCGCCCGACGGTGAGGTTGGCGACCATCTCCACGAGCCCGGCGGCCATGGCCGCGGCCAGCGCCGAGGCGCTGCCGCCGCCCGGAGCGGGTTCGTTGGAGGCGAGCTTGTCCAGGAAACCTGAGAGCTTCAGTTCGACAAGAGGGTGAGTCAACGCGATGACCTCCACGCCGATTATACCCCACCACTCGGGGACGGAGGCGGAGGGGAAGGTGGAAGCGGTCGAACGGGTGAATCTAAGGACGGAGACAAGCAGGGGGAGCCTAGACCTGGAGGTGGCGTTCCCAAGTGCCCGCTAACCTCACGCCCGACTACCGTCGGGCGGAGACGCTGTACCGCGAGGCCCAGACCTTGGAGGACAAGCTGGAAGCCCTCCAGGAGATGCTCTCCACCATCCCCAAGCACAAGGGCACGGAGAAGCTCCAGGGGGACATCAAGCGCCGCATCTCCCGGACCAAGGACACGATGGAGCAGCAGGTCAAGAAGGCCGGCGCCCGCCAGAAGATAAGCTACAGCATCAAGCACGAGGGTGCGGGGCAGGTGGCCCTGGTCGGGCCGGCCAACGCCGGGAAATCCGCGCTTCTCCGGGCCCTCTCCAACGCCGAGCCCGAGGTGGCCGAGTACCCGTATACGACCCGCCAGCCGCAGCCAGGTATGGTGAGTTGGGAGAACGCGCAGGTGCAGGTGGTGGACCTCCCGCCGTTCGACCCGGAACTCTCGCCCCAGTGGCTGATGGGGGCCGTCCGCTCGGCCGACGCCGTCGCCGTGGTCCTGAGCCTCGGTAGCGACGACCTCCTCGAGGAGATAGAGACCACCTTCGGCCTACTGGCCCATCAGAAAACCTGGTTCACACCCGGGGCTCCGCCGCCGAGCGTGGGACCGCCCCTGGGCCCGACCGGTGTCGGGAGCGAGGCCTTGCCCGCCCCGGAGCCGCTACCGGCGGTCGCCGGGGAGGAGGCCGACCGCCTGGAACCCCGGTACTGGCCGGCCATCATCGTGGCGACCAAGCTCGACGCTCCAGGCGCGGCCGACCGGCTGGCCATTCTGCGGGAGGCTGCTCCGGCCCTACCCATCATTGCCGTGTCGGTCGAGACGGGCTGGGGCCTCGATGACCTCCGCGGGTGGCTGTTCGGCCTGCTCGGCCAGATTCGCGTCTACACCAAGGCCCCCGGCAAGAAGGTGGACATGTCGGCGCCCTTTACCGTGCCGCGCGGCGCGACGGTGATCGAGGCCGCGGCCGCGGTCCACAAGGACTTCGCCGTCAACCTCAAGGCGGCGAAGGTCTGGGGACGCAGCACGTTCGACGGCCAACTCGTCACGCGTGACCACGTCCTGGAGGACGGCGACGTGATGGAACTCCGTATCTGACGGCCTAGGGCCTCGGTTCCGCGCGTACCCTGGGAGGAGACCCGCTCGGCCCGGTGAACTCACCGGGAGCCACGAAGGGAGACACCATCTTGACCACTCGCTTTGCCTCCGACCGCCGCCCCGCCGCGGCCAGCCGGCACCTCGTTCTCGTCGCGACCGGGGGGCTCCGCCCGGACACGGCCCTCGCCAGGTGCCTCGACTGCCAGGTCTCCTGCCAGTCGGCCTGCAAGACCTCCTGCACCGTAGGCAACCAGCGCTGCCCGAAGTAGGGCGCAGCGGTGACCATTGAGGTTCATCCGTTCCGGGCGCGGGACTTCAAGCTGGCTTTCTTTCCACGTTCCGACGCCCTCCTGCGCGTGGATGAGGTGGGCTGGGACCTTCTGGAGATGGCCGGCGAAGGGCTGCCCCAGGACGCCATCCTCCGGCGCCTCCGGGCAAGTCACGGGGCTCGGGCCGCCACGCGCGGCCTGGAGGAGTTCGCGGCGCTGTCCGACGCTCTCGGGGGCTCGGACCCCGACCCGCTGACGACGGAGCCGGCTCCCGGCGATTGGCTTCCGTCCGAGCCGGCCGCTCCCCGCCTCAAGTCGCTCTGCCTCAACGTGGCCCACGACTGCGACCTCGGTTGCCGGTACTGTTTCGCCGGCCAGGGCGGTTTCGGCGGGGGCCGAGGCCTCATGGACGCGGGAGTGGCGAGGGCCGCCGTTGACCTTCTGGTGGAGCTGTCCGGCGACACGGGGACCGTCGAGATCGACTTCTTCGGCGGGGAGCCTCTCCTCAATCTCGAGGTCGTCCGGGAGACCGTGGACTACGCCCGGCGGCGTGAGAGGTCCGCCGGCAAGACCTTCAGCTTCACGCTGACGACCAACGCCGCCACCCTGGGTCCGGAGGAGGCGGCCTACCTGAACGAGACGATGAACAACGTCGTCCTCAGCCTGGATGGCCGCCCCGAGGTCCACGACCGGATGCGACCGTTCGCCGGCGGCGGTGACCGTCCGAGTCAGGCCGTGATCCTCGACAGGGTCAAGTCGTTCGTGGCCCTGCGGGCCGACCCGGCCTCTCGCCGGGCCCCCGACTACTGGGTTCGGGGCACGTACACGGCTCTGAACCTCGACTTCGCGGACGATGTGGCCTATCTGGCTCGCGAGAGTCTCCGGAATGTCTCGATGGAGCCGGTCGTCGGCGGTCCCGTCGGCCCGGGCGGCTACGGCCTCGCTCCCTCCCACCTGGAGGCCATCGGGGCGGAGTATTTGCGGCTGGCCACGTTCCTGGACGCCGAGCGCCGAGCGGGGCGGCCCGTCACGTTCTTCCATTTCATCGCCGAGCCCGACGCGGCCCCGTGCTACGCCAAGCGCGTGCGCGGCTGCGGCGCGGGCCGGGAGTACGCGGCCGTCACGCCCGACGGCGCGCTCTACCCGTGTCACCAGTTCGTGGGCCGCGAGGGTTTCCGGATGGGGGACGTGCGGGCGGGCCTGGCGCCCGAGGCCGGGGCCGTCGAGGTGGCCGGACAGTGGCTGGGCTCCAAGCCGGGCTGTCTTGACTGCTGGGTGCGGTATCGCTGCTCCGGGGGCTGCCACGCCAACGCCCACGCGGCCACGGGCACGGTCCGCCGGCCCGACCCTCTCGGCTGCGCTTTGCTCAAGACCAGACTCGAGGCGAGCCTCTACCTGCAGGCGTTGTCCGAAACGTAGGTCGGCAAGGCCATCCGCGAGTTCCGCTCTTGCCCGCACCCGGTCCCCGGGACGCCCGCCGGGGATAATACCCCTGGAGGTGAAGACGGTGCGGCTACAAGTTGAGCGCAATAACGATAACGTGCTTGACGACACCACCTGGGAGTTCGGACGCCCCGGTTGGTGGGTAACGCATGCGGTCCTGATCGCCGGAGCCGTGTACCTCGGCTACCGTCTGACGCGGCGGGACGCCTAGCAGGCCTCGTCGCGGGTGACCCGGGCCGGCAGCCTGCCATCTCTGGTCGACGGTGGCGGGCGCCGGCCTGCTCAAGGAGATCCCCAAGGAGGTCGGGCCGGCGTAGGAGGAAGGGCCGGCGCCGCCTCGGCGACCGGCCAGGTAGCGTTCGCAGGCCCGGCGGGACGCCGGGCCTTTTCCGCGCGGGCGCCGCTGCCCTGCTTCTAGCTGCGTGGATACACCCAGCCGAGCAGGGGACCCGGGCGGGGTGTCGAACCATGTCGCACTATGCCAGATGCTGTCGGCCACCCGGCCAGAGTCTCCAGACGCATCATCTCCATCCTCACCGCCACGGCCGTTCTCCTGGCCGTCACCGTGCTGGCGACCGTGGGGGCGCCTCCCGCGTTCTCGGCGGTTCCTTCGACCGGCGGGCGGCCCGGGGGCGACTCCGTTGTTCCTGGGGGCGACCCGGGCGACCCGGCCGTCCCGGCCGACGCCCAGGAGGGCTACTACATCCGCGTCCTCCTGGACCGGCAGGTCGTCCTTGTCTACCTTGACGGCCGGGAGATCAGAGCGATGGTCTGCTCCGCCGGCACAGCCGCGAAGCCCACGCCGACCGGCCGCTTCTTCATCCAGAACCGGGGCGAATTCTTCTTCTCCGAGAAGTACCAGCAGGGCGGTAGGTGGTGGGTGTCGTTCCGCGACTGGGGCATCTACCTCTTCCACAGCGTCCCGACCGACCGCAACGGGGAGATCATCCCCGAGGAGGCGGCCAAACTCGGCCGGCCGGCGTCGCACGGCTGCGTCCGGCTGTCGATGGCTGACGCCCGCTGGCTCTACGACACCATCCCCGAAGGGGCCCCTGTCGACATCATCGGCTAGCGGTCTCGCCGCTTGGCCCGACCCCGCGAGGTCCTGACGGCCCGGAAGGTGGAAGTCAGTCCCCGGAGTTGGTCAAGGGTCTCTCCGCTTCCCGGCCAGTGTTCCTGGAGAAGATACTCCGGCGTGTCGCGGAGGACCGACTCGAGGACCAGGACCGACAGGGCCAGGTCGTCTAGGGGACCGAGGGGGAGCAGGAAGTCGAGGTTGATATCCCAGGGCGAGAGGATGTAGACGGCCAGCCCCCAGAGCTTGAGGCGGCTCAGGAACGGGACTCTGGAGTCTTGGGCGAGCCGCAGGACCAGCGTGAAGACGTCCGGTGCCAGGAAGAGGATGGACCGGAACGCCTGGTGATGGGACCCCGTGTGCTGGGAGAGCCACTCGTCCACCGTGTCCCGGAGGGGCACCTTTCCCCGCCTCCCTGTCCCTGCTTCTCTGACTTCGGGTCATAGGTTTCCCGGCTCGGGCCCGCATGTTGCGGCCTGGGACCGGCTCAACCGCTCCTCGCTTGCCAGGAGTACCAGAGCGTCCGGAGAACCTAACGGCGGTTTGGGCCTGGACAACTAACCCTGGTGGTGCCGACTCTTGTCCTTCATGCGCAAGGCCATCCTGACCGTGGCGGGCAGCCGCCCGGTCACCCGTTTCGTGACGCGCTACGGTCTGAGGCTCGGGGCCGGCCGGTTCGTGGCTGGAGAGGACTGGGACCAGGCCGTCGCGCAGGTCCGGACGCTCAACGCCCGGGGCATCATCGCTACCCTGGACTACCTGGGCGAGAGCGTGAGCGATCGCGCGATGGCCGAGGCCGCCCGCGACGTCTACCTCGACCTCTTGGGGCAAGTGGCCGCCTCAGGCGTGGACGCCAACGTCTCGCTGAAGCTGACCCAGATGGGGCTGGACATCGATCCGGGTTTCTGCCACGAGAACGTGCGGTCCATCGTCCGCCAGGCGGCCGGGCTCGGCAGCTTCGTGCGCATCGACATGGAGGACTCGCCGCGGACCGACGCCACCATCGACATCTTCCGCCGCCTCCGCGCCGAACTCGGGAACGTGGGCTTGGTCGTCCAGTCCTACCTCTACCGGACGGAGAAGGACGTCCGGGACCTGGCCGGCCTCCGGCCGAACCTGCGCGTCTGCAAGGGCGCCTACCTGGAGAAACCCGACGTGGCCTTCCCGCGCAAGGCCGATGTCGACGAGAACTTCAAGAGAGTCGTCCTCCTGAACCTCGAACTCGGGAGCAAGACCTGCCTGGCCACGCATGACGAGAGGATAGTCAACTGGGCCCGGGGGGTCATCCGGGACAAGGGGATCTCGGCGGACCGCTACGAGTTCCAGATGCTGTACGGCATCCGGCCTCAACTCCAAAGACAACTGGCCTCGGAGGGGCACCCGGTCCGGGTCTACGTGCCGTTCGGGAAGCAGTGGTACCCGTACTTCACCCGCCGTCTGGCCGAGCGACCGGCCAACGTGTTCTTCATCCTGAGTAACCTGCTGCGGCCCTAGGGGGCCGGCCGCGGGCCATCCCGGCCCGCCCTCGCGCCCGCCCCTGCCAACCCCTCTCTTCCTGGAGACACTCTCCCATCCAAGGTAGCTGACTGCCGGGCGAGGGAGAATCAGCCGGGCATATCGGGTCCTGGGGGGGCAACGCTAGAAGGCGAGCCGGACTTGCCGGGTCCTACCAAGGGCGCTTCGGTGCGTCCGTGTCGGGCTTGGGAGGCCCGGCTCTATTCTAAAGGGGGGAGGTGAGACGTTGCCCGGTCTGACCACCAAGGAGGCTTCACGCATCGAGGACGGTCTGCACCTCGAGGAGACTCTCGTCGCGAAATTCGACGCCTACTCCAAGCAGACGACCGACCCGGAGTGCCGTCGGATTCTGGCGGACGTCGCCAACAAGCACCGACACCATTGTGACGTGCTCCGGCGACATGTGCCGGGCGCCCCGAGCGCCGTCGGCCCAGCGGGCGGGACGAGCCCGGGAAGCACGCCAGGCGGCGGTAGCAGCAGCGACCAGGAGCGGACGGGGGGTACTCCCCCGGCTCTGATGACTGGCCGGTAGGGCAGAGCGGGAACAGGGAAGGAGGCCTTCGCTTGAGCGGCCCGGATCCGGGTTTTGACGACCGGAACATCCTTGCCGATGCGCTGTTCACTCAGAAGGGCGTCACCAAGTACTACGACGATTCCGTACTCGAGTCGGCCACGCCGGAGGTCCGGCGCGACCTGACGCGGATCCACGCCGAGGAGCGTGAGGCCGCGCACCAGGTCTGGAAAGAGATGAATCGTCACGGTTGGTACGACACACAGCCGGCGGACGCAAGCAAGTTGAGTAAACTGCAGGATACAGTGACCCAGGTTTATCAGGGAGGAATCCAAGCAGTGGACCGTTCTAATCAAGGAGACTACTCCTCGTCCTGGTCGGGACAGCAAGGCCAGGGCCAGACGGAGTCCAAGAACTTCGGCGGTGGAGCCGGCGGGATGGGCGGCGGGTGGCAGGGCCGGGGACCCGGCGGCCTGTACGGCGGAAGCCAAGGGTATCAGGGTGGAAGCATGGGAGCGCAGGGTCCGATCGGTGGGCCCAGCGGGATGGGCGGCGGGTACGGGGCCGGCTATGGCCCGGGGAGCGGCGGCGGGTATGGGCAGTCCACCGGAGGCTTCCCGTCCGGTGGCAGCAGGGGCTCGACCGGCGGCTACGGCTCCAGCTGGAGCGACCGCGGTCAGGGCGGCATCGAGGCCGGTCAGTGGGGCCAGCACGGGGGCCCATCGTTCGGGGGTCCGTCGTTCGGGGGCCCGACCGGCTACGGGGCCGGCTCTGTCGGCTACGGGGGCACCGGTGGGTACGGCGCCCAGGGTCGCGAGAGTCCGTATGGAGGCAGTTCTTACGGCGGCGGCTCGGGGAGCCCCGGCGGCCCCAGCAGCTCCTGGAGCCCCAGCGGCCCCAGCGGCTATGGGAGCCCCAGCGGCCCCAGCGGCTATGGGAGCCCCAGTGGCCCCAGCTACGCAGGCGGTTATGGGATCCCGAGCGGCCCCGGCGGTTATGGGAGCCCGAGCGGCCCCGGCGGCTACGGGAGCCCCAGCGGCCCCAGCTCCAGCGCAGGCGGCTACGGTCCGAGTGGCCGCGGCAGTCGGCGCGCGAGGTCCACGTGGCAGCCAGCTGGCGGGATGGGCGGCGGGATGGGTGGCGGAATGGGTGGCGGGATGGGCGGCGGGATGGGCGGCCCTGGTGGCAGCAGGTCGTGGGCCTCTGAATCCCCGAAATACTACGGCCCGAGCGAAGAGAACTGGTAGTCCCGTCGCTGGGGGGTAGGCACGAAGAAGGACGTGATGGGCGGCCGCCGCGAGGCGGCCGCCCCTTCTTTTGGCGCAGCCTTCTTCACTAACCACCCCTAGTCCGGGTCGAACTCCAGCCCGAGTTCCCGCAGATACTCCGGCACTTTCACCGGCACCCGCCGGGTCCAGAACGGTTCGACCCCAACCGTCTCACCGTAGGCGACGAAGGGTTCCCAGGTGGCCTGATCCAGCGCGCTGGCTCGAAAGACACGGTCGGGCATGATGACGATCAGGAGCCGGCGATTGAAGAAGTGGGAGTACCAGTTCCGCTTCATCACCTGGGCCAGGGCCGCCGCCAGCTCACGCACCCGCGGCTCGGGGAGGTAGTACCACCGGACATTCCAGACAGTGGCGTCGGTGTCGTCCGGGTGCTCCTCTCGCCGGACATGGATGGGGGTCAGCCCCTGAAGCGGGGTCGGGTCGGAGAGGGACTCCAAAATGACGCTGCCGAGGAAACGGGGTTCTCCGAAGAAGGCCTCCGCGTCCGGCACGGTGCGCGGTTTGAAGTCCAGTTGCTCCAGGCGAATCCCGCAGGCCTGGCCGTGGGCTATGGCCGGACCCCAGGTGGAGGGCTCCGTGCCGACCCGGAAGGAGGCGTCGCGGAAGACCACGACCAGTTCTTCGCCCAGGAAGTAATGGGCATACCAGGCATCATCGGTAACCATGGCTGCCTGTATCGTCCGGATGTGCTCCTCTATCTCGGTCTCCGGGACGGTGACGAGCAGGAACCGCCAGGCTCCCACTTGCCTGGCGGCCACGACCCGCCCCCCAGCCGGAACGTCCCGGCCTCGCAAAGACTCCTCAATGACGATGCCGTGGTATTGGCTCACCGTCGCCCTCCCCGCCGGACTCCGAAATCCGCCTCCCATGTTCGGCCAGTAGCGTGCGGACTCCTCCCGAGGTGGCCAGGACAGTCGGCGCCGGCGGCGTCGAGACTAGCGCACCGTCGCCAACCCGCCCGCGAGGAAGCCAAGCACCAGCAGGGCGGCGTTGGCGCCGGTGAGGGCGATCATCTTCAGCTGCCGGCGGGTGATGTCGGGCACGGACGTCACGTCGGTGACCAAGGCTTCGCGGGCCGCCAGCGCCCCCAACACGACCGAGCCCCAGAAGACGGGGTGGAGGGTGAGGGCGAGCGCGGCCGAAATCGCCGTCCCGATGAGGAAGTAGCCGGCGGGGACCAGTCGCGCCGCCGCGCCGCCCCAGCGTTGGGCGACCCAGGCCGGCGTGGTGACCTTGGGGGGCGCCGCGGCTAGGTCGGCCCAGATGTCGGGCAGATGATGCTGCATGACCCAGGCCACGGAAAAGGTCGACTGCACGGCCCCAGCCGCCCACACCCCCGGCCCCGCACCCCCGGTCAGCACGACCGTCGTCCCGACGACGATGGTGATGACCGCCGGCCATCCCGCCGCGAGTTCACCGATGAAGGGTAGGTAGGCCAGACGCAGGGGCGCCTGGGTGTAGGCGATGGAGGACCAGAGGGCCACCGCCGCCACGGGCAGGACAGCCGGCCCGTGCCGCAGGTAGAGCACGCCCGCGCAGGCCAGGCCGACCGCGGCCGCGAGCCGCGCTGCCGCGCCGACCTGCTTCTCGGTCAGGAGCCGCCGGGGGATGACGCGACTGCCACCCGAGAGTAGGCCCGGGCTGAGGGCGTCGGTGCCGGAACGCCAGTCCTCAAGGTCGTTCAGTCCGTGGGCCACGATGCCCTGGAAGGCCATGGCCCCGGCCAGGACGAGCAGCCCGTCGCCCAGGTAGGACAGTCGCCAGCTCGCGGTCCCGGCGGCGGCGGCGACCCCCATGACGGTAGCCGTGATCCCCCACGACAGGACCGGGATGAACCGGAAGAGGGTCCAAAGACCGTTCACGCTTCCCGCACCTCCAGACGCTCAAGGAGTCGTTCCAAGCTGTCCCTGGCGGGACCGGGCGGCAGGGCCGCGAGGAAAGAACCGGCCCGGGCTGTCGTGGCCCTCACGCGGCGCCTCGTCTCCTCGAAGGCCCCGGCCTCCCCGAGCCGCCGGGTCAGGTCCTCCAGGATGGCGGTGGCGGCCTCCGGCGAGCCGGCCGCCCGCAGGGCGGCGAGAGCCTTGCCGAGGCTGGCCGGTCGGCGGTTGAGCCCGGCGATGACCGGGTAGTTGAGGATGCCCCGGGCCAGGTCGGCCAGGCCCGGCTTACCCATGCGGTCCGGGTCGCCCAGCCAGTCCAGGAGATCGTCGGTGAGTTGGTAGGCCTGACCCAGGGCCTTGCCGTAGCCCCCGAGAGCCCGGACAGCCTCGGGTGCGGCTCGCCCCAGCCTGGCCCCCAGGGCGCAGGCTTCCGCGCAGAACACGGCGGTCTTAGCCGTGGCTAGGGCGAGGTAGGAGCGGCGCCCCATCGGGCTGGCCGGCGGACGGCCCCCCGGGCCGCCCGTCGCGGCGAGTTCCAGGGCTTCCCCGGCGAGGAGGGCGTCGATGGTCCGGCACAGGCTGCGACTGGCGCGGCGCCCGGCCAGCGAGGCCTGACCCACCGCCTTGCCGTAGAAGTGGTCCCCGGTCAGGACGGCGACCCCGGCCCCCCAGCGGCCCCACACCGACGGGGCGCCTCGCCGCAGGGTCGAGGCATCCACGATGTCGTCGTGGGTGAGGCTGGCCAGGTGCAAGAGTTCGAAGGCCGCGGCCGCCGCCACCAGGCGGTCTCGATGGCGGGGAGGGGCCGGGGGCCCCCCGATTGGCCGGCCCGCGGCGGCGCTCAGGAGGAGGAGCGCCGGGCGCAGCATCTTCCCGGGGCGGAGGGCCAGACCGGCCGCCGCCTCGCCCAGCGGGCCGGGCGCGGACGCCGCCAAGCCGGACACCCTCGCCGCGACAAGCGCGAGTTCCTCGCGGACCGGGTCGTAGATCTCTCTCACGGCCATCGCCACCTTATGTGGTCTAGGCTTTGTCGCCGGAGCGCGAGGATATACTAGCCCTTATGGCTCAACGGCTCTGGGACGTCATCGTGGTGGGCGGCGGGCCGGCCGGGGCCACCGCCGCTCGTCACTGCGCTCGCCAGGGCCTGGAGACCCTCCTCCTGGAGAAGTGCCTCTTCCCGCGGCCAAAGGTCTGCGCCGGCGGGGTCACGGTCGGCGCGATGCGTGAAGTCGGTCTGCCCTTCCCCCCGGAACTGGTGGAACGGGAAGGGCGGAGGCTTCGCCCGCGCTGGGGCGCCCAGCACCTGGACGTGACCTCGTCGCGCCCCTTCGTCTATCTCGTCTCCCGCGACCGCTTCGACCAGTACCTTCTCTGGGCTGCTCGCCAGGCCGGAGCCGAGGTGGAGGAGGGGCTCCCCGTTACCGGGGTCTCGGAGGGGCCCGACGGCGTGACCGTCCAGACCACCGGACCGACTTTTACCGCCCGCGCGGTCATCGGCGCCGATGGGGTCAGGAGTCGGGTGGCCCGCGCCGTGCGCCCGGACTTCGGCCCCGCCGACACCGGCCTGTGCCTGGAGGCCGAGCTACCCGTCAGCCCCGCCCAACGGGCCGGTATCCTGGAGGATGGCATCGAGGTCCGCTATGGCGTGCCGCCGCGAGGCTACGGCTGGCTGTTTCCCAAGGCCGGGGGTGTCTCGGTCGGGGTCGGCGCCGCGCGGCCGGGGTTCCGGACGCCCTGGCGACACCTTCTCCAGCTTCTCGACACGAGTTCCCTGGTCCCGCCCGGCGGGTCCTCCGGCGGCTGGGACCTGACCATGTTGCGCGGCCACCTCCGGACCGACCTCGTCCCCTTGGGCGGAAAGCGGCGCCCGGTGGCCCGGGGGCGGGTCTTCCTCGCCGGCGACGCGGCCGGGTTCGCCGACCCCTTCACCGGCGAGGGCATCCGGTGGGCCGGCCTGTCCGGGAGGCTGGCCGGCGAAGCGGTCGCCCGGGGCGTCCGAGCGGGACGGCTGACGCGGGAAACGGCCTCCTACGCCGCGGCCTGCCGCTCCGGAATAGACCTCGATCTCGCCTGGGCGCGCTGGCTGACCCGGTTCTTCGGCCGCTGGCCGACCGTGGCCTCGCGCCTGTTCTTCAGCCGGCCCGAACTCTTCGAAGGGCTCCTGAGCGTCCTGCGGGGGGAACTCACCTACCGGCGCCTCATCCGGAGCCTGCCCGCCCGCCTCCTGGGCGGTGGCTTTGGTCTGGTTCCGCCGCCACCGGCGTAGCGGCTCGTTCCGCCGGCCTCCGCCGCCCGTCCGCCGCCCGAATGATTCCTGCCCCGTAGGAATCCGCACCGTTGTGGGATAATTCTACCGGCATGTTGGGTCCAAACACTTTGCTTGTCGGGAGGAGGTGGGAAACCGTATGACAGACTTCGAGAAACAGTGGCAGGCCAACTACCCGGAGGGCGTCCCCCGGCACATGGACTACCCGGACATCGCGGTCCACGAACTTGTGGAGAGGGCGGCGCGGGAGTTCCCCGGCAACATCGCGACCATCTTCATGGGCGGCAAGCTCACCTACCGGCAGCTCCTCGACCAAGTCTATCGGTTCGCCGCGGCCCTGGTCGCCCTGGGGGTCAAGAAGGGCGACCGCGTCGGCCTCATGCTGCCCAACTGCCCGCAGATGGTCATCGCCTACTACGGCGTTCTCAAGGCCGGCGGTGTGGTCGTCGCCTTCAACCCGCTCTATGTGGAGCGCGAGATCCAGCATCAAATCACCGATTCCGGGACCAAGGTGATGGTCGTCCTCGACCTTCTCTCCGCTCGCATCGCCAAGGTGCGCGAGGCCGCGGGGCTGGAGAAGTGTATCTGGACGGGCATCAAGGACTACCTTCCCTTTCCGCTCAAACAACTCTATCCGGTCAAGGCCAAGAAGGCCGGCCAACTCGTCACCCCCCCGAGCGGCCCCGGGGACTATCAGTTCACAGCGCTCCTCAAGCAGTACGGCCCGAACCCGCCCTCGTACACGTTCAACCCGGCGGAGGACCTCTGCTGCCTCCAGTACACGGGCGGGACCACCGGCATCTCCAAGGGCTGCATGCTGACGCACCGGAACATGCTGGTCAACACCACCCAGGTCTCCAGTTGGACGCCTGAGGCGCGGCGGGGGCAGGAGCGGATCATGACCGTCCTCCCGCTCTTCCACAGCTACGGCATGACCTGTTGCCTGAACCTGGCTGTCGCGCTGTCCTCGGGCATGGTTCTCATGCCCCGCTTCATCGTCGAGGACGTCCTGAAAGCTATCGACAAGTGGAAGCCGAGCCTCTTTCCGGGCGCCCCGACGATGTACATCGCCATCAACAACCACCCGGACGTGAAGAAGTACGACCTCAAGTCCGTCCGGGCCTGTCTGTCCGGCTCGGCGGCCTTGCCGGTGGACGTCCAGAGGAAGTTCCAGGCCATCACCGGAGGCTACCTCAACGAGGGCTACGGCCTGTCGGAGGCCTCGCCGGTGACGCACGCCAACCCGCTCTTCGGGCGGAGCAAGCCGGGCAGCATCGGGCTGCCAATGCCGGACACCGTGTCCAAGATCATGGACATCGAGGCCGGCCACACCGAACTGCCGGTCGGCGAGGCGGGTGAGCTCATCCTCAAGGGCCCGCAGGTCATGAAGGGCTACTGGAACCGGCCGGACGAAACGGAGACGACCCTCCGGGAGGGCTGGCTCTACACGGGCGACATCGCCACGATGGACGAGGAGGGCTACACGTTCATCGTGGACCGGAAGAAGGAGATGATCATCGCCGGCGGGTACAATATCTACCCGCGCGAGATCGAGGAGGTCCTCTTCGAGCATCCGAAGATCCTCGAGGCGGCGGCCATCGGCATCCCCGACGAGTACCGGGGCGAGACGGTCAAGATCTTCGTCGTCCTAAAGCCCGGCGAGCAGGCGACGGCCGAGGAATTAGTCGAATACTGCAAGACCAAGCTGGCCAAGTACAAGGTCCCGAAGTTCGTGGAGTTTCGCTCGGAGCTGCCGAAGACGATTGTTGGCAAGGTCCTCAGGCGCCTCCTGGCGGAAGAGGAGAAGAAGAAGCGGGCCGAGTCCGCGTAGTGGGGAGACCGGCCGAGGATGCGGGCCGGTGGGCTGGCGGTTTTGAGGCACAATTCGCAGGGGTCCGCGCCTGGTGGCGCGGGCCCCGGTCGGCGATGGGAGTGTCCGAGTGCGGCGTATCTCGAACAAGACGTGGGCAATGGTCCTCCTGATCTCGATGTTGGTCATCCTGAACGCCGACAACCTCGTCCTCGCGCCCAATATCGACGCCATCGAGAAGGAGTTCGGGGTCGACGACGCGGCCATCGGGAACATCTCGGCCATCTTCATGGTCATCGGCGCCGCGGCCAGCCTGGTCTGGGGCTATCTCGGCGACAAAGGTTCGCGGAAGAAGCTCTTCTTCCTCAGCGTCGTCATCGGGGCGGTACCGTGCGTCCTCACCGCTCTGGCTCAGAACTACACCCAGTTCTTCATCATCCGGGTCCTGACCGGCTTCGGCATCGGCGCCTCGTACCCGACGGCCTTCTCGCTCGTGGCCGACCTCTTCGAGGACAAGGACCGCGTCCGCGTGGCGGCGTTTCTGGCCGCCTCCGTCGGCTTCGGGACCGTCCTGGGAACCCTGGTCGGCGGGTACGGCGGCGCCGCCTGGGGCTGGCGGGTCCCCTTCGTTGTCGTCGGGCTGCCCAACTTCATCCTGGCGGGCATCTTCTGGTTCTTGGTCAAGGACCCGCCGCGCGGGATGTCGGAGGAGGGCCTGAAGGACCTCATCGCCGAGGGGTACGTCTACCCGCGGACCATCCGCCTCTCCGACTACCGGCGCCTCTTCACCGTCAAGACCAACCTCCTGCTCTTTCTCCAGGGCCTCGCCGGCTCCATCCCCTGGGGCGCCATTCCGCTCTTCCTGGTGGCCTACCTCGGGCGCGTGCGAGGTCTCGACCTCAACGCCGCCACAACGGTCTTTCTGTTCTTCGGCGTGGGCACCATCCTGGGCATCTTAGCGGGCGGGCTGGCCGGTGGCGCCCTCTACCGTAGGTCGCCGGCCCTCGTGCCCATCCTGAGCGGGATCTCGACCCTTGTGGGGACTGTTCTCGCCGTGGTCTTCTTCGCCGCCTCCTGGGTCCAGGGCTACTGGGTCATGGTGGGGCTGGGCTTTCTGACGGCGACCTGCGCCTCCCTGACCGGCCCCAACGTCCAGGCCATGGTCATGAACGTCAACGTCCCGGAGAACCGCGGGGCCATCTTCTCCGTCTTCAACCTCACCGACTGCCTGGGCACCGGGATCGGGCGGTTCGTGGGGGGGCTTTTGGCTCAACTCCTGACCATCGGGCCGGCCCTGACGGTGGCCAGCCTCTTCTGGCTGCCCTGCGGCCTCCTGCTGCTGGCCTCGGCCTGGGTCTTCCCGCGTGACGTGAGGAACTTGCGCGAGGACATGCGGAGCCTCGGGCGGGAGATGGCCGGGGGGGCCGGACCCCGGCTCAGTGCTGCGTCCGCTCCTGGACCACCATCTTAGCGATCATCCGGGCCAGGGCCTGACGCTCCGCCTCCGTGCCGACGTCCCAGAGCTCCTTGAGGAGCCGTTGCTCGCGGTCGGCCGGGTCGGCGAAGCGGGCGAGGAAATCCCCGAGGCGGGTGGCCAGCGCGGCCACCGCGCTGTCGGACAGGCCGACTCCTTTGGCCACGCCTATCGCCTTCACAAGCAGGCTCTTAAACTCCTCCATCGGTGGTGTCTCCACGCCGGCGCCTCTCTCCCTTGGTTCGTTCCGTGGCCTGGCGGTTCGGCGGGGGCGCCCCCAACGAGGCGCGGGTGAAGCCGGGGGGAGGCCCGTCGTGGCGGTAGAGGTCGACCTCCGGCGAACCCTCGCCGCGGGCCGCGGTCCTGGCGGCCCCTTTCCGGCCGGGAGCTTTCCGCCCTCGCTCGGCCGCGCCGTCCCGCCGGCCGGATGCCTCGCCTGGCCCATCATCCCTTCTGTCCGTCACCCGAACCACCTCACCTTGGTTACCTAGTCTTACCCTACGTTGCCCCGGACTTCCGGGTGCTCGCCCGGATGACCCGGGGCCTTGCGCCCACTATCGGACAGACTACGCGTACCGCGCGCCGGGCCGGCACGGCGGCGCACCGCCGCCAGGGACGGACCGGGCAGCTACGACAGGAAAAGGGAGGCGCCCAGATGGCCCAGGAGTCGCAGGTTGGTTGGCGGGAGTGGGGTCCGGCGGCCTTCGCCGAGGCGGCTGAGAAGGGCCGGCCCGTTCTTCTCTCCATCTCGGCGGTGTGGTGTCATTGGTGCCACGTCATGGACCGGACGACCTACCAGGACCCGGAGGTCATCGAGCGCATCGGAGACCACTTCGTCCCGGTGCGCGTGGATAACGACCGCCGCCCCGACGTGAACAGCCGCTACAACATGGGCGGCTGGCCCACGACGGCCTTCCTCACCCCCGAGGGGGAGATCCTCACCGGGGCCACCTACCTTCCGGCCGAGACCATGCGGGGACTCCTGGACCGGGTGGTGACCTTCTACGCCGAGCACCGGGAGGACATCCGCCAGGAAGTGGCCGGGCGGAAACGGGTGGCGCCACCGGCGCTTCCGGCCGGGGCTTCCGCGGGCCTGGACGCCACCGCGGCCCTGTCCGCCGCCGGCGAGGTCGCCCGCAGCCTGGCCGAAGCCTACGACCCCGACCACGGCGGCTTCGGAGTCCAACCCAAGTTCCCGCAGCCCAAGGCTTTGGAGTATCTCCTCGTCACCTACCTCCGCGACGCGGCGCACGGCGACCCCCAGCGGGCCAGGTGGGCCGGCCGTCACCTGGAGATGGTCGAGACGACGCTCCGGGCCATGGGCCAGGGCGGGATGTACGACCACGTGGCCGGGGGGTTCTTCCGCTACTCCACCACGCGCGACTGGTCTGTCCCGCACTACGAGAAGATGCTCGAAGACAACGCCCAGCTTCTGACCATCTACGCCCGCCTGGCCCGCCTCACCGCCGACCCCGTCTACCTGGACACCGTGCGCGACGTGGTCCGGTATCTTGAGGACTGGCTGCGGTCGGACGACGGCTACTTCCACGGCAGCCAGGACGCGGACGAGGCCTACTACGCCCTCGATGCCGCCGGCCGCGAAGAGCGGCGCGACACCGCCCCCCGCGTGGACCACACCCTCTACTCCGGCTGGAACGCCCTCACCGCCGGCGGTCTCCTCGAGGCCTACCTGGCGACGCGCGACGTCCGCCTGCGCGAGCTGGGGCTCGTGGCCCTGGAGTACGCCTGGGCGGCGACCCGGGTGCCGGCCGGCAGCCTGCCGGGCAGCGACCTTTCCGATGCGGAGGCCCTGCCCGCGCACTGGCACGACGAGGCGGGACCGCACGAGCCGGTCCTCCTGGAGGACGCCTCGCGCTTCATCTCCGCCTTTCTCGACGCCTTCGAGGCCACCGGAGACGGGGCCTACCTTGAGCGGGCCAAGGCCCTGGCCGGGGCGACCGAGCGGGCCTTCTTCGACGCGGATGAGGGGGCGTTCCGGGACGCCTTGCCCACGGAGGACGCCCTGGGGCACCTCCAGCACCCGCGCCTCGGCCTCCAGGAGAACGCCGGAATGGCTCTCGTCCTCCTCCGGCTGTCTGAGACCACCGGCGACCCCCACCCCGGCGAGGTCGCCCGGCGCGCCCTGGGTCGCTTCCTGGGCCCGCACCGCCGCTACGGGACGATGGCCGCCGAGTACGCTCTGGCCCTGGACCGGGCGGTCGGGCCGACGGCCGAGGTGACCATCACCGGCGAAAACGGCGGACCTACCGACCAGGCCTCCTTCGCTTTGTTTCTTGAGGCTGCGGCGGCGGTGAGCGCCGCCCGCTCCGTGAGGTGGTCCGAAGCCTCCGAAGCTCAAGCCGGGAGTCCCGCGGGCGCGGCCCCGGGCTCGGGCGCTCCTGCCGGTCCGTCGGCCCGCATCTGTTCGGGGCAGCGCTGCCTGCCCCCCGTCCGAGACCCGGCTGGCCTAGCCGTTGCCGTCCGGGAGGCGGCGGAAAGGGGTGGGGGAGGGGCGGGCGGCGCCGCCTTCCCGCCCCCGGAGGAGGCCGGCCGGGACGCCCTGGGGGCCCGTCCCCGGGCTTAGGCGGTCGGGGGTCTAGGTGGTCGGCAGCCGGTCCGGCCGGCGCCCCCGGCACCGGAGCCTTAGTTCCTTGAGCTTGAAGCCGGTGGCGAGTTCGATGACGGCGATTGAGGAAACCGACCTGGCGGCGCGCCCGGTATGGCGCCTGACCTCCGCGGCCCAGGCATCATCGGCCCAGAGGGGCTGGGCCTGTCCGGCGCGCCACTCCCGCAGCCCGGCCTCTCGGGTATTCCTGCGCCTCGCCACGGTGGCGGCCACGGCCTGCAGGGCTGCCAGCCCTTCGGGTAGGAGTACCAGCGGCACCCCCTCGAACGCTCCACTGCGGGTCGTCTCGCCAAGAGCCGGCCCCGCCTGACCCTCGAGGTCAGCCGCCACCCGCGACAAGGCCGCCCGCGCTCGTTCCAGCGCCGCCTCGGCGGTCTCACCTGCGGGGGCGGCGCTCTCCGGGTCGGCCAGCATCGCGTCCAGGTCGCCCCCCGCCAATCCCGGCCTGTCGCCGATCTCCCGCAGGTCCTCCAGGACGACGGAGCGCTCCTCCGCAAGGGCGGTCTCGTTAAGCGACAGGGCCAGCTCGGTGGAGACTGCGTCGGGGCCGCAGTAGACGCGGCCGATGGGGCCGAGGGCGGGGCACCGGGCCAGGGCCGATTGGATCTGGGAGGCGGTGGCCCGCCGCGAAGCCAGGACGCCGACCGCCCGGTACTCCCGGGCCGTGGCTTGCCACACCGCCGGAAACAGGAGGAACCCGAGCCCTAGAAGCCATGACCGCAGTCCGATCTCCCGCAACGCGTAACCGACCCCCATCCCTGCGGAGAAAGACCCTCCCCACTGCGTGAGGCCACCAAGGACCCATCCGCCGGCCCAGACTATGAGGGCCAGCCGGAAGGCAGTCTTCAGATTGACGGAATGGCCGCGGAGGCGGCCCAGAGCCACGGCCGGCCAGAAGAGATAGTAGATGAGCCGGGCTGGTCCCAGGAGGAGCAGGCCCGCCAGCCCCCAGACAACCAGGGCCAGGCAGAGGTAATCGTTCACGCCCCGGGCCTGGGGCCAGAAGCGCCTGAGGCGCCGCCAGGCCAGGACCGGCACTGACCCGATCACGACCAGCAGCCAGGGAACCGCCACAGCGGCCAGAGGGAGCCCTGGCACGTAGGCTAGCTCAAGGACTGCCGCGAGAAGCACGGTCCAAAGGACGGCAAGGCCATACCAACGCAACTCGGCAAGGAGATGAGGCGGGGGAACCATCTGCGCTCGGTTGGCGGCCAGCTGGGCTCCGCGAACCTGGGACCGGCCAACGAGGGCCGGCGCACCGTAGGCACCGAGGAGGACTATCAGGAGCAGGGCCGATGAGGTGAGTGCCCATCCGGGTGTGACCCCTCGTCGACTCATGAGGTAGGAGTGGTCGGTGGACCAGCTGGCCGCCGCGCAAGCGTCCACCGTTCGGAGGAGCCTCTCCGTGAGTTGGCCGGCGTCGGTCAGGCTGGCGACGCTCACGTGCTCTAGGGTGTCGTCCTTGCTGTTGAGATACGGGGAGATGCTGCCATCTCCAGTGCTCCGGCTGAGGCAGACGGCCGAAAGCCCGGCCTGAAGGAAAGACACGTGGTCCGACCCGCCTCCAGGTCCCCCGAGTGCCTGCGCCTTGAGCGAACTGCGGTCCTCCAGCCGACCCGTCGCTTCGGGGCCGACCACGGCGGAGAGGGCGGTAAGGCTTCCGAGGTCGCACCTGCGTCCCCCAGACGACAGGTACACTCCGGGTAGCACTCCACCGGCATAGGCCAAGCAGTCAAGGCTGATGGCGAGGCGGACGGGGCCGTAGGTGGCGCCGTCGATGGAGATGACCTTCCTTCCACCGCTCGAGCGAATGTGCCGCGCCACCCACGCCCGCGAACCCCAGAGGCCGGTCTCCTCGGCCCCGAACGCCACGAATACGTAGGTCAGGCGCGGCGAGTCCGCCGAAAAGACCCGCGCCAACTCGAGCACCACGGCCACGCCTGAGGCGTTATCGTCGGCCCCCGGTGACCGGACCGAATCAAGGTGGGCGAATACGACGACCACCTCACGACTCTCCCCCGGCACAACTGCCGTGACATTGGAGCCGCTAGGCTGGGTTCCGCGCTCAACAAGAGGTTTGGCAAGCCACTCAGACAGCGCCTGGGTCTGTGAGATCGTCACATCACCCTCGTTTCTGACTCCGTCGGCCCCTTCGTCCTCGAAATACGTCGGCGGGAGGGGCGAGAAGAACTCCTCCATGAGGGCATGCAGCCCCGCTCCATCGAGGCTCCCTGCAACCCAGGCCGCAGCCGCATCGTACGCCGCACTGCCGTGAATCCTTGCCGGATACTGGTTCGCAAGTGTCTGGAGATCGCAGAAGGCCCTTTGCCCGTCGAACAGCAACGGACCAACGTACGGCAACATGGCCGCGGTCGGCACGAGAGAAGACAAGAACATCAAGCCAGCATAGAGAGCCATACATAGGCCAAGGGCAAGCGCACGCCAGTAGCGAATGGCCCAGGCCCGCATGGCTCCGACCGAGATTGTTTGCTTGAAGATGTACACCCCAAGTCATCTCCCAACGCAAAGCGTGACGGCGACAGCCAAACACATTATCCGGCGTTCATCGTTGTCAGGAAGGTCCGCTCGACGTCCTCAAGGCGGTAGTACTGCTCCTCGAAGAGGAAGCCGTCCTCGTAGAGGTAGACCTCCCACTCGTGCTCGGTATCGGCGAAGGTGACGGTAACCGGCTCCCCGGACGGCACGGGGTCGGAGGAAGCCTGGCCATTCTGGAGGAGCCGGACCAGGATGGGCGCCTTCCAGGCCCCGCATGCTACCGGTTGGCCGAGGTCCCCGCCGGAAGCCCGCACTTCAGTGGTGGCAAAGAGTTTCGCAAGGCCCTGGCGCTCATCGGGTGAGGGCGGCGGGAGAAGGGAAAGGCAACCTTGCCAGACCTTGCCTTCCGGATCGTGCCAGGTCAAGGCGCCGTAGACTCCCTTAGACCACAACGTGACATACTCGCGACCCGTCCACTCCACGCGCACCGGGATACCACCCCAAGCCAGGGTCAAGGCGTAGCCGGGGTAGGGGGCCCCGCCGTAACCGCTATCCGGGTCCTTCAAAGACAGTTCCTGTATCAGTGAGCCGATGGTCTCACGCTGTCCGGCGTCGAGGGAAAGCCCAAGCCCTGGCTCATCGTTTGCCGTCAATCTGACCGTATCGCACGTCTTGACGGCTTCCGGGAAGCTCCGGCCGACCAGCAACTCCTGTCGCAGCGAGTCCGCCAGGACGCGCGAGTTGTCACTGGTCCCCCGGGGTTGGCCGTCGATGATGACAACCTCCGGCCAGGCGACAATCGTCGAGAACTTGCCCCCGGGAGAGAACCTGATCTCGAGGGGCCAAGCGTCGAGGTTGTGGTTTCCAGACGAGGCGGGGCCAAATGCTGGGATGTCGGCCAGGAGCATCTTGACTTTACCCGGTGACAGGTCCACGGGACCGAGGGGGCCGTAGCTGACCGTGGCTGTGACGGCGCGGGGCTGACAGCCGGTGAACGCACTGAGGGCAAGGAGAAGACCAACCGAAACGAGAGTGATCGCACGGCCGGCATTACGGAACGGGCTGTCCTTGACGGGGTCGGAAACGGACATGAGAACCTCTCCTTCAAACGCTATGGGTGACGCCAACCTTCCTGACAGGAGATACCACACCGCTCTTATCCTTCCTGTCGGCCTGGGGTCGGTGAAGCGAGGCCGGGAACCAGCGACCCCGCCCGCACCGCACTAAACGAGCCCGACCAGCGCGAAAGGGTTTGACGCCGGCCCTCCGGAATGTCCCGTCCAGGAACTGCCGACCGGCAGGCAACGGGTCGTTCCTGCCTTTGGGTCGTTCCTGCCTTTCGAGACTGGGGGGATAACGCGGTGCGCCTGAACTACGGAAAGACCTTCACGCTCGGGCTCGGCTTCATGGTCATCAGCATCATCTGGTCGATCTACAACGCGTTTGTTCCGGTCTTGTACGAGAGCTTCGTGAAGAGCGGATTGCTGCTTGGTCTCCTCATGGTGACCGACAACATCATCGGCATCACCATCCAACCCTGGATTGCCCACCGTAGCGACAAGACCTGGAACCGCCTCGGCCGGAGGATGCCCTACATCGTTCTGGCCGCGCCCATCGGGGCCGTCCTTTTCGCTCTCATCCCGTTCCACACGGGCCTTCTCGTCCTCGTCCTCACGGCCCTCGGCATGAACCTGGCCATGGGGCTCTACCGGGCGCCGGCGGTGGCCTTGATGCCGGACATCACCCCCCGCCCCCTCCGCAGCCAGGCCAACGGCATTATCAACTTCATGGGCGGTCTCGGGGCCCTGATCGCCTTCTTCGTGGCGGCGCCCCTCTACCGGCTGAATCCGCGCCTGCCCTTCCTGCTGGCGGCGGGTCTGGTGCTCGTGATCGTGCCCATCCTCTGGTGGCGCATCAAGGAGCCGAAGACCCTGGCCGGGGAGAAGGAAACCCGGGACCTGCCGTTCCTGCAGGCGGTGAAGTCCGTGTTCAAACCCGAACGCCGCAGCGCCCTCTACCTGCTCCTGGCCGTTTTCTTCTGGTTCATCGGCTACACCGGGATTGAGGCCTTCTTCACCCTCTACGGGGTCAACGTGCTGGGGGTGGACGCGGCCGCGGGCGCCTTCACCATGGGCTTCCTGGCCCTCGCCTTCCTGGTCTTCGCCATCCCCGCGGGCTTCATCTCCGGCAAGTTCGGGCGCCGCAACACCATCCGCGCGGGGCTCACCTTCCTCCTGGTCGTCTTCGCCGCGGTCTTCTTCGTCCGGTCCATCTGGGTCATCCGGGGGCTGTTCCTGCTGGCCGGCTTCGCCTGGGCCTTGGTCAACGTGAACTCCTACCCGATGGTGGTCGAAATGGCCACCGACGCCGAGACAGGCACCTACACGGGTCTGTACTACTTCTTCTCGGCCGGCGCCGCCATCGTCGGGCCGCCCCTCGTGGGCCTGTTGCGCGACGTTTTCGGGTTCCAGTATCTGTTCCTATACGCTATCGTGCCGATGCTGGTGGCCCTGGTCCTGATGGGGTTCGTGCGCGGCGGCGAAGCGGCCTAGGGAGACGACCATGCCGGCGCCAACCGCCTACTACTGTGACCCCGCCCGCCTTCGGGCCGAGCGGGGTCACGCCTTGGTCCTCGGCCATCGAGGGCTGCCGGGGTCCGGGACGGAGAACCGCATCGAGGCCTTCCAGGCCGCCATCGACGCCGGCGCCGACGGGGTCGAGTTCGACGTCCAACTCGCGGCCGACGGGGTGCCGATGGTCGTCCACGACGCACACCTCGACCGCACCACCGGACAATCCGGTCGGGTGGCCGACTTTACCGCGACCGAACTTGAGCGCCTCGGGCTTCCCCGCCTGGAGACCGTGCTCGACCGGTTAGGCCGCCCCACCGGGGCCGGTGCCGCGGGGATGGCGGCAGCACCCGCGGCGATCCTCAACATCGAGATCAAAGACTTTGGCTCCCGCGACCGGGGCCTGGAACGAAGCGCGGTGAAACTCGTGAAGGCCAAGAGGATGGAGGGCCAGGTCCTCTTCTCGTCCTTCAACCCCATGGCTCTGGGCCGTCTCCGGCGAAGCGACCCGCGCTTCTACGCCGCCCAGCTCACCGGGCCGGGATGGCTCCGGGCCTTCCGCCTGAGCTACCTCCGTTGCCCGGGCGCCATCCATCCCCACTTCTCCGAAGTGACGCCGGCCAGGCTTGAGGCCTGGCGGCGCCGGGGCTGGCGCGTGGTGGCCTGGGGGGCCGACAGCGAGAAGGAACTAGCGGTCGCCCTCGGCTGGGGCCTCGACGGCATCATCACCGACCGGCCGGTGGAAGCGGTGGGGTTGCTCCGGTGAGGCGGGAGCCGCGGCGAAGAGCCAACCGTCCTCGACCGCGACGAGGCGACCGGCGGCCCGGAGGCGGTGAAACTCCGTGACAGCCGCAGCCCAGGCGCCATCATCGAGAATGGGGATACCTTCCTCGAGGGCGTCCCAGAGGAGCGGGTCGGACATGGCGACTAGTTCAGTCGGGGCGAGGCAGAAGATGTCGGCGTCGCACTCCGATCCTGTGGCCGACCAGGCTCGATAGGGCCGGACCCGTCGCTCGGCGGGCTCAAGGTCGGTGAAGCAGTCGGAGACGAGAACAAAATCGTAGTCGCTGTCGGGCGAGTGACTGCCCCGGGCCCGGGAACCCATGAGAACCAGGGTCTTCACGGGGAGGCCGGCGGCGAGGGCGGAGACAAAGCCTCGGATCACCCCGGAATCCGCACCCCAAGAGCGAGTCGCCCGGGCCTCGCGTACCTCGCCCGGGCCGCCTGTCCGGGGACCGGGCGTGGGGCCTTGAGCCAGACGCTTCTTGACGAAGGCCGCGATAGTCTCCGCCGTGATCAGGGCTTGCTCGGCCACGACGGCGGTGTAGGGGCCGGCGTCCGCAGTGGTGCCGCTGGGGTAGCGAGTTTTCAGGTAGTGCCGGTCTAGGTCCGCGGCCGCCCCGAGCAGGCCTTCGGGCAAGGTATCACCGAGTCTGGCCAGAGCCGCCAGGAGTTCGGCGCAGGAGTGCGTCCGCCGCCAGAGGCAATGACGGCTGATAAGGAGCCCCTTCAGGATCTTCTCGGCTGCCTGCTGGCTGTGGAAGGCAACGCCCTCGTAGAAGCCGGCGCCGAGTAGATGGCGGGCCATGCCGAGGTCGCGCTCGGACGAGCGGAACCAGGGGTCGGGGCGTGGGCTCCGCATGCTCTCGCCTCCTCCCGGTGCAGGGGCACGAAAGACTGTCTCCAGCTTAGCACAACCGGGGCGCGTAAGACCGCGAAAAGCTACGCCGCTGAGAAGTCCGGGGACGCCGTGCCGAAAGTCAGACGCCCGCCGTTCACGATGGTTGGACCGCCGGCGACGATGGTTCCCCGCCCGCCCGGAGTAGCTCGGCCAGGGCCGCCGCAAAGCGCGCCTCGGCCGCCTGGCGGAAGTCCGGGGCCCGGCTGGCCGGGTCGCCGTCGGCCGGGTCGAGACTGATGACGACGGTGTCGGGGCGCGCCCGGATCGAGTCGAGGAAGGGGTTTGACTCGGCCTTCAGCACGCCCACGACCGGGACGGGCGAAGCGAGGGCCTCGCCGACCGCGGCGAGGAAGGCGGGCGACCCCAGTTCGAAGCGGCCCAGCTCGTCCATGACCACAACCCGCGAGCTGTCGAGAGCCCGTCTGATGGCCGGGACGCCGACCCCAGCGAACGCCTCGGGAGCGACTCGGGGCGGGCCGGGAGCGGGGAAGCTTACGAGGGTGGCCCGTTGCCCGGTACCCAGGTCGACCAGGTCCAAGGCGACGCGCCTCCCGGCCCGGTAGACCCTCTTTACGACGAACCCACCGACGCCAGGCCATCCCCGCCAGGGGGCCGGGGCCGACTCGGCGGGCGCGGGCCGGCGGTCCGGCCAGCGGGCATCCAGAGGCAAGCAGGCCTTGAGAGCGAAAAAGAGTAAAGTAGTCTTGCCCGTTCCCGGGGGACCGGTCAGGAACAGGTTGGTGATCGAGTGACTTCTCTCGCGGTTGTTCCCGCACGCTGTCAGGTTCATTGTGTCGTCCTCGCCGCCGGCGCCGGCCGGAGGATGGGCCGGGCCAAGCTCCTCCTGCCCTATGGGGGCCGGACCGTCCTGGAACACGCTGTTACCGCCGCGCTGGAATCGGGCGCCGGCCTCACCGTGGTCGTCCTCGGACACGAGGCCGCTGCCGCTCGAGCGGTGCTGGCCGAGACCTACCCCGGCCGCGCCGACCTCCGGATGGTCAGCAACCCCGACTACCTCACCGGGCAAGCCAGTTCTCTTCGGGTCGGCCTGCGGGCGGTTCTGGACGCGTTCCCGGAGTTGATGGCCGCGCCGCCGCCCGCCTTGCCCCGAGCCGTCGTCTTCTGCCTGGGCGACCAGCCCCTCGTCACGGCGAAGACCGTCACGGCCCTCATCGACGCCTACCTCGCCCCGCCCGGAAGGCCGGGGCCGGTCGTGGTGGCCCCGGTCCACGCCGGGCGGCGCGGCAACCCGGTCCTCATCGACCGGCGCCTGTTCCCGGAACTCCTGGCCCTGACCGGGGACGTCGGGGCCCGCGGGGTCCTCGACCGCCATGCCGGCGCAGGCACGCTTCTCGTCCCGGCGGGGCCGGAGGTCCTTGTCGACCTCGACACGCCCGAAGACTACGCGCGTTTGCTCCCGCCCTCCGGCACCGACCCCCACTCGGCCGGTAGCCCGCGGCCACGGCGGCCCGGTTCGGCCACGTCGTAAGTCTCCAGAAGGGGCCCGAGATGCCGGCCGAAGGCCTCCACGATCAAGGTCTGGCTTTCGCTCCGGAAGGCTCCGTAGGCTTCCAGCCAGAGCCTGGCCCGGCCGGTGAGGCGCGAGGTTCCGCCCGAAGGGCCCCCGGCCTGGGCCGAAAGCAGCTCGAAACCCAGCCTTTGCTCCAGGCTGCGGACCAAACGCCAGGCCTGGGAGTAGGACATGCCAATCTCGGCCGCCGCGCCGCGAAGCGAACCGAGGCGCTCGACCCGCCCCAGGAGGTCGGCGGCGCCGTCGCCGAAGGCCTTACCACCGTCCTGTTCCAGCCATATCTTAACGTGCAGGCGCATGTCGTTCCCTCCGATAGGCCCCGGCCACGCGACGCCCGACGACGACGGCGAGCCAGCCACCGGCGGCGCCCGTCAGGAGCGAAGCCACCAGGGCCAGGCTGAAGACCGTTCCGCGCAAGGAGAAGAACAGAAGGGCGTTCGTGGCCGCGCCGGCGACGTTGCCCAAGGCCCCTCCCGCCATCGACCAGAGCAGGCCGCGGGCCCGCGAGCGGGGGAGGAGGAAGAGGGCCTCGATGACGAGCCCCGGGGCGATGTAGGAGAGGATGGCCAGGGGACCGAGGAGCCCGACAAAGCCCGTGGCCACGGCCAGAAGCCCCTGGAGCAGGCAGGTCAGGAGGACCACGCCCCGTCGGGGGACCACGAACCCCGCCAGAAGCGGCCAGAACATGTAAATCCCGCCGATGAAGACGCCCACCGGCATCCCCAAGGTGGTCTGGACGAAGGCGAACGGGGCCCGCAGGTAGGGTTTGAGCACGATGCTCACGGCGGCGATCAGGGCGATGACGACAAGGTCGGACCATTTGCTTCGCTTCGACATTGGGCGTCTCCCGACGGGCAGGCGTTATACTCTAGCGAGCATAACGGTTCGACGCGCGGGCGGACCTCCCTGCGGGACAACGTCCACTTCACAGGCCCGACTCGCCCAAGTGGTCAGGCGGCAGGGGCCGTGGCCGAGGGCGGCCGGTGCCCTGGACCTGATGGACGCGCGTTCACGCCCACCTCTTCCAAGGACTCCCCTATCCCTCAGGGAATGACACCTGCGGTCCCGCGGATCGGGCGACGGACCCTAGAGGAAAGGCGTCGTAGGGGAGGCGTTCTTGGTGTCCAAGTTCAGGCGCATTGCAGGTCTGGTTCTCTGTCTTGTGGTCGTGACAATGGCGGTCGCCGGCTGCCGGAGGGAGGGACCCTCCGACGTGACGAGCCCCGGCCCTCCGGTTCTGGTGGCGGCGGGTTCTTGCCACAGCCTCGCGGTCTCGACCGACGGGACGGTCTGGGCCTGGGGGGACAACACCTACGGCCAACTCGGCGACGGGACCACGACCGACCGCTCGACCCCGGTCCAAGTGCCGGGGATGGCGGACGTCGTGGCCATCGCTAGTGGACCGGAGCACACGATAGCCCTGCGCCGTGACGGGACGGTCTGGGCCTGGGGGTCGAATGGCGACGGGGAGCTCGGCGATGGGACCACGCGCCACCGCTCGGCACCGGTCCAGGCGCAGGGATTGACGGACGTAGTGGCCATTGCTGGGGGGTACTCGCACACGGTAGCCCTGCGCCGTGACGGGACGGTCTGGGCCTGGGGGAACAACCACCGCGGCCAGCTCGGCGACGGGACCACGACCTATCGCAGGACCCCGGTCCAGGTGCGGGGGGTGGCGGACGTGGTGGCCATTGCCGGTGGGGGTCAGCACACGGTAGCCCTGCGCCGTGACGGGACGGTCTGGGCCTGGGGGGCGACTGCCGTCGAACAGTTCGTCGACGGGACCACGACCGACCGCCTAACCCCGGTCCAGGTGCGGGGGATGGCGGACGTGGTGGCCATTGCTGGGGGAGGCCTGCACACGCTAGCCTTGCGCCGTGACGGGACCATCTGGGCCTGGGGGTACAACTGCTACGGTCAGCTCGGCGACGGGACCACGACCGACCGCTCAACCCCAGTCCAGGCGCGGGGGATGGCGGACGTGGTGGCCATTGCTGGCGGGTATCTTCACACGCTAGCCCTGCGCCGTGACGGGACGGTCTGGGCCTGGGGGAGGAACGGCTACGGCCAACTCGGCGACGGGACCACGACCGACCGCTGGACCCCGGTCCAGGTGCGGGGGATGGCGGACATGGTGGCCATTGCTGGGGGAGTGGAGTACACGATAACCCTCCGCCGTGACGGGACGGTCTGGGCCTGGGGGTTCAACGGCGTCGGCCAGCTCGGCGACGGAACCACGACTGACCGCTGGACTCCGGTCCAGGTACAGGGGCTGTAGGACAAGGGGCCATAAGGTTAGCGGGAATGTCGTCGCGTAGGAGCGCTATGGCTCGGGGTTTCCCGGGACTCGAGGGGGCAGACGGGATCACCTATATGTTTAGGAGGGGGCCCTTTCCCGAACGCGACCGTTTCTCTCAGCCTGCCAGCCCGTGATACGGGCGATAACGTGTATCGCCACCAGCGCACCCGGAATGTGTAGCGCATCGGAGAGAACAAATAGGCCACTCCCGAACTGGAGTTGGCCGAGTGTCGGACTCGGAGCGAGCATTTCCCGCGTGGCGAGGTCCCCAATGAGGTTGGGCCCCAAGAAGAGCGCCCACCACCAGCCAACAAGCGGCGGCGTTCCAAGCCGATTCCGGAGGGACGGCCCTTCCGCACTCTCGTCCCGCTCAAGACCCTCCGGGTTGCTGCCGTGCCAGACCTCGCTCATCAACTGGGGGGGGGCGGAAGAAATTGAGGAATGGGACAAAGAACCACCCCACGGCCCAGCCAGGCGTGTACTTCAGTCCGCGACCCCCGAGAGCCGGGAGGTTCCTGTGGACACGGTGAAACCAGACGAAGAAAGCTACGCCAGTTGCCACCAATAGCCCCAGTTGAACCACGCCGACGAGCTGCTGTCTAGCGTCATTCGCCGTTGCTTCGGCGACGGTGATCCCCGTGGTCCCCGCCCGGTAGATGAGTTCCATCTGGAAGAGTCCGGAGACCGCGGCCAGGGCGGCCAGCACGAGGGATGCAGTCAGGAAGCCCTTGACCCACTGTGCGGCACCGGCGGGATTGGAAAACGGCGAAACGGTTCGGGCCGGCGAGCCGGCCTGGGTAGGCGGGCTGGCCGGGGTGGTCCGATCTATCTGAACGCTCACTGGCAGTCCTCCCTGGTCAAAGGTGTCGCTATCCCACCATTGGCCGCCCATGAGGCATAATCCTTCCAATGCCTGAAACCTTTCCCTATCCGTTCGGGCTAAGGTCTCGGGAGGGGATAGGAGCTAGCCGGCATGACTCAAAGGGAGGTCGTTAAGGGCCATTCTTCTCGGTCTTTCCGTACGCCTTGGCGAGCGCGGCGTACAAGGGTGAAGCGGCGGCCAGGGCTCGCCGGGCGTCCGCCTCGGCCATGCGGGCCATGACCACCGAGTAGGGAGTCCGGCCGTGCGTGGGCAACGCGCGGGCTCCCCGGACCAGCCGCTCGGCCTGGGCGACCCGGTCTTCCAACTCGGCCAGATACTCCCTGACCGCCCCAGCCAACTCGAGGGCCGTGGTCAAGGGTCCCTTGGTCCACTTCGGCTCCTCCAAATCCTTCACGCTGAACATGCCCGTCCCACGACGTCTCGTTGCATCGAGGAGACCCCCGTTCCGTCCGGCACCTAACGGATGTTCGGCGGTGGCGGAAGAGGTTCCTTGTGAAGGAATGTCAGTTGCCTTCAGGGCAATCATCCTGGGTCCGCGTGGCTGACACGGCCCGCCTGAACCGCCATGTCAATCTCCAGAAGGCCATCCTGGCATGTCCCCTATATCCCGAAATGGCTGCTACGGAACGTTTGTCGTCCCAGGCCGTCCCCCGCCGTAACCCCCTTTCCCAGGCTGGTGGCCAGGCGCGGGCGGGAGCGTCAGGACGGCCAGGGCGATGATGGCAAGTTCCTCTGGCGTGGCCCGGCGCCCACGGCCACCGGGCCCACCTTGGCCAGGAGGGCAGCCGCCCGGGCCCTCGTCGAGCCGGTGGTGGCGGAGACGTGTGTCCCGCATCCTATCTCGTCTGACAAGACGGCTATGTCGCCCTGTGAGCAGGAACGCCTGGTGAGCGCAAGAAGTAGGCAGAAAAGACCCAAGTGGCTGTTCTATGTGCGGTTGTTCTATGTGGGGGGTGGCGACAGGTGAGGATTGCGTCCTGCGAGGTGTTCCCACTGGCCTACCGGTGGCGGGAGACAAGGGAGTTCATCGGGGGCACGGCGGCCGTCACAAGGGCCGTGGTTGTGCGACTTCGGACCGTCGAAGGCGTCGTGGGCTACGGGGAAACGCCCGACGGCATCTGGTACGGAGGCTACTCCCAGGCGGGAATCGCGCAGACCATCTCGGACCATCTCGCCCCTGTCCTCATCGGGCGCGATCCTCTGGAACGCGAGGCCTTGGTCGCCGAGATGGATGCCGTTGTCGACGCGGCGCACTTCGCCAAGGCGGCTGTCGACTTCGCTCTCCACGATCTGGCCGGACGCATCCTTGGCGTGCCAGCCTATGTGCTTCTTGGCGGCCCCTGCCGCAAGACGGTGCCCCTGGCTGGCGTAGTCATGTGGGGCTCTCCTGAGGAGGCTGCCCAGCAGGCTCTGTTCTTTACGGGTCTGGGGTTCAAGACCATCAAACTGAAATCAGGTATCAACCCCGTAGCCGACGTCGAGCGGGTTCGTGTCGTCCGTGAGGCCATCGGCCCCGACATTCCGATCCGGGTGGACTTCAACGAAGGCTACATACCCACGACCGCCATCCAGGTCATCCGCAAGATGGAGCCCTATGGCATCCAGTTCGCTGAGCAGCCCACCCTCCGCACGGACCTTGAGGGCATGGCCCGGGTCGCCCAGGCTGTCGACACCCCGATTTCGGCCGACGACGCCCTCTACGGCCCGAAGCAAGCTATCGAGCTCATCCGTCACCGGGCGGCCAGCGTCTTCAACATCTACCCCCTCCAGGCCGGCGGCCTCATCGGGGCCAAGCGCATCCAGGCTATTGCCCAGGCGGCCGGGATCAAGTGCTTCGTCGGCTCGATGCCCGGCTCAAGCATGGAAGACGTGGCCAGCCTGCAGTTCCTTGCTTCCGTACCCGATCTCGACTATGCCTGCGAGTGCCTGGCCTCGTTCGTCCACGAGCGGGACCCCCTGCTGACGCGCCCATCTGTCGTGGACGGCGAGGCCGTTATCCCAGACGGCCCGGGCTTCGGCTGGGATATCGATGCGCAGGCCCTTGAGGACCTTGCCGGGTCGGGCACGGCAATGATCAACCGCTTTCAGATCGGGAGGGTGAGGTAGCCGTGCCTAATGTCCACTACCTGAACACCCTTTGCTGGCCCGACGTGGACGGACTCCTCAGGCAGGATGAGCCTGTGGCGCCACTCCTGGCCATTGGGTCGACGGAGCAGCATGGCCCGCACCTTCCCCTCGGAACCGACGCCTTCATCGTGACCGAATACGCCGAGCGGTTGGCCAAGAAGATCGCCGAGCGGTGCCCCGTTCTCCTCCTCCCGCCCATGCCGTACGGCGTGTCGGCTCATCACCTTGCTTTCGCCGGCTCGCTGAGCTTGCCCGCCCCCGTGCTCGTCGACATAGTCGTCGCCGTGGCGGCATCGCTCAGGCACCACGGCTTGCCCAAGCTCATTCTTCTGAACGGTCACGGCGGGAACGTGATCCCGCTCAAGTGGGCGGCGCGCCGCCTCAAGGACGAGACTGGCCAGAGCCCGCTGCTCATCAACTACTGGACCCTCGTCCCCGACGTCGTCATGGAAACCATGACCAGCCAACCCCTGGGGCACGCCTGTGAGATGGAGACCTCGCTCATGTTCGTCACCAAGCCCGACCTGGTGCGGACGGACCGTTTCGGGGCTCCGCAGTTAAAGCCGTCACCCATTACCACGGTGGCGATCAACTCGCCCTATCTCGTCCCCACCGTGGACCTTGAGCTGAACTTCGACGAGACCACGGTTAACGGCGCCTTCGGCGACCCGCGGCCAGCCACGCGGGAGAAGGGGCTCCGGGTCCTCGAAGAGTCAGCCGGCCGCGGTGCTCGGGCCGTTTGGGAGTATCTCGGGATCGGGGCGGCGGGCTAGAGGTCAGGGAGAGCCCCGAAGGCCGGCCAAGGAGAGGAGACGAGCCGACTTGACCGGGAAACGGATGGTGGCGACCGTGGTCAAGGTAGACCGCGAATGCCCGGTGTTCAAGGTGGGTGACCGCATCACTTTCGACTACCCACAGGTTGTCCTCAAAGAAACCGACGCCATTTGCCTGAGGGCCCTCAGCTCGATGCTCACCTTCGCCGTGACGTTACCCAGCGGCATCGGGCCGGACGTTCAGTTCGAGGATGACGTTTTGGATCTGGCGTCCCAGTTGGAGGATCCGTCCCTCCGGGACGCCCTCACCAACATCAAGGAGCGTCAGCTGGGCAGCACCATCTACCTGCGCTGCCCAGTCCCGCTTCCCCCACTAGGGGGAGAAGGGCCAGTCATCTTTGCCTTGCGGCGAGAGGAGGGGAAATGATGTCCCAGCTTCGTAACCGCTTGGTCCTGACGGTCAAGGAAATCCATGAGGGGTGCCCCATCTACAAGGTCGGCGACCGGATGGTCATTGATGAACCAGGTATCAGCACCCCCGACAACCCCACCATGTGCTTGCCCTTCCTTGGGGATCTGATGCCTTTTTTCAGGGCCCTGACCCGCGGTGTTGCTCCTGAGGAACTGGGTCTTCCGCCCGCCCGCGACAACAAGACCTACCTTCAGTGCCACGACCCGGGGCGGGCGTACGGCGGTGGAGGCTGGTGCTTGTTCGAGGTAGCGCTCGTTCCCGTAGAGGATCTCAGCTTCGACCTTGGGATTAGGGCCGTTCTCGACACCCTGAGCGGGCTTGGCCTTAGCTACGAGAGGACCCGGGCCGGGTACATGGTCCGGAGAACCAAGTAGCTGGCGGGTCAGCCGGGCTAACGGGCAACGGCGAGAGGGGGTAAGGGGAGTGAAGGGCAAGGCTAGAGTATTGTTGGCCGTCCTCCTGGTTGCGGTTGTGATAGGCTCACTCGTGGCCACCGCTGGGTGCCACAAGCAGTCGAAGGAGCGGGTCCTGATCATCGGGACCTGGGGCGGAGAGGTTGGCGCGCTCTTTGACCAGCTTCTCGCCCAACCGTTCTGCGAGCAGTACAATTGCACCATCGAGTACTCCTACGGCGGGGCCGAGGAGCAGTTCGAGAAGCTAAAGGCCCAGAAGGCCGATCCTGAAATCGACCTGGTCACTTTCTCGCCCAGCAACGCTATCACGGCCGGGCGAGAGGGACTGGTCCTCGACCTGAACGATTTCACCGAGACCATACCCAGCTACGCCGATATCTACGACTGGGCCAAGAACGACTATGGCGTCGGGATCTGGGCCTTCCCGCTGTCACTGGTTTACCGCTCGGACAAGATCACCGAGACCATCGACTCCTGGCAGGCTCTGCTCGATCCGAAGTACAAGGGCCGCGTCGGCTACCCCGTGTCTCGTTACGGCGGCGGCTGGCCTATCGTCAACCTGGCTCTGGTGGGCGGGGGCGACGAGAGCGACATCGATGCCGCGTTCAACATCCTGCCTGAGCTGCGCGATAACGTCCTCAACTTCTACACCTCCGACTCCGAGAACTACGACAACCTCACCCGGGGCGAGTTCTGGGTCTCCCTCCTGGCTCAGCCCGACTACCTGCGTCTGGCCTCCAACGGCGTTCCCCTCCAGTTCGTGTTGCCCAGGGAAGGCTTCTACATGGGCACGGACGTCATCAGCATCGTCAAGGACGGGCCACACTCCTCCGAGCTAGCCGCCCAGTTCGTCAACTTCATCCTCAGTCCGGAGCTCCAGGCGGCGGGGGCCCAGGTGGCCTACACGAGCCCGACCAACAGCAAGACCGTTCTCCCGGATGAGATCGCCGCGGTCGTGGTCTACGGGCCCGACGAAACCGCGATGGTCCGCAAGGTGGATTGGGGCGTAGTAGCCGACAATCTTAGCGAGTGGCTGCAGCGCTGGGACCAGATAGTGCTCGCGCCGTAGCGACAATACCTGAATCGGCGGTGGGTTCGTTGGCGGAGTTGGAGGTTCGGGGCCTCATCAAGCGGTTCGGCGACCAAGCGGCCGTGGACGACGTCTCCTTCACTGTGCGGGAGGGCGAGTGGTTCTCGATCCTTGGCCCAAGCGGCTGCGGCAAGACCACCACCCTACGCCTCATCGCCGGGTTCACCACGGCGGATCGGGGCCAGATCCTCATCGACGGGCGGGACGTTAGCGGCTTAGACCCGTCCCAGCGAGGTATCGGAATGGTCTTTCAGGGTCTGGCCCTGTTCCCCCACATGACCGTCTTCCGCAACGTCTCGTTCGGGCTGGAGCTGCGCCATCTGGACAGGACCGAGACGGCACGCCGCGTGGACGCCATCCTCCACCTGGTGGGGCTTGGCGGCTACCAAAGCCGCATGCCCAACCAGTTGAGCGGTGGAGAGCAGCAGCGTGTGGCGGTGGCCCGGGCGCTAGCCATCGAGCCGGCCATCCTGCTCCTCGACGAGCCGCTTAGCAGTCTCGACGCCAAGCTCCGGGAAGAACTTCGGCAGCAGCTTTCCGACCTTCAGCGCCGGCTGGGCATCACCACCGTCTACATCACCCACGATCAGAGCGAGGCTCTGTCGATGTCGGACCGGATCGCCATCATGAGCCGGGGCCGGCTGGAGCAAGTGGGAACGCCCCAGAGTCTCTACGAGAGCCCCCGCACCGGCTTCGTCGTCAATTTCCTGGGGGCCAGCAACATCCTGGAAGGAACATTGGAGTCTGAACGCGGCGCCCGGGGTGGAGCCGGCCAGCCGGTGTTCGCGGCCACATGCGGGCTGCGGTTGCCGGTCTTGGCCGAGGCCCTCACCCCGGGCCCGGGGATCACCCGGGTCTACGTCAGGCCGGAGCGAATCGCCTTGAGCGGGCGGGAGGCGGCCCAGACTGCTCGACCGGAACCCGGCGCCGCCTTCGCCGGCCGTGTCCGGCGCCGGGCCTACGTCGGCCCATGGACGCGCTACTTTGTGACCCCTCTCTTGGGCGACGAGCGTCTTGCCGCTTCGGTCAAGGCTGACGGGGGCGGACAGGGGCTACCGGACCTGGCCGTAGACGTTCAGAACGTATCGTCGGGCTCGCTCTTCAAACCAGGGGACGAGGTCAGGGTTTTCGTCCCGGCCGATGCGGTGAGGCCGTTCGCCGGGGAGGTCGGCGCCGTTGGCTAAGAGGGGTGTAGCGGGTCCCGGCGGCCAGTTGAAGTCGGGTTTCGGTCTTAGCGGCCCGATGCTGGGGTTTCTGGCCGTCTTCTACCTGCTGCCTGTTCTGGTCCTCCTGAGTTCCAGCCTGGCCCCGGTCGAGGGGGCGGCTTGGCCCACCCTGGCCCGCTATCGGGAGGTTCTAACCAACCAGGTTTTCACCACCATCCTCGGACGCAGCTTCCTCACCGCGGCGGAAGTATCCTTGGGAGCGCTATTCCTCGGCTACCCGGTCGCCTACATGATCAGCCGGTTGCGCACCGGCAAGAACCTCGTCCTGGCCTTGGTCCTGGCCCCGCTCCTCGTGAGTGAGGTCGTCCGGACCTACGCCTGGATCTACCTCCTCGGGCGCGAAGGACTCCTCAACGACATCTTGGTGGGTCTCGGGCTCCTGGCCGAGCCGGTACAGATGCTCTATACCCGGATGGGCGTCATCGTCGGGATGGCGCAGTCGGTCCTGCCACTCATTGTTCTCTCCCTCGTGGGCCCGCTCGAGAACATCGACCGCTCCCTGGAGGAGGCGGCCCAGAGCCTTGGGGCGCGGCCGGTGACGACCTTTGGGAGAGTGGTGCTTCCCCTAAGCTTGCCGGGTATCGTGGCCGGTTCGCTGCTGGGGTTCGCGGCCACTCTCAGCGCCTTTGTGGAACCGGAACTCCTCGGCGGGTTCCGGAGCAAGATGTTCGCCGGCCTCATCTACGACCAGTTCCACGTGGCCTTCAACTACGAGTTCGGGGCGGCCATGACCGTGATCCTGCTCGTGATCGGGTTGGCGGCCATTGGGCTTTCCTTGCGTCTGACCCGGGCCCTGACCCGGACTTATTAGGGGGTGTCATTGGCGGTGGCCAAGCCGAAGCAGCGTCGCGACCCAGGTCTCCCCTGGTTCATCGTGGCCGTGGCCGGGCTCATCATCCTCTTCGAGGTGGCCCCGCTGGTTATCACCATGGGGACCTCGGTGAGCACCACGGTCTACCCGAAGTTCCCCCCGACGGGGTTCACCCTCAAGTGGTACCTGGCGTTTTTCAGGGACAACCAGTTCACCGGAGCCTTCTGGCTCAGTATCCGGACGGCCCTCCTCACCATGGTCTTCGCTCTGCTCCTGGCGTTCCCGGCGGCCTACGCGGTGAGCCGTTTCAGGTTCCCGGGCAAGCAAGTCATCAGGTCCCTGGTCCTTTCGCCCATGATCGTACCTTCGGTGATAACGGCCGTGGCCATCCTGCGGTTCTACGTATGGATTGGCTTGGGCACGAACACCTTGTCGCTGGCTTTCGGTCACACCATCATGGCCCTCCCGTTCGCGTTCTGGATGGTCCTGGTGGGGCTGGAGAGGGTGCCGGTGGCCGTTGAGGAGGCCGCGCGGAGCCTCGGGGCCTCGCGCTGGCTGACCGTGCTCCGGGTCACGCTGCCCCTGGCTAAACCCGGACTCATCGCCGGCGGGCTCCTGGCCTTCGTGGCCTCCTTCGACCAGTTCATGGTCTCGATGATGCTGTCCGGGGTGAGCCAGGTGACTCTGCCGGTCCAGCTGTTCTTGTGGGTCCGGCACTCGAGTACCCCGATGCTCTCGGCTATCTCCTCCCTGCTCATCCTGTTCATGATCGCCGCCGTTTACGTCATCGGGCGGACGGTAGGGTTCCAGGTCTTCCTGGGGCGCAAGGACTGACGGATGGGCGGGGCGGTGCGGGCCACCGGCCACGAAAGGGGGAGCGCCAGCATGCCCGCGGTATCGAACGGGAGCGCGAAGGATACCAAGGACTACGAGTACTTTCGCATCCGGGCCGTCGAGCGTGCGGCCGAACTCCTGGACCTCTTCACGCTGGAGCACCCGCGGCGGACCCTGGCCGAGCTGGCCAACGGCCTCAACGTGCACCGAAGCACGGTGCATCGCCTGGTCCTGACCCTTGAGAAGCTGCGCTACCTGAGGCGCGACCCCGCCGGCAACACCTACGGTCTTGGCCTGAAGCCTCTCATCCTCGGGACGGTGGCCCTCAACGGCCTGGAATTCCGCAAGGTGGTGCGGCCGCATCTGGAAAGGCTCAACCTCACCACCGGTCAGACCGTGCACCTGGCGGTCCTCGATGACGGTGATGTCGTCTACGTGGACAAGATTGAGAAGGAGTCGCTCATCCGGCTCTACTCGGAAGTGGGACGAAGAGCCCCCGCCCACTGCACGGCCCTGGGAAGGGTCCTGCTGGCCTCGCTGCCCAGAGCCACGGTCCGCGACATCCTGTCCCGACGACCCCTCCGCCGCTACACGCCACGGACCCTGACCGACGTGGAGGGCCTTCTAAGGTGCATCGAGCGGGCGGGCCAGGAGGGGTACTCGCTCGACCTGGGTGAGCATGAACACCTGGTCCAGTGCGTGGCGGCGGCGGTCCGCGACCACAGCGGGGCCGTGGCGGCGGCCATGAGCCTGACGGTGATCACCCCCGAACTCACCACGGAGGAACTGGACAGGTACCTGGCCGCGGTCCGCACGTCCGCGGCCGAAGCCTCGGCCGATCTCGGCTACGTCCGTCCGGCGGGCGAGAGGGGTGAAGCGTAAGTGGTGACCCCGAAGGCGGGGCAGAGGGCGGGTGTGGTGGAGGCCATCGAGGCCGCCGGTCTGGTGGCTGTTCTCCGGCGAGTCCCGGCCCCGGCCCTCCTCGAGACCGTCGGAGTGTTGGTGGGAGCCGGCGTGAGGGTCATCGAGCTCACCTGGGACGGCGAGGATACCCCGGACCGGGTGGCCGACGTGGAGCGAGCCTTTGGATCGCGCGTCCTGCTCGGGGCCGGCACTATCCTGGAGCGCCGCCACGTGGAAGCGGTGGCCAGGGCCGGGGCGCGCTTCGTGGTCTCACCCGTGTTTCGTCGCGAGGTTGTCGAGACCGGGAGGGTCCGGGGGATAGTGACCATCCCCGGGGCGTTCACGCCCACGGAGATACTCGAGGCCTGGAGCGCGGGGGGAGACCTGGTCAAGGTCTTTCCCGCCTGCGCCGTGGGTCCGTCCTACTTCCGGGAGCTTGCCGGCCCGCTGCCGGAGGTGCCTCTCCTGGCGGTGGGCGGCATCACCTCAGCCACGGCCGGAGACTACCTCGCGGCCGGCGCCCGCGCGGTGGCGGCTGGCGGAGCCCTCGTTCCGATGGAGCTTGTCCGGAACGAACGGTGGGAGGATCTGGCCGACGTGGCGGGCCGGTTCGTAGCGGCGATCGAGTCGTGGCAGCGGTCGAGGCCCGTTAGATAGTTGGAAAACAGGAGGGCTGTGCCCTGAGTGCAGTTGACGTCCTGACCTGCGGCGAGGCCATGGTCCTTTTCAGCCCGGAGGACTCGGGGCCGCTGCGGCACGTCTCACGGTTCCAGAAGCACGTGGCCGGCGCGGAACTGAACTTCAGCATCGCCCTGAGCCGGCTCGGCCTCAAGGTTGGCTTCGTCTCCCGGGTTGGCGCCGACGAGTTTGGCGCCTGCATTCTGGGGGTCCTGCGCGAGGAGGGCATCGACACGTCGCTCGTTGGGACCGACCCAAGACGACCCACGGGCATCTACTTCAAGGAATACCGCGGGTTGGGCGACCCGCGGGTCCACTACTACCGCCACGGGAGCGCCGCCTCAGCGATGCGGCCCGAGGACCCTCCGGCAGACCTCGTGGCGAAGGCCAAGCTCATTCACCTCACCGGCATCACGCCCCTCCTGGGGGATTCGTGCCGCCGCACCGTGGATGCTCTCGTGGAGACGGGCAAGCGCGCGGGTGTGCCCATTTCCTTTGACCCCAATCTTCGACCGGCTCTCCTGAAAGGTCGCCCGGCCCTCAGGGAGATTGGGCCCTATCTATCGTGTTGCACTATCCTGATGCTCAACGAGCAGGAGATGGAAACCCTTCTCGGGACGGGCGATCCCGGCCAGGCCGCGGGGGAAGCCTTCAGTCTGGGCGTGAAAGTCCTGGCCGTCAAGCGGGGCAAGGGGGGCTCCTGGGCTTGCGCCTCGGATGGCGGAGAGGCCCACGCCGCCGAAGGCTTAGAGGTGTCGCGGCCGGTTGACCCGGTCGGCGCCGGCGACGGCTTTGACGCCGGTTTTGTCTACGGTTATCTGTCCGGTTGGCCGCTCGAGCGGTGCCTTGCCCTGGGGAACTACATCGGGGCCTCGGCCACCCTGGTCACGGGCGACTACGAGGGATACCCTTTCCTCAACGAGATCCCGGAGTCGTGCGGCCGGCGGGCCCAGCAAGCCGGCCCAGCAAGCCGGCCCAGGGGGCAGACGGGACCCTGCGGCCTCAATCGGAGGTGGGTTACTTGAAAAAGAGCATCATCCCGACCCCTCACGCTCCGCCAGCCAAGGGCCCCTATTCGTCCGCGGTGGCCTGCGGCGACCTTTTGTTTCTGGCCGGGCAGGGGCCGGTCGACCCGCAGTCGGGCCAGGTCGTCAGAGGCACGCTCGAAGAGCAGATGCACCTCACCCTCACCAACGTGAGGAACATCCTGGCCGATGCCGGCTCGAGTCTGGACAAGGTCGTGAAGGTCACCCTCTACCTCAAGGACATCGGCAACTTCACCCGGGCCAACGAGGTCTACAGGGGATACTTCACAAGTGACTACCCAGCGCGCACGTGCGTACAGGCCGGCGCCCTGCCGTTCGACATTGAGGTTGAGATAGACGTTATCGCCTGCAGGTCATAGCCGGGGCAGGGGGCGCTCGGGGGGCACCTCTGCCGGCCCGCTCCGCCGCGCGGCCGCCGCGTCCTGCTTGGCCCGCAGGGCAAAACCCAGCGCCGCCGCCAGTTGTTCCGGCAAGGGGGTGACCTCGCTGCCCGTGGCCAGGGCGTCGCAGTAGACCCGGCAGCAGTGCTCCAGGAGGGTGGCGTTCCGGTAGGCCTCGGCCAGGTCGGCCCCCAGGACCAAGGCGCCGTGGCTCTGGAGGAGGTAGGCGTTGGCTCGGTCGGCGAGCTTGGCGGCCACGTTGGCGGCCAGGTCGGGGGTCCCCGAGGGGGCGTAGGGAACCAACCGGGCGCCCGGGCCGAGGTTCAGCGCCTGGTCGTCGAAGAGGGGCGGCAGGGGCTTGCCGATGATGGCCAGCACGCTGGCGTAGCGCTGGTGGGTGTGGATGACGGCCCCCGCGTCGGGGCGGCCGCGGTAGACCGCCACGTGCATCCCCGTTTCCACCGACGGCCGCCACTGCCCCTCAATGACCCCGAGGTCAAAGCGCGCCACGCAGATGTCCGCGGGGCTAAGGTCCAGGTAGGGGCGGCCGGAAGGCGTGACGGCGACGGCCTCCTCTCCCTCGACCAGCACCGAGACGTTGCCGCTGGTCCCCACGTTGAAGCCCTCCGCGAACAGCCGCTGGCCGCAGCGGAGCACCTCTTCCTTGTAGCGGTCGTATTTGCTCACCGGACGCTCCTCTCCGCCTGGCTACCCCTTCGGGATGAGGTCGAGCAGATACTCCCACGCCCGGACGGTGCGGTCGATGGCCGCTTGGTCGTGCTGCATGCACGTGTACATGCGCGTCCCCGCCAGCGTGAAAAGACCCTGGGAAATGGCGACCATCTGGTACTCCTGGGCCACCTTGCGTCGCAGCATGTGCTGCATGAGGGCGTCGGGATCGTCCAGCCGCACGTGCAGGAACCCGGTGGTTTCATAGTGGACGATGGGGCCGTAGTTGTAGGCCGTGAACGGCAACTCGGGCCGGGTGGCGAAGACCTCGTTAAGCGCCGCCGTAAGCTTGCCGGCCGCCGCCGCGGCCTTCTCCACCGCGCCGGTCTCCTGGATGAGCCGCAGGGCGTGGTAGCAGGCGGCCGTTGATATCGGGTTGGCAGCGAGCGTGCCGCCCAGGTAGGCCTTGTCGAAGCTGCCCGTGCCGGAACAGGCGGCCATCACGTCTTTGCGGCCGCCCAGCGCGCCGGCCGAGGGGTAGCCGTGGGCTACGATCTTGCCGAACACGGTGAGGTCGGGCTTAACGCCGAACAGGGCCTGGGCTCCGCCGAGGTGGACGCGGAAGCCGGTCACGACCTCGTCGAAGATGAGCAGGCTGCCGAACTCGTCACAGAGCTGGCGCAGATGGCGGTTCCACTCGGGATGCACCGGGTGCGTGCCCGACTCCCCGCCCACCGGTTCGACGATGACGGCGGCCACCCCGCCCTGGTCCTTGGCGCCCTCGAAGGCCTTTCGCGCCGCGTCGAAGTCGTTCGGGGGCACGTCGATGGTGTTGGCGAAGCACTCGAGGGGGATACCCGCGGCTTCTAGCGGCCCCGTGCCCGGGATGTGCAGGGAGTAGACGAGTTGGTCGCTCCAGCCGTGGTAGCTGCCGCCGATCTTGATGACCTTGGCCTTGCGGGTGAAGACCCGGGCCACCCGCAGGGCGGCCATACAAGCCTCGGTGCCCGACTGCAAGAAGCGCACCATCTCCACGGCAGGCATGAGCTTCCTTATCTCTTCGGCCGCCAGGACCTCGTACTCCGAGGTGCAGCCGGTGCAGGGGCCTTTCTCCCGGATGAGGTCGATGATGCGGTCGTCCAGCGGGTCGTAGTGGTGGCCGAGGATGATGGGAGCGCCGCACATGAGGTAGTCCACGTACTCGTTCCCGTCGATGTCCCACATCTTGTAGCCCTTGGCGCGGTCCATCGTGAGGGGGAAGGGTTTCTCCAGGCTGAGGTTGTGCTCCACGCCGCCGGGGATGCACCCTTTGGCCCGCTCCCAGAAGTCGTAGGACTTGCGGTGTTTGGCCAGGTAGTCGTCCTTTATCCTGGCCAGGGTCTCCTCCGGGATGGGGTGCACCGGCGAAGTGGCCATGTGCCGGAGGCGCTCCACGAGGCGTTCGTATTCCCGCACGTCGAGCAGGTTGGGCGAAGTGGACGCGCTGGGCGCGTCAGGCGTGCCGGACATCGCTATCTACCTCCCTGGTCGGTCCGCCCGGGGGGCGGACTCTCACTAGACCCGTGAAGCGGCCCGCGGTCGCTGGGTCGGCCGGCAAGCTCGGGGTCGTTGAGCTGGCGGAAGAGCTCCCGGTTGCGGCGGTAGATCTCCTTGAAGACCCGGTACTGCCGTTCGTAGACGGCCCGCGTTTCGGGGCGAGGGGCGTAGGCGCGCTCGACCCTGACGAGCGCCCCGGCGGCCTCGAACGAAGGGACGAGGCCGAGCCCTACGCCGCAGACGATGGCCGCGCCGGCGGTCCCGGCATCTTGGGCGTTCTCCACGACCTCCACCTTGCGCCCGGTGACGTCGGCCATGATCTGGCACCACACGGGGGACTTGGCCCCACCGCCGGCGAGCCGCACGACCTCCCGGCGCGGGATGCGCCTTTCGACGGCCTCGAGCGACCAACGGACGTGATAGGCCACGCCCTCGAGGACCGACCGGATCATCTGCCGCTTCCCGGTGTCGAGGCTCAGGTTGAAAAACACCCCGCGGGCGAAGGGATCCTCGCGGGGGGCCCGGTTCCCGTGCAGCCAGGGGGTGAAAATGAGCCCGCCGGCCCCGGGTGGGGTCTGGGCCGCAACCTCGTTGAGGAACTCGTAAAGGCTGGCGTACTCCTGGCTCTTGTCGCCGCCTCCGCCTTTGCGGCTGTCCACGACAGGCTGGGCCCCAAGGTACAGCCCGATCTCGTCGAGGGCTAGGTGGTCGCGGACCCACTGCAGGCAGGCGCCGGCCGTTTCCTGCTCGGCCGTGTAGACGTACCGCCCGGGGATGGCGCCGAGGATGGAGGCTATGAAGTTGGTGGTGTCCACCATCCGCTTGCCGACCGTGGCGGCGACCCACCCGGAGGTGCCGATGTAGATGTGGGTGTCGTTGAGCTTCGTGCAGCCGGCGCCGATGGCGATGAGGGTCGTGTCCCCGCCACCCCCGAACACCGGGGTGCCGGGGGAGAGACCCATCTCCGCAGCCACCGCGGGGAGGAGCGGGCCGATGACGTCTACCGAGCGCACGACGGGCGGCAGGTGGCGAGGGTCCACGCCGAAGAGGCGGCAGAGCGGTCCCGACCACCCCAGCCGGCCGGGGCGGGTGTCGAAGACCCAGGTGAGGTGGGCCGAGTCGTAGGTCATGCCGAGACGGCCCGTGCAGCGCAGGGTGAGGTAGTCCTTAACGTCGAGCCACTTCCAGGCCCGGGCGAAGACCTCCGGCTCGTTGTCTTTGACCCAGTGATACTTCCAGAGCGGGTCCTTGGCCGTGCCGGCCAGGCCACCGGTGATGATGAGAGAACGGAGGGTCTTGGAGGCGTTCCACTTGCCGATGCGGAGGAGGCCGGTGTAAAGGTGACGGGCAAGCTGCGCCTGGGCGCGGCCGTCGAGGTAGATCATCGGGTTACGGAGGGCCTGGCCGCCTTCGTCCACGAGCACCGAGCCCTGCATCTGCGAACAGAAGGCCATGCCCCGGATGAGGGCGGGGTCCAACCCGGTGCGTTCCAAGAGGGTGCGGGTGGCCAGGCCCACGGCCTGCCACCAGTCTTCGGCGCGCTCTTCGGCGCCGCCGTCGGCGGTGAGGAGGAGAGGGTACTCGACCAGATAGGAGCCGACCTGCTCCACCCGCTCGCCGACACGATAGAGGCAGGCCTTGTTGCCCGACGTGCCCAGGTCGTGGGCGAGGACATACGCCTCGGTAGCCATGAGAGCCCTCCCGGCTGGCATCCGGCAGCTTGCCGCCAAGCCCCGCGCGGCTCGGGTGAAGGGAAGGGGTCGGGGCCGGCAAGTGTTACTACCATGCGACCGGCCGCCATCCTCCCAGCCGTTGGCGAGAAGGTTGTATCGTCGGAAGCAAAGGGCAGGTTCCGACCGGACCGGAAGCTTGTTTCGACAGCCCGGGGATGGTATCATTTGATAACGGCATGCGTAGGCTAGGGGGAAGCGCGCTGGCCACTCGCGAAGAGGTCCACGGGTTCCTTCTCGGCATGCGGGCCGCCCTCGAAAAACGGCTGGTTCTGCACCCGCGATCCAAGAACAGAGATGCGCTGGCCGGACTCGGGTGGAAGCCGAGTGACCTCAAGCTTCTTCTGAGGAATCTGGAAGTAGAAGACTACGCCGATGGTCCCTTACCCGATAGTCGCGGGCTCGACGAGGAACATTGGGTTTTCGGACCCGAGTTCGAGGAGCGTCAGCTCTATGTCAAGCTGACGGTGTTTGATTGGGGGCTTCTGGTTCTATCGTTCCATGTTGCCGAGCATCCGCTCAAGCTGCCGCTGAAGTGAAGGGAGGCGTTGACGGTGCAAGGCTTTTGTCCAGAGTGCAGGTGCGATCGGGAGCTTCGCGAGGAACGGAGGATGGAGACCTACAAAGTGCGCGGCGAGTCCATCACCGTTGAGGCCGTGATTCCCGTTTGCACCGCCTGTGGTGAGGATGTGTCCATAATTGAGCGTGATGACGAGATCTTCGACAGGGTCTACCGCGAGTTTCGCCAGCGGAAGGGACTCCTGCAGCCGGAGAAGATCGCCGATCTCCGGAAGCGATACGGGCTGTCTCAGCGTGGCCTGAGCCGGCTTCTGGGGCTGGGTGAGATCACGATCCAGCGGTACGAGAGTGGGAGCCTGCAGACCGCCGCTCACGACGTCTTGCTTGAGAAGATGAGCGACCCGAGCTTCGTGCTCGACATGGCCGAGCGCAACAGAGAGGCTCTGTCGGAGAGCGAGCGGGAGGGAATCTCGAAGGCGGCCGCGCGATGGGCGCACTCGAGGCGGGATGAGCTGTTCCGAGAGGTCGGGCGGGCCGTCCTGTCCCAGGTCCAGAAGGAACCCGCCCTGGTGGGCTATCAGGAGTTCTCAGTCGATCGGTTGGCGGCGGTCGTGGCCTGGCTTTCGGAGAATACCCGCGGGCGCCTGTTCAAGACCAAGCTGGCCAAGCTCTTGTGGCTGGCCGACTTCACCCACTTCTCCCGCACCCGGCGCTCGATGACCGGCCTGGCCTATGCGCGGCTGCCTTTCGGCCCGGTTCCCGAGAGCTACGATACCCTGCTCTCGCTTCTCCAGGAGCTCGACTTCGCCCGCGTTGAGCACGTTCTCCTCCAGAGCGGGGATACCGGGGAGGTTATCACTCCGGTGGGACGGCACACGAAGACCACGTTGAGCGAGGCGGAGGTGGAGACCCTCACCCGGGTCAGGGACCGTTTCGGAGGCCTCACGGGTGGAGAGCTATCCGACCTGTCGCATAAGGAGGCTATGTGGATAGGCCGTCGCAATAGCCGACCCATCCCCTATCCGGAGGCCAAGGGCAGCGACCTGATCAGGGAGCTGGCGAAGGACTAGCCGTGGCGGCCGCAGGGGAAGGCCCGCGGTCGGTATCTATCGTAGCCGGTATTCGACGTCGAATAGCCCATCAGGCCTGAGGTAGTACGGCCTAACGGAGGTAGGACCGGATCAGGCGGCCCGAGACCATGGGATTTGGCCACCATGCGTCCGGAAACCTCATCGGCGTAGAAGAACCGATCTCCCGTTTGCCGACCATCGTGCGTTCCGAAACATAAGAGAACGGCAAGGCCTCTCGGCCTTGCCGCTCATGACTTTCAAGTGGTGGGCGGTACTGGACTTGAACCAGTGACCCCCTGCATGTCAAGCTCAAAGAGGCCATCCTGGCATGTCCCCCTACATCCCGAAATGGCTGCTACGGAACGTTCTTTGTCCCAGGACGTCCCCCCTCGTAACCCCCTTTCCCGGACTGGTGGCTCACCGCGTGGCTCACATTCGGGAGGCCTCCGAGGGGAGGGGATAGGGGCTAGCCGGTGCCGGCAGGACTTCCTTCCTCGCTCGCCAATCCTTGTCGGAACTGGGCCATACTGGCATCAGTCTCTTGCCACCGTGTGCGTCCGGGCCGACCAACCCTTGGAGGGACGGACAAATGCCTAGCATCATGAGCCGGGCTACGTGGTCGCGGCTGCTCACAGGACTGGTGATCGTCTCGCTGCTGGCAACCCTGCTCGTCCCCGCCAGTCGGCAGGCTGAGGCTGCCGGATTGTACGTTGGCGCCACGGCTGTCGTCACCGGGACGGGCGGGATAGGACTGAGCCTGCGGACATCGCCTTCCTCCTTAGCCACGGATGAGAAGCAACGCGAGCCAGCACAGCAGCACGTGGGCCCGGATCCTGTCCGCCAGGCGATGGTAGACAGGTCGGATGTCGACCGTGTGCTTGAGGTCGCGGAAGACGCGCTCCACGGCGGCGAGCTGCTTGTAGCCGAGGGCGATGTCCTCGGCCGAGAGCCCGTCGTCGGAGCTTGAGATCAGGAACTTGCCGTCGAAGAGTTCCTCGGTCCGGCACTTGGCCTTGTTCAGGCGGAGCTTGCCGGTCCGGGTCTGGCGGACGTAGCGCCCGTAGACCTTGTGGGCCCTGAGTTCGCAGGCCGCCTTCTTGTGCGGCTCGCCGTCGAGTTGACTCAGTTCCCCCAGCCGGCGCTCCACCTCGGCGACGATGTCCTCCCGCTTGAACCGGTCCCTCTCGGCCTCCTCGGGGTTCCTGACGACCACGAACCGCCGGCGGGCTTCGCTGTCGCCGCCGACGACCACTTCCTTGATCTCGAGCCCGTTGCCAAGGGTCCGGTAGGTCCCCGCGCGGCTCAGGGCCTCGGCCGGCAGGCCCCTGGGCCCCAGCCGCAGCTTCTCGCCGAGATGACCGCCCGCCCCCTGGAGGAGCCGACGGCCGGCCGCGGAGTTGAACCCGGTGTCGGCCACCAGGACCACCCGGCCGAGCCTCCAGCCGTTGAAATCCCGCTTGACCTCTTCCGACACAGTCCTGTCGGCCGTGTTGCCCGGCCAGACCCAGCACCGGACCGGTATCCCCGTCCGCGTCACGGCGAAGCCGACCACCACCTGGGCCAGGTCGGGGCGCTTGTCCGACGTCGAACTGGATGTCCTCCGCAGCCTCCAGAAGGAAGTCCATGGCCCGGTAGAGCTGGTGGACCTCGACCTCCGGAAGGCCGTCGATGAGCGCTTCGCTCGCCACCCAATGCTCCATGCCCAGCTTGCTCGAAGGCGCCAGCGCCCGGTTGGCGACCATGGCGAAGACGAGCCGTTCCACCGGGGTCGTGTAGCCGCGCCCAGCCAAGAGGTTCCTCAGGACCTTCTTGACCCCGAGCCGCTCCCAAAGCCCGTCAAGGAGCCAGGCGCCCCTATACCCAAGCTCCCTTGGCAAGGGTCACAAGGCCGCCGGTTGTGCCTACGCTTTGCGCGTTCTTCCCACGAGACCGGAAACCCCTATCCCATGGGTCCGAGGTCGCTGATTGTGCCCGTTTACTGTTCAAGACCAGACCGGGCCGGCCTTGCTGTCCACGATCTTGAGGATGAACTCGCCGACCAGGATGGCCTTAGTGGGCATGGTCGAACCCGGGGCCGTCGTCACCGCGGGCTGGAGGGCCTCGACATCCGTGGCGTAGGCCGCGAGCGGGTGAGTCTCGCCCTCGATGGGGTAGAAGGCCACCAGCTTCAAGGTTGCCCCGGGGTTCACCGGTTGGCTACCCTTCCAGTACGAGACGGTGATCGGCGCACTGAACTTGGCCGGAACGTTGGAGAAGACGCCATAGATCACGTTGGGTCCTGAGATGAGGGTCTTATCCAGGACCAGCGGCGGGTTGGGCCCCTTCACGCCACAGGCGAACTGGACGGAGCAGCCGTCGAGGTCCGTGGCGGCGAGGCCGATGTAGAGTTTCACGGTCTCGTTGACCACGAGATCGACCCTGAACTGCAGGCTCGGTGTGTCGTGCTCGACGAGGCGTACGTTCCGCCAGCCGACGGCCGGGTTACACATTACGTACTGGGCGAAGTCGGTAATGGAGCCGTCGGGGGGAATCGGGTTGGGGTGGGTGTCTGTCTCCACCCGGGAGACGAGACAGTAGTGGTCGTGCGGGTCTGGAAGCGGCGGTGGTTGCCAGAGGAAGGCCGAGTCCGGCACGACGACCTCGCCCAGGCCCTGGGCACTCACCGCAGCCGTGGTCCCGCCCTGTTCGGTCTGGATCGCGTTCGCCGACCAGAGAGACGGCCAGAGAAGGAGTGAGGCCCGGCTGAAATAGAGGTAGATCTTCCCGGCCTTCGGCCCGAAGGCCAGGTTCTTGGCCCGGGTGTAGATGTAGTTGTACTGGCCCTTGTAGATATCCTTGCCCACGTCCTGCCCGTAGTTGTTCTTGAAGAACGTCACGGGGTCGCCAGCGGGCAAGTCGCCGTAGGGGATGATGTCGGGCGAGTAGTAGGCGGGAGGCGGCGAGGGAACCTGGCCGATGTCGGCGAGGTTGTCCCGCATGAAGATATCGTTATAGAGGGGGTAGATCCTGGCGAAGCCGTCCACGGCCCACATGTAGGCGTCGATACCGCACTGCCCGTAGGCAATCCAGAAGTAGCCGCCCTCTCCCCAACCGCTGCCCCAACTGTTCTTGCAGAGCCAGGCCTGCTTTGAGTCGTCGTAGCCGACGCAGGCTACGCAGTGGCCGCCGACCGCCGCGCCACTCTGATGGGAGTAGATCCCGCCGGAGTAGCCGAAGAAATCCCGGTAGACCGTGAAGGCGGTGACCAGCGGGCCGCGGCTGGATAGGTAGGCCTTCATGTCGGCCACCGAGGAGATGCCGTGCCAGCCCGAGATCTTGGTCACGAGGCTCTCCCAATTGGCGCAGAGCTTGCACGGCTGGTCGCCGGCGCTATAGGGGAAGCAGGAGTCCGGAACCACACCGGTGGTCTTGGCGTACTCCAGGGCCGCCGAGGGCCACCAGCCATAGCCGCACTTGTTGGGGCCGGCCCCGCAGTAGAAGAGCTGGGCTTCCGAGAGGTCGGGCAGGGCTCCGCCGCCCGGATCGCTGAGGGCCACGTCGGTGGCGACACGAACGTCGCCCTCCAGGGCCGCCGCTGCTCCAAAAGCCACGCACGAGCCGCAACTGCCCTGGTCCTTGATCGAACTAATGAAGTTGCGTCCGCCAACGTTGCGCCAGTCCCAGGCCGGCGGGGTAGCCGCAGGTAGCGGACCCGCCGCCGGCGCGCCTGGCGGTGGCGTCTCTTTCTTCCTGGAGGCCGAGGTAGCCTCGCGCTCCGCGAGCGTGGGTTCACCGGGACCTGGGACGTAGCCGAGGCGCCGCTTGAGTTCGGCCTCAGACATCTGGAACAGCGAGGTTTGTCCCACGGTCCACTTCGCTCCCGCCGCCTTCAGTTCGGCCTGCAGGTTGGCAAGGAAATCGCTGTCAAATGCCATGTTCATCCCTCCGAGGGGTGTCATCTCGTGCCGTGCGATCTTCGGTGATCCGGAGGCGGAAGGCGCACTTGTCAATTACGGACGCCGCGCCCACCCACTCCCGCAGCAGCTTCAGGCCGAGATGGGCTTCGCCGATCGCCTTGGCCTGGAAGAGAAAGACTCGTTGCCCTCCGCCGCCGATGGCCCCCGACCCGGGGCGGAAGCTGGACCGGACAAAGCCCAACCGGTCCATGTCCATCGCGTCGATGGCCCACAGGTACCCGGTCGTCGGGTTCTCGTCGAGTTCGACCACGAAGTCGCCGCCCACGGGTATGGCGAAGGTCTTGCCGTCCTCGGAGCGGCCGGCGCTACGAGTTCTCATCCTATCAGCGCCCCGTGAACCTGGTGGAGAACTGCCCCAGGACAATGCCCTTGGTCGGGCCGACCGTCGCGCCCACGTCGAACCCCTGCGTGCCGCGGATGCTCTCCAGAGGCAAAGCCGCCTGGTGCAGCGGATGTCCCGGGGTGGTGAGATAGACGGCCTTCAAACCGATGCTAGCGTCGGCCGGAACGGGTAGGTTGTTGGACCAGAATGAGTAGGTGACGTAGGAGGCGAAACCGGCAGGCACCGTCGACATAACGCCGGCAAAGAAGTTCGGGTAGGTCGTGACGTTGGTCTTCTGCAGGGTGAGGAGCGGCTCGGGACCAGGCGTGCCGCAGGTGAAGGCAATGGACGACCCGATCGGGAGCTTGACGCACTCCAGGATGACGTACATGTAGTGTCCCTCGACCCCCTGCTCGTAGAGGACGGGAACGTTGAGTTCGGGCGGGGACCCCATCACCGAGGTCACGTTACGCCAGGCGAAGCCCCTGTTGTTGCAGAGGAACGCAGCGAGATCGCTGATTTTGATAACGTCCGGAATCGGGTTGGGGTGGGCGACGGTCTCGACCCGGGAGATGATACAGAAGTGGTCGTTGGGCGCGGTGTCGGGGTGCCACTTGAAGGGCGTGTCGGCGATCCAGTTCTGGCCCGCAGCCCCGGAACCGACGTCAACGTAGTCCCTCTTTTGGTCGGTCAGGATGGGGTGCTGGGCCCACATCTTGGGCCAGAGGATCATCGAACCGTCGGCGTAGTAGAGGTAGGCCTTGCCCGAGGCCGCCCCGGGGGCGTTGTTCAGACCGCGCGCGTAGATGTAGTTGTCTTCGCGCAGGCGGATGTTGACCCCAAAGTCCTGACCGAAGTTGGCGAAGGTGTCTTTGGGGCGCTGGACGGGCTGCGACCCGTAGGGGATGATGTCGGGCGACCCGAAGGGCGAGTTTGGATAGGGAACCACGCCGGTGTCGCTCAGGCCGGATCTCATGAACAGGTCATCGTAAGTAACCATCGGTGAATTCCTCCCTCAGTAGACTGCGGCGGACACGACCCCTCTTAGTGAAGCCGGCCACGCTCGCCTAGCGGAACAGAAGGGTGAAGCTGCCTATCACTAGCCTCCGCCCGGGCGCCGGAGCATCCGCGGGAACCATGGCCAGGAGATCGATCCAGGCATCTTGGGGGATGGTCTGGCCATTGGCGCGGAAGCCGAGGGTCACGGGGGCGCTGGACTCGGCCTTGAGGCTGGTCTCGGCCCCGAGGACAAACTCCGGGTATCGCGTGACTGGGCCCCGGATGTCTACGGCCGGATGGAGGCCGGGGGAACGGGCCGACGCGGTCAGGCTGCAGCCGATCGGGATCTTCGAGCACCGGACGGCGATGTGGAGATGGGGAATGGCCTCTCCGCGGGTCTCAAGACCGACCCCGACCGTGAGGTCATTGGCCTCGTCGGGGCCCACGGTGATCGCGGCCCGGATGGCGGAGGCCGCCGCGCCGTTGGCCGAGGGGGCGAAGTAGCCGACGAGATCGGCAAGGGTGCCGTCACCTGGCGGAATGGGGTTTGGGTGGGCCTCGGTGGCGACCCTGGCCACGAGGGAGTACGGAGCGCGGGGACTAACGACCGGCGGCGTCCAGGTAAAGGGGACTCCTCCCACCGTTATGCCGTCCGCACCGGCCTCGAGGTCGACGTGGTCGGCCTTGTCGGCGGTCCACAAGGCGTGCCCTGACCACAAGGAAGGCCACGGTATGAGAGTGGCGTCGCAGTAGTACAGGTAGCCCTTGCCGACGGCCGGGCGGGTCCCGTAGTTCATGGCTCGCACGTAGATGTTGTTGGGTTCTCCGGCGGTGATGTCGACGCCGACGTCGGAGTCCCAATTCGAGGAGAAGAAGCGCTGCGGGTCGGGCACGGTCGCCGGTCCGTAAGGGATGATGTCCGGCGAGACGCGTATGGAACCTGAAGCCCCTAATTCGGAGCGCAACCCGATGTCGTCGTATGGCTGCTTCATGATCTCCACCCCCGAGGCTGTCTGTCCAGGCATGCCGGCGCGCGGCGCGTCGAACGATGTCATGTCCCTGTCCGCATCCAGTGCGGCCGTGGCGTTCCTATCATACCGGAGGTGGAAAAAACATGCAACCGAGGGGGTTTGTACCAGATAGGATGGTGGTTGGCGTGGGCAGAGATCCTGTCGAGGTCAGCCCGTCATGCTCCGACCCATTCCGCAGCGAGCACCTCCGCCTGTTCGAGCACCGTCTGGGTGGCCTTCTCCTGCTTGTCCGGCGGATAGCCATGCTTACGCAGGACCCGTTTCACCAGCACGCGAAGCTTGGCGCGCACACTCTCACGCAGGGTCCAGTCGATGGTGACGTTCGCGCGCACGGCGTTCACCAGTTCCCGCGCGATGCCGCGCAGGGTCTCGTCGCCCAACACCTTCACCGCGCTGTCGTTCACCTCCAGCGCGTCGTAGAATGCCAGTTCGTCCTCCGAGAGCCCGAGGAGTTCGCCACGGGTGTTCGCCACGCGCATGTTCTTGGCGAGCTGAATGAGTTCCTCGATCACCTGGGCCGCTTCGATGGCCCGGTTCTGGTAGCGGCGGATGGTGTGCTCCAGCATGTCGGCGAAGGACCGCGCCTGCACCACATTCTTGCGCCAGCGGAGGCGCAGCTCGCCCCGGAGCAGCTTGCGCAGCATTTCCACGGCGAGGTTCTTGTAGGGCAGCCCGCGGACCTCGGCCAGGAACTCGTCAGAGAGAATCGAGAAGTCGGGCTTGTCCAGTCCCGCGGCGGCGAAGATGTCGACCATGCCTTCCGGCGCGACCGCGCGGGAGATAATCTGTCGGACCGCGTAGTCCAACTCCTCTTCCGGCCGCGCGTCCCCCGGGGCGCGCTTGGCGAGCACGGCCTGGGCGGTCTGGAAGAACGCCACGTCGTCGCGGATGCGCATCGCCTCGACGTGCGGCACGGCCAGCGCGAACGCCTGTGACAACTCGCGCACGGCACGCAAGTACCGGTCCTTTCCGTCCTTCTGCTTGAGGATGTGCTCCTGCGCGGCGGGCAGGAGGCCCAAACGCTCCTGAGCCGTTCCGCCGATCCACCTCGACCAGTCGAAGCCGTGGAAAAGGCCGCAGCATACGTCGTGCTTCTCCAGCATCAGGGCGACCGCCTCGGCCTGGTCGAGCACCGTGCGCCCCGTGCCGCCGCTCTCCGTGTAGGTTGCGAGCGCTTGCCTGAGTTCGTGGGCCAAGCCCAGATAATCCACCACCAGCCCGCCGGGTTTGTCGCCGAAGACGCGGTTCACACGGGCGATGGCCTGCATCAGCCCGTGCCCGCGCATGGGCTTGTCGACGTACATCGTGTGGAGGCTTGGGCAATCGAAGCCGGTAAGCCACATGTCTCGCACGAGCACGACCCGTAGCGAATCGGCGGCATCGCGAAAGCGGTTGGCCAAAGCCTCGCGCCGCGGCTTGTTACGGATGTGCGGTTGCCAGTCCGCCGGATCGGCGGCCGAGCCGGTCATCACGACCTTGATCGCGCCCTTGTCGTCATCGCGGTGGTACCAGTCGGGGCGCAGCCGCACCAACTCGCGATAGAGCTCCACGCAGATGCGCCGGCTCATGCACACCACCATCGCCTTGCCGTCCATCGCTTCACACCGCTTCTCGAAGTGGTCGACGATGTCCCGGGCGACGATTCTCAGGCGTTTCTCCGCGCCGACGACGGCCTCGAGTTGCGCCCACTTGGTCTTGAGCTTCTCCTTCCGCTCGACCTCCTCGCCTTCGGTGGCTTCCTCGAAGTCCGGATCGATCTTCGGGCGCTCGGCCTCGTCGAGCGCGAGCCTCGCGAGGCGGCTCTCGTAGTAGATCGGCAGCGTGGCGCCGTCCAGGACGGCTCGCTGGATGTCGTAGATGCTGATGTAGTCGCCGAACACCTGCCGCGTGTTCGCGTCCTGAAGCTCGATGGGTGTGCCGGTGAAGCCGATGAACGAGGCGTGGGGCAGCGCGTCGCGCATGTGCCGCGCGAAGCCGTCCACAAAGTCGTATTGGCTGCGGTGCGCCTCGTCGGCGATTACCACGATGTTATGGCGCTCGGAGAGCGTCGGGTGCCGGTCGCCCTTCTCCTCCGGGAAGAACTTGTGAATGGTGGTGAAGACCACCCCACCCACCGCGACGCCCAACAGCTCCCGCAGGTGCGCGCGGCTCTCGGCCTGCACCGGCGGTTGACGGAGGAGCTCCCTGCAGCGTGAGAAGGTGCCAAAGAGTTGGTCGTCGAGGTCGTTGCGGTCGGTGAGCACGACGATGGTCGGGTTCTCCATCGCCGGCTCGCGGATGATGCGCCCCGCATAGAAGGCCATGGTGAGGCTCTTGCCTGAGCCCTGCGTATGCCAGACCACGCCAATACGCCGGTCACCCGGCTTGCCGCCGGGAGAGCGGCCGGTCTCATAGCGGCCCCGGGTCTCGGCCCCCCGCTCGGCATCGCGTCGCAGCTCCGCGGCTCGGAGGGTCTCGCTCACCGCCACCCCTACGGCGTGGAACTGATGGTAGCCGGCCATCTTCTTCATGAGCCGGCCGCCGCCCTCATCCTCAAAGACAATGAAGTCCCGCACGAGGTCGAGGAAGCGGCGCGGCGTGAGGAGGCCCTCGATGACCACCCGTAGCTCCGGCAGGTGGAGGTCGGCCAGACTCTCGCCGGAAATGGTGCGCCAGGGCTTGTACCACTCGCGCCCGGCGGTGAGCGTGCCGACGCGCGCCTCCATGCCGTCGGAGATGGCCAGCAGCGCGTTCGGGGCGAAGAGCGAGCCGATCTCGGCCTTGTAGGTCTGGAGCTGCTGGAAGGCCGTCCAGATGGTGGCGTTCTCGTCCGCCGCGTTCTTGAGTTCCACGGCCGCGAGCGGCAGGCCGTTCACGAAGAGCACGATGTCCAGCCGGCGGCTGTGCTTGTTCTCGACGACGCTGAACTGGTTGACCGCGAGCCAGTCGTTGGCCTCCGGGTTGTCAAAGTCCACCACCCGCGCCTGGGCCCCGCGGATCTTGCCCTCGGGAGTGCGGTATTCGACCGTTACCCCGTCCACGATCAGGCGGTGCACGGCGCGGTTACGCGCTGAGAGGTCGGCCCCTTCGGGTCGGGTGAGCTTTCGGAAGGCATGGTCCAACGCCTCGGCGGGAAGGTCGGGATTGAGACGTGCGAGCGCGTCGCGCAGCCGGCCCGCCAGAACGACCTGGCCGTAGTCTCCGCGCTCCGCGCGAGGCTCGCCGGGCGCGATCTCCGGGCCGTGGCGAACCGACCACCCGACGCCTTCGAGCCAGGCAAGGGCGGCTTGTTCAACGATGGATTCGGTGAAGGATTGGCTCATACGCTCATGGCCGGGCGAACCTCAACGCTCTCTCTACGAAGCCATGTAGTTCGCCGTCATTGATCGCCACGGTCTCCCAGGCTGGATTCGTGTCGTGGTGGAACCTGTTTGCGTACTCGACGATCTCATCGAGTTCTTGGGTACTAACCTGGTCCAGAATCTGCTCGGGCGTCCTGTGGTTCCGCCTGCAGAAATGCCGAAACTGGCCAAGCGGAGTTCCGGGGGGAAACCTCTCTGGACATGCCACGCGGAGAAACGCTTCGAGGTGTGGACGGATGGACCGAGCCACCTCTCGCATATCTCCTGCGCCGCTGGCGAGGAATTCGCGCAGTCTGGCATGGCGGCGATCATGCTCCGTAATCGAGTCCTGGGCCACATCCCACGCGCGTAGAGTGGACCCTTCGCCGTCACGGACCACTTCGAGAGCCGCTCGCATAGTGGCATCCGCTCCCTCCCAGAGACGGCACAAGAAAGGCTTTTTGTGGGAGAGGACCATCACCTGGGCGGCTCGTTCGGCAAGACGTCGAATCTCGTGAACCGTCGTTAGAGCCCGATGTTCGTCCAGGCTCGAGATCGGGTCGTCAATGACGACGACCTTGTTCGCCAACCTTGTGTCCCGGTCGAGCGACGCGAAGAAGAACGCCAGGGCCAGAGTGTTGCGATCACCCGCGCTGAGGGTATTTCGAAATGACGGCTCCCCCGGTGCAGGGTCAGCTCCTCCGACGGACACCGGTGTGTTGTTGATGAGCACGTTGTACGTGCAGGTCGGCCCACCGCGGGTATTGGCGTACGTCACGCTGCCGAGACGAAAACCCGCATTGAACTTCGAGAGGTAGAGGTTGATAGCGGTTTCATACCCCGGGAAGACTTCAGCCCTACGCTGCTCCAGCGTGGCCCTGGTTTGATCGCGTTCCTGCTCCGTCGTCTCCTTGGTTGTACGCTCCCGCAAGTACTCGTCGCAGAGAGCCGCGGTTGCCGGCTCATGTCGAGATCTGACGGCTTTCAGTCTGGCGAGATCGTCGGGAAGGACCGTCGAGTTGGCAGTTGCCGCTCGCTCCTTTGCGACGCCAATCGCCTGGTTCGCCTTCTGAAGCCGTTCATTCATCGTGCTGATTGTCTCTCGGTGAGCTTCGTAGGCCGCCACGAGCGCTCGAGTCTCGTTCGAGACTTCGATGCGCTCCAAAGGAGCGGCCTGCTTTGCGGTGAGCTGCGCCACGATGGCTTCCCGGGGAGTTCTCCAGTCCCGCACGATCGTGGCCGTGTCGAGCGTGACTTCCGCGACTTCGCAGAACCGGGACCAGAACTGTCGGCGCTCGACGGCAACCCGCACCGCGCGTTCGAATCCCGCCGACACATCCCCACCGTGCGCGCGGTTGGCCGCCCCGAGTGCGTCTGACACCGTGTGTTTCAAAGCAGCGTATGCATCGCTGAAGTATGCCCGGTAGTGGTGGATCATGGGCGACCCTTGGAGAGTCTGTGCGCAGAATGGGCACGTCTCTGCGGCTGCGCCACCGGCCTCCTGAGTGATGCGGCGCATCCCGTCGGCCACCCACGGCTCACCGCCCTGACCCAGGCTGGCTACATGTTCTTGGACCCGCGCCAGAGTGGCCGCATCGAGGGCCGGCAGGTCTCGCTGGAGAACCCGCTCGATCGCAGCCAGATCGAACTCAGGCAGACTCAGCGACTCGAAGGGCGGCGTCGTGCGAATCCCGTCTTGCTCTTGCGCCGCAGCCAGAGCGCGGTCCGCCTCATAGATGGCCTGGTCAAGGTCAGGGCGGGCAGGCAGTGCACAGAAGTCATCCACGGAGAACGGCCCTCTGTCCGCCGTCGGGATGGCACGATCCTTGGCCCTCAAGTCCCGGTTGTGGTTCTCGATTCTCTCCACGAGCTGCTGAAGTTGCCTACTCAGGGCTACTGCCTGCGCGCCGAGAATCAGCTCATGCAGGTTTTGCCGGTGGTGCGCCTGCACGGCCAAACCCGAGTGCACGTTCTGGTCGACGAAAACGTCATCGAAAACCACAAGATCCGCCAGTGTGCGGTTCCAGGCATTGTTCTCGAAGACAGCCGGTGGCGGACCGCCACTGCATTCAAGGACGACATGGGGCAGACCCTGTGCAGGCAGGCGTCTTCGCTCCGCAATCGGCATGGGATCCCCCGTTGCCAGCGAACGCAACACTGCCGCGAGCGTCGTCTTGCCTCTGCCGTTCTCGGAGTAGACGAGGGTGAACGGGGCGAGAGGGATGTTCGCAGCAGCGTTCACCGAGTCGAACTGCCCAATGTTCTTGAGCAACTGAAGCCGGTTGATCATGCGACGACCCCCTCAGGGAATAGCGCCGGATCCTTCACTCGTAGCTCGCCGGAGATGAGTCTAGGCAGAAGCACGTCGCGCAAGGCAGCAAGCGTGCGGGACTCCTGCGAAAACAACCGCTGCGTAACTTGCTCGTTGAACCGCGCAAAGCACCGAAGTACTGCCTCATCGGGCCTCACAATAGCCTTGCCGCGCAGCAAGGAGTTCGCATCCAGGTTCGGGACCGACGTTCCGTTCACGTATTCCCAGATCTCGCCGGACTCTCGCATCAAGAGCAAGCAACGATCTACGTAGACGGCATATTCTTCTGAGCGGCACCGAAGGCGCTTGCAGAAGTTTGAGTAGATGACTGGCAGCCCCCAAAGGCGGTGGAGTTGCGCATTGGCCCTCAGGGATCGACCCGTTGGGCCCACCCCGGAACCAGCAATCAGCACGTCGTTGCCATTCAGTTGGCGCCTATCAGCACTTGACGGCTTGACCCATCTCTTCGGCGCATCTGCCCGCCCCTCGTCCCTGAGCCGCTCGAGGTCCACACCCCGAAGGCAAATGGCTTCGACAGCACCGCCGAAGGGGTTGTCCTTGCCCCAGTCTCCACCAATCGTGAGTTCGGCAACGTCACCAATCGGACAGACTTCCCACCCCTTCGGTATCTCCCCCAGTTCCGAGTCCTCAAAGGAATCTGGGAAGAGGTCGGCGAGGGGTTTGGGGAGGCCGGGGTCGCGGCCTTCGGCCTTGGCGCGGACGGGGTCGAAGTCCACGAACCACGACTTGAACAGCGCGCGCGCTATTGCCTCCAGCGTCTCGTTCATCCGCCGATTCATTTCAGTTTTTCCGTCCAATGTGCCAAGGATGTGGGCAATAGCGCGTTGTTCGTCCTCGGGCGGGAGCAAGACGTCCAGACTCTTCAGTTCGTCCGTGTTGAGCCGGCCGGTTCCATGCCCGGCGAGGTCCACGAGACCCAGAAGTCGCTGCTTGTGACCGAGAAGCAGGTAGGGGAGGAATGCCTTGTCCACACCGCCCTTTGGCCGCAAAGCCTTCACGTCCTGGTTGAAAGCCATGGGGCGACGCACGATGCAGATCGGCACGTCATTCAGCAAGGTCATCCCTCTGGTCAGCAGGAGAACGGTATGCTCGGGAACGAGCTTCGTTCCGCTGTCGGCACCTTCTGCGGTTACATGGTCTTCGGCGTCGTCGAGGAACAGACGTTTCATGTCCTTCGCCGATATCCACGGAAGCGAACCGTTCCAATAGGAGGGGTTCTCCTTCGCTGGCGTGCCACCCGATAGGAAGTGGGCTACGTCGCCGAGCGTTACCTCCCGCCACTCACTCGCCATACCCAAGCTCCTTCAGGTTGGCCTCGATGGCCGCGTCCAGCTTAGCGGCTTCGGCCTGCTGCTCGCGCAACGTCGCGGTGAGCCGCTTCATCTTTTGCGCGAACGGCTCGCCGTCGTCCTCCTGCGCCTCGGCGCCGACATAGCGGCCAGGCGTGAGTACGTGGCCGTGCTTGCGAATTTCCTCAAGCGTCGCGCTCTTGCAGAAGCCGAGGACGTCCTCGTAGGTCCCCGTGTCCTTCTCGCCGCGCCAGGCGTGATAGGTGTTGGCGATACGGGTGATGTCTTCATTCGTCAGTTCACGGTGGGTGCGGTCGGTCATGCGGCCCATCTTGCGGGCGTTGATGAAGAGCACGTGGCCGCAGCGATCGCGGAACTTGCCGTTCTTCCTATCGCGGGCGAGGAACCACAGGCACGCCGGGATCTGCGTGGCGTAGAAGAGCTGGCCTGGCAGCGCGACCATGCAGTCCACGAGGTCGGCTTCGACCAAGCCCTTGCGGATCTCGCCCTCACCGGACTGGCTGGACGACATTGAGCCGTTGGCAAGCACGAAGCCGGCCACGCCGGCGGGCGCGAGGTGATGCACGATGTGCTGCACCCAGGCGAAGTTGGCGTTGCCGGCGGGCGGCACTCCGTAGGCCCATCGCTTGTCGTCACGAAGAAGTTCGCCGCGCCAGTCGCTCACGTTGAACGGCGGATTGGCGAGGATGAAGTCAGCCCGGAGGTCGGGGTGGCGGTCGTTGTGGAAGGTGTCGCCGTGGGCGATCTGGCCTTCGATGCCGCGGATGGCGAGGTTCATGCGGGCCAGCCGCCAAGTAGTGTAGTTCGACTCCTGGCCATAGATCGAAATATCGGCCTTGGCCTTGCCGCCGTTCCCGTTGCCGTTGGCGTGGGCGCGAATGAACTCCACGGATTGCACGAACATGCCCGCAGAGCCGCAGCAGGGGTCGTAGACCCGGCCCCGGTAGGGTTCGATCATCTCGACCAGGAGCCTTACCACGCAGCGCGGCGTGTAGAACTCACCGCCCTTTTTGCCCTCGGCGCTGGCGAACTGCGAGAGGAAATACTCGTAGACCCGGCCGAGCACGTCCTTTGAGCGGCTCGCCTCGTCGCCGACCTTGATGTTGCTGACGAGGTCGATGAGCTGGCCAAGCCGCTCCCTATCGAGCGTCTGGCGGGCGTAGTCCTTCGGCAGCACGCTCTTGAGGGCGGGGTTGTCGCGCTCGATCCCGGCCATGGCGTCATCCACGAGCCGGCCGATGGTCGGCTGCTTGGCCTGGGCCTTCAGATGCGCCCAACGCGCCTCGGGTGGCACCCAGAAGATGTTCTGGGCGCGGTACTCGTCGGGGTCCTCCGGGTCGGCGCCCTGCGCCCTTTCCGCTGCGAGCCTGGCGTGTTGCTCCTCGAAGGCGTCGGAGATGTACTTGAGGAAGATGAGGCCCAGCACGACGTGCTTGTACTCGGCGGCATCCATGCTACCGCGCAGGGCGTCGGCCATCTGCCAGAGGTAGGCCTCGTAGCCGACGGTGGTGCCGTTGTCCCCGTTCCCCGCTTGATTCGATCTCGCATTGCGAGCCATGTTCGCATCCCGCTATCCGAGGCGTCTGGGCAGTTGGGGCTGCCTGGTTCGGTCATCTTCCGGCGGAAAAGGTCGAGTTGCGTCGCACCCAACGCCCCACTGCCGATGTCAAACCTTCTCTGTGATGGCTCTTCCCCCCTTTCTCGCTTCGTGGGGTCCTCGCTGTAACATGAAGCATCCTAGCTACGCGCTGCCTGCGCCACGACCACCTCAGCCTCCACCCGCTCTTCGACCGCCACCTTCGGCCCGCATCCTGAACCCGCGTGGCTGACGCGTGACTGACGCGGCCCGCCTGAACCGCCCACAACAGAAAAGCGGCAAGGCCTGGAAGCCTTACCGCTCCTGACTTTCAAGTGGTGGGCGGTACTGGACTTGAACCAGTGACCCCCTGCATGTCAAGCAGAGCCAAGTGGTTGCGACGCGTTGCGACTTGTCCCACCAGCCCCGTCTAGCTGGCCCGTTCGTTCCGGGAGAATTCGTCTTGGTCCCGGCGCGGCGTTCTGTATCCACACAATCTCCACACAGGTCGGGGACCCGGAGATCTTCCGGGACGAGCGATTGAGATCGCAGCCAAGGCGTATGCTGAGGCCGTTGAGGGCGGCGGCAAGGCCCTCCCGGCTGTTCGTGACCACGTAGTATTCGGCGCCGAATAGAACCGGGGCGCCGGCCAGGCCCGTGAACGGGCGCCGATGCCACTCAAGACCATGGTGCTTCAGCAGGGCCGCGAGGTCCAGGCGGGGACGGAGTCGGTAGGTGTCGAGGTAGCTATTGTCCCCAAGGACCCGGCGGGCCAGGGCTACAGGATCCGCCATGACCACACCACCGGGCATTCAGCAGGGATGAGGGTGCCGATATCAGCCTTGAGGCGATTCAGGATTCGCACGTGGCGCGGGGTCCGGAGTCGCCTCTGAGGGCTGGTTCCGGGCGTCCTCGGCTTCGCCGCCGGTGGAAAACCCAATCGTACGCCTTTCTTCGAACGGCACGTCCTTATTGATGTAGCACACGACTTGGACTGCAGCGTGATGGGCCAAGAGCATGATCGGGATCCCCGCCATCACGCCCTCTAGCCGGAGAAGGCTGTGCCCATCACAGCCCAGGCTCGTGACGTGAATGGTGCGACCGCCGGGGAGTACCGCCAAGACAACCGGCTGCGCGTCCTCTGGCAGTTGCTTCTTCCACGAGCAAATATGGTGCTGGAGCCTCAGGACGAAGTCCTCTGCCGACCCAGATTCGCGGAAGTCTCCCACGTTCAGGAGGGGCGGCGTGTCGGGGTAACTAGGCGCACGTGGAATGGAGTACTTCAGAAACGCTGCCTGGGACTGCTCTGCGGCGAGCTCAAACGCTTGCCGCCATGCTTCCCCCGCCGACGCGAGCACATCGAATTTGCGAGCAAGGTCCATGTCCCGTTCCATCGAGGAGACCTCCGTTCAGTCACTCACCAAACTGCCGTTCGATGGTGGCGTGAGCGGTTCCTTCTTCGGGAATGTCAGTCCTCGGTGTCCGGCTCCTCCAGGTCTATGGAGATCTGCGAACCTTATGGACCCATGTGCGGGAGCCCCTGTACTTGCACCGGGGTTAGGCGGCGGGTCGTGGTCCCATCGCCGAGCTCACCCTCGCCATTCCACCCCCAGGCCCAGACGGTCCCGTCACGGCGCAGGGCTATCGTGTGCACGTACCCCCCAGCAATGGCCACCACGTCCGCCATCCCCTGCACCTGGACTGGGGTCGAGCGGTTGGTCGTGGTCCCGTCGCCGAGCTGGCCGGACCAGTTGCCCCCCCAGGCCCAGACCATCCCGTCACGGCGGAGGGCTATCGGGTGGTAACCGCCCCCAGCAATGGCCACCACGTCCGCCAGCCCCGGCACCTGGACCGGGGTCAGGCGGTCGGTCCTGGTCCCGTCGCCGAGCTGATCCCAGTGGTTGTTCCCCCAGGCCCAGACCGTCCCGTCACGGCAGAGGGCTATCGTGTGCCCGAACCCACCAGCGATGGCCACCACGCCCGCCATCCCCTGCGCCTGGACCGGGGTCGAGCGGTCGGTCGTGGTGCCGTCACCGAGCTGGCCCCACTCGTTGTCCCCCCAGGCCCAGACCGTCCCGTCATGGCGCAGGGCTAGCGTGTGGTCAAACCCACCAGCAATGGCCACCACGTCCGCCAGCCCCTGCACCCGAACCGGGGTCGAGCGGTTGGCCATGGTCCCGTCGCCGAGCTGGCCAGAGAGGTTGTCCCCCCAGGCCCAGACCGTCCCGTCACGGCGCACGGCTACCGCGTGAGAAGCCCCCCCAGCAATGGCCACCACGTCTGCCATCCCCTGTACCTGGGCCGGGGTCGAGCGGTTGGTCGCGGTCCCGTCGCCGAGTTGACCCCTCCAGTTCCCCCCCCAGGCCCAGATCGTCCCGTCACGGCGCAGGGCTATCGTGTGCACGTACCCCCCAGCAATGGCCACCAAGTCCGCCATCCCCTGCACCTGGACCGGGGTTAGGCGGTCCTTCCATGTGGTCCCGTCGCCGACCTGGCTGAAACTGTTCGCCCCCCAGGCCCAGACCGTCCCGTCACGGCGCAGGGCTATCGTGTGACCCCGCCCCCCGGCAATGTCCACCACCAAGAACGCCTCCCCTACGACGCCTTCCCTCTAGGGGCCCACCCGATCCGCAGGGCCGTAGGTGTCATTCCCTGAGGGATACGGGAGTCCTTGGAAGAGGTGGGCGGAAGGGCCATGAGACCTCCCGGGGCAGCGGGCCCCGCCCGCGTCGCCGGCCCGGGGAAAACGGCCTCGTAGGAAGCCCCTGGACGAACGAGCGGGAGCGGGTGGTATTTCAGCGACCCCAAGTCGGAGAAATCGGTCCGGACCCTCACCCTCCCGGAGGTCGCCGTCGAGGCCGTAGGGGCCCACCTGGTACGGCAGCGGGAGGAGTGGCGGGCGTTGGGATTGGCCTGGGACCCCAATGGCTTCGTGTTCGCCACGGTGGCCGGGACGCCGGTCCGGAAGAGCAACCTGGTCCGGCGGAGCTTCCACCCCATCCTAGCCAAGGCGGGCCTGCCGGTCTTGCCGTTCCACTCCTTGCGCCACTCGGCCGCCGTGGCCTTACTGATGGGCAATCCGCCAGCGGACCCCCTGGTCGTCAGCGAGCTGCTCGGCCATTTCAGCGTCGCCTTTACCATGAGAACCTATGCGCACCTGCTCCCCAGCCTCCGGGGGATGGCCGCCAAGCAGATGGACGCTCTCTATTCGGCGCGACTCGCGCTAGCTCCACACAATCTCCACACAGAACCCCTCCAACTGGCCCTCCCAAGCGAACAGGGCAAGGTCTGAAACCCTTGCCCTGTTTGGCTTTCGGTTTGGTGGGCGGTACTGGACTTGAACCAGTGACCCCCTGCATGTCAAGCAGGTACTCTAACCACCTGAGCTAACCGCCCATGTCGCGCTTATCGAATTGTCACGCGAAACGCTTGCTCTGACAAAATCCGTTCGTTCGCACGGGTATTATAGCACGGGGTAAATACTCGGTAAACCGCGGCTGCGGTCGCGGCCGAGGCAGCCAAGGTCGCGGATGCGACTAGCTAAGTTTTCCTCCCCTGGGCGCCCCTGGCCGAATACAACACCCCTCCGGCGGACACATATATTGTAGCGCCCGGGCCGAGCCCCGGGCCAATTTCCGTCTTTGGGGGTGGCTGGGCGATGCAGGTTATGGAGGAAATCCGGATTGCCACGGTCGACAACGTCGATCGCGTCCGCGACCGGCTTTCCTTCGAGTTCGGCTTTCTGGCCCAGCAGGGCTTCGCCGTCGCCGTCGACGAGAAGCGCCAGGGAGAACAGACCCTTTTCACCTGCCGCCTCCAGAGGAGCGACGCCAAGAGCGCCGCCAAGCCCGCCGACCTCAAGGTGATGTTCCGGCACTTCCTGGCCAACGCCCTCTCCGACCTCATCGTCAACGACTGGGAGCGGTCCATCCTCACCCAACTCCTCCGGAGCCAGTACGACAGCTTCAACCTCGGCGAGCAGCGGGTCATCCTGTCCTCGGCCAGCCGCAGCCTCGACTGCCGCACCAACGGCCGGCCGGACCTCTTCCGCAAGATCGAGCGCAAGGGCCGCGTCCTCCGCCTCGTCCTGGAGTACCTCGCCAGCCAGCAGGAGATGAATCTGGACGGGTTCATCACCTTCCGGCTGCGGGACTACCGCGACCAGCTCTCCGACGCCGTCGGCCAGGCTGTGGACGACTTCTTGATGGAGAAGGAGTACTTGGAGTTCGTCAACCTTCTCCGCTACTTCGTCGAGTCGCAGGAACCCAAGCTGAAACTGGTCCACGTCATCATCCAGCCCAAGGGCGCCTTCAAACTCATCGACGACAAGGGCGCCACCGTGAACAACGAGTACCTCGCCGAGTCCTTTATCGAGGTCGACACGGAAGTCAATTCCGAGGACCTCCTGGTCTCGGCGCTCATCACCATCGCCCCCGAGCGGGTCATCCTCCACTGCCCGGCGGAACTCGACCGCCTCGAGGCCCTCGACACGATTCGCAACGTCTTCGAAGGTCGGATCACGACCTGCCGCGGCTGCCACCTCTGCAAGGAGGACCGCCGCGCCGCCGCGGCTGTCGACCGCAAGGTCATCCGCACGACCGCCCCCCGGACCGGCAAGAGGCCCACGCACTAGCTGCTCCGGCCTTCGGGCGTGGCGCCTTTCGGCCGGGAGGGTTTGACAGCCTCCGGCGGCCGTCATTATAATCCAGACATCCCGATGACGGGGACGAGTAGGGTCGCGCGGGGACATCCGCGCCGAGGGTCCAAGAGAGGGCGCCGCCAAGGCTGCGAGCGGCCCCGGCCCGCCAGACCCGAAGACCACCCCGAGACCCGACCGGGCGCCTGGACCCCGATAGAGGTCTTTCGAGTGGGCCGGCTCCGCGGCGGATGCCGCCAACGAGGGTGGAACCACGGGACGCCACAGGCCTCCCGTCCCTTGACCAAGGGGCGGGAGGCTTTCTTCCGCCTCAGCGGAGGGAGACTTGAGGATGGTGGGACTACAGACATACCGGCACAGCGTGGCGCACGTGATGGCCCAGGCCGCGATGCGGCTCTTCCCTGAGGCGCGCCTGGCCATCGGGCCGGCCATCGCCGAAGGGTTCTACTACGACTTCGACCTCGCCCGGGCGCTCCTGCCCGAGGACCTCGCGGCCATCGAGACCGAGATGCGCAAGATCATCTCGGCTGACCTGCCCATCGTCCGCCACGAGGTGGGGCGTGAGGAGGCCTTGGCCCGCTTCGGCGAGGCCGGCGAGAAGTACAAGGTCGAACTCGTCCGGGACCTCCCGCCGGGCGAAGCCGTCTCGACCTACACCCAGGGCGAGTTCACGGACCTCTGCGCCGGGCCGCACCTTTCCCGCACGGGGGAGATCGACCCGCAGGCCTTCAAGCTCCTCAGCGTGGCCGGCGCCTATTGGCGGGGCGACGAGAAGCGGGAAACGCTCCAGCGCATCTATGGCACGGCCTTTCTGACCCGGCCCGAGCTTGACGTCCACCTCGAGCGCCTCGAGGAGGCCAAACGCCGCGACCACCGCCGCCTCGGCAAGGACCTCGACCTCTTCTCCACCAGCGACGAGGTCGGGGCCGGGCTCGTCCTTTGGCACCCCAAGGGCGGCCTGGTTCGGATGCTCATCGAGGACTTCTGGCGCCGCGAGCACCTGCGCCGCGGCTACGACATCGTCTTCAGCCCGCACATCGCCAAAGCCGACCTCTGGCAGACGAGCGGCCATCTCCAGTGGTACAAGGACAGCATGTACTCGGCCATGGATATCGACGGCATCGACTACCTCGTGAAACCGATGAACTGCCCGTTCCACATCCTCATGTACCGCTCCACGTCCCGCAGCTACCGCGATTTGCCGCTCCGCTGGGCCGAACTCGGCACCGTCTACCGTTACGAGCGGTCCGGCGCCCTGCACGGCCTCCTCCGCGTGCGCGGCTTCACCCAGGACGACGCCCACATCTTCTGTCGCCCCGACCAGCTCGAAGCCGAGCTCGAAGGAGTCATCGACCTGGCCGTGTTCATGCTGAAGTCCTTCGGCTTCGACCGCTACGAGATGGAGCTCTCCCTGAGCGACCCCGAACGCATGGAGAAGTACGCGGGCGACCCGGCGCGGTGGCGCGAGGCGGAGCAGGTCCTGGAGGCCATCCTCGACCGGCGCGGCGAGGACTACGTCAAGGCCCCCGGCGAGGCCGCCTTCTACGGCCCGAAGATCGACATCAAGCTCATCGACGCCCTCGACCGCGGCTGGCAGGGCCCGACCATCCAGTTCGACTTCAACCTGCCCGAGCGGTTCGACCTCACCTACAAGGGGGACGACGGCCTGGAACACCGGCCGTACATGGTCCACCGTACGGTCTTGGGGTCGATGGAGCGGTTCATGGGCAGCCTCATCGAGCACCACGCCGGGGCCTTCCCGCTCTGGCTGGCGCCGGTCCAGGCCAAGGTCTTGCCCATCAACGAGCGGAACGTGGCCTACGCCGAGGAGGTCCGCGGGAAGCTGCGGGCCGCCGGGCTCCGGGCCGAGGTCGACGCGCGCAACGAGAAGATAGGCTACAAGATCCGCCAGGCCCAGCTCGAGAAGGTGCCCTACATGCTCGTGGCCGGCGACCGCGAAGCCGAGGCGGGCACGGTCGCCGTCCGGCACCGGAGCCAAGGCGACCTGGGGCCGAGGAGTCTGGACGATTTCCTGGTCGCGGCGACGGCCGAGGCGACGCTGCCGGGGTAGCCGGCCGGGCCGCGGCCGCGCGCCCGCCGGCGAACTCGCGTTGACCCTCCCAAGGCCGCGTGCTATACTCATCTAACTTGACAAAGGCATATGTGATTGGACACAAGCAGAAGCCGTTTGCTTCTCACCCGGCGGCGCCGAAAGCAGAGGTTGCCAGCCTGGGTTCCAGACAGACACCTGGGTTCCATCTAGGCCACCACTGGAGGCGACGGTTCTACCGTCGCCTCTTTCGCTTTTATCACACCCGCTCGAAGGACGGAGGTGATACTGATAAGTCGAGACCTAAGGATCAATGAGCAGGTGCGGGCCAGGGAGGTCCGCCTCATTGGTCAGGAAGGGGAGCAGTTGGGGGTTGTGTCCTTCCGGGACGCTCTGCGCCTGGCCCAGGAGGCCGGCCTCGACCTCGTCGAAGTCGCTCCGACCGCGAAGCCGCCCGTCTGCCGCATCATGGACTACGGACGTTTCAAGTATGAGCAGGCCAAGCGGGACCGCGACGCCCGGAAGAAGCAGCGCGGCGGCGACGTGAAAGAGGTCAAGCTGCGGCCGAACATCGACGACCACGACTTTGATTTCAAATCGCGCAATGCATACCGGTTCCTCAAGGAAGGCAACAAGGTCAAGATGACGATCATGTTCCGCGGCCGGGAGATCGTCCACCAGGACCTGGCCCGAAACCTCGTGGCCCGTTTCGCCGAGACCGTGGCCGAAGTCGGAGAAATGGAACGTCTTCCGAAGGTTGAGGGCCGGAACATGATCGTCTACATCGCGCCGAAGGCCGAAGTCAGGGCGGAGGCGCGGGCCCAGGTCGCGCGTCTGATCGCGGGCGGCCCGGAGGCCGGGCCGGCGGCCGCGCCGGCGGTCCAGCCAGCCGTCGTGCCGGCGGTCCCGCCAGCCGTCGTGCCAGCGGCCCCGCCGCAAGCCGCGCCCCCCGGCGCGGAGCCCCCCGAGGACAAGTAGCCGGTGTGGAAGGGAGTTGCCAGACGTGCCCAAGGTGAAAACGCACAGAGGGGCCGCCAAGCGCATGAAGGTCACCGGGACCGGTAAGGTCATGCGTCAGATGTGCGGCAAGGTCCACAAGCTCGAGCATAAGTCCGCGAAGCGTAAGCGCAATCTGGGGAAGGACGTGCCGGTGGACAAGGCTTTCCAGAAGAGGGCAAAGCGCATGCTGCCCTACGCCTGACGGGAGTGAGAACGGATGGCTAGAATCAAGCGTGGCGTCACCAAACATCGCCGGCACAAGAAGATCCTCAAGCTGGCCAAGGGGTTCCGGGGGTCGAAGTCCAAGCTGTGGCGTGCGGCCAACGAAGCCGTGCTCCACGCCCTCTGGTACTCTTTCCAGCACCGGCGCAAGAAGAAGGGCGACTTCCGCCGGCTCTGGATTGCCCGCATCAACGCCGCCGCCCGCATCAACGGCATGTCCTACAGCCGGATGATGAACGGTCTCAAGCGGGCCGGCGTCGAGATCAACCGGAAGGTCCTGGCCGACATCGCAGTGCGCGACGCTTCGGCCTTCGCGCAACTGGTGGGCAGGGCCAAGCAGGGGCTCCAGGGGGGCCAGTAAGATGGCTGACCCGGCGTGACCGCTGACAAGACGATGATAACCGCAACTTCGAACCCGCACGTGAAGTACGCCCGCCGGCTCCACCGGCGGCGGATGCGGGAGAAGGAAGGGCGTTGCCTTCTGGAGGGCGTCCGTCTCGTGGCCGACGCGGCCGAGGCGGGCGCTTCCTTCGTTCTTGGCTTCTGGGAGGAGACCATGCTCAGGGTGCCGGGCGGCGAGGCGCTGCTCGGGCGGCTGATGGAGCGCCCGCCCCTGGGCGGCTTCTTCGAGGTCCACCCGCACGTCATGGCCGAACTGGCCGACACCGAGGCGCCGCAAGGCATCGTCGTCGTGGCCCAGAGACCCGCGCCCAACCCGCGGTCCCTCCTGGGTGAGGCGACACCGGCCACCCTGGCCATCCTCGACAACGTCCGCGACCCGGGCAACGTCGGCACCGTCATCCGCTCGGCCGACGCCTCGGGGGCGGCCGGGGTCATCTTCCTGCCCGGCACGGCCGACCCGTTCGGTTCCAAGGCCCTCAGGGCCTCGATGGGGTCGACGTTCCACATCCCGGTCGTGGCGGCCGAACAAGCGGTCCTGGCCTACAAGAGCGAACTAGGGGATTTGGGCCGGCGAAGCGAGCGAGCCGAGCCGGCCGATGACGGGGCCGCGGGCGACGACGAGGACTACCTGCCGCGCACGGAGACGGCCGCCCACCTCCCCAGGCTCCTGGCGCAATTGGGCTACCGCGTCTTCGTGGCCGACGCCTCGGCCGAAGCCTCTCATTGGGATGCGCCGCTCGGCGGCAAGGTGGCCATCGTGCTGGGCAGCGAAGCCGAGGGCCCCGACCCGGTTCTCTGGGCCGGCGCCGACAGGATCTCCATCCCCATGCTCGGCCCGGCCGAATCCCTTAACGTGGCCATGGCCGCGGCCGTCCTCCTCTACGAGGCGGCCCGGGCGAGGGAGGGCTGGGGTCGGTAGCGTGTTCCCCGCGGGCCGTGCTATACTACCCCCATGTTATTGGCGCCCTTTCCAGCTGCGAGTTCGCCGGGAGGGCGCGGAAGGTTCTGCCCATACCGACAAGGCGATGAGGGGGAGGAGTAGGCCGGTTCTCTTGGTCCCGAGGGAGGGGCGCCGCGACTGGAAGCGTCCCGGCCAGGACCCGGCTGAAGTTCGCTCCCGAGCCGCAGGCTGAACGCCGCGGGAATAGCCACGGCAAGTAGGCTGAGCTGGAACTCCACCGTTATCCGGAGGCGGGCATGACGTGCCCGGCCAAGAGGGAGGAACCTCTCCCCGAGCGCGGAAGCGGCGGGACGGGTCCTAACCAGGGTGGTACCGCGGAAGTCGGAAGGCTTTCGCCCCTAGGGGCGAAGGTCTTTTTGTTTGGCCGGAAGGGGGCCATACGCTTGACCAGCGACAGCAGGGCCGGCAAGGGCAAGACAGAGGGGTATGACGGGCTCGTCGCCCGCCTCGACACGGTTCGGGGCGCGGCCCGGGCGGCCATCGAGCAGGCCGGCTCCGCCGCCGCGCTCGAGGAGGTCAGGGTCCGGTTCCTGGGCCGGAGCGGGGAGCTGACGCAGGTCCTGCGCGGTCTGGGACAAGTGGACGCGGCCCTGCGGCCCGAACTCGGCCGCATCGCCAACGAGGTTCGGGCCGAGGTGGAGGGCCAGCTCACGGAGAGGGGCCTCCACCTTGCCGCGGCGGAACTCAGCCGTCGCCTCGAAGCCGAGCGCGTGGACATCACCCTGCCCGGGACGACGCCGCGGCGCGGCACCTACCACCCGGTCTCCCTGGCGATGGCCGACGTCGAACGTGTCTTCACCTCCATGGGCTTCGAGGTCGCCGAGGGGCCGGACATCGAGACCGATTGGTACAACTTCCAGGCCCTGAACATGCCGCGGGACCATCCGGCCCGCGACATGCAGGCCTCGTTCTACTTCACCTCCGATGTCGTTCTCCGGACCCAGACCTCGCCGGTCCAGATCCGCTACATGCGGGCCCACACTCCGGCCCTGCCCGTGAAGATCATCGCGCCCGGCCGCGTCTACCGGTGCGATGACGACGCCACCCACTCACCCGTCTTCCACCAGGTGGAGGGCTTGGTCGTTGACAGCGGCATCACCCTGGGCGACCTCAAGGGCGTCCTGCACGTCTTCGCCCGGGCGATGTTCGGACCCACGACCCGCACCCGGTTCCGGCCCAGCTACTTCCCGTTCACCGAGCCGAGCGCCGAGGTCGACGTGAGCTGTACCATCTGCGGGGGCTCGGGCTGCCGGACCTGCAAGAACTCCGGGTGGATCGAGATTCTGGGAGCGGGCCTGGTCCACCCGCAGGTTCTGCGGAACGGCGGCTACGACCCCGAGTTGGTCTCGGGCTTCGCCTTCGGCCTGGGGATCGAGCGCGTCGCCATGCTCCGCTACGGCATCGCCGACATCCGGCTTCTCTACGGTGGGGACGTCCGGTTCCTCAGGCAGTTCCGGCCGGCCGGCGAGGGGAGGGCTCAGGCGTGAAGGTCCCGCTTTCCTGGCTCAAGGAGTACGTGGACTGGCCGTGGAGCCCGGACGAACTGGCCGAGCGCCTGACCATGGCCGGGGTGAAGATTGAGGCCGTCCTGCGGTTCGGCGAGGGCAGCCGCGGGGTGGTCGCCGCGCGGGTCCTCGAGGTGACGCCCCACCCCAACCCGGCGCCAGGCGCCGGCCCGGGCGTCCCGGCGCCCGCTTCCGTGCCTGACCTTCCAAGCGCCGGCCGGCACTGGGTCGTGGATCTGGACGCCGGAGGCCCGAAGCGGCAGGCCGTGGCCGGTATCGTCAACATGCGGCCGGGGGACATCGTCGCCTACGCCCCGCCGGGTGCCCTGCTCCCGGGCGGGTGGAAGATAGACGTCGCCAACGTCCGCGGCGTCACCTCCGAGGGCATGCTCCTCTCGCTCTCCGAACTCGCCCTGGGGGAGAAACCCCGTGAGGGCGAGGGTATCCTCATCCTCGCGGCGGACCTCGCCCCCGGCGCCGACCTTTGCGCTACGCTGGGGCTTCCGGAGAGCGTCCTCGAACTCGACCTCACGCCCAACTACGCGGCTTTCTGCCAGAGCCTGGCGGGCGTGGCCCGCGAGGTCGCGGCCCTGACCGGGGCCGGGCCGGACGGCGTCAGATACCCCGACCCCCTGGCCCGGTTCGGGCCGGCGGCCCCGGGCCGCGGCGGTGGCCGGTCCGTGTCGTCCGCCGCGGAGCTGGTGAAGGTGAGCATCGCCGACCCGGACCTCTGCCCGCGCTACCTCGCCCGGGTCGTCCGGGGGGTGACCCTGGGGGTCTCGCCGTGGCTGGTCCAACTCCGTCTTCTGGCCGCCGGCATGAGACCCATCAATAACATCGTCGACGCCACCAACTACGTGATGCTCGAGTCTGGTCAGCCGCTCCACGCCTTCGATCTCGAGCGCGTGTCCGGCCGCCACATCATCGTCCGCCGGGCCAAGGAAGGGGAGACCATCGTCACCCTCGACGGCGTCTCGCGGACCCTGACTGTCGCCGACCTGGTCATCGCCGACGAATCCGGCCCGGTGGCCGTGGCCGGCGTGATGGGGGGTCAGGACAGCGAGGTGCGGGCCGCCACCGGCGATGTCTTGCTCGAGTCGGCTTCCTTCGACCCGATGTCGGTCCGGCGGACGGCGACCCGTCTCGCCTTGCCCTCCGAGGCCGCCGGGCGTTTTGACAAGGGAACCGACCCGGCGGTCGTGGACCCCGCTTCGGCCCGCGCCGCGGCGCTCATCGCCGAGTTCGCCGGCGGGACCGTGGCCCCGGGGTCCGCGGACGCCAACCCGCGCCCCTACGCCCTGCGTGAGGTGACCCTGCGGAGCCCCCGGGTCGCCGCTCTGCTCGGCGTGGGCCTGGGTCGGAGTGAAGTCAGCGATTGCCTACGGCTCCTTGGCTTTGGCGTGCGCCAGGCCGCCTGGCAGCCGGAGGAGACCGGGGCCGCGTCCAGCGTTTCCGGGATCGAGTCCGTGCCGCCCGACTGCCCCGATCTCGTCGTGACCATCCCCTCGTGGCGGCCGGACGTCTCCGAAGAGGCCGACCTTGTCGAGGAGGTCGCGCGCCTCTACGGGTATGACAAGATACCGGCCAGCCTGCCGCGCGGAGCGACCACGGTCGGGGTCCGCCCCATCCGGCGGCGCCTGGAGGACCGCGCTCGCGGTGTCGGGGTGAGCCTGGGCTTTGCCGAGATTCTCCGCTTCTCGATGGTCGATCCCGAACGGGACGCCTTGTTCAGCCCGATCTCTGACCCGGCCGTGCGTCCGCTCCTTCTGGCCAACCCCCTGGCGGCCGGTCAGACGGCCATGCGGCGAGGCCTCCTGGGCGGCCTGGTCGAGTCTCTCGCCTACAACCGGAGCCGTGGGGAGACCGACCTCCGGCTCTTTGAGGTGGGCCGGGTGTACTGGCCGCCCCCGGGAGAGCTCGGCCCGGGGAATCTCCCGCTGGAGAAGACGTATTTGGCCGCGGTGTCGACCGGCGCCGGCCCGGATGTCTCGTGGCAGTCGCCGGGGAAGAAGCCCGACTTCTACGCCGCCAAGGGCCTGGCCGAGACGGTCCTCCGGGACCTGGGCGTGGACGGCTGGTCCGTCCGCCCGAGCCACGACCGCCGCTTCCACCCTGGGCGCCAGGCGGCTCTTGTCTCGGCCGCCCCGGCAGGGCCGGACCAGAACCCTGTCGAACTGGCAGTATTTGGTGAGCTACACCCTGGCCTCCTCTCTGCGGTCGACATCGAAGAGAGGGTCACGGCCGTCGAGGTCGATCTCGATGCGGTCGGCCGGGTCTCCACCGTCGCCGTGCGCGTCGAGGAACTCCCGCGCTACCCGGCGGTGACCCGCGACGTCGCCGTCGTTCTCCCCGAGGAGGTCGGGGCCGGCCGCATCCACGAGGTCATCCGGGCTTCGGCCGGGCGGCTCTGCGCCGGGGTCGAACTCTTCGATCTCTACCGGGGACAACCGGTGCCCGAGGGCCGGCGTTCCACGGCCTGGCGGGTCACCTACCGGTCACCCGACCGGAGCCTGATCGACGCCGAAGTGGACGAGGCCCACGGGCGGGTTCGGGTCGCCCTGGAGAAGGACCTCAAGGCCGCCCTGCGGTAGCTCTCGACCTAGGAGGGTGCAGCGTGGAGGACAGACCGATCAAAGTGACGGCCAAGATCCTTGGCGAAGACTACACCATTCATGGGCGGGCGTCGGAGGAGCACATCCTGCGTATCGCCCGGTTCGTCGACGATAAGATGCTCCAGGTCGCGCAGGCCCACCCGAAGCTCGGGACGTCGAGGGTGGCGGTCCTGGCGGCCATCAACATGGCCGACGAACTCTTCAAGATCAAGGAGCAGTACGAGCAACTCACCCAACTCCTGGAGGAGGAGTGGAGCCAGCGGCACGCCGCGGTCCAGCCGGAGTCCCCGAAGGGGGCCGGAGCACGGGCGGGGCGGACCTCCGCTCCGGCGCGACCCGCTCCCGGCGCGTCGACCGCCGTTTCCGGTGTGTCGACCGCCGCTTCCGAAGCGTCGGCGGCCGGCGAGCCGGCGGGCCAGCTCTTCACGGGTGACGCCCTGACGACCAGAACGGGCGGTCAGGCGTCCCCCCGTCCCGGCCCAGGTGCGGAGCCGGGGTGGGAGCCTCCCGAAGACGAGGACCAGTGACGAATTCCGCCGTCAGCCGGGTCCTGGGCCTCGTCGGCGACCTTCTCGAACTCAAGGGCGGCGAAGACGCGGCGAAGGCCATGACCTACCGGCGGGCCGCTCGCTCGATTGAGACCTCGCGGGAGGAGATGTCCGACCTCCATCGCCAGGGCCGTCTTCAGGAACTCGCCGGTGTCGGTGAAGCTCTGGCCAAGAAGATCGCCGAACTTGTCGAGACCGGGCGTCTGGCCTACTTCGAACGTCTCTCGGCCGAGGTGCCCTCGTCCGTCCTCGACCTTCTCCGCGTTCCCGGCATCGGGCCCAAGACGGCCGGCCGTCTCTGGCGCGAACTCGGCGTGACCAACATCGACCAACTCGAGGAGACCGCGCGCTCGGGCGCCGTCCGGCGCCTCTCCGGGCTCGGCCCTAAGAAGGAAGAGACCATCCTGGCCGGCATCGCCGCCTTCCGTCGCACGGCCGGCCAAGTGCCTCTCGGCCTGGCGCGTCCCGTGGGGGAAGCTCTGGCCCAGGCCGTGGCCGCTCTGCCGGAGGTGGTGCGGGCGGCCGTGGCCGGCAGCGTGAGGCGCTGGCGGGACACGGTCCGGAACGTCAATCTCGTGGTGGCCTCCAGCGACCCGGAGGCGGCGGCGCGGGGCTTCGCGGGCCTGCCGGAAGTGCGTGAGGTCACCGGGCGCGAGTCCGACCGCCTGACCGCCATCCTGCGCTACGGGCTGACCGTGGACGCCCGGTTCGTCCCACCGGACCGTTTCTGGACGGCCCTGAACTGGTTCACCGGTCCCCCGGACCACAACGCGCGGCTGCGGGAGCGGGCCCGCGCGCTGGGCCTGGCCACCGATGGCCATGGCCTCCTCGGGGCGGAGGGGAAACCCCTCCCGGCCCGGTCGGAGGAGGATGTCTACGGGGCCCTGGGTCTGGACTTCATCCCTCCCGAACTGCGCGAGGGTCCCGGGGAGATGGGGGCCTTGCCGCGCCTTGTCGAACCCGCCGATATCCGGGGTGACCTCCACGTCCACTCCGACTGGTCGGACGGCCAGGATTCCCTGCCGGAACTGGCGACCGCCGCGGGCGCGCTCGGCTACGAGTACCTGGCCGTCTCCGACCACACGCAATTCCTGGCGATGGCCCGGGGCCTCGACGAGAAACGCCTCCTGGCGCAGAGGGAGGCCATCGACGCCCTGAACGCCTCGGGCGAGGCCTTGGGCGAGGGCCGGTGCCGCCTTCTGGCCGGCGTCGAGGTCGACGTCCTGGCCGGCGGGGAACTCGACCTACCCGACGCGGCCCTCGCGGAGTTGGACATCGTGACGGCGTCCATCCACTCCGGGCTGAGACGTCCGGCGGAAGAGACCACCCGGCGCTTGGTGGCCGCGGCGGAGAACCCCCACGTCGACGTCATCGGCCATCCCTCGGGACGGCTCATCGGCCGGCGCGAACCCTCCGACCTGGACCTTGACGCCCTGCTCGCGGCGGCCGCCCAGCACAGGACCATTCTCGAGATCAACGCCTCGCCCGACCGCCTGGACCTGTGCGACGCCGACGCCCGGCGGGCCAAGGAGGCGGGCTGCCTCCTCGCCGTCAGCACCGACGCCCACACCGTTCGGGCTCTGGGCGACATGACCTATGGCGTGGCCACGGCGCGGCGAGCCTGGCTCGGCCCGGACGACTTGGCCAACACCCGCCCTCTGGCCGGACTCCGGAAGCTCCTGGGGAAGCGGAGGTGACTTCCTGAGTGGGCGTCCTCTTCGTCTTCGTCGACGGCCTGGGGTACGGGACAGGCGACCCTGGCCGGAACCCCGTGGCCGCACCGGGGCTCACCTTTTTGGCCCCGCTCCTGGCCCACCCGGACGGCCCGCCTCTCCCCGGCAGCGCGCGCCCGGTGAGCTTCGCCGGAGTGGCCGGCTTCGCCGGGGCGGCCGACGCCTGCCTCGGTGTCCCAGGGCTCCCGCAGAGCGCCACCGGCCAGACCACCCTTCTCACCGGAGAGAACGCCTCGGCCTACGTCGGGCGGCACGTCAAGGCCCACCCGACCGGGAAGTTGCGCCTGCTCCTGGAGGAGCGCAACTTCCTGACCCTGGGGGCGCGAGCCGGCCGGCGGGTGACTTTCCTCAACATGTTTCGCCCGGACAGCCTGCCGCTGGTCCTCTCCGGAGAGCGCCGGCCGTCGGCCACGACGGCGGCGGCCCTGGCGGCCGGGCTCCGTCTGCGGACCCTGGAGGACCTCGTCCGGGGAGAGGCCGTCTATCACGACGTGACCTGCTGGACCCTCCAGGGGCAGAGCTACGTGGTTCCCCCCGTGACGCCCGGGGAGGCCGCCCAACGCGCCCTGGATGTGGCTGCCCGGCATGACCTGTGCCTTTACGAGTATTTCTTGACCGACATGGCCGGACACGCCCGGGACCCCGAGCTTGTCGGGCCGGTCCTGGCGAACCTCGACGCCTTTCTCGGTTCGGTGGTCGCCGGGCTGGGGCTCCCCGGAGCCGGGCCGGATGATGTAGAATTAACGCTGGTTCTGGCTAGTGACCACGGGAACATCGAAGACCTGTCGACGGCGGGGCACACCAGAAACCTGGTCCCGGTCCTGGCCTTTGGCCGGTCGGCCCGTTCGGTGGTCGAGGGGGTCGCGAGCATCACCCAGCTGGCCGGGCGTGTCGCCGGTCTGGCGGGGATCCCCGCCCCGGAGGAGGCTCCGAGTGTTCGACCGGACGCTTGAGATCCTCGAGTTCGACAAGATACGCCACCTCCTGGCGGCGGAGGCCTCCTTCGGCCCGGGGCGCGACGCCGCTCTGGCGCTGGCGCCGTCGACCGACCCGACCGTGGTCGACCGCGCCCAGAGGGAGACCTCCCAGGCCAGTCTTCTCCTGGACAGCGGGGAGAGCGTGCCCCTGGGCGGTCTGCGGGACATCCGCCCCCTGCTGGAACGGGCCGCTGACGGGGACCTGCTCGAGCCGGTCGAGCTTCTAGACCTGGCCCAGACTTGCTCCGGCGCCGCCCGCCTGCGCCGCTTTCTGTCCTCGCGGGAGGAGCGGTGTCCCGAACTCGCCGCCCTGGCCGTGGAACTGGGCGCCTTCCCCGGCCTTATCGAAGCCATCGGCCGCTGCATCAACGACCGGGCCGAGGTGGCCGATGCCGCGAGCCGCAAGCTAGCCGACATCCGCGGGGCGACCAAGGTGGCCCTGGGGCGCGTCCGCGAGAAGCTCGACGCCATCATCCGCTCGCCGGAGTATCGCAAGGTCCTCCAGGACCCGGTCATCACCCTCCGCCAGGACCGCTACGTGGTCCCGGTCCGATCCGAGTACAGGGACGCCCTCCCCGGCGTGGTCCACGACCGGTCGGCGAGCGGCGTGACCCTGTTCGTGGAGCCGCTGAGCGTGGTCCCCCTCAATAACCAGTTGCGCGAACTGGCTCTGGAGGAACGGGACGAGATCGCCCGCATCTTGCGGGAACTGACCGACGCCGTTCTCCGGGAAGCGACCGGCCTGCGCCGGACCATCCTGACTCTCGGCCACCTTGACCTCTGTTTCGCCAAGAGCCGCCTCAGCGCCCGGCAGAGCGCCTCGGCTCCGCTCCTGGACCTGGAGGGCCGGCTCGACCTACGACAGGCCAGGCACCCCCTGCTCACGGTGCCTCCTCCGGGCCGCGTCGTGCCGATAGACGTCCGCCTGGGGCATGATTTCGACACCATGGTCATCACCGGTCCCAACACCGGCGGCAAGACCGTGACCCTGAAGACCGTGGGCCTGCTCACCCTGATGGCCATGTGCGGCCTGCACATCCCGGCTGCGGAGGGCAGCGTGGTCCCGGTCTTCCGGGGCGTCTGGGCCGACATCGGCGACGAGCAGAGCATCGAGCAGAACCTGTCGACCTTCTCCTCGCACCTGGGGAACATCATTGGCATCATCGCCCGGTTGGAGGAGGCCGGGAGCGACGGACAACTCGTCCTCCTGGACGAGATCGGCGCGGGGACGGACCCCGCCGAAGGAGCGGCCCTGGCCATGGCCCTGCTTGAGCACTTCCACACCTCCGGGGCCCACACCATAGCCACGACCCACTACAGCGAGATCAAGGCCTTCGTCTACGAGCGCGAGGGGATGGTCAACGCCTCGGTCGAGTTCGACGTGGAAACCCTGTCCCCGACTTTCCGGCTCATGACCGGGCTGCCCGGACGCAGCAACGCCCTGGAGATATCCAACCGCCTCGGCCTCAAGCGAGAGGTCGTCGAACGGGCCAGGGCCTTCCTCAGGGCGGAGGAGCGGCACGATGTTCCCGCTCTCATCCAGCGTCTGGAGGAGGACCGCGTCCGCGTCGGCGAGGAGCTGCGGGCCGCCGGCGAAGCGGCCCGCGAATCCCGGGAGATGCAGGAGGACCAGGCCCGGAAGTGGGCCAACCTGCGCGTCAACGAGGAGAAGGTGCTCGAACGGGCGAGGGATGAAGCCCGGGAGGTCGTCCGGCGGGCCAGGCTCGAGGCCGCCGGCGTCCTGGCGCGCCTCCGGGAGACCGAGGCCCGGCTGGCCGCGCTCGAGGCCGGCGAGGCGCCGGAGGCGGAGACGGCGGTTGTTCCCGGTCTTCCGGCCCCGGCCACGCCTCTCCCTGTCGAGTCGAGGCGCCGCCTCGACCGTCTTGAGCAGCTCTCCCGCGACATCCTGGGCGAGGCCGAGAAGAGGACCAGCCGACTGGCGGCCGAGACCGAGGGCGGCGTGGCGGAGGAGCCTGGCGCGGTCGCTACCGGGGTGGCCGGTGAGGCCGGTTCGGGCGGGCGCGGCCGGGGGAAGGGTCCCAGGCCCAGCCGACCGGGTGTCGGCCGGGCGCCCGGGCCGGGGGCGGTGCGGCCCGGGCAGACCTACTACGTCGCCGGGCTCCGCCACTACGGCCAGATTCTCGAGAGCCCCGACGAGGGGGGGATGGTCAGTCTCCTGGTGGGGTCCATGCGTCTTACGGTCCATGTCAGCGACCTGCGGGTGCCGGGCGAAGCCGGCATCCCGGAGCCGCCTTCGTCGCGGCGGACCGAGCTGTCGGCCCTGGCCGCGGCCTTCCCGGACGCGGCGGAGGCGTCCCAGTCCGGCGCGTCGAAGCGCCCGCTCTGGGAAAGCGGTGTCGCGGGCTCCGGGGCGGCCCTGGAGAAGGCCTTCACCATCTCCACCGAAATCTCGCTGCGGGGTCTCACTGTCGAAGAGGCCCTGGCGCGCCTGGAGAAATACCTGGACGACGCGCTCCTGGCCAACCTCGGGACGGTCCGGATCATCCACGGCAAGGGAACGGGAACCCTCCGCCAGGCCGTGGGCGAATACCTGGACGAGCACCCCGACGTGCGCTCCCACTCCATCGCCGCCCAGTCCGAGGGTGGCCTGGGGGTCACCATCGCCCTTCTGGGACAGAAACGGCCGGTCACGGAGGGGCCGGGCTAGCCCCCTCCGACCACAAGACTGCCCATCATGCCTCGCGTGCCCTCACCCGCGTAGCCGCTGGAGTAGAACATGAACGTCCCGGGCTTGTCGCAGAGGAAGGATATCGTCTTCTGCTGGCCCATGAGGCAGACCTCGTCCACCCCGTAGGACGGCACCGCGAACCCGTGGCTGTAGTCCACGGCCTGGAGCTTGATCACCAAATACGTCCCCAGGGGGACCTCTATCTTGGTCCGGCTGAAGGCGAACTTGGTGGCCGTGAGGTTCACTTCCAGCGTCACTCCAGGCCAAGACGGCGGCGCCGGGTCATGGAGGTCGCAGTACGAGGTCGGCAGGTCGTTGGCCGCGTCGGCCGGGACGTAGGTCATGAGCAGTTTGCTCTTCGTGTCGACCCTCTGGAACTTCTCATAGGGCTCCGGCCGGCGGACGAACACCTTGACCAGGCTCTCCGGGCACTCCGGTCGGGCTAGGAGCCAGGGCCGGGCAGCGCAGACCGTCGCCGCGGTGTGCACGCCACAGGTGGCCATGGGCTGGCGCCCCTCGATGAAGAGGTCCTCGATGACGCAACTGGGCGGGCAATTGGGCCCGGGCAAGAGCCCGGACTTGTTGCAGACCTGGCCCCTGACGATACCGTCGGGCATCGTCCAGTCCTGGATGGGCTTGTCCTTGAGCCAGGATCCGACCGTGGCCTTCCACATCGGAGCGCAGTAGGTGGCGCCGTAGACGTTCTTCATCTCCTTGGGCTCGTCGTGCCCAATCCAGATGGCCCCGCAAATCTCCGGGGTGAAACCGATGTACCACACGTCGATGTTCGAGTCGGTCGTCCCGGTCTTCCCGCCCGCCGGGCGGCCGATGTTGGCCCCGGCGCCCGTGCCGCGGTTGACCACGCCTCGGAGGGTGTCCAGGGTGAGGTAGGTGGCTTGCTCCGAGAGAGCCACCTGCTTTACGGGCTCGTTCTGCTCCAGGGTGTTGCCGTACTTGTCCTCGACGCGGATGACCGCGTAGGGTTCGACGCGGAAGCCCCCGTTGGCGAAGACGCAGTAGGCCTGGGTCATGTCCAGAACCGAGACGCCCTGGGTCAGCCCGCCGATGGCCACGGCCAGGCTGGCGTCGATGAGCTGCCCCTCGGTGATCAGGCTGTCGATTCCGAGCTTCCTAGCGTAGCGGACCCCGGTCTCCACGCCGATTTGGTCGATGAGCTTGATGGCCAAGGTGTTGATGGAAAGCTCCACGCCCTGCCGCAGGGTGACCAGACCTCGGTAGAGGCGGTTATAGTTCTCGGGGCTGAAGGGCGGCTGGTCCGGGATGTACCAGGTCTTGACCGAGTCGTCCAGGACGTTTGAGGGCGACCAGCCGAGGTCGAAGGCCGCGGCGTACACGGCCAGAGGCTTGAAGGCGGAACCGGGCTGGCGCAACGTGCCGTCCCAACTGCCGCGCGGCGGGACGGCACGGTTCAGTTCCAGCCGCTTGGTGTGGTTGCGGCCGCCCAGCATGGCCAGGATCTGTCCGGTCTGCGGGTCCATGAAGACCGCCGCCGACTGGGGCACGTCCTGGGGCTTGCCGTTCTTGTCGAGGAGGGGGTTCCCGTCCTTGTCCAGGAAGGGGACGACCGGGTCCAGGATGTCCTTGTAGGCCTTCTCCAGGTAACCCTGGAGGTCCATGTCGATGGTCGTGTAGATCTTGAGGCCGCCGCGATAGACGGTATCGGCCCCGTACCGGTCAAGGAGGTACTCAAGAACGTAGTCCACGAAGTAGGCGGCCGGATAGTTCTCGGTCGGAAGCCCGGTGCACCCGAGCGGCAGGTTCTCAGCCTCGGTGGCCTGGGCCTGGCTTATCTTGCCGTACCGGACCATCTGCTCCAGGACGATGTTCCGACGCTGGAGGGCGCGCCTTTCGTCCACGTACGGAGAGTAGTAGTTGCCGTTCTTGGCGATGCCGCAGATCATCGCGGCCTCGGGCAGGGTGAGATCACCGACATCCTTGTTGAAGTACGTTTTCGAAGCCGCCTGCACGCCGTAGGCGCCGTGCCCGAAGTAGATCTGGTTCAGGTACATCTCCAGAATCTCGGTCTTGGTGTAGTACCTCTCCAACTGGATGGCCAGGATGATCTCCTGGAGCTTGCGAGTGATGGTCTTCTCGTAGCCAAGACTGAAAGCGTTCCGGGCGAACTGCTGGGTTATCGTGCTGGCGCCTTCGGTCGCGCCGCCCTTGGTGATGTCGCGGTAGAGGGCTCGGGCGATGCCCCGGAAGTCCACGCCGTGATGGGTCCAGAAGCGGATGTCCTCGGCGCAGATGAAGGCGTCGACGAGCTGCTGCGGTACGTGCTCCAGCTTAACCGGCACCCGTTCCTCGTTGCCCGAGAAGTCGGTCACGGCGTTACCCTTGATGTCGTAAACGAACGAACTGAGGGCGGGGTTCGGCTCTAGGTTCGCCAGGGACGGGAGCCCGCGCATGGCCGCGACGAAGAAACCGATGACGATGCCCAGGCCGATGATGGCGATGGCCGTGCACCCGAAGATGACATATCTCCAGCGGTGCAGCCGGCCCGGTAGGCGGAAGCGTCGAGCGAACCTCGGCATGTAGGAACCCACCTCTTGTCTTTTGGAGGCTCGGGGGGCGAGCGGGGATAGGCTGGGCTATTTCGCCCTTGGCCGTTCCTATCCTTTTTTGCGGTATCGGAGGGGCCGGCCGTCCACCCGGAGAACAACCCGGCAAGGAGGAAGCGCTGTGTCCGAGACACCGCAGTCCCCGCTCTCGTCGTTCCGGGCTCAAGCCTCGCTCGAGGAGGAATTCGAGGAACTGAGCCGCGGCGCGATCCAGGTCATCACCCCGGCTGACCTCAAGGAGAAGCTGGCCAGGGCCCGCCGCGACGGGCGCCCTCTCCGCGTCAAGTTCGGGGCCGACCCGAGCGCCCCGGACATCCATCTCGGCCACACGGTGTGCCTGCGCAAGCTCCGGCAGTTCCAGGAGTTCGGGCATGAGGTCTTCTTCGTCATCGGCGACTTCACCGGGCGCATCGGCGACCCGTCGGGCAAGTCCGAGACCCGGCCGCAACTCGACGAGGAGACGATCCGGAAAAACGCCCTCACCTACGAGCAGCAGATATTCAAGGTCCTGGACCCGTCCAGAACCCGGGTCGTCTTCAATAACGATTGGCTGAGCGAACTCTCCTTCGTGGATGTCATCGAACTGGCGTCCAAATACACGGTGGCCCGCATGCTGGAGCGCGACGACTTTACGACCCGTTTCCGGGAGGGCCGGCCCATCTCTCTGCACGAGTTCATGTACACCCTGGCCCAGGCCTACGACTCCGTGTCCCTGCGCGCCGACCTGGAGATGGGCGGCAGCGACCAGACCTTTAACTTCGTGGCCACGCGCGACATCATGGGCCGCTATGGCCAGGAGGCCCAGGTCGTGTTGACCATGCCCCTGCTCGAAGGCACCGACGGGGTCGAGAAGATGTCCAAGAGCCTCGGCAACTACATCGGCATCAACGAACCGGCCAAGGACATCTACGGCAAGGCCATGTCCATCCCGGACAAGCTCATGGTCCGGTACTTCGAACTCGTCACCGACCTACCCAACAACGAAGTCAAGGCCATCCGGCGCGGCCTCACGAGCGCCAAGCTGCATCCGCGCGACGTCAAGATGCGGCTGGCCCATGTCCTGGTCCGTATGTACCACGGGCAGGCCGCGGCGGACAAGGCGCAGGACGAGTTTGTGGCCATCTTCCGGCGGGGCGAGATGCCCGACGACATCCTGCCCATAGGGGTGGCCAGGGGCGACCTCACGCCCGGCGGGACCATGTGGGTCGCCCGGCTCCTGGTCGTCCTCGGGCTCGCCTCATCGACGAGCGAGGGGCGGCGTTTGGTCGTCCAGGGCGGTGTGCGTATCGACGAGAACCGGGTCACCGACGCGGCCGCCGAAGTGCCGGTCACCGACGGCATGGTCGTCCGGGTCGGCAAGCGGCGCGTGGCCCGGGTAGCGGTGAAGGACTGAGTCCGGCCGCCCGCCGAACTTTGGGCCCGGTGTCCGAATACAATTCCCCGGTGATGCGTCGTGCGCCGGCGTTCGTTCTGGGGTCGTCCCTTCCGTCCGCGCTTCATGGTCCGCCGCTGGCCCAGGCCGGGCGGCCCGGGTCCGGAGCGGAGCGCCAAGGCTCCGGCCGGCGCCGTCGCGGCTCGCAGCCTCTGGTCCAGGATGGCCGTGGGGGCCGGTCTCGTCCTTGGCCTGGGCGCCGCGGCCCTCCTCTTCCTGGACATGCTGCTCTGGCCGACCCTGCGGACCCTGGTTCAAGTCGAGGTGCAGAACATCGCGGTGGCGGCCATGTACGACGCGGTGCGGCAGCAGGTTTCCGACAGCGGCCTGGACTATCGCCAGTTCTTCCACGTGGAGACCAACGCCGACGGCCAGGTGACCTTCCTCCAGCCCGACACGGTGGCCATCAACGCCCTCGCCGCCCGGATAGCGACCTCCCTCCAGGAGACCCTGAAGGCCGCCGGCCCCAGCAAGATCTACATCCCCCTGGGGCGGGCCTTGGGCAGCCGCCTCCTCGGCGGCATCGGACCCCGCATCCCGGTCACGGTCTACCCTCTGGCCATGCAGAACATCCGCATCTGGGACACCTTCGAGTCGGCCGGCATCAACCAGACCCGGCACCGCATCTTCCTCAACATCCAACTCCAGGTGAAGACGGCCGTTCCTTTCATCAGTTCCGACGTGGCCGTGGAGGGCGACTTCCCCCTCGCCGAGGCGGTCATCGTCGGGCAGGTGCCGAACACCTACGTGGGCGGCATCTGGCTGCCCTTCTTCCCGCGGGGTGAGGACACCGGGGCCCAGGGCGCGACCTCACCGTAGACTGCCCCGGGGCTACGCTCCAGCTCTTGCCGCGTCCCGGCGTCGCTCCGCGGCCGCCAGCACGACACGTCTGGCCCCCACCGCCACCTGCCCCCAGGCCGACGCGGCGGCCACCGCCGCCCATTCCGCCACGCCCAGGGGGACCGTGTGAAAGAGCGGGCTCAGGGCCGGGACGTAGATGGACGTCAGGAGTATCCCCAGAGAGCAGGCGACGCCGGCGACCAGGTACCAGTTGGAGCTGAGCGGTGTCTCCAAAAGAGCGCGGGTCTCGGAGCGGCAGTCGAAAGCGTGGATGAGTTGCGACAGGCAGAGGGTGGCGAAGGCCATGGTCCTGGCCAGGGGGAGGTCCCACCCGGTGAACTGGAGGGTGCCCACGTAGATGGCGATGGTGGAGAGGCCGATGATGGCGCCCCGGCCCAGGATCTTCACGCCGAGACGCCTAGCGAAGATGCCCTCCCGCGGCGGGCGGGGCGGGCGGGTGGCCACGTCGGGCTCGGGCGCCTGGAGGCCCAGGGCCATAGCCGGTAGTCCGTCCGTCACCAGGTTGACCCAGAGGATCTGGAGGGGCAGAAGAGGGAGGGGCAGCCGGAAGAGGGCCCCGATGAGCATGGTCAGGATCTCCCCCGTGTTGCAGGACAAGAGGTACCGGATGGACCGGCGGATGTTGTCGTAGATGGTCCGGCCCTCCTCGAGGGCGGCCACGATGGAGGCGAAGTTGTCGTCGGCCAGGACCATGTCCGAGGCTTCCTTGGTGACGGCCGTGCCGGTCTGGCCCATGGCCACGCCGATGTCAGCTTCCCGGACGGCGGGGGCGTCGTTGACCCCGTCGCCGGTCATGGTCACGATCTCGCCGGCCAGGCGCAGGGCTCGCACTATCTTGAGCTTGTGACCGGGCGAGACCCGGGCCCAGACGCGGATGTCCGCGGCGCGGCGGGCGAGGGCCCGGTCGGAGAGGAGGTCGAGTTCGCGGCCGGTGATGACTTGCCGCGCCTCGGGAAGGCCGGGGTCGAGGAGCCGGATCTCGCGGGCCACGGCCAGGGCGGTCGCGGGGTGGTCGCCGGTGACCATACTCACCCTCACGCCCGCGCGGTGGCAGACCTCGATGGCGCCTCGGGCTTCCGGGCGCGGCGGGTCGGACAGGCCGACCAGACCGGCTAGGACGAGGTCCCGTTCGACGTCGGCCTCCGACCGGTCCAGGACGAGGTCCCGTTCGATGTCGGCCTCCGACCGGTCCAGGAGGCGGTAGGCCACGGCCAGCACCCGCAGACCCGAAGCGGCCAGATGGTCCGCGGCGGCCAGGAGCCGCTGCCGGTCGGGAGGGGTGAGGGGCGAGGGTGTTCCGGCGCCCTGGTAGTGGGAGCAGAGTCCCAGGACGGTATCGGGAGCCCCTTTGCAGAAGGCCACGACGCACCGGGCGCCCGCGTTCCCCGAAGGACCGCCTGCGGCAGGTTCGGGCTGGGCGTGGACGGTGGTCATCCGCCTTCTCTCCGACGCGAACGGGAACTCCGCCACGCGGGGGAAGCGGAGTTCGAGGGCCGCCCGGTCCAAGCCGGCCTTCGCCCCGGCCACCAGGAGGGCGCCTTCGGTGGGGTCGCCGTGGACGGTGACGGGGTGCCCGCCGTGGCCGCCTTCCAGACGGGCGTCCGTGCAGAGGACGCTCCCGACCAGGAGCAGGCGCAGGGCGGGGTCGCCGGGGTCCCGAGCCGGCCCGGTCGGCCGGATGGCCCCGCGCGGCGAGAAGCCGCGTCCGGTGATCTCGTAGGACCCGGCCGGCGTCCAGAGACGGCGCGCCGTCATCTCGTTCTGGGTGAGCGTCCCGGTCTTATCCGTGCAGATGATGGTGGCGCAGCCCAGGGTCTCGACGGCCGGGAGCTTCCTGACGATGACCTGCCGCCGGATCATCCGCTGCACCCCGAGGGCCAAGAGGACGGTGACGACCGCCGGCAGGCCCTCCGGGATGGCGGCCACGGCCAGACTCACACCCGCCAGGAGCATCTCCCCGACGGCCTCTCCCCGCATGACCCCGGCCCAGACGACGAGGCCCGAGATGAGGAAACAGGCCAGGACCAGGTACCGTCCGAGTTGTTCCATCCGGCGCTGCAGCGGGGTCGCCGTATCCCGGGCTTCCTGGATGAGCCCGGCGATCTTCCCGAACTCGGTGTCCATGCCGGTGGCCACAACCAGGGTCCGGCCCCGTCCGCTGGTGACCTCGGTCCCCATGAACAGGGCGCAGCTTAGGTCGGCCAGCCCGGAGGCGTCCCCGACCGGGGGCGCGGTCGTCTTCTCCACGGGCGTCGACTCGCCGGTGAGGGCGGCTTCCTGCGTCTGGAGGACATGGGCCTCCACGACGCGGAGGTCGGCCGGAACGCGGTCCCCGGCCTCGATGAGGATGAGGTCGCCGGGGACCAGCTCCCGGGCCGGCAGGACGACCGGGCCGGCGGGGTCTCCCCGCACGACGCGGGCCGTCGGGGCGGCCAACTCGCGGAGACGCTCCAAGGCTCGCTCGGCCCGGTACTCTTGGGCGAACCCTAGCACGGCGTTCATGACGACGATGGCCAGGATGGCCACGAGGTCGGCTGCCTCGCCCAGGAAGTACGAGACGACGGCCGCGCCGATGAGCACGAGGACCATGAAGTTGGCGAACTGAGAGACGAAGAGGCGCGCCGGGGAGACACGCCTTTTCTGAATGATCTCGTTGAGGCCGAACAGCTCCAGCCGGCGGGAGGCTTCGGCCGGCTGGAGACCCCGCTCCACATCGCTCTCCAGTTCCCGGGCCAAGTCTTCGGCGGTCCGGGCCGCCCAGAGGGGTAGTTCGCCGTGCCTCTGACGCCGGGCGCCGACGGATCGGCGCAGGGCGGGGTCCCGCGGCTTCGAGGCCAAGGGCGGGGAGCACCTCCGGGCAAGGGGTCGGATGGACGGCACCGCTCGGGTCCACACCTTCGGTTCTGATTCGAATGGCTATGCCTGGGTTCCGGCAGCCATGCCGGGCCGCATTCTCCCGACGGGCCGCCCGGGTCTGGCCGGCAGGCCGCGTCCTCCGGACCAGCAATCCGCGGCGAGCTCGCGGCGCCGGACGAATACTCTTCCGCAGACTCCATACACTGGGAAACCGTAGTGGGCATGTCCCGGCGCGCAACTCCGTTCGCGCTGCGGCGACGAGTTTCCCGACCAGGGCAAGGTGTCGAGTGCGCTCGCGCCCACTTGCGCCCAAGAAAAGGCGGCAGGGCCTCCGGCGGGCGGCGCACCTTGCCGCAACTTGCGCCGTGCCGGTGACCGAATGCCACAGCGTGCGACCCACTTCACAGAGTATACAGACGCCGTCGGGCGGCCGCGGGTCGGCCTGTGGTCGGCTTTGGCGGCCGACAGCGCGCGGGCGGACATGCTAGCGATGGCCGGTTCGCGGCTGGGAGACCTTGCGTCGCAAGAACCAAGAAAGAGGGGGTGGACGACCGCAGGCACCGCGCAAAACCGCCACAAAGAAGAGGGGGAAAGCGATGATGGTAGATTCAGTACGCAGGGCGCGCGCCCGACTGCGCGGGATTGTCCCTTGGGTGCTGGCGGTGGTGGTTGTCCTGGGCCTTGGGTTTAACCTCGGGCAGGTAGCCTTCGCCGCCGGTAGCCTTGTCCATGAGGTGCATGACAACAAGGTGAAGGTCGACGAGGACACCGGTACTCATCACTCCGACACCTACAAGCTGAAGTTGGGCGCGGCTCCGTCGGCTGGCGTGACGGTTACCATAACTTGGCTCCCCGCCGACCAGATAACGGTTAGCCCGACGACGCTGACCTTCGATGCAGACACCTGGCACAACTGGCAGACCATCACGGTCACGGCCGTGGACGATTCCATCGTAGAAGGCCACCATCACGCTGCCGTGACCCACACCTGCGCCAGCACTGACCCGGCCTACAACGGCGTCACCTCCAGCCTCACGGTCGAAATCGAGGACGACGACGACATCCTCATCATCACGGAAAGCGACGGGGACACTCTCGTGGCCGAGGCGGGCCCAACGTTCGACACTTACACCGTGAGTCTTAAGGACGACCCAAAATCCGGGCACCCCGTCACGGTGAACCTAACGACACCGGACGGCCAGACCACGGTCTTGCCGGCGACCCTTACCTTCACCCACTCTGACCACGCCGCGAAGACCGTAACGGTGACTGCGGTCGATGACCACCTGGTCGAAGCGTCTCCGCATCCCGGGGTCATCGTCCACACCACAAGCTGCACCGAGCCGGGTCTGAACGGCAAGATCGCCTACCTCACGGCCCACATCACCGACAACGATGTGGCCGCCGTGCTGGTCAGCCCGACCACCCTGAGTCTCACCGAGGGCGCCTCGGGTCCGTACGCGGTGTCCCTTCTGGCCGGGCCGACCGCATCGGTCACCATCACGGTGGCTCCGGCGGCGGGTCTGACGACCGACCACGGCACCCTGACCTTCACGACCAGCAACTGGGCCACGCCCCAAACGGTCACCGTCACGGCGACCCCCGACACGGTGTGCACGGGAACCCGGACGCTCGCGGTCACCCACGCCGCCAGTGGCGACAACTATGGCAGCGTGTCCGTGGACAGCGTCGTGGTAAGCGTGGCTGATGACGACACGGCCGCCGTGCTGGTCAGCCCGACCACCCTGAGTCTCACCGAGGGCGCCTCGGGTCCGTACGCGGTGTCCCTTCTGGCCGGGCCGACCGCATCGGTCACCATCACGGTGACTCCGGCGGCGGGTCTGACGACCGACCACGGTACCCTGACCTTCACGACCAGCAACTGGGCCACGCCCCAAACGGTCACCGTCACGGCGACCCCCGACACGGTGTGCACGGGAACCCGGACGCTCGCGGTCACCCACGCCGCCAGTGGCGACAACTATG